>Ga0315274_10000004_pt1 | contig 633010 bp, 506 predicted proteins | sample YL17G02_20_MG_FD_203700 | JGI IMG/M metagenome (GOLD analysis project Ga0315274, IMG submission 203700) | Sediment microbial communities from Yellowstone Lake, YNP, Wyoming, USA - YL17G02_20 | ecosystem: Environmental > Aquatic > Freshwater > Lake > Sediment | place: USA: Wyoming | collected... | reverse complement strand
AGGCGACGATTTCAAGGAGGTATTCTTTGACCTCAACAACAACGCGCCCTACACCGTGACAGACCCGAAGCTCAACCTGACTGCCCCGACCGGCATAACGCTGATCAGGACATACGCCCAATTCGTGGGCGATGTGGCATCAGGCGCTGACGAGGATCTCCTTTGGAGGGTTAACGTCGCAGCTGGATTGAGCCCCGGTGTGTACCATGGGACAGCGGTTTTGACATACATTAGGGCGACAACAGGCGCGGATGTGCCCATAAGCGAGACCGGCAGGTCGATAGACTATACGGTCGATTTCAGCTTCAAGGACAACGACCCGATGGTTGACGGCGAGCCGTACTCGGAGTACCAGTGCTGCGCGGCAAACGTGGAGATAATCAACTACACAAGGCAGGACGACTATGCGGCCCCAGCAATCGGGCAGGGCACAGACGAGACAACGGGCCTGAACACGACCGGAGGCGTTGCAGATTCCGCGGACATCAAAGAGACCGGTGGACCTCAAAGAGCCGTCGGAATCCCGGTCTGGGCCTGGGGCGCCATTGTCGCGGCTGTCGCATTGGGCGCCTTGGCATTTGCCATGAGGAGACAGAGCCGGAAGAACCCTTAACCGATCGATAGGCCCCATTGCGGGGGAATGGCGAACCCAGACTGGAAATTATATTAACAATCAACACCATTGCCTACCCATAGGTACTGATCATGGAAGAGTCGGCCCTGCAGCAGCCCGTGCTTGTCGGTCGGGAAAAGGAACTGGACCAGCTCATGCAGTCTCTGACGAACGCCTTGGCTGGCAGGGGCTCGACCACCTTCATCGCCGGGGAGGCGGGGATAGGGAAGACCAGGCTGGTGTCTGAGCTTATCAAAGTGGCCGAACAAAAAGGCTGCAGGACCACCCGCAGCTGGTGTCTTGCCGAGAGCCTGGAACCGCTGATGCCGGTAAAGCTGGCCCTGCGCGAGGCTGGGCTGATGCATATAATGTCAGGGGAACCGCCGCCCTTGGTCGTCTCAGCCTATCTCATGACAGACGCGGGCCTGCTCATCGCCAAGGCCGAGAGAGAGCGCCAGGAAATGGATTCTGACATATTCGCCGGCATGCTCCAGGCAGTTGGAAATTTCGTCAAGGACTCGCTGGCAATGATGGACCGCGGCAATAAAGGAGGGCTCAATTCGCTCGGGTATGCGGATTACACCATACTGATACGCGCCTCCGGGAAATTGTCCCTGGCAGTGGTCATCAAAGGCGAGAAGAGCGAGTTCCTGTTCGAGGACATGAAGGCCGTGCTTGCGCATTTCGGGAATGCGTTCGACGGCTGGGGGGGGAACATGGATTCGGCCAAATCCGCCGAGGCGAAAATCTCGTGGTTCGTCGATTCCGGGAAGTACGACGGCCGGTTCCTTGTAGACGACCCGAAGCTCAAGCAGGAGAACCTCTTCGACAACATACTCCTGGGCATCCAGAGGGCCTCAGCTGAGCAGCCGCTGCTCCTGTTCCTGGACGACCTTCAATGGGCTGACCCGACGACCCTGAACCTGCTGCATTACCTGGTGCGCAACACCAGGAAGAACAGGGTGATGGTGCTGGGTACCTACCGCCCCGAGGACATGCTAAAGTCGCCCGAGGGAAAGCCGCACCACCTGGAGACGGCGATGCAGAACATGAGCAGGGAGGACCTGTTCGGGAAGATAGAGCTGAAGCGGCTGGACCCGGAGGACACAGGAAAGGTCATGCACTCCATCCTGGGCAAGACCTCGTTCGAGAAGGGCTTCTTCGAGAAGGTGCATGCCGAGACAGGCGGAACGCCCTTCTTCATCCTGGAAGTCGTGAAACTGCTTGCCGAGGAAGGGATAATATCGCATGAGGCCGGAACCTGGAAGCTCGTCAAAGGATTGGAGAAATTCGACATACCCAGTAAGGTTTATGATGTGATTAAGAGGCGTTTGGACAGATTGATGGCGGAGCAGCGAGAGATGCTGGAGTACGCCGCCGTCATCGGAGAGGAGTTCTCCACAGATGTGCTGGGAAGGGCGACAGAGATAAGGAAAATCACGCTGCTGAAGAACCTCAGCGAGATAGAGAAGACGCACAACCTCATACATTACCTGAAAGACAAATACAAATTCGACCACGCGAAGATCAGGGAGGTGCTGTACAACGGAATCGGCGAAGAGCTCAGAAGGGAATACCACAGGATAATCGGAGACACGATTGCAGAATTGTACAAAGACAACATTGACGGAGTCACAGCGGAGCTGGGTTATCATTATTACGAAGCCGTGGATGTGAAAGCCGGCAAGTACCTCGTCAAGGCCGGTGACAGGGCCAAGGAGAAGTATGCGAACGAGGATGCCATATCGGCCTATCAAAAAGCACAGGGATTCATTCCGGAGGATGAACAAGCGGATATTTTGGAAAAAATGGGCGACGTCCAGGCTCTCACAGGCGATTACGACTCGGCTGTGGCGAACTTCGAATCGGCCGGCAGCATGGCCAAGAACGGCGAGGCAAAGGCCAGGATACTGAGGAAGGTCAGCGAGGTCCATGACATCAGGGGCGAGTTCGGCAAATCCCTCGAGCTGCTGGCCAAAGCCAAAGCGCTGGCGAAGCCGGGTTTAGCCGAGCATTCGAGGGTAACGCACGCCGAAGGGACGATTCACTGGCGGATGGGGGAGTTCGACAAGGGCCTGGCAATCATCAAGACTGCCCTGAGGGAACTCGAGGAGTCGGAGGGCAAGCAGATGGACATAGGAAACGTGCTCAGGGCAATAGGCAGCATCCATCTGAGCAAGGGGGAGTTCGATGACGCCCTTCGGAACTACGAGAAGAGCCTTGAAGTGATGGAAGGAATAAACGAGTTGCACGGCATTGCCGCTGCGCTCAACAACATGGGCATAGTTTATCACAGGAAGGGGGAACAGGACAAGGCCCTGGACTTCTACGGCCGCAGCCTGACGCTGGTTGAGAAGATAGGGTACAAGCAAAACATGGCGACCACGCTCAACAACATCGGCAACGTGTACCTGAACAAGGGCAGGCCAGACAAGGCCCTGGAATTCTATGAACGCAGCCTGCCGATGGTCGAGAGGATGGGGGACCGCAGCGGGATAGCCATGTCGTTCAACAACATGGGCATCGTGTACCACTGGAGGGGCGAGGCAGAAAAGGCATTGGAGTTCTTCGGCCGCAGCCTGGCGATAAAGGAGAAGATGGGAGACAGACGCGGCGTGTCGACCACCCTGGACGGCATTGGCCTCGTATACTACGACATGGGCGAGCTGGAGAAGGCGCTGGACTACCACGAACGCAGTCTGAAGATAAGCCTGGAAATCGGCTTCAGGCGCGAAACCGCAGACAACTACTGCGGCCTGGCCGAGACCAACCACGACCTTGGGAACATCGGGAAGGCGCTGGAGAACGCGGAAAAGGCCATCAGCGTTGCCGTCGAAATCAAGTCGAAGGTGCACGAGGGGATAGGCCACAGGGTACTGGGAATGGCCTACCGCGCCAAAAATGAGTTGGCCAGGGCGGAAGAGGAGTTCGAGAAGTCCGAGAAGTTCCTCGAGGACATAGACGAGAAACGGGAACTAGTGCGGCTGTTCTACGAATACAGCCTGCTGTCCAAAGCCAAGGGGGATAAAACCAGGCAGAGGGAGCTGCTGGAAGGGGCCCTCTCCGATGCCACTCTGATAGGCATGACGCTGTGGGTGGACAAGTGCAGGAAGGCGCTGGAAGACATTTGATCCTGACCAATTGTCTGTCAAGGCTCGGATGCACCGCCCGGACCGCAATCCGGATAAATTAAATTATACCCATCCGAGATACACGAACACGGTGGCTCATATAGACATCAGCAAGGTCAGCTTCGGCACGACCGCAGCGATAACGACCAGCCTGGCCCTCATCATCGGCCTCAGCTCGACCCACGACCCCAAGAGGTACATCGTGGGCACGCTCATGGTGCTGGCCATAGCTGATAACCTCACCGACTCGCTCGGAATCCACATATACCGCGAATCCCAGAAGCAGGACGACGAGAGCAAGAGCATGACCAACACTCTGACGAACTTCCTCACGCGGCTGGCCATCACTGCGACATTTGCAGCGTTCGTGCTTCTGCTGCCGATTAACTACGCCATCGGCGCGTGCGTGGTTCTCGGCGTCATAATCCTAACCGCGCTCAGCTATTATATTGCCATAAATCTGAATGAGAGCCCGTTGTTTTCGATAGCGCACCATCTCGGCATCACGACCATCGTGATATCCGTGAGCTATTTCCTGGGCCAGGTCATAAGCTCGCTGCTGAATATCTGAATGAGCTACTTTCCGGACTTCCTCCTCGCAGCCAAATCGTATCCGCAGGCCTTCAGGTTCTGCAGCATCGGCTCAATGTCCCTGTCCCACTGCCCCCACTTCCGGGAGATGTGTTCGGTCCATGTGTAATCGTCGTATGTGAAGGTCTCCTTCCGGTTCCCGATGAGGCGAATCTTGGCTCTGAGGTCGCGGTAGTAGCCGACTTCCAGGTAGTACTGGTCCATGGCCTTCATGGCCCGCTTGGTCTCGGCCTTTGTCAGCTTGGGGTACTTGCCCTCGAACATCACGAAGTCCACCGGATACCTGGGCCGCACAGGCGGGTCCTCGGCCGGATATCCCATGGCCAGCATTACGAACGGGAAGGCCTTGTCCGGGAGGCTGAGCTTCTTCTTCAGGCTCCGGGCCATGCCCATGGCGTACCCCAGGTAGCAGGAGCCCATGCCCAGGCTCTCAGCGGCCATGACCATGTTCTGCGCCATGTAGCTGGCGTCCTGGACTGCGAAAAGCAGCATCGTCAGGTCGTTCGTGACCATGTCCCAGCCCCGCTCCTTCATGAAGAGCTGCAACTTGTGGCAGTCCGCGCAAATCACGAACTGCAGAGGCGCGTGAAACGCATTGCGCTTCCTGTCCTTCAGGAGAACCACGCTGTACAGCTGGGAGGCAAATGGCGCCTGCATGCCTGCCCGCACCACTGTCTCGATAACTTCGTCGGAGGGCATCTCCGGCTTGTACTTCCTTATAGACTTCCTGTTCATCATAAGCTGGATGGTTTCGTTCTCTATCATAACGGCACCAGGCAGGATATGGGTCCGGTTGTTAATAAATATCAGTCCTTCGCGCACAGGCAAATGTATGCCAGGCCGCCACTGAACCTCTGGACCTTGAGTATCCTGAAGCCCGCTTTCTTTAATAGTGCCGGCACGTCCAGCGAGATGTCTGTATAACCGGCCCGCCACATCACCGCCTTGAGGTACCTGTATCGGAACCGCTGCTTCCCTGCAGGCGGCTTTCCCGTGTCCAGCACTGAAAGCCGCGCACCCGGTTTGAGCACCCGGTAGACCTCGGCCATGGCCTTCTCCGGCTCGGGGAAGGAAGTGAAAGCGAAAGTGGCCAGCGCTGCATCGAAATATGCCTCCGGATACTGGAGCCTTGTCGCGTCCCCGACCACTGCCTCGGCCATCTCGGACAGGCCCTGCTTGCGTATACGGGCCTTTGCTCTGGCCACCATTGGCTCGGAGAAATCAATGCCCGTGGCCATGCCGCCGCTGCCCAGCTTGGAGGCCAGGTAGGGGATTATCGCACCAGTACCTGTGCCTATGTCCAGAACCTTCGACTCCGCCTTAAGGCAGAGAATATCCGCAGCCAGCTTCTTCTGGTCGTTCACGCCTCCCAGGTCGAAGGCGTCGTAGAACCTGGACCACCGATCGTATTTCCTCCTGACTCTCTCAGGCTTGACCATGGCTCACTTCCCGTAACGCCTGGCCCGCTGCTGGTATGACCTTATGGCCCTGAGGAAATCGATTTTCCTGAAGCCGGGCCAGTACACGTCCACGAAATACAGTTCGGAATAGGCCAGCTGCCAGAGCAGAAAATTGGACACACGCACCTCTCCGCTGGTCCTCAGGATTAGGTCCGGGTCGGGAAACTCCTTGGTGTACAGGTACTGGGAGAACATCTTCTCGTCTATTTTCTCGAGCTCGATCTTCCCGGACTTCACATGGCCTGCAATCTCCTTGATGGCCTGTATTATCTCCTCTCTCCCGGAATACGCAATGGCCAGGTTCAGGTGGTACCGGTCGTAGTCCTTTGTCTTGTCCTCGGCGTGCTTTATGGCCTGACGGACTGCCTCGGGAAGTATCTCAACCATGCCCAGCACCCTGATCCTTATCTGGTGCCTGTGCACCCTCTTGTCGTCAGCGGCCTTGTAGAACGACTCCTCGAACAGCTTCATGAGCTCGTCAATCTCTTGCTGGGTCCGGTTCAGGTTCTCGGAAGAGAAAGCATAGACTGTCAGGACCTTGACGCCGACCTCCATGACCCAGTTCAGTATCTCCTCCAGCTTGTTGCGGCCCTCCTTGTGGCCCTCTTCTGGCGCAAGGCCCAGGTCCCGGGCGAAGCGGCGGTTGCCGTCCATGATGATGGCCACATGCCCCGGCGCCGGGTTCTGCAGCACCTCCTTCAGAAGCCGTTTCTCGTACTGTTTGTAGGCAGTGTCTGCGATAATGCCGATTCTGTGATGGCCGTCGTCAGAAGACATTGCCCCGACCAATATCTGCTTCTATAAAGGCATTTCCGAGGTTCATGTCATGTGCACTATCGGCCCCGGCTCATATCATGTGGACAATGAGCCCCGATCGGAGCTTGGGCTCGAACCAGGTGGATTTGGGCGGCATCACATTGCCCGAATCGGCAACGGCGAACAGCTGGTCCAGCGTCACGGGGAAAAGCGAGAAAGCGACCTTGAACTTCCCGGAGTTCACAAGCCTCTCCAGCTCGCCGGTGCCACGTATCCCGCCCACGAACTTTATCCTGGTGTTGGTGCGGGGGTTGTCTATGCCCAAGACTGGCCCGAGCAGCTTTTCCTGCAGTATGCTGGCATCGAGGCTCTTCACAGGGTCGTCCTCCATGAAGGTGCCCTTGAGCGGCGCGAGAAAATACCACTTCCCCCCGAGGTACATGGAGAACTGGTGCACCTTCTTGGGGCTGGGTTTTCCTGACTTGACCTTGAACCGGTCCTGGATTACCTTGAGGAAGCCCTCCTCGGTCAGGCCGTTCAGGTCCATCACTGCGCGGTTGTATGCCATTATGTTCATGTGGCTTTTCGGGAATATGACTGCCATGAAGAAGTTGTACTCCTCCCGGCCCGTGTGGCCGGAGTTTATGGCCTTCCGGTTCTTGGCCACAATAGAGCCGGCCATGCTCCTGTGGTGGCCATCGGCCACATAAAGGTAAGGGATGTGGCTGAATATCTCTGCAATCTTGGCTATTAGATTATCAGGCACGAGCCAGACAGTGTGCCTGACATTGTCCTGGGTGGTGAAGTCGCATTCGGGTGCCTTTGAGCAGACATCGGCCTGGATGCGGTTCAGCCCTTTGTCGTCCGGGTAGGTGAGGAACACGGGCCCGACCTGGGCGTTCAGGGCCATTATGTGCTTCACCCTGTCCGTCTCCTTCTCCGGGCGTGTGAACTCGTGCTTCTTTATCATGCCCTTGTCATACTCTTCCGCTGAAACGGTGGCCACGAGCCCGATCTGGGAATGCCTGTCCATTATCTGGCGGTAGAAATAGAAAACCGGGGCCTTGTCCTGCTTTATAATGCCCTCGGACACGAGCCTCTTGAAGTTCTCCGCGCCCTTCCGGTACACGGCTTCGCTGTATGGGTTTGTATCGGGGGGCAGGTCTATCTCTGGCTTGTTGACATGCAGGAAGCTCAGGTTATTGCCCTTCGCCATCTCCCTAGCCTCGTTCGAGTCCAGAATGTCGTAGGGCGGAGCCGCGACCTTTCCGGCAAGGTCGTTCCTTGGCCTCATGCCGGCGAACGGTCTGACTATCACCATGCTATCACTTCGCCTTCAGCTTTTCGATGACGGCTTCGGCCACCATCACTCCGGCCCTGTGCTGGCCCTCGTCAGTCTGCGCGCCTATGTGGGGCGTGCAATATAGGTTGGGCAGCTCCAGGAGCTTGCTTCCGGTCGGCGGTTCTGTCTCGAATACGTCAAGGCATGCAGCCCTCACCTTTCCGGATTTCATGGCCTCGTACAGCGCATTCTCGTCTATCGTGCCCCCCCTGGCGACATTGAGCACGACCACGCCGTCCTTCATCTTGGCGAACTGGGCCTTGCCGATCATGTGCTTGGTTTCCGGGGTCAGCGGCAAATGCAGGGTGATGAAGTCGCTCCGGGTGACAAGCCCGTCCAGGCTGACGTTCTCATACTTGTCCGACTTTACATACGGGTCGTAGGCAAGAACCTTCATGCCGAATGCAACGGCCCTCTCAGCCACTGCCTGGCCTATGCGGCCTATTCCGGCTATGCCCAGTGTCTTGCCGTACACTTCCTTGCCCTTTATGGTCTTCTTCTCCCACTTGCCCGCTTTCGTGGTGTTCGTGCCCAGCACTATGTCTCTGTAGGAAATGAGTATGAAGCCGAACGTCAGCTCGGCCACAGAAATCGTCGTAGCCGTGGGCGTGTTGACGACGACTATGCCCTTGGACTTGGCATATTCCGCGTCCACGTTGTCCAGGCCTATACCCGCGCGGCCTATGACCTTGAGCTTCGGAGCCGCATTAATCAATTCCTTCGTGACCTTGGTGGCTGCGCGCACCACGATGGCGTCGCAGTCCGCTATCAGCTTCGGTAGGTTTTCCTTGGGCTCGTCCCAGGCCTTGACTACGTTGTATCCCGCTGCCTCGAGCTTCTTCACGCCGTCCGGCGCCAGCTTGTCTGAGACCATCACTTTCATTTCACTCACCCCATATGTCGTCTATGTGCCACAGCAATGACTTGATTTCCGACGGGGTCCACTCGCCCATGTGGCCGATGCGGAACGTCTTCTCCTTCAGATCCCCGTAGCCGTTTGCTATCTGGTACCCGCGCTTGCCGAGTTCTTTGTTCAGCGCGCCTATGTCCTTGCCCATGGTGTTGGCGATCGTCGAAACTGTCACTGATTCATACCCTGGCTCAGGGAACATCTTCATCTTCTTTGAAGCCCACTTCCTTGTGAGCTCTGCCATGGCCAGGTGACGCTCGTACCTCGCCTTCGGGCCCTCCTTGAGCATCCGGTCGAGCTGGTAGTCCAGCGCGTACATCAGGCTGACGTTCGGCGTCGTCGGGTTCTGCTGCTTCTTCAGATAATAGTCATGGATTGCAATCAGGTCTGTGTAATACCCGCGACCGGAGATCGTTTTAGCCCGCGCCACTGCCTCTTCCGAGTAGAAGCCGATGCAGATGCCGGGAGGCATGGCGAAGCATTTCTGGCTTGAAGTAAACATGATGTCCGCGTGCAGCTTCTCTGGCACAAGATAGTCACCACCCGCAGAGGAAACTGCGTCCACCACGAACATGATGTCCGGGTATTCTTTCTTGATGGCCTTGCCTATGTCCGCAATCGGGTTGCGGACGCCTGTCGCGGTCTCGTTGTGGACAATAGCGACTGTGTCGTACTTGTTCTTTGCCAGCGCAGCGAGCACCATGTCGGGCTTTATAGCCTTGCCGTCCTCGACCTTGAGGGCGTCGACTGGCTTCCCCGAGTCGCGGATCGTCTCGTACATGCGCTTGGAGAATGCGCCGCAGACTCCTGCTAGCGCGCGATCTTTGACCATGTTGCGAGCAGTCATGTCCATCCATATAGTTCCGGATGCGGTGAGGACTGCTCTGTGCCTCTGGGTCTCGAAATACTTGCCCAGCTTGTCAATGATGCCTGTGTACAGGGCCGTGTACTCCGAGCTCCTGTGCCCAATCAGCCACTTTGTCTGCTGCTGCAGGACCTCAATCGGTGATTCCGAAGGCCCCGGTATCAACAATCTTTTATGTGACATGGGATAACCTCGCAAGGTATTTGGAACGCGAGTATAAAGGTTTCACTGCCGGGCATGTAAATAAGCTCAAATAAACTCTGAAAATTCGCCAGATTTATGCCGTCTCGCCAGGTCCACATAGGTTGCAGCGTTCCTCACGGCATACTGTTCGAGGTCCGGATCCGATTCCCTGATGACCTTGACAGGCACTCCCGCGGCCAGGCTTCCTGGGGGAATTACCGCTCCTTCTTTGACCACCGCGCCGGCAGCCACCACGGAGCCGCGGCCTATGACAGCCCTGTTGAGCACGACCGCTTTCATGCCGATTATAACGTTGTCTTCTATTGTGGCGCCGTGGACAACGCATCCGTGGCCCAGGGACACATTATCCCCGATTTTGGTTGGCGTGTCCGCAGTGACATGGACCACGCAGCAGTCCTGGACATTGGAATTCTTGCCTATGGTTATGGATGCTTCGTCGCCCCTGACGACCGCATGGGGCCATATGCCGCAGTTCTCGCCTATCGAAACATCGCCGACTATGACGGCTGTCTTGTGAACAAAGCAGGACTCATGAACCTTGGGCTTCATTGCCGCGCCATAACCTGCCCCTTTACTTTAGCTTTTCCCGCGGGACTCTGGAAAAGTTATTAATATCTGGGCTGTCTATTGTGACACGATGAAGACATACCTCACGGTCATGTTCAGCACCGAGGGCGGGCTGCCCTCAGACGTAGTTGACAGGCTGCAGATGATAGGCTTCAAGCCCTGCACAGGGAACTACGACTTCGTTTACGAGTGGGGGAAGAACGCCAGTGTCGAAGACACCATCTACTTCGCGGACAAGGTCCACGAGGTCTTGAAGGACATGGGTGTGCTTTTCAGACTGGAGACGGACGACCACAAGATAACTGAGTTCTGAGTGTTTTCACAAAGTATTTTACCGGAAACGGCATGGTTGTCTGCATGAGGCGGCCGCATGACTTTCTTGAGGAGGACCTCGGCACAGGAGACATCACCACCGAGGCGCTTGTTCCTGACCTAGATGTCAGCGCGAAAATAATTGCCAAGGAGAATTGTATTGTGGCGGGCATGGCTATTGCCGCAGAGATATTCACAGTCGAAGGCCTTGAAGTGAAAATCCTGATAATGGATGGCGGCAGCGCGAAGAAAGGGGATGTGGCCATGAGTATACGGGGAAAGGCCGTGGCGCTGTTGAGGTCCGAGAGGCTGGCCCTCAATTTCATAATGCGGATGAGCGGCATTGCCACGCTCACCGGGGAGCTTGTCAGCAGGTGCAGGAAGGTCAACCCGAAGATAAAAATCGCCGCAACCAGGAAGACCACTCCGGGATTGAGGAAATGGGAGAAGGACGCGGTCGAGCTGGGCGGAGGAATGCGGCACCGCGAGGGGCTTTACGACCAGTTCCTCATCAAGGACAATCACCTCAGAATCGTGGGATCGGTTTCCGAGGCCGTGACGAAGGCCAGGAAACACAGGCCCGACCTCAGGGTCGAGGTCGAGGTCACGAATGTCGGAATGGCAGAGGAAGCTGCCAAAGCCGGGACTGACATAATCATGCTTGACAACATGAATCCCCCTATGGCCGAAAAGGCTGCGGCGCTCATCCGTTCATTAAATCCGAAAATTACCATCGAGGTGTCGGGCGGAATCACTCCGAAAAATATAATGAAGTATGCGAAATTCGCAGATGTGATTTCGCTGGGCTGGCTCACGCACTCCGTTAAGGCTGTCGATTTCTCGCTGGAGATTTTATAGATAACAGCAAAGTACATAAACAAGGTTTAATCTCGGGGTTTCCACCCAATCATATTCACGGATGACGCTAGAAAGAAACGCAACCATGAATGCCCCGGTAGTGTTCCGGCACGAATCTGCGGATTCGGCCTCACACTACCGGGGCTCAGCTAACAATATAAATCAATACGCCCCGGTAGTGTAGTGGCCTATCATGAAGCCCTGTCGAGGCTTCGACTCGGATTCAAATTCCGACCGGGGCGCCTTTTGTTTCTGGTATTCTAATATTCACATTCAACAAAAGGCGCCATGGTTTTCAGATTGTTCACATCCGGTCTCTCTCGGGCTATTGCAAAATAATGTTGAGAGTGAAGCCGGCGATCCGACCGGGGCAATGGAATTTATTTCTCATGCATATCTCCCGTCAATCAGGTCCATGATGTACCTGCCCAGAACGTTGAGCTGGTCCATCTCGCCCTTCCAGTCCCTGAGCACTACTTCGTAGTCGGATTCCATGCTGTCAATAGCCTTTATTATCTGCGGCCTGAATGGTTCGATTTCTTCACCCATGAGGACTGCGGCCACTGTGATGAACCTGCCGTGGCCCATCAGTATCTGGAACTTGCCGAACTCCATGTGGCTCAGCTCGCCGACCTCGCCCCTAAATGAGTCCTTTATGAATTCCTGGACAGCGGTGAGCATTCCGGAGAGAATGTCCTGGTCAACATCTGGCTTGAGCCTGCGCGTGAAGTGCTTTATCAATCGGCCATCCTTGTAAATGAGGAACACCTCGTCGATTATGGTCCTCGAAATTGTGATGCTCCTGCTGCAGTACGGGCAGGTCTTCCAGGAATTGTCGACGAGCTGGCCGCAGTGGGGGCATTTGATTTTGGTGGGCGGACCCGGGGCAGGGGGCTGCGATTTTTTAGGTTTAAGGTTCACGCCGCAGTGAGGGCATTTTTTCAGGCCCGGGTAAAACATCCTCTTGCATTTGGGGCAGGGGCCGAGTTTCCCGGAGGGCCTGAGTATAATGTACAGTATCACTCCAATAATGGGAATCAGGACCAGGAAGAAGATGAAGATGATTTTGAGGGTGGAATAGCCTCTCTTTTTAGCGTCCATGGCTGCCCATGTTGAAATAACAAGCAGCAATATGCCCAGTATTATTCCGCCTATGACTTGCGCCGCCATATGCCTCAGACATGAAACTCAAACAATCGATATAAACCTATTGCATTCAATCCAGGTTGATAGCTATCAGCGTCTCGGTGCTCTTTATCCCTTCCAGCCCGCTAATCTCCTTCAGGGCTTTGGATAAAAGCTTTGCCAGGTTCGGGCCTTCCATGGATATCAGCATGTCATAGGAACCTGTGACGGCATGAACGAATGTCACGCCTTCGACCTTGGATATGCTGCCCAACAGGGTCTCCGCATGGCTGGCGTCCACCTTCGTCAATATGTAAATTATTTCCAAACCCGCACCGCCAGAATCACTTCATAGATATTGCGCCGTTCGGGCACTCGCTGACGCATGCCTCGCAGTCGATGCAGACATCCGGGTCCACGGCGGCCGCACCGTCCACCATCTTGATGGCCCCGTTCGGGCAAGCGTCCACGCACAGGCCGCAGCCCACGCAATTATCCTTGTTCACACCCGCTGTCAATGAACAACCTCCATGACATGAAACCGGATGATTCGGCGGTTTATATTTCTTTGCCAACTGCCCAGGGTTCGAGCAATAGATTTATAAGCGGCATATATGTTGCCTGGCACATGAGAAGGGTAATATGCATTATTCTGGCCGTGAGCTTTGCCGTCAACTGTTTTGCCATGACCGGAACTACTGCTTCGACATACTTGCCCCCCACACCGTCCGCGCTTACCCACAGGGACACGATAAGGATTGACGGGAATGCCGGTTTCAATGCGACGAATGGCGTCACGGGCGGCGACGGTTCGGCCCTGACTCCCTGGGTCATTGAAGATTACGAGATCAATGGCACGGCAAACGGCACCTGCATCTACATCGGAAACACCACTGAGCATTTTATCGTGAGGAACTGCGTGTTGCACAATGCCAGCGGCGGGGACGGCACCATATTCAGGTTCAATGCATCGCTGATGCTTTACAATTCGACTCATGGTTCTTTTGTCAACAACACCCTCAACCAAAGCACATATGGAATTTACCTCTATTACAATTCATGTAACAATACAATAGATAAGAACATGGCGTTCAACAACACCCAGGCAGGAATCATGTTGGACACCGGTTCCGAGGGCAACGATGTCATGAACAGCTCCGCCTACGCCAACGGGCTGCATGGAATTTTCATGTACGATGGTTATTACAATGCCCTCATGAACAACACTGTCCATGATAACGGCAACTCTGGAATATATCTCTATTCATCGGGCAACAATACAATTTTTAATAATACGGTGTACAATAACACGGCCGTGGGCATCCATGTCTATTTGATGTCTGACAACAACATTCTGAGGAACAATTCAATCAGCAACAACGGGTATGGGATCAGAATCTTCAACTCTGTGTGGAATACCATATACAGTAATAATTTCATCAACAACACCAACCAGGCTTATGATAATGCCATGTACAACATTTGGGATTTGACATACCCCGAGGGCGGCAATTACTGGGATGACTACGCGGGCAGCGATGTGATGAACGGCCCCGACCAGAACATACCGGGCAGCGACGGAATCGGTGACACGCCTTATTGGACTATTGACGGCGGTGTTGGGGCCAATGACAGCTATCCGCTCATGGACCCTTTCGACAAGCCGGTCAGCGCTGACACTGTTCCGCCCATTGCCCTTTCCTGGGGGCCTGTCGGGAATGCCACAGAGTCGGATGCGGTCATTTTCATTCGGTGGAACGAGAGCATGAACTGGACCTCTGTCGAGGCCGCATTCAGTTACACAGACGGAGCAGTGAATTACACTTCTGCCAACGGCACATGGAACCATGACCTGGCATTCAATTCGACTTTCATTCCCACCGATCGCCTGGAGTATGAGACCACATATTGGGTGATTGTGAACTCCACGGCACACGACTTTGCTGGAAATTATCTTGACCAGGACGGCAACGGAACCGGGGGTGAGTGGCCCTCCGATGTCCTTCGATGGAACTTCACCATTACAGACAGGGCGCCTTATGTTGTTTCGACAGTCCCGGCGGACGGCCAAATCGACGTGGACCCCAACAAACCCATCAGGATACTGTTCTCCGAGAGGATGAACACCAGCTCTGTGGAACTGGGCTTTTCCTACACGAACGTCACCGAAACATGGGGCAACGCGCACGGCCTTTCCTACTGGAACTTGCCCATGACTGAGTTCACCTTCTTGCCGGCAGAACCTCTCGGCCTCAACCAGACATTCATCGTCACCCTCAACGGGACAATGGTCCGCGATTATGGCGGCAAAACCCTGGAAGGGGGCAATTTCACATGGGACTTCAGAACATGGCTTGAACCGCCTGCACCCCACATAATAGACACATATCCGCCGGCAGGTTCATTGAACGTGAATGTGAACACATACATCAACGTAGCGTTCGACACAGAGATGGATCCTGCATCGATGGATGGCGCCTTTTCCTACACTGACGGTACAGATGTCTATGACACAGGCAACGGCACTGTGGACTGGTTTTCTGAAAATTCACTCTTCTCCTTCCAGCCCACAGAAAGGCTGAGGTTCGATACAACATACACGGTCCGCGTGACGTCCAACGCCACATCCGTTTATGGCAAGAAACTGGATGGAAACGACAACGGCGTGCCGGATGCCAGCGATGATTTTGTTTTCACTTTCACCACCTCGCCCGAACCCCCTGTCGTGATTTCCCATTATCCCGAAGCGAATCAGATGGAGGTGCCCATATCCATTCCCGCGATTTATATCAATTTCTCAAAAATCATGAGCCTGACTTCGGTGACGAACGCTGTCTCGGTTTATCCTTCCACGCCTTTCACGCCGTCGTTCTCAGGTGCGGGAATGAATCTGACGCTTGTCCTTGGCGCGGAACTGCTGGAAGGCACCCAGTACAGGGTCACCGTCCTGGGGACGGCTACCGATTTAGCGGGCATAAAGCTCGACGGCAACAATGATGGCTGGGCAGGAGACAAGTTCACATTCTCGTTCATCACAACGGGTCTGATTATGCCTGTGATGCCTCGCGTTATCAGTATGTTTCCAGCAGCCAACGAGACAGAAGTGCCTGTGGACACGTTCATCGGTGTCGCGTTCAATGTGGCCATGAACAGGACCTCGGTGCAGAGTGCCTTCACATTCGGCAACGAAACCACCAGCCTTAACGGGTCATTCATATGGCAGTCCAACGGAAAGAGCTTCAAGTTCTACCCTACGGAACTGCTTTCCAACAACATGACTTACTCCGCCATGCTCCTGGGCACGGCCAAGGACGAAGACGGGCATCCTTTGATTAATGTCACAGCCTGGCACTTTACCACAACCTCAGAGACATCTCCGACTGACTGGAGTGACTGGATAGTTTACGGAGCGATAATATTCCTGGTCATGGTGGTTGTCGTCCTGTACATGGCCAACAGGTCGCTGCGCAGGGACCTGAAAAGGACGCGGGTCAAACTGAAAAGGCTGAAGCGCGAGATGGGTGTGAAAGACGAAGAGCCGGAACAGCCACCGGAGGAAGTAGAAACTGAAGAAATTCCGCCCGAACCAGCAGAGTCTGTGCCTGAGAGCGATACTGAAGGAGCGCAGGAAAAGCCTGAATGATTTTAAAAATTTTATCTACCCTAAAAGGTGGATGACCCTAGGTGCGTGGGACCGAGGTTTACAGGAGGGGGATTTCTCAAACTTCGTGAGACATAACAATCGAGAAATCGCTGAGCGATTTTCTCGACCCTGAGGGACGCCCATATGTAAATAAATGAAGAAGAGGGTGTCCCTCAGGCGTAACAGGAAGCATCATCGTAAGCTTGGCTCTCTCAGCGCCCTGACCCTAGCCGAGGGTTTGTAGGATGCCTGGGTTGTTCTCCGGTCACGCAAAGGCGTCGCACCTCAGTCCCGGAGGGACCCATAAAAGGCACCCATGGCCCCTAGCTGAAGGGGCCGTGCGCCTCCGTTTGCTTCGTGACTCATCCTCGCGAAAAACGCATGTCATCACGATCTTCGGACGGAAGCAATGATACTAGGCATATAGGGGTATTAATACTTTCTAATGAATATTTATAAAATTCCATTCAACATCCGTAGTCACCCTCACCCAGAATCCCTGCCCGGGGGCGAGCGCTGAATTGCCGTCCAGTTCGGCAAGCAGGTAGGGCGCGCCAAGGTCTTGGGCCGCGGCGCTGTCCCATGGAAGGCCAGCCAGAGCTCGGGAGACTGACATGATTTCATGATGGGGATAGGAGACAAGGTTCCAGCCTGCGTAAAGGTGCATAGTGCCGTTGGACACATGGCCGACCGTTGCGAATATCCCTGGAGCAAATGCATGCACCCAGACCCCCGACCCATTTCCTAGAAACTGGAGGCTGTTGAGGCTCTCGTTCATGCCCGGTCGATTAATGGTCCATTGGTTAGGAAATCTGGTAGGGTCCCATGTCCTCGCGGCGTCCCAGTTCAGGCCTTCCAGTTCCCCAGCGACCGGTACGCTGCCATTTATGAACGGGTCGCAGAGAAGGTTCCAGGACGCGGAAACTGTTTCACCGATCTTGCCGGCCATGTCCGCGCAGTACCCGACATTCCCGGCCTTGTCCACCGCCCTTATGACATAGTAGTAATTCAGGTCCGAGCCTGTGCCCGCGCGCACGTCCGCTGCCGAGTCCCCGAGAACCCGCATCGCCTTGCTAGCTGAATGATTGTACCAGGCATGCAGGGTGCAGCCAAGTGCGAACATGGAAGTGTATACTTCCACGTGTCCGGTGTTCTTGTCGAACCCATAGTCTGAATTGCTGACCAGCTTGAACCAGCTGCCAGCAGCGTTCCTTAAATAAAGCGTTAGGCTGATCACATTGTCCTCCGGGAGATAGAAAAATGGCGGGTCTGTGCCTGTCTTGGGGCCGTATGCCGTGACGTTGCTGGCGCATTCTGTTTGAAATGCCCAGGGGGTGTTGTTCAAAGGGCTTGAATAATACTCGGGATGCGCCCTTTCCAACGGATGGCTGAATGCCGAGGGTCTGCTTTCCCTGAATATTTCATAATGAGTGACATCGGCTGAAGGCGAAGGTGCCCAGGTAAGTTTCAGGTCTTTGCGGGGCGCGGCGGCTGTCAGATTGGCATACATGATGCGCCAGTATGCATTATTGTACGCTGAGTACCAGACCTTGGTAGTTTCCCCGTCCATGAGAAGGCAGCATTGGTTCGCCCTGTAGGAATCGTAATCTGAGGTTCCGCCCGTATCTATTGCCAGGCCGATCTCGTTCCAATTGAGGCCGTCGTAAGACCTTGCATGCATGGTTCTGACCCTCATGCCGTCGTAGCGGCCATATAGCATGTGATACTCTCCGCCATAGAACGCTACGGCAGGTTCTGTGACATAGGCCTCGCCGTAAGACGACCCTGTGCCGAGGATTGTTGTCTCACCAGGCCGTTTGGTCCATGTGATACCGTCAGACGAATTTGCATAGAGTATGCTGTATTTAATGGCGCCTTGGGCTGCATACCACATCTCGTAATCCCCGGTCTTCAGGACTGCTGGGTGGTAGGCATGGAACTCATCGAGGGAACCTACCGGCCCGATATCTAAGACGACGCCGTGCTTGGTCCATGTTATGCCGTCTGACGAGTTTGCATACATGATTCGATAATTTTGGCTGTTGTGGCCCGAGTACCACATCTTGTACTCTCCGTCGAATATAACCGTGGGGTACACGGCATACCTTGAGTCTGGAGCGCCAGCCGTCCCGTTGCTGAGGACGACGCCATGCTTGGCCCAGGTGAGGCCGTCTGCGGAGTCCGCGTAGCAAATCTGGTACCTGGTGCTGTCATGGCCGGAGTACCACATCCTGTACAGCCCGTCATGGAACAATACGGAAGGCTTTACTGCGTAAGTTGCGTCATAGCTCGTACCCAGGTTAATGGCCAGACCCTGTTTCTCGAACTCGACCCGCGCCTTTTCGATTGTGAAATTGGCAGGGGGTTCAGGAGGCACCGCATCCACCGTGAAATTCCATGATGCCGATGTGTTATATCCATAAATGTCGGCCGCTTCGATGCTTACGGATACAACCAAGCCGTCCGCGAAGGGAACTGATGGAGTATAAGAGGCATTGTACCCGAGAGAGATGGGCACAAGGACCGGGATGACTTCCGACCCGCCGACACGCATGATTAGGGCCGTGAGGTTCAGACCACTTGGATCAGTAATTTCTATGGATATTTCAGGCAAGGCCGCCGCGTAACTGCCGTCTGCCGGATATCCCGCTGACATGGAAGGCGGCGACCCGTCCCCGGGTATTATCTGAGCCAGCTCTGCAAGTGTGGCCAAAGCCAGCTGAGTTATATTTGCTCCGTATGTGAGGTTCAGATATCCAATGGTGTCGGTAACTTTATGATAATTGGGGTTGCTGGCATACCTCCGTTCTATGAGCATCATTGACGGGTAGGTGGGCGAAAACGGGGCATGGTCGCTGCTGCCAGATAGAAGATCCACTGAGGTGAGAGTGAAAATGTTGCTATATTTCTGCATGATGCCTTTGGTGAAATCTATGAGCGAACCCGCAGGCGAATAATTATACCAGGCAGTCAGATTCTCATATTGGGCAAGCGGACCCCATCCAGCCGAAAGGTCAATGTGCCCGGAGGACAGATTTAACGTATAATCGCCGGGGAATCCCTGCGTCATCTTGTGATAGACCCCTGGCGTACCCTGCTCCTGGATGTAGAGTGTGCAGCTTAATATGTTTGTATGGTCCAACCAGAAATCTACTGTGGTATCGTTGGCCGGCGCTGGACCATAGATGGATTCATTTTTTATGGCTAGGCTGTCCCCGTAGTCCTTGCCGAGGTATATCTCGCTCGTACCCGGATCCGGGTTGTAGGAAATCATGTCAAGGTTTAGTACCCCGCATATGTTCTCCCCGAGGCCGATTACTTCACCCGCGTAGTACATGCTGCCTTTCATGCTTTGTTCTTCCCCGCTGAAGCATATGAATCTGATGGTGCAGTTGAAATCATAGTCCGACAGAATTTCCGCAGCGGCCATAACCGCGGCAGTGCCGCTGCCGTTGTCATCGGCACCCGGGGCATCGTTCCATGCATAGTTGGATATAGAGTCATAATGCGAGCAGATAATGTATATTGACTCTGGCGAGACTGTTCCTGCTTTTTCGCCGATTACATTGCGCATCCTGAAGCCGCCATACATATAATAATAAAAACTAACATTGAGGCCGTTCTGCCCGAACACCGAGGCAATGTAATCAGAGGCAGGGTAGCATCTGTCTCCACGGTATGAGTAACGGGTCTTGAAGTCCTGCAGCTTCTGGATGTGCTTCCCAACCAGCCCTTCGTCCACATGCCGTATTAGGTATTCTATCTGGGCCGTGGCGTTGTAAGTGGCCGCGGCCGGCGGTTGGGTGGGGGCTTGGCCGGGTTCGGTGCGGCCTGTGGCAGGCACTGACAATGCCGTGGAAATCACCGCTTGAACGACAATGGCGAGTGTGAGAACGACCTTATAATGCCCACGCGACCATGAACCCATAATCAACAGTGTGTAATATGATGAATACTGTATTTAAACGTTTTTCAATGCTCATGCCCGTGCAGGAAAAGGGTATTTATACGGAGGCGGTTTGACCTGGCCATAACAGGCTGTGCCATGGACAGGAAAAAGATTGTCATGAACCTTGCCGGCATCGGCAAGGACATACTTATCGCCTTTGCAGTGGTCGCCGTCATCATGCTGGCGCTCTGGGCATACTGCGGCATATGGCCGCCCATGGTTGTCGTCGAGTCAGGCAGCATGTCGCACAGCGACACGAGGAGCTATGTCGGAATCATCGACACCGGCGACATGGTTTTCGTGAAGACTGGAGGCGCGGCTGATGATATCACAACCTATGTGGAGGGCGAGGCCACTGATTATTCTAAGTACGGATCTTACGGCGATGTAATAATCTACAGGCCCAATGGGCTCAGCCAGAGAGACGACGGTTCCGAGGTCGTGCCAATCATTCACAGGGCCGTTGTCTGGCTGGATGTCAACACAAGCCGGGTGAATCTCAATTTCGTAGGCGTCGATTACCAGAACTACTCTTTCGACATTCCTTCGCTTGGCCTGTATGGGACCACGGACGACATAGTCCTCGATAATTATGGCTATGAGAGCGAGCAGGTGGTCATTGACCTGAGCCCGCAAACCGGTCTTCTCAGATACTACGAGTACCTGGACAAGGAACCGCACGGGGGGTACATCACCATGGGCGACCATAATGCCCCGGCTTATGACCAGCCACTTTCAGGGGCATACGAGCCCGTTCTCCCAGAGTGGGTCGTCGGAAAAGCCTGGGGTGAGATTCCGTGGTTCGGGTTGGTAAAGCTGAAAGTGACGGGCGCGAATTTGGAAGGCGTGCCCGGCAACAGCTGGACAGACTTGTTCGTCACTGTTTTTCTGCTGCTGTTCATTCCATTCCTTTGGGACATTACCTTGCCAAGATTTAAAAAATGGCGGCAGGAAAGAAAAAAGAGCCATGCTGCAGAACTGAGCCAGGATGCGGGGCAGACCATTGTCGACGAGGCTATCAAACCTGAGGATGCTCCCACAGAGCCCCCTGAGCTGCTGGCTCAAGAGGGCAGTATTGGCCCGAAACAATAGGGCCAGAAACGTTTATAACATGGTGACCAATCAGATTACGGAATTCGGAGCATGACGCACAAGAGTATGCCGCATAGGAAATTATCAACCGTCATTCCAATCGCAATGGGAATTTTCCTTGCGGCGGTAATTGTTCTGCAGGGCCCTGCATCGGCGCAGACAACCAGACCCATTATTGTAAAGGAAAGGTATGAGACAATACCGTTCTCCGCTGGAGCGCTGGTCATCCCCATGGACGAGAAGCAGAACGACACTGTCAGAAGCTTCGGGCTCGTGCATGCGCTTCTCAGGAACGAAACTGTGTGCTACAGGCTGATAGGCCCGCCTGACCCGACAATCATGACTCTGCAATATCCATCCGGAGCGAATTACTCGGGCGGTCCAATAATCCTGAGTGACTTCAATATTACGCTGGTGGGCGCCATTCTGGAAAAATTCCCGAGCGTCACGGTTCATAACGTCACAGGACTGTTCATTTCGACGCAGGTTTATAAGATTAAGACACCGACCAGGGTCCTGGTGGTGCACAGGGAGGGGGCAGGCACGCAAAACAGCTTTTCCGAGAATTTGCTGGTGCGCATGGAAATCCCCTACAGAACGAAACAAATCTGGCATTTGCAATGGGATGTGAAAAATAATCCGGAGGATAATCCAATTATAGATAACGACCTCATTATTTTCGAAAATCCCGGAGCCAACGGCCAGATGAGCTCTGAATTGAAAACCGCAGTCAAGGATGGGATAATCAGCGGTAAAAATTTCGTCTTCATCGGCAAGGCCATGAACGACCTGAGGCAGATATTTCCTGGCTCGGTAACCGTTAGGAGCGTAAATACCAACATCAATTACATGGCTACGTTCCGACATACAGGTGAGTCTCCTTCACAATACTCTGGCCCGATGTCCATGGATGTATTAACGAGCGACATAGTCGCCATGACGCCCGGATACGAGGACCTGGAGCCCATGCTGTATGCCGAGGCATACGATGCACAGCTGCTGTTCGCCTCCTACTTCAGGTACGGGAAGGGCATGGCGGAAATATTCTCGTTCGACCCAGACCAGCAGGTCGGGGCCATGTATGATCTGGCCTGCATATTCTTTGGAAACAGGTTCGTGCAGGCCCCGCCTGCCAAACTCCAGCCGCCGCCACCGCTGGGCCCGGAGGGCATACCGCTGCCTGCCGGCACTGTGCCGCCTCCGCCCCCGCCGCCACCGCCGCCGCCCCCCAGCATCCCTATGGCGACCACTGTCCCTGCCCAGTACCTGTTCGCAGGATTTGCTGGATTGGCGCTCGGAGATAGGCTGAAATCGAAAGTAAGGCCGAAAATTGCCATAAGGCATAAAATAAAGGTTCGTGCTTGAGGTCCGAAACATGAGGCTACCGAACACAATATTGGCATTCGCACTGGTCGCTGCGCTGCTTCTGACAGGAGTCGGCGAAATCGCTGCCCCTGGAGACAAACCAGACCAGCGCAGCGCTGGAACGCGCGTGGGCGAAATCGGCTGGCAGTACGACACTTTCGGAGAGAACCTGGCTGTCAACATCACGCCCGAGACAGTGACTACAATGGATTCGGTCACCATCACGATATCATCCAAGCTCTCAGCGGTATGGATAAAGCAGGCAAGCCTGTACGGAGTAGTGTATCCTGAGGACAGCGTCCAGTTTCCATTCTCGTATCCGTTTTTCAGGGTCAACGATACAGTGTTCAGATGCATCATAGAACCCTTCCCGCTGAACGGATATGACATGGAATTCTACATATTCGCATATGACTATTATTATGAGGCCATGGACTCCAGAATCTCGTATACCTTCTCCTATTCGGTTATGGGCAGCGGATGGAGGAACGATACATTCGCCGAGAACATAGAACTGACTTACTGGCCGATGAAAGTCAATGCCTCCGAAGAGGTTGCCGTCACCATCATTTCCAGGAACAGTGTGACAATCAATGGCGCAAACCTTTACATTACATACGAAACGCCCGAGGGAGAACTCCGCGAGGGCGGGTGGAACTTCACTAAAACAAATGTAAACTCGACAGAGATGACCAGAACCATATCCGGTTTCCCAGCCGGGACCAATGTCACGTTCTGGGTCACGGCCTGGGACCAATATAATGCTGTAATGACCTCGGGCATGTACAATTATAGTGTGATGGGCGTGGAAGAGTACACGGACTTCCCGTTCGAATACACCGACGGGACCGATGATAGAAGCATATGGGTGCCGGATTTCGATATTCTCATCCCGATGGCAGGCATGTGCGCACTGGCCTTCCCCCTGTTCATTTACCTTTATGCCCTAAACCTGAGGAGGAAAAGGAAGGCAACTGACACACTGGTGGCCAAGAAAGCCGACATTCCCGAGGAGGAGATGCATGATTAACCAGACGGCGCGGAGGAATTCTGTGGTCGGATTGCTGGGCAATACCCTGGAAACAGAGAGGCACTCGCCCTGGTTCCTCACGCCGCTCCTATTCCTCATCCTGGGCATTTTCGGGATGACATGGATACCGTTCTATCCTATTTGGATGGTGCTGCTCGTTTCAATTATCGTCTCGGTGCTGGCCATCAAGTTCCCCTACCTCTCCCTCGTGCTCCTGAGCGGAGTTGTATGCGCCGCAGCCGCTTACCAACTGCCCGAATTCGGGTTCTTCATGGTCCTGTTCATGCTTGTAGCCCTGATTGTTTCGCTGTTCGAATGGAGGCTCGGATACCTCGGTTTCCTCATGATATTCATGTCAAGGTTCGGGCTTTCCCTTGTTGTTCCGGTAGCCGCGGCCACGATGCTGCCGCTGTTGCTCTCCCTGGGCGTGCTGGTGATGGGCGGCGTGTTCCTCACATTCATGGTGACATGCGGCAATCTCACGGTGGCCGGAATGTTCGTTGGGCCGCAGCATGTGTCAAGTTTCATAGTTTTCTTCAAACCCGCCGCTGAGAATTTCACACCGGCCGATATCGGAACTGCACTTCTGGGCATACAGGACACCAATCCGGATATTATAAGCAATGTGGTGGGGGACAATCTCGGGCTCTCTGTCGCGCCGATTGTCCAGATATTCATCATTGGCATTGCCGTGTTCATTGTCCACAGATACTTCCACAGGGATGTGCAGGATTCGAAGTACACTATTCCGCTCGCGCTTGTCCCTTCAGGCATAATCGCGGGCTGCTTTATAGGTTCCTACATGGCTCTCTTAAACCCCGGCCAGGCAGGGTACGTCGCGGGAGCGTTGCTGTTCGGAGCGATTTTCAGCTCGATAATGTTGGGCCGCGCAGGAAGGGAGTTCTTCCAGCCATATTTCCAGACCATCGAGAGGGAAGCCAGCATCGGCACCAGGATTTCCGACATGGAGAATCTGGGGGAGAGCAGTTTCGAGCTGGTGGGCGGCCTTGAGGATGTGAAGGAAGACCTGAAAGAGTCCATCATGGTTCCGCTGCTTATGAGCGATGTTGCCAAGAAATACGGCATAGATCCGCCCAAGGGCGTCCTGCTGTTCGGGCCGCCAGGCTGCGGTAAAACCTTGCTCATGAAGGCGCTTGCCAACGAGCTTCATGTAGAGATGGTCACTGTCAAATGCTCTGACATAATGTCAAAATGGTATGGAGAAAGCGAGACAAAGGTTGCAGACCTGTTCAGGATGGCCAAGGAAAGGAAACCGTGCATCATATTCTTCGACGACCTTGAAGCCATGGCCAAACGCAGGGATCTGTATGCCGGCGACGATGTGACCCCTAGGCTGCTGAGCATTATACTTTCGGAACTTGACGGCATGGACCAGTCCGCGGGTATAATACTGGTGGGCACAACCAACAAGCCTGAAATGATTGACCCAGCGCTTCTGAGGCCCGGCAGATTCGACAAAATAATCTATGTGCCGCCACCGGACCTTACTGAGAGAAAGGCCATACTCAAAGTACATCTCGGAGGCAGGCCCCTGGCCTTGGGCATGAACTTGGATGAGGTTGTCGTGAAGGCCGAGAGGTTCAGCGGCGCAGACCTTGCCAACCTTGCCAGGGAGGCTGCGACAGTAGCCATGAAGAGGGCAATGGACACGGGCGAGGACGCAGTCATAACGACCGAGGACCTGAACTATGTGGCGTCTGTCATCAAGCCAAGTATAACGCTTTCCATGCTGAAGACATATGAACTTCTCAAGCTGGACTTTGAGAGGAAGATGCATAAGGTCAAGCGCGACAACGGGAGGCGGGCAATCAGCTGGGACGATGTCGCGGGCGCTGACCGGCTGAAGAAGGACCTCCACGACTACATGCAGCTGCTCATCAAGGAACCGAAGGTTCTGGAGGATTTCAAGCTCAAAACAGGAAGGGGCATGCTGCTCTTCGGGCCGCCCGGCTGCGGCAAGAAGCATATAATGAAGGCCGCGGCCAACAACCTGGACCTTACTATACAAGATATAAGCGCCACCGAGCTGATAGGCGGCCAGACAGAGTTCACGCCTTCAATAAAGGAGATCTTCTACAGGGCCAGGGAGGCCGCGCCTTCCATTGTCCTCATTGAACACATAGACGTTATCGGCTCAAAGGAGGTCATCGAAGACCCGGAAGCAGGAAAGGTCATGGGCCAGATACTTGCCGAAGTGGACGATGTTGATGCGAAGGAGCATATTCTGGTCATAGCCACTACAAACTGCCCGCATGTGCTGCATTCCAGCCTCCTGAGGCCTGGAAGGTTCGACAAGCTGTTCTATGTGCCCCCGCCCAACCTCGAGGCAAGGGAGATAATGTTCGGCATTTACCTGAGGGACATTCCTGTCGCCCGGGACATAACGCCGGTCACGCTCAAGGAACTGGCGCAGCGCAGCGATAATTACAGCAGCGCGGACATCGCGGCCGTGGTGGACGAGGCCAAGCTGATGGCTGTCATCAATGCCCCGGACGCGTCCAAAAGGGCAGTCTGCAGGGACCATCTGTTCAATGCCCTGGAACGGGTGGAGAGCTCCATATCCCCAGAGGACCTGGAATCCTCCATGAATTTCATGAAAGTGTACAAGGCGAGGAAGACCTAAATGACGGATGTCGATTGGGTGCTGTTTGTGGCGCTGATCGTATACATCTGCCTGCTTGCCGTGGCCCTCAAATACCCGCGGGTGAAAGATCAATGGACCCGTGAGGCAAGGGAGACCTTGCAGATACTGTTGAGCGCGACCATTTTCCTCCTGCTGTTCTTCCTGCTTTGGTATGTCTCGGCGTCCGTGGACTGGCCCGATGCGATAACAGTAACGTTATGGGTGTGTGCGTTCACGTTCCTCGGGCTGATGTTGGTCGGAATCTTTGCCCCAAGGGGCGTTCGGCTCAGATTCGAGAAAAAGAAAGAGGCCAAGGTCCCTGAAGAGGATGATTGATAATTCATTAGGATTGTAATTGTGCAAGGTCCGAGTCCTTGGTGAATGTACCCCACACAATCCTTGATTAATTGAATCCGCCATACTGCCGCTGAGAATTATCCCGGTAGGATAAGGAATAGTTTCGCTTCCCTTTTGCTAACGATTATATTCAGATATCCTGATGTTCGGGCCGTGGAAATTGAATACTTCAGGGCAAAGACCCTTGTCCGTGAGGAGCGGGGCGAGAATGTCGTGCACCTAAACCCATATCAGGGCTGCGCCCATGACTGCGTCTACTGCGATGGGAAATCAGAGGGCTATCACATGCATGCGGACTTCGGCAGCCGCATCCGCGTCAAGGAAAATGCCCCGGAATTATTGGAGGATTACCTTCGGAAGAAAGGTTTTCTCCCTGTCAACAGGAAGAGGACCGGAACCTTGCTGGACCTGGGCATAAAGCAGGAAAGGGAGCCAAAAAAATTTACCATCGGAATATCTGGAGGGGTGTGCGACATTTACCAGCCAGCGGAATCGGTCGCTGGCATGTCCAGGAAGATGCTGCAGATTGTCTACGATTACGGTTTTCCTGTTTCCCTGCTCACTAAAAACAAGCTTGTGCTAAAAGACCTGGACCTCCTAAAAATGATTAATGAGAATGTTGGAGCGACGGTGTGCATGACTGTTGTTTTTTCCAGGAAGAACGAAAGGCTCAGGGAGATATTCGAGCCCGGGGCCAGCACAATCGCGGAGAGATTCGAGACCCTCCGGACCTTTCACGATGCCGGTATAAACACAGGCATATGGATGCTGCCGATACTCCCTTGGATAGGAGATTCCGAGGACAACCTGAGGGAGATTGTTAAGGACGCCGCTGCAGCCGGCGTGGAATTCATATTGCCGGGCGGGCTGACGCTCAAGCCAGGGCGGTCCAAGCTCGAGTTCCTGGAATGCCTGGGGAGGCATTTCCCTGAGCTTATTCCCAAGTACCAGGAAATGTACGGCAACAACAATAAATTCGGGATGCCGGACATGGCCGCGGCGATGCGCTTGGGTGCAAGAAACCCACATCCTGCATTGAATAATTATTGTAAGAAATTTGGTGTGCGATTGAGTGACTGGTGATTCCCAGTTTATTGAAATAGCAAATGTATTAATACTATGGGCACCTATGATAATTCAAGAGGAAAATACCCTGCAACCTTTAAATAGAGGCTGGTCTTTGGGGTCTTTCCTGCTTATGCAACGCCCATATGGGCACACTGTTTAAGCCTGCGGCGAACGGCCGGCAGACGAGGGGGGTGCTTTACCCTGCCTGTGAATCATGCCATTTCCATTGCCGCGCACACATGGAGATGCGAGAAAAACTGGCATTACAGGCCCTCTCGCGTCCGACGTTCGATGACATGGTGATACTTGATCACCCGCTTGAATAAACCCAAGCGAAAGAGGCTGATTAAATCAGCCAGCCAGGCAATCACACCGATTGTCTGGAATTACGCAATAACTCAGTAACGAGTTGGCTTGTCCAACTCGAGGCAGATCAATCAATCAATTCCGGTTGATCCTGCCGTCGGTTACCGCTATTGGTGTCCGCTTAAGACATGCGAGTCGAGAGGGTTCAGACCCTCGGCATACTGCTCAGTAACACGCGGATAATCTACCCTAAGGTGGGGCATAATCTCGGGAAACTGAGAACAATTCCCCATAGGTCATGGATGCTGGAATGCTTCATGGCTCAAAGCTCCGGCGCCTTAGGATGAGTCTGCGGCCTATCAGGTTGTAGTGGGTGTAACGGACCCACTAGCCAGCGACGGGTACGGGCGTTGGGAGACGTCGCCCGGAGTTGGATTCTGAGACACGAATCCAGGCCCTACGGGGCGCAGCAGTCGCGAAAACTTGTCAATGGGGGAAACCCCGAACAGGGGACGCCAAGTGCATGCGTTTTACGTATGCTGTTCGATTGTCTAAAAAACAGACGAAGTAAGGGCTGGGTAAGACAGGTGCCAGCCGCCGCGGTAATACCTGCAGCCCAAGTGGTAATCGTTATTATTGAGCCTAAAGCGTCCGTAGCCGGTTCGGTAAATCCTCGGGTAAATCGGGCAGCTTAACTGTCCGAACACCGGGGAGACTGCCGGACTTGGGACCGGGAGAGGTCAGAGGTACTCCAGGGGTAGGGGCTAAATCCTGTAATCCTTGGAGGACCACCAGTGGCGAAGGCGTCTGACTAGAACGGATCCGACGGTAAGGGACGAAACCCTGGGGCGCAAACCGGATTAGATACCCGGGTAGTCCAGGGCGTAAACGCTGCAGGCTTGGTGTTGGGGGCCCTACGTGGGCGCTCAGTGCCGGAGTGAAGATGTTAAGCCTGCCGCTTGGGGAGTATGTCCGCAAGGATGAAACTTAAAGGAATTGGCGGGAGAGCACAGCAACGGGAGGAGCGTGCGGTTCAATTGGATTCAACGCCGTAAAACTCACCGGGAGCGACGATTACATGAAGGCCAAGCCGATGACTTTGCCTGATTTTTCGAGAGGTGGTGCATGGCCGTCGTCAGTTCGTACCGTAAGGCGTTCTGTTAAGTCAGATAACGAACGAGACCCTCGCCCTTAATTGCCAACCCATTCTCCGGAGTGGGCGCACATTAAGGGGACCGCTGGCGCTAAGTCAGAGGAAGGAGAGGTCAACGGTAGGTCAGTATGCCCCGAATCTCCCGGGCTACACGCGCGCTACAAAGGACAGGACAATGGGATGCGATACCGAGAGGTAAAGCCAACCCCGAAACCTGTTCGTAGTTCGGACTGAGGGCTGTAACTCGCCCTCACGAAGCTGGATTCCGTAGTAATCGCGGGTCAACATCCCGCGGTGAATATGCCCCTGCTCTTTGCACACACCGCCCGTCAAACCACCCGAGTTGGGTCTGAGTGAAGGTTCCCTTTTTGGGGCGCTTGAACTTGGGTTCAGCAAGGAGGGTTAAGTCGTAACAAGGTATCTGTAGGGGAACCTGCAGATGGATCACCTCCTACGTAATATACCAATTACACAGGATGAGTAGGAGGGAGGACGATTGTGTTGATACACGTTCTTCGGAACGTGGAGTGACACAATAAGATCACCTCCGATTCACAAATCTTGTGTGATAACACTCGGGTTTCTGGAATAAGGTCGTTCGCGACCCTGTTCCAGTTTCCCCCTATACCTATTACGTCTACAGCATGCCGGAAATGGCATGCAAAAACGCGCCTTTCGAGGCGCGCGGTGTCTTACGGACACCAAACACGTGTGCAATGCAATCCTGAGTTATTGGTGATCAAGCACTAATCGTCATCGAACGTATTATTAATTTTTTAATTGATAGCGTAATCGCTGCAGACTTGAAATGATAAAAGCAGCATGCCCCGTCTGAATTGTAGCATTCAGATAGCTGGAGGGCGGGGTAGCATTTGGAATTCTCTTGCACGGGAACGATTCTTTCAAACTTTATTCTCCTGATTATAAATGGCGTCGAAGTGGGCTTGGCAGGGTGTCGGAGCCCTGCGACCGGGTTGAATGCGGGTTTAAACACCTCCCCGGGCTTAACGCCTAATTAAAAATTCGGCTAACTCGCATTGCCAGCAATGCTCGTACGCCCGAGGTTTCCTAAGAATGAGCTCAATCGTCACCAACCCGGTTCCGGAAACCGGGTCACGACCCCGGCCTCCAAATGGCATTAAAAAACATTCAGCCGGGGCATGGTGGGGAAAGCTGGTGTTGAGGGTGTAATCGTCCGCGATGGAAGCACGTCATCTGAGAGGGGTTTCATGGTAATTTTTCAATGGACAGCGCGAGCGCCGAAAATTTACCCGTAGGATTTCATGGCCCGGTAGACTGCGCAGGCCGCCCCGAAGCCGTTATCGATGTTGACGACCGATATTCCGGGCACGCAGCTGTTGAGCATGCCCAATAAGCTTGACAGGCCCTCGAAATGACTGCCGTATCCTATCGATGAGGGTATTGCTATGACGGGTTGCGATACCTGGGAGGCAATCACCGAGGGCAGGGCGCCCTCCATGCCAGCTATGACTATGACGGCCATCTTCGGGTCTTTGTTCAGGGCTTCGACAACTGCTTTGGACCGGTGGATGCCAGCAACGCCCCTGTCATAGAAACGCACAGGTTCTATGCCAAGGTATTCCAGGGTGGCTGCCGCCTCTTCGGCAACAGGGGTGTCTGATGTGCCGGCGGTTACGACCGCGCATTTGCCCACTCCCGTGTCCCATGCTCCGCCTATCGTGGCTGTTCTCCCCTGGGAACTATACTTCGTGTCCTTGAAATGCGATTTCAGTGTTTCCGCCTGGGCTTCGGAAACCTTTGTTACAATGACAGGATGATGTCCCAGGAGCCTGGCTACCACCTTCCGAATATCGACTTCGGATTTGCCGAGGGCCAGCACTGCCTCCGGAACCAAAGTTCGCCTGCCCCGCTGCGGGTCCTCATTTACCGGATCAGTTTTCATGTTTCCTATTCCTCAGCCCGGCCGGTACATAGCCACCAGGGTCTATTTTTACCCTTTCCCACCCAAGCTTCGCAATCTCTGGCGCAAGGCTTTCGACCATTGCCCGATTCCCTTCAGTATTCTCTTCCTGGCCGAGCTCCAGCCTGAGGCCTTTTCCCTCCACGCGGGCCCTTATCATCCTGATGCCCTTTGACCGTATATATTCCTCGGTTCTGTCGATTTTTCCCAGCACATCATCGTCTATCGGTGTGCCGAATGGGATGCGGGATGAAAGGCAGGCCGAGGGTGGGCGTGCCCATTCTGTTATTCCGTGTTTCTTTGCCAGTTCGCGTATGTCTTCTTTATCAAGGCCGGCTTCAGCCAACGGTGACATTATGCCGCATTTCCTTGCCGCCCTAGAGCCGGGGCGGTCGTCGTGGGAATCTGACGTGTTTTCGCCGTCCAGGATTGCGGTGAGGCCCTCCCTGGCACGAACATGCTCGAGTTTAGCGAACAGCTGGAGCTTGCAGCGATAACATCGGTCTGTGTTATTCGCCCTGACTTCCGGATGTATGTCCGAAATGATGACCATGTGCTCAAGGCCGTGCTTGAGTGCGGCATTCCGAGCAGATTCAAGGTCGCTTTTTGGGGTCGAAGGGTCGGAAATTGTCACGCACAATACCCTGCCCGGTACATGTTTTGAAGCCATGACGGTCAGGAGCAGACTGTCCAGTCCCCCTGAGAGTGCGATTATGCAGCTCTGAATGTTCTGCAGTATCGTGACCAAGGCCTTTTCTTTTTCATCAAGTTTGGGATTCATGCTATCCTATTTCTGAATGTCCTTGACGGTGGCCGTGAGCAACTTTATCAGGTTGGCCATATCGGTCATGTTCACTATCTCGGTTGCGCTGTGGGTGTACCTCATCGGAATTCCTATGGGCATGGTTATTGCGCCTGAGGTCTGCATCATGGCGCCGTCTGTGCTGCCGCCAGTTACGCCGTACTGAATCGGTATCTTCTCCCTCTTGGCCACCGCCTCGATCCTGGCCCTGAACTTCGGGCTGGCCATCATGCGCACATCCACCATCCTCAGGACTGGCCCCTTGCCGAGATAGACAGGCTGGTAAAACTTGTCCAGGCCCGGGCTGTCTGTCGTGGAATATGTGTCCAGTGCTATGACATAGTCGAATCCCATGGTGTTGGCTATGACGTTCGCCCCTCTCAGGCCGATTTCTTCCTGCACAGTCCATATCAGGCTCAGTTTGCCTCTGAACCTTGCATTTTTCAGATTGCTGAAAACCCTGAGCAGAGCCAATACGCCTACACGGTTGTCGAGGGCGCGAGAGCAAACATTGTCTTTGTTGACTTTGAAGAAATCCTTCTTGATTATCACTTGGTCAAGGAGCCTGACGCCGAGCGCCTCGGTTTCCTTCCTTGAGCGTGTGCCGATGTCTATGACGAGCTTGTCCCAGGTGAGAACTTCTTTGGCATCCCTTCCTATGCTGAGGTGCGGGGCATTGTACCCGACCGCGCCCCTCACGATGCCCTTCGCGGTGTGGACTTCCACGGCTCTGGCAGCCAGCATTTGGTCGTATATACCGCCTATGACCTTGAATTTGAGATTCCCATCCTCCAGGATGTTGGAGACTATCAGGCCGACCTCGTCCATGTGGGCAACAATTGCTATAGAGGGGCCTTTTCCGCTGCCCATCTCGAATATGAGGTTGCCCATGGCATCCTCCCTGGCTGGCTTCTTAAGATTATTCATGATGTAATCTCTCACTGCGCCTTCGTAACCGGAAACGCCGGGCAGCATGATGACTTCCTTTAGTTCTTCTTCCAAGTTTCTTGGCATGGTTCGACCACCCTTACGACGGAGTATTGTCTCTGTCTTATTTAAGTTATGACAGAAGTGCTAGACTTTATTGATGATGGAGGTTTTGTTGTGATGCCGCTTAACTCTCTTCCATAGTAATCCAGAATCACCTTTATATCGGGTTAGGCACACAGCCTGGTAAAATATTCCAGGCTATGTCTTTCCCAAGCGAGGGGCGAAGTTGCCAGAAGAGACCGACCCCACTGTTTCGTGTGGAGATTCTACAAGCCCGACTGCGCTGCTGCTCTTTGCCGGAGCGTAGCCTTCTAGGACTATGCCTATCATCTTTTAGCAGGTCTTTTCCTCTTGTCGATGTGGGATTAAATCCAGTTATTATGAGTATTGCATTTATTTTGTTGAACGACCAATAAGAATATATTCATTTTCATGTTCAGGGACTGAAAGGTGATCCCAATAGGCATCGAAAACTTCCTTCACGAGAATAAACCAGGCCTTTGTTTAATCGGCATAATCACAGGCATTCCCGCCGTCATCATAAGCATACTAAGCCTTCTTTATTCAGATGGTGACGTTGGCATTGTGGGATGGGCTCATGACTTAATAGGCAACTGGGGATTTTGGCTCATTATCACTGGGTTTATCCTCCTCATACCCGGGACATACTATTTAGTGATATTTTATAAACAGCTTAAAGAATTCAGGGGGTTGATGAAGACAGACAGCAAAGCTATGTTCATAAAGAATCAGGACAGGATTGAGGAACTTGCCTGGAGGCTTCATCCAAAATATGAAAAATTGGTTGTTGAAAAGAAGCAGAAACTAAAGATAAAATAGATCCACATTACTGATAACATGTAGGATATGGTAACAAGTCAGGTAATGAACAGCAAAGTTTTTTAAGATACCGCACCTTCGCCCCCTAGCCCATCGGGACATTCTTGTTTCCACACGAAATGAAGGGGTCGGGCACCCGCCTAGGAATGGCGGCTTAACCGATAAGCTAGCATATGCTGGTAAAAATATATGGCCCAAACAAGGGGGAGGCCAAATTGCAGGAGAATATATTCAAGGATTACCTTGAAGCTAAGTCGATATTCAAGAGGGACAGGGACATACTCAGGCCGTCCTATATTCCCGAAAAGCTCCTCCACAGGGACGAACAGATTCACCAGATTGCGTCAATACTCACGTCTGCGCTCAGGGGTGACCAGCCATCAAACATATTGGTATTCGGCAAGACAGGCACAGGCAAGACGGCCACGGCCAAGTACCTGGGGAAAGAGATAAAGAAGGCCGCGGACAACATTCCGGAGCCGTTGAAGGATGTAAGGTACATATACATCAACTGCGAGATTGTGGATACCCAATACGGTGTTCTGCAGAATATAGGCAACCACTTTATCGAGAACTTCGACGAGCGCATTCCGCCCACAGGCTGGTCAACAGAGCGCGTGTACAATATACTCTGGGAGAAACTAGACAAAAAACCGAAGGTCGTGGTCGTAGTCCTGGACGAAATCGACAGGTTCGTGTACAAGAGCGGCGACGACACGCTGTACCACCTGACAAAGATAAACGACGACCTGAAGCATGCAAAGATAAGTCTCATAGGTATCTCCAACGATCTAAAATTCACTGAACTACTGGATCCGCGCGTCAGAAGCAGGCTCAGCGACGAGAAAATAGTGTTTCCCCCATATGATGCGGACCAGCTGCGAGACATACTGGTCCAGAGGGCTGACATGGCATTCGAGGAAGGCGTCATAGGCAAAGGCGTCATCAGCCTTTGCGCGGCCGTGGAGGCCCATGAACACGGCGATGCCAGACGGGCCCTTGACCTGCTCCGTGTGGCTGCCGAGATAGCTGAAAGGGAGAAGGAGACAGAAATCAACGAAAATCATGTGATTAAAGCCAAGAATAAGATAGAGCTGGACTGCGTAATTGAGGCAGTAAGAACACTTCCGGTGCAGTCCAAACTTGTGCTTCTGGGTATCCTTCTGGGCGAGGAAAACGGCAACTCAAAGCAGATGACCGGGGACGTTTACAGCGCTTATAAGGAGCTGGCCAAAAAATCTGGCACCACATTACTCACACAGCGTAGGGTCGCGGACCTCATTTCCGAGTTGGACATGATGGGCCTTGTAAGTGCCAGAGTAAAGAGTTTCGGCAGGGGGGGCCGAACCAGGGAGATCCTTGTCAGCGTCCCGCTCATGGAAACAAAACGCGTGCTTGAGAAGGACCCGATACTCGAGCCAGTCAAGGGGTACAAATTAAAAGTGCAGAGTACGTTAATGGTGGAATGAACATTAGCCATCCAGAACCTAATCTGAAAAATACTCCATCTCCCCAGGCACATCCACGAATCCGAATTTCTCATAGACAGGTCTGCCAGCCTTCGATGTGTTGAGTGTAATGCGGTCGCATTTTCTTGTTTTTGCCTCATCTACGAGCAGTTCCAGCAATTTTGCGGCAATTCCCTGCCCACGGTATTCCGGCACAGTGTACATGTTGACCAGGTACGCAATCCTTCCGGAAGGATTTCCGTATGTAGGCGGAACAACGTAGATGCACATTCCGCTGGTCGCGATTATTTCTCCGCCATCAACAGCCAACCAAGCTATGAATGATTCATCATCTATGTGGCAAAGAAAATATTCCCGGGTCTTGGATCTGAAATCCCCAAGGTCAACAGGGCAGGGAGATTCTTCCCGTTCTGCCCGCATCGCCATCCTTCTCTCCACAAGGATATCCACATCATCTGCGGTCGCTCTTCGATATTCCAAGAAACGCCTCAGTTACACATGGCAGTCCCAAATAAAATGTTTCTGGTTCGCAATCATGCCTAAAACTACAAATACATTCCATGCATTGAGGATTTGTTAGCATGGCGTGTAAAATGGATCTTATACCGGCTGAGCATGGCAGGTGCGACAGCTGGCTCGGCACCCGGGGAATGACCTCCCAACCCACACTGGGCAACATTTGTGAGTATTGCCACCATTATAGGAAAGATTGAGGCACTTCCAATGAGCTCAGTCATTCGGACGGCCGAAGACGCAGACATTCCCAAAATAGTCGAATTACAGGCTATTGTATGGCAGGACCATTTCTTCAGGGAACGGAACATGCAGGTGCCGATGATGCGCCGCACCACCAGAAACATGACTTATTACCTGGCGAAGGAACCGAGAGGGTGTTTCCTGGCTGTCGAGAACGGCAAGATTGTCGGCACAATTGCCTCCCATGTCTGGGGCTCGGTAGGCTGGTTCGGCCCTCTGGAGGTCGATCCAAGGTATCAGGATAAAGGCATAGGCAAGGCCCTGGTCATGAGGTCGGTGGACTATCTTAGGGCCAGAAATTGCATCACAGTGGGATGCGAGACAATGGCAGGCAGCCCCCGAAACATCGCCTTCTACCACAGGCTCGGATTCAGATCCAAGGGGCTGTCCCATGTGCTGTACAAAATCCTCAGCCCAAACGCACCGGAACTGGCACTGCCCGACGGCATCAGGCCTCTTGATGGCGACCTGTCTGCCTGCAGAAAGCTGTGGAACTGCATACTGCCCGGTCTGGATTACTCGGTTGAACTGGCAAGCCTGAAAGCACATGATTTGGGCAGTGCATATGCAATCGGCTCAGAGAACGAGCCTGGCCATGCAATCGTGCACACGCATGAGATGTTCGAGGAGAGCCCGAACGCCGTTCTTAAGCTGCTGGTTGCAAAGGACACCGGCCAATCCAAGAGTCTTCTGGAAGCATGCGAGACCTCTGCCATGCTGACAGGCAAAACCGGCATGTTCATCAGGTCGTACGATGTGACGCCGCCCGCAATCACATGGTTCTATGCGAACGGATACAGGCAGCAGGGCGTCTCAGTCAGGCTCATCCTTGAAGGCCCGGACGAGTCTGGCGACATTAACCACATCTCATGCTGGTCGGGATAAACTCTAGAAGGGTATGAGTTACATCAAGCTACGGGGCACTGAATAGATATTAATTCCACATTCTATTCACCCATGAACCATGTACCGGTACCAGTCGTCGAAACCCTCGCTCAGGCCGGTGGAGGACGCAGACATCTCGGAAATCGCCAGAAGGCATTCGGAGGACCCGAGAAGCCTCTCGGAGTTGATGGACAACAAACCTGCCTGGTCGCCTCTCACGGTCGCCCAGATAAAGGAGAAGATAGCAGAGGAACAGAAAAAGCCGCATACATCCCTGTTCGCGATTTATTCAGGTGAAACATTCATAGGCATGGGCTATTGGTCAGCAAACTGGGACACATGGTCGCCATGGTCCTGGTTCATCATCTGGCCCGAGCACAGGCGCAAAGGCCACGGAACCGCAGTCGCCGAGCTCCTGCTTGACAAGACATTCATGGAGAATCCTGGCCATGCAATATGCGCCGCAGTCCCCGGCTCTGATATGGCTGCTCAGGCTTTCCTGAGAAAGCAGGGTTTCAAGAGTGCGGGCCGCATGAGGCGCACACATCTCGTTGAGGGCGCTTTCCAGGACACCGAGTTCTTCGACATCCTGAAGCCAGAGTACCTGAAGCGGCGGAAGGGGGCGGAACACTGAGGGAAACACTGCAGGGCAAACTTGTCCGGCTGAGGCCGGTGAAGGAAGAGGATTACGCATACTTCGCTGACCTGAAGAACAATTTCTACACGCAGGCATGGAGCCAGAGACTACCTCCCAACTTCACCCCCGAAAAGATGCGCAAGCGTTTCCAGGAGGCCAACGACAGGCCTAATTCAGCAATACTGGCAATCGAAACCCTGGACGGCACGCTGGTCGGAAACATCAATTACAGCGAAGGCTCGCCCAGGTGGGACGCGACATTCGGCATTGCCATGGGAAAGGAGCATTGGGGCAGAGGTCTCGGAGAGGAGGCGCAGGAGTTGGTCCTCGAGTTCCTGTTCGTCGAGCGGGGCGTTCAGATAGTGAGGCTTTGGACGCAGGCCGGATTCCCCTGGGCCCAGAAGGCCGCCGAAAAACTGGGCTTCAGGCCCATGGTGAGGTTCAGGGAGAACACCATAATCGACGGCAGGGTCGTGGACTCCATTTACATGGACATGCTGAGGGAAGAATATTACACCCGCAGGAATCTGAAGGACAGCGTTAAGGGGCCCTGAATCATATCCCGGCAAGCAGGTCAACGACACTGTCCAGCACGTCGTCCGCAATGCTCGTCCGGTAGGTCACGAGCAGATTCTTCACCCGGTCCGGCTCTTTTATCCTGTATATACTTTCGCGCTCCATCCTGCCTTTCAGTACAATCCCAGAACCGATTAGGCGCTTCAGATGGAAAGACAGCGCGCCCTTGGTGAAGTTGAATTCCCCGAGAATTTGCCGGAAAGTCGCTTCCGGGCGCATCAGGAGGAAAATGATTATGCGCCTCGGCGTCCGCATCCTGATTACGGATATGGCCTGCCTGTCGAAGTATTGGACCTCCGAAGCCACGAAATAGCCTTTCCTTCGCCCGTCGTCGTGTGCCTGAATGAGGCCGCCCTTCTCAAGCTGGCCCAGGTGATATTGAAGGTCTCCCACGCTGAGGTCAAGTGCAGATTCCATCTCCCTGAGGTATGTACCCGGGTTTCTGGAGACATGGTGGAAAATCATCCGCCTCCGGTCAAGGGCCAGCAAGTCCTCTTCCATCGTTCACCTTTTGAGCACTGAAAGGTATAGGAACACCATTGCGAGGAAGTTGAGGCCCACCAGCAGCGGAAAGCCTATCAGGCTGCCCTCATCCTCCAGGAATACCTCAAATACAAGAAGCAGGCCCTCGGCGGCCAACACTCCGAATCCCAGTGCTGCCAGCATAATCTTCGGCTCTCTCGTCCTCGCCCATGAAGCCGCAGTCAGGCATGTCAGTATCAGCCCCAATCCGGCAAAGGCCAGCCTCAGGAAAACTTCCAGTTCGTCCATATTGATCCTCTCGGGACTCAATTATCTCTCATGTATTAAAATTGATATGGGAAAATGTGCGGGGCCGAATCGCCCCGCATTTTTGTTTCTCAGTGTTCGGGCTCTGCATGTGCGGATTTCTGGGACCAGACTCCCTGTGCGTTCACGTATACCAGGTCCTCGTCCCGTGCAACCTCTGTTTCGCAAACCTCAGCGTCTTCCGTCCTGAATATATTGCATATCAGAGACACCTTCACAGCCCCTCGTTCTTGCCGCGCTTTCCGCGGATGTACACCAGACCGACTGCCACGGCTATGAAGCAGACCGCCACTGCGCCTGGCAGGATGACGTTCACTATCTGGGACGCATCCAGACCGACTGTGATTATGTGGGTGGAGAAATGCGGAACATAGACGAATATGGTGTTCTGTGTGGTTCCGGAGACGATATAGTATCCGGCTTCGGTCCCGCCCTGCATGTCAACCAGCTCCTCCATCGAACCGCAGGCCTTCACGTCCTCGTTGTCCAGGAGAACGCTCACTTCTTTAATGTTCTCCGCGTTCAGCGTCTCCTTGTTGACGTTCAGCGTGACAATCCTGCCCGTCTCTATGTCAGAATCGACCTGAACCTGGAATTTATTCTCCTCTACGTTCATGAACTCGAGCTGGAAGCTCGGGTCGTTCATGGTTTCCGCGTCATTGTACTGGTTGCCAGATTCGTCCGTGAACAAATATCCCACAGCGGCCATCAATCCATTCTCGATTGCCCCCTCGATGGCGCCCTTGTCATCCTCAGAAGGCACGTCCTCGAACCATGGCTCTTCGCATGTGCTATTATAGACCCAACCGTAGTCAATCCACGAAGACGTGCTGACGCTGGCTCCGGGGTATGTGTGTATGGTTATCTGCTGGCCCTCTATCTCGAGTGTGCCGTAGTTAACCCATATTGAGCATGTGATGTTCCCGACTGTCAGGTACGCCTCGTCCCACTGGTAGAACCAAGGCATCTCCGGCTCCTCGAAGCCATAGTACTCACCGGCGCCGATGCTGTCACCATTGGAATCCTGGCCGAGTGTCATGTTGCCCGGTTCGATGTCATACATCTCATAGTAGCGGGGGTAATGCGATATCTCGATTCCATCCGGCACTGTTATGGTTACGGTGTTGTTCGACTCTCCGAACTGGAAGTATATTGAGGAATATTCGTAGTCCGTCAGGGTCGCCAGGACGTCGTTACCCATGTAATAGAAGGACTGCCCCAGCACAAGCGGCTGGCCGTTGGGCACGAATCCCTCGATTGCAATCGAGTCAAAGAATTCAATAGTGTATTCGGTCGGCTCTGTGTAATTTTCTACCGTTGCTGTGCCGACACCTTCCCCGTCCATTGTCCCCTCATCGTAGTATATCATGGGATAGAAGTAGTTGTAGTCGATGATTGTGGACGTGTAGTCTGAAATAATCCCGGTCGATTCGTCCAAGGCAAAATCTACATAAGTGCCGTCAGCGATGCCGTCTGTGTAGTTGAAGCCGCCGGCCTCCGGCACCCAGTACCAGTAAGGCTCGGTGTAGTTGAGTCCGGAGTTGTCCGGCCTCTCTTCTACCGAAGTGCCCGGATCCGAGCTCTGCGCCATGGCGCCCAGTGGCGCCGCCATCATTATCGCCATTCCGATTGCTATTGCCAATGCTTTGTTCATTATTTTATCACCGGAGCAAAATTGGCAGTTTGCATATATACCGATTTTGATACAAACGTTAAACCGATTGGTACAAACATTGAACCCTTCCAAGCAAATATTGAACCAATCCCCGAAAGCCTTTTATGGGGCAGGAGATAATGAGGCATTGCTAGGCTAACCGGAATTTTTTTTCTTTTAAAATTTTCTGCGCTGGTTGACCATCTAAAAGAAAAAATTTAGGAAATAAGAAAATTCGGGTCAACCTGCTCGAAAATCTAATCTGGTTGATTGGGTGCCAATCATGAATTCTACTCGCCAAAGTTTTTAAATACGCCCCCTACTTATTACAACATGCTAGGCTAACCGGGGGGGTAGGCGTCAGCCCGAGTTTTTCTTTTTGGAACTTCGAACTGCGCTGGCTCACCCTACGCAAAAAGAAAAATTCATTAATAGAAAAACTTCGGGTGAGCCTGCTCGTTCTCAGCACTACTGGCATTCTGCAAACGCCAGTTATTCCGGTAAATAATTACCCCCCGGTTTCGATTGTTTTAAATATTACCCATTCATAGCATATTTTGCTAGGCTAACCGGGGGGGTAGGCGTCCCCTTATACACCGAAACCGTCTTCAGCGGGGGTGACGGCCGATAGCGGCGTATCAGATATGCAGGCGGACCATGTCTCGACGATGAGGCCCTGTCCCGTGGGGCTGGAGGTGGCGAATGGCCGCAGCCGGAGGGCGGCGGTCGTCGTCTTGGTCACGGAAATCGGGTCAGGTCCTGACGGGAGCAGCCTTACCGTTTACTACCAACGCTCACGGGGTGGCGGGGCCGAGAAGGGATGTATCATCTGCCTGCATGTGCTGGCGACAATATCGGTGCCTAGCACCCATTATGATGTATCTTGCTAGGCACCGACAGGTCGAATTTCAATGGCATATGCAATAAATTCGACCGTGTCTGCAAACTTTCTTATTGCATTTATGAGTAATGTTTGCACTACCAGCTCTTGCATGAATACGTCTTTCTCATCCTTTGCATATTATTGCAGACAAGCATTGCCACTTCCATCCGGCTAGGCAGGGCTTCGCGATAATCTCATTTGTCCCAATCTTTTTTTAACAGTTCACTCATGCCCCTTCAATGAAAGCACTGTCAGGAAAGCGCTACATCGGCGGTTTCACCCTGAACGTTATCCTCATCGGCGTCATCAGTTTCCTCACCGATGCCAGTTCCGAGATGATTGTTCCGATTCTGCCTCTATTTCTGACGGAAGTCATGTTAGCGCCGATGCTTATCGTCGGCCTTCTCGAGGGCGTCGCGGAGAGCACTGCCAGCATTCTGAAGGCCGTCTCCGGCGTATGGTGCGACAGGGCCCGCAGGCGCGCCCCGTTCATGACGGCTGGGTACTCCCTTTCGACGATTTCCAAGCTCCTCTTCGCCTTTTCAACGATATGGCAGCATGTGGTAGGCCTTAAGATCGCGGAACGTGTGGGCAAGGGCATCAGGGCAGCTCCCAAGGACGCGCTGCTCGCGGATTCATGCACTCCAGAGACAAGGGGAAAGGCCTACGGATTTCACAAAGCCATGGACACGGCCGGAGCTGCGGTCGGGGTTGCAATCGCACTTGTCCTGATAGCATTTTTGACACTGGGTTACAGAACCATATTCCTTCTCTCGGCGATACCTGCCGTCATCGCAGTGCTCCTCATTTTTTTCATAGATGAGTCAGAACGGGTAGAGGAGAAGGTTTGCAGGAATAAAACACCAGTCTTAGTGGGGTTTAGAAAATTCCCGCTCGAGCTCAAAGTCTTTGTAACGGCAATGGCCATCCTGTCGGTGACTTCAGTAATGACCTCGTTTCTTATAGTGCTGTCCAAGGATTCTGGCGCCAATCCGACCATGGTGATACTGCTCTACCTCGCATTCAACCTTGTTTATGCGGGATTTTCTATCCCGGCAGGTTCAATATCGGACAGTGTTGGCAGATATCCTGTCATCCTCATCGGTTATGCATCTCTGTTCCTGATGTTCATAGTCGCCTCGCTGTGTCACGATATCTGGTTCGCGCTGGCCGCATTCATTCTATATGGCTTTGCCTATGCGCTCACGCAGGGGGTCCAGAAGGCGCTTGTCGCTGACCTCGCCCCAAAGGATATGAGAGGCTCTGCGCTCGGCCTCTATAATATGGCCATCGGCATAGCCGCACTGCCAATGGCCATAATCGGCGGCTTGCTCTGGGATTTATATGGGGCATGGTCCACGTTCATGTTCGGCGCGGGCGTGTCCTCGTTCGGCCTGGTCATGTTAGTATGGCTGGCCATCCGCCATCGGACAAACAGACCTCTGCCATACTGAAGCCAGTTCCATTCTCAGAGCAAAGGGTAAACTGCATGACCTATTGCGTCCGCACTCATCTATTTGACCAAGGTTTGTATAGACAAATGCGGCGGGAAAAAATATTGCCATTCCCAACCACCACTATTTAGTCAGCCATTCTCGGATTTCCTGAATTATTATCTCCTCCTTTTGATCCGCCGGGAGGGGCTCGTCCGGAAGCTTCCTGTAAAGGCGTTTCAGCAGCGCAGGGGTGATTAATGTAGAAATCAGGGCCATCCCCACCAGGATTGAGAAGAAGTCCTTCTCTATGAAGCCATACTTGAATCCAATGAGCGCAACCACCATCTCCATCATTCCCCGCGCATTAATTCCCACGCCGACTATTTTCGACTCATCATGTGAGTACCCGGCCATCCTTGCCCCCAAATATCCGCTTGAGAACATGCCAGACATTCCGATAAATAAAATAGCAAGGAACATGAACTTGATGGGCCAGAGGCCCCACAGGTTGAACATAAGCCCCAGATAGGCTATAAATATAGGCGCAAAGAAGCCCATGGTTATGCCAGAGGTGCCGCGCTTGATGGCTAAGAAATTCTTGTCACCCACAATCTTGGGCGAGAATATCAATCCACCATAGAACGCGCCTATGATGTAGCTGAGGCCGAGGAACTCGGCCATGACAGCGAAGTACATGGCCACGATGATGGCAATGGAGAACTGCGCCTCTTTGCTTTTTATCTTGTTCATGAGGTTTGTCAGCCTGCTAGCCAGCCATCCGTCCTTGATATGAAAGATCCTTTCCACCGAATAAGCTATGAGCAGGAATATTGCAATCTTCAGTATCATTATCGTAAGGGCATATGGGTCTGCCGAACCGCCAGAGGCATCGATTCCGATAATGATGCCCAGCAGGGTGATGGATATGACGTCATGCACCATGGCGGTGCCTATTATGGCATGGCCGGTTTTCGTATGCATCTTACCAAGGTCTGTCAGGATTTTCACCGAAACAGGCAGCGCCGTGATGGCAATGCACAGCCCCAGAAATACAGCACCCATGTAATCCTCGAGGAAGTAAAGGCCGGTCGCGAAGCCCATCCAAAACGTCACAACGAAACTCCCGAGCGCGAAGTACATGCCCCTGCCCATAATCGCCGAAGTGAAGTCCTCCATGTTCATCTCCAGGCCAGCATAGAATACGACAAAGAAGATGGCAAGGGTTGAAATCAAGTCCAAGGTGAGGGTCACACCCGCATCCGTATTAGGATTTAGCGGGTCAAGGAGGTTTATCAGGGTGGGGCCTAGGGCTATGCCCGCCAGGAGCTCCCCGACTATGGCCGGCTGACCCAGCCGCTCTGAAACCTCGCCCGCGACCCTTGCTGCAACCAGCAAGACAAGCAGCATGATTATGAGTTCCATGGATTCCACTAGGTGAATATTCCTGTCTGTCAATAATCCTTATTGTATAAAAATAACATAGTCATTGTCCCACATGCAACATTTAAATATAATCATACAATCCCGTAATCAGTGGTGGAAGACTATGAAACTTAATCGTAAAATTAGCAGAAACTCGAGCGGAGCCGTCGAAGGCCTGCCCCTCCAGCTTATTATAATGGTGGCTGTGGCCGCCATTGTGCTGGTTATAATACTCGGCTGGCTCGCCCCGTGGCAAAACAAAGTGGACCTTGACCAGCTGACAGTGTCCCCGACTTTGGCGGACAACAACAATCAGACCACAATCGTCGTTACGGCCTGGGACACGAAGAACAATCATCTCGAGGGCGTGGTGATAGAAATATCAGGGGCCAATGTCGGCACGCATGTTTTGACGACCGGCAGTGATGGCACGGTTACATTCTCCGTGACACCGTCGATTCCCGCCGGGACTACAGGAAACATCAATATTGTGGGTAAGTTCACCGGCACCGTTTACACAGAGAAAACGGCTTTCGTGGTAGTGTCCTGATTTCGGCCATATGAACCAGGAAAAACAGGTTATGAGTCAGACCAAGGCATGGGCCGAACGCGGATTCAGACGCAATGACAGGGGTGTAGAAGGACTGCCCCTCAGGCTAATCATAGTTATGGTCATCCTGGCCATTACTATTCCGGCGACACTGGGTTCGTTCAGGGCCTATGACAGGAATCGTGTCGAAACAAGCCTTCTGTCGGAAATTGATGTAGTCACATCTGCAGTAAAGACAGTTTACACATCAGGTCCCGGCAACAGCGCCACAATCAAGTTCAACCCTGCATCAGGCAGCATGACTGGTGTTGAGTCGATAATATTCGGGGATGTTCCCGGGGGTGACATGGTTTCGGCCATCAGGTACAAAATTCAGGGCAGGGCAGAGCGCATTGTTCCGGTCGTGTCCCCCAATGTCCCCATGTCGGGAGCGAACGGCGCCCCTCTGCGCTTGACATCGGGGAATTACATCATAAAGGCGGAATGCATTAATTCCGGAACAGACCTGAACGCAGACGGGCTTGGCCCAGATATATATGTCTGCCTGTCAATCATTCCGTAACCTTGTACCCGCATTCCAATTTGTCAAAGAACCTCAGCATGCCGCGCAGCCTTTCATACTCCACAACCACCAAGACATTCGGATATTTGTCTGCCATGCGGCAAGCGCCTTTTGCCAGCCACATCTCCCGCGAGGCCTCCAAGGCCCTGTAACCCCTCAGCCTGTTGACCACCTTGTCCCATTCAAGGACAAATTCCCTCGGCGAAGTGGCGCGGAACCTGTGCCGCAGCATATTTTTCCTGTCACTGCCTTGGCGCATTATGTCAAGTGTCGAGACATACCTGCAGTATGCGGCCGTGTAATGCTCGTCGTCCATATCCAGCGCCGTAACCGGAACCCCTGATTTCAGGGCCGCAGAGTAGCAGGGAGGCGGCTTCACCACCTCCCCGAAAAGTGAGAGCCCGCGAATGTAAATTCGTTCTTCTGTATTGACGGGCTGGCTCATCTTCTTATCAAGCTCCACGAGTTTCTCCATGGCGGCCAGCCCCTCCCTGGAAACTGCCAAGCCCACAGCATCCGGTTCCAATTTTTGGATAATGGTCGCGATTCTGTCCCCCTCGCACACCAGACCTCTGACGGCTCCGGCAATGAATATACAGCCCGGCATCAGACCCGCTCCTCTATCAGGTCCACGACCTTCTTCCTGTCCCTGGCATTTTGCAATTCGCTGTTGCATATGAGCGGCGTTCCTTCCAGGTTGAGCTTCTCGCCCAACCTGTCGACGAAAATGACTGAATGCTTCTCCAATATCCTCGAAAGCGTGGCTATGGCCTTGGCCCGCCTATCGAGGCCGGGCCTCTTCTGGTCAATGCCGGTCAGAAGGACAGTGTCCTCGTCCTTTGCCACGGCGTCGAAGGGGCATCTGCTCGCAGTGTTCACCGTGTAACCTATGTGGCTGAGCCTCAGAAATATCTCCCTGGCCAGGCCCTTGGACTCATCATGATGCCCCGGGGCATCTTGAACATTCCGGCATGACAGGGGATTAAGCGAAATTATCAGCCCTTTTCCGAGCCCCTCTTCCAGCCTGAGAGCCACATCAAGTTTCGCATTCATTCCATCTTCGTACATCCTGATTGTGCGCCTGGTCACCCCGGCCATCTCCGCAATATCACCCAACGAAAGACCCCCTTCCCTTGCCTTCCTCAGAATTTCGGAATCCACCTCGACATAGAAACCGCCGCTTGCAGCGTAAACCATCGGCGGAATGCCATCCTCAATAAGGTCTCTGAGGGTGTCAAATGAAATCATTGGTACACTTGCCCTTGTGTACACTACGCCGTCCTCTACCGGTTCAGCTCCAGATTTCAATGCAATGAGAATGGCAGACCCCCTCACGGCATTTGCAAGGGTTTTCATCCCCGCAAGCATTTCTTCATTGAGGGAATTAGCATTTGTGACAGCCTTGATAACCAAGATAACCTGGTCCCTTCTGGCGACTATGTCGAACCCGGCATGGACAAGCTCCTTTGGGTCCGAAGAGGCAAATCCAGCTCTCGAAAGGAAACTCTGTATTTCTGCCACGACCTGACTTCTGGGCTTCATAATGAACACGAGGCAATAACTTCCATATAAAACTTGTTGGGAATCAGAATAAATTATAAGATTAAGCATTACTTTGCACTTTTATATATATATTATTGGAAATATTAGGATTATTAACGATAACTATAAATACTATGTGAGTTAGTTGCCTCTAACGGATGGGCCTATGTCTATCAGCAGCATTGCAATATTATTGCCAGCCCTTGACGAAGCAGAAACAATCGGGCGCGTAATACGCAAAATACCGAGAAAGGAGCTTGCCGACCTCGGGTACAAGGTCGACATCGTGGTCGTGGACGGTCACAGCAAGGACATGACCTGCGATATAGCCAAGGCGATGGGTGCGCGCCTCCTCAAGCAGAAGGGGATTGGAAAAGGCAATGCGCTTCAAACAGCTTTTGAAGATTTTGAAGGCAGATACCTCTTCATGCTGGATGCGGATGATACTTACAACCCCATGGAAATATTAAAAATGCTCCCGCCTTTAGAAAACGGAGAGTGCGATGTGATCATGGGTTCAAGGCTCAACGGAAGCATATCTGCTGGCGCAATGTCGCGCCTGAATTTCATAGGCAACAAGGCGCTGACTCGGACCGCCAATATTCTTTTCCCGAACGGCCATAAAGTCTCTGATGTATGCACGGGCATGTGGGGTTTCACAGATGAGGTAATTCACGCCATGGACCTTGAATCGCCAAGCTTCGATGTGGAAGCCGAGATGTACGCCAAATGTGTGAAGTCCGGTTTCAACGTCAGCGAGGTCAACATCGTTTATAGCCGGAGAACCAACGCCAACAAGCTGAGCTCGCTCAAGGACGGAGCCAAGATATGGTTTCGATTGCTTACTGAGCGCATAAATCAATAGTCCAACACTCGTTTTTTCTATAAATAATTGGGGCACTCTGGATTTCTGGGCGTACTCCGAGTTTCTCCATGGAGCTGAGTGGTTACGTGAACAACCTCTATGTGTGCGAGGAGTTCAGGGGCAAAGGACAGGATACCAAGATGCAGGTTGTGCTCATGAAAGAAGCCAAATGTCGTGGCGTGGTCGCAATGCACATTATACTTAACAATAACTCTAAATACCTCTTCGCATCTCCCAAGTTCAGAGGCAATAGGACATGACTGCGCCGATAGCGTTTGTGCCTGATAGTCTTCATCTCCTGTCGTAGAGATGACCCAGCCAGCACCAGATTCATATCAGTCCCGCCTTCCGGTTTTCGTGCACCTTTGAACGATGAGCGCCAGCTTTCACCGGTTGGCTTGCCCCAGGAGTGGTTGTAATGGCTTTGAGTATAGCGGTGCCCAACAAAGGGCGTCTCAGCATGAGTGCGATTGGAATACTGAACAAGATAGGCTTCGGCATACCCGAGGACCCTGGCAGGACGCTGATGATGAGCATAGGCAAGGGACGCTACAAGGTCCTCTTTGCCAGGGCAGACGACATCCCGGATTTCGTGGAGACCGGGGTGGTTGACCTAGGGATCACTGGGCTGGACATCATGATGGAGACCGGATGCGACGTGCAGATGAGGATGCCTCTCGACTTTGGGAAGTGCAGGCTGGTCCTGGCCGCTCCTGAAAAATCGCAATACGACGAACCGTCGAAGGTTCCAGATGGCGCGCGCGTAGCCACATCGTTTCCAAAACTCACGCGGGAGTATTTCGACAAGTTAGGTAAGAAAATTGAAGTGGTGCAGTTGACTGGGGCGACGGAATCGGCGCCCCAGTTGGGCGTCGCCGACCTGATATCGGACATCACCGAGACCGGCTCGACCCTGAAGATGAACCACTTGAGGGAGATAGGGACGGTACTGGAATCCCAGGCTGTATTGATAGTCAACAAGGAGAGCATGGTGTCCAAGGCCAAAGTCATCGAGGAGACGCGTTCAGCCATAGCGAGCGTCCTGAACGCCCGGAGGAAACGCTACATGATGGCTAACGTGCCGAAGACGTTCCTCGACAACCTCCCGATACTGCTGCCTGGAATTTCCGGTCCGACTGTCATGAGCATAATTGGCAGGGAAGATGTTGTAGCCGTGCACGCGGTTGTGGGTGAAGAGGAGGTCAACGCGATAGTCGCGCTGCTTAAGATGAATGGAGCCTCTGGAATCTTGGTATTGCCAATCGAGAGGTTGATACCATGATCGGGCCTGTCAAACTAGCCGAGTTGGATGGAAAGTCCAGAGCTGAAATATGCGAGCGCAACAAAGGATTCACGGCGGACGCCGAAGTTGCGGTCCGCACTATACTCACGGACGTCAGGCGCAGAGGCCTTGCCGCTGTTCTGGAATACGAGCGAAGGTTCGATTGCCCCACGCTCAAGTCCATCAAGGTCTCCAGCGATGAGATTCAGACAGCGCAAGGGCAGCTGGCCAAGGCCTTGAGGTCGGTAATAATCAAGGCTGCAAAGCGCATAGAGGCATTCCAGAGACTCCAGCTCCCCAGGGAATTCAGAAGAACTACGAAGGAAGGCGAGCTTGGTCAAAAGGTTGTTCCGCTGGAAAGGGCTGGTGTCTATGCTCCAGGCGGAACTGCCAGGTATCCCTCGTCCGTCCTAATGGGGTGTATCCCTGCCAGAGTTGCGGGGGTGAAGGAAATCGTTCTGTGCACCCCGCCGGATAGCAATGGAAATGTCAGCGCCGAGGTGCTGTTTGCAGCCAAGGTCGCCGGTGCGACTGAGGTCTGCAAGATAGGTGGAGCACAAGCCATTGCAGCGATGGCTTACGGCGTCGACGGATTGAATAGAGTGGGTAAAATCGTCGGACCTGGCAACAAGTACGTTACCTCGGCCAAGGCACTCGTCCGTAACGATTGCTCCATAGATTTCCTCGCTGGCCCGTCCGAGATTCTCGTGGTCGCAGATGGAACGGCGAAGGCGGATTTAGTCGCTCTCGAACTCGTCGCACAGCTGGAACACGACACAGACGCCCAGGCAATCCTGGTAACAACCTCAGGTGGACTGGCGAACGACGTTGCCACAATCTTACCTGGTATGGCCAACAGCATGCCGCGTGCCGAGACAATCCTGCGGGCTATGGATAGAGGTTGCGCAATCATCGTGGCTGGCTCGATGGATGAGGCGCTCGAATTCGCCAACGAATATGCGCCCGAGCACCTGATCCTTACGATTGTGGATTCAGACAAGGCGCTCAAGAAAGTAAGGAACGCGGGCTCAATCTTCCTTGGCTCTGAATCCGCGGTCGCGTTCGGCGATTACTGCGCGGGCCCAGACCATATATTGCCGACGATGGGAAACGCCAGGACTGCTGGTGCTCTCTCTCCTTGCGACTTCGTCAAGCTTGTGCCATACCAGCGATTTACTGTCGAGGGTGCGATGACGCTCGCCCCCATTGCTGCCGCAATGGCCAGGGCGGAGGGCCTCGAAGCCCATGCAAGGTCTGCGGAATCGAGGGGTGACGAGCGATGAATACACAGCCAAAGGCAAGAGCATGCCTCGGAGACATTGCTGTGCCAGCCTACAGCTCCCTGCCAGCGAACATCCATAGGATGGACGACAACACCAACCTCTTTGGTTCGAATCCTGCAATAGAGAAGGTGGCAAGAGAGTTCAACTACTCGATGCTGTCCAGATATCCCTCCGTCATCTCTGACGACCTGAGAGAAGCCATTGCTGTCAAACACAATGTCCAGCCAAGCCAGGTCTTGGCGGGCAACGGCTCGGACGACGTCATCGATATGGTGGCGAAGTCCTTCATCGAACCGGGCGACATCGCAGCGCTGCCGGTGCCCAGCTACGAATTCTATGGCCTGTTCGTGAAGCTAGCTGGCGCCAGGATAGAGAGGTGCCCGCTCATCGAGCCCGGATTCAAGCTGGATTCGGACAAGATTATATCCGTCCACCCAAAGGTCGCATTCATCTGCTCGCCGAACAACCCCACTGGAAACAGGTTCGACGAGGGCGCGATAAGGGAGTTGCTCGAAAAATCGGGCGCTTTGGTGGTGCTGGACGAAGCCTACGTGGAGTTCTCCAGCTCCGGGTCCCATCTGCGTATGATTGACGAATATGAGAACCTACTCGTGATGCGGACATTCTCGAAGGCCTACGGCCTCGCAGGCCTGAGGATCGGGTATTGCATCGGCGGCGAGAACGTCATCAGCCAGATGCTCCGTGCGCGCAGACCTTTCGTGCTCAACAGTTTCAGCGAGGCCGTGGCGATAGAAGCGTTGAAGAGCGATGATTTCATCCGAAAGGTGGCGGAAACGAACAGTGCGGAGCGCGCCTGGATTTCGAAACGGTTTGGAGAGTTGGGGATCAAGGCCTACGCCTCCGAGGCGAATTTCATCCTCTTCAAATCGCCCATACCAGCAACGCAACTGCTGGAGAGGATGCTCGAAAAGGGGATTGCCATTCGAGACTGCAGCAAGCAGCCGACACTGAAGGATTGCATGAGGGTTACGGTCGGCAGCAGGGAAATGAACGAGCGATTCGTGGCAGAGCTGGCAAAGCTCGCGGAGGGGTGCAGGTGAAGGTTACAATCGTGGATTACGGCATAGGCAACCTCTTCAGCATCCGTAAGGGTCTGGAGAGAGTCGGTGCGAGTGTCGATATTGTCTCAGATATGAGGAAAATCAAGTCAGCAGAATGTCTGGTTTTTCCAGGAGTGGGGGCGTTCGGCGAGGCGATGAGAAAGCTCGGAAACGCGAGTGATGAGATTCATGAGTCTCTGTCCAGCGGGACACCGGCCCTAGGCATCTGCCTGGGCATGCAGATACTCCATGAATGTTCCGAGGAATCGGACGAGAAAGGGCTGGGCTTCATTCGCGGTGGAGTGACCAGAATAGATGCGGAGCGCGTCCCCCAGATGGGCTGGAACAACGTACGTTTCAAAGCCGGAGAACCGCTTTTCGAAGGCGTCGATAACGGAGCGCAGTTCTACTATGCCAACACGTACACCTGCAAACCGGAGGAGGGTGCGATTTTGGCCGAGACCACCTACGGTCGGGACACATTCGCTGCCGCGCTGAGAAAGAACCGCGTTTTCGGTGTCCAGTTCCACCCGGAGAAGAGTTCTAATGCCGGGCTCAAGGTGCTTGAAAATTTCATGAGAATCGTCGGAGGCAAGTGACATGATTGTGATACCAGCAATAGACCTGATGGAAGGCAAGTGCGTGCAGCTGGTCGGGGGGGACCCGAAGACCGTACAGACGATGAGCGGCGAACCTGCCAATGTGGCAAAAAAATGGGAAAAATTGGGCGCAACCAGGCTGCACGTTGTCGATTTGGACGCCGCGCTTGGAACAGGCTCAAATGAGAGTACCATCAGGGAAATCCTCGGAAGTGTCGAGGCTTCGGTGCAGGTCGGCGGCGGTGTGAGGGATAACGAGAAGGCCGAACGGCTGATTGACGCAGGCGCGTCCGAAATCATAGTCGGGACACGGGCGATAGGCGACGTCAAGTGGCTGGAAACCCTCGCTCGCAAGTACCCATCGAAGGTCATAGTGGCAGTGGACGCCAGGGGGGACGAGATATCAGTCAAGGGTTGGACCGGAAACTCTGGAAGGAACCTATACGAATATCTGAGTGAGATAGATATGCTGCCGACCTATGGGATTCTCTACACGAACATCAACGTTGAAGGGCAGCTCAATGGCCTCGATCTCGAGCCAGTCAAGCGGATGGCTGAGATGACGGACAAGCGCCTGTTCGTCGCGGGCGGCGTGACGACGATGAACGACATCGAGGACCTTGCCAGCTCCGGCGCCTACGCAGCTGTGCTTGGAATGTCTATACACAAGGGAACCATTGACCTGAAGGAAGCTTTGAGGAGGTACGGACAATGAAAGAAGACCAGAGGAAGAGCAATGTGGTGCGGAAGACCAGGGAGACAAATATATCTATGGACATGAACATAGACGGCTCGGGCAAGTACGACGTCATAATAGACGACGTATTCCTTAGGCATATGCTGGAAACATTTGCCAGGTACGCGTCTTTCGACCTCCGTGTCAAGGCAACGGGGGACATGGAGCACCACCTTGTTGAGGATGTTGCCATAGCCCTGGGCGGAGCCCTGAGGCGGGCGCTCGGGGACGGGCCTATCAGACGCGTCGCCAGCGCCACAGTGCCAATGGACGAGGCACTGGTCATGGCCGCGGTCGACCTTGTGGACAGGCCGTACGTCGAGGTTGAAGTTCCCGACCTGATGTACGAGCATTTCTTTAGGTCGTTCGCAATGGAATCAAGAGCGGCGGTGCACTCCAAGATTATTCGCGGCAAGGACAATCACCACATCATCGAGGCGACATTCAAGGCCGTTGGCCTATGCATGAAGGACGCGACGCGCAGAACGGACGCCCTACTGAGCACGAAATCAAAAGTGGAATGGAAGGGCGTCAAGCCTGCCGGGAAAAAGGCCAAGGGTGAAAGAAATGCTTAGCAAGAGGATAATCCCCTGCCTAGACGTCAGGAACGGCGAGGTCGTCAAGGGGATCTGCTTCAAGCAATTACACGGAGTGGGAGACCCAGTCAACCTTGCCAATGAGTACCAGCAGCAGGGAGCAGATGAGCTCGTTTTCCTGGATATCACAGCATCGCTGGATGCACGCAACACGATGCTTGACGTAGTGCAACGGACCGCCGAATCGCTATTCATCCCCCTTACCGTCGGAGGGGGAATCAGGAGCTTCAAGGACGTGCGGATGACGCTGGTGAGCGGTGCGGATAAGGTCTCGCTCAACACGGCAGCACTCGCCAACCCAGGACTAATCACCGAGTGTGCGGAATCGTTCGGCAGGCAGTGCATCGTAGTCGCCATCGATGCCAAACGCAAGGGTGATTCTTGGGAGGTATTCACCCATTCGGGGACGAAGACCGGAGGAATCGACGCGATTGAGTGGGCCAAGGAGGCCTGTGAGAGAGGTTGCGGCGAGATATTGCTCACCTCGATGGATGCGGACGGAACCAAGAACGGCTACGACATCGAATTGACAAGGACCGTAGTCGAGAATGTCAGCGTACCCGTGATCGCCTCCGGCGGATGCGGAACCATCGGCCACATAGTCGAGGTATTCAAGAAAGGGAAGGCCGACGCAGCGCTGGCGGCCTCTATCTTCCACTATGGCCAGAACACAGTCGGCGACGTGAAAGCGGTGCTTGACCGGGATGGGATACCGGTCAGGCAGGAGGGTCTACATGACAGCTGAAAAAGGTAGGTTAAAAGCCGGAGGAGGGAATCTGATACCCGTCATAGTGCAGGATGTCAGGAACAACAATGTGCTGATGCTCGCATATGCGAATGCGGAGTCGCTGGAACTCACGAAAAAGACAGGATATATGTACTACTGGAGCAGGTCGAGGATGCGCATATGGAAGAAGGGCGAGACATCCGGGAACATCCAGAAGCTACGTGAGCTGCGTTACGACTGCGACAGGGACGCGATACTGGCGAGGGTCGAGCAGCAAGGGCCGGCATGCCACACAGGCGATTACTCGTGCTTCGGAAAGGAACCATTGATGCCCGAAGACATATTCGACCAGCTTCAGAAGGTCTTCGAGGAGAGGAGAGCCAATCCAAGCAATGAATCATACACATGCAAGCTGCTGAACGACCGCAACAAGATGCTTAAGAAGATAGGCGAGGAGTCAGCTGAGCTCATTATGGCTGCGAAGGATCGGGATAGGAAGCAGATTATATATGAATCTGGAGACCTACTTTATCACGTCATGGTCCTGCTCTATGACAACAGCATCACTATGCAGGATGTAATGAACGAACTGGAGGGCCGAAGAAAATGACCGCAAAACCAAGATACGACATGCACACGCACACCTTCTTGAGCGACGGGGAGCTGCTGCCGATGGAGCTGATCAGGAGGGCGCTCGTGGCAGGCCATGAAGCCATAGCGATAACCGACCACGTCAGCTTCTCAAACGTCGAGGAAGTCGTGCGCGCGACAGTCAGGGACTGTGACGCCGCGGCCGAATGGGACATCGCGGCGATACCTGGGGTCGAGGTGACGCACGTCCCGCCGAGGAGGATTGCCGAGGTCGCCTCGCTCGCGCGCAAGGCCGGCGCCGAGATCATAGTCGTACACGGAGAATCGCCAGTCGAACCGGTCGCATCAGGCACCAACAAGGCCGCAGTCGAAAATCCAGACGTGGACATACTCGCCCACCCAGGCCTGCTGACAGAAGAGGAAGCGGAGCTCGCGCTCGAGAATGGCACATATATCGAGATCTCATGCAGGAAGGGCCACTCGCTTGCGAACGGCCACGTTTACGACATTGGCTCATCAGTTGGCGCGGACTTTCTCGTCAATACGGACGCGCACAGCCACACGGACCTATCGACGCACGAATTCGCCCGGAGAGTCGCGCTCGGTGCAGGCATGAGCGAAACTGAGGCGGATCGCTCGCTGCTGACCAATCCAAAGACTCTGATGAAGAAACGCGGCATAGTCTGAAACGAGCGAATCCACAGGCTTGATGCTGCAGCACATCCTAGACCGCCCCCAGAGGTAAGGGAGATGCTCGATTCCGCACGTTCATATCTCTCAGCATGGCGACATTGCATTTCCACCAGCGAGAACGTCCCAGGCATACTCTCTTTCTTGGTTAGAGAGTGATAGATGTCCAACCCAGACGCAACAACCAACAGTTCAACACTCGTATTTTTATAAATGGTTGGGGCAATCTGGATTTCTGGGGATTTCAAAGGTTTCGAGGGCATTTCTCAGACCATCATAATATGCAACATTTTTAAGGCAATCACTGCTTTTACCGCAGACCAGCTTCAGCGCCTCTCTCACAAGGAGCGCACCGATGATGCTCGTTGTAGTTATTTCTGCCCCGATCTTGGGCAGGAACAGCGTGACATCGTTTCCAGTGCAGCTGAACCTCTGCTCCACGATTCTTCCATGGCTGCGGTTCATGCCGCATTCGAGGCATGGTGTTTCTGGAGGCAAGACAACCTGCACCTTTCCCCTTAATCCATCCATCGCACCATCTATGTACGGTATCTGATTGTAATAACTTTGAGCATTCACGTAAAGCCGGGCAAGCAAATTGTCCAGGCATCCAAGTGTCACATCAAAACCTCCGATGAAACCATCCCCAAGGTCCTGGATTTTCTCCGTCACAGCAACCGCCACCACCCCCGGGTCCAACTTTTTCATGCCTTCAACCACGATTATGGCTTTGAGATGTCCGGAGACCGCGTCGGCATCCGAAAAAAAAAGGCACCTTGCCAGGTTGGAGGCCACGACCCGGTCCATGTCTACGACGGTAATGTCCTTGAACCCTGACAGCACAAGGTTCTTCGCCACCTCGTTTCCGATGGCCCCGGCCCCGACCATCAGCACCTTGGCCTTAGATATGGCATCAATGTCGAGCCAGCCTATGCGCCTTGCCCTGTCGAACCTCTCCCGGTCTGAATCGCCGGGAACCAATGCCCCTTCCTCCACGGCAGGTGATTGCAATCGATATAATAAAGGATATAGCGGGGAGTGGAGCGGCGTAGCTCCGAAGCATATGCAAACATCGCCGCGACTCAGACGAATTCCGCCCACTCAAGTTTTCTATAAGAGGAATTCGACACTATGGCCAAATTAAGTCCGTAACATTCCAGAATCATATTTTGGCCACTCCCCCAGATGCTGACATCAATGTATAATAAAAGATATAGCGAGGGGTGGAGCGGCGTAGCTCCGAAGCATATGCAAACATCGCCGCGACTCAGACGAATTCCGCCCACTCAAGTTTTCTATAAGAGGAATTCGACACTATGGCCAAATTAAGTCCGTAACATTCCAGAATCATATTTTGGCCACTCCCCCAGGGTCTCCTTTTATTGATAATTAAATAAATATAGCGGGGAGTCGATTTTCAACGAAGAGACTTTGCCCATATCTCGACGGGCAAGCCCGTCTCGGGCGCTAGACGAGAAATGCTATTGCTTGTTATTAATTTCTCGTCAGCGCCTCGACGAACGATATAGCAGTTAATTGCCGTTCGTCTTCGGTTTGAACGACTGGTCTTCGGGTATCCCATGCCCGAAAGCAGGCTTCCGGGAATATGAGCCCGATGGGATTTCCTGGCTACCCCACCCCGCTAAGGCGTGGTTCGACCTGGGTGCGGCATCTATACCAGGGGCGAGATTTAAGTCTTTCCGTAAACTACCAGCCTTTAAAGGGCTGGCGTTTGTTGCTGGCTGGAAGTTTACAATAGGGCAGTTGCATGCCTGATTCATCGAAGCTGGATGGCTTCGATTTTCTTTGGACACATGAGCACGGCATGCAACGGTATATCGACAACTGCCCATGCCGATTCATCTCAGTCCTGAAGGACAGAGCGTTCGGAGCAATCACACTTGGTTGCGACTAAGCTGAATCTTTGATTCGGTGCTATCTGCAATTAAGCAGTAAATGCCCCTGTGTTTTCATCGAATCCTCGGGTCGTGACGAGATGCGGACGTCGGTTTGCGGCGCTTAGGGTTTCTCCATTTCTTTCGCCTTTCCCATAGCCACCCGAGAATGAGCGGGATAAAGGATATTATGATAATAGCCACGAACAACAGGGTAATGTTTTCTTTGACAATGGGTATATCGCCGAATATGTATCCCAAGCTGAGGAAAACCGACACCCAGGCAAAAGCCCCTACGACATTATAGACAACAAATTTCCTATAATCCATTCTGCCCACCCCCGCCACAAAAGGCGCAAATGTCCTTATTATGGGGATGAACCTTGCCAGGAATATGGTCTTCTGTCCGTGTCTCCTGTAGAAGGCATGCGCGTCATCCAGGTATTTCTTCTTAAACAATCGCGAGTCTTCCTGGCTAAAGACCTTCGGGCCAATATAATGACCGATCCAGTAATTGGCCGTATCTCCGAGAATTGCTGCGGCCACGAAAATTACATACAAAGCCCAAATATTGAACGAACCATATGCAACCGTCAAAGCCGCTGCAGCAAAGATCAGGGAGTCCCCGGGCAGGAAGGGCGTGACCACCAATCCGGTCTCGCAGAACACCACGATGAACAGTATCACATACACCCATGTGCCATAATGGTCAATCATGTACATAAGGTTCGAATCCAGATGCATTATAAACTCAATGAGCCACGATATCGGATCCATGCTTTGTCCTCATCAGCGCTTCTTTCCTGTGGACCCAAAACCCTCTCGGGATAAAAGCATAACCCACACAATTTAATCAAACAATTAGTATTAAATATCTGTTCACATATTAATTCTACAGGGCGAGGGTTTGGGTTTGACCCAGCCAGCCTCTTAAAAAGGTGATGAAATGAAGACGAATGAAAAATACAATGTGCGCAGAATTAATGCATTCTATGCGATTGTGATCGTAGCCGCCATGGTTCTGGCAATGCCAACGGCAGTCCTGGCGGACACAGAGCCAAATGACGATTTCAACGATGCGGAATTTACCTATAACGGGGCAAGCATCACAGGAACATTGAATGTTGCATCTGACCAATCTGACTTTTACATGATATATCTCAGCAACACCAACACTCTCGAACTCGAACTGACTGGCACCGGAACCAATTTTGACCTGATTGTTTATGATGCCAGCGAAAATGAAGTCGACTCATCAATGTCAAGCGGTTCAACAGAGACCATTTCATACGAATCCTCAGACTATGGTTATTATTACATTGAAGTTAACGCAGTTTCAGGCTCAGGAAGTTACACCCTAGAGGTCGATGTGTCGTATAGCTCAACCCCCATTGGAGACGGAGCCTACTATGTCGGCGGATCATCGTACGTAAGCGGTCAACCGCTCGCGACCCTTCCGACCCTGAACGTCGGCGACAGCGCCTACTTCGGCGGAATCAAAGACATTGGCGACGAATATACCGCACAGATTGACGAGGCCCTCCAGCAATACGAGGAGATGGGCATGGACGTCAGCTATGACATATCGGGCGGAGCCGGCGCCTACTTCGGCTGGGAGATAGCCAGCAACAATGCCGATGTCGGCGGGCACACTTGCTATGACATAGTCCTGGACGGCGCAATTGCAATCAACTTAGGCTTCGAGGGAAGCGTTGACGGCAGCGTCAGCGAGGGCGGATACACAGTGACCGTTGATGGCAGTGCCGACGGATTCGTGGAATTCGAGGCAGTGCTCGAGGGCCACCTCTATCTTACGGTTGACGAGCTGGCAATTGCCAAGCTGCAGTTCACCATAACGGCAGAGGGCCAGCTGGAAATTCACTTCGATGTAAATGCCAACATGATGGGCGAAAACATGCAGATGAACATGGACGCAACAGGCAGCGTGGACGGAGTCCAACTGGACTTCCTGCTCGAGTTCGACCCGCCCCTTGACATATTCCAGTTCTGCACGGGAAGCGGCAGCACAGAAGGGATATACGAGGGCAAGGAGTGGTGTGTACCACCGGTGGACACCGAAGCCAGTGGCTCGATTAACGCTCTGGGGACAATATCCTACGATTATAACATGGAGATGGTGGGCGAGGAACCGGAACAGGACTCTGACACTGTTGACCTTGCCACCGAGATAGGAGACAATGACTACTCTGAGACCATCCCCGGGGGTCAAAATAACGGAATTATGTTCGAATGCACTTATGCCTCGGGCAACATCTTTGTGATCGAAACAGAGTTGGGCAATGCATTCGGGATACTTGGCACAAGGCAGCTCGACGACATCGAAGGCATGATACCCTCCGCAGGCATGCAATACGACATGAACAAGGGCATGGTCACGGGAATGACAGTAAACGGCGAGGCAATGACCGCGCCAGTCACACAGCCTGAGGTCCAGAGCTTCACAGACGATCCGCTTGGCGAAGTGACTGACGAGACAGGCGGCCGCAGCACAGGAGTTGGCGGCATCCTTGTATTACTTGTAGTTGTCATTATCGTGGTTGTCGTGATTGTGGTAGTGGTCATGATGCTGACCAAGAAGAGGGCTCCCCCGCAGCAGCAATACCCGCCCCAACAGATGTACCAGCAGCCACCGCCACCGCCACAGCAATACCCCCAGCAGGACCAGTACGGCCAGCAGCAATACCAGCAGTACCCGCCACCACCACCGCCACCGCCGGGCCAGTAATGCTGTAATAACAGGAAATATGGGCGGCTAAGGCCGCCCATCCTTTTCATTTTGTTTTGAAAACCATATTAACAGGCAGGGCTATGGCATACTGATGCGCGTAACCATATTGGACGGATACATTGACGAACCCTCGAGGCTTGGAGTGCCGCCCTTCATTTCACCGTACCCAAGGTATGCTGCTGGCGCCATAATCGCCGCAGGCCACGAACCCGAGTGCTTGACTATCGACCATTGGCGCTCAGGCAGGCGCTCCACAGGCGAACTGCTGTTCATAATAAATGGAGCCCAGGTTCCGGGCAAGTATCTCAGGACCATGCCCATGTCGGGGAAAGAATTGGCCTCGGTTCTCGAGCATCAAGGTGTCGAAACACATATTTGGCACTCTACCGAACCATCTGAGATTCAGTCGGTTGGGAACGGCCGGCATTGGTGGGGCTGCGACCCCGATGCATTGCTCTTTGACCTGCTGACCTCGGACAGGCCTTCGAAAAGGCGGAGGACCCCGGAGGAATGGAGTAAATGGCCAATCCTTGGCGCTCCCTCGATAAAGAGCCATCAGGACTTTCCCCAGCCGCTGATATGTGAAATCGACATGTCCTATGGCTGCCCACATTTCATAGATGGGGGGTGCAGCTTCTGCACCGAGCCGCTGTTCGGCATGCCTGCGTTTAGGAATGAAGAATCAGTAGTTTCAGAAGTCAAAGCCCTGCTCAAAACCGGATGCACCAACTTCCGTCTGGGCGGCCAATCATGCATACTGAGCTACAAGGCAATTGGCGTGGGAGAGACCGCAAGGCCCAAACCCAATGTCACTGCTATGGCCAAGCTGCTCAGGGGGCTATCGAAACTGAAGGGAATCAACGTGCTGCATACAGATAACGCAGACCCGGCAATAATATCCAGCCATCCCAATGAATCAGGACGAATCCTGGAAATGCTTGTTGGCGCATGCACATCCGGAAACATACTCTCGCTGGGCCTGGAGAGTGCGGACCCTGCAGTGGCCAGGGCCAACAACCTGAACTCGACCTCCGAGGAAGCGTTTGCGGCAGTCAAACTGATAAACAAAATAGGGCGCGAGAGAGGACCCACAGGACTTCCGAAGCTTCTTCCAGGGCTTAATTTCATTGCCGGCTTGGCAGGAGAGACCCCAGAGACATTCGAAATGAACAAGGCATTCCTGGACAAAGTGACTGCGGAAGGGCTCGCCCTGAGGAGAATCAACATCAGGCAGGTATCTCCGGTCAGACGCGAATTTCCCAGGCATGGAAGCAAGAAGCCGTTCATCCAGTTCAAGGATTTCGTGCGCTCGAAAATCGACCCGGTAATGCTTGAGAGGGTCGCACCGGTAGGGACTGTTCTGAGACATGTATTCACGGAAGTGAGGATTGGTAAGCTCATGTTCTCCAGGCAGGTCGGGACTTACCCCCTGTTAGTGGCAATACCGCAGAACCTCAAATCCGGAGTGTTCCTCGATGCGAAAGTCACAGCTCTGGGGAGCCGCAGCCTGACGGCAGTCGAGTACCCACTGGACATCAACGAATGCCCGCGGTCCGCGCTCGAAGCCCTTCCTGGCATAGGCCGGAAACGGGCACTCCGCCTTTTCAATGCGCGCCCCATCACATCCTTCCAAGGACTGTCGGGTGCCCTGGACGATACAGCCGTCGCTGCAAGCCTCATTCAGTATCTGGGCGGATTCAACGGCACATGATGTGCGCCTCGGGCTAGGTCTGGCCAGCAATCAGAGTGCTTTTTAGCCAGTGTGAAATATCGCCGATAAACACACCCATTTAAATCCGTGTCAGCATACGAGCTTTCCCTCGCTTTCCGGGGCTCTCGGCTGGACTGCGAACTTGACGATTGCCGCGCTCACCAGGACCAAGAGCGCGCATATCAGTATTGAAGGCCCGAAACCCATGCATGTCGCCGAGATGCCACCCACGCAGCCGCCCGCTATCGCTCCCAGGCCCACAACAGCATTGAACACGCCCGCGTGTGAGCCCTTGTGCTCGTCCGAGCCCCCGCTCACGGCTATTGGCAGTTGCGTGTCCGCTATGACGGCCCAGGTGACGCCCATCGCTATGTGCAGGGCGATGAGGAACGCCACGGCCAAAGCCTCACTGAAAGCCACCAACGGGATTGCCAGCACGTAAAACCCGAATATCAATGTCCTTGCGCCCTTGGACATGAAAAGCAGGTGTGGCTTGTTTCCCCTGTCCGAGAACCTGCCGAAATACTTGAAGAGCAGGGTCGAGGCAACAGCCTGTATGAACGCCAGCACGAATATCAGCGTGCCGCTCATATTCAACTCTCCGACGAGGAACACCGGCGCGATTGTGAAGAACCCGACAGCGCCGATGTTGTAGATGAACGTGGCCACGAGGAACCACATGATGAAGGAATTGCCTTTGGAAACCGAATCCATGACATTGCTCACATGCCCCCAGGAAAACGTGTGGTGCATCTTTTCAGGCAGGTATCTTGCCCTGTCCTGGGTCCATTTGATGATCTGGAGTATGTGCTCGTAGAATGTCTCCCTCGAGAGCTTCTCCTCGGGCTCCATCACAAGGATGAATGCAAGCCATGTGCCGACAAGTGAAAGGACCGCATTCATGATGAACAGCATCCTCAGCGAGACTTCTATGCCGAAGATGTCAGGGGTGAAGGCAATCCAGAGCGACCCCAGGGCTATGCCCATGATGTTCCCTATGCCCGCGACCTTGTTGAACAGGCCGATTTTCTCCGACCAGACGTCTTTGCTGAAGGATTCAAGAATCAGGATGCTCATGGCCGGGGTGCTGGCGGAGGCAAGCAGCCCCATAAGGATGTTTGCGAACAGCAGCTGCCCGGTCCCGACTGACATGCCCATGACAGTGTAGGCTATGGATCGGCCCAGGAATCCCATGACAATGAAATGTTTCCTCCATTTCATCGAGTCAGAGATGTTGCCCCAGAAGACGAGGGACGGAACTGCTGTAAGGGATGCAGCGACTGAAACGGCCGCCACGTCGCCCACGCTTCCTCCCAGGGCTAACACTATGAACACTGGCAGAAGCGAGTCGAAGCATCCGCCAGCCATATTGGTCGGAAGGTATGCATAGAACCACAGGGATTTTCTGTCATCCTCCGAGGCAACCTGCGATTTTGCTAGAGACATCCCGGCCGGGCATCATCAGTCGTGGATAAAAGGATATGCTTTTTATATTGCGAATAAGATATTATCTATCTGGCAGCGGTGCATCAGAGGCCGCCATGAGAAAGTTATTTACTTCGGGAAAACATGGTCTGCCGCGGTGAAAGCATGAGTGACATGAGGAAAGAAGCCGACTACATCGTGGGACAGATAGACAGGCATCATGAATGGTTCGGGAACTCCCTGCCCATGATAGCCTCCGAGAACCTAATCAGCCCACTGGCAAGGGAGATGCTGGTGTCTGATTTCCATGACAGGTATGCGGAGGGCCTTCCCGGCGAGCGGTATTATCACGGCAACATCTATGTTGATAAGGTCGAGCTCAAGGTCATGGAATTGGCCCGCACGCTTTTCAAATGCACACATGCGGACGTCCGCCCGACATCCGGAACAGTCGCCAACCTGGGCCTGCTCAAGGCGCTAGGCAAGTACGGGGACCCAATCACCCACTGCGCTCTGTCGGACGGGGCCCACATAAGCACGGCCAAGTTCGGGGCGGTAGGACTTCGCGGCTTGGTCAGCCACACCTATCCATTCGACACACATGAAATGAACATCGATGTTGACGGCGCCCGCAGGACAATACTTGAAGTCAAGCCGAAGATCGCGCTGTTCGGCCAGTCCGTGTTCCTGTTCCCATCCCCCATCAAGGAGCTGAAGGACGCGCTGGACGAGGTGGACTGCTATGTCTGGTACGACGGAGCACACGTTCTCGGCCTCATTGCCGGGGGCAAGTTCCAGGATCCCCTCAGGGAAGGCGTCGAGGTCATTACCGGAAGTACGCACAAGACCTTCCCGGGGCCGCAGCACGGCATACTCTTGGCCAACCCTCGGGACGATAAAATGGCCAAGTCGCTGTACTCCGGCATATTCCCGGGCGTTACCAGCAACCACCACCTACACGCCATGGCCTCCCTGGGCATAGCATTGGCGGAGCATTTGGAGTTTGGCGCACAATACGCCGACCAGGTAATCAGGAACTCAAAAGCCCTGGGCCAAGCACTTCACGAGCGCGGAATAAAGGTTCTCTGCGAGCACAAGGGCTTCACTGCATCGCACATAATTGCAATTGATGTCGAAGAGCACGGCGGCGGTTCGCCATGCTCGCAGCTTCTGGAGAACTCCAACATCATTGCCAACATGAACATGCTGCCCCGCGACACCAAGCCCAAGAACCCGAGCGGCATCAGGCTGGGCTCGCAGGAACTCACCAGGATAGGAATGAAGGAATCGCATATGGCAGAGGTCGCTGAACTCATCGCAAGGGTCATAGTGAAAAAGGAGCCCACGGAAAAAGTGAAGCAGGACGTCATCAAGATGAAGGGCGACTTCCAGACGATACACTATTGCTACCAGAGGGACCACCCGGCATACAAACGGTTCCATTTGGCCTGATCGCAGCGGCGCCTGCCTGTTCCTGGCCTGTACCCCTCCCGAGTCGCAGTCGGAAAAACCCGAAAGGCTTAATAAGGCAATCTTCTATTAGACGAAAGACCAGCATATTTCTGAAAGTGTGCCGGGGTGTGCCATGGAACTGATTGAGGAGCTGATGGAGAAGCGCGAGCGTCACAACGCCGAAGCCGAGAAACACCGCCACCACAGGGACAGGCTCAACGAGCAGACCAAGGAATGGGTACATAAAAGGGACGACTTAAATGCGCAGGCGAGGGACCTTATCGACGAAGCCAATGCCCACAAGACAAAGCGGAACCAGCTCAATCAGGAGGTTAGGGACATCAAGGTGCAGCGGGACCTGTGGAACAGGAAGGTCAACGAAACTGCAGAGGCTCTCGCAAGGAAGAAACGGGACAAGGAACCGCGCAAGGGCCCGCCCATACGGATGCTGAAGAAGAGGTTGAAGGATCTGGAGCTCCAGCAGCAGACATCCTCCCTGAGCCTGGCAAAGGAGAAGGAGCTCATAGACCAGATACGCGCCCTCAGTGTTGAAATAAAGGCCATGGAGAAGGAGCTAGAGAGCGACGCTGAAATCAAGACCCTGATGACAGAGGCAAACGAAGCAAGGGACAAGGCCGAGTTTTTCCATGCGAAGGTTGAGGAATTGGCCGTTGAGTCCCAGAAAGAGCACGACACCATGATGGAGATATACGACAGAAGCGACGCGATACGGAAAGAAGCGGACAAGGCCCAGGAGAACTTCATCAAGTGCAAGGTTCAGGCCGACGAGGAGCATCAGAAGCATATAGAGATGATAAAGCAGGTCCACGATTACGATAAAATGCTGTCCGGCCTCAGGCACAGGGACACCGAGCCCGCTGGAGATGAGGCAGCCGCCCCTGGCGAGATCAAGAGCGACCGCGATGAGGCCAAGGACATATACGAGAAATTCAAGAGGGGAGAAAAGCTCAGCACCGAGGACATCATGCTGCTTCAGACATCAGGCTATCTCTAAGCATCGGAAACATACATCACATACGCCATTAATATATATGAAAAATATATATTAATCAATTTATTAGACCAGCGAAAAATTGATTTATATAATTAAAGTGAAAATGTGTAAGCCGGTCGTTAATAATTTTAACATCTTATATATAAATCTTACTCAAAAGGTATTTATATACTCCTATTTATATAGGCAATTGGGGGATTTTGGGCTAGTTGTTAGAGTGCATCCCATCCCTTCTGACAAGGCTAGCCCTCCCTTCCTTTTTTGAATCAATTCAAAATTAGAGCAATCTCACTCACATCGGAGGAAGGGAGGTAAGACGAATTGTCAAACCATAAACATGCACAATTCGTCGCAACCGACGATTGCGAATAAAGCAATGTCAAAACAGAGCAATCATCTTCATTTAGATAACTCTAGCATTTAATCGTTTCTTTCTACCTTTCAAATTTAAAAAACACCTCCTCCGATAGCAACAAACCGACAGAATAAAGATGTGTCAATCGTCTAACTCAGGGTCGCTTGGCTGATAAAGGACGGGTGCTTCGCCTCATTTAGGCATACCGCATTGCCTGTTGTGGTCTAGCACGGTCTCTCTCATCTTTAAATATCAAATAATTAATATCCAGACGATGGTAGCGAAAACCGATGTCATGGGCCTTCTGGCACTGGCCGACCTGGCAATAGCGAAAGGCGATTATGAGCGCTCGCTTCTCATACTCAAGGATGCGCTGAATATATCGGAGAAAACAGCGCCCAGTGACCTGAAGCAGCGGCTGGACATCCTGATGAAAATGGCCGAAGTGAACCACATCACGGGACAGTGGGTGGATGCCCTGATGCATCTTGACAATATTTTGCGCACGGCCTCAGAAAAGAATCTTGTGGGAATCATGGGTGAGGCACTGATTACTTCCGGCACCATACTGTCCAAGAAGGGCAAATGGGACATTGCCAAAAAGAAGTTCGATCAGGCCATCGAGCATCTGGGCCAAAGATACCAGCATCCGCTGATGGCAAGGGCACTGATAGGAAACGGCATAATATTCTGGAGGAAAGGGATGGGCGATGAGGCCATCCAGTTGGCGAAGAAAGCTTTCGCCATTGCAGAGGAAGCCGAGAACGACGACATCATGGGAAGCGCCCAGTCATTGATTGCCAGCGCAGCGTTTGACATGGGGAATTTTGCTCTGTCTCTGACTTCAAACGAGAAAGCGCTTCAGTGCTACCGCAACTCCGCCAACATCATTGAGGCAACCAGAGTCCTCAACAATACCGGCGAAATCCACAAGGTGATGGAAAATTATTCGAAAGCAATAGATTGCTTCAACGAAGGCCTTAGGCTCACAACAGGCAAGGGTGTGCGAAGGAATATGTCATATCTCCTGACAAACCTGGCCGAATGTCATGTAAGGGAAGGGAGGGGTCTGGAAGCCAAAACATTCGCAACAATGGCCGAGACCAATGCCTCCGGCATACAGGACGAGTACCTCCAGGCCATGCTCAAATATACCTGGGGTTTGATATATGAAAATGATGGAGGCTTCGGCAAGGCAAATGAGAATTACATGGCGGCGCTTTTGAAGATGTTCTCGCTGGGAATACCTTTCGACACAGGATTGATGGAACTCGCATATGGCGAATGTCTTCTGAAACAGGGCAAGAAGGACGAAGCCGTCATACATTTAAAAGACGCAGTTAATTCATTCAAGACAGCTGGCTCCAAGCCTATGGAAAAAAGGGCAGAAACTATATTGGGCAAGATTAAGTGACATCACCAGACAAACATCTCATTGACAAGGACCAGGGCGACAACTATCCCGCATACCAAAATCGGCAGGTTTGCCAGAAAACCATCGAAGGCCGCTTAAAAAACACCGAATCCCCGGATACTTCCCCGGTCTCAATTTTATATTTCCTATCCGTTCTTCCGCCTCCCTTGTTTTATGTAAATCATTGAAATGAACAGGATGCCGGCAATAGGCACGGCAATCTGCCGCATCTCCGGAATGATTACGACAGCCGAGTCAGAATTCGACCCCAGCCCGGCGCCGTAATTGGACGCGTAATCGAGGAATGCCCAGTTGGTTATCGTGCCGCTGTCTGCCGTTGCGTTGACAGTCACAGTCACGGTGAGCGAGTGTGCGCCTGGCGCCACACTGGTCAGAAGCCATCTCAGTGTGCTCCCCGATATTGTGGGTGAGATGCTGGCAGACACAAATGTCACGCCACCGGGCAGCGTGTCGTTTATCCACACGGAACCGGCATTGGCGCTGCCCGTGTTATTGTAATAAATCGTGTAGACAATTGTCCCGCCGGCCACGGCCTCTGCGACATCTGAGACCTTCGCCACATCAATTAATGCCTTGGAGCAGGAAATGTTTGCCGAATCTGAACTGCTGCCCATGGGCCTCTTGAGGGCATCGTGATAGACCAGTGCCGCTGTATTGGTAAGGACTTCTCCGTCCGCCGGCAGCGCGTTCATCCTTACAGAGATAGCTATGGAATTGACAGTATCATGGACAACAGTGTTAAAGGACCAAACAAGACTCTGGCCCGCGATGCTTGTCGGTACCGGAACAGCGGAGACATAGTCAACCCCGGATGGCAGTGTGTCATTGACCCACACGCTCTTGGCATTGCCGTCTCCGGTGTTGTTGTACCATATTGTATAGGTGATAAGCTGCCCGGGTTCAGCGACAATGGTGGAAGCTGTCTTTTCCACGATCATGATGGGCCGTTTCCTGTCATTGGGCGCCGCGGGTGTGGGACCTTCGGGCACGAGCCAGGCATTATTGGAAACGTAGAAATCAGCTGCACTTCCAGTGTCGATGGGCATTCCAGTGTCCTCGTGTTTGAACCTGGACCAGGTCTGGGTGGCAGCGATTCCGCCGGGGTATGTGGTCTGATCTATTGTGGTCCAGCCGACAGGTCCCGGAGGGTCGCGTTGCAGGAGCACGGTTCCGCCCCCGTTCGGGAAGTCATTGCCACCAGTGTTTGCTGCGAAATACTCCAAACCGGACCCCCAAGCCCCGAGTATCGTGCCTGCCGGGAATGTGTAGGCTGTGTTACCGCCCACCCTGATGCGCCACCCTCCGATATTCACTGCAGTGCCGGAGGGATTGCATACCTCCACCCATTCGTTATTGTTGGGTCGGATAGATATTTCGTTGATGACTATTCTTGTGAGAGGGGCTGTCACGGTCACCGATTCGGAGTCTGATACGGCGGGCAGTGATACCCCGCCTAGGTCCTTGTAGTCACATACTGCATTGTTTGTCAGAACAGTGCCGACAGGAACACCGGTTCCGACCTGGGCCGTGAGTGTGATTTGGTAATTTCCTGGCGCGACATTCTGGAAGTACCAGCGGACGTTCTGGCCGGATACGGATGCAGGCGTGGGCGTTGCGGAGACATAGGCCATACCCATGGGCAATGTGTCATTCAGCCAGAGATGGGACGCAGTTCCAAGGCCCGTATTGTTATAGTAAATTGTGAAATCCACATAGTCCCCGGGCGAAGGATTGGAATATGCCGCAACCTTTGCGACCTGCATAGATGGCGGGGGAATCTGGACAGTAACGTCCCAGGAATCCGAGGAAGTGCCCATGAACCTTGACAGTTGGTCCGTGTACTGCAGCCGTACATTGTTGGTGAGCACTGTCCCTGTCGGCACACCTGAATCGACAGTGACTGTGATTGTGAACGAATGCGTTCCCGGAGTCATTTGGCTGAAATACCACCTATAAGTCTGGCCGGAGGACGAGGAAAAAGGCACGCTGGATGATGCATATGTCACACCAGTAGGCAACGTGTCGTTCACCCACACATGCCTGGCATTTCCGTCGCCCGTGTTGTTGAACCATATCGTGTAAGTGAGGAAGTCTCCGGGCAAGGCTGTGGCCCTGTCTCCTGTCTTGGCAATGGCAATGATTGGTCTTGTCCTGTCATTCGGCGCTCCCCGCGATGGGGCTGTCGAAGTATAGTAATCGGCTGCCGAATTAGTGTCCGTAGGCATGCCCCAGGTGGCATTCTTGAATCTGGCATAGCTCTGCCCCGCCAGAACTGCAGCATACGTGAACGAGTCCACAGTCGTCCAACCGGGCCCAGGGCTGTCCCACTGAAGATTCACAGTGGCTCCGCCGTTGGGCAGTTCATTACCCCCCCCGAAGAATGTGGCAACGTAGTATTCGGTCCCGGAGCCGAAGGAGCCGAGAATGGTATTGGCAGGGAACACGACCAGGTTAGTGAAGCCGATCCTGAGCCTCCAACCGCCTATGTTGATGGACGCAGCAGTGGGATTGCACAGTTCTATCCATTCGCCGTTGTTCGGCTGCGGGACAATCTCGTTGATGACGACATTGTCCCCGGCAGGCGAGCGTGTTCCGGTCGCGGGAAAGCCTGAATCCGAGGGACTCAGCACATTGTCCGATATATCGGCACTGCCTGTCCAGTCCTCGAAAGATACATAGGCAGTGAGATTGTCTCCTGGGTTCAGGCTCAGAGCAGAGTATGGCACAGAACCTTCCAGCCTGGTCCAGTCAGCAGCTGCAGAGACATTGCGCAAGAACCTCCAGCCTGTAGGCAGGTACAGCGGGTCGTTCACGTACAGCTCGCTTGCCATGATGCGGTTCTGCTTGCCGCTGACGACGACGGCATACTCCACTCCTGGCGCCCCCCTTAGGTTGCCTCCGGTTCCCGGATTCGCGTCCGTGTCGAACATGATATAGGCCCTGTCGTCACCCAGATTTTTCTCGTGCTCAATGGGGCCTATGAACACCGAGACGGATGAACCGCCATAGGGTGCAGCCACCCCCGCCGGGACTGTTGTGTTCAGCCACCAGTCCTGACCGTTCGGGTAGTCTGCCTGGCCGTCCGCGTCTAGGTCCGGCATGTTCCCCGAGGTAATGGACTGCGAATCCGGTGTTCCGTCATTATTGAAATCCAGGTAATACGGGTCAAGACTGTCTGGAACCGAGTCTCTGTCAGAATCGCTCTCAGGGGCGGGCTGGACTGACTCTGGCCTGAACCTTATCACTGGAAGGTCTGAGCCGCCCATCATGATGCCATTGACCGAGGCATAGAACATGAGCTCCGAGTCATCGTCCCACGTAAGCCTCGCATCGGCAAGGTCTATGTCTGAGTTCATATAGCTCTGATTGACTCGGCCGGATATCACGTCCCCGAACCTGTCCTGGTTAGGAATTGTATTTGCCCAGTCACCGAACGCGCCGTCTACCGAAACAGAATCTGGCAACCCGATGTTGTGCAGCCTCGTGTTCAGGTTCCGCACCCTGGCGGGGATTGTGGCATTCGCATCGTCCAGCATAATTCCCACAGTTCCAGTTGCAGAATCCGAGATAAATGCTTCCACGGACAGGACGGCCGTATTGCCCTGGCCGAGGACCAGCGGCTGCATGAAACTCAGAGCGAAGGCACTGCCCGAGACAGACATCTGCGTCGGCACTTCGATGCCGTTCTGGTCAGTCAGCGCAATATCGGCCAAATCGGTGGCATGGCTGCCCATGGCAGTGAAATTCAGCCCCAGAAATTCTGAGTCGCCCGGGGAATGGGCGCTCAGCGTAAGCTCACCCAGGACAGCATCCGTTCCCGGGGCGATGACGTCTGCAGTGGAATGTCTGAATGTGGCGACATTTCCGCCTCCAGCATCGGACATGAAATAGTCTGTCGCGTCCGAGTTACCCTCAGTGTCCATGCTCATTGTCAGCATGCTGGGTTCCCGTACAAGCTGAACCATGTCCCTCGGTATGCGCACGCTCGCCTCAAGGCTGGTGCCCCCGATTGCGCAAGGAACAGAACCAATGCTGTAGAATCCATTCCAGTCTGTGCGGTTCAGCGTATTGTCGAACCTGTTCAGGTTCGTGCCCATGACCGTGCCGTTCCAACCGTATATCTCTGACATAAGGTCCATTCCGCGGCCTTCCATGATGTATCCGGTGTTTGGATTTTCATCGATGTCCACGAACAGCCATACCGAGTCCACAGACCCGGGGGCAGTGTTGAAAGGCAGTCCTTCGAAAAGCACCCTGGCCTTGAGAGAGTCGGCCTCGAGCATCATGCCTGTCTCAAGTATCCTGAGATTAGATGTCGCGAGTGCGCCACCGAGGAAGTTGCTGTAGCTCTGTACGTCCTGCCAGTCTGTGAAATCCCCGTCAATGCTGATGGCGCCCGACTCATTCTCGACCATGATATTCCCCAGCATGGAAAGCATGAGCACCAGCGTGACGAACAGGGCCATGGCAGTGAGCCTGTACCGCCACATGATGCGCTCCCTGCGCCTCTGCCTGAGCCTGCGCAGCGCGCCCGACCCGTCGATCATGGCCTCGCCGTTCACCAGGCCGAGGCCGTTCACAAGCCCGCCGTTGATGAGCCCGGTTCTGGAGCCGTTTATCATGCCAGCGCCGTTTATCATTCCTGAACCGTTGACCCTGCCATTGGTTCTTCCGTTAATCATTCCAGTTCCGTTGATCCTGCCATTGGTAAGGCCGTTGACCTTCCCGGCAAGACCGTTCACCATGCCGTTTATCTTTCCCCTGGCAGCCCTCATGCCGTTGACCCGGCCCCGACCGTTTGTGAGGCCGTTCGTCTCTCCCCTGGAGAGCGCCTTTCCCCTGGATAGCCCGCGTTGTACAAGCAGTCCGTTTACTCTGCCATTGACCCGGCCCTGCCCGTTTGTCAGGCCTATGCCAATCTGCGGGATTGGCCTATGCGCGTCCTTTGATTCCTTCCTTAGGTCTGCGTAAGTCATGCTGATGGAGGTGTCGAAGCATTGGACTGCCTCTGCATGCCGCCCCATCTTTTCAAGAAGCTCGCCCTTCTCCTGCCAGAGGGATCCGTTCTCCGGGTCCGTTTCCAGGCCATGGTCTATCTCCTTCAATCTGGCTTCGACCTTGCCTGACAGGAGCTCACTGTCAATCTTCAGCTCCCCGATGTCGTCAATGGTCGCAATCTCAGAAAGGTCAACCTTGTCATCAGCGAGCCCGACGCCCATGAGCTCTAGCATGAGGCGCTTGTATTCCAGCTCCCTGTCAGGGTCTGTTTCCGCAGCCCTGTCCAGGCAGGCGACCGCTTCCTCGACGCGCCCCTCGGATGCAAGCTCCCTTGCCTTTTTGATCCAGAACCCGCCGGGCTTTGACGCGCCGGCCAGCTCGTCAATTCCAGCCTCCAGCTCGGCCTCGTCCAGCTGGGCCGATATGTCCACTGGGGCCGGGATTTCATCGAGGCCCAACTCCTTCTCGATTTCCGTTTCTGTCCTCTCTGGAGGCCGGGCAGGAACGCCATCGCCGTCCAGTCTCTTCCATCGGTCAAGGAAGTCCTTTGAAACCCCTTTCTTCTCCGGCTTTGGGGCTTTCTTGGGTCCGAGAAGCTCGGCCTCAATCTCCTGGATTTCGGCAGCCATTTCCTTGGCAAGCTCAGCGTTGTTCACTCCGCCCGGCGGAACAGCACCAGCAGCGCCGAGTTCCATAACCTCGATGTCATCAAACACGGCGCCGCAGGCAGGGCACTTTGTTTCGCCGGATTTCGAGAATGCGCCGCACACGGGGCAGAGCACCAGCGATTCCGGCTCCGACACGGACAGGTCCTCAGGTGCAGACGGCTTCTCCCCGCCAGGGAAGGCGGCTTTGGCGGCGGAATCCAGTTCATCCTCAATCTCCACCTGCTCAAGTAGGTCGTCTGCCTTCTTCTCCACAGCGACCTGCCTGGACACATCCGAGACTATGTCAGGTTCCGCTTTCTGTCCTTCTTCCTCGGCGAACACGGCGCCGCAGTTGGCGCATTTGTCAGCAGCCTCCGACATGAACGCCCCACACATGGGGCAGATGAACAGGGCGACAGAGTCCTTGAACCAGGGCTCGTCCTTTTCTTTATCGGCAGGGATATCGAAACCACATTCGGCGCATTTGGTTGAACCAGCGGGTACCGGAACGCCGCACATGGGGCAAAGCACGGCCTGCGGCCGTGGCATTTCCTCCTCCACATCCGCTTCCAGGGCCGACCCACATATGCTGCATCTGTCCGCATCCCTCGGTATGAAGGCGCCGCAGAAGGGGCACATGAAAAGGCCGCCCTGGTCCTTGTACCAGTATCCATCCTTTTCTTTCTCGGCCGAGAAATCGAAACCGCAGTTTGAGCATTTGTCAGCGCCATGCGGCAATTCCTTCTTGCACATTGGGCAGACTGGGCTCTCGGGCTCCAAGTATTCCTCTTCGTCGGTTTCGAACACAAGCCCGCAGGACGAACAGGACCTTGCGTCGTTGCTCAGGAATGACCCGCAGTTCGGGCACATTGAAAGCTTGGAACCGCCCTTGTACCAGAAGCCGTCAGCGTCTCCCGGGGCCGGAGCCTTGGGCTCAGGCGCCTCTTCCTCGCCCTCCTCGAACCGCACACCGCAGTTGGGGCATGCCAAACTCCCGTCCGAGACAAGCGAGCCGCATTCCGGGCAGATGAACAGCTTGCCCTGGTCCTTGTACCAGAATCCGTCATCCCCCTCCAGCTTGCCTTTGAGGTCCGGGTCATGCGTCAGGTCCTCAACCTCGTCGCTGAATGTTACGCCGCATACGTTGCAAACCTTGGAACCGGCACTGACCATGGAGCCGCACATCGGGCATATGTCGATTCTGGGCGCGGGTTCAGGCTTGTCGCCCTTGGATTTGGTGGAAACCATGGACGAAGCAGACTCTATTATGCCGGCCGCAATGCCCTCGCTGATTCCGGGAACCCGGGCCAAATCCTGCAGTTTCGCACGCGCCAGGTCTTCTATCGTTTTGAATCCGGCATCAAAGAGCGTCCTGGCGCGGGTGCGTCCGACTTTCGGTATGAGCAGCAGTTCGACAAGGTCTTCATCTGTCTGATACATTGCACAGTGTAGCTGTTATGTGCAGTATATAGGTCTTATAGTTTTTCAATTAACATTATATGCAATAATTTATAACATCATTGGTACATTTAATTGTTAAAAATCAGCGTCCGAGGCATGTGTTGTACGGGTTGAGGCCTATCTCCATATCGAACCTGTGGAACTGGTATCCCAACTCGACCACCATCCTGTCCAGGCCGCGCTTCACCACCATGGGGGGTTTGCCCCCCTCTTGGCCCAGCTTCCTGAGGATATAGGCCCCGAAATCCTTCGCTCCCTTGTAGAATGCGTCAGCCATATCGGGTAAAAGCCTTGTAGGGTAATATCTCAGGCGAGAGCCGTCCGCCACGCCTGTCACAAGCCCAGCCGCTTCGAGAGCTTTAATGGAGCTGGCCGCCCACTGCCTGCTCCTTCCGAGGTTTTCGGCAATCTGGCTTTGGAAAAGCCCGGGCTTGGAAACAATCTCCCTGAAAAGGAGGCTCTGCCTTGGGCTGTTGACGATAATGAACAAAGGAATCCGTTCCTGGCCGATGAGGCCTTCCGGGTAGAAGACGCTCGCCCTGCCCATTCCGTGCTTTGTTATGTACCCGGCCTTGACGAGCGCGTCAAGATGCCATTTGACAGCGTTTCTGGATAGCCCGGACCTGGCTGCCAGTGTGCCAATGTCCATGCAGGGGTTCGTGCTCAGGAAGGTGAATATGCTGCGCCTGTGCGGGTTCTGGAAGAGATGGCGACCGCTCCTGTCTTGTCCAGGCGAGACCTCGTCTTTGATCGCATTTGCAAACGCCTTCCCTATTCCCTCACTCATGTCGATTTCTCCGGCAATTGGATAAATAGGCCATGAATAAAATGTTTTGCCGTGCCTCAGTCATTGCTGTATTCATCGATTATCTCTCGCATGAGTGTGTCAAGCTTAATCTCGGAAAAATCGTCGTCCCTCAGCTCTTCGAGAACCTCTGTCAGCCTCGCATAAACCCTGCTTGGGATAGAGTCCTTCTTTTCCTCAAGTATCTTTCTGAACTGGTCAGGCACGCCCCTTGACGGAAGCAGGCTGGACTTCTCCGGGTCCACAACGATACCGAGGCCTTTCATTATTGAGTATCTGTGCTCTGTCTTGCTGTGCCTGCTGCTCCTGCATTTCAGTATCTTGAGCCGCCTCTGCAGGCCGCCGTCGGGCGTGTGTATGCTCTTCAGGTGGATGACGCAGTCGGCCAGGTACATGGGTATGACGCTCTCGTTGCCTGAGAGGTCTCCGGCCATGCCGTGCTCCTCAAGCGTGGCAAGGACTGTTCCCACCTTTCTCGTCTCCTTCAGCATGAAACTTATTAACTCGCGCTGCTCGTACCTGTCTGCAGTAGACCACATGACCGGAGTGAGCGGGTCAATGGAAATCCTGGCATTGGCGCCCCCCCAGTCCGCAACGAACGAAGGCAGCTCCTTCTTGATGAAGGCAGAGAACTCGTGCCCGGAGGCGTCTATGAACACGAGCTTCTCCTCGTCAATGTAATCCACAATCTTCTTCCAGCCCATCTGCACCGCTTCTTTAATTATCTGCTCCTTGTTCTCGTCCAGGCTGACGAATATGCCTTCCTGTCCCAGCTCCAATCCCCTCCTGATGAACTGGGTCGCGAGCGTGGTCTTTCCCGCGCCCGAGCAGCCTATGACGACAGTGGCAGAATTCTCGTTGATGCCCCCGTCCAGCAATGCATTCAACCCGTAAACGCCGCTTTTGATTTTGTTCATGCGTAACCTCTACCAGCCCCTCTCCTGGAGCCTCTGCTCGGAAGGTATTTCGTCGATGTTGATTCCGGGCATTGCGTCCCCCAGGCCCTTCGACACCTCCGTCACGACGGCGGGATCGTCGAAATTGGCTACGGCTTCCGCGATTGCCCTGGCCCTTTCTCTGGGGTTGGTTGACTTGAATATGCCCGAGCCCACGAAAACGCCGTCCGAACCGGACTGCATCATCAGCACGGCGTCCGAAGGCGTGGCTATGCCGCCCGCGGCGAAGTTGACAACAGGCAGCCTCTTCATGTCCTGTATCTCCACAAGCAGGTTCATGACCCTGGATTCCCATTCGGCCATGGTGATGCCGCCGAAGACTACGCATTCTCCCGGGGTTTCGGCATCGCACCACTCGGACCTGACTGCCCTCTCGAGCTTGCCGAACGGGGCAGCATAGGTTTTGGCCACGCTGTTGAGCTCGTTATCTGACAGGTGCGGCAGTTTAGCAATCATTTCCTGGATGAGCCTCTGGTGCCTTGTAGCCTCAATGACATTGCCAGTCCCGGCCTCGCCCTTTGTGCGGATCATGGCTGCGCCCTCCGCGATCCTGCGCACAGCCTCGCCAAGGTGGGTGGCTCCGCAAACGAACGGAACCTTGAAGTCGGCCTTGTTGACATGGAAGAACGGATCGGCCGGTGTGAGGACCTCGGACTCGTCAATCATGTCCACGCCCATGTGCTCCAGCACCCTGGCCTCGGCAAAGTGCCCTATTCGGCATTTGGCCATGACCGGTATCGAAACCGAGTCAAGAATCTCCTGTATCTTGCTGGGGTCTGCCATCCTGGCCACGCCCCCATCCCTCCGAATATCGGCCGGAACCCTTTCCAGGGCCATGACTGCCACGGCTCCTGCCTCCTCGGCGATGATGGCCTGCTCCCTATTGGTGACGTCCATGATGACGCCGCCCTTCTGCATCTTGGCAAAGCCCCTCTTGAGGAGTTCGGTTCCGAATCTAAGGTTCTCCATTTTCAAATTCAGCGGCATTCACTCACCCTGTGCGTATTATTGGGTCTGGATATTTAAGTTTTGGCCTGTTTATTCCGCAGCCTCCGCTCCAGCCGCCTTTTCCTTCGGCTCTCCGGCTTGACATAGCCCGGTCTGGTGACCTCGTACACGGGCCCTGCAACCAGATAGCACAGGAGCAGGACCCAGAGAATGTAGAATGCTTCGACATAGGGGAGCTCCAGCCCTGCCTCTATTATATAAAGCCCCATAACCAAAATAATGACAGCCAGAATAGTGCCCACCACGAGTGCTGGCTTGCCCCGTATCTTCGGGTACGGCATGTCCGAGACCATCACTATGGAAAGTCCTATGACCCACGCGGCCACTGGGTAAAGCTCATACCCCTGGGAGAATGGGCTGAACTCCTGATTCCCCCAGAGCATGCAGGGTATCATGACCAGCATAGCGGCGGCTGGCGTCGGAAGCCCCCTGAAGCCCGAGGAGAGATAATCCTTGCCCGCGAACCTTGCCAGCCTGAGAAGCCCGAACCCAACGAACAAAACGCTGGCCAGGACGGCGGCCGCATTCGGGACCGAGGACCAGGCGCTGCCCAGGTCCCTGTCGTAGTAATTGCTGTAAATCAGAATCCCGGGAGCCAGGCAGAAGGAGACAGCATCGGAAATCGAGTCAAGGAACCGGCCGAAGTCATGCTTCTTCCTGAACCTGCGGGCGGCAATGCCATCCATGCCATCCACTATTACTGCCATGAGAATCAGCATGGCGGCGAAAACGTACTTATCGTCCAGTATGTAGGTTATTGCAAGCATACCGAGAAGGCCGTTTATGAGGGTCAAGAGATCTGCGGAAGTAATTTTACTGAGCCAGCGCATCACTTCACCTCCGCTATTGCGGTCACGCCCGCGACAGTTCTCTGGCCTTTATTGACCCTGCAGACGACCCTGTCTCTAGGAAGCCAGACATTGACCCTCGAACCGAACCTTATCATGCCGATTCTCTTGCCTTTCAGGACCATGCTGCCCGATCTGACATACGGACAGACACGCCAGGCGAAGACCCCGGAAATCAGCTGCACCTTGATTTGCCCTATGGCCGTGTCGAAGACCATCACGGCTCTGGCATTCCTCTTGGAGCGCTCCAAGAAGGCGGGCCACATCCCGCCGGCCTTTCTCGTCACCTTGACAGTCACACCAGGAAGGGGGGCGCGGTTGACATGGACATTGTACAGGTTCATGAAAACCGATATCACGAGCCATTTTTCATTTTGCCTGACCCAGTCGACAGTTCCGTCGGCCGCGGAGACAATGCCCTTTCCGGGCTTTCTCTCCGGGTCCCGGAAGAACATCAAGAGAATGAGCCAGAACAGGAACAGCACCAGGGCAAGGGGCCAGATTCCGATGTACAGCAGGAAAAGCGCGGCTAACGGTGGCACCGCGAGTATCCCGGCCGAGCCGCGCGCGAACATGCGGACTGCATTTGTTTATCGGTATAAACATTATCGGAAGAGGATGAGAGAGACGATTCCGTGAAACTTATGCAAGAGATGGAAATACAGCACCCCGCCCTTCAATCAGAATTCAATTGTCCAGGCGAGGCTTGGAGGAGAAAATGCGCTCTGCCCATCACCATCGTCGAAACAGGAACTTCGACGGCATCACGATGGCAGAATGGGAGGAGCAGGTGCGCAAGCTTCTGAGCGTTGTCCATACTGTTCATCTGCGTGGCCAGAACATCATTGAACATGGTCCAGCCATCTTATTGACTTCGCATGGCTGACCTCTTACCCTGAGGGTGCGGCTGGAGCATTGCAATGACACAGCCACAAAGTGGGTGAAGTTCCATGAAGTGACCAATGATGTGATGCCGATACTTGGCAGTTTCTATACCTGCAACGTTCATGTTAATGCCCTGGGTGATGGCGTCTGGACTATCAGGGCGGTTGCTGATGACGACAGAAAACCGACATGTCATGAAAGGTTATTTAACCTCGATAATTTATATATTCCGGGGTGAAGGAAATGGGCGAGGAAGGCGTAGATAAAAGTGGAAAGGTCGGAGTGAACAGAAAGCTCGTTGCTGGGATTGTTGTTGTAGTGCTGGTCATTGCAGGCATCGGAGCAATTATTTCATTGAATAAAAACAATTCAGATGATGATATACAAAAGATGGGGTTATTATACTTTGACACGAGGGACATGGGTGATGTCTGGCATATCAGGATAGTGCATATTAAATCGATTGGCCCAATGGACTGGTTACGAGACGATCTTAATGAGAGCAGGATATGTTATCAGCTGAGCCAACGTCAAAACAATTATCAAAATAACGAATGTTTTTACCTCAAAGACATTAAAACAAATCCATCTCCCCTCGGGGTTACATGGGTCAATCTGAACAACACCGAATCGGTTGAAGTTGGGGATTACTTCATCATCAACAAAACCGGCGGAAGCGGAGGCAAAGCAGAGCCACATGACAAATTTCAAATCCTTTCTACTATCACAATCCAAACATACAATAATTGGGTCTATCTCCCCCCTGCCGAGTTCCTTGACATGGATGTGGTGAAAACATCCGCGGGCTGGAACATGACGGTGACGTGGGTGAACGAGACGGTGCCGGGTGAATTATTGATGTGGCCAAATATGACAGATCAAATTGAGGACTTGTCTGGAAATGTTGTTAATGTAATTGTCGGACCTGTCAACCATCCTTATAATCAGGTTTGGCATGATATAGACAACAATTCATTTTTGAGCATAGGGGATGTTATTGAGATTAGAAACACAGATGATGAGCTTGAATCGGGTTACCTCTATAGGCTAATGAGCAAAAAATATGGCTATATGCACACAATGATTGAGATGACATTAAATTGAGGGATATGTATGAAAAACGATAGAAGGGAGATAAGGCTTGGGCGTGGAATAGGAATAATGGTGGTGGCAGCTTTATTATTTGGAACGCTACTTCCATTGTTCGGGAACACAGCAATGGCCACTGAAACAGAAGCCACCGGGACAAAACTCACATCAGATGGAACAACATACATGATGCCGCTCGAAATCGGCGCTAGTAATGTGTATGGGTGGGTGAGATTCGTAGATCGTGATGCTGCGGGTAATGAAGTCAAGGACGCACAAGGTAATGTTATCACCTCGCCCCTCCGCGACGCCCGAATCCGCATCTTCAACGTGAACCCATCTGGTTCGGATGCCGATATTACCTATGATTACGCCACAGACCCGCCGACTGTCGAGGAGGTGTACACAAATAATGATGGCTATTTTTACTTCAATATCAATCCCCAGCCATGGTTCTTCAGTAATCAGTATTACGCAATGATTTACAGCGAGAGCCATTATGCCAATGTCAAGGATAGCAATCAGTACACCAATCAATCAGATGAAAAAACATTCACAGATGCAGATTTACTCGCCGGTGGATGTGAGTTCACTTTTAATGACGGTTATCCGGACCACCCAGCCTGGAACATCCTGGACAGCGTCACGGAGGCCGCGGAGTGGGTGAAAGAAAGAACTGGAGGATGGACTAGATCGAATGTAAATGTTGAATATATTGATGTGGACATATCACAATATGAGCGGAGTAGCGACACAATATACATTGATACGATTGAGGAGAGTGGGAATTGGTTTGATGAAACCGTTTATCATGAATATGCCCACGCGATAATGCATGCCTTCTGGAACAATTATCCAGATAGTTCTGAAGACCATGCAATCTATCAGGAAACCGATTCAGGAACGGTTATCACTGAAGGATGGGCTTGGTTTCTACAATATGCCGTAGGTGGTGGTTCAGATGGCGCTTGGGACACAACGCAAACTAAGACAAGAGGAAATGAATTAGAATACGGCTGGTATCCCCCACCCCCCGGTGGGTGGAACCCCGACATTCCTGGCCCCCCATCTTATACCCCCTATACCCCCTCTTCTAGAGTGGGCCTTCCTTTTGGAGATGCGTATATCGATTCTTATGACAACAATAATAATGGAATAATCGACTATGATATAATCGAAGGCAACTTTGCAGGGACTCTCTGGGACATTTTCGATGACCCATACACATATGATCGTTTTTATCCAACGGATGAAAATGGCATTTCCTATGACCACTACGACGACGACGGCCTCGCCCTCGGCTTCGGGCCGATATGGGACGTGATGGCAAATAAAAAACCAATTACGATTTACAAGTTCTGGGACGGCTGGTTCCAGTACAGTGGCCATGCCTCCACAAATTATGATAAACACTGAATCAAAGCCATTTACAATAACCACGGCATCGATACGGCCAGCAGTAATATTGACTCGGCATACCGCCTCCCAGAGACCGCCCCCGCCCTAACCAACTTCCAGATAACTTCCGCCAATCCGCACACCCATTGGATAGACTACAAGTTGAAATTGGCTGACGAGTCCGAGGACATGGACTTCCTGAGGGTGCGGTTGGAATATGAATCAACACCTGGAGTATGGGTGAAGTTCCACGAGGTGAATAATAATGTGATGCCGATTGTCGACGGATATTACACCTACAGCGTACATGTCAATGCCCTGGGGGACGGAACCTGGACGGTGAGGGCGGTCGTGGACGACGACATGCTGGAAACGATTTCGTCCAATACCGTAAGCGTGGTCGTTGACACTACCAAACCCGTCAGTTCCATCACACCCCTTGGCGCCTACTGGCGCAACACCTCCCCCATCACAATCACGGCCACGGCCAGCAACGGCCTCAGCGGCGTGAACAACGTGAAGCTGTATTACCGGTTCCGGGCGACCAACGGGACTGCTTGGCCGACCACCTGGAATTTCTATGGCACCGACACCATCGCGCCCTGGTCCTGGAGTTTCACATGGCCATCAGGGCAGGGACATTACCAGTTCCACAGTATAGCCACGGACAATGCCGGGAATGTGGAGGCGGCGCCGGTCTCGCCGGATTATGACGTCGGGTATGGATATGATTCAACCAATCCCTCAGCATTCAATCTTGTCACACCCCCAAGCCCTGCTAATGGTGCATCGACAACCAACCATCGGCCGACCTTTGACTGGGGTACTTCAACCGATTCGTTAAGCGGAGTACATTATTACCAACTCCTGGTGGACGATTCGAGTAATTTCCAAAGTCCGCTGATAGATGCCCAGACTGCACCCAGCAAGACAGATTTTACATCGGCGGATTATCCCTCAGGATTATATCTCTCTGATACGACCTATTACTGGAAGGTGAGGGCTTTCGATTGTGCGGGAAACGCAAAGGACAGCACAAGCACATGGCACTTTACAGCATATACAGAACCCACGACCGAGCCCGGCAATGTCGGCGGTATTGTGCTTCAAGCCGGAGGCGCACCTCTCCCTGGAGCTACAATTACGCATGTAGGTGGCGCTCCTTGTGCAGAACCAGGTTCTGGTAATACTATTTTTAATTCTGGAGAAGGAAATACAATATACACAACTGTCACAACCTCCGAGGAGCCGGATGGTTCATGGTCGATGATTGGCATTGATCCCGGGCCGGCGACTATCACTGTTTCAAAGTCAGGTTACACCACTGAAACACAATCTCTCACGATTCCATCAAACGGATGGACCTATATTAATTTCTGTCTTTCACTTATTGGTGGTGGCGGTACGACCACTGGAGGTGGTAATGGTTGTCTCTTACCGAACACTAATATAAGCACTCCGAACGGGCTTGTAAACATCGAAGATATCAACGAGGGCGATATAGTGCAGTCTTTGGACGAGCGGACTGGTATTATTGAACCCAGGATGGCATACCAAACAGCCGCCCATGCGAACTATCCGGGATATCTGGAGGTCAACGGTCGGCTTAGGATAACAGCGAACCATCTCATCTATACGACCAGGGGACTTGTCGCGGCCACCAATCTATCTGTTGGCGACAAGATGATGACCCTCGCGGGCACTGAAGTGGTGGCTAGCATCGGGAGAATACCGGAACTTGTAACCGTGTATAACTTTGATGTCGAAGACAACCACAATTACTTCGCTGATGGAATCCTCGTTCACAACGTTTGCACGTTGAAAGAGGGGTGCCCATTCCTATATGCCTGGAACGGTTCCAGTTACGTCGAGGAGAACAACATCCTGCCGCAGGCTACAAATCCGGACAGAAGCCAGTTGGACGTTGACGATTATTATTTGATTCAGAACGGAATGGAGCCGGTCAACGGCTCGTATTCTGTCCAGATATACGAATCTGCCCTGGAGAGAACCCATCTTGACGATGTCCAGCTGGCCATAATCGATTACGATTATTTCGATGCAGAACCAGTGATTACGGCAAACGGCACGCTTTTAACAATCGTCGATCCGCAAGCGCCGATATCGTGTATCGACAGCTCAGGCTGTGAAGTTCTCGAACTTGTTGACAATATGAACGACGGTTGGAGCTTGACGGCGGAACATAACGAAACCTTGACCTTGCAGTTTGGAGACTTGGGCGATTTCAACGAGGCGAGACTCGTCATTGCCCATAAAGCAATCATTGATTTACTGCCATATGATAAACCACTGGATCCGCGCTTTTACAAATGCTCGATACACATCCAGACGATGGATGAATATGGTGAATGGCACGACTTCGCCTCCATCCCTGCCCGCATGAACAAAGCCCTAGACGCTGTGGACATCACATCGCTGAAGAACGCAATCCAGAATGGCCAGCCCATCCGACTTTTGATAACAGGAACTCATGTCATCGATTTCATAGGTATTGATGTCGCCGATAGCGTCGATTTCGATATTGAATACATCCTGCCATCCTACGCGTCCTATAATAACAGTATGGATTCCATGAATATTACAGATTTGCTGGTCCAGGAAGACCAAAGGTATGCCATTATAAATCCTAAAGAGTGCATAGAGATATTGTTCCCTTATAAAGAACAGTTGAAGGAACACAGGGCGATGATATTCATATCTCATGGACACTATAATACACTCTCTGAGATTGACATCGAACAACCGGTTCAAATCAGCGCGACTCTGAATGGTGGCTCTGATGGTGTTATATCGCTCTTCGTGAGCGAAGTGGTCGACCAAGTGAGTGTCAGGGACATGATCGGAATAAGCCACAATGTAAGCGACTGGCCCAATAATGAAACGTTGTTGAGTTTCATTCAGGATTCGCGGGAGCGATACCAGTTATCAGCACGGTTCGAGGGCTGCACCGAGGAAACGGTGGTTACCGTTGAGGTCACGTCATTCAGAGGTTCCAAAACCATCTACCTGGAATACTGCCCGGTAATGGGGTCGATTGCAGAGGTCAACTATACGCTTGACGATGTGCTGTGGAACGTCATGGGAGTGTCTTTCAACGAATACACCAATCATTACACAGTCCTGAAGGATACATTGTTGCAATTCGACATCAATGATTGGTATGATGGCTACGATACACCAACGTGGAGCAATTATACATGGAATTTCGGCGACGAGGCATGGACCAGCGATATTCGCCCGACCCATGTTTATGAGGCACTTGGATCTTACGTGTTGAATCTTACCGTTTTGAACTCTGCTCCAGGAATGCTTTTCTACTCTGATACAAGAATCGATGTTGTCAGCTCTCCGCCTGTACCAGTTGTTGAAATCTATCAGAAAGTCAATCTGACCCTCACAGTCTCCGGTCGGAAGGACAATACTATCGGCGTCAGGATTTACGAGGACGGCGAGCTCATCCAGAGCCATGAGGTCATGCGGACTCCCGGACCCCCGAACTCTATCACGATAGGATTGAACAAATATCTCAACAGAGAGTATGAGATTGAACTTGTCTACGATGCAGTCCACAAGGGCTCAAATCCCACATGGCTCCAATTTTCATCTGGCACCACCACACAAACTTTCTTCAAGGAATTTAATACTAAATATGGGTATTACCAGACAATACTGGTTCCCGAGTGTTATTTGGATAATGTGATATTACACAATCCCACCTACTGGTTCGATGCATCCTCCTCATATGACATTGACGGGGAGATTGTTTCCTGTTCATGGGATTTCGGGGACGGCACGACAGCAACAGGCACAACTGTCATGCATTCCTATTCAACATCAGGGGAATATATGGTGACACTGACGATCACGGACGATGACGGGTTGGTTTCAATAACGACCACCACAATTACGTGCACCATTCCCACAGGATTCAAACCCGGCCCGCCACATTTCCCGAGATTGCAGCCTCGCCCAGGACTTCCATTTCGATGAGATATTTCATCAATCCCATTTACAGTTGAACGCAACTCTCTGCATTTATCAGCAGCGCGTTCGACGATGACCCGACATACATTATAATGGCTAAATCAGGGCCATGAATTGCAGGCATTATACTGCAAATGGTGAATGCGAAAACTGAATTCCAGCAAGAAAAAGTATTCGCCGTGATTGTGCATGCAATTTATCGCCACAATCAAAAAATTCGGTAATCGGCAATCTCCGAGCAATGAGATTACCGATTTAAAAGAAGTCGTCCAGCGTGAGCTCCTTGTCAGTCTTCTTGACCTTCGGCTCCTCCTTCTTCTTGGCCTTGGCTCCCTCGGTTGGGTCAAAGCTGAACAGGGATTTCTGCTGGGTGCCGGTGAGCAGCTCCTGCACGTCCCAGCCAAACGTATCCGTTACCCTGGCCAGGGTCATGGCCAGGCGCCTGGCATAATATTCATAATCGGGCTTGTGCTCGAACTTCCTTCCGCTGATGAAAGGCTCCACTTCTATCGGCGTTTTGCGTGCGTCCGTGACTATCCAGCTGACTTTCATGCCCGGAGTGAACTCGTAACCCATGTCCTGCAGCTTCCTGGCAGTCTGAACAGTGGTCTGGTTGTTCGGGTCCTTGTAGCTCTGCTCTGTCCTGCACGACCTTGATATGACTAAACTGGAAACTTCGACATTGCCCTTGGCTATGGCTCCGACGGTTTCCCTGGCGAAGGATATGGCCCCCTCCGTGTCATGGTCCAGTATGCGCTCGAAGACTGTCATCAGGGCGTCAGACTGGGCATCGAATGCGTCTGTCCTCCGGGTCTCGTACCCGCGGACAATCATGTATGTTTCCGGCCAGACGACATTGCCCACATAGCGCTTCTTGGCTCCGTGGCTGAACAGGGGGTTGATTACCTTCTCGAACTCCAGGATGGCGCCCTCCTTCGAGTGGCGTTTGGCAACGGTCTTGCCCAGCTCCAGCGCTTCATCCAGGGTCCTGCCCGAGGACTGGAAGAACACCGAGTCGGTGTCGCCGTAAACCACTCTGATGCCCTCGGTCTCCAGCTGGCGGATTATGGCCTTCGTGTTCTCCCTGGCGAAGGCCGTGATGCTGGCTCCTATCTTCGGGTTGGTGAACCTGTAAAAGGAAGATGCGAAGACGCCGTACACGGCATTCATCAAAACCTTGATTGCGGCCTGCAATCCGTCATAGTACCGCTTGTCCTCCGGGGTCTTGGCGGCCTTCATCTTCGCCTTGGTTTCGTCCCTGTCTTTCATCAGCCTCTCCAGCACACGGGGCAGGAGGCCGAGGCGCGTTTCCTTGTCGAGATATTTCACACCGGGCTCGGGGCTGACAATTGTGCCGTCCTTGCTGAGCGTGGTGAAGCAGATGTTCTTGGCGATTATGAGGCTGGGATACATGCTCTTGAAGTCCAGGACGCAGACCCAGTCATAGAGCCCCGGGTCTATTGTGTGAACGTAGCCGCCCTCTATCTGGCTGTCCTTGGAAAACCCGCCCGTCAGCGGCACGGCTATGTTGTTACGGTCAGCCTCCCTTATGAGAACTGAGTCGATGAGCGTCGATGTGCGGCCGTTGAACACATCATCCAGGGGCAGCTTGGACACAGTGGCAAGGTCCATGTTCTTCTCAAGCACGGCAATCTTCTGAAGTATTTTCAGTGCCAGTTCCGCATCTTTGACGCAATACTTCACCACCTTATCCTTGTCCGCGGCCCATTCCTTATCGATTTGCTGCGGGTTGACATCGTCTTTCTGCTCGCCCAGCACCAGCTTGGACACGGCGTTGAGGGTCTCCTGTTTCGGGTGAAGCTCCCTCTTGGCATTCCACCAGGCATCGCAAACAAGTCGGCCGTGCAAGCGCCAGAACCGCTCGCTCACCTCCCTCAGCTCTGTTCCGTCCCGACCCATGCCCAGGTCGCTCATCCTGTGATGCTGCGCCCTCTCCAGTATAAGCGGTATGTCATAGCCGTCGATGTTGTAGCCAGTGATGATGTCAGGGTCATGCTTTTTAATGAGCGCGACAAAGTCCGAAATCATGGTTCGCTCATCGCCGACCAGGCTTTCGTATGCAATGCCGCTGCCGTCGGAAACTGCGCAGCATATTGTCAGTATCTCATTGGTCTTGATAGAGTTCTCAAGGTCGAAGCTCAGGATCTTGAGGCGCGGCTTGAACGGCTCTATGTTCTTGAATGACGAAGCCTCGACAACAAGGTCGGTGGTGTATTTCCCCTGCTCCTGCTTTTTTCCGGTGACCCGGATGCAGCTGCCCAGGTCAAGGTCGTACATGAACCTGTGATGGAACGGTATGTCTGCGGCGAGGACACGGCACTGGCTTCCGTATGCCTTTCTGAAATCCGGTACGAGCCAGGGATATTTTATCGTAATCTTTTTACAGGGCCTGTTCTGGCCGTCATGCAGGAGCTGCACATCCTCGACTGAAATCACATTGGCATTGGCCTTAAGTTCCGCCACAATGCCGGATGGCGGCGCCACCAGGTAGAAGTACGGCTTGAAGCCCCTGTACCGGACTGCTATAGATTGATTCTTGTCAGTGCGGCCATAAAGCTCCACGACCACATCATCCTCCTTAGAGTAGGACGCAGTGAGCAGTCGGACATTCCAGGTTGCCAAATCATCGCCTCGCAATGATGGTGATGACATCGTCCTTCTTGAGCACATAGTCATGCCCGACCACGCGCTTCGTCCTGGCGTCGATGGCGCGGATGAAATTATCTCCCAGCTCGGTATGGACCCTGTAGGCAAGCTCCCTCGCGTTCGAACCCTGCGGCATCAGATGCACATCAGGAAGCACCAGCCCGTCCTTGTTGGTCAGCTTGTTCTCGTCCTCGACCGGATAGACCGGGATGAGGTTGAGAAGGCCGAATATGGCCGTTTCCAGGCATTTCTGTATGCCAGTGCCTCCGAATTTTTCCATGAAAAGCGAAATCTTGTCCAGTGCCTTCCTCTGGGCGTCGTTCAGCTTCGAGGGGTCTTTCACAGCAAACTTCGCTGCACCGGGCAGGTAATCCAGCAGGCCCGCCTTCGAGGCCTTTCTCAGGGCGAGTTCGTATTCTGCCGAGGTCGGAATCACAATGGTGCCTTCGATGGCCTTGAGGGCAGCCAGGTTCTTCTCCGGCGCCTGGTCGCACTTGTTGGCCGCGATTATCATGGGCTTTCCTGCCCGCCGTATCTCGCCGCACAGGCGCAAGACCTGTTCGTCGGTCCAGTTATGCGGCTGCCCCTCCAGGCCGGCAATCCTGGTCGCATGGGAAATCTGTCCCTCTGAAATAGCCAGCCCGGTGAATCTCTCGTGCAGCATCTTGTCGATGTTTTTACCTTCCTGGGAGCATTGCCGCGAGGCCCTCTTCCAGTCCTTCTGCAGGATGGAATAGAACCAGTAGTCTATTTCCCGCTCAAGGAATCTGACATCCTCCAGGGGGTCATGCGCCCCGATGTCGCAGGGAATGCCGTCGGCAAGAGTCGAGCCGCTGGCGTCCACAATGTGGATGAGGGCGCTGGCCTGCCTCAGATCATCCAGGAATTTGTTCCCGAGGCCCTTTCCCTGCCAGGCATCCGGCACCAGGCCCGCGACGTCGATCAGCTCCACAGGGATGAGCCTTGTACCGGAATCGCACGGGGCATTGTTCGGATTGCACTTCACGCCGAACTCCTCATGCGGGCATTTGCCGTGTACATAGCCCACCCCCACATTGGGCTTGACCGTAGTGAACGGATAGTTGGCAATCTCTGCCGGCGCCATCGTGGCGGCGCAGAAGAACGTGGACTTTCCAACGTTCGGTTTTCCGACTATTCCTACATCCATATATTGCCTCCAATCGGATTAGTCGTCTCTCGGGCTATCGATTTTGAATTGCCAAGAATGAAGCCCTCGATTCCCACTATCACTATGTCCAAGCCCGACCTCCCGCCCGTAATATGCGACGCATAATATAAGTTACTTGCTTCCGCGGAAGGGCTTAGTCCAGTACATCAGCGCCATTGCAAGCGCGGCGATTCCGAGCGGTACAGTCAGCACCAGGGACGACGTAAATGTATCTGGGAACGGCATCCAGTTCATGTCCCGCTGCGTGCAATACGGCCAGAACAGGGGATTGTAATCATGAGTGAACATGTCAATAATCACATGGCTCAGCGTGCCAATCAGCGCTGACAATAGCGCCCAGCCGATGTTTGTCGGCGCCTTTGTGACATCGACGCCGGCGAAGATATGCCATTTCTCCCTCGAACGCCTCCTGAGCCATCTGCCAATTGGCGGGACTATGAAGAACGCGATAAACATCACGGCTAGGATGTCGAATGTCACTGCCCCCAGCAAAGAGTGCATCAGGCCCCGGGTTCTCTCACCCTCGGATGTGACCAGCATGATAGGAATCACCTCGATGTCAGGAACCATGGCCCCGAAGCTCAGGGACATGAAATGCAGTTTCCTCCTTTTTAGCATCCAGACAGGCCATGCAAAACCAAGGTGGAATGGCGTCAGCGGCATTGGGCGCAGATTGGCAGGGTTTCAGATAAACCTTTCCTCTAAATTTATATCGTATATCTACATCACCACATGGCGATAGTTGATGGTCAACCTGCCTAGCGGAAGGATACTGAACACGCTGTTCGGCGGAGAGGGAGCGCTCGCGAAAGCATTGGCAGCGCTTCGGGAGGGCAAGCTGGACGGGCTGCTGAAAACAAGCTTCATGCGCGAGGAGGGAACATCATCGGGTCACATAGTCACAAGGAAAGGCATACCCTATCTTGCGATTCACGAGAGTGCCGAAACAGTGCTCGGCGAAGCGGCCATGTACGAGATAGCGCGCGACTCCGCCAATGAAGATTGCATAATCGAGGTGCGGTCCTATTCCTACAAATCGTCGTCCATTTCAGTCACGCATGTTGCAGAGCCGTTTCCGGCCGGCATAATGGATGACATAGACATCGGCTCCGTTCTGCGAACGGTCGCCGGAGAAGAGAGGGCCAGAATTGAGAAGTCCCGGAAAGAGGCAGGAGAAAGGCGCATGAGGTCCCAGGTCCTGATGAAGGCGGATGACGAGCTGGACGCCAGGTCTGCCGAGCTTGAGCAGGCCAAACAGGAGGCTGCCACCAGGTCGCAGGACATTGACAGGATGAGGTCTGAACTGGACGCGCTCCGAAGCGGCAGCGTCGCATTGCTGAAGCAACTCGCATCAGACAAGAAGGGGCTCAGCCAGGATGATGTAATTGCGATGGCCAACCGCAAGGTCGAGGACATAAAACTACAGGCCAGGCAGGAGGACCTGGAGAACCGCGCCAGGATACTGGACGAGAAGGAGCGGAACCTCAGGAAGAAGGAAATGGTCCTGGCCAAGGAAGAGGAGGTCATGCGCGCCAGGGAATCCGACGCCGAACAAAAGGAGAAGACCCTCGCCAGGGAAAGGGCCGAGCTGGAATCGATATGGGCCGACATATCGGATGAGACAAAGCGCCAGAATGCGGCCAGGGTGGACCTGGATGCGAAAATCGAATCTTACGTTCAGAAGGAAACACTGCTGCTTAAAACCGAAGACAGGCTGCAGAAGGCAGAGAAGGACCTCGAATCTAGAGAAACAGCAATGGTTCAGACCTCGAGGGAATTGGAAGGCTCAAAGGCATTCCTGGCCAGGCGCGAGAAGGAAATCGAGGAGCTGGAGACCAAGCTCAATTCGGAAATGAGGAGCGCCGCGTCGGAGAGGAAGCGGCTAGACGTTCTGGCGAAGGATCTGGATGCGCAGACAGTCAAGAACAGCGACAGGGAGAAAGAGATAGCCAGGCTAGAGGAAAAGGCAGAGTCTGCCGGAACCAAGCTTGCAGAGGAACGGGCGGAGATTTCCGAGGAAAGGAGAAAACTGGCCGATGAAAAATCCGACGTCGAAACCGAGAAAAAGGAACTCGAGAGAATGGGCCAGCAGCTGGGCGCGATGGAGTCGGCCATAAAGGAGGAGAAGAAGGCCATGCGCAACATGTCCAGGGAGCTGGAGAAGAAGGAAAGGGAAATCTCCGCGGACGAGGAGCGCATAAAGTCGGACATGGCAAAACTGGCCGAGATGGAGAAGGAGGTCAAGGGCGCGAACACCGAGATGGCGAAGGAGAGGCGCATCCTCGGGCACGACCGCGAGAAGGCCGAGCAGAACCTGAAGGAACTGGAAGCTGCGACAGGGGAAGTCGAGACAAAAATCGAACTCCTTGCCTCCAGGACGAAAGAACTCGGGGAGAAAGAATCAGACCTCGAGGGCAAACAGACAGAGCTCGAAGCCGCCACCAAAGAACTGTCCAAGGAACGCCAGCGCCTCGAAAAGGAAAAGGCTGACCATGAGAAGGGACTTGAGTCGGAACGCGAGAAGCTGCGCAAGGAGGCCGAGAAGCTGGACGCCAGGGAATCCGAGCTCAAGGACCACAGGACCGAGCTTGACAGGCAACGCTCGGCCCTTGACAACCTCAAAGCCGAACTTGACGGGCGCGAGAAGGGGCTGGAAGGGAGGGACGAGGAAACCGAGGAGAGGCAGGCGGCCTTGGCTGCCGCCGAGAAAGAACTGGACGGTTTAAGGAAAGCATTCGAGAAGGAAGCGGCAAAGCGCGAGAAGGACATGGAGAAGAAGGATCAGGCCATTCACACGAATGCGGAGAAGGTGGCCGAGCAGCGAAAGGCCCTGAGGGAGCACGAGGACAAGGTCCACCTGGAGCTGGAGAATGTCAAGGCCGAGATGGCGAAAGTCGTCAATGCGCGCGAGGACCTGGACAAGGAGGACAAGAACCTGCGGGACCACGAGAAGATGCTGCTGGCCAAGGACGAGAAGCTGAAGGCGCAGGAATGGAAGCTGGAGAAGATGGCCGAGGAGATGCGCGAAGAGATACTCGCGGAATTCCAGACCCGGATTAACGAGCTTGACGAGCGCGAGGCCATTCTTGCAGAGAAGGAGGAGAAGTGGAAGAAGCGCCAGGACGAGGTCTCGAAGCTGAAGGAACGATTAAAAGACCTCTAAGAACCGAGCTCCAGCACGGTTATCTCGTTCCTCGATCCAAACCTCATGGGCGGCCCCCATGTCGCGGTTCCGGGTGAGACATACAAGGCCACGCCGTTTTTGTTGTACAGGCCCCTGAAATACTTCAGGAAAGTGTATCCAAGGAAGTTGAAGGGGAATACCTGGCCGGCATGGTAGTGCCCCGAGAGTATGATGCTGCCCTTGGGCAAGTCAAAGAACTGAGGCACATGTGCCAGCATTATTACGGGAGAATCAAATTTCCTGTCCAGGGTCCGTGTGCCGCTCACTCCCTGCTCCCCCAGGAAGTCAAGGCCGAACACGCAGAAACCGTCGAATTTCACCTCCCTGTCCCTCAGAACCTCCACATTCTTTGGCAGGGCCTTGGCAACCTCTTCCACGCCCTCGTAATACTCGTGGTTGCCCGGCGCCATGACTGTGCGGGCCTTCAGCCCGGCAAGGCCGTCCAGCCTGCTGTCCCCGGGGGCTGCTGCTCCGGAAACAATGTCGCCGGCGATGAGCACCAGGTCTGGATTCAGCCCATTGACTGTTTCGACCACCTTTCTAAGGTACCGGGCGCCGTGGACTGCCCCGATATGGAGGTCTGACAGCAGCACGGCCCTCAGCTTCCTTGTGAAAGGCAGCCTCAGCGTCCTGACATCCAGAAGCTGGGCGTTCACAGCTGAAACGCAAGCCGCGGCAACGGCAAAGTTGAGTATGGCCAGGCCGGATTCCCTTGCAGGCAGCGGGAAAAAGAAATTGACAATCTCGAACGGAATAAGCAGGGAAAGGGCAGTGAACTCAAGCCCATAGACAGTGGTCACGGCGACGAACATGCCCTTTGTCCCGCGCACCGCGGACGTGCGGACCAGGAATCCGGCAATCAACAGAGCCGTCAGGGTAATTGAATAGGTCATGGAAATCCATGCATTGCCCAAGCCCAGCAGCCCGCACATCCTGTCGAATGCATAGAAATTGATTGAAACCACAATCACGAACATTATGCCGAACCCCGCAGACTGCAGAATCCGCTTCCGGTCCATGAAACCCGCAATCCATCTGCCTATAAAACCTCACCTGAATGCGGCTCAGCGACGCCCGTTTCGAGGCAACCCATATATACTGTTTCATTGTTGAATGTCAGAAAAACTTGCCCGATGAAAGGAATATGTCGAAGAGATTGCTGTGCCTGAGCCTCTGCATCGTCCTCGCCGCAGGCACTCCTTTTCCGGTCATGGCGTCGCCCGTCACAGGCCCAGGCTCCCACTCAGACATGATAATTCCCTGGCCGTCCCAGGACCGCATAAAGGCCGGATGCGCTGCACTCTCTCCCGCCTTATGCGTTTTCACCGAGAATGGCGGCCAGGTCGAGAATCAGGAGATTCTGTATTACTCTCAGTCTGGCAGCATAGCGTTCGCCCGGGGCAATGTGTTCCTTTACAGCCGGGGAGGCGATGGTTCCGGGCCCGGATGGGACTATGTCGTGAAGCTGTCCTTTCCTGGCTCGAACGACGCAGCCCCTGTCGGCCGAAACCAGACTGCTGGGAGCGCGAACTTCCTGAATGGCCCGGACCCGGGCAAGTGGCGCACAGGGGTCAGGAATTACCAGGCAGTCGCATACAAAAACATATGGGATGGCATTGACCTGGAATACAGGCTCGAGGGCGGGTCGGTCAAGTATGAGTTCCTGGTCCGGCCCTGCGCTGACCCCTCCGAGATAAAGGTCAAGGCGGAGGGAATTGAAGGACTGCGGCTGTCCGACGACGGCATATCGTTCGACCTTGGGCCAGCCGGGTCGATGTCGGACTCAGGTTTGGATGTATATTACCTGGACAATAGGTCGGAAAAGATTGGCGCAAGGTTTGCCCTGGAGGGGCATGACACTTACTCGTTTGCCCTGTCAGAGTGGGACAGCTCGCGTGCTGCCGTGATTGATCCACTGATATACTCTACATACCTCGGCGGAGGCGGGTTTGACCACCTCACCGACGTGGCTGTCGGCCCGGACGGGTGCGCCTACGTGACCGGGTACACTGACTCTGCAGATTTTCCCACTACGCTCGGGGTCTATGACAGCGAACTGGACGTGGGCAGCATAGACATATTCGTGGTAAAGATGGGGCTCAACGGAGACGCGCTCGTGTACTCGACTTTCATTGGCGCCGAGTCGCATGATTACGCCCAGGCAATTGCAGTCGATTCGGCCGGGCATGCATACGTAACCGGCTACACAATGTCTTACGGATTTCCAACCACCCAGGATGCTTTTGATCGCACCTACAACGGCGACTCGTACGACTCTTTCGTGTTTAAGCTGAGCGAGTCAGGCGACTCTTTGGCTTACTCGTCCATGCTGGGCGGCAGAAACATGGACTTCGGAAGCGGCATTGCCTTGGACAAAGAGGGCTTTGCCTACATCCTCGGGGAAACATGGTCCCCTGACTTTCCCATATCCACGGATGCGGTGCAGCGCACTCTCAATGCAGGCCTTCCGGGCGCTCCTGACCTGTTCATCACAAAAGTTGGCCAGATGGGCGATTCTCTGGCGTACTCGACATTCCTGGGGCATGACGATTTTGAAAAGGGGGGCGACATTGCGGTGGACGGCAACGGGTATGCGTACATCACCGGCCAGACCAGGTCCGCAATGTTTCCGGTGACGCAGAGGGCATTCGACAGGACTCATAACGGAGGCTTTGATGCGTTCGTGGTGAAGCTGAGCCAGTCAGCCACTTCGCTGATGTACTCCACGTTCCTCGGGGGCGGAGAGAGCGAATATGGCCAGGGCATCGCGGTCGGGGCATGGGGGCATGCATACGTCACCGGCATTACCGGCTCGTCGGACTTTCCGACGACTGGGGGAGCTTATGACGAGACACACAACGGCGGCAACGATGTGTTCGTGACAATGATAGACAGGTACGGCGAATCAATGGCATACTCCACATTCCTGGGGGGCTCCAGCAATGAGCAGAACTCGAAGATATCGTTGGACAACGCAGGCAATGCATGCGTCGGCGGCACCACCTCATCGGCTGATTTTCCCATGACCCAGAGGTCCTATGACAGCTCCTTCAACGGCCTCACAGATGCGTTCGTGAGCAAGCTGTCGCAGTCGGGTGGTGTGTTGCTGGACTCGACATTCCTCGGCAGCCCCGGTGCGGATTCCTGCGTGGGATTCAGTGTGGGCGAGCAGGGCTTTGCTTATGTTGCAGGGGAAACCCAATCCGCGGAATATCCCGTGACGGCCGGATGCACGGATGCCTTCTATAGCGGAAACACAGACTGTTTCGTGACCAAGCTGGACGTTGCGCCCCCCGTGGCCGATGCAGGACCGGACATGCGGATAAACGAAGGCCAAACAGCCACATTCAACGGCGCAGGCAGCACTGACAACCACGGCATAGTGAACTATACATGGACATTCTTCTCCGGCATTGAGAACATCACTCTTTACGGCTTGGCGCCGCAATACGCATTCCCTGTCCCGGGGATTTACACGGTGACACTGAATGTCACGGACGCGACAGGCTACTGGGCAGCGGACGCGATGGTCCTGACAGTCGTTGACATAACATATCCTGTGGCCTTGGCCGGCCCCGACCTGATTGCTGACGAGGACAAGGCCGTAAAATTCAATGCCACTGCAAGCTCGGACAATGTGGGCATAGTCAATTACACATGGTCCTTCTCAGAAGGCTATGTGACCAGGACGCTGTTCGGCGAAACTGCCACATACATCTTCGCCACGCCCGGGACCTACACAGTGACGCTAGACATCTGGGATGCGGCGGGAAACTGGGCCCGGGACACCTTGGTTGCGCAGATAAACGACATCACCGCGCCTACGGCGCAGGCAGGGCCGGACAGGTCCATCTACAGGGGCAACGAAACATGGTTCGACGGCGCAGCCAGCCGCGACAATGTGGATATCGTGAACTATACATGGCGGTTCAGCGACGGGATAGATAATTTTGTCCTCGAAGGCGCGCAGGCACACCACCTTTTCACTGTGCCAGGCATATTCCAGGTTGAACTCACAGTCGCAGACACATCCGGCCTTAGAGGCACGGACACAATGGTTCTGACAGTTCTTGAGACGGTAAAGCCAGTCGCGGACGCAGGCCAGGATATGACCGTCAACGAGGCCGGGCCTGCACATTTCGACGGATCCGGATGCTCTGACAACGTGGGCGTGGCCAGCTGGGTATGGGCCTTCAACGACGGGCTGAACGACATAACCCTCTTCGGAGAAAGGCCGTCCTGGATATTCACGGTTCCTGGGATATATGTGGTGACCCTGAACGCATCCGACGCAGCAGGAAACTGGGACATTGACACTCTTAACGTAACGGTGCTGGACACGCTGCTGCCCGTTGCAGCGCCAGGCCCGGACCATTTGATAATGCCGCATTCCGTCGTGTATTTCGATGGTTCAGGCAGCCATGACAGCTCCGGCATAACAAACTACACCTGGGCATTCGTCTACAACGGCACAGACACAGCCCTTTTCGGAAAGAGCCAGTCCTTCACATTCTGGACAGAAGGCACCTACACGGTCACGCTCACTGTACTGGACGCGAACGGTAATTCCGCATCTGCCAGGATGACTGTCACGGTGACTGAGCCGGAGGCTGCTTCCGCCGGATGGAGTGACTCGTACGGCTGGTTTCTGGTGCTGCCTGCCTGCATGATGTTCACGGCAGCCGTTGCGCTTTACCTGAGAAGGAGAATGGGGGCGGCTGAGCCTTGAGGTCTATTTTCTGGGCAGCAATGGTCGTTATTTCACTCGTGGCCCTGGCATCGGCCTCGCCCATTCTGCAAAATTCGGACCCGCAAGCGCCCGAAGTCACTGAACCGCCATGCGCAGAACCGACCGGTGCATTCCGGGCCGCGCAGGCCTGCAGTTCCCTTTACGGCGCATTCACGGAAAATGCAGGACAGATTCGCAATTCCACCATTAAATATTATACAGCTTCCGGCAGGATAGCTTTCACGGATTATTCGTTCATTGTTTACACGGGAAATGCCGATGCCGCGCCGGTGGAATTCTTCTTCGAAGGAGCAAATCATGCCGCGCCGTTGGGAATGGAGCAGAACTCCTGGCGCACAAGCTATTTCCTCGGGAACGATTCGGCCGAATGGCATCCGGGCGTTGCCAACTACAATCGCATTTTGTATCGTGACATATGGAAAGGCATAGACCTGGAATTCACCTTGGACAAAGGCTCGCTGAAGTACCAGTATCTGGTGAATGCCTTCGCCGATGTCTCGCAAATCAGTGTGAGGGCCGAAGGCCACGCAGCCATGTCTCTCGGGAGCGACGGTTCGCTGAATGTGCTCACACGAAAGGGGGAAACAATCACGGACTCGGCCCCGGAAGCGTTCTATGCGAATTGCCCCGAAGAAACGCTGGCAGCCTGCTTCTCCATCTCTGGAGACAGCAGGTATTGCTTCTCAGTTCCGAGCCGGGATATGTCCCGCCCGGTTGTGATAGACCCGTTGGTGTATTCCACATTCCTCGGGGGCGAAGGCCTGGACTCGGGCATGGCCCTGGCCGTGGGCAAGGATGGGTCAGCCTATGTCACGGGCGTGACGGATTCAGGCGCCATTCAGCCTGTTCCGGGCAGTGAGCCCCCGAGGCAGAGCCATGATATATTCGTGGCAAAGCTGGACCCGACAGGCCAGACTCTGGAATATGTCGCATTCCTGGGCGGCGCGCAGTATGATTCCGGGAATGCGATCGCGGTCGACGCATCTGGATGCGCGCATATCACGGGCCTTACTCAGTCAGCGGACTTCCCGGTGACGGCAACGGCCGCAGACAAGACATACGGCGGGGTCGGTGACTCTTTTATTGTGAAACTTGGCGCGGACGGCTTGTCTCTGGAATACTCGACATACCTGGGCGGCAGCCATGACGAGGAAGGTTCGGGCATAGCCCTCGACGAGGCAGGCCAGGCTTATGTCACGGGCTATACATGGTCAGCGGACTTTCCTGCGTCGCTCAGGGCTTACAACACACTGACGAATGGCGACTCCGACGCATTCGTGACCAAAGTAAGCCCGCAGGGCGACATCATACTCTATTCCACGTTCCTGGGCGGCACCGGGTCTGATTCAGGCACAGGAATTGCAGTCCTGGGCGGTTATGCGTACGTGACCGGGACCACGAGCTCGCGGAATTTTCCTTTGACACCTGGCCAACTCAATGTCACCCTGGCGGGCGAGAATGTTTTTGTAACGAAACTGAGCCTGCAGGGCAGCGCGCTCGTGTACTCGGCCATCCTGGGCGGGGGCGGCTCAGACACGGCCGGCGGCATTGCCGTGAACGCCGCAGGTGAGGCGTACATCATAGGAGACACAAATTCGACGAACCTCCAGACCACGCCCGGCGCAGTTCAGCCGGCTCTCAAAGGCGGCACGGACCTGTTCCTGGCCAGGCTGAACGGTTCCGGAGAAAGCGCTGAATACTGCACATACCTGGGCGGCACCGGGGACGAGGTCGGCACCGGCATAGTTGTCGACCCGGAGGACCAGGCCCATGTGACCGGGTTCACGCTCTCTGCAAATTATCCGGCAAGCACGGACGGGTTCAACAGGTCAGCCAACGGAATGGCAGACGCATTCATCACCAAGCTGGCGCCTGAGGGCGACAGACTGGTCTACTCGACATTCATGGGCGGGGCCGAGGACGATTCAGGACAAGGCATTGCCCTGACAGATGACGGATGCGTGTTCGTTGCAGGCAAGACAGATTCTGAAGGCTTCCCGGTGACCGGGGCCGTCCCGGGCAAGGTCAGCGGCAGCGGCACCGAGGCATTCGTAGCCAAGGCAGACATAATCGCGCCAACTGCAATTGCAGGCCCGGATATGACTGTCAACGAGAGCAACACGGTGCGTTTCAGCGGTTCGGCCAGCCATGACAATGTCGGGATAGTCAACTTCACCTGGAGCTTCCTTGATGGGTACACACATCAGAATCTGTCAGGGCCTGCGCCGGAGCATTTCTTCGCGGTGCCTGGGAATTATACTGTTACGCTGACCGTGCTGGACAGCGTGGGGAACTCTGGCACGGATTCCTTGACGCTGACAGTGCTCATGTATCCCATCCCGATAGCGGATGCGGGCGCGGACATTGTCGTCAACCAGGGCGAAACAGTGCTGCTGGACGGCACTGCAAGCCATGATAACATAGGCGTCACGGCGTACTCCTGGACCTTCAGTGACGGAATAAACTCCGGCATCATGTCGGCGGATTCGTCCGATGCATGGACCTTCGAAGTACCCGGAATCTACCAGGCCGCGCTCACAGTCTATGACGGGGACGGCAACCTGAACACGACATCTGTGACAGTGACGGTTCTCGACATCACGGCACCCGTGGCGCTCGCCGGACAAGTTCCAGCTGCGGAGGCAGGCTCGGAAATCGCCCTGGACGGCTCCGCTTCCACGGACAACATGGGCATAGCGAACTGGACCTGGGCCTTCGTCCACAACGGCACTGCAATAACCCTTTACGGCCCCGGGCAGTCATACAGGTTCTGGTCGACCGGGACGACCGCAGTGACTCTGACGGTGAGGGACGCAGCAGGCAACATTGCGATTAATGTCATTGCGGTGACGGTGTCCGGGCCTCCTGAGCCGGTCGGAATCGGCCCGGTGACATCGGTCGGAATCGCATTGCTGGTAGTGTCGGCATTGCTGCTTCTTGCCATAGCAATGAAAGACCGCGGAAAGCCGGGGAAGGAGGACGGCCCATGAACTGCCATAGACTTGAGGGAAAGGCGCTGTGCCTGATTCTGGCCCTTGCAATGCTTATGCCCGCCATACCTGCATCTCGGGGGGTTCCTGCCGAGGAGGCTGTGCTGAGGGTGGCCATAAAGCCGCTGGCATCCACGAATCCGCTCACGGCTGACTCGGAGAGCATGAGGGTGCTGGGCCTGATATACGACACTGCCACAAAAGTCAGTCCTGAGACAGGCGAAAGGCTCCCGTACATAGCAGTGGGCTCGGCCAATGTGTCCACCAACACGCACAACATGACCTGGGCGGACTGCGCCGTGGGCAATTTTGGGTACAGCCCGAAAGGGCTATGGGAAGACCCAGGCAAACCTGAAATAACCGTATTCTACGATTTCGGGGGCGTGAGATGGCATGACGGCGTGCAGATGGGAATAAGGGACATCCTGTTCTCTTTCCATGCTCAGGCCTACACGCAGGACCAGTGGCTCGGGCATCCGCTTGCCGACAAGGCAGGCCTTTCGGGAAGCAATTACACCGATACAAGGTGGCTGTTCATCCGGAATGTGTGGGAGAGCGAGGACGGAACAAGGGCGGCCCTGAAGTTCACGCTCCAGAAGCCGTATTTCAACGTGTTCGACAGCTACTTCTCGGCGTTCATACTGCCATACCATATCTGGGCGGGAGAGGCCTCAAACCAGACTATGAACAACACCATGATCTGGTGTGACCCGGGATACAACAGCAGCGACCAATACTCCTGGAAACTGTATTTTGCAACGAAATTTTCCAATCCCAATCCTGTGGGCAGCGGGCCTTTCATGTGGGCCGGTGCGTCGGGAGACAAAATCACTCTCCGGGCCTGGGCAGAGCATTTCTACAAGCCGGGCTCCAGGTATTATTCCTACGGTTCCGGCATAGCCTCCGAGCCGAAGATCGACGCCATCACGCTCAAGCCCTATATGTCTGAGGAGCAGGCCGTCATGGACCTGGAGGTCGACAGGATAGACCTTGTCGCGTGGGACATGGCCTCGGCCGTGTCCAGGTTTGCCGGCAGCGAGGATGTGGGGATGGAATCGCTGAGGTCTGTAACTCTAACTCAGCTCGCGTTCAACATGAGGCGCAGGTCTTTCGGTTATGACAGGGACTACGGCAGCACAAGTTTCGCGGACATTGATTACGGGAAGCCGCTGAGGAAGGCCCTGGCCCACTGCATTGACTCCGCGGCGCTGAACGGCATTGTCAACATGGCAGTGCCGGACCCGGCCAAGCTCTCGGCATTCGGAACCTGGAAGAACCTCACTGCACCGGTATACGCCTTCGACCCTTCGGCCGCAATGAGCATACTGAACAACACAGGCTACCTGCCCACCAATCCTGAATTACCTGCTGGCGAAGGCAACTGGTGGCTGAACCCGGACGGGACGCAGATAGGCAGCCTGCCCACGGGGGCAGTGGAGCTTCTGGTGCTGGAACCGGCACTTGACCCGGCAATGTATCAAGCGGGCCTGATGCTGGCCAACCAGATGCGGGCCGTCGGCATCAACACCGAGCTGGCGCAGACTGATCCGGCCACGCTTGCCGCAAGGCTTGACCAAAGGGACTTTGACATGTGCATTGTCAGAAGGGAGCTGGCTCCCGGCGAAAGAGCCCGCCCCGAGACATTGTATTACGAACTGTTCCACACTGACATGGCCCTGAACGGGCCAAATTTCTGCGGTTACGGCAATGCCTCGTTCGACCGGAACCTCGAGCAGGCAATGGTTGCGACAGACCACATGGCCGAGCTGAAGTCCGTGCAGGATTCCGAATCGTCCGTTGCATATGACGTGCCCATGTGCCCGCTGTACCACGAGTGCTCGACAGAGTTCTACAGGGCGGACAATTTCGACGGGTTTGTCGATGACGGCTCAGGAAGTCTGCTCAACTCTTTATCCATGACAAGGGTGATGAAACAGCAGAAGGCCATGCTGAGGGCCAGGTTCATGGGGCTGTCCATGACGGGGCTCTCGAATTCCACCCGCACTGTCACTGTCAAGGTGACTGACCTGAACGGAAAAGCCATGCAGGGCGCGGACCTAGTGCTGGGCGCCAGCGCCGGTTTCCTGCTTAATCTCACAGGCAAGACAGACGAATACGGCATGTTCTCCACAAATTATACGGCTCCTTACGTGGCTCTGGTTGAAGCCTATAGCAATTCCATGGCCGTGAAGATATCGGTAAAATCCGCAAACCTGGCAGGGTACAGGCCTGCATTGCCGGTGGAATTCACCATCACCATATTCCCTGAGCGGATGAGGACATTGTTCATCGAGGCATTGGCAGACCCGGACACGATAACGGCCAGGGACGGCTCAGGGAATCCGGGATTCACTCACCTCAACATCAGAGTAAGGGACGGGGCCAACATGCCGGTGGACGGCGCGGTGCTGAGGATGAAGCCGGGGGACATGAACATCACGCTCAGTGTCTCTGAAGTCCGCACAGACCAGGGCGGCTCGGCCATTATCACGGTGTACGCAGCGGAAGTGGCAGGAGTCGCCGAATGCAACATCACCATAAACGCGACCAAGGGCGGATTCTGGAACGCAAGCCAGATTGTCGAATTGACAGTGCTGCCCTATGTACCGGGGGCAGATGAGCCAGGGATGCCGCTCACCGAAACCCTCGCGTTGCCAGCAATAATCATCATAGGGATGCTGGCCTTGGCCGGGACAATATACAGGCTGAGAAAGGGGCGACGCAGGAATTAATCCGTGCTTTACAAAACACTGCACCAATATACTTATATAATATACAAAAATCTGTACCCCCATTCTTCTTTTTTATAAACCTCGCTGCGCTGGCCATGCTCCAAAAAAGAACAAAGGCCTTAGAAGAAAAAATCCGCATGTCCTGCTCGCTCGGTCATTGATGGCAGATTGCCCGCTTACAAAACATTGTACCACTATACTTATATAATATACAAAAACCTGTACCAATGTTATTATATATTGACATAAAGGATGTTTCGCCCGGTGAGAAAGATTCGGAGAGTTTTAGCGGTCGCATTCGCGCTCATGATGATATCTCCTCCATTGTTCGCCTCCGGCCAGACAGCCGGGGGCGAACTTGTTTTGCGGGTTGCGGTGCAGGCACCTTTGAGCTGTACAAATCCACTGAACATGGGCTCCTGGGACGAAATAGTGCTCCGCTGGATCTACGATTCTCCTATTCTTGTAGACTACGATTCACAGACTCTGATGCCTTATATCGCAGTAGGCTCCGCCAACATCTCCGGGAGAGCGGAATCATGGTCGGACTGCACGATAGGCAGATTCGGGTACTGTCCGAAGGAATCCTGGGCCAATTCGAGCTATCCAGAAGCAATAATCTACTATGATTTCACAAATATACTATGGCACGATGGCACCCCAATGACAATTCGAGATGTGCTGTTCTCGTACCATGTAGCAGCGAGGATGCAAGAAAGCCAGATGAAATGCCTTATGGATAGCTATCTAGCTGGAATTGACTGGAACCAACACATTGAATGGAGTCCGGACTCATTGCACGTGAGCCAGGTCTGGGCGGACGGAAGCAGAGCCGCCCTGAAGTTTATTCTGCAGGAGCATTACGTCGAGTTCTTCACCCAGACCCTCGCCCCATTGCTTCTCCCCTACCACATCTGGGGCTGCAGAATATCGGACCAGGCTGTTGACGGGACGAAAATATGGTGCGATGATGGATATAACATCTCTTCACCGAGCTCCTGGCAAATGCCATATGCCCAGATATATGCAAACGACCCCCCGATAGGGTCCGGATTGTTCGTCATGTCCAAAGGCAGTCAATGGGATTATAGCACAACCTGTAAAATCAATACCTGGCGGGAGCATTTCTATGGGTCAGATTTCGCCTATCGGGATTACATAGAAGCCCATTTTCCAGGCCAGAATGTCAAGCAGCCCACGATCGACGCCATCGAATATCGTCAGTACCCCGGTTCCGATTCTGCTCTGGATGCCCTCGAGAACAATGAAATAGATTATATATCATGGCCCATATCCCATTACTACATCCATCGGATAGGATTGTCGGCCTCGATATTTTGTTATCAATCAGCTGATTATTACACGACTTCTTCAGGATTTATATATCCCCAAGGTTCGGAATACCAATCTTTCAGCGATGACTTTTTCTATCTGGGTTACAACATGCGCAGGACCTCTTTCGGGTACCTAGATGGCAATGTGTCAAAGGGGGATTCGGGCAAACCGCTGCGGCAGGCCATTGCCCACTGCATCGATAAAACAATAGTTGTGCAGAGGCTAATGGGCAATTTCGGAACTGTCGGAAACGGACCAGTTGCACCCAATAGCATTTGGTACAATTCCTCTCTGCCAACCAATGAATTCGACCCAGAGCAGGCTAAGTGCATACTAGCAGATGCAGGATACAGGGTTTTCGACGGAATCAACTATTATATCGGCCAGACCGCCATAGCTAAAGCCGGGGAAGGCAGGTGGTGGGTCAACCCGGACGGAACGCCACTGGGAAGCAACTCAGACGGGAAGATTGAGATACTTACACCAGAAATGAACTATGACCCAATCAGAGCTCAAGCTGGCTTGATGATTATGGTGCAGCTCAGGAATGTCGGCATATATGCGGAATCAGTCGCCATGGACTTCGGCTCTATATGTGACCGAATTCACGAGAGGAACTTCGACATGTACATTCTGGGCTGGAAGAACATGAACTCACCGGCGGAGTATATGTACAGCCTATTCCACTCGAAAAACGCCCAGGACGGACAAAACTATCCCGGATACAAGAACTCAACATTTGATGGGCTCATCGAACTGGCAAGAAGCACTGACATCATGACTGTTAAAACAAAAGCAATCAAAGATGCCCAGGTCGCCATCCGTGAGGACCTTCCGATCGATGTGCTGTACTGGAGAAATAAAATATATGCGTATTCAACTGACCATATTTTAGGCTGGGTCAAGCACGGAAACGAGTTGTTCCATAGAGACTCCATAATAAACCTCAGGGGCCCCTATCTGTTCAAACTGTATGCCAGATTCTGCGACCCTAAACTGGCCATATTCTCTAATTCCACGATGCACGTGTCATTGCAGGTCTCGGACAACGATGGATATCCTATAAAAGGGACTAATATCTCGATCAAAACCACCTTGGGGAATCTCAGTACAGACAGTGGCATAACCGGGGCAAATGGCCAATTCTCCGCCGCCTTCACCGCGCCTTACCTCCCCCCGACACCGAACAACCTAGAGAACGGCAGCCTCGCATTCATCCAGGTTACTTCCGCAACAGTCGATGACCCGGAGTACGCGCCCGCGCCCCCGAGGTTCATACTTGTCACAGTCTATCCCGAGGAGGCGCAGTTCCTGAACCTGAAGATAGATGCGGACCCTGACATCATCGACGACCTGGGCGCGGACAGGCTAACTCCGGGATTCACAAATGTGGTTGTCGAAGTATCTGACCAGGACGGCATGGCGGTGCCCTATGCCCTGGTGAACCTTACCGAGTCCTCCGGCACCCTCCAGATAATCCCATTCCAGGCAACAGCCAATGCAGATGGAAAGGCCGCATTCACGGTGACGGCGGCCAACCTTTCGGCCGATGACGGTTCTGTCAGGGAATTCATACTCACTGCGCAGGCCAGGAGCTCCGATTCACCCGCGGCCATGAAGGCGGAGGGGCACATGACCATGCTGGTGGTCGATGCTGTATTGGGGAATTCTTCAGCAGAAAATCCTGGGCCACAGTATGAACTTATCATTCTGACTGTGGGTATCTGTATGACTTCAGCAATATACGGCCTTTGGAGATGGCGCAGGAAGTCCTAACCCACTTCCGGCGGTTCCCCGATGAACCCTCTCTCCATCAATAATTCCGTCTTCCCCCTGGAACTGGTGATTAGGAACTCGGCAGTCTCCCTCAGGTCCTGGCGCGACCTCTTGATCCGGGCGATGCCCTGCTCCATGGCCTTTTCCGCGACAGCAACTGCAGTGTTGATGAAAACGGCAGTTTCATCCATGGTGGGGACGAGATAATCCTCCCGCAGGCCCTTTTCCTCGGCTGTTTTCGCGATTGAATAAGCTGCGGCGATGTGCATCTCGTCGGTGATGGTGCTGGCTCTTACATCCAAAGTACCGCGGAAGATGCCGGGGAACCCTATCGAGTTGTTGACCTGGTTGGGGAAATCCGACCGGCCGGTGCCGAAGATTTTCACGCCAACCTCTTTTGCTTCCCAGGGCCATATCTCAGGAATCGGATTTGCCTCGGCGAAGACCACGGGATTGTGGGCCATGCCCCTGAGCCACTCTTTCTTTATTATCCCAGGGCCGGGCTTGGAGGCGCTGACCAGCACGTCCGCGCCTTTCAGGGCAGCGGCAATGTCCCCGGTGATGGCTTCGGAATTGGTTTTTCTGGCAAGCTCCCATTTCTTCGGATTCTTATGGTCCTTCTCCAGGTCTGCCCTCCCCGGGTGGAGCGTTCCCTTGCTGTCCACGATGACGATCTTTCCAGGCGAAGCGCCGGCCTTCATCAGGGTGAAGGCCAGGCATGTGTTTGCGGCCCCGGCGCCGACCAGGGTTATTCTGGCATCAGGGAGCTTCTTTCCCGCCACCTTCAGGCCGTTTGTTACTCCAGCGAGAGTGATGGCCGCGGTGCCCTGCTGGTCGTCATGCCACACCGGTATGTCCAGCTCCTTTCTCAGGCGGTCCAGGATGTAGAAGCAGTCAGGCGTCTGTATGTCCTCGAGATTTATCCCCCCGAAGGTGGGGGCGACAGCCTTGACAGTGTCGATGAACCTCTCCGGGTCCTTCGTGTCAATCATCAGTGCTGTGGAGTCCACCCCGCCCAGGTACTTGAATAGGAGGGACTTGCCCTCCATGACCGGATACCCGGCGAGCGGGCCAATGTCCCCCAGGCCCAGGACCCTTGTGCCGTTGGACGCCACGGCAATGTAATTCCATCTGTTGGTGTGCTCGAATACTTTGTCCGGGTGGGCGACGATGTCCTTGCAGGGCTCAGCGACGCCGGGCGTGTACCAGACCCCGAAGTCCGAGAAGTCCTTGACCCTGCACTTGGGGATAACTTCCATCTTGCCTCTGTAGAACGGGTGCCAGGCCATGGCGGTTTTGCCGGGGCGCCTTGCCTTTTCCAGAAGCTCCTGCTCATCGGTCACGCTATCCGCATCCGCAGAAGCGTAATAATAATTTCTCTAGCAATACTTTATTATAGTCCCCTTCTTATATAATATGCGATAGGTATGAAGGGAAGCATTGTAATAGCGATGGGACTAGGATTTATCCTATTGGCCGGCATGATGTCGCCGCTGGCCATGGGTGAGAACGATTCGCTGCATGTGTTACTCGTGGTCGAGGACCGGAACTACAGCGTAGGGGACTCGGTAACGGCACAGCTGTGCGTGTACAATTCAGGCGCGCTGGCCAATGTGGCCAGCCCCAACGATGCTTACCTGGGCGTCAGCACCAACTACAACTTCAACAACCCCACGAACCTCACCCTGACCAATTCAGGCACAGGTATTTACACAGGTTCATATACGATCAAGGCCGCGGACAACAATCACAACCTGTATTTCTTTTACGAGGTGACGATCGGAAACGACCACGAGGAAACTGCCAATTACGTCACGGCCCTCGTGATACCTGTATATGCCATCCAGGATACGGTGGACGTGAGTTTCTGCGGCCAGGACATGGTCCCGGCCAAGGGCGGGGACGTCCTGACTGCAACGATACTCACAAGGACTGGCACATCCCCGATACCTGTAACCGGATTCAATCAACTGTATGTCGAGGCCCCGGGCGGACAGAGGCAGAACCTCACCTTCACCACAGTCGAAACGGGAATATACAATGTCGAATTCACTGTCCCGCAGATATCGGTCAGCGGGATATACAAGATTGTGGCTCAGCCGATGGGCATGGGGGACCAGGATTCCGCGATGATTTACGTCAACGTGCTGGATGTGTGGTACCACAAGCTCTCAGTCACTGCAGACACAGTGTCGTTCGAGGTTTGCGTCGCTGACGTGCTGGGCGCACCCGTGGCCGGGGCGAACTTCTACATCCGGAGAGGTGGATGGCCATATAACGAGTTCACAGGAGTGACCAATGCAAGCGGAAAGGCCATGGTGCACGTGCCCGACGTAGAAGGCGCGGATATGTTCAACGGCTGGGTGCTGGCTGCCGGCCTGAACCAGACAATATCCGGAGCTGTCTATAACATAATTCCTCAGAGCACCGAGGAGCTTCAGCCGAACGGGTTCGACATTGTGTATGACGGCACTGACTTCTATTTCAAACCTGGGGACGATGTTTCGCTGCCTTACGGCGCCTTCGAGGACGAGATACCGGCTTCTTCCAGGACAATTCATTATTATGTGACTGCGGAAGGAGTTAATTTTGCATCCATGTCGGGCGCGAATACGCACATTGACGGAACAAGGCAGGTTCTGGCAGCCGGAACTGTGACCACGGACAACCTAGGGAAATTCAGCCTCGATTTTACAGCGCCAGACACCCAAAGTATAATTCAGGTGACTCTGGAAGTGCCTCTGGACCGTGCCGATTTTGGTGACCAGGTTTACGACCTTGACGATGACATGCACTACTCGGTCTGGCCGCCCAATAATTGGGATACCGAAGGATTTGTCTTCTATGCCTACGAGGGCAACCTGGACGGGGACGGCGAGGTCGGCATAGGCACAGGCGGTTTCAGCCCGGGCAAGGCCGGCACCGTGTCCGTGGACCTGTCGGCCGGCATGGGCTACCCGGTAATGGCCTATTGGGGCATCGGCGAAGGCTCGCTCGAAACTGCAGACACCCAAGACCCGGAATGGGCGAGCTGGGTTCCGGCCGGCAACCTGCTCAGGCTGGAGCAAACCGAGTCAGGAAAGTACGAGGCCACGTTCCTCGTGCCCGAGTTCATCGAGGGCCAGGATGTCACTGTCATAGCCGGGTACATGGACTCCGCGGACGGAACGCCGCACTTCGACGCCAAGACCATATCCCCGGGGGGCGGAATTCCCTGGATGTGGATAATTATTATCCTGGCAATTATAATCGCGGTGGTTTTGCTGGCGATAGCGCTGAAGGACAGGCTGTAGGAAAAAACCATTAAGCCCGAATCCATTCCGGAAGGCCATGGGGATTGACCTCTCTGACCTTGTCGAGCCCAGGCCCAGCTCCCTAAAGGACTTCAAAGGCCGTGCCATAGCCATTGACGGGTACAATGCCCTGTATCAGTTTCTCAGCAGCATACGCCAGGCCGACGGCATGCCCCTCATGGATTCAAAGGGCAGAATCACGTCCCACCTCTCTGGCACGTTCCACAGGACTGCCAATCTCCTGGAGGCCGGCATCCGGCCCGTGTACGTTTTCGACGGCAAGCCCAATCCGCTGAAGGCCGGCACCCTGCAGGAGCGGCGGCACCGCAAGGAGAAGGCCCAGGCCCAGTGGGACGAGGCGCTCGAGGCCGGGGACATGGAAACTGCGAGGATGAAGGCCCAGCAGACATCCAGATTGACCAAAGAAATGGTCTCCCAGGCCAGGGAACTGCTCGGATACATGGGCGTACCCTGCGTGGAAGCGCCGGAGGACGGGGAGGCGCAGGCCTCATACATGGCCGGCAAGGGCGATGTTTACGCGGCGGCATCCCAGGATTATGACTCGCTTCTGTTCGGCGCACCCGTTCTGGTCAGGAACATGACGCTCTCAGGCAGAAGAAAATTACCGCGCAGGAACGTCTATGTTGATGTGGTCCCGGAGACACTGAAGCTGAGCGACATGCTCGGCGCATTGCAGATAACCAGGGAACAGCTCGTAGACATGGGCGTTCTGATGGGCACAGACTTCAATGCCGGAGTCAAGGGCATAGGCCCGAAGAAAGCGCTGAAGCTGATAAAGGAGCACGGCTCGGGGGAAGCGGCCATCAGGGAGAAGAAGCTGGATGTTCCCGGGTTCATGAAAGTGCGAGACATCTTCCTGAAGCCAAAGGTCAGCGACGATTATGAGCTGTCATGGGGCAGGATGGACAGGACCAAGATTGAGAATATGCTGTGCAACGAGTTCGAGTTCGCCCTCCAGAGGCTGGGCACAACACTTGACAAGATATCCGAGGGCCAGAAAACCGGAGCCCAGAGGTCGCTGGATTCATGGTTCTGATTTGATAAGGTTTACTGCACAAATGCCGAGAACGCTCAGTCCTTCAGGACTGAGATGAATCGGCATAGGCAGTCGTGAATCCACCGTTGCATGCCGTCCTAATATGTTCAAAGAAAATCGAAGCCTTAGAGCTTCGATGGGTCAGGCATGCAACTGCCCTATGGTAAACTTCCAGCCCGGCGCAAACGCCAGCCCTTTCAAGGGCTGGTAGTTTACTTTTCAAGTTCGTAAGGCCAGGCCCATGTACCGCCTTCCAATATCTTCACATTCTTGAAGCCAAGGTGTTTCAGCCGCAGGTAACCGTCATATGCGCTCTTGCCGAAGTTGCAGACCACCAGAACCCTCTTGTCTTTAAACCGCTCAATCTCCGGAAGCCTGGCCTTCAGCTCCGCAAGCGGGATGTTGAGCGCGCCCGGCACAGTTCCCAGCCTGAATTCCGCCGCCTCCCTGGTGTCCAGGATGAGCCCGTCCCAGTCAGGAGCGTTCACCTCTCCGTATGCTTCGATGCAGCATACACCTTCCATCTTTCCCTGCATCTTGTTGATCATGACCTGGCAGGCCAGGTTCACGGGGTTTATGGGAGTGGAAAACGGTGGGGCATATGTGAAATCCACATTCGCAAGGTCATGGACAGTCGCCTTCATGGCGAGGGCCACGGAAAACGCATCGATGGGCTTGTCCACGGTGCCGGAGCCGTATACCTGGGCTCCGAGGATTCTTCCGGTCTTCCTCTCGGCGACAAGCTTGATGGCAATCTTTGCGCTTCCCGGGTAATAATGCGCCCTGTCGTCAGCCGGAACAAGAACGCTGACCCAGTCATGACCGGCTTTTTCCGCTTCCGCCGCGTTCAGCCCTGTCTTGGCGGCCGACACATCGAATATCTTGACTGCCATGGCTCCCAGCACGCCGGGGAATTCCGCATCCTGGCCAGTGAGGGCAAGGGCTGCCATCCTGGCCTGCTTGTTCGCGGTCGAGCCCATGGGCGCCCAGACCTCTGAGCCGGAAATTATTCCGTATGTTGTGGCGCAGTCGCCCGAGGCATAAATGTCCGGGTCAGATGTGCGGCCGGTTTTGTCCACGCGGATGGCTCCGCGGGCTCCGAGTTCGAGACCTGTGGCCTTGGCCAGTTCGGAGTTCGGTCGAACTCCCACAGACATTATGACCATCCCAGCTCTGATGATTTCATTTCCCGCTTCCACATCCAGGCCTTCTCCGGCTTTGGATATGGCCCTGACCTGCGCGCCTGTGAGTATCCTCACGCCTTTCTTCTCGATATGGCGCCGGAGCCACAGCGCGACATCCTCATCGAAAGGAGGCAATATCTCCGGCAGCATCTCCACCATGGCCACTTCCCAGCCCCTCGCAAGCAGGTTCTCGGCCATCTCGATTCCGATAAGGCCGGCACCGACAATCACAGCCTTGCCTTTCCTGTCGCGAATCAATTTCATGATTTTGTCTGCGTCTGTCACTGTCCTGAGTGCCAGCACGCCTTCCAGGTCTATTCCGGGAATCGGGGGCATGATAGAACTAGCGCCTGTGGCCAGGAACAATTTTCCGTACCCAAGTCTGAATTCCTCCGCAGAATCAATGTTGCGGACCGCAATCTCGTGGGCTTTCCTGTCCAGCGAGATGACCCTGTGCCCCATCATTATTTCCAGCTCGTTGACGCGACTCAGTTTATCCGGGGTCTTGACGACCAGCTGGTTGCGCGTCTGAATAATACCGCCCAAGTAATATGGCAGGCCGCAGCCGGCGTAAGATATATCCGCATCTTCCGTGACAATCAGAATCTTCCAGTCGCGCTTCTCTCTCCTGGCCTTCGCGGCGGCTTTTGTGCCCGCGGCGACGCCGCCCACGACGATGAGGTCATATCTCTTCATTTCTCACATCCGCAGAACATGAGTCCCATACGCCTAAATTATTTATACATATTGCAACGGTTAAAAATTAATACAGCCTATGCCATGAGGCCTCGGGTCAAGCCAATGTCTAACGTTCCGGACAATCTGAAATACACGAAGAAGCACGAATGGGCCAGGATAGAGGGCAATCATGTCATCGTGGGAATCACGGACCACGCGCAGGAGGAGCTCACTGACATAGTCTACATCGAGCTTCCCAAGATGGGTGCCGAGGTGAAGGCCGGAGACGCGATCGCCACGGTTGAATCGGTCAAGAGCACCAGCGACGTTTATTCTCCTGTTTCTGGCAAGGTCGTGAAAGTAAACTCAGCCCTGGAGAATTCCCCGGGGGACATCAATGCCGACGCTTACGGAAAGGGATGGCTCGCTGTAATTGAGAGTAAGGATACTAAATCCGCACTGCTGATTTCAGCGGCGGAGTACAAGACACTGTTAGGCTAACCCGGGCAATCCCTAGTAAGTTATAAATGTGAAAACCTCCCTGTCAACATTGGGATTAGAATACTAAATCCCGGTGACGATGGTGGAAGACAACAGTGGAGTTCCTCTAAGTGGCAGAGTTATCATACCGCTCTTCGTGATTCTCATACTCCTTTTCGGAACAATACCCGGTGCCATCACACCAGTTTCAGCTGCCCCGGTCCCTCACTGCCCTGCCCAGGCTACCGGGACAAGAGCGACTTATGAACTGAACATCGAGGTGGACTATTTCGAAGGGTTGTTATTGCCCGAGGTAATCGAGGCCTTCGACTTCCTCGAATCGTACTACGAAGCCCGTAACATCACCACTACTGTGGATTTCAACAGCACGAACAATGTCATCGAGGGAAACCCGTATATCAGTGAAATTGAATGGAGGGCAATACACCGCCAATATCATGACCGGCCAGCGACCCACATTCATTTCATCATAGCCAAATACGCGGGTGGCTATTGGGGGCAGGCAAACCCCGTCTTGGGCGCGATAATAAATGTCGAGATGACTGAATATCATAATGAAACTCGCCATGTCGTAATGCATGAAATCGGTCATTGTATCGGCATCGGTCTTCAAGATGATAGTGATTACAATGAGACCTATCCCTCTTCTGGATTTATGGCAAGCTCCTCTGACCTTCAGGAATATCGAGCGGAGGATTGGGAGAGCGCCTTTGCGCCGGACGGCGCGTTCGGCAATCAAACCTGGAAAACTGCCAGGATATGGAACAGGTACTCTGTTTATGGTGAACTATATGATGATACGGCAGACGTTACAGGAAGAATGGCAGGAGATGCCTGGTCAAACATCTATCTCAGAGAAATCAATGGACCTGGCGAATATACAGCAGACATTCATCATTCTGACAGAACCTTCTCCTTCCAGCCCGAGCCGGGAAACTACACCCTGGAAGTGGACGACGGATACAGATTGGCTCAGCCGGTGTTCGTCAATGTCACTGAAAGGGAAATCATTGATCTGGGCGAAGTGATAATAGAACTCTTGCCGGTTGAACCGCCCGAACCCATAGAACCACTCCAGGACAACCGCGCGGTGTACATGCTGGCCGCTATATCGATGGCAGTCGTTCTTGTTCTGGCATTTGCCCTGTGGGTGCGCAAGAACGACAAGGGAAGAGGACTGGCAAGCCACAAAATAATGGCTGCCGTAGCAATCGCCGCAGTTCTCCTTACGCCTCTATTTTTACACTACTGGGGCCAGAACGACATGTATTCCGCGGTCACCGTAAACGAGTTCTACGACGACATGGTGGACAGGAACGGCGACGGAATGATTGGTGAGGAAGATCTTCCCCAGGCGTGGCACTCATACGGTGCTGGTGACAGGGTGGTGGTGAGGGACAGGATCGAATCGATATGCTTCGGGTCCTTTGAAAATGAAACCTGGATAAGTCTCGTGACCTATTCTGGCATTTATGGTGACCAAATGCCTATGAATATATTTGTGTCTGGGAATGTCACGGGCACATATTCGGAAGGCGACATCATAATGGTTAAGAACCAGATGGTAGAGTATAATGAGAATATCTACCCGGAATTCAATGCCTGGGCCATCGTTGAATAGTGGTGAATTCTAATGGTGCCTCGCGAACTCCAGCCCCAGCTCGAAGGCCTTGAGGTTTATTTCGACGGTCTTCGGAGGCACTGAGTTCTTCAGCGCCTCCACAAGCTTCTCCTTGGACACAGGGCATTCCGGGGTCCCTGCCAGGGCGCCTAGAAGGACAGAATTTGCGGTGACATAGGACCCGGCCTGCATGGCCAGGGCATCCGCGTCCACCGCAGTAAGCTTCGGCGTTAAGGTTTTTATCTCGGCGAACATAGCCTCTATGTCAGGGTATTTCTGCTTGCCTATGGAGACGACAACTGGAACGACTGGCGATGTGTTAGTGACGAATCTGGTGTTTTTGTTGGCCTTAGGCAGCGCCCTGTAGGCCTCCATGGGCTCGAACGCGAATATTATGTCGGCTTCGGCATTGCCCACGAGCGAGCTTTCGATGCAGCCGACGCAGATATTGCACATGACCACGCCGCCGCGCTGGGCCATGCCGTGGACCTCGCTCATAACGGCGTTCTTGCCCTCGGCAAGCGCGGCCTCGGAAAGGACCTTGGAGGCGAACAGCACTCCCTGGCCGCCGACTCCGACGACGACTATGCGGGTCATTTCCTCGCCTCCTTGTTCTCGTGGATGGCCTTGAAGGGACAAACCTTGGCGCAGATTCCGCAGCCGTTGCATATGCCCTCGTTGATGTGAACGGTTCCGTCTTCAGCAAGGTAAATGGCAGGGCAGCCCCAGGTCTTGATGCATGTCTGGCATTTCTTGCATTCCTCCTGGTTAATCTGCCACGTGAGGAAATTGCCTGCTTTCTTCCTGGACCGCACCTCCAGCAGCACGCACTCCCGCTTGGCCACTATCACAGCAAGTTTGTCATGGGCCAGTGCGTCTTCATAGGCCTTCTGCATGGCCTTGATGTCGCTCGGGTCCACTGTCCTGACAAAATCCACGCCGCAGCCCTTCACTATGCCCTCGACCGAGACGATTGGCGCCGGATTCCCGCGCCCGTCCGTGCCCATCCCCGGGTTTGGCTGGTGGCCCGTCATGGCAGTGGTCCTGTTGTCCAGTATCGTATAGACGAACCTGTGCCTGTTGTAAACGGCATTGACCACGCCCGGAATTCCTGAGTGGAAGAATGTCGAATCCCCCAGGAAGGCCAGCACGGGCTGGTCAGTGGCTTTTGAGAATCCTCCGGCGGCATCGACGCTCGAGCCCATGCAGAGCAGGAAATCGGCCGTGTTCAGCGGGTCCTGGATACCCAGGGTGTAGCAGCCTATGTCAGAGGAGAATATCGCGTCCTTGAAGTTCTGCTTCAGGGCTCTCTTGGCCGCATAATAAGTGGACCTGTGCGGGCACCCGGGACAGAGAGACGGAGGCCTCGGAGGAAGCTGTATCTCGGGCTTGTGGACATTCCCAGGCATCAGATTCCTGCCAGTTATCTTGGAAAAGGCAGCCTTCAGGACATCTGGGTCGTATTCGCCCAGGACTGAGAAATGGCCTGAGCGTTTCCCATATACCGCGATTTTGGGATTTGCCTCCTTGGCAAGGGCCATCACCGCATTCTCCAGCAGGGGCTCGCCCTCCTCCGCAATTATAATCTTGTCGTATGGTTTAATGAACTTCGAAATCATCGTCTCTGGCAGCGGCCATGTCATGCCCAGCTTCAGGATCCTGCCCTTTATCCCGGCGGCGGCCATGACATCGGCGACATAGTTATGGGAAACGCCTGAGGTAATAATGCCGTACTCGGAGCCGCCCATGTCGATTACCCTGTTGAACTGTGACTTTTCCGATATCTCAAGGGCCTTAGCCATGCGCTCCAGGAGCTTCACATGGCCTATCCTGGCGTGGGCCGGGATGGTCACGAATCTCTTCGGGTCTTTCTCAAAATGCCCCTTTCCCCTCTGAGGTCCGAGCTCTCCCGTGTCGACGGCGCCCCTGACATGGTTCAGCCTTGTGGTCGTGCGCACCAGCACAGGCATCTCAATCTGTTCAGACATTCCGAAGGCGGCGAGGACCATGTCCTTCGCCTCCTGGGCATTGGCCGGCTCCAGCATGGGCACATTGGCCAGGCGGGCGTAGTACCTGTTGTCCTGCTCGTTCTGGCTGGAATGGCAGCCAGGGTCGTCCGCGGAAACTACAACGAAGCCGCCCCTGACTCCGGTGTAGGCAACTGTCATAAAAGCGTCCGATGCGACATTCAGGCCCACATGCTTCATGAATGTCATGGCCCTAAGCCCGCAGGCCGAGGCTGCTGCCGCGACCTCCGTGGCTACTTTTTCGTTGGTCGAGAACTCGAAATACACTTTCGCCTCTTTGCCAATCTCGTAGAAGGTGTTGCCTATCTCCGAGGACGGCGTGCCCGGGTAGGTTGTGGCGAAATCAAGGCCAGCCTCCAGCGCGCCCCTCACGATGGCCTCGTTGCCCAAAAGAAAAAGCCTCTTGCCCTTCTCCTTGGTCATGAGCCTTTTCATCCTTCCACCAGCCCCTTGGTGAACTCCTCGAGCCTCAGGAGGCGCTTCCACTCCCAATTGACTGTTTTCTGTATCGCATCGACTTCCTCCTGGGGCAGATGCCTGAACCTGCCCTGGATCGCCATGTAGTCCTTGATGGGCTTGAGTTCAGAAGGCTTTCTGGAGATGGTGTAGACGCCGTTCTCCACCTCGTAAAGCGGGTAGGCCGCAGTGGAAACAGCCAGCCTGCAGACCTCGATGGTCTTCTCGGGCTGCATGCGCCAGCCAGTGGGGCAAGGGGCGTATATCTGTATGAACTTAGGTCCTCTGATGCCCTGAGCCTTGCGCAGTTTCTTTATCATGTCCTCCGGGAAGCCGACGCTACATGTCGCGGCGTAAGGAATCTTGTGGGCGACCATGATGTCCATCATGTTCTTCTTTGGCTGCTTCTTCCAGTCCTTGGTGTTGCCCACCGGTGTTGTCGTCGTCCAGGCGCCAACCGGCGTAGAAGAGCTTCTCTGGATGCCGGTGTTCATGTATGCCTCGTTGTCATACATTATGTAGATGGCGTCTGTGCCTCTCTCGGCCATCCCGGATAAAGCCTGAATGCCGATGTCGGCCGTGCCGCCGTCACCTGCGAATCCTGCCACGGTCACATCGTCAATGCCCTTCGCCTCCAGCGCGGCCTTGATTCCCGAAATTGACGCGCCCGTGACCTCGAAAGCCGTGTTGATGAGCGGGACCTCCAGGCATTTGTACGGGAACACACCGGGCATCACCGCCCAGCAGCAGGCCGGTATGCTAATTATCGTTTTCGGGCCGAGCGCCTTGAGCGTGTAACGCATTGCATGGCACCCTCCGCAGCCCAGGCAGCCCACATGCCCCGGGTTCATGTACTCCTCTGTCGGTATGGTGAATTTCGCCATGCTACCAACCCCCGTGTCCCTTGACGCCTATCCATTCGATGTCATGGTCCAGGCCGCCCTTCAGTGCCAATGTCTTCAGGTATATCTTCTCTATTACCCCCGGAGTCATGTCCTTGCCTCCCAGGCCGACGATGTAATTCATCAGCAGCGGTCTGTCATTCATGTCGTAGAGCGCGCCCCTGACCTCCTGGCCCATCGGCCCCCAGTGCCCGAAGGTGTATGAATGGTCGCACATGCCCATGGTGTTGGCCATGCCAGCGAGTTTCCGTATCTCCTCGACAGGGAACGGCCTGAAGACCCTTATCCTGGCGAGACCGACCTTCTTTCCCTTGGCCCTCAGGTCGTCCACGACGTCCTTGGCCGTGCTGGCAATAGAGCCGGCCATTATCAGGATGGCGTCGGCACCCTCGCACTTGTAGAACTCGACCAAGCCGCCGTGGCTCCGGCCGAAATGCCTCTCGAAGTCCTTCTCCACATCGCGCCAGCCCTGCCTTGCAGCTTCCATGGCCTCGTTTATCTTGTACCTGAACTCCATGTACATGTCAGGCATGACAAGGCTGCCGAAGCCGTAAGGCTCGTTCACGTCCAGCCTGAAGCGCGGGTTGAAAGGCGGCAGGAATGAATCAACGTCCTCCATCTCGGGAACGTCCACCGGTTCCACCGTATGGGACAGGATGAAAGCGTCCTCGTTGATTATGCTGGGTAGACGGATATCCTCCCTCTCTCCCAGCTTGTAGGCCATGATTATGGAGTCCAGAACTTCCTGGTTCCCTTCGCAGAACACCTGCATCCAACCGGTATCGCGCTGGGCTATGGCGTCGTGATGGTCGGCCCAGACGCTCCAGGGCGGGCCGTTCGCCCTGCAGACATTGCTCATGACCACCGGTGTCCTGGCCCCCGCCGCCCAGATGAGCAGCTCATGCATGAGCAGCAGCCCGTGGGACGAGGTTGCGGTGTAAGTCCTGGCGCCGGTCATGGACGCGGATATCAGCGCGGCCATGGCCGAATGCTCGCTCTCCACCTTGACGAACTTCGCCTTCATCTCGCCGGAGGAGCAGAGCGTGGCAATCTTTTCAACGATGGACGTCTGGGGCGTTATCGGGTATGCTGATATGACCTCGGCCCTGCAGACCTTGGCTCCGTATGCGGAAGCGTAATTTCCAGTCATGACCATCTTCATTCGACATCACCTTCCATGACCATCGTAATGGCCTGCTTGGGGCATTCGTTGGCGCATATGCCGCAGCCCTTGCAGTGCCTCAGGTCGAACTCCGGGAATACGTCCTCCTTCATGCGCACTGCCACGTCCGGGCAGAACTTCCAGCATATGGCGCACTTGATGCACTTGGAGCTGTCGAGCACGGGCTTGAAGGTCTTCCAGAACCCTGTCTGGTTGGCCGAGGAATTGACGCTGGTTATGGGCGTGAGGGGCAAATCCTGATAAGTCTTGTAGACGCCTTTCAGCTGTTCCCTCGTCATTGCCCCACCACCGAATCGTAGGCTTCCCTGGCCGCAGCAACATTCTCCTCGACCTTCACCGGGACATTGTTCTTTACAGCCTCGATGAGCGAATCCAGGCTTACGACGCCAGAGGCTTTTGCGAACGCCCCCAGAAGCGAGCTGTTGACTATGGGTGCGGCCTTGTTTCCCAGCTTGTGCTTGATGGCAATGTCCGTGGCCCTTACCGTGACAAGCCTTCTGTCGTCTGCCAGTTTCAGTATGGCCCTCAGCTTCGCAGGGTTCACCTTCGTATTGACCAGGATGAGGCCGCCCGGCTTCAGGCCTTCGACAATGTTTACAGCCTCGATAAGCGACGGGTCCATGACCACGACGAAGTCGGGCGCATAGATACCTGATTTATTGCGTATCTTCGTATCAGCAATGCGCGTGTAGGCTGTCACGGGCGCCCCCCTTCTCTCGACTCCGAAGAACGGAAAAGCCGATACTTCCTTACCTTCAATAAAAGCTGCTTCTGCAAGGATGTTGGAGGCAATGACAGCGCCCTGCCCCCCCCTGCCGTGAAAGCGTATCTCAATCATTCAGACACCGGCCAAGAATAGGGTTCCATTATTAATTATAATCGCCAATTGCTCCTCAAGTGGATAGGTATTTTACAGGGTGCAGCAATTACCCCGCAATGGTCCCGGAGATTCGGTTTCTCAGCGTCAGGCTCAGGGCCATAGCCCAGGCCACCGAGGTCGAAGCCAGGGTGCTCGAGGCCATGGTCTTTGCCTCAGGGACAGATGATATAGTAATCTCCAAGGCCGAAGGCCATTTCGGAACGCCCATCACGATTTTCGAGGCTGAGCTGAAGAAGAAATCGGAGATAAAGAGGTTCATCGGCCTCATGTCCGAGGCCGGGATACTGCAGGCCATGCGCGATGAGTCGGACGCCCGCACAGACCAGGACTGCGCATTCCATTTCAGGCTGGACAAGCAGAAGGCCTACCTGGGGGAGCTGGCGCTTGCAGAGGCAAAGGATGTCATAGACGTGAGCATGAAAATAGGCGTTTATCCGGCAAGGAGGGTTGAGGCAGCGAAGGCTGTCTCCGAATGGCTCGGGCAGATGCAGGCCGCATAGTTACCGCTCCTTCAAAAATATTATAGGGACGGAGATTTTACCCGTGATTGGTGTGGACATGACAGGATCAAGCGCCAAGGGAATAGAATGGAACTTCGCGGGCCTCTATCAATCGCTGGACGACCCGAGAATAAAGCAGGACATGGAGAAGGCAGTCAAGAGGGCAGAGGCCTTCGAGGCAAAGTACCGCCCGGTCCTGAAGCGCGGCATAGCCCCGGCCCGGCTCAGTGAAGTATTGGAGGAGCTTGAGGCCATAACCAGGGATGTCAGGAAACCCTATTATTATGCTCACCTGAAATACTCCCAGAACACACAATCCAAGGAGGCTGGGGCGCTCAAGCAGGCTGTGTCCGAGCTGTACGTCAAGGCAGAGCGCCCGCTGATTTTCGTGGAGCTGGCCTGGTGCCACATATCGGAGGCCGAAGCCAAGAGGCTGATGAAGTCCCCCGAGCTGGCCAAGTACAAGCATTTGTTGGAAGTGAAGAGGCTCATGAAACCGCACCAGCTCTCCGAGCCCGAGGAGAAGCTGATGAGCGCGCTGGAGCTCTCTGGCCGCAAGGCATTCGTCAGGCTGTTCGACGAGACAATAGGCAAGATACAGGTCGATGTCACTGTCAAGGGCGAGACGCAGACAGTGCCGATGGAGATTGCTCTGGCACTCCTTTACAACCCGGACAGGGAGAAGAGGATTGCCGCGCACAAAGGCCTCACTGCAGCCCTGCAGAAGAACAATGACCTGCTGACATACATATTCAACACGCTGGTCCAGAACCATGCCACAGAGGATGAGTTCAGGAAATTCCCGCACCCGGCAAGGAGGCGGAACCTGGCCAACGAAGTGGACGACGAAACAGTTGAGAGCCTCAAGGAAGCCGTCGACAGGAACATAGCCATGGTGGCCAGGTATTACAGACTGAAATCCAAGATACTGGGAATCAAGGACCTGAAGGACTACGACAGGTACGCGCCCATAACCCAGGATACAATACCATGCAAATATGAAACTGCCAAGGCCATGGCCCTGGCGGCATACTCCGGCTTCAGTCCGGTTTCCGGGAACATTGTCAGGGAATTCTTCGACAAGGGCTGGATTGACGCGGACCCGAGGCAGGGCAAGGAGGGCGGGGCCTTCTCCGCGAATACGGCTTCAGACCATCACCCCTACATAATGCTGAACTTTACGGATGAACTCACTGACGCCATGACCATGGCCCACGAGCTCGGGCACGGCATACACCAGTACCTGGCAAGGAAGCAGGGAGACCTTCTCATGGACACGTCCCTGTGCATGGCCGAAACAGCCTCCATATTCGGGGAGATGATACTGTTCAACGACCTGGTGGCCAAGGAGCCGGACCCCAAGAGGCGCCTGAACCTGCTGTGCGGCAAGATAGAGCAAACGTTTGCGTCCGTCATGCGCCAGATAATGATGAACCGGTTCGAGACACGGCTGCACAAGATGCGCAGGGAGAAGGGCGAGCTCAAGCCCGAGGACATCGGCAAGATATGGATGGAGGAGAACAGGTGGATGTTCGGGGACTCGGTGGAAATGACACAGGATTATGGCTGCTGGTGGTCATACGTGATGCACTTCGTCCACTACCCGTTCTACACATACGCCTACTCGTTCGGCGAGCTCATGGTCATGTCCCTGTACGAGCAGTACAGGAAGCAGGGCCAGGAATTCGTCCCGAGATACATGGGCATGCTGGCCGCGGGCGGCTCAGACTACCCGAAGAACCTGATGAAGAACATGGGCTTCAACATCACCAGGCCGCAGTTCTGGCAGAACGGCCTGAACTTCATAGAGAGGATGGTCAAGCAGGCCGAGGACGAGGCGAAGAAGCTGGGCTACTGAGGCTTCTCCACCATAATCAGCAGGTGGCTCTCCAGCTGCCCGTCCAGTTCGCCAGTTTCCACAGACGAGCGTAGGACCCTAAAGCCAACTGATTCGAGAAGTTCAACAGTCTTCTCTTTTCCAAGCTGGGACCAGTACATAGGCGTGTCCATGAGCGTGTCCCCGGGGACGCTGTCCCATTCGTCTTGGCCAATCATCATTATGAATGTACCTCCATTCTTCAGCATCCTGAAGATATTACTGTACAACCCGGGCTTCTCCTCCCTGGGCACATGCAGGATGGCCAGATATGAAACCACTGCGTCGAATGTCTCATCCGGGAATGCCAGCGTGGTCATGTCCTGTTTGATGAATTCCGCGCCGGGAACATTTTTCCTGGCCAGATCTATCTGGTTCTTGGATAAGTCCACGCCTATGACGCTGTACCTATCAACCATTCTGACGGTGTGCGGTATGCCGTTCCCGCAACCGAGATCCAGCACCTTTCCGCCAGCATCAACTCTGTCAAAGAGCAGCCCCAGGAATGTCTTGTCCCGGTCCTCCACCCTGCGGGTCTGCATGTACCGTTCGGTCATCTGGTCGTATCCGGATTCCACAATCCTTTTCGGGTCGGCCATCTACTTCCCCTTGAACTTCGGCTCCCGTTTCTCAGCGAACGCGGTGACCCCCTCCCGGAAGTCCTCTGTCGTACCGGATATTGAAATCATGTGCCTCTCCGCGGCCAGGTGCTCCTCGAGCTGGCTTTTCTCGCTCAGCCTCAGCAGGGTCTTCGCCCGGCCGATTGCGAGGCCCGGGCCCTTGGCAATCCTGTCAGCCACATCCATTGCTGTGGCCATGAGTTTGTCTGGCTCCACGGCATGGTTGATGAGGCCCAGTTTTTCCGCCGTATCCGCGTCAATGGTCTCGCTCAGGAAAATCAGCTCCCTGGCCTTGGCCGGGCCAACCAGCCTTGGCAGGAAGTATGTGCCGCATCCCGGAGCCAGGCCGATCTTCATGAACCCCATGTTGAACTTCGCTGACTTGGCGGCGTACCTGAGGTCGCAGGCCATTGCGAGCGCGCAGCCTGCGCCCACAGCGTGGCCGTTCACGGCCGCAATCACGACCTTCTCCATGGTGTAGATCCGGTGAACAGGTTTGTGTATCCAGCCCGATAATTCGGCAAGGAATTTCTCCGGGTCGGCAGCGTCGGCCATTGCCTTGACGTTCCCGCCCGCGCAGAATGCCTTTCCCCGGCCGGTGATGATGATGACTTTTATCGCGTCATCCTCCTGGCACTGCAGGAGTGCGTCATCCAGTTCCTCGGACATGGTCGCGTCCAGCGCGTTCATGTTGTCGGGCGTGTTCAGAGTGATGATGGCAATTCCGTTCTTGCTCTCCGCTTCGATGGTCTTGTATGCCGTGTTGCTCACCGAATCAACAACCCGCCTTCCATACAAATATTTATCACTACTCCCGGCATGACCGCATGCAATGGCGGTCGTGCTGAACTTCGGAGACCTGGGATGCATGAACGAGTCAGCCTCAGGCTCGCTGGGCGCCGGGATGGCCTCGCTGGCGAGGGCGGGATTTCCTGTGGCCAGGGGCTTCGTTGTAGCTCCGCATGTGTTCGCTGACTTCCTGAAGAGGCCGGAGATAACCGCGGCCATGGACATGCACAGTTCTGGAGCAGAAAGCCCCGAGGAAAGCTGGCGCGCCCTAAAAGCCCAGTTCTCCAGGACACGGCTAAGCTGGAGCCACGAGATGGAGATTCTGACTGCCTTCTCTGGCCTGGGCGGCACAGTTTCCCTGACAGCGTCCGCAAGGTTCGGGTACTCGGCCTCGATGGTTTACGCCAGCTCCGGGGAGGACCTGCTTGCCGGAATAAAGCATTGCTGGCTTGGCTGGCTCAAAGCCAACTCGCACGGGCCGGACTGGAACTGCATACCGGCCGTCGTGGTGAGGGAGATTCCTGATTCGGACGTATCGGCCGAGCTAATCAAAAAGGGCCAGGATGTCAAGGCCAGGGTGATTTTCGGGCTGCCCGAAGGGCTGCATGACCCGGCAATATCGCCGGACATATTCGAGTTCGGACCTGAAGGCAAGCTGGACAGGATGGAGATGAGGCCGCAGGTCAAGCAGTTCATAGCCCGCGGCCCCGGCCCGGCCAGGGTGCCTGTCGCGCCGGATTTCCGGGAAGAGGAGAAACTAACCGGCGATATGGCAGCTCAGCTCGGCCCGATAATCGATTTCATGCGCCAAAATCCGGCAATCAGCCATGTCACTGTCTGCTTCGTTTCCTCCAGGCCAGTGATACATTCGGCCTCTATGTCCTCGCCTCCCCTGTTCGGGCACGGGATGCCGCCCAGGGACAGGAGCATCAGCCTGTTGGAGCCAGCCCCGAAGCCGGCTCGCCTGACTGAACCGGCGCCTGTGCTGGCAATGAGGATGTACCTGCGGGTTGAAAGCGCCGGAGAAATCTCCCCCATCGCAGATACATATGTCGACGGAGTCATAATCACGGCCGACCCCCTGGCGAAACCCGAATGGTCATGCTCCTTCGGAACCTTTGCCCAGGAGGTCAAAAGAAAATTCCGTGCCTCGGAGACAGTGATTGAGATTTCCGACACGGCTCAGGTAACGATGCAAAGACTCGGGGAGGCTTGCCAGGCAATATCTTCCGCAGGCATGAGGCCTGCGGTTCTGATACCGGGCATGCGCAGCCCCGAAGAACTGGCCGGCACTGTCAGAACTATAAAGACAGCAGCGGCATCCGCCCCGGAATTGGCCATATGGGTCAAGGTCATGTATCCGAGCAACCTGTATTTCATGGACTCGATAGCCGCCGATGTGCTGGCGCTTGACACGGACTCGCTCGGCAGGCTCATGCTCGGCCTGGAGAAAGGCGATTTGACGCAGGTGTCGTCCCAGGCGCTTGAAAAGGCCATGCAGCCGGCCCTGGCCTCAAAGAAAAGCCCCATTGCCGTGATCTCGGAGGACATGGTCTCCATGCCGACTTTCCTGGAGTTCCTGGTCAGGAACCGCGCTGACATCCTGTGTCCCAGGCCACGAGAACTGGGCACTGTCAGACACGTAGTGGCCTCAGTGGAGAAGCGCCTTCTCATGGAGAAGGGGGGATGACGGTTGTGGGAAAAACCGGAGCCCAGGGCCGCCATAATCTCGGACCTTGAAAAGGCACTTGCGCAGGACCATCATTTTTCCGACGGGCATGTCATAAGCTCGATGTGCACCAGCCCGCTGGATATTGCAAGGGAGGCTCATGCCATGTTCATCGAGTCAAACCTGGGCAATGCCGGCCTCTACCCGGGCACGCTTTCCCTGGAGAAACAGGTCATAGAGGCCATGGCCGTGCTGCTGGGCGGGAAGCATGTTGCTGGCGGCATCGTCAGCGGCGGCACAGAGGCCAACATCACGGCGCTCTGGATTGCAAGGAACATCGCCAAGAAGAAGAAAGTCATATTCTCGAGGAGCGCGCATTTCTCCTTCCACAAGGCCTGCGACATACTGGCCATGGAACCGGTTGTGGTGGGGCTTGACGAGAAATACACGATTAACGTGGACGAGGTGTCAAGGAAGGTTGACAGGGACACGGCCGCAGTCGTGGGTGTTGCTGGCAGCACCGAACTCGGCGCGGTGGACGATATACGCGCCCTTTCCGAGGCCATCCCGGACGGCGTGTTCCTTCATGTGGATGCGGCCTTCGGCGGCTTCGTGCTTCCGTTCCTGAGGGGCATGGGGAGCAGGATTCCGGATTTCGATTTCTCTGTTCAGGGCGTTTCCAGCATCGCGGCAGACCCGCACAAGATGGGCATGTCCACTGTCCCGTCTGGCGCATTGCTTGTCAGGGAAAGGGAATGGTTCCGCACGATTCATAAGGACGCACCTTACCTGGACACTCTGGGCCAGCTATCTGCCCTGTCCGGGACAAGATGCAGCGCGGCCGTTGCAGCGACATACGCGGCCATGCGGTCGCTCGGCAGGGAAGGCTATGCCCGGATTGTCGGGGACTGCATGAGGGTGACGCATCATGCCCTCGCCAAGGCCAGGAAGCTGGGCATCGAGCCGGTTATTGAGCCTGTCATGAACATACTCTGCCTCAGGGTCCAGGACCCGCGGGCCGTGCAAAAGGAACTTGATGCAAAGGGCTGGAAGGTGTCTGTGGCCCAGAATCCGCCCAGCCTAAGACTGGTCATAATGCCCCATGTCACAGTTGAGTCAGTCGACTCGCTGTTCGCCGACCTGGAGGGCGTCATCGGAGTGAAGCGATGAGAGAGGAATACGATTTCGAGCTCGGCAGGATAGCCAGCACCATCAAGGAGAGGAGATGCCGCACAGTATTGCTGCAGTTCCCAGAGGGGCTGAAAAGGAAGGCCGGAGAGGTCGCGGAGAGCCTGTCGGGAAAGACTGACGCCACAGTGATAGTGTCTGGCGAGCCATGCTTCGGCGCCTGCGACATTCCGACGGCGGACACGGACCTCATTGTCCATTTCGGGCATCTGCCGATTCCGAACCTGAGGACGGAGAGAAGCGTCCTGTATATCCAGGCCAGGTCCAATGCCGATCCCAAGCCTGCGATCGAGAAGGCCCTGCCCATGCTTGAAACCCCAGTCGGGCTGCTGACCACGGCGCAGCACATTCACCTCATCGGCGAGATGGCCGGATTCCTTGAATCGAAAGGTTTCGGAGTTCTGGTCGGCAAGGGCGGGGACCGGCTTTTCGCAGAGGGCCAGGTTCTCGGGTGCAATGCATCCAGCGCCCGGGCAGTCTCCGCGGAGGCGAACTCGTACCTGTTCGTCGGGACAGGCAATTTCCATCCGATGGCGGTGGCCCTGGTCACGCCCAAGCCCGTCATAGCGGCGAATCCTGTCACGGACGAGGTCACAGATGTTGCGGACGCCAGAGACAGAATGCTTAGGCAGAGGCATGCGGCAATAGAGCGCGCCAGAACGGCCGAGCGTTTCGGGATAATACTCTCCTCCAAGCCCGGGCAGAGGCGCATGAAGACGGCACTCGGCGTCCGGGAAATGCTCTCCTCGGCGGGCGCGGCTTCGGTCATAGCCGAGTTTGACACGATTACCCCACAGAAGCTGAACAGCCTCGGGTTCGGAGCCTGGATTTCTACAGCATGTCCAAGGCTGGCAATAGACGATTGCGCAGCCTATGACGTCCCAATCCTGACGGTGCCCGAAGCCGAAATACTTGCCGGGAAAAGGTCCTGGGACAATTACGTTTTGGATGAGATCGACTGACCCAGGCTGCCAAATGCAGTCCGTATAAACCCTTTATTATATACATTGTAAAATTTTAAATACGTAAAAGACCTTTAAGGCTCAATCAACTAAACAGGATGGGATGTCAATGAAATCTATAATCGACGAAGCTTTAGCAAGGCATGACGAGCAAAAGAAGGCGCAGGAAATTTCTAAGGCCGCGGGCATTTACAAAGAAAGCCCGGACGACGACGAACTAAAGAAATTGGTCGAGGCTCTGAAGATAAATGTAAAAATCATAGGATGCGGCGGCGGCGGCTCCAACACCATAAACCGGCTGAACGAGACAGGCGTCGTTGGCGCGCAGATGATGGCTATAAACACAGACGCCACTCACCTTCTTCATGTGCACGCACCCAAGAAGATGCTGATCGGAAAGAAGGCCACCAAGGGCCTGGGCGCGGGCTCGCTGCCCGAGGTCGGCGAACAAGCCTGCAAAGAAAACGAGGACGAAATCCGGGGTTACCTGGAAGGCTCACACATTGTGTTCGTCACGGCTGGCATGGGCGGCGGGACCGGAACGGGCTCGGCTGCAGTCATTGCCGAGCTGGCCAAGGAGACGGGCGCCCTTGTCATGGGCGTGGTCACCATGCCCTTCAAGGCCGAGGGCCATTTGAGGATGGAGAATGCCCAGAAGGGCCTGAACAAGCTCCGCAACAAGTGCGACACCACCATAGTGATACAGAACGACAAGCTTCTCGAGCTCGTGCCCAAGCTTCCGCTGGACGCGGCCTTCAAGGTCGCAGATGAGATACTGATGAACGCCATAAAGGGCATGACAGAGATAGTCACCAAGCCGGGGCTTGTCAACCTGGACTATTCTGACCTTATGACAGTAATGGAGAACGGCGGCGTGGCCATGGTCGGCATAGGCACCTCAGGCGACGACCGCGACAGGGTGGAGCTGGCTGTGAACGAGGCCCTTAGCTCGCCGCTCCTGGGAGACATAGACATCTCTCAATCCAAAGGCGCGCTCATTCGCGTTGTCGGAGGCGAGGACCTGACAATTGCCGAGGCCCAGCAGGCCGCTGAACTGGTCACAAGCCGCATAAGCCCGAGCGCCCGCATAATATGGGGCTGCACCGTGGACCCGACCATGCGCGGAGACGTGAACCTGCTCGTGGTCATAACAGGCGTCAAGTCGCCACAGCTGATGGGCGCGGACGAACGCGCAACAGCCGGCATAACCATGGTCCGCTAACCGCGAGCATTATGGCAGTCAAGGAATTCAGGCACAGGTACATTGTGTTCGAGATTACCGCCCCGAGAGTAATCGAGCGCTGGGAGCTGATTAAGGAATTCCAGCGCATAGCGAGCCGCATGGGCCTTGACCAGTCCGACGAGATAAGGCCATGGCTCACTGCCTTCCAGAACAACCGCGGGATACTCAGATGCTCTCACTGCGACAAGGACAAGGCCATAGAGCTTCTCAAGGGTATCAACGAGGTCGGAGAGGAAAGGCTGAAGATCGCCATCAAGACTATCACAACGTCCGGAACGATCAAGAAAGCGAAAGAATCCATACCGAAATAAATTGAAAACGGGGGCTGGCCTTGCGACCAGCTCATTGCTTTTTCATGTTGAGCCTAGTAGTCCATTCCGCCGCCCATTCCGCCGGGCGGCATGCCGCCCGCTCCCGGCGGCGGCCCGCCCGCGCCCTTCTTTGCTGCGATGACGTCGTCTATCCTCAATATCATTATGGCGACCTCGCTCGCTGCCGTGATGGCTTGGGTCTTGACCCTGAGGGGTTCGAGGACCATCTCCTTAGCCATGTCGACGACCTTTCCGGTGGTGACATTTATTCCTGCGGACCTGCGCTTCTTGCCCTCGTGCTCGCTCCTGAGCTGGATCAGGACATCTATTGCATCGAGCCCGGCGTTTTCAGCCAATGTCCAGGGAATTATCTCGGTGGCCTTTGAGAAGGCCTCAATAGCCAGCTGCTCTCTGCCTCCGACTCTGGAACCGAACTTAGTCAGCGCCTGTGAAAGCTCGATTTCCATCGAGCCGCCGCCTGGCAGGCAAACTCCGTCCTCTATTGCGACGGCTGTTACCTTGAGAGCGTCGTGAAGCGCGCGTTCCGCCTCATCTATGACGTGCTCGGTGCCGCCCCTGATGAGCAGGGAAACGGATTTCGCATCCTTGCAGCCAGTGACAAACGTCATGTCGCTGTCGGAGATCTTCCGTTCCTCAACCTTGCCTGCGAATCCGAGGTCGCTGGCCCTGAGGTCCTCGAGATTGGTGACGAGTTTCGCCCCGGTGGCCTTTGCCAGTTTCTCCATGTCCGACTTCTTGACCCTGCGCACGGCGAAGATGTTCTCCTTCGCAAGGTAGTGCTGGACCAGGTCGTCGATGCCCTTCTGGCAGACTACAACGGTTGCGCCGGACTTCTTGATGATGTCCGCTTTCTTCTTCAGCGTCTTCTCTTCCTCATCAAGGAATTTCTGGAGCTGGCCCGGGTCCGTTATCTGGATTTTCGCATCAACTTCGGTCTTCTTGATTTCCAGAGCCGAATCGATGAGTGCTATCTTTGCATTCTTCACTTCTGTCGGCATCCTCGGGTGCACCCTCTCCTTGTCCAGGATTATGCCCTGGACCAGAGTCGTGTCCCTGACCGAACCGCCGTTCTTCTTCTCGACCTTGACATTCTCGATGTCGACCGTGTACTTGCCGTCCTTCTTCTCGGCAACGGACTTGATTGCACGGACCGTCATCTCGGCCAGGTAGTCCTTGTGCGGCCCGACTGACTTTCCCGTCATCGCGGTTGTCGCGATACTGCGGAGCATCCTGTCGTCCTTGAATTCAACCTTTATGCCCATCTTCTTCAGTATGGATATCGATTCCTCGGCGGCAAGCCTGTACCCGTTGGCTATGACTGTCGGATGGACGTTCTGGTCGATGAGGGCCTCTGCCTTCTTCAGGAGTTCGCCTGCCAGCACGACTGCGGAAGTCGTCCCGTCCCCGCATTCGTTGTCCTGGGTCTTGGCGACCTCGACAACCATCTTCGCGGCCGGGTGCTCGATGTCGATTTCCTTCAGAATAGTGGCGCCGTCATTGGTTATGACGACATCGCCCATGCTGTCCACCAGCATCTTGTCCATGCCCTTCGGTCCCAGGGTCGAGCGCACTGCGTCCGCGACTGCCTTCGCAGCTGCGATGTTGTTGAACTGGGCGCCCTTGCCCCTCGATCTCTCTGTTCCTTCTCTCAATACAATAATCGGTTGCTGTTGCTGATTCATTTCATTACCCCCTTTTTCTTGGGTTCTAGAACTCCAATATTTATACTTCTATAAAAAGCTTTTCACATCTCGGCAAAGCTTTATCGGGCATTTTCATTCCCTAAGCCATGAAGGTCGCGGCCCTGTTCTCCGGAGGCAAGGATTCCACTTACGCGATCCATCTGGCCCAGTCCATGGGCTGGGATGTGGCAAAGCTCGTCACCATGGTTCCGGAGAAAGGCGAATCATACATGTTCCATGTGCCCAACATAGAACTGTGCGGAATGCTGGCCGAGGCAATGGGCATTGACCATGTCTCATTTCCCACCGGGGGAGAGGAAGAACTGGAGCTGGAAGACCTGAAGAAGGCGCTTGCCGACCTCAAAGTGCAGGGCATCGTTACCGGAGCTATAGCCTCCGATTACCAGCACACCAGGATAGACAGGCTGTGCCACGAGTTGGATATGGCCTCCTATTCGCCTATCTGGAGATGGAACCAGGAGGCGGTCCTCAGGGGCATAATGGCCGCAGGATTCAGCGTCATGGTCGTGGGCGTCTATGCCGAAGGCCTTGGGAAGGAATGGCTCGGCAGGGTGCTCGATGAAAAAGCCCTCCGGGAACTGGAGGAATTATCCAGAAAAAACAGGATGAACATCAGCGGGGAGGGCGGGGAATTCGAGACCCTCGCACTGGACGGGCCGAATTTTCTCAAGCGGGTGGAAGTTGCCGAATCGGAATCATTGTGGCACGGCACCCGCGGCGAGTTCATTGTAAGAAAAGCCAGGTTAATTGAAAAGTAATCATTTCCAGGGCTGGACAATCACCTTGACAGATTTCCCCCCGCCGGCCACAAGGGTGAATCCCTTTTGCGTGTCCTCCAGCCCGAACCTGTGCGTTATCAATTCCGCGACAGGAACAGAACCGGCCCTGATGAGCTCCAGCGCCGCGACGTGATCCGCCGGCGCCGCAGCGTATGTCGTGGTCAAGGTCACCTCCTTCTTCCAGAACACGTCGTTGATGGACAGCGGAAATGTCTGCCCCTCGTCAGTCGGAGCGAAGAACATGACTGTTCCGCCTTTGTCCACTGCATCAAGCGAAGCCTTCACTGCTGGAAGGGCACCGGTGCAGACAATGACATACCCAGCCTTCTTGCCTCCGTTGGCCTTAATCAAGTTGGCTGCAAGGTCTTTGTCCGATGCGACAGAGAAATCCGCGCCCATCCTCATGGCCATGTCCATCCTGTATTCCGAGATGTCGGCCGCGATGATCCTTCCTGCGCCCATGGCCCTGGCCAGGCTGACATGGAGAAGCCCGGAGATTCCGGCACCGATGACAAAAACGCTTACTCCGTGGGACATGGCCATCTTCTTCTGGCCCCGGAGGACGCAGGCCAGCGGCTCCGCGAACGTTGCTTCCTCGAAGCTCACGTCCTCGGGAATCGGATACACGCCACGATCCACGTTGATTGCAGGCAGCCTGACATATTCTGCGAACCCTCCGGGATGGAAATTGGTCCCGCCCTGAAGGCTCTTGCAGGCCGTATGGTGCCCGTGATGGCAGTAATCGCAAGTATTGCAAGGGACATGATGGCTCGCGACGATTCTGTCCCCTGGCTTATATCGGTCCACCCCATCTCCCGCCATCTCTACAGTGCCGGCAACCTCATGGCCCAGCACCAGCGGCACCTTGTCCCTGCGGTACCATTCCATAACGTCGGAGCCGCAGATGCCGCAGGCTTCGACCCGCATGAGGATTTCGTCGTCCCCGATTTCGGGAACGGGCATCTCCTCCAGCCTTATGTCGGAATTCGAATAGTACATGGCAACGCGCATTGCATTTCTGGGCATTGGCGACCTAGATGTGTGCTTCGTTAATGGAATTTTCGGAGGCTTCAGCCTTTGGAGAACGGTTCGATATGGATTGTAATATGGTCAGCGCCAGTCTCCTTCCGGACCACCCTCTCAATCATGGTGGACAGCTCATGAGCCCTATCCATTGTCTCGTTCTCCAGCAGGTCGCAGCACATGTTGACAGTCAGTTTTCCGGATTCCTTCCGGATTACTATGTCGTGGCAGGCCCTCACCCTTGGATATCGGGTGACTATTTCCCGCACCTTCCTGACCAAATCCTGGCGGTTGCCAGTGATGTCCTCCGTGACAGCGATGTCGCACTCGTGCGTCTCGATGTGCGTGTGTATCTCCTTTATCCCGAGCACATTTCTGGCCCTGATCTCGAATTCAGTCACCAAGTCATGAGCCTCCTTCACCGTGGCCTTGGCGTCAATTTCCAAATGCAGGTCTACCGAAGTCTCTCCCCTTAGTTTGTGGATTTCTACCTTATGGACGCCTTTTATTCCCTTTATTTTGAGGGCTTCGAGCGTTATCCTGCTGGGCAGGTTCTCGTCCGGGCTCTCCTGCGGCTCAATGTATACGACCACGTCGGCATTGTCCATCACATCTCTCACGCATGACTCGACGTTCTTGACAATGTCCTTGGAGAGGTCCAGGGGCATGTTCCTGTCCAGGGATATCCTGACGTCCACGAAGGCATACGGGCCTGAAGTCCTGGCCCGCACCCTCTCGCACCTTACACCGTCCAGCGCCTCGACCTTCATCCGTATCTGGTCAATCTTCCCCTCCGGGGCCTTGTCCATCAGGTAGTCCATGGTCCTCAGGCCAAGCTTGACCGTCGCATAGATTATGACTATACCCACGATTACTGCCGCAATCGGATCTCCAAGGGGGAACCCCAATTTCACGAAAATCAGGCCGACTATGACCACGGCCGAGCTGAGTATGTCGCTGGAGAAATGCAGCGCATCCGCCTCAAGCGCCTGGGAATGGTATTTCTCAGCAGCCCTGTAAAGCGCCCTTGCCCTTGATATATTGATGATAATAGACACTATCATTACCAGCATCATGCTTGCGAAAGCCAGGTCGCTCGTGTCCACATCCATCTCGCCCGACGTGATGCGCTTCGCTGCCTCCCAGAATATCCAGACGCAGGTCAGCAGCAGCAAAAGCGATTCGACGAGGGCCGAGAAGTTCTCGGCCTTGCCGTGCCCGAACGGGTGGTCCTCGTCCGCCGGCTTGGCCGAGGAATAGACCGCGATGACCGTTATCGCAGCGGCAACCAGGTCCAGGCCAGAATGCAGAGCCTCGGAAAGAATGCCCAGGCTGTTTGTGATAATGCCGACATACAGCTTGAACAGCACCAGGAATACCGCGGCGATGACCGAACTCATCGCGACCCTCTGCTTCGGGTCATGCCACATGTCCTTCATTCTCGAAGAAAATCCCATTTGAAACTCCGTGTCCAAGCCGCCTGATGTTGTCCGGAGATAAAGGGATTTCTGCCTAACAGCATGTCTTGGCCCGTTCCGAAGGCAAAACATCTTATATCCACCGAAATATCCGCAATCAATGGCAGTCATAACGCTGAGCTGCAGAGACCTGGTCCAACTTATCGGTCAGGACCTAACCCAGGACGAACTGCTGACAATGCTGCCCATGATGGGCTCGGACATCGACAGCGTCGAAGGCGACATCATGAACATAGAGTTCTTCCCCAACCGGCCCGACCTATATTCGGTGGAGGGCGTAGCAAGGGCAGTGCGCGGATTCATCGGCGAGCAGGTCGGTCTGGCCGAGTACCCAGTCAAGCACACTGACAATGTCCTAAGAGTGGACAAGTCCGTATCGGGCATCAGGCCGTTCATTGTTGCTGGCATAGTACGGAATGTCAGGATGACTGACGAGCTTATAGCGTCCCTCATGGAGGCCCAGGAGAAGCTGCATCTGACCCTGGGTAGGAAACGAAAGAAGGTGGCAATAGGCGTCCATGACATGACCAAGCTGAAGTTCCCGTTCACATACAAGGCAGTGGAGCCGAAGAGCATCAGATTCGCGCCCCTGGGATACACAATGAAAATGGACATGGCCGAGATACTTCAGAAGCACGAGAAGGGCATGGAGTATGCCTGGATTCTGGAAGGCAAGCCCAGGTACCCCATAATCGTCGACGCGGAAGGCCAGGTCTTGTCCTTCCCACCCATAATAAACGGCAACATCACCACAGTGACTGAGAAAACCACGGATATATTCTTGGACCTCACCGGAACAGACCTGAACACGCTGAAATGCGCCCTCAACATCGTTGCCACGCTCCTGGCCGAAAGGGGAGGCTCCATCGAGACTGTGAAGGTCATATATCCTGAATCGGAGATGGTGTTGCCGGAGATGCAGCCCAAAGAAAGGAACCTGTCTGTCGCGGAAGTTAATGCACTTCTGGGCACGGATTACACGGCAGAGCAGATAGCCGAACACCTCGGAAGGATGAGGTTCGGCGCTGAAGCCAGGGGTAATGAGGTCCTTGTGAAAGTACCCGGATACCGCAACGACATACTCCACAGCGTGGACCTGATGGAGGACATTGCAATCAGCGCAGGTTACGGCAACATACCCAGCCAGATGCCTCAATCCCTCACGTTCGGCGCTGAGCGCCCGCTCGAGGCCCTTTCCAACACGGCCCGCAGGCTCATGATTGGCCACGGATATCTCGAGGTCAAGAGTCTGGCCCTGTCCTGCGAGAAGGAGCAGTTTGAAATGATGCTCAGGCCGGAGAATCCCGGACTTGTGAAGATACAGAATCCGATAGCGGAATACCTGACTTGCGTCAGAGTTGCGCTGGCGCCCAGCCTGCTGGCATTCCTGAGGACCAACAAGCACCGAGATTTACCTCAGAACATATTCGAGGCAGGAAGCGTTGCCTCGGGCACTGACACAGTGCGGCACCTGGCAGCGCTGTCAATGCACCCGAAAGCGTCGTTCACTGACATGAAGTCGCTGGTGCAGACAGTGCTGCGGGACCTGAATATTCCTTTCGAGCTGGCCCACTGCCATGACCCGGCCTACATCCCGGGCAGGTCAGCGGAGATAATTGTCCGCGGAAAAGCAATCGGCAGCTTCGGGGAATACCACCCCCAGGTGCTGGAGAATTTCGGGCTGGGATACCCGGTGGCAGGATTCGAGATTGTTCTTGAAACCCCATAACGCTAAATATAATACATGGATGCCCATTCTTCTGTAAACATGCCGAGGTAGCTCGAACAAAATAGAATGTTGGAAATCACCCAACCTATTTTGTGAGCAAGCCTGATTTCCGAAGGAAATGAGGCGACGAAGCCCGGTTCCGGGCGCTCGGCACGATATCAATCGCAAACATGCCGAGGTAGCTAAGCCCGGTTAGGCGGCTGGCGCGTGACATGTGCCAGCCGACCCGGAATAAGGCGCCGGCCTTGAGAGCCGGTGGTGCCCTGCACCACGGGAGTTCGAACCGAAGACGAACGGCAACAAAGCGCTGCATCGTTCGTCGAGGCGCGGACGAGTCGCGAAGCGATTCGCCCAGCGTCCGAAACGAGCTTTGCTCGTTGAGGAATTTCCTCAACTTCGTCGAAATTCTCCTCCTCGGCGCTTTTTCTTTAAAATTAGACAATTGCCGAACATCCCACCCCAAGATATATAAAATATGTGACTGTGGCACAGAAAGGCGGGTGCACATGAATTACGAGTCAATACTTGTAGAGGGCGGCCGCATCATCACAGTCACGCTGAACAGGCCAGACAAACACAATGCGTTCGACGAGAAGATGATTGCCGAACTTACCGACTGCTTCTCCCGGATAAAAGAGTCAGCCAGAGTCATGGTCATTACCGGAGCCGGCAAATCGTTCTGCGCTGGGGCGGATTTGAAATGGATGAAGCGCATGGGCCAGTATTCCCGCGAAGATAATGCCGCGGACGCGGAGAAGCTGTCTGACATGTTCCAAGCCCTGGCATCGCTGAAAATTCCAACCATAGCCAGGGTCAACGGCGCAGCTTTCGGCGGCGGCGCGGGGTTGGTCTGCGCCTGTGACATAGCCATCGCCAGCGAGGAGGCCAAACTGGGATTCTCAGAAGTGAGGTTGGGCCTTCTGCCCGGTGTTGTTTCTCCCTATGTACTGGACCGAATCGGTCAGAAAAATGCAGCCAGGCTGTTCATGACAGGTGAGAGGCTGAAAGCAAAGGCAGCCATGAAGTTGGGCATAGTGGACATTGTTGTTGAACCGAGTGAGCTGGACAAAACTGTGGGAGAGACAGTCAACATGCTCATCTCCGGCGGTCCGGAAGCAGTCAAGGCATGCAAGCGCCTTGCCAGGACCGGAACCCACATGCCCCCAGACAAGTTCAGGAAGTACTGCATTAAGGCCATAGCTGACGCCAGGGCTTCTCCCGAGAGCAAAGAGGGCATGACAGCCTTCATGGAGAAGCGCGAGCCCAAGTGGAGGAAATGGAATGGAGATAACCAAGATTCTGATTGCTAACCGCGGAGAGATCGCAGTCAGGATAATGACGGCCTGCCAGGAGATGGGTATAGCCACGGTGGCTGTTTACTCGGACGCGGATGCTGGTTCTCCGCACATGGAGATGGCCAACGAATCATACTGCCTGGGCGACCCTGCGCCTTCAGCCAGTTACCTGAACATCGAAAAAATTATCGATGTCGCGAAGAAGAGCGGGGCCGACGCGGTCCACCCTGGCTATGGTTTCCTATCAGAGAATCCGAAGTTTCCCAAAGCCTGCGCCGATGCCGGCATTAAATTCATCGGGCCCACCGCCGAGGTCATTCACGGGATGGGCGATAAGATTGAAGCCAAGCGCACCATGAGGAATGCGGGCGTTCCTGTCATTCCGGGCTATACCGGCGAGGAGGAGAACGAGACGCTCGAAGAGGCCTGCACCCGCATCGGATTTCCGGTGCTCATCAAGGCTTCGGCCGGCGGCGGCGGAAAAGGAATGAAAATAGTCCGCAGCATGGACCAACTCAATGATGCAGTCGATTCAGCCAGGAGGGAAGCGAAATCGTCCTTCGGCAGCGACGAACTCCTGCTCGAGAAATATCTGGCCAAGCCAAGGCATATCGAATTTCAAATTCTGGCTGACGAGCACGGCAATGTCGTGCACCTGTTCGAGAGGGAATGCTCGATACAGAGGAGGCACCAGAAGGTTATCGAGGAGACACCCTCGGTGGCCGTGGACCCTGACCTCAGGGCAAGGATGGGCCAGGTTGCCATCGTCGCGGCCAAGACTATCGGGTATTCAAATGCCGGGACAGTGGAATTCATGCTGGACGCCGAGAGGAATTTCTATTTCCTGGAGATGAACACCAGGCTGCAGGTCGAGCATGCAATCACGGAGATGACAACGGGCATTGACATTGTCAAGTGGCAGATACGCATAGCCTCCGGCGAAAAACTCACCCTGGAGCAGGACAAGCTGATGCAGCGCGGCCATGCCATCGAGTGCCGCATATATGCCGAGGACCCGCAGAAAGGCTTCATGCCCAGCACAGGGACGCTAAAGACAGTGGAACTGCCCACGGGCGTCAACATAAGGCATGACACCGGTATAAGCTCCGGTTACAAGATATCGCCCTACTACGACCCAATGCTGGCCAAGCTCATAGTCTATGGCGAGGACAGGAAGGACGCGTCCAGGAAGATGGAGTGGGCCTTGTCGAATTACATCGCGCTCGGCGTCACCACAAACATCCCGTTCCTGCGCGCAATAGTGCATCACCCGGCATTCGCCAGCGGCGATATAGACACGCATTTCATCGAAACATATTTCGGGAACTGGGCATCCGCAGGGACACTGCCGCCCGAGGTTCTCATTGCGGCAGCAATCGACGACATGAAACATGCCGGCGTCATAGAGTCGATAAATGACGGCCAGGTATCACAGGAAACCCAGTCACCCTGGACCCAGGTGGGCAGATGGAGGATAGACAGCTGAGGCGATGGTATGGAGATGCACTACGAATACGAGGGAAAGCTGTATCCAGTCAAGATAATGCGTGAGGCCGAGAGTTACCGAATAACTGTCGGAGAAAAGACCTTCCAGGCCGAATGCAGGGAGCAGAAGCCCGGGTTTGTGACGCTTACAATAAACGGCAAGACGACGAAATGCAATATAGCGACAGACGGCAATCAGCGCCACATATTCATCAACGGCGAGGTGTACAGGTTCAACAAAGTCGAGGCAGGCGCAAAGCAGGCTTCATTTGACAAACTCCCGTCCAGCATCATGTCCCCCATATCCGGAAAGGTGACGGTGGTCGGCGCGAAGGCCGGCGATACTGTCAAGGCCGGGCATGTCATTCTGATGATTGAGGCAATGAAAATGGAGTATCAAATAAAGGCGCCGTACGACGGTAGGGTCGAAAAAATCAATTTCAAGGTGGGGGACCAGGTGGACATAGGCGCCCTGCTGATAGGCATGGAGAAGAAGCCAGAGGATGCAATGGAGGCATGAGCATGGATGCTATCGAGACAAAAATAGACACGGACGGGACCGAGTTCAAGGAGAACAGGGAGCATTACCTGAAGCTGGCGGCCAATCTCAAGGAAAAAATCGAATGGGCCAAGGCTGGCGGCGGAGCCGAGCAGGTCAAGCTGCACAAATCGAGGGGCAAGATGCTTGCCAGGGAGCGCATAGACGCGCTACTGGACCCGGAGTCCCCCTTTTTGGAACTGAACCCGCTTGCCGCTGTCGGGATGTACGAGAACCAGGCTCCATGCGCCAGCATCGTCACAGGCATAGGCATTGTCCATGGCCGCGAAGTAATGGTCATAGCCAACGATGCGACGGTGAAGGGGGGAACCTACTACCCAATGACAGTGAAGAAGCATCTCAGGGCCCAGGAAATTGCCATGGAGAACAACCTGCCCTGCATTTACCTAGTGGACTCGGGCGGCGCGTTCCTCCCCCTCCAGGACGAGGTCTTCCCCGACAGGGAGCACTTCGGCAGAATTTTCTACAATCAAGCGAGAATGAGCGCCATGAAGATACCTCAGATAGCCCTGGTCATGGGCTCATGCACCGCGGGCGGAGCGTACGTTCCGGCCATGTCTGACGAGACAGTCATGGTCAAGGGCAATGCCACGATTTTCCTCGGCGGCCCTCCGCTCGTGAAGGCCGCCACGGGCGAGGAAGTCAGCGCCGAAGACCTGGGAGGCGCCGATGTGCACTGCCGCAAGTCCGGAGTCAGCGACCACTATGCGCAGAATGATGAACAAGCACTCCACATCGGCCGCAACATACTTGAGAACCTGAACCGCCAGCCCAAGACCAGCATCAAGACCAGAAAGCCTGAGGAACCCAAGTACCCGATAGAGGAGATATACGGCATCATACCCAAAGACTCGAAGAGGCCGTTCGAGGTGCGCGAGATTATCGCGAGGATTGTGGATGGCTCGAAATTCCACGAGTTCAAGGAGCTGTACGGCACCACGCTGGTGACGGGTTTTGCGCATATCATGGGGTATCCGGTGGGCATACTGGCCAACAACGGAGTGCTGTTCTCGGAGTCCGCCCTGAAGGGAACACATTTCATAGAGATGTGCTGCCAGCGCAAGATACCGCTTGTATTCCTGCAGAACATCACCGGCTTCATGGTCGGCACCAAGGCCGAGTCCGGCGGCATAGCCAAGGACGGCGCCAAGATGGTCACGGCCGTGTCAAACGCCCAGGTGCCGAAGTTCACAGTCCTCATAGGCGGCTCGTTCGGCGCGGGCAATTACGGCATGTGCGGCCGCGCTTACGGCCCAAGGCAGTTATGGATGTGGCCCAATGCCAGAATCAGTGTCATGGGCGGCGAGCAGGCTGCGAACGTTCTCTCCACTGTCAAGAAGGACCAGTTGTTCCGCAAGGGCGTGGAGATGACCCAGGAGGAGGTCGAGAACCTGAAGAAGCCCATACTGGAGAAGTACGAACTGGAAGGAAACCCATATTACTCCAGCGCCAGGATATGGGACGACGGCATCATCGACCCGACCCAGACAAGGCTGGTGCTGGCTCTAGGGATATCGGCGGCGCTGAACGCGCAGATTCAGGAGGCGGGATTCAGTTTATACAGGATGTAGGCCTGACCAAATATCGCCTCAAGAATAATTTATACAGTGCCGCTGGACTACACATTGTCACACATAATCCGCGTTTAATTGAAAATAAGTGCGGATATTGACACGGAATCATGCATAATTATAAATATTCACATCCAATGGCGGCGAACTTTATAAAAGGGCTCGATGGTGAAAGCCATGGGCAGAACAGAAGCCAGCCGCATAGATCCGAGGAAGTGCGCCTCGTCCCCAGTTTACGAACTCTACGCTGCCCTGGATACGGACAGGAACGGCCTCTCGTCCGAGAAAGCGAGCGCACTCATGCAGTCCCACGGGGCGAACGTCCTCCCGGAACAGGCGCGGCCCCTGCTCATAATAAAATTTTTGGGCCATCTCAAGAACCTGTTCAACGTACTTTTATTGGTCGCGGCCGGCCTGTGCTTCTTTGTGGGCGTCTCCTCGGACGACCCGACATCTTATCAGATGGGTTTCGCCATCGTCGCAGTGGTCATCGTCAGCATCCTGTTCACTCTGTTCCAGGAGAAGCGGGCGGAGAGCGCGGTGGACGCAATCAAGGATCTGGTACCCAAGAACGCAAAGGTGATGCGCGACGGCAAGATCAAACAACTGGCCATCTCGGAGATCGTCCCGGGCGACGTCATATTCCTCGAAGAGGGGGACAAGGTTCCGGCCGACGCGCGCGTGGTGGAGAGCTTCAGTCTCTCCGTGGACAACATCATCCTGACCGGCGAATCGGACCTCCAGAGGCGGTCTGCCATGTGCGGAGCCGAGGCAGTTGCCGAAGACCTCTACAAATGCAAGAACCTCCTGTTCGCCGGCACGACGATAAGTTCGGGCAATGCCTACGCCGTCGTGGTCGCCACAGGCCCGGACACGGAGTTCGGCCGCATCGTGGCCATGGCCCAGAACGTCGTGGAATCGGAGAGCCCGCTCCAGAAGCAGCTAGACGGCACTGCACGGCTGAATTTCATAGTCGCGATTGCTGTCGGAATCGCGTTCTTTGTAACATCCATCCTCTTTCTGCGCTTGTCATTCCTGACAAGCATCCTGTTCATGATTGGCGTCATGATATGCCTCGTCCCCGAAGGGCTCCAGATAACAGTGACGCTCTCACTCGCGCTGAGCAGTCAGGCCATGTCGAAGAGGAACGTGATAGTCAAACGCCTTTCTTCCGTCGAGACTCTCGGGTCATGCACTGTAATATGCTCGGACAAGACAGGCACCATAACCGAGGGCCAGATGACAGTGAGGATGGCCTGGGCGGGAGGGGAGACCTTCGAGGTGTCCGGCGAGGGCTACGGCCCCGAAGGCAGCATAACTTCCGGAGGGGAGACCCTGAAGGCCCAAGACAGAACCGCCCTGAAGGTGTTGTGCGACATTGCCGCGCTGGACAACACAGCCACGTTGGTGCCTCCGCTGGACAGGCGCAAGTCGAGGTGGACGGCTGTCGGGGACACCACGGACGCAGCCCTGCTGGTGTTCGCAATCAAGGGCGGCCTCATTCCCAAAGCTTCATTAGTTGAGCAGCCCAGGATAGGAATGATACCGTTCGATTCCAACCGAAAAATGATGTCCAGTGTCCACAGGGCCGGCCCCGAGATACTTTGCTATACAAAAGGCGCAGGCCAGGCGATACTTCCTAGATGTAGCTCCATCCTGTGGGCTGGGAAAATCGTTCCATTGACACGCGAGCTGAAGGCGCAAGTCATCGCCCAGATGGAGGCCTTCGCCAAAGGCGCCTACCGCGTGCTGGCTCTTGCCTATAGGACAATGCCCGGAGAATCAACGAATTACGAGTCAGACACCCATGAGACAGACCTGACCTTCGCAGGCCTAGTGGCGATATACGACCCTCCTCGTGCAGAAGTGCCGGAGGCCATTCACAAGGCTCGTACAGCTGGCATCAGAATAATAATGATAACCGGAGATCACGAACTTACCGCTGAGGCCATTGCCAGGAAGGTCGGTATCATATCCGGCAGCGACTTCCGGGTCGTCACCGGTACAAAGCTGGCTCAGATGTCGGACAAGCACCTTGTGTCCCTATTGAAAGTGAAGGAGCTTGTGTTCGCCAGGACCACGCCGGAGCAGAAGCTGCGCATTGTGCGCATGCTCAGGGCTCGTCGGGAGATTGTCGCTGTCACGGGCGACGGGGTGAACGACGCCCCCGCCCTCCTTGAAGCGGACATTGGCGTCGCAATGGGAATCACCGGGACCGACGTGGCCAGGGAGTCCGCGGACATGGTGCTGCTGGACGACAACTTCGCGTCAATCGTGAACGGAATCGAAGAGGGGAGGGCCGTATTCGACAACCTGAAGAAGTTCATTATTTACGTTTTCTGCCACAACTGGGCCGAGATGGTGGCTTTCCTGGCCTTCGTACTTCTTGGCTGCCCTCTGCCGCTCGCAGTCATCCAGGTTCTGCTCATTGACCTGTTCCTCGAGATTCCGACGGGCCTCAGCCTCACGAGCGAGGCTCCGGAGCCGGGCATCATGGAGCGCGCTCCCCGGAAGAAAGGGACCAAGCTGTTCGGCAAATGGGCCATGGCCCGCGCTGCCTACATCGGCCTGGCAATCGGCGTTTACACGCTGATGTGGGTGTTCTACTATTGGAACCAGAGCGGATGGTCAGGCGAGTCCGTCATCGAGAACGCGGACATTTACCTGAAGGGCATGACCATAATGACCGCCGGAATCGTCGCTGGCCAGTTGGGCGTGCTCTTCGCCATGCGCACCGGAATCAAGTCCTCCTTCGAGGTGGCGCTTCATAAGAACAAATGGCTGGCGTATACCGCGGTCATCGAGTTCCTCGGTCTGCTGGTCGCGATCAATCTGCCTGTGGTGAATGAGCTGCTGATGCTCTCGCCAATCGATCCAGTGTATTGGCTGGCACTGTATCTGATAGCGCCCGTGGTACTTCTGATGGAAGAGGCCAGAAAGGCGGTGGTCCGCTCGACCTTGAAGGCACCGGCTTTGGTGCCGGTCGTTCATCCATTACCAGAGCCCGCCAGGGCAGACACGGGACAGCCCAGCGCCGCAAATTTCGTCGAGCGCACTGGCCCAGTGGTCGTCATCACCGGCATGGCCCCGGACGACGAGGACGCATTCGTCATGGCCCTCACAATGGGCGAGCACAGCGGCTCAAGGGTGATTCTGGCCAGGACCCAACCCGTCGGCAAGGGGCAATGGATGGAGAAGAGGTTCGGAATTCTTGCAGAGAGGGCCGTGAAAATTCCGTTCGAGTATGCCGAGACTGGGCTTGAGAAGTCAGGTCGGCGCACAGTTCCCGGTGAGGGCTTCAGGAAAATGATTGAAGCATCTGGTACTGAGACTGTGATTGTCACAGTGGGCAGAGATGCCTTCAAGAAGAGCGGCCACATTTCCAAGAATTATTCCTGGTTGCGCGAATATTCAGAAAAGAGGATTATATTGGTGAGCCCGGGCCCAACCAAGCGCCAGTATCCCGATTCCAAGGGATACAGGATACTGATACCGGTACTCGAGGCATTTCACAAAATGCCATTCGAGTTGGCCTCCGCGCTTTCAGGAAACAGAAACATACCGGACGTGGATGTCATAGCGGCCAAGGTTGTCGAGATGCCGGCCATAACCCCGCTTTATTCCATTTACAGGCCAGAAACGCTCGTTGACTCGAAGAGGCAGCTTTCCTTCCTCCAGAACATGAAGGGCTGGCCCATTTTGAAATTCATTCACTCGAAAGTGCTCCTGGTCAGGAACACCGTGCGGGACCTTGTTGATTTCGCTTCGGAACGCAAGGTCGACATGGTCATCCTCGAGGGCGACTGGGCGCACGAGCGCACAGGCTTCACATCCAGAGTCGAGCGCGATATCGCCATCAATGCCAAGTGCACTGTCGCCGTGGTGCTGCCGCCAGATTCGGCGGTGTGATGGGTTGGCCGGTGCCGGAGCCCTGTGGCCGGGTCGTGCGCCGGTTTAGACACCTCCCCGGGCTTTACGCCGAATTCAAAATTCAGCTAACTCGCATTGCCAGCAATGCTCGTACACCCGAGGTTTCCTAAGGATGAACTTAATTGTCACCAACCCGGTTCCGGCAACCGGGTCACAACCCCGGCCTTATAAACAGAACGCGATAGACGACCGGGGCATGATGGAATTGGCTGGAACTGACCATTGGGATGGTTGGAAGGAACTGGCGAATCCGGAAAAACTATTTCGCCTTGGCTGCCCGATGTTCCTTATCCAGCACCTTCTTTGCATCGGGCACCCACTTCAGGAATGCCTCAATTTTGGCACACGGGTAGTCTGCGCACCGGCCGCAGTTCTTCACGCCCTTCTTTATCCCGCACAGCCGCATCTCGCATTCGGTGCAGTGGTGGATTTTCTTTCCTGGTGTAGTACAGCCATTGCAATTGATATTCTCCGGCCTGATGTCCGATTTGTACATCTCGGACCATTTCAGGGCCGTCTGCTTTCGCAATTCGTTGTCATTTTTCAACGTGGCCAGGTAGGCCGGGCATTCCGTGCACACGAGTCCGCAGTATCCGATTATCTTCTCCATGGTTTCACCTATATCTTCTTCGCAATATTCTCAATTGCATCAAGGCCTGCAATTTCCGAAGCTTTTGCCTCGGCAAGATGCTGGATTGCCTTCTCCCTTCTCCCGGGATTCCGGATGTGGTCCAGTTTTCTTCCGTTGAACGGGAACAGCATGGCCACCTCCTCGAGATTGTTCCTGACTTTGACGTAATGTCCCATTGCTTTATCGATTTCCGCATCCATGCCAGGTATCCGGGCCTTCGCCTCCTTCAGGAACTTGACCGCATTCACGCGGCATTCTGACCACACAGCTGCATTGTATGCTGCTCCGTGCATCTCGGCCTGGCCGTATTCCCGTTCCTTTTCCAGGGCTGCAATCCATGCATCGTAGGCTCTCGGGCCCGATGAATACCCGGGGAATATCCATTCCGGCGGATTGGTGGCATGGCGGACTGCCTTGAGAAGCGCATCTTTGACAGTCTTCCTGTCGTTCGGGACAGTTCCGCGGCGAACGCTCATCACGTCCAGAACGCCAATCTCCGAAGTTCCGAGCTCCCGCCAGGGTGTCGGACCGGGCCCGTTCTCCGGGCAGCATCCGTCGCGCAGGTATCCAACATCATCATATCCAGCTATCAGATAAAATTCGGGGATGAGCAGTTCCCAGCCATAGCAGGGGATGCACGAGTCAATTGCCTTTTTCACATGTTCCCAGGCCTTCTCCTGCTTCGCGTTGAAATCAGGCATCTTCTTCTCCGCGAAAACACCCGAAATCTCGCAGCCCAGGTTAGGCACGAGCTGGAACAGCATCTCCGTCTTCCAGGCGGTCGGTCCGCTGGCGCACAGTTCGTCGTGCATGTTGATGATAAAAGCATGCCCAGTGGCTCCGAACACCCATGCGGTGGAATGCCCGAGCCCGAGGAAATGCTGGCAGCTGTCTATGCAGGCAATGTGTGTGGTCCAGAGCTGGCGGTAATGGAAGTTCTCCAACTTCTTCATGGATATGGAAATGCCCAACCGATTACTTAAGGTTTTAGAAAGGGACATCGAAACTATTTCCTTGCAAAGCTTTCAACATGCTTTGCCTCCCTCAGCCTTCCCCATTTCCCGTAAAGCTCTTTGGCGCGTGCAGCATCCGCATCCGCTGCTTCCATTCTTCCTGTCTTCCGGTACAGCTTTGCCCGGCTGACCAGCAAGCCTGCCGCAGCCAGGTCATCGTCTATCTGGCGGCCCGTGGCCATTTTCAACCCTGCATCATAATGCCGCTCGGCCTCGCCCAAGTCCCCTGCCGTAAAGGCCAGGTTACCGCGCAGCTCCAGCAGCCTCATGTTTATGGGCGCGTATGCGAGTTTCTCCGCGATAGCCTCCAGCTCGGCGAGCGCGCTGCCTGGTTCGGCCTCGCCCAACTCGACCAGGTCCATAAGTATGGCGAACCTCATCCTGTTCAGATTCTTCTGTTCGGCAATCGCCAAAGCCTCTTTGTAAAGCGACACAGCCGCCGCATTGTCGCTCTGGAATTTCCTGATGTCGGCCAAGGCGCTCTTTGCCATGCATAGGCCGGCAAGGTCCCCAGATTCGGCGAAGAGCCCCGCTGACTTGGTGAGGCACTCGGCAGCGACGTCCAGCATGTCCAGCTGCACATGCACCATGGACATGTCCAGGTATGACCAACCCATGCCGCCTTTCGACCTGTTCTTCCTCCTCAGCTCGAGAGACTCTGTCTGGTAGGCGAGGGATTCGGCATGCCGGCCCATCATCGCCAGCGTATAGCCGATGTTCCCGAGCGTGGAGGCCATGTGATGCGTGTTCCCCATCTTCCGGGCGAAGGCCAGGGCCCGCTTCAGGCTGGCGAGGGATTTTTCGAGCTCCCCGCAGTCCGAGTAGGCCATGCCCAGCATGACAAGGGCATGGTTCAGCGCGGTCAGATCCCCGCGCTTCTCCATGTAGGCGGTCGCCTTCTCTAGCAGTTTGGATGCTGCCTCATGCTCTCCGCCGAAATGCATGTGATATCCTATCTCCGAGTATGCGGTGGCAAGGCAGCCCAGGTCATTGCTCGCCTCGGCTTCGTCCACTGCCTTCTGCAGCATGGCTTGTGCTCTATCATCATGACCCAGAATCTCGCATGCATTGCCCAGCATTGTCAGCATACTTACCCTTATGACCGGGTCCTTCACTGCTTCCAGCTTCTCGAAGGCCATGTTGGCGTTAGCATCCGCCGTGTCCTTCTCCCCTGCCCTTGCGCACATCCAGCCGTATCTAGCCAGTATCTGGGCGCTGATGTCACTTGAAACGCCATCGCCCAGGGGCATAACTCCCCCGAGAATTTTCCTCGATTTTTCAAGGTCGCCGGCCAGATAAACTGCATTGGCCGCCTTCAGAGTCACGGCAAGGCGCCTGTCCCCGTCCAGCAATACAATGGCCCTCGCGTAGTCTGCAGCGGACTCCTTGACTGCGCCCACCCGCCTCTCCGAATCGGCCAGCTTCTCAAGGATTTGGGCCTTGACCTCATCGTCAGCATACCCCGCACCCAATTTCGGCATGATGTCGAGCGCTGTGCCGTAGAATCCCCTGGCCAGCTCGGCGGCGTATGCCCCTTCCGCCCTCTCGCCAGCCTCGAGCAGGTACCCGAACGCCTTCGGATTGTCCCCGCTGGCCGAGAAATGCCTGGCAAGCTCGTAAACCGCATCCCCGCCTCTCGCCTGCCTGGTCCTTTCGCAATACTCGCCGAGGTTCCTGTGATAGACTGTTTTCCACCTTCCGGAGATGGTCTCATAGGTCACCTGCCTGAACATGGCATGGGAGAAACCCAACCCGGCATCCTTGGCCGCGAACACCCCGGATTTCTTGAGCTTCTCCACCTCCGGCCCGGGATTACCGAGAGAGCTGAGCGATGCCAAGTCCGGGAAATTAAAATTTTCGCCTATGCAGGATGCATACTCAACCACTGCCACGGCCCTTGCGTCCAGGGTATCCAGCCTTCGCCTGACAACCTCCTCCACGCTCCCCGGCAGCTGGTAGTCCGCCCTGGCAATGTGATATGCGCCTCTCTCGTGAATTATGCCGCCGTCCTCGGCCATCTGCCTAAGTGTCTCGATTATGAACAGTGGGTTGCCGGTGGAATCCCCGGTCAGCCTGGCAATGAAATCCTCCTGGAATTCGTTTGGCTGGAACATCCTGTCCGCCAGGGAGCGGACACCGTCCTTGTCAAGCCCACCCAGGCCAAGCTCCGAGACTGTTTCCTCCTCCTTCACGGCTGACCTGAACCTTGTGAAATCCTGACCTCCATCCTCTCTCGCCGTGGCAATCAGGAGCAGGTCCCGGTTCTTTATGTTGCGTGCAATGTAAGAGAACAGGAACAGCGAGGACTCGTCAGCCCAGTGAACATCCTCGAGCATCAGGACGACAGGCTGCTTCTCTGTCAGGCCGTCAATATGGGCCATGACGTTCTCCGCTATCCTGAGCCTCTCGTTCTCGAACTTCACGCCCTCCAGGTCTTTCCTGACAAGGAACCGGCTGCGGGCCAGCGCATCAATGCCTTCCTGCAGGGGGCCGAGCTCGCTCATATTGCCTGTCCAGGAGGCCATAGCCTTGCCATGGGTCTCGCATATCTCCCTCGCAGCCCCGGCCAGAACGGCCCTCATCTGCGGATGCTCCTTTCCTTTGGCCACCGCGGTGATGAATATGCCCGGGGCATGCTCGGTCATGATTGTCATGTCCCCGTAGACGAGCTTTCCCAGCCCGGCTGCCTGGTGGCCACCGGAATCGAACGAGTCCCTGACAAAATTCTGCACGGCTGACAGCATGCCGGCGAATATGTCCGCGTCCATGCCATCTGAGCCGCCCGACTTGGCCAGGAGCATCCCGGATTCGTTGATCAGGAACACGCTGCCGAAGCCGGTGTACTCGTCCTCCTGGAAAAGCCTGCCGCCCATCACGCCGGCAAGCGCATCGGAGAATGCACCGAACGGCCTTACATCGCTCTCAGTCGCATGGCCCCTGAGCACCCTCGCTCCGCCGACAGTGCCGAGGAACTCGTCCACCAGCCTTGTCTTGCCAATGCCGGGCTCGCCGATTACGATGACTGCCTGTCCCTCCCCGCCTACCGCCTTTGCCAGAAATTCCCTCAGGCTGGCGAGTTCTCCGTCCCTGCCTGCCAGGCTGCGATTCATTTTGACTTTCAGTTCATCCATGACAGGCTTTGGTAAGCCTTCGGCATTATTTGATGTTTTTCAGACCGGGCAGGTCAGCATTTTTCCCAGTACTTCCTGTCTGCAGAGGGCGGCTTCTCGCTTCCCTGGTACTTCCCGCCCCAGACATTGAGCCCGGCTTTTTCATCTGCGTCTATCCTTTCCTGAAGCATGTCCAGGAGGCAGTCCTCGGTGAAGCCGAGCGCCCTCATCTTCTGCGGCGTGGGTATCCCGTTCTGGGTCCATCCCCTGCGGTGATACACAGCGTCAGAAAGCTTCTGGTACTGGTCCAGCCTGTACTCCTTGGTGGTGTCCAGCTTCTGCAGCGTGGTCATCTTGGCCACCTTTTCCTTAGCTAAGCCGATGCTTTCCACAAGCTGTTTGTCGTACCGGTCTTTCCTGGACAGATACTCCATCTCGGTGACAGGGCCCATGGCCCTGAATGGGAGCCTGTCCTCCTTCCTGGTGCCCCTGCCCATCCAGACATTCATGGCGCGCTGGAAGTTGTACACTTTCTCAGACATGTCTATCAGGTCCTTGGGCTTTATTTCCCTGCCCAGGGTTGCGCCCATTATGTCGGCGTAATTCTGAACGTGCTCCGGAACCTTGGCCGGTTCCTTTGCAGTGCTGTTTCCCACCGGCGTCACGTCGTTCCAGGGAAGCTTGCACAGGCCCACGAGCCCGAACCATGTCCTCCATATCGGGAAGTAATGCAGGGCTTCGGCCTTGTCCGCGAACGTGGGAATCTGCTTGTTCACCATGTCCATGAATATCAGCCAGGCTTCGTCGTGCTGCGGCCCCTTGTTGGTGAGGCCGTAGCCGCCCTGCTGGGCGAGCGACTCCTTGCACACGTATTCCGAGAACTCCAGCCCTTTCTGTTCCATGCCACAGTTCTCGATGATGTACGGGTCGCCCCATCCGTTCTTGATGAGCCAATCTTTGGTCCTCCTGATGCCTTTGGACGCGACCTGGATGAACTCATCCTTGTCTCCGCGGGCTATACGGTGCATGAATTCGAGAATGGCCTCGGCATTGCCCCATTGCAGCTCAAGGCCTCCGCACCTCTCCTTGTTCAGGATCCCGTACTCGTACATCTCCATGTAATAGGCCATACCGGTGCCGAAGGAAATAGTGTCAAGCCCGTAGCAGTCGCAGTAGAAGTTCCACTCGATGACCCAATCAGGGTCCCAAAGCCCCATGTTGGCGCATGCCGCGGTGTTTTCATACTCAGGTCCATCAACTGAAAACTTCATGCCCTTGTACGGGCCCGTCATGATACTGAAGCCGTCCACAACCTTGGCGCAGGCCATGGTACAGCCGAACCAGCATCCGTCCGGGATTACCTGGGTGAAGCGCCTGTAGAAATGATGGGAATGCAGGTTTGCAGCCTTTGGGTGCGAGCCGAACCGGTAATTCTCTGTGGGCAGTAGATCGTAAGCGTCCATCACTTCCACGATGTTGCCTGTCCCAACGACTCTCATGTTGCACTGGCTCTTGTCGAGGTCGCGCATCTCCCTGTGGTGCTTGAGGCCGGTCGCGGCGACCTTGTCCGGGTTCGCGGGATTGTTGGAGAGGCCGTCGAAATGCTCCACCCTGGCCACCAGGGCCTTCAGCTTCTTGTCCCTGAACACCGTGCCTAGCCCGCCTCGGCCATGCTGCTTCAGCCTGGCAACCTTCCTCCGCGGGTCGTAGAACGAGATGTTCAGGATGCCCCAGTAGGATGTCTCTGCGCCTTTTCCGGCCGAAACGACAGCGACTTTCTGCCTTGCCGAATCGGTATCTTCCGCAGCGTACATATAAGTCAGCTGTTCCGCGACCAGGTGGGCATTGACTTCCTCATGTGGCGCTGTCTCAATCGTCACCTTTCCTTCAACACCGTCGATAATCACAGCCACGTCCTTCTTTGCCTTGCCCTGGATTTCGATTGCGTCGAAACCGGAGAATTTCATATAAGGCGCGAAGTAGCCGCCGGCGTTGGAGTCGCAGACCATGTTCGTGAGCGGCGAGACAGTCACGGCCAGGCATTTGCCCATTCCCGAGTACTGCGTGGTGCCGCAGAGAGGCCCGGCCGCCATCACGAGCTCGTTCTCCTCGCTGTTCCAGCGCGTCGTTGGCTTGATGGCGTCCCGGAGGAGCTTGAGGTCGAAGCCCTTGCCCCCGGTGAACATCCTTTTCATTTCCTCGGTCACAGGCTTTTCCTTTATCTCGTTGGTTGAGAGATTCACGTACAGTGTCCGACCGGCATAGCCCCGGACGACCTTGCTCTTCTCGTATTTGTGCTCGGCCAAAACCTTATGATCTTTCATCATCTTGGCGAGGTCCCATTCATGCCTTGTGTTTCCAGTCTCAAATCCCTGACCAGTCTTCAGCGTGATGGGCCTGAACCCGCAGTCCACAGTCTTTTCCGGGCCCTTCATGGGCAAACCCTCCCATGCTTGGCATAAACCTCTTCGCGAATGTCGTCGAGGTCCACTTCCTTCAGTTCAAGCGCACCCTCCGGGCAGGCCCGGACGCATGCCCCGCAGGCTATGCACTTGAATGGAACGATGACCTCCGGTGCTCTTCTCATCACGCCCCTGGGGCAGAATCCGACGCATGCCTGGCAGCCCACGCATTTCTTTTTGTCCAGGACCACTGTCCCCGAGTTCAGCCGCTTTATGGCCTGCACCGGGCACAGGTCAATGCACAGCCCGCACATGTTGCAGTTTGTCATGGCGAAACCGGAGCTGGATTTCTCGATCCTGATTGCGGACCATTCGCCGCCCTTGTCATTCTTGTGATGGACCTTGGAGCACGCCTTCATGCAGTCCCCGTGGCCCTTGCATTTCTCCGGGTGGAACACGATTATTTTCACAGTTGCCATATTTCCACCTCACATCAGATAGAAGAATCCGAACACCAGCGCCCAGCAGAAAGTGGACACTCCGGTTGCCGCGGCATAGTACCTTCTCTTTTTGATTGCAAAATGAAGCGGCCGCATCGAGAGCACGGTCAAAGGCAGTGCGACGCCTCCGAACACTGCCGCGAAGAAGCCGCTCCCGACCATCACAGGCAGGTTGTGGCCGAAGTTGTCCACCGAGAAAATCGCGCCTGTGAGCACGGGGGTCATGATCTGCGTGAACATGTACCCGACGGTGAAAATGACGAACCCCGATATGATGCCCAGCAACGCCAGTGTCTTGGCCCTCCTCATGTGGCCCGGGCCGTGGACATTGAACACGGGCCTGTTGAATATAAGCTCGAAGACGAATCCTTCTGCCATTATGGCCAGAGCCGAGCAGACTACGCATGTTCCGACAGGTGCCCAGAACCTGAGCGCGCCTGCGACAATTGCCATGCCGAGCTGCATCCACACGACATTGTACAGCCGCCTGGTGAGCATCATCAGGCCAAGTCCGATAAATCCGCCAAGGAAGGCTCCCATAGGGAATCCGACTGGACTGATTTCACCCAGCATGCATTCGAGCATTCCCCAGAGCGAGCCGAATAGCATTATCCCGGCCAGCACCCTGTATTTATCCATGGTCTTGGTTTCCATCTACACCACCTCAATTGATGCCAGGTCCCTAATCCAGAAGCTCTGAGTGAGTCCAGGAAACACTGCCCTGTGTTTCGCCAAGGTCAGGTATCCGTTCTGAATGTCATTCCAACTGACGTCCTTCTGGTAATGGTCCTGGCCCGTGAGCCTGTAGGTATGCGCCTCCGGGCTCTGGACACCGGAATCCATGACCAATTCTTGCAGGTAGACTCCCTCGTAAGACAGGTCATTGGCAGTGAAGGTGTGCGTCCCGTAATCATCGAATATGTTGGCCCAAGCGTAATCGACGCCGTTGATTGTGACAATGGCCGAGTCCCCCTGGGGGACGAAAGTGTAGGCCAGGGCGCTGAATGACACAATCAGAATGACCGCCGCGGCAATCCCGAGAACCATGTTCAATTTTCTGGCGTCTGCCATGCTTGGTCTATAAGAGAATATTTACATAAAGCTTTTGTATGCATTCACTTCCAGCCAACCATCCCTGGATTCAGTTCCAGCCATTGCCATCATGCCCCGGCTGGACGAGCATTGTAGCTCCCTGGCAATCTGTGGACATCAATGCGAGTTAGCCGAATTGTTGAATTCGGCGTAAAGGCCGGGGTTGTGGCCTGGTTTCCTGAACCAGGCTGGTGACGATTGAGCTCATCCTTAGGAAACCTCGCCCGTGAGGGCGGGGAGGTATCTAAACCGGCACACATCCCGGCTCCGGGGACCCAGCACCCCTCCAACCGCCCAACACATTGCCGCATCCAATCAGAAAGCGTATATACTCATATTGGTTTATTAGCACTCATGAAACTCAAACTCGACGGCTGGCAGCTCGGCATAACTTTCTCGGCATGCCATTTCCTGCCCGGCCACTCGAAATGCAACCGCCTCCACGGGCATAATTACGCGCTGCACCTTCATGTTTCAGGCGAGCCCGACGACACCGGCATAATCTATGATTTTGTGGAGCTGAAGAAGGCCATGAAATCCGCGGCAGAGGATATGGACCACTGTGTGCTCATGCCCGGGAAATCCAAAGCCATGAAGCTGGAGCATGAAGCCGGCCAGGTAAATGTGTCATTCGCGGACAAGCATTATTCATTCCCCGAGGGCGACGTGAAAATCCTGGACCTCGAAGTGGTGTCGGCCGAGATGCTGGCCAGCCATTCGCTGAAAACCATTCTGTCCAAGCTCAAGTTCGGAAAAAACATCACGAAGATCAAGGTCGGCGTTGACGAGGGGAACGGCCAGGGGGCATGGGCATCGAGAGAGCTGTAGGACAGCAGCGTGCAGTCGTGCTGCTCTCGGGCGGGCTTGATTCTGCCACCTGCCTGGCGATAGCCTCCCAGAAATACGAAGTCCATGCGCTCACTTTCGATTACGGGAGCAGGCACTCGAGGGAGATAAAATCCGCAAAGGCGCTGGCTCGGCACTACAAAGTAAAAAGCCACACAGTTCTGAAAATCGGAATGGGTGCCATAGGCGGCTCCTCGCTCACCGATGGCTCAATCCCCGTTCCCAGGGCGAAATCACGCAGTGAGATAGGCAAAGGCATACCCAGCACATACGTACCAGCAAGGAACATGGCATTTCTCAGCCTGGGAGTCGCCCTGGCGGAGGCAAAGGGCGCAACCAGGGTTTTCATAGGCGCCAACTCAGTGGATTACAGCGGATACCCGGACTGCAGGCCCGAGTTCATCGAAGCCTTCCAGAAGGCGGCGGACATGGGCACGAAGGCCGGCGCCATGGGCAAGCCAGTAAGAATAGAAGCCCCATTGCTGAAGCTGTCCAAATCCGACATCATCAGGAAAGGAACCAAACTGGGTGTTCCGTATGGATTGACATGGACATGCTATTCTGGCGGAAAAAAACCATGCGGCAGATGCGAGGCATGCATTCTCAGGCAGGACGGATTCAGGGAGGCCGGTCTGGATGACCCGCTCGGGCATTGAGGTCAGGAAGGCCAAGAAGGCGGACGCCCCAAGGATGGTTGAGATAATGGAGGCCAATAATCATTTCTACCACCCAGTAGTCGACGGGCACGAATCAATAGCCAGACAGCTGACGATGGAGAACAATGTCATCCTTGTGGCCGAGACAGAGAATAAGGTCGTCGGATTCGTCCTCGGAACCTGGGACGGCGCCCGCGCTTTTCTTTTCAAGATGTCTGTCCATCCGAAGTTCCAGAGGCGGGGAATAGGAACCATGCTGGTCAGGGCCGCTGCCAAGGCATTCAGGAAGATGGGCGCCGTCACCATGGGCCTCTCGGCCGCGGATGGCACCATGGGCGAGGCCAACAATTCGGTCCAGTTCTGGGAGAAACTCGGGTTCGAGCAGATACCTGCCAGGCTGATGATAAATTTCGAACTGGACAAATTGCTGGAGGCCGAGGAATGAAGGTATGCGAGATATTCCACAGCATCCAGGGCGAGGGTGTGAACATGGGCGCCCCCACCGTGTTCGTGAGGCTGAGCGGTTGCAACCTGGCCTGCAGGTGGTGCGACACGGAGTATGCAAGGGAGGAGGGAAGGCAGATGGAGATTGAAGAGATACTAGACGAGGTTGAGAAGCATTGCTGCCCACAGGTTTGCGTCACAGGCGGAGAGCCCATGTGCCAGGCTGAAACAGTCAGACTTGTCGATTCGCTCCTGGACTCGGGCTACTTCGTCACGCTGGAGACGAACGGTTCGATCGGCCTCGAGAAGCTCACCTGCTCAGAGAACCTCATGATAAGCATGGACATAAAGTGCCCCGGGTCCGGTCAAGCTGACAGAATGGACATGTCCAACATCGAACTGCTCGGGCCTACTGACCAATTGAAATTCATCATCTCGGACAGGAAGGACTACGAGTATGCCAGGGGCATAATAAAGGAACATGCGCCGGTCTGCGTTACAGTCATGACGCCAGTGTGGGGATTCGATATCGCCGAGATAATAAAATGGGCGCTCAAGGACAAGCTTGACGTGAGGGTGCTCCCGCAGATGCACAAGCTGGTGTGGGGCAATGAGCGGGCCAGATGATTAGTGTCAAGCGGTCAAGAAAACTCAGGCGTTCAGGCCTGAAATGAATTGACCGAGGACACGGATATTGCGAGAATAGACCGCCATGCACCGTGTATATATATTCATCCAGAATCAAAGCACTCGGGCTTTGATAAATCAGGTGCATGGCCTATAAGTGTAAACATACAGCCCCGAATTGTCCGGCATCGGTTCAGGGCGTGAACGCCAGCCACTTTAGGGGCTGGTAGTTTACGATTGCGCTTCTCCGCGCACCACTTCAATCCTGAACTCGTTCGGAATTCTGAGGCCTGCTTTCCAGAGTGCCTCTTTCGCCACGGTGAAATGGGCGCGGCCGACCCTTAATGATATTACAAGCTGGCCTGCTCTGACTCTCGCGGCTGTGCCGACCGCTTTGCCGAAAGCATTCCTCATTCCGCTGGATATACGGTCTGCGCCCGCGCCCGTGGCCATCTTGTTCTCCCTGATGACCTCGTGCGGGTAGACATGGACCTTCAGGAAATAGCCCTGGGAACCGGCCTTCTTCTGTATGGTTCTGTTGCAGGCAATGCGTGCCGCCTCGAGGGCAGTGTGCCTGATAGCAGCATCGCTCTCGGCTATCAGGTGCATCTCGATGGGGAAGTCTCCCTTGCTGTAGCCCATCTCGTACTGGGTGATCCTGTTTGTCGGGACGCCGCCCATGTACTCCCTGCGTGTGTATGATTGGGATTTGATCTGCCTGTACATCCTTGCCGGCTTTCTTCCTGCCATATTGCTCACTTCCTGTTGCAAATCTCTTTGGGGGAAGGGCTCATAACATGGTTTCGTATATAAGGCTTATCGATTCGGCAGTTGCCTTATCTGGCTGATTAACTATTTATACGGTGGCGGTGATTCTCTGCCCAATGATGCTTATTAAACTCGGAGGGAGCGCTGTCACGGACAAATCCAAGCCCATGACTGCGCGCCTGGAAACAATTGACCGCCTGGCTTTGGAAATTTCCAAGGCGCCCGGGAAGAAGATAATAATCCACGGCGGCGGCTCGTTCGGCCACATCAAGGCCAAGCAATATCTGCTCCACAAAGGCTTTTCCGACGAATCCCAGAGGAAAGGCATATGCGAGGTTCAGGAGGACATGCGCACCCTGAACAGATTGGTGGAGACCGGGCTGAGGAAGGCCGGAATGCCTGTGGCATCGATACCCGCCGGCGCCATAGCCGTGTTCGACGGCGGGAGGCTCGCCAGTTTTCCTTCCGAGGTCTTTTCGCATTACCTGGACATCGGCATCGTCCCCATATCCTTCGGGGATGTCGTGGTTGACAGGTCAAGGGGCATCTCTATATGTTCGGGCGACGATATCATGCTGAAGCTGTCCAGGGATCTGAAGGCCGAGAGGTGCATATTCGCCACATCGGTGGACGGGATATTCGCCAGCTATCCTCCCGCCGAAGGCCAAGGCCCCGTGCCCGAGGTCCGCAGGGGAGACAGAATCATATTCAATGCGAAGGACACCGATGTCACGGGCAGCATGCAGCGGAAGCTTGAACTGATGTTCGATATAGCCGAGTCAGGTTGCGGGGTCCAGATAATCAACGGCCTCGTGCCCGGAAGGCTTTCGGACGCGCTGCTGGGCAGGGAAACAGTCGGAACGAGGGTGATGGCATGAAGTTCGAGAGGAAAGCAGACCACATCGATATATGTCTGAACAAGGACGTGAACGCATCCAGGAGATACTGGGACGACGTGCAGATGCTGCACAGGTCCCTCCCGGAGCTGGACATGGAATCAATAGACCTTTCGGTCGAGCTTTTCGGCAGGAAGCTGGCCGCTCCTATCATTATCTCGGCCATCACGGGCGGGTTCGAGGGCGCTGAGAAAATCAACCGGAACCTGGCCGAGGCCGCAGCCAAGGTAGGCGTGGGCATGGGTGTGGGGAGCCAGAGGCCGGCGCTCGAGCATCCAGAGCTCAGGCCAAGCTACGAAGTAGTGAAGGAGTTCAAGGTTCCGCTGGTCATAGGAAATGTGGGCGCGCCGCAGCTGGTCGGGCAGAAGAAGCGCCCGGCCTTTACAGTCGAAGACTGCCGGACAGCCATGAAGATGGTCAATGCAGACATACTTGCCATTCACATGAATTTCCTCCAGGAGATTGTGCAGCCCGAGGGCGATACGAACGCAGCCGGGTGCCTGGAAGCCATAGGCGCGGTTGCGAAGCAGATGCCTGTGCTGGCCAAGGAGACCGGTGCGGGCCTGACCGCGGAATTGGCCCACGAGCTCCGAGTGCGAGGCGTCAAGGGCATCGATGTCGGCGGTCTCGGAGGAACAAGCTTCTCCGCGGTCGAGCATCACAGGGCAATGAACCGGAACGAGGACGCGCTCTCAAGGCTCGGGGAGACATTCTGGAACTGGGGCATACCCACTCCCATCTCGATTATAGAAGCAGATGTCGGTCTTCCGGTCATTGCGACAGGCGGCCTGTGCACCGGCCTGGACGCGGCCAAGGCCATATCGCTGGGCGCAAGGGCGGCGGGTTTCTCAAGGAAGATGCTGGCCCCGGCAACGGAAAGCGCCGAAGCCGTGGAAAGGGAACTCAGGATGATGATCAAGGAACTGAAGGCGGCAATGTTCCTGACCGGGGCAAGGAATGTCGAAGAGCTTCAGACAGTGCCATATATTGTTACCGGTCATCTGTCAGAGTGGATGAATGCCTTGTACTGGGAAGAGCCGGAGGAGCAGTGATGCCTCTCTATAGAACCGTGGACGGCCTGGACAAGGAGAGCCAGTTCCTTGGCTTCCTGGATGAATATAGGGAATCAGTGCGGGACGAGATATTCAGGTTCATACCCAAGCCTGAAGGGATTAAACCCATGCCATTCGGCCTGGAGAAACACTGGGACATGCTGGTGGAATACCCGAAGAGAGGAGGCAAGTACGTGAGGCCAGGCCTTCTGCTCCTTTCATGCCAAGCAAGTAGTGGGAATCCGAAGCTGGCCATGACCACGGCCGCGGCCATGGAGATTTCCGAGGACTGGCTGCTCATCCACGACGATTTCGAGGACCATTCCCTCGAGAGGCGCGGGAAACCAACCCTGCACATGATGCACGGCGACGAACTGGCAGTGAATGCCGGGGACCACCTGCACCTGATAATGTGGAAGATACTCATGTCCAACAACAGATGCATGGACATTCCCAAAGCCTGCGCCGTGGCAGAGAAGATGGTGGATGTTCTCCAAAGGACATGCGAGGGCCAGTACCTGGAGATATCCTGGACCAGGGACTCGCGCATTATCTCCGAGGAGGAATACTTCGAGATGGTGGACCGCAAGACAGGATGGTACACGGTCATAGGCCCCCTCCAGCTGGGCGCGATTATTGCGGATAATGCGGCCGCCCTGGGCCCGATTGAGAAGCTGGGCCGGAGCCTCGGCCGCGCCTTCCAAATTCACGACGACTGGCTCAATGTGTTCAGCCACAATACCGGCAAGGAACTTGGTGGAGACATACTCGAGGGCAAGCGCACCCTGCTGCTCATACACCTTGTGGAGGAACTTGAAAAGGCCGGCGAGAGGAGAGACCTGGACTATGTCAGGAAACTCTTTTCACTGCCCAGGGAGAAGAAGACGCAGAAGGATGCAGAACGCATAATCAAGCTGTATGAGAAACACGGATGTAGGGAATGGGTCAGGACGAGGGCTCTGGCCTTCGCGGACGAGGCAATGGCCAGGATTGATGCCATCCCCTATACTCCAGAAGGCAAGGCAATATTGAAAGATGCAGTCCAGTTCATTGTAAATCGGGAATTATAGAGCCTATTCCTGCGGTGTGCAGCTTATTCCTTTGCCAGTCAGCCAAAATTCAGCTGTCTTTCCCTCGGCCATGGCTCTATGTTTCATCAGGACAGCCATCCTTTTGCTGGGGATGTCCAGGTCCCTGTCCAGCCGAATTATAATTTTACAATTGTGCCTGAGCACATGCCCCCCCAGCGCCTTGTATTCATTACGTTCGATATCTGTGTACACCTGGCTGGTTAAAATAACCGGTATAACCTTGCGCCTGCACAGCTTCAGCAGGGCTGTGATCTGGGCTATGAAGCTCCTCCGCTCCGTGCGCTCCTGGTCCTTGGCCAGTTCCACGCGGTAATGGCCGGTCGCAGAGTCCAGCACCATGAGGCCTATGTCGTCGTTCTTCATTGCCAGGCCCACAGCTTTGTCTATTATGGCCTCCTGCTCCTCGAAATCGAAAGGCTCGAAGATGAGGAGCGACTTGACCATGTCATCGTAGTCGTCCCCGAATATCTGCTCTATGCGGTCGGCGGACAGGCCTTCCGAGTCTATGTAGATGACCTTCCTGCCCAAGAGTATGACATTCCTGGCCAGCTGGAGGCACATGTTTGTCTTGCCCGAGCCGGCCTCGCCGAAAATCTGCGTTATGGCGCCGGACTCGAACCCGCCGCCCAGGAGTTCATCGATGCAGTCGCACCCCATTGGCACTTTCATGATGGCATCCCCCATGACCAATCAACAAATAAAAGTTGGCGCCTATTCCTCGGTCAGCTTGCTCTTGAGCAGTTCCAGGATACGCTCCTCCCTGGCCGTGGGCTTGCCATCCAAGATGTTCAGAATCTCGTCGTAGATGTCTGCCTGCGTGATCTTGGGCATATGAATGTCATTGATTATTATGGCCTCCATGCTCCTGTGCTCCTGGTCCGATATGCCAAGGTGAGTCTTGAGCGCGTCTATGAGGTGCTTCTCCGAGCTTGTGAGTATGCCGGAACGCCATGCCACGGCCAGGGCCTGCCTGTACACCTCGGTCTTCTGGGTGCGCTCGTCCATCATGCGGCGGTTCTGCTCCTCGATATTCTCCAGCTCTTCCATGTCCAGTAAACCTCCGGATTCGAGGGCGGCGCATATTATGTCAGAACGCCTCAAGTGCACCGACGTGGCCCCATCTATGTCAGCCACCTTCATCTCCTTGACCACGCCATCAATCCGAACCTTGACGGTCTTCTCCCCCATGGCCCGCTCTATTTCCTTCGCCCTGATGATGCCCGCCCCCGTAAGGGTGTAGCAGTTCATCTTCTGCCTCGCGCCTTTGACATGCCGCACGACTTCCTCTGCCAGCCCGTCGGCAATGAGCCTGTCCAGGTATCTGGATATGTGCTTCCTCTGGACCCGGACATTGAGGGCGATGCCCTTCTGCGTGAGGCCGGAATCAGCCTCGTAGACATCGTCCAGGCTGCCGAAGTTCAATAAGAAAAGAAGTATCCTGTCTTCGGTGGGCAATGAGAGACTCTTCACCATGGGGGCTGATTGCCCGACCCGTATAAATATTCTGTTGATGGGCAAAATTCAGACAGCCACGGTAATACTTTTGCGGGTCTGTGCCAGCCCGGGGGCATAATCGTTTTAAGCATTGCTGCGATGTACCGCGCATGTACAAGGATGAGGACGGCATTCTGGCCGTCAGACTGGCCAGGGCATCCATAGACCATGCCGTGTTGGGGAGACCGATACCGGATATGGAGGTTCCCCGGAAGTTCCTGGAGGATTCGGGCGCGTTTGTCACGCTGAGCACTTATCCCGGGCATGACCTGAGGGGCTGCATAGGATACCCCGAACCTTACTTCCCGCTCAAGGACGCACTGATGAAAGCAGCCCAAGGGGCGACGCATGACCCAAGATTCCCCAGGCTCAGGGAAGGCGAGCTCGACCGCATCGTGGTGGAAGTTAGTCTGCTCTCCCCGCCCGAGCCCATTAATGTCAGGAACCCGAAAGAGTATCTCGGTCTGGTGAAAATCGGTGTGCATGGGCTCATTGTCGAAAGGGGCGCGTACAGAGGCCTCCTGCTGCCCCAGGTGCCTGTGGAATACGGCTGGGACGCGGAGACATTCCTGAGCCACACCTGCATGAAAGCCGGGCTGTTTGCCGACGCCTGGCTCGATTCGAAGACAAAACTCTTCAGCTTCACCGGGGAGGTTTTCGCCGAGCAAAAGCCGAGGGGACCGGTCAAGAGGAAGGTGCTGGATGGCGCATGAGCTGGTCATCAGGGCCAATATATTATGGTCAGGCCAGTTCGCAACACTGTCCATAGGCATAGACCACGGCAAGATATCGGCTGTGGCTGAGCGCCTTAAGGGCGAGAAGGAATATTACTTCGAGGATTACCTGGCCATGCCAGGCGGCGTGGACATTCACACTCACATGAGGGAGCCGGGATTCACACACAAGGAGAATTTTTACTCGGGAACAAGGGCTGCGGCCTTCGGCGGCACCACCACAATACTGGACATGCCTAACAACGACCCGCCTATCGATAACATCCGCGCTCTCGAGGATAAACACGAGCTAGTGTCAGAGAACGCCAACGTGGACTTCGGTCTTTTCGGATTGCTCTCCGACATCGACGAGATAGAGAGGATGTCCAAGCTGGCGATAGGCTACAAGCTGTTCATGTCCGAGACGACCTCGTCCGGGCCGTCAGCGTCGCCGCCGGAGATACTGCTCAATTCGAGGCACATTGCCAGGCGCGTGGTGACTGTCCATGCGGAGGACCCGGCCCAGTTCACGAGCGATGAGTGCACAGACCTGCACAGCCACAGCCAGATAAGGAACCTGAAGGCCGAGACCGAGGCAGTCAGGAGCATACTGGCCATAGATACACCAGCCACCATCAACCTGGCCCATCTCACCGCGAAGGAGAGCGTAGACATGGCCCAGAGAGGCAAGGCCAGCTTCGAGATAACGCCCCATCACATCCTCCTGGACGAGGCCATGCCGCTGGGGGCACTGGGCAAGGTCAATCCCCCGCTCAGGAAGAAGCAGGTAGTGGAGAAGCTGTTTGACGTGGTCCGGACAGGACGGGCCATAATTGCCAGCGACCATGCCCCTCATTCACTGGCCGAGAAGAAAGCGAATTTCTCCATAGCCCCCTCCGGAATCCCGGGCGTCGAGACAAGAATACCGCTCATGATGGCCCTCGCCGAGAAAGGCATGCTGAAGCACCAGGCAGTTCAGGACATGTGCTGCCAGCTTCCGGCGGATTTGTTCGGTCTGAGGAAAGGGAGGATTGCGCCGGGTTATGACGCTGACATTGCATTCTATGACATCTCGAAAGTCGTGAAGATTAAAAGTACAGACCTGCACTCCAAATGCGGCTGGACCCCGTTCGAGGGTTTCGAGGCCATATTCCCGGCCGGCGTCATGCTCAGGGGCAAGATGATTGTCAGAGGGGGCCAGCTTGTCGCTGAAAAGACAGGCCGGCACCTGCTCGGTTGATTGGATAACTCATCGTGTCATCAGTGATTTATGGAACATGTACTGATATACGCCCCCTGCCAGGAACAGCAGATAGGAGGCAATCCACAGCAGGTCCATCTGCGCCAGATAAATGTCCTGCCAGTCCAGCGATGAGAATATGATGTCAGCGGCGGTCATGGCTATGATTCCGACCGAGAACAGCATCCATCCCCTGGAACCCGGCCCCGTGTCCCAGAACGCGGCAAGTATGGCCAGCCCGAACGTCAGTAACACGATGTCAAGCAGCGGGTATGTGAGGCTGATGCCCTTCTCCACATTGCCGTAATCCTCGGCGTCCATGATTGGCGCGACAATGAAAAGACCTATGATGAGGGCTGCTGCGGCAACAATGGCCAGTACTACGACCGTTTTTCCGCCAGATAACTTGCCCACAGACTCGTGCGCCTTCATGAAAAAGCCGGTGAGAAGTGGACCATATCCTGCAATGTAGAGATAATCGGCAGCGCTGGGATAAGGGTCAATTTCCAAAACCTGGGCGTAGTAGAACCACAGCCATTCCCCGACGCACCAGAGCAGCATTGCGGCCGCAATGAGGCCCCAGACTTTTCCCTCGAGGCTGCCCCAGCCGTAGAACTTGAATAGCCTGACAAGGAAAATCACAGCGGCCGTGGGTGCGCCCAGGTAGAATATGTAGGCGATCCACCAGAAGTAATCGCTGTCTTCAGGCACAGCGATGTACGCGATGCATGAAAGGACCATCCATAAGACACAGAAACGCATAATCGGGTTTCTCAGAATTTTTTTTGTGTTCATTCAGATTCCTCCTTGGGGGCCATGCTGCCTGTCAATCATTTCCTTGATCCTCATGGCCCAGAGAGTGGCTTTTTCCCTGCCCATGAACGACTTCACGGCTTCGCAGATATGCGCATCAATGGCCTTTTTCATCTCATCTGCCGTTGTCGTGTCAGGGTTCGCGCCCACCTTCAATAAACCCATTTTAACTATGCCCTTGGCCAGTATATCCCCGACAATCGGTTCAAGGTCATTCTCTACCATAGAATAAACTGCTGAGGGGATTCAAACACCCATGATACAGAAACAAGTTACTGTATATATATTCTTTTTCAACATGCGAAAAAGTATCGGGTCAGCGCATGTTGTCCAATGCATTCAGTGCGATCGTGATGCAGTGGTCCGCATGAAGGCTCCTCGGTCCCAGCGAGACTTTCAGGGTTTCAGGCCGGGCGGCAATGGTTTTTTCATGTTCCGCGGACAGATCCTCCTTGCCGCCCAGGACGAAGATGTCGTCCGGCCTCATTGTTATGCCGGAGAGCAAGCTGCCATCCTCCTTGAGATAGACCAGCCTCCTGCCCTCAAGTTCGGCAAGCACTTCGGCCAGGCCCCTCCTGGCCGCATATATGCCCGGCGTGGACTGTGTCCAGTCGCCCGTTGCCTCTTTCATCAGGGCATTCTTGACCAACGCCGCAGTGGAGCGCTCGTCAGGGTTCAGGTATTTCAGCTCCCGGCCCCTGAAAAGGATGGCCCTGGGCGGGTCTGGCTCGCCCAAAAGCACCAGGTAAAGGTCCACGTCCCGCCGAATGTCGTTGGACAGCATGAACACGGAATTCACGCACCTGAGAAGAACGTCCAGCCTGCCTGTGGAACCAGTAAGGTCGTTCAGTGAGAATTTGTGGTCGGTGCACACCTTCTGGCCCACCACAAGGAATGCGGGCATCTACATCCCCAGTCCGCCCAGGTTGCCGTCCTTCATCTGCTTCTGCAGTTGCTTGCGCAGCTTCCTGTTTCCCAGGAGGCCCTTCATCTGCCTCTTGGATGTGTTGTAATGTGATAACAGCGCCCGCACGTCCTGGGCCTTCATACCGCTGCCCCTTGCGATTCTCTTGACCCTGGAGGATTTGACAATTTTCGGGTCCTCCAGCTCCTCCCTGGTCATGGAGGACATGATTATCTTGAACCTGCGCAGTTTCTCCTGTGTGGCCTCCAGCTCGGCATCGCCCAGCTTTGCTGGCGCTCCGGGGAACATGCTCATCAGCTTCTTCAGCGGGCCCATGTTGGTCAGCATCTCCATCTGGTCCCGCATCTCTATCAGCGAGAAGTGGCCGTGCATGATGTTCTCCAAAGTTTTCTCGGCCTTCTGTTCGTCAATGGCTCCCTCGGCCGCCTCAAGTAGCGATTTGATATCGCCCATCCCCAGAAGCCGAGAGATGAACCTGTCCGGGTTGAAGAGCTCCAGGTCCTCGATGTGCTCTCCGGTTCCGATGAACAGGACAGGCGCCTCTGTCTCGTTGATGGCCGAAAGAGCGCCTCCGCCCTTTGCGGAGCCGTCCAGCTTGGTGAGGACCACCGCAGTAATGCCCACGGCCTCATGGAATGCCTTGGCCTGGGGCCCGGCCTGCTGGCCCATGGACGCGTCAATTATCATTATCTTCTCTGTCGGGTTCGCAAGCTTCGAGATGGATTTTATTTCTTCTATGAGGTCTTTCTCCAGGGAATGCCTGCCTGAAGTGTCAAGTATGACCACATCGGATTTCTCGAAGTGTTTGAGCCCGTCCTTCACAATCTTCGTGGCGTTCTTTTCTCCGGGCATACCGAAAACCGGGACCTCGATCAGGGCCCCGATCTGGCTCAGCTGTTCATAGGCAGCCGGCCTGTGCACGTCGGCCGCAATCATCCCGACCCTGTGGCCCTTCCTCTTGAAATATCTGGCCAGTTTTCCGGTCGTCGTGGTCTTGCCCTGGCCGTAGAGGCCGACCATCATAATGACCTGCTTCCCCTCGCCAATCTCCCTCTTCTCCCCGAGGAAACGGACCAGTTCGTCGTATACCACCCGAACCACATGGTCCTTCGGGCTGACACCGGCTTTAGGCTTCTCCGAAAGAGCCCTCTTCTCTATGTCCTTCGTCATCCTGAGCGCAAGCTGGACGTTGACGTCGGCCTGCAGAAGGGCCCTCTGTATGTCCCTGACTATCTCCTTCACAAGCTCCTGGTCCACGTGGGAGGCGCCCGCAATCTTCCTCAGGACATTCTTGAGGGACTCGCCCAGCTTTTCCATGACCATATGTTACCGGTTCAACAGATGTGGGAGGGAGATAAAAGGCTTCCGGCGAGTATTTTTCTTTTGACCGAGCTGCGCTGGCTCACCCTTCAAAAGAAAAATATTCAGCAAATAAGAAAAATCGGGTTCGCATGCTCGCTCGGTACATTGCTGGCGCGTGGGCGCGTCAGATATCCTCCATACTGAAAATGGGACTCTCTACTTGTCCTTGTAGCCGAACAGCTTCAGCCTCATCATCCTGTTGTTCTCGACCTCTGCTTGGGTCTTGAAGCATATCTCTATTTTGGTCAGCCGCTCAATGAAATTCATGACGGCGACCTCGCTCGGTGTTGTGATGTTCAAGCCAGCGAGGTCCATCTGGTGCTTTATTACGGGCGTCGCGTTCTCGATTCCGCCATACTGCTCCGAGAAATCCGCGATGATGTGGTCAACCACGTCCTTCAGGGAGGTGACCTCTTTCGGATCCATCAGGTTCCAGGGCATGTTCATGCTTATCTTGGGTCTCGAGACGCGGGAGAGTGTGGCTATGTTTATAAACGCCTCCTCGACGTTCTCTCCGGTCTTCGCGCTGGCCAGATAGCATATGTTCTGGGCTCCGAAGGAGACGCAGGTGCTGGCTACTTTCTCAATATCCTTCAGACCTATTTTCAGCTCTTTCTTCAAATCAGCTTTGTTGCCCATAAAAACCATCGGAATCGGGCCAGTCATCTTCAGCAGAAGGGGGATCCAGTAACTGCGTAGCCCGTCAAGTGTTTCCTTGCGCGTGAGGTCGGCCACAAGAAGCGCCCCGTGCATGTTCTGGAATGTGATGGACTGGGAATATTTGTAGCCCCTCTGGCCTATGATATCCCACACCATCATTGTCATTTCTGTCGTTTTATCCGCATCCACAAGTGTGACTTCCTTCTTTGTCACTTTGGAGCCTATGGTTGTGATGTAATTGTCGCTGAACTGGTCCAGAACATAACGCTTTATCAGGCTGGTCTTGCCGACGGATGCGTCACCAAGGAGGACTATGTTTCTTTTGACAATGCTCGGAGGCAGTCTCTCACCGGGGAGGAACAACATTGTTGCCATATTAATAAATTGCCCAGGCATTACTGCCCGGATGCCGAGAATGCTCAGCCTAACGGGCTGAGATGAATCGGCATGAGCAGTCGTCAATCCGCCGTTGCATACCGTGCTTATATTGTCAAAGTAAATCGAAGCCACTGGCTTCGATAAGTCAGGTATGCAACTAACCTATTGTAAACTTCCAGCCCCGAATCATGTCGGTACAGGGCACGACGTAAACGCCAGCCACTTCAGTGACTCTTTAATTTATATATAATCATCTGGAGACACTGAAGTCCTTTAGGGGCTGATAGTTTACTCCTCGAAGTCAACCTGCACGATGCCGATCCTGCACTTTTCCCCATTCAGCTCTATCTCTCCGACATGATACTCATCTGTGCTCAAATGATCGTCCAGAGGGAAAATCACCTCGTATGCGTTGCATTTTTCCATTATGGTGTTCTTCGCCCCTTCCAGCGTTTCAGCGAGGGCATCAGTAGTCACCACCTGGACCTCTATCTTTGCCTCGTCACCTATTTCGACTTCCCGCCTCATTTCCTTTATCTTGTCTATCAGCGCATTCAGGGACACATCCGACTTTATCTGCTCGGTAATCATCGTATCTATGTATATGGTTCCGGAATCAATCTCCCCCTCGAAGGCTCCGGGCGGCAGGGAGAATGATATCTGGACCATGTCGTCAGTTATGTATATCTGCTGCCCCTCGACGCCGATTGTGAAAGTGCCCTTCTTGATGTTGGCCAGCAGCTTGTCCGGGGGCATGTACTGCAGGACGCTGATGATTTTCTTGGCGATGTGCTTGTATGAATTCCTTATGTGCTCTTCGTTCACATTGATTGCCGGGACAAGCCCCGCCCACACTTCGTCCCGCCTCAGGAGCTGGATGTCGAACGCATTGGCCTGTTCGAGGACGAGCGTCCTCATGTTTTCCAGCACCTCGTTCCACCGCTCATAATCCTTGTGTCTGATGGCGACGCGGGCAAGCTTTTGTCCGGCAGGTATGCCGTGTTCCTCTCTGAGGCCGAAGACTGCGTCCGCAATCTTGCCGACGACCTCCAGGTAGTTGTTCAGCCGCGCGTCCATTATGGCGCTGTCTTTGTCGATGCGGCCAGACCTTATCATGACATCGTACATCCTCTTCTTCAGGGAGTCTGCGTCAATGTTTTCCCCGCCTTTGCTACCTGTGCTTGGGAGTGATGCCAGCTTCCCGAGCATCGCCTCCATCTCAGTGAGGTATCTGGCTGCTGCCTCCATGCCGTTCTGCTCCACTGCATAGTTTATCTCGGCTATCCTTTTCTCTATGCCTTCGAACTTCTGGCCGTCTATCACTATGCCCCCGGCTTTTTCCAATATCGGGGCCAGGATGCTGGATTCGAGTATGGGCCTTCCATCTTTTCCGGCACGGTTTACAAATATAATCTTTTTAACATAATCCTCTATTCCTTCCAGCGCGCTCATTTCCCCGCTCCAGCTCTCGAGTTTCCCTGAATATTCATTCTCTATCTCCCGGATGATTTCGGTCATGAAGAAGGGTATGTACACTGATTCCTCGCCAGATATCGTAATGGCCAGGAACACGTACTTTCCCTTTTCAATCAGTAGTTTATGGTCCCCGAACTCCATGCGGTCAAGCCCGCCCTTGTTCTGGACATTGAACGCCTCCCTGATGAAGTCAGTCATTGCCTTGAGCATTGCGCTGAACAGGTCGCCGTCCACCTCCTCCCGGATGCGCCTTGTCTCTCGTGCTATGAGCAGCCCGTTGTTGTGTATCAGGAAAGCATCCTCCACAATGTAGCTGCCCTGTGTCTGGACATCGAGGTCCTTCATGTCATTCAGCTGATATTTTGTTTCATCGAAGTATCTCTGGTAAGAAGCGGATACGTCCACCTTAAGCTTGCCGTTTTTAGCCGGCTTCACCGATACCTCGGCCCTCCTTGAACTACCAGGCTCGATAATGTCCAGCGTGTCCGTGTCCTTCACTTCGATGTCGCCAGTGAAATTCAGGTCTATGTTCCTTGCCGGCGTATTTCCATTGTTGCTCACCACCACATCCATCCTGGACCACTTGCCGGCCTCGTGGCCCTTCGCCTCCCCAATTTCAACCTGCAGCTTGGGGTATTTATTGGCCATGAATGTGCCTGTTCTCTCGGCCAGCTTATTCCCGATGTCCCTGAACCTGGCTTCAATATTTTCCGCCTGCATGCCAGATAGTTCGTTCTCAGTGCCCGCAACAGTGCCTTCGATCTCAGAAACGTCGACACCCATTCTTGAAGCTGCGGTCAGGTTCGATTTTATATGCTCAAGCTGTTTCTGATATGACTCAGCAGCAATGCGTTTTTCCTTCTCGTTCAGAAGGCCCCTGATATCTGTCAGCATCTCCCTGATGTTCGTGTAGTCCTTCTGGTCCAGTAATTTTAATAATTCCTGAAGCAGGGCATCCTCCTTTGAAATGTCAACCCCGGCAGTCTCGGCGCTTTCTATCTGGCGGCGGACAATTTCCACCTCGCTTCTCATGCTCTCCATAAGCATTTTATCTTTTCTTTTCTCCTCCTCGTCCTCCCCGGGGGCGCTGCCGAGGCTTTTCTCCGCTTGTTCTTTGATATTGTCCATAAGTTCGCTGGCATCGCCCATCTCACCGCTGATGAGTTCCTCTTCGTAGGACATGAGCAGTTCTTTGATGTTCTTGTCAAAATCAGGAATACTGGCTCCGTTATTTATGGCATCAAGGGCCGGTTGCAGGATGCTGTTTTCAAAGTAGGGAACGCCGGAATCGGTGTTCTTTATAAACAGTATCTTCTTAACAATATCGTCAACGCCGGCCAGAGCACTGATGTCCCCTCCCCAGCCAGACAGGGTTTCTCCGAATTTTTCCTCTATCTCACCGACTATCTCCGAAATGTAGAAAGGCATGTAGACAGAATCGCTTCCGAGCAATGTGGCGGCCACGTAGAAACAGCTTCCCCGTTCGATAATCACCTGATTGTCCCCGAATTCCAGTCTGCTTAACGCGACCTTGTCTTTAAGTTTGAACGAATCTACGGCGAACTGCGAAATCGCCGTGAGCATTGCGCTGAACAGGTCGCTGTCGACTTCTTCCTTTATCCTTCTGGTCTGCCTCGACACGAGCAGCCCGTTGTTATGAATCAAGAAGGCGTCCTCCACAAGGTAAGTCCCGGCCTCGTCGACATCAATATCCTTCAGGTCATTGAGCTGAAATTTCGTGTCGTCGAAGCTTTTCTCATACTGGACAGTCATGTCCAGCGCAACCTTTCCGGGTTTGAGGGATTTCAATGCTATGTCCCTGCTGTCATGCTGCCCGGGTACGAGCTTCGGAATGGTCTGCCAGCCTTTCACCTCCACGTCTCCGAAGAAATTCATGTCAATGTTCTTGGCAATGCTGTTCCCGGTATTGCTGAGCTGCACATTCGCCCTTCCCCATTTCTGCGCCTCAAAGCCCTCTGAATTAATGCTGACCTTGAGGCGCGGATGTTTGCCTGCGGTTCCGGTTTTTATGGCTCCGCTCAATGCCGCTTCGGCTTTGTTGACGATGTCAGCAATCCCGGCGCCGTGGGCATCCTCGGTCTTTGCCTTGGAAGCCAGCATCTCCGCCTCTGCGACGTCTATGCCTATGATTTTTGCCTCTTCAAGCATTGAGAAAAGGCCTTCAAGTTTATTCTCTGTTTCCATGGTCTGGAATCCAGACTTGTCATCCTGAATGTGCCTTCTCAGCTCTCTGGCAATCTCGAACGATTTGTCGAGCCGATGGGCATTAAGTGCGTCCTCAGAGTCATTAATCAGTCTGTTGATTTCCGAAGCATCGATGCCGCTCGCCATTGCCCTGCCTGCCAGAACCTTGGAGTCTTCGAGCTCATCCTTAATCAGGGTTATGAACCCCTCCTCCTGTTCTTTGTCCAGGCTGCCGAAGTTAATGCCTGTGAGCTTGTCGAAAAGCTTCAGGTTCTTCACGGCCTGCTTGGCGCTCAGCTCCATTGCCCGGACCTGCGTGAAGTTGCCGTCGTGCAATGCGATGGACGCTTTCTGCAGCATTTCCTCCAGCTCATCGGATTTTATTCCCGCCCGCTGAGTCTCTCTAATGAATTGTCGTATGGTCCTGAGGGTCAGGTCGGCCTCCCTTCGCAATATCACCTTTTCAATTTCCCTGCGGATTTTGTTGACATTTGTCTTGACATCCCCGAATCTTTCATCCTCAAGCGCCTTTTTCGCCTCGTTAAGAAGAACTGCCATCTCTTTTATGTCGACGCCCGACTCGGCCACTGTGTTTATCCTGGCCTCCATGTCCAAGATGGATATTTCATAACTTTTTTGTTCCTCGGCGATGTTAAGGACCGTAGAAGTCTTCTTAACCAGTTCGGTCACAAGGTCGAAATTTCCCCCGTTGAGTGCCTGCCAGGCCTCGAGAAGGATTTTTGTGGCCTCCTGGACGTTCACCCCCCTCCTCTTCGCAGCCTCAACCGTGGGCGCTATCCTTTGAATGTGCCCCTTGGCAGTCATGAAATGTTTGGCATTGTCCGCCTCCCTTCGGGCCAGTTTTATCTGCTCGTGGGCATCACCGAAGTTTCCCCCTTCCAAGAGTTCCCTGGCTTTTGCAAGCAATGCCTCGGAGGCAGCGACATTGGCACCCGCCCTCTTCGCCTTCTCAATGATTGGAAGGGAATTGAAGATCATCATCTCGTATTTCTTTTTGGCCTTGGCTTGCTTGAGTATCAGGTCAATGTTGTCCAGTATTTTGGTGGCCTCAGCCTCCTCTCCCTTCTGCAGACATTTTTCCACCTCGCTGAGCAGGGCAGCGGCCATTGCTACGTCTGCTCCGTCCTTCTTCACCCTCTCGATTTGCTTCTTGGTGGCATCTAACCTTGCCCGAAGCTTTTTCAACCCACCTTTCTTTGGTTCCATGTTTGTGATTCTCCGCCCGCGCCATATCTATAACGATTTGAGAGGTGTAATGGTTATAATAATACAAATATATATTGATGATAAGCACTTAGGAAATGGGCCGAGGGGGAGCTTTAGTACAAATCAGCATTACAATCACTCAGCTCTTGCACAGGCCGAGGGTGGGCCGAGTTTGATATTGTATATATTAATAAACTCGTCTCCCAGAGGCTTGGGGATATCGATGCCACAAAATTAAATAGCATATTCATTATCCATGCAAGCAGGAAACAACATGGATGCCGAGGTAGCATTTACAAAATATCTGGGAACAGGAAATTGCGATTTTTGTAAATGTGCCTGGGCATGTATAGAAGCAAACAATAGCTGAATGCCGAGGTAACATAGTGGCTATGTGGCGGACTGCAGATCCGCATACGGGTGTTCAAATCTCCCCCTCGGCTTTCTGATCATTTGTTAATCAGAGTCAAGCCGAAGGGAGACGAGTTTACAACAATATGCCATATCAAACTCGTCTTGCCCGCGACGACGTGAATGCTTGAATACGCCGTCGTCGTGGTCTCCCCCTCGGCTCTCAGCTTATATTGGCAATTATTCGGGCTACCTTAACAATCTTTTTTATCCCGAGTCAATCATACCCTCCGGCACATGAGAGAAAAGGTTCTGAAAGTCCTCCTGGACCATGGCACACTTGTTGAGCCAGAAGCAGCCGATTTCATACTTAAGCAAGGAGACCCAGTGGGCTTTGTTAATAATTTTCTGGAGGGCAGGGGCAACCTGCCCCTGATCCTTACGGTCGACGACCTCGTGCCGGCCGCATCATTGGGCAACATCGGCAGCCCTCCGGCCCCGGCTCAGGCAGCGCGCGAGACGCCCCAGACCCAGGAGACGCTGCAGACTGCTACTTCAGAAATGAGAGCGGTTGACACTCCGCCCGGAAAGCTGGCAGGCGGCAAGGCCGAACCGGGTTATCACATAATATCGGATGTGACAGGGTCCAGCACATGCAATGGTTCGATAGAGAACTTCACCCAGTACTTCAGAGACAGGTTCAGGGTGCTGCGCAGGATTATACGCTCGCACGCGGAAATGGGTGCCTCAGTGAAGATAGCCTCCCTCGATGCCCAGGACCGGGAGGCCAGGGTCATCGGCATGGTCATGGATGTGAACAAGACCAAGAACGGTCACATTGGATTAACAATCGAGGACGACACCGGGGAACTGTATGTTCTGATACACAAAGACACAGAACTGGTCAGGGAAACATACCTCAAGGACGAGGTGCTGGGCTTTACCGGGCGGCTCAGCTCAGGCAGGGGCGGAAACGGCCCGCCCGACAAAAAGGGGGGTATGTTCATGGCCTCGGCAATATGCAGGCCCGGCATCCCCGCAATAAGGGAACAGCGCCGCTCGTCCGAAGATGCGGAGGTGGTGTTCATATCCGACATACACGCAGGAAGCTCGCATTTCCTTGCCGAACCCTGGTCAAGGTTCATGGAATGGCTCAATTCGCCCCAGGCTGCCAAGGTGGGTAATATTGTGGTGGCGGGAGACCTGGTGGACGGCATTGGCGTGTATCCGAACCAGGAGGAAGAGCTACAGATTCATGACATATACATGCAGTACGGCGAGCTTGCAAGGCTCATGGCCCCCGTGCCGGAACGCATCCGTGTATTCCTCCAGCCAGGAAACCACGACGCTGTGCGGCCGGCAGAACCGCAACCCGCCATACCCGAGAAGTACCGTGTTGGGTTCGGAGAACATTTCCAGTTCATCGGCAACCCCTGCCATTTCAGCATAGGCGGCGTTGAGATACTTTCCTATCACGGGAAGAGCATTGACGACCTTGTGGGCCAGGTGCCGGGAGTGACATATCTGGACCCGATACTGCCCATGCACGAGATGCTGAAACGGCGGCTTCTGACAGTATCCTACGGCGGAAAGACCCCCCTGGCCCCCGAGGCAAGGGATTACATGGCAATCAATCCGCTCCCCGACATACTGGTGACGGGCCACGTGCACAGGACCGCGATTCACAAGGCCGGCGGGACGACCCTCATCAATGCCTCGGCCTGGCAGTCCCAGACCCCTTTCCAGAAGACGCACAACTTCAATCCCGACCCGGCCAAGATAATAGTTGTCAACCTGAAGACTGGCAGATGCAGGATTATTGACTTTCTCAATCCGGCTGAATAAAAAGGGGATGGGGCGGCGAGCCCCATCATTATTCATGCGAGTATGAATGTGGTGTCCCCGATCAGCGTGCAGAGGCTGTCTGTGGGGTAATCGTAGATTTTCACGGTGTATGATGTGTGTGGCCCCAGATTGCTTACCGAGATGAAATCCCCGGCATTTACCGTGTTGCCGTTATAGTTCATGTCCGTGTATGTTGCAGCTGTACCGTTTGTGGCCACTATGTCCACAGTGCTGGCGTCTAGCGCTCCTGAGAATGTAAGCTCCACGATGTCTGTCGCGTCCGAATTGTTGGTTATGATTATTTTCATGTCCATTGGCTTGGGTATGGGACTGAAGGCGCCGAATGTCACGATCACCTCTGTCGAGCTCTGCACATCGAATTGCAGGCTGCCAGCGGGCGGCGGAGTCGGGGGCTTGTTCCCCATCTGTATGACCATTACATACAGCACCGCCGCCAGCACCACGGTGATGGCCACCATCAGGATGGTCGCTATCACCGGAGACACTCCTTCCTCGCTCCTTTGCTTCCATATCTTCTTCATGTTTAGTCCTCCTGCGGTTTCCCGCATGGATGACATTCTCGGCTGCGCATATTAACCCATTTTTGACATGTCAGTTTTCACCCCAAGGTTTATCGTGTCCCCGGGAAATCGGGAGCCGATGGCTAGGAAGAGGCTTGTCACGGTGGAGCAGGCAGTTCTCCTCCACTTGCTGGACTGTGTGAAATTCGCCGAGCAGGACACAGTGCCCCTGGAGACAACCCAGGCAGGCATATCCCACGCCCTGGGGGTAAGAAGGAGCCATGTGGCCCAGTCGCTTGACGCCGCAATCGGCCAGGGCAATGCCGAGGAGCATCTTTCCCGGGTGAAGGGCGAGAAGCGGAAGCGCAAGTGCTACTTTCTGACGCCGAAGGGACTGGCGCAGGCCAAGTCCGTTAAAGAGACAGTTTCCGGGACAGTTGTGGATTCCGAATTACCAGGAGGCGAAAATTTCAATGGCGCGCTTTCTGCGCTGGCTGAGAAGCTTCAGGCAGGTCTCCCCTCTCTCTCCCTTCTGGTCAGCGAAGGCCGGGTCAGGCTCCCCGCGCCAGCTTCCCAGGAACCCGGGACCGAGCGCATACCGCCGGTGCAATTCTTCTACGGCAGGTCTGCCGAACTGGAGACTGTCGGAAGGCTTCTTGGCGGGAGGATGCGCGTCCTTGGCGTCACCGGCATGCCCGGGATAGGCAAGACCGCTCTCCTGGCCAGGGCAGTGGGCCAATGCAAGGCCCGGGTTTTCTGGTTCAGCGTGACTGAATGGACCGGGCCGAAGCATGCCGCGAAGCATCTGGCATCGTTCCTCTCCGTGTCGGGCTCGGACAGGCTGGAAAGGTATCTGGACGCGCACGAAGTCCCTGACCCGGGGGACATCCATGACATACTTGCTTCGGAAAAGCTCCGGGCGGTGATGGTATTCGACGACTGCCATAGGGCCGGCGTTCAGATGCAATCCTTCCTGGACATGCTGGTCCGTGCAGCGAACGATTCTCCCGGGCTCGGGATATGCCTGTCCGGGCGGAGGCTCAGGAGCCTGGAGGGCACAGAACCAGCGCGCCTTTCCGCAGAGCTGATATCGCTCGGCCCGCTGGACAGGGAGTCGGGCATGGAGATACTCAGGCAGAGGGGGATTTCCGGGGAGAAGGCGAAGGCCCTTGAGGAGAAGGGCCAGGGGCATCCGCTGTTCCTGACGCTGGCGGGCGAGGCCGGAAAGGGCGACATAGGCGAAATGCTGGCCAGGGAGGTTCAGCACGCTCTCTCACCCGCCGAGAACAGCCTGATGCTGCAGATGTCAGTATACAGGCAGCCTGTTCCAGCCGAGGCACTGGCCGAATCGGCCGAGGATATGGCCGCGCTCGAGTCTCTCGCAGACAGGTGCCTCCTGGTTCATTCTGACATGTGGTCGATGCACAGCCTCCTCAGGGAATTCTTCCTTGCCAGGCAGTCGGCGTCCGAGAAGGGGCTGAGACATGAGCGTGCCGCGGAATACTATGCGAGATACGATCGCACAGCCTCAGGCAGGGTGGAGGAGCTGAACCACCTGTTCATGGCCGGGGACTTCGAGTCTGCTGCCATGGGTCTCGCGGAGGCCGGCCCGGACATGCTCGCGCTCGGGTACACGGACGAGGTCCTGGCCCTGTGCGCTGCGGTTCCCGGAGCCTGGGAGAACCGTGACGAGGCCAACAGGATCAGCTTCCTGAAGGCGTCGGCCCTTGACTTGCTCGGGCAATGGGCCGAGGCGTCTCAGATATACCGCACATGCCTTTCGGCAGCCAGGGAATCGGGCGACCCGGAAGCTGAGGCCGCCGCGCTTAGGAGGCTCGGCGCAATCGAGTACAGGAAGGGCGACCTCCCGGAAGCGGCAAAGCTGCTCCAAGAGGCGCTGGGTCTGCTCGAATCAGGCCCGCTGCAGGCCGAAGTTATGGGCAGCCTTGGGGTGATTCATTGGAAAATCGGGGACCTGGCCGCCGCGGCCGCGTCCCATTCGGCAGACCTCGGGATATCCGAGAAGGCCGGCGACCTCAGGGGGATTTCCCGCGCCCTGAACAACCTGGGGATACTCGATTGGCAGGCCGGCGACAACCAGGCAGCGCTGGAAAAATACTCCCGCGCGCTGGTCTGCGCTGAGAAGCTTGCGGATTCGAGGCTCGTGGCCATACTTTATAGCAACATGGGCGATGTGCACAGGTCCATGGGCAACCCAGCGGATGCGGAGAGGTATTACGGGAGGTGCCTGGCGCTCGCCGAGGACCTTCGGTTCAGCTGGCAGATAGCCGAGGCCTACCGCGGCCTGGCCGAAGTCGTTCCGGGGAGGAGGCGGGACTACCTGTCCAGGGCGCTCACGATATTCGAAAGATTGGGCGCGGAAGAGGATGCCAAAATAGTAAAAGGGATGATGGGATAGCCCCCGCCATGAAATTCGAGGAGCTCACTAGCAAGGAAGTCAAGGCCAAGGTGAATGCCAAGTCAGTGGCCATTTTCCCGGTCGGGGCGACCGAGGAGCACGGCCCCCACCTGCCCCTGTCCACTGACAGCCTCCAGCCGGAATACGTGGCGATGGAGGTGGCGAAGAAACTGGGGAACTGCTATGTCCTACCAATTTTGAAATACGGCCAGTGCTCCAGCACCCGGAACTTCCCCGGGACGATATCGCTGAGGTTCGAGAGCCTCCAGATGGTTGCGGAGGACGTTATTTGCGAGCTGCACCGCACCGGGTTCAGGAATGTGGTGGTCCTTTCGGGCCACGCTGGCCGGCTGCACATGGCTGCCCTCAGGCTTGCGGCCGAGCATGCCCTGGAAAAGCACCCGGACCTGAAGCTCATGGTCCTTTCAGACTACGACATAGCCTATGCCATGAAGGAAATCGAAATTCCGCCGGAAGACGGCCATGCCGGAATGATCGAAACATCCAGGGTCATGGCCATACGCCCGGACCTGGTGAAAGGAAAGGCAAAACCCTGCCACCCCAAGTTCCCGAAGTACCGAGTAATGCCCGATTCGGAGAAATACTTCCCCGACGGCGTCATGGGGGACCCCCAGCTGGCCAATGCCAAGTTCGGGAGGAAAGCGAACAAAATAATCGTGGACGAACTCGCAGAAATCATCAGGGAAATGGTTAAGGAGGAGAGGAGAAAATGAACTACTGCCCGAAATGCGGGATGCAGATGGCCTTTGTCCAGCAGTACGGCCAGTGGTACTGTCACTCATGCAGGCAGTACGGGGTTCCGGTGCAGCCCAAAGCACAGCCCCAGCAGGCACAGCAACCCTCTCCGCCCCAGGCGCAGCCGCAGCCGGCCCAGGGTCCCCAAGCTCCGGTCAACCCCCTGTGGACCCAGAACTTCTACAGGATACGGAAGAAGGTCCTCACCATCTGGAACAAATACTGGATAGAGGACCAGCAGGCCAAGATTCTCGGCTTCAGCAAGATGAAGATGTTCAAGCTGAAAGAGGACATCCGCATCTACACGGACGAGGGCATGACAATGGAACTTTTCAGCATCCAGCAGCAGCAGATACTGGACATCTGGGGCACGTTCGCGGTCGTTGACAATTCCGGCAACAAACTCGGGTACATCAAGCGGAAGGCGCTCGCCTCGTCTTTCGTCCGAGACGAGTACGAGGTCTTTGACGCCTATGACAGGCTGATAGGCGGCATATACGAGGACACGGGCCGCGGCCTTGCCAGGAAGTACGTGCCCTTCGGGGAGCTGATACCCGAGCACATGGAACTGACCCTGAACGGCTACCCGGTCGCGACAATCAACCAGCTGTTCAAGATTATCGGCGACATCTGGGAGCTGAATTGCGTAAACGTCCCGCCGTACCTGGACAGACGGGTGCTGCTGGCATGTTTGCTGATGATGGGGATGATTGAACGGGACCGCAAATAAGCGTAGGGCATTTGAATGCGGCATGCCCCGGTTCGTTGGCCGATTTATCGCAACTAATATGTATGGAAATAGTATTGAGTCCTTCGTGCGAGGATAGCCAAGCCCGGCCAATTATGCTTACAGGCACCATTGCTTTGCAATGCGAGCTGAGTTCACAGGCCACGGCGATAGGAGCGGCCACACCTGGCCGCGACTAAGCCGATGACCGAATATCGGAGTCTGTGGGCATAGGTCATCGGCGATAGACTCAAGATCTATTCCTTAGTGGTTCATCGGTTCGAATCCGATTCCTCGCATATTCTTTTCATATTCGCTGTGAACATATGCTCGTCAGCAACATTCCTTTCGCCACAGCGAAAGGTATGCGCACGGACGAATTTCGCAAAAACTGCACAGGAAATTCGTCCAGTGCCGCAAAACACAAGATGCAATCTGGTTGCTGTGTTTTGCGCTCGCACTGATTCGTTTCTCTCATCCTAAGTTTGAGAGAGACGAAGCCTTGCAAGAGCTCCCAAATATGTTTCGCCCGGCTCGCGCGGACCGGGCGAGTGCCCGACATCCCCGCCCTCCAGCTTCCAAACGCTTGCATTCAGGCGAGGCTTTCCAAACCGGCTGATAAAATGCCCCAGAATGCTCTGTCACCCATGCAGCTATCAGATTGAGACCCCGCCCTTATGCCGTTATAAGCTAACACAGGCGGGGCATGCCGCAACCATATGTTCATGTTTGGCGCCGGGTTGGCCTGCGCCATCTAAACATTTATACCCGAAGCCCTTTCACCAAAACACCAGCCATGGGCCGGTGGTCTAGTGGTTTTGGTCCGGGTGAGAATCCGCGCCACCATACATGACGTCGCCCTTACAAGGCGAAGATCGGCGGTTCAATTCCGCCCCGGCCCACTCCCAATTTTTTCTTTTTAATGCTCGCTGCGCTGGGTCACCCTCTAAAAAGAAAAAGAAGGATAAACAAGAAAAACTCGGGTGACCCTGCTCGCTCACATATTTTGCAATAATTTGTTATGCAAGATTCTTTAGCATGATATATGGAAATAACTCTTTCCCTCCTTCGGCCTCGGCCCCTACACACCTTCCGATTGCGGCCCCCATAATACTGGACTCCGGGATTGTGATGGGTTCATGATGGGATCAGCTGGGGGGATGTCGCATTTTGCATAGATTGCAGCGTGAATTAAATCACAATGGTTTGTACTAATAATCTTTCGATACAGTGTATAGCACGGCAGATAGAGCGATAGAAATAGTTCCATCTGCCAATATAAAATTTTCCCCCTGGGTAAAACTAAATGCTTTGTAAATAATGAATAAAAATGTGGACACCATTAGAATAGAAATGAAGAAGAAGGATGCAAATCGTATAAACGGGCTTTGTGAGTATATTGTTCGACCTTTTATTGGCCCCATCGATGGTATTTTAATAGGTTCTTCTTTGATGGTTATATCATCTAATTTTATCTGAGCCTCGTTTCGATAATTACCAATGTTCCCATCTAAATACATTAATGAAATAATGTCAAGAATCTCCATACACTCAGGTAAATTGCGACTCTGACGTAAGGAGTTAATTATTTTATCGTTTAATGAGGTAAGAAGTGTATTCATATGAGTTACTGCAACCTCATTCTGCAATCCATTTAATCGTGATGCACTTAATATAATATATTTTATAATTGCAAATTCGCTGATTAGTTGATTAACGGTGTCTTTTGGTACTTTCGTTTCGTCCATTGATGATTTGCTTATATCCTTTTTAATTCTCTGTAAAGCTACAAATTGCTTTTGATTATCACTAAGCGTTTTTGTGGTTCTTAATCGCAACAGAAAATGCACGATTAATCCAATAAAAATGAGAATCGTTAAAACGAATATAATATCATGGCCCGATTTTGATAATTCGCCTATAAATAGGGTGATAATTTCATCTATAATATCTGGAATCATACCCACGAATGAAAATAGTAATCCTAATATTGACATAAAGTAAAAAAATTCACTAATATCTCGTCTTCTTGACCGTCGTGATAATTTATCAAATGCTTGGCTAATGCGAGCCTTATCGTTTTGTACATGTACATCAGAATTCATATGCTCTTCCTTCTTTCAGAATGGCATCAAGCAGTAATAATACTTTCGCTAACATGATGAAAAAGAGAAAAAGAGAGACGATTTTCCTTTATCTCGCTCCACATCCAGGACATTTTTGTTCCCACGGTTCTCTGAAAGCGCCACAATAAGGACACTTTACTTTAACTTTCTCTATTATAACTTGTTTCTGGTAACTCAGTTGGGTGACATAGATAATTATTCCTAAAATAAGTGCAATAAATCCCATTGCTAATAACCATCCTCCCATCTCACGATAAGGATATGTCCAATAGTACGTAGTTCCAGACCAAAAACTATTACTTGATTCTTGAATTCTATGAATATATGCATAGATTCCTCCAATCAATAATCCAATACCAGTTGTGGATAATGCAATTCCTGCAACTCTTCCAGGATTTTCCATAAACCACCACCCGATGATAACTCCGAGACTATTATGGATTCTGAGGTGGCGGTGGCGGTGGATAATTGGGAGGCTGTTGGTATTGTGGCGGTTGCTGTGGATATTGTTGCGGGGGTTGGTTATACATCGGGGGTTGCTTTGGTTTTCTCATAGACAATGCTGCTGCAATACCCACGACTGCAATTATTACAATTATCACAATGATAATAATGGGTGTCCAATCTGTACTATCTGAAGTGGCATCACCATCTCCTCCACTACCACTTGTTACAATTATTGTCGTAGTGGCAGAATCCGTTTTTGGTACAGGCGAGGAGTCTTGAACTGTAAGTGTTACGGTATATGTTCCTGAAGATGTAAATGTATGTGATGGAGATGATTGTGTACTGTCTCCACTATCACCAAATGCCCATGAATATGTGTATGGGGCTAGACCTCCACTAACTGTGGATGTGAATGTTACTGACAATGGAGCAGTTCCTGACGTATGATTGGGTGAAATTGTGGCAGTAATTGTTACTGCTGCTGTGATTGTAATCGATGATGTTTTAACATTGGTAGCACCATCATCATCCGTTACAGTTAATTGCACTGAGAACGTTCCCGCAATAGAATATGTGTGGGTTGGATTCATTACACTGGCCGTGTGTGTATCTCCAAAATTCCATGACCACGAAACAATTACACCATCTGGGTCAGAAGATGAATCCGTAAAAGTAACGGTATCTGAAGTTGACGGATTCGTGGGTGTCCATGAAAAGACTGCAACTGGATCTTTTGTTTTTATTGTAACTGTACAGGTATCCGTTGATGTCTGTCCAATACTATCGGTAATTTGTAATTTAGCAGTATAGGCCCCTTTTGCGGTGTATGTATGGCTTGTCAAGATAGTAGAAGCATCCCATGAGCCATCATTTTCAAAATCCCATTTGTAAGATTCAATGGATGAGCCGGTTGACCCCGCAGATAGACTGCCATCAAAATTAACTACCTCTCCTTTGAATGCTGTTTTATCAGTTCCAGCACTTGCTGTTGGTGAAGCGTAATTATCCGAGATACTAAACCATACTGATGCGTCATTTGTGCCTGTTCCTGAATCAAATGCACCGGAGGTTTTTAAGTACGAACCATCAGCTTGTGTTGTATCTCCAGTTAATACATTTGTAATTAAATTATATGTACCACGGTAACTGCCTAAGTAATATCCCGCTGGTATTGGAGAATTGGAGGCGTCATTCCCTCCATCAGCTGTATCAGTACTGCTAATATCCGCCCAATCATCGTATGAAGTGTCACTTTCACATAGAGTAATGGCTACAAACACACTAGTACTTGATATCGAGAATGTATGAGTTGCATCGACGGTCCAGTCATCTGCTTCAGAATGTACTGAGGAGGTTCTCCAATCCCAAGTAGTTCCTTGTTCTACACCAACATGATAATACCAATCTGCTTGGCTACCCGAATCTATTTCATCAAGTTGAAGAATTCTGTGGATTTTAACACTTAAAGTCGGTAATGTGGCTGCTTTTACGGTTGTTGATGTTAATACAATTAATACAGAAATCAAAACCAACGTGGCTATAACTATTGATACAATTCTCTTTCCTGCACCTCTCTCCGTTTTTTTCCAATTCATTTTATTAAGCATTCTTCCACCTACGAATATATATCGATATAATAAGACCTTGACGTTATATAATTCTATCGCTGGATATGTTATTGTTAATTATTCGCCGTCTCCTTGGCGCATGGACCCTGAAAAAAGAGAAAATGAGGAACGATTTTCTACGCATTCCAAGATTTTAATTCATGAGTGAACTAACCGTTTTGGAGAGTCAGGCTCATGGGAACGAATTTTAAAATCAGGGTCCTCATCGAGGTGTTTTCCAATCTTAGCCAGATATCTGTTAATATTCTTTTTCAATTCCTTATTGATAATTTCATATCCCTTTTTAATATCGTCTGAATTTAGAATATATCCCTCTGGATTTGGAGAATCTTTGGCCAGAAATGGATAATGACCTATTACAATGCAGCCGATTAAGAAATTTAATTTGTCCTTATATTGACGTAGACATTTGTATAATTGGTAGAAAAAACCAAATGCTAATGCATATGAAACACAAATGCATACTATTATTATGAGAGCATAGAATTTATTTATATTAAAAAAGGACATTGAAGCAATAATCCCACCTGAAATAATCGCAAACCCCCCGAGCCATAATCCTATCCATTGCCATAATGTGCTTTGCCAATTATTAGAGTCAAAAATTAAAAATGTCAACCATCTATTAATTTTCTCAGTATTTTCATCCATTCAATCACTAGATACGTAACTGCATAAGCCCTGTAATAAGGCTTTCGTCATGGGGAGGATCCTTGGGCGGGGCATCGGACAGTCGCCTATCGAGGTACTGGAAACGACATGCGTTCATTAAATCTTAATAACTTGGGTTCGAAAAAGTCCTCTTCCGCTATTCCATTTAATGAAATTTCTTTAATTTGATTATCATTTGTGAATTCAGAATAATCAACTTGTCCAGCAAATCGTACTTGTGTTCCAATATATCGTAAATTCGGAGACAGGTAAGTGGGTAAATAGATATTCCCATCATCAGATTTTATCACAAAAGTAGGTATATCTGACCACACACAAGAAATATTGCCAGTTCCAAAAATATGTATAATTGTAGTAATATTTTGTCCTGTTGCATCATCGGATGCATCTGGAATTAGAGTACATGATGAGAATATTACCACGAGTGTTATCGAAATAGTACTTAATTTCTCCATTGCACCCTCAAGTTTAATAGGGTTTCCAGTGTATATAAATAGATTGGTACACCCTTTTGTAAAAGAAAAAAGAGGGACGATGGCCTAGGGTGGAGCATCACGGCTCTGGCGGTGGTGGTAATACTTTATCGCGCAGGGCCTGAATTGTCTGGCTCTGGAGTGCTTTGGGTGATGATTTTATTCGCTTAATTATTACGATGTTAGCCAGCAATAATCCTAAGGATAAATTAGAGAGTATAAACAATAAGACAAATATGTAGCCATGATAATCTGTATATTCGAAATCAGGAGCTGGCATGGGAACATATGAAAATATAACTGCTATTATTGAGAATATCAACGCAACCACTATTGAGACAATATATCTATTCATCCTTTTTTCTAGTGCCCATAATATGCTATGGTAAAAGAAAAATGCGATAGGAACCATAATCGCAATAATAATTAAAGCAACTAATCCGACCACAGTAGATTCAGATGTACCACCTCCTTCAGTTGCTATCATTATGAAAATCCCGATAAAAATTATAGGCAACGTTAATTCGATAAACATTGAGATACTTAGAAAATTGATAGCCATTGTTTCTTTTAAGTTCTTTTTTATTACCCAATAAATAATAGCTGAATTAATGCCCCACATCATTCCAGTAATCATTAGTACCATAGCGTCCATTATACACTCCAGTTACCCCATATTCTTGCACCACCAAGTGAATGCGCCCGCCCGGTAATAAGGCTTTCGTCACGGGCAGATCCTCCAGCGGGGCATCTAGTATGTTTTCAGCGGTTTCTGCCTATAATATTCATCGAGGACACAGCTAATGAAATAGAGCATAATTAACATTGCTGGCACATAAACAATCACAAAGAGGGAATTCATATTATATTCCTGCACAATGGAGACAGACTCAACCTCGATACGTGTGATTTCTCTCCAGTCCCCGCCATGAACGAACACATCAGTCATTGGTTTTACTGTCGAGCTTTGTGTTACAACTGATGACTGACACCAATCGGCACTCGCTGTTGTCGTCACTTCTATCGGGCATGGCACGATGATGGACGCAATAATGAATAATACTATGGTGGCAGCAATCTTTGAGGTGCTGGGCTTAATGATTTTGTGCCATCTGCTCGGCTCTTTTTCTTCCGTCCGTTAATCACCAAATACTACAATGTATTTTTCTATATTTAAGTAGATTGGTACACCCTTTTGTAAAGGAGACAAAGAGAGACGATTTTCTTCGCATTCCGAGATTCTAATTCACGTATGAACTAAACTCTAGCCAGCATAGGTAGATTCAATTCTCGCCTCAGCCCATTTTCTCTTGTTTAAGAATCTTGTACATCAAGTAAATTTGAATAATGATCCCAATATATGACATGAAAATGATAGGCCCCCACTCTGAATTATTGCTGTCTCCAGGGGGCTGCGCCATGAAATTCAGATATGCGATGATGAAGAAGAACAGATAAACACAGATCGCAATCGAGCCAAACATGTAGGTAAAGACCGGTTTGAGTGATTTGGAATTTGTTTCATGCACCATCTCATTGAACGGCATGATGCCAGCAAGCAATCCTATGGTTTCCATGATGATACCAATTATTACTATGTAGATGAGCGGAAATGGCACCCCATCTAGAAATAGATTGTTCAGTTCATGATTCAAACAACCGAACAAGCCGATTATAGATATAGCCGTCATGCCAGATAGTGCCCGAATCACTGCAAAATGTGACTTGTTGATAGCCATTGGTCAAATGCTCATCGCAAGAGTCCTTTTAATATTTCCGAATATCCAGGAAGCTCATCCCCTTCCTCGCCCTCTCCCTTTCCTCCTTCAAATGCCGCTCCAGCCCCACCTTCTTCACCCTCTTGTGGTGCTTCAGAACCACGGGATACCGACCGCGCTGGTATTCATTTCTCTTGCAGGTCGGGAACGTCTCGCACAGCAGGCAGCTGCCGAGTTTCCTGGCTTTCTTGCACTTCATGACCTCGCACCAGGGCTCCTTGATGCTCATGCACCCGGGGCATTTCATCTTGGAGAGCCAGACTATGCCCTTGTCCATGTCCCCGATCTGGAAGTCCACCGAGTCCTGGGCCCAGTTGCAGTTGCCCTTGGTGATGCGGGATAGCTCGGAAGCAAGTTCAGCCACCCTTCCGTTCCCGGTGGGGCACATCTCGCAGAACACGCCGCAGACGCCGTATGAATATTCCTGGCTTTTGGCTGATTTCTTCATGGCAATCGCTCTCCGCAATGCTGGCAGAAATCTCTTGCGCATTTGAGATAAATTTCATTTCTTGAAAAGATCCAACGTAGATTAAGGCCTCTTTTCTTCCGAATGTTTTGAGGTAATTTTTTCTTGCACCAAGGACAGACATCGTATGTAGAATTGGTTTCAGAATCTTCCTTCATGAATTAGGAATGCGAAAGCTCTGTAATAAGGCTTTCGTTAATATCATAAAAAGAGAAATAAGGGCTCTTTATCTAAATTTCGCAGCCAGATAGCTAAAATGGGAGTTTGAACCAGATTTTGGCGGGATGTCCGAGTTTCGAGCCTCCTTGTTATGGCCCTCCGCCATATTTTAGGCCATGACCTTAATGGCCCATCAACCCAATTCACGCCTGACGATCTCGACCTTGTAACCGAGTTTGAGCTCCTCGAATGTGCGCAGGGCTTTCTCCAGCATATCTTTGGCTGCGGAAACCCCATTTTTCTTCATAGCCCGCCCGTACTCGAGATAGGTCTCAGCCAGCTCCAGTTTTATCTTCGCGGACGTCAGAACCGTAATCGATGTTTTGAAATTGCCTTCCGCCTCGGGCCAATTCCCGCGCCCTGTCTCTATCATCCCCAGGAATCTGTGGGAGATGCCTTCGCCCTCCTTGACGTCCAGCTCCTTCGCCAGTTCAAGAGTCTTTTGAATGTATTCCTCGGCTTGGTCTGGCATCCCTGTCTTTATCATCAGTTCTCCTTTGGCCTGCAGGATATCGACCATCAGCCTTTTGTTGCCCATCTCCGATGCGGCCTTCTCCGCCGCCCCTATGTTGGCTCTCGCCCCTTCGAAATCGCCTGTCTGGAGCTGAACAAGGGCCATGTTGAGCTCCATCATCGCCTCGCCTATCTTGTCCCCCAGCTTCGCAAAGATATCGAGGGCCCTCTTGTGAAATTCCAGAGCCCTTGGATGGTCGCCTCGGGTATGGTAAATGACTGCCAAGTTGTTCAGCGTGCTTCCGATGCCGCGCGGATGTCCGAGTCTTTGGAAAACTGCGTAGCACCTCTCGTAATTGTCATGGGCCCTATCGTAATCGCTCATGGATTTATACACGATTCCCAAGTTATTCAGGGCGACACCTATGGACAGGGTGTCTCCCAGCTTCTCGAAGGTCTTCAGGCTGCGCTCGAACACCTCCAGCGCTTCGGCATACCTGTCCCGGTCGGCCAGGATGTGCCCGATGCTGTTGAGCGCGATACCTGTTCCCCTGAGGTAGCCGATCCGCCCGAACTCCTCCAACGCTTTATAGAAATTCACGAGTCCGCGGTCGTAATCGCCCATGTCCACGTACAGCTGCCCTATCCTGTGGAGCACGTCTGCGACGTCCTTCTCAGTCCCGCTGAGTTTCTGGAATATCTCCAGAGCCCTATTCTCTTTGGATATCGCATCTTCGTATGATCCTTTATGTTCCTGGACTGCGCCGATTGCTGACAGTATCCGGGCGAATTCGACCCCTTCCCTCGCGGCGACCAGCACCATCGCCTTCTCAAGCTCGTCGGCCACCCTGTCGTATTCCCCTCTCGTCGCATAGATTGAGGACACCTTTCTGTGAACCCTGGCAATCACTTCTGGGTCGCCGCTCAGGTCCTTGACCCTCTCAAAGGCAGCCTTTGCCTCGTCGAACCTGCCTGTGATGTCGTAGACCTCCCCCATTTCCTCCAGCAGCCTCGGGAGCTCCGCTCCCCGTTTCCGCCCATCTGTTTCCATGAGCTCAAGCGCGTAGTTGCTGTACCGCAGGGTTTCCTTGTTCGCATATTGGGCCTTTGCAAGCTCGATTGCCCTCCTGAGATTCGGCAAGGCCTTGTTCGCATCCCTGGCCATGTAGAAATGGTATCCGGCTTCGGCGACTACCTCGTCTGATGCGCCGTAGAGGTCCGTGATAGCGTCCCCCACCATCTCGTGGTACTCCCTTCTCAGCTCTCCGGGCAGGCCGCTGTAAAGCACTTCCCGTATCTTCACATGGCTGAAGGCGTAATTCCTCTCAGTGGAGACTATCAGTCCATGGGACCTCTCTATCTCGCTGAGGTTCCTCAGCAGCTCAATCTTCTTCACCTCCGTCACCTTGCTTAAAACATCTGACGTGAATACGTCGCCGATGACCGAAGCCGGCTCTAGAATGTGCACCTGGTCCTTCGGGAGCCTCGCGAGCCTCCTGGATATCACATCGTGGATTTTCACGGGGAGGTCGATGGTGTCTGGCCGCTTAGTTAGGGTCCAGGTGCCGTCCTTGTGAACCAGCGCCCCCTCCCCTTTTAACAAATTGATTACTTCGACTGCGAAGAGAGGGTTCCCCTGAGTTTCTCTCCAAAGGAAATCCACGAACTCGTCCCTGCCCTCCACCTTGCCCAGGGTCGCGCCAACCAACCCGGTCACGGCATCCCTCTTGAGGTTCCGCAGCTCGACCCGTTCCAGCAAACCCTCGCCGCTCATGAGCTGTATGGCCTCCTTCAGCTGGTGCATCTTGCCGTCCCATGACGCTAGGATGTCCTCGGCCCTGTAGGTTGCAAGCATGAAGAGCCTCGAAGTCCTGGTGTTCCTGGAGATGTAATGCAGCAAAGCCAGCGTCGAGGGGTCTGCCCACTGGAGGTCGTCTATGAAGAGCAGAATCGGGCGCGCCTTGGTCTCCCTCTCCAATCCCATCAAGACGTTCTCGAAGATGCCGTTCTGCTTCGATTTGGGGTCGCCCTTCGCCCAGTCGATGCCGTCGAACCTCTCCGAGTCGAACATCTCCTTCAACGAGTCCTTGGCTCCTGAGAATTCGTCCACCAGTCCGTCGAAATGCCCTAACTTCTTGCCGTACCTGGCCTCCAGTTCCGCGAGAGTTTGCTGCAGATCGCCAAGCAGCGCTTCGTTTTCCCTCCCCTTGTAAATAGCTGCCAGGGACGCGGACCGTCCGTGAATGCAGGAAATGTTGAAATCTCCGTAGCCGAGCCTCGACACGTCCCCCTCGGGAAGCCTCCCCATCTGTTTCATCGTGTCCTTGATGAACTCGTTGACTGCGGTGAGCATTCCCGAGAAAATGTCGATATCTATGCCGCTTCCCTCCCGTTCTTGCTTCGAAAGGACGATGCCGGTTTGCGCGATGAGTAGAACTGTCTCGAGCCTCGGCGGAACCTCCAGGGTCACGAGGTGCTCCAGCCCTCCCGAAGCCAGCAGCTCCCTCATGGGCAGGAATGGCGTCATGCATCTGCTGAGGCACCATCCTCTCATCACCTTGAACCCCATCGAAGAAGCATTGTGGATGCACTCCTCCGCGAGCCTTGTCTTGCCCACTCCCGCCTCCCCGGAGATGAAAACGGTGGTGCCCCTCCCTGCCATCGCATCGGTCAGAGATTGCCTGAGCTGGTACAATTCCATGTCTCGCCCGATAAGTTCCGGTTGCTGCAGGGCTGACTCTTCCATGAGTGATACCTATTGAGAGGCAATGAGGTGGATTGTTAAAATGATTTCTAGCAAAGAAATGTGCCGCGACTTTGCCAGATTTTATAACGTAAGAGTCACTGCCCTACATTGGCCTAAGAGTCCCGGCGAACACCTGCCAGGCCAGCGCTGACTTGGCGACCAGGCTGAGGACGATGTACATGCGCTCTCCGTGGAGATAGTCCTTCCACTTTCCTATTTTCTTGTATTGCAGGAACATATTGAGGGCGAATATGTTGAAGAACACGGCGATTGAGATGAATATCCAGTAGACGAAGTCAGGCGGGTTGGCCCTCAGCAGGTAGATGGCTATGACGACCCACGGTACAGCTCCGGCGAAGCAGCCGAAGATGAAGTCTGTCCATTCGGTTTTCTTCTTTCCCTGGTTGTGCCTTTCCATGGTGTAGCCGAAGAATATCATTATCGCGTTCAGCGAGAAGGCCATGATGAGGCTGCCTATGTCGTAGATGCCGACCAGCATCGCAATCACCACTATCATGACTGACGCGCTGAGCGAGTATTCGGCCCACCTGTACGGATTCATCCCCTTCTTCAGGTTGGCCACGTACCTGCGGTAGAATACCGTCGAAATCAGGAAATGGGCGCCTGCCGATATGAACAGGAAGAGGGCGACAACCGGCCCAATCCTGAGGTTGAAGAGGGTCTCGGAAACATGGTCGAAGCTCTGGGTGGCAGAGTCGTAACTCAGGTACAGCCTGGTGACGGGCAGGGCGAACGAGTTGCTCAGCAGCAGCATCGCAATTCCCTGGACGAGATGGATGACACCCATCGTCAAGTTCAGATTCCTCAGCTTCTTGAACGTCGAATCATCTTCGGGCATGGGGGCTAGCATCTGGTTCTGAAATATATATCATCCCCCTGAAATAACAGGGCCGGACAAACTCCCGAATCCTTATTATTTATTATTGCGTTGCAGTCCCCGGTGATGCATTGGCAACCCGAATCCAAATCGTCTTCGACTGCTCCGATCCCGCAGCCCTCGCCAGGTTCTGGGCCCAAGCCCTCCACTACAAAATCCAGGACCCGCCCAAGGGATTCGGTTCCTGGGAGGAATTCCTTGAGGCGCAGTGTGTCCCCAAAAAGAATTGGAACTGCGCCAACGCGATAGTGGACCCCCAGGGCGTGGGGCCACGCATCTTCTTCCAGAGGATGAAGACACCCAAGCCCAAGAAGAACAGGCTGCACATAGACATAAACGCCAGCGCGGGAGCCGTGCCAAAAGAACAGCGGAAGAAAGTCGGCGCGGAGGTGAAGCGCCTCATCGAGCTGGGTGCGGCAAAGCAGAAGGAGTGGGAGGAGGACGGCGAGTACTGGGTCGTGATGCTGGACCCCGAGAACAATGAGTTCTGCGTGCAGTGATTATTAACAATTCCGAAATTTTTAATAATCCGAACCGCTATGGGGCTTCCATGTCCTCCCTGTTCTGGATACTCCTGGCGACGGTCCTCGTCAGCCTGCTGTCCTTCGTGGGCGTGGTCACATTGGCCCTCTCACCGAAGACACTGAGGAAGATTCTGCTGGCCCTGGTCGGCCTTTCCGCCGGAACATTGATCGGCGGCGCCTTCCTCCACCTGATTCCCGAAGCCCTGACTGAGATGGAGGACATACTCGGCACAAACGAATCCCAGGACACTGTCATGCTCATGGTCATAGTCGGCTTCGTCATATTCTTCATCCTGGAGAAGATCCTGTGGCGCCACTGCCACGAGGACGATTGCAAGATACACACATTCGCCTACCTCAACCTGTTCGGCGACGGTATTCACAACTTCATCGACGGCCTCATCATCGCCGCCGGCTTTCTGGCAAGCTACGAGATCGGCCTGGTAACCACTCTGGCTGTCGCTTTCCACGAGATCCCCCAGGAGATAGGGGACTTCGGCGTCCTTTTGCACGGGGGCATCCCCCGGAAGAAGGCCCTCATATACAATTTTATAACCGCGATTACGGCCATAATCGGCGGCATACTGGGCTACTTTCTCATACCCCATATCGGCAACTTCGAGGTCTACATCCTGCCGTTCGCAGCTGGCGGTTTCCTGTACATCGCAGCCGCGGACCTCATACCGGAGCTGCACAAGGAGAAGCGCGTTTCCAGGACTGTTCTGGCATTTGCAATGTTCCTTGTGGGCATAGCCCTCATGTGGGCCATGAAATTTGTTCTCGGCGGGGCAGTCTGATGACTTTCAAGAACGGGACCAGGATAGTCTCCCTCAGCTTTCCCGAAGCCACGCTCGGCGACATGGATAAGGCCGTCAAGGACATCGGTTACGCCAGCCGCTCCGAGCTGGTGCGCGACGCGGTTCGGGCTTTCCTCAGGGAGAAGTCCGAGGCCGGCAAGCTCGAGGGCCACATCAACGGCATAATGCTGCTTGTCTATCATCACGATTCGGCCGCCAGCGTCTCGGAAGTGAGGCATCGCCACATGGGCGTGTTCAAATCGTTCATGCACGCCGACTTCGACGGCGGCGACGACTGCTGCGAAGTCCTCATGTTCTGCGGCGAGGCAAAGGGAGTGGGGTCCGTGTACAACCAGCTATCTTCATTAATGGGCGTCAAGGAGGCGAGGATTTTCCTGGCCTGACGCTATCCTTTTATCGGACATATGCACTCGGGGTTTCATGGGCATTCTGCCAGATTATGGGGACGCGGGCGACCCAGCGGTTCGGGCCAGGTGCGGGAGGCTTGAGGCATGTGTCGGCCTGGGCGGCAACACTGCCATCTTCGTGGGCAAGCTTGTCCTCGGGCTCATGGTCTCCAGCATGGCCATGCTCGGCGACTGCCCCTCGTGCAAGGAGGAATGCGACCGCCGAGGTGCAGAACGATGATGCCCCTGCCCAGGGAGCAACACTGGAAAGCCGAAAAGCCACTGGAAGCGGTTCAGTTCAACACTCTTTTCGCCAGCACTGTCGTAGACAATGTCCTATCCGGCCAGATATATGTGGACAATCTCCATGACCCGACAGTCTTCCTCATAGCCCACCCATACGGGATGTCGTTGCTTTTCGGAAGAACTGACAATGCTGAGTTCAACAATTCATTGCGCGAGTATATCCTGGACATCGGGAGCGCACGCAAGGGAATGGAGTGGCTGCAGGTCCATCCTGCCGAATGGAAGCCTGTGCTGGAGGAACTGCTGGGCGCGGACCTTATCAAGAAATGCGGCCCGGCCGAACAGCCGGCAACCGCCACGGACGACCCTGGCAAGGTGATGGAGTACACCAGGGTGAATTTTCTGTTCAATAAAGACAGATATGCCGCATTCGCCGGCCAATACTCTCCCCCGCCCGAAAGCATTGTCAGGACAGACGCGAAGCTGTTCCTCGGCATCCAGGGCCAGGTGGTCCCGAAGCATTTCTGGAAGGACATGGACCATTTCCTCGGCGAAGGGATAGGGTTCACACTCATGGCAGAAGGCAGGGCAACATCCACGGCATTCTGCGCGTTCCAGAGGGACAACATGCTTGAAATTGGCGTCGAGACGGAAAGCCAGCATCGCGGAAAGGGGTATGCGGTCCATGTTTGCAAGGCATTGATCGACTATTGCGCGGAAAACGGCTACGAGCCCATCTGGTCCTGCAGGCTGGAGAACGCCGGCTCATTCAACCTCGCCCAAAAGCTTGGGTTCGAACCCGTGCTGTATGTTCCGTACTACCAGCTTGTCAGCGCTCCGTGAGGCGGTTGGCAGATTTTAGCTCGGCAAGGGCGGCTTCGGACTTTCTCAGCCATATGCCCATCCCCATCCTTCGGAACGACTCCCTGGCCTTCTCCAGGAGCTTGGTTCCGGCCTCAGCCTCGCCAGACATCCTCAGGCAAACCCCCTCGTCATAGTCCATCATGGCCTGCAGCGTGGTGTCGCCCACATCTGCCAGCAATTCCCGCGCCCGGGCGAAAGTCTCCAGGGCCGACATGAAATCGCCCCTATCCCTGTGAATGGTGGCGAGCACATAAGTCGACGCGCCCACCTCCCTCTTGGCCCCGAGGTCGTTCGACAGGGCCAGCGCCAGGCCGACGTATTCTGTCGCTTTCTCGAAATTCCTGCACTTCCTGTACGAATCCGCGAGTCCATAATAATCATAGATCATGATGTGCTGGTCGCCTATCTCCCGGCATATCTCCACGCTCTCCAGGTGATGCCGTATGCTCTTCTCCAGCTGGTCCAGGTCCTGGTATACGTACCCCAAGCTGCTCAGGGACCAGGCTATGCCGTTCCTGTCCCCGCTCATCCTGTAGAGCTCGAGGCCCCTGAGCTGATATTCGAGCGCCTTCTCGGTATCTCCCTTGGTATGGAGAAGATTGCCTATGTTGTCGAGGGTGCTTGCCGTGCTGCTCTTGTCCCCGACCATCTCTCCGTACTCGAGGCCCTCCATGAAATATGCCAGGGCTTCGTCCAGCCGGCCTGTTTCCATGTACACGACCGCAATATTGTTCAGCGTGCTCTCCTTGCCAGTGTCATCGCCTATCTCCTTCTGAATGACCAGCGCATTCTGATAATGCTCCAGAGCCCTGTCATAGTCCCCGCGGAACCACCATGTTATACCTATGAGGCGGTGCGCGTTCGCAATCTCCTTCCTCTCCTTCAGCCGTGTCGCGTCTGTCATTGCCTGGCACAGGATTTCCAGGGCTCTGTCATAGCTCCCCATCCTGATGAGGCTCAGGGCCATGGACGTGATAAGCCCGCATCTCACAGGGTCGTCGCTGTCCCCCAGCATGTCGAGTCCTGCCCGGGCCGCTGCGATGCCGCGCTCGTATTTGCTGGCCCTCTCGAAGGTCAGCGCCATCTTCCTTTGCAGTTCCGCCTTCCTTGCGGGCTCCTTCGCACTCTCGATTACCCTGGAATAGGAGGCAATCGCCCTGTCGCAGTCGCCGACCACGGTGTACAGATCGCCGAGCCACTCGCTGATGCGCCCTGTCTCGGCCATGTCCTTCGCAATCCCCAGGGCAAGGCTGTAGAATGCTATGGCTTCCTCGTTGGCGTAATTCTTTCTGGCTTGCTCCGCAGCGATGTCCAGGTACCCGGCGGCCTTAGGATCCTTCGCCTCCAGGAAATGCCGTGCCAGCTCGCCAGCCATCTCCCCCTCCCTTCCGGCGAACAGCCGCTCGTAGCTCCGGGCGACAGTCCTGTGGTATTCCGCCTTAAGCTCGCCGCTTATGCCCGCGTAAATGACGTCCCTTACCTTGCTGTGGTCGAACCTGTATCCGCCTTCTCCGGAATGAATCAGCCTGTGCGTCTTCTCGATATCGTTCAGGCTCTTCAGGAGCTGCATCCTGTTCACGCCCATTGAAAGGCCCACGACGTCGCTGCCGAACCTCTCCCCCACGACGCTGGCACATTCCAAAACCTCGTGCTGCTGCTTCTGGAGGCGGTTCAGCCTCCTCTGAACAACATCGAAAATCTTGGAGGGCAGGTGCAGCTCGCTCAGCGGCTTGTCCATGACCCATGCGTCTCCCTTGCGCAGGACTGACCCCTCGTCCACCAGCAGCCGCAATATTTCCAGCACGAAGAACGGGTTCCCCTCTGCCTCGGCATGTATCCTGACGAATAGTTCCCGCGGAAACTCGGCGCAGCCAAGGGCGGCTGAGACTATGCCCTGGGTCCCGTCCTGTCCCAGGCGGTGCAGCTTTATGTCACTGAACAGAGACTCCCTGCTCATGTCCTGCATGATGGTCTCAAGGGCATGCGGGGTTCCGTCCGGTCTGGGCATGATGTCCTCGGGGCGGTAGGTGGCCAGCAAGAATACCCTGCTGCTCCGTGTGTTCCTGGACAGGTAATGGAACAGGCCCAGCGTGGTCGGGTCGGCCCACTGGACATCGTCAAGGAAAAGCACGACAGGCGACTCTGCGGAAGCCCTCTGCAGGCCCAGCAACACGCTGTCGAACATGTTCTCCAGTTTCAGCTTGGGGTCTTCCCGGACAAACTCCCCGGCGTATTTGGCGGAATTGACAAGCCTGGAAAGCCTGTCGCAGAGCCATCCAGCTTCCGCATGGTCGTACAGGTCCGGGTTGAGTTTGGATTTCAGTTCGTCAAGCTCCCTCTTCATGTCCTCAATCAGGAATTCGTTCTCCTCCCCCTCGATGACGGCGGCCAGCGACATCCTTCCCCTGGTCTGAATCACTATGTTGTACCCGGAATGTCCTATCTTGCTCAGGCCCACATCGCAGCTGTTCTTTCCCATCATGCCCAGGGAGTCTGAGATGAACGAGGAAACGGCCTTCAGCATCGCCGCAAATATGTCCGCGTCCATGCCTGTCTTCGTGCGCTCTGCCTGGCCGTACAGCATGCCAGCGTCGTTCAGGATGTAGGCGGAAAGAATCCTCGGCGGAGCCCTCTCCTGCATTAAGCCGAGCATTCCCGCCCCTCTCAGGGCCTCCTTGACAGGCATGAGCGGTTCCAGGCAATCCGGGAGGCACCAGCCCCTCAGAACGCAGGCACCGTCCTTTTCCGCAAGGTTCAGCATCTCGGTGACCAACCTTGTCTTGCCAATTCCCGCCTCTCCTGAGACGAACAATGTCGTGCCCTTGCCCCTGAATGCCCCATTCATTGAATCCTTGAGTTTGGCCAGTTCCTCCCGCCTGCCAATGAGTTCGGGTTGCAGCAGAGTTTGCTCTTCCATTCCGGTCAGAAAGGCTGTTTGCGTCTAAAAGGATTCCGCTGGCATGCAGCCCTGCAATCTGGACCCGGATAGGTCTGGCAGGCTTGTGATGGGACTTAATCTGACTAAAATAACCGATTGCATTCTCATGGGCCAGGATGTACATCCAGCAGTTGAAACGCCCGGGCTCGCCCTTAACCCCTTGAGTCGTCACAGGGCTCGTCGTCCTGCATTGGCCTGGATTGCTCGGCGCTGAAAGCGGTCGTGCATGCATCCAACTGCACAGGCTTCATCTTCCTCCGGCAGCAGTCCGGGGCGCTCGCGGCTTCCTTCCGTTTGCCGCATTTCACGCATATGTATGTCTTATCCATAATGTCTGTTATCTACTTCATCCGAAATAAATGTATCGCTAATCCTCGATGATCTTGACAGACTCTCCGCCGTGGCGCGTCTCTCTCGGTCTCACGCGGACGAACAGCGGTACCTGTATGCTGCCGCCGCACACTATGGCCACGCCAATGGGCAGCTGCTGTATCTCCCTGGCCGCTCCCGTGGTGAGCCCCTCGACCGAGGACGTGACAGCCTTCAGGTCCAGGTCATTGGTTATCCTGAGTATTATCTGTGTGCCGCATTGGCTCAGCACGTTCTTCTCGACCTTTGCGGCCCTCTGGGTGATGATGACCAGCCCGAGCCCGAACTTCCTGCCCTCGGACGCTATGGTGCGCATTATCTTGGAGCAGGCTGTCGTGCCCTGCTGCGGGCAGTAATTGTGCGCCTCCTCTGTCACAACCAGCATCGGTGGGATTGCGTTAATCTTGCGCATCTCGAACAGTGAGGTCAGCACCCGGTTGACTATCAGGCCCGATATTTCCGGGGCTGTGCCCCTCAGGTTCAGGATCGTCATGTTCCCCTTCTTGACCAGCTCGTCGAGCTTCGTACCCCTCTCCGCGAATATGTTAATCTCGTCAAGGTACTGAAGCTCCTGGATGAGATTGGTGTTCTGCGCGTCCTCCTGCGCCTCAAGGGTCTTGATTATGTCCTTCATGGAGAAGGACTGGCGGTTGGCCTTTATCATCTCAAGGACTTTCTTCAGGGCCGGAAGCGCATGCCTCACGTTTTTCACATTTGTCAAACCCAGAATGTCCCTGGCCTCAAGGTTTCCCAGTGTGAACCTGAGAGGGGTCGCATCCTTGTTGACCTTTGTGTCAGGCGAGAACTCGGAAATCTGGTCGGCATAGCCGCGCGGCTTCACGCCGAACTTCTCATTGAACTCAGTGACCTTGCCCGCCTCCTTCAGCGAGTTGTACTCGCCATGGGGGTCAATCACCATCACCGTGACCTTGTGCTTGAGCAGCTCCTCCACCAGCACGCCGACCATGTAGCTCTTGCCGCCACCTGTCTTGGCCAGGATGCTGACGTGTTTCTGCACCATCTCGTTGATGTCCAGGTGAATGGGCAAGTCATGGCCGTTCAGCAGGCCGATGTAGGCCCCGCTCTTCTCCTTCTGTTTTATGCCTATGACCTTGGAAATGAGATCGTCGTCCGCCCTTGTCACGGCGGAGCCGGCCTTGAAGGGCGCCTTCGGGGCCTGGAGCAGCCCCCTCTCGTCCCTGTAGCCGATTATGACAATGTTGGCCAGCACCTTCTCCTCTATGTCTATCATCTCCCCGTGGGACATGGAGATGGCCTTTTCAAGCGAAAGATTCGTCTTCCTCTCCATGCTGTCGACCTGCCCCAGAACATGCCCGCAGGTCTCATGGGGTATCTGGACGTATTCCCCGTTCTCCAGGGGGGCCATGACGCTGCACTTGAGCTCGGAGGTGCCCACGTCGCCGTAGACAATGCCTATGATGCCGGAACCGTCATGGGAGTCGGCGCCATCCTCGTAATGCGCGCGGGCTTCCTCTACTGTTCCATCCCGAGAATCCATGTCCAAGTGCATCCCGTCCTGCTGACCAATATATATACTATTCCGTATATATATGTTGGTATTACAAAAGGCCCGATTGAATCATGCAGTTGGACATTCGCTGCTGTTATAATTTCCAGTAGGGCCTCAGCTCTCTCTTCAATGACTCCAGCATGCTTGAGGTGGCCCTTTCCAGAGACTCCGGGCTGGTCGCCGGGTTCCTTCTCGGCTCTTTGGGGGAGAAAGCCTTGTAATCCACGGGCAAGGCCTCCGAGCCGCAGAACTGGGCCAGCCACCCATACGTTACCCAGTCCCCATAGCCGCTCACTGTCATGTCAAGGAGATTCCCGGATGTGCCGAGGGCGATATCCCTGGTCTTCCTTGACACGGCATTGAGCCCGTCCAGGTCAAGCCCGAGCATTGTCAGCTCGTCCGCGTAGAACGGGTCCGAACCCCCGTTCCGTATGACGAATTCGGGCGAAAACTCCTTTGCCAGAGGCTCGATTATGGCCTTAAATGCCTGCAAGTAGTCGGCGGAGCCGGACAGCGGCGGCATGGGTATGTTCACGGTAAATCCCTTACCCTCGCCGTCCCCTATCTCCCAGACAAATCCCTTTCCCGGGTAAATGGTCCTCGGGTCCTGATGCACCGAGATGAATAGCACCCGCGGGTCTTCATGGAAAATGTCCATGGTGCCGTTGCCCTGGTGCGCGTCCGTGTCCAATATCATCACCCGCTTCAGGCCGTGCCTCTCGAGCGCGGCCTTTGCGGCCATGGCCACATCGTTGTATATGCAGAAGCCCTCGCCGAAATCCCTGCCCGCATGGTGAAAGCCCCCGAACGTGTGGGCCACTTTGCCTTCGCCATCGATGAGCAGTTTGGCAGCCTGCAACCCGGAGCCTGCGATCAGCAGTTGGGCCTCGACAGCGCCCTCGGTCACGGGCGTGTCAATGCTCAGCCAGCCTCCGGTCTTCCTCAGCTCCTCAACCTTGTCCAGGTACTCCCGCGAATGCGCCAGAAGCAGGTCCTGGTCCTTTGCCGGCTCGGGCCGTATGATAGCGCAGTCCTTCAGAATATCGGCCTTGTCAAGCAGGTCAATGAAACCTCTGAACCTTGACCCGGTGAAAGGGTGGTCCGGTCCGAAATCGAACCTGCCAAGCTCATCACTGTAAAATATCGGGATGCGGGGCAAGATTCACCTTGTTCGGTTCAGTAGTAACCGGTGCGGCCTTCCACTCTGTTTGCCTTCTCCCTCAGTTGCCTGGATTTGGAGCGCAGCTTGCTGATCTCCATCTCCTTCTTCTGGATCTTCGCGTCAACCTTCGCGGCCTTGGCCCGGTATTTTGCCGCTTTCGCCTGGGCCTTGGCCTGCTTCTCCATCTGCTTGGCGCTCTTGACTGCCTGCTTCGCTTCCCTCTTGGCGACTTTCGGGTCGCTGTAAGAACTCATGGTATCTGTTGGATAAAGGGTTTTATGTGATATAACCTTTTTGAATGAGTTACGCGCCTTGGTTCATGAAGCCGCATATCCTGCGCGTGGCTTCAAGTGTCTTGCCACAGTTCGCTTCCAGGAAATTGTCAGGAAGAGGTTTGCCGAGCGGCACTTTCCCGCTCGCAGCCATGGCCTTTGCGCCGTCGAAGTTCACATAAGAGACGCGGAAGGTTAGCTCTGAATCGGGCCTTGAAAATGCCGAGCCAGGCACTACGGCGACATGTGTCTCGTTCAGTATGGCCTCGCACAGATCCTTGTTGGTTCTGATGCCGCGCTTCTCCATTTTGCCAGCCATCGGGGAGAAGTCCGGGAACAGGTAGAATCCGCCCTCGGGCGCGTGGAGTCTGGCGCCCGCTTCCCTGAGCATGTCCGCTGACCTGACGCTAAGCATCCCGAATATGCGCCTGACATGCGCGAGATAGGCCTCGAGCTTCGGTCCGCCCTTGAAGGCAGTCACGCCGGCCCACTGCACGGGGCTTGTGACAGAGCTGTATGTTTGGCTGCCCGCATCGGCCATCGCGCCGCAGAGCCAGCCCAGGCTCTCCGGGAAGGCAAACGTGCCGAGCCTCCAGCCACCGGCCGCTGCCCATTTCGAGAGCCCCGAGCTGATAATTGTGCCCTCGGGGTAATACTTCGCAATCGAAACATGGCCTCCGTGGTGGTGCATCTGGGCGTAAATCTCATCCGAGAGAACAATAATCCCGTGCTTCCTGGCCACCGCAGCCAGCGACTCAAGTTCTTCGGATGAGTAGGTCCCGCCGTCAGGATTTCCGGGATAGTTCAATATGAGGAGCTTTGGCAGTTTCGGCCCGGACTCGCAGGCCTCTGCGAGCTTGGCCCCGTCCAGATGCCACTTTTCTCCGTAGCCTGTTTCAATGAGGCGCAGGGGAGCGCCCACAAGCCTGGCCTGGGGGACATAGGAGACCCAGCAGGGCGTCGGGACAAGCGTTTCACCGGCGAAGGACAGTTGGAGAAGGTACATTAGTAATTTTGAGCCGGGCCCGACAAGCACGTTGTCGGCCTTGATGTCCACCCCGTCCTGGCGCCTGTGGTAGTCCGCGACCGCAGACCTCAGCTCCGGAAGCCCCTTCACAGGCAGGTAGGTCCTCTCCGCGGCATGCTGCCTGAGCGAGTCCACGATGAAGCCCGGGACAGGGAACGGCGACTCGCCGATGCCCAGGTTGAAAACCTCTATGCCGTCCTTCTTCATCTGCTTGCATCTCTCATTGAGCGCCAGGGTCGGCGATGCGCCCATTTCGCGCAGGTTGGGGTTGAGGCTGACCTGTATCTTGGGGTTCATGAAATCACGGGGTGAACGGAAAGACCATTCCCCTTCATTAAGATTTTGAATCCCTCAATAATGATTTATAGAAAGGAGCGTTGGCAATGCCGATGAAAGTGCTGGTCGAGGCGTATGGTTGCACCATGAACCGGGGCGAGGCAGAGGAGTTCGCGGACGCGTTCCAGGCACGGGGCCATGCCCTTGCGGCTGCCGCTGCTGGAGCTGAAGCCTTCGCGATATTCACCTGCGGGGTCATTGACACGACGGAGCGCCGCATGCTCAGGCGCATTTCCGAGCTTGCGGCCGCAGGAAAGCCGCTGCTGGTGTGCGGCTGCCTTCCCAACATATCGCCCAAGAAGATTCAGAAGATAGCGCCACACGCAATCCTGCTGGGCCCGGGCAGGCACATGGAGGGCCTCGCCGCGCTCGGTTGCGGGAAATCAACAAGCCCCGGCCACTTAAGGACAGTCGGAATACTTCCCATCGCCAGCGGCTGCACAGGCAGTTGCGCCTACTGCATCACCATGAAGGCGCGGGGACGGCTGGCGAGCAGGGAGCCCGAAGCGCTAAGGGCCCGGCTCAGGGAACTGGTAGACAAAGGTGCAGTCGAGATTCAGCTGTGCGCCCAGGACACGGCCGTCTACGGCAGAGACATAGGCTCCGATCTAGCCGGTTTGGTGAAAGAACTTAGCTCTACGCAAGGGGATTTCATGATCCGCATCGGTATGATGAACCCGGCCAGCGTTCTCCGGGCGAAAGAGGGGGTCATGGACGCATTCTCCAACCCCAAAGCTTTCAAGTTCCTTCATCTGCCTGTCCAGTCGGGCTCGGACAGGATTCTGGAATCAATGGGGCGTGGCCATACCGTCGCTGAGTTCGAGGAACTGGTGTCGGAGTTCAGGTCCCAATTTCCGTGCATGGCTGTTTCCACCGACATAATCACCGGATTCCCCGGGGAGACGGACAGCGATTTCGCGATGAGTAGGGAAATGATTGAACGCATCAGGCCGGACATTGTGAATATAACCAGGTTCTCATCCAGGCCGGGAACGGCTGCCCACGTCATGAAGGGGAAGGTGCCGAGCCGCATATCCAAGGACAGGTCCAGAATATTGACTGAGCTGAGGTTCAGGCTCACAGCAGAGAACTACTCGGTCCTGGAAGGCCGCACAGCGAGGGCACTGGCCACGGAGCGCCGGGTGCCGGGCACAACGTTTCTCAGAACGCCGGAGTACAAGCCCGTTGTCGTGGACAGCGAGTTAGCTTTGGGCAAATGGTATGACCTCAGAATAGCCGGAAAAGAGAAGACCCACCTCTGCGGGAAAATACTGAAAAATGGAAACTGAAGGCCGGCGCATTGCCGGCCTTATTACCCTAGAGTTGTATCTCGATTCCAAGGCGCTCTGTCAGTTCCTTGTACCGGTTTCTGATTGTGACCTCAGTCACTCCGGCGACGTCTGCGACTTCCCTCTGTGTCCTGCGCGCATTGCACAGGATGGAAGAGATATAGATTGCGGCTGCCGCGACTCCTGTCGGGCCCCTTCCCGAGGTAAGCTCCTTCTTTGCGGCTTCATTCAGTATGTCCATCGCCTTCGTCTGGACGTCACCGCTCAGCTTCAGCTCGCTGCAGAACCTCGAGATGTAGTCTTCCGGACGCGTGGGCATGAGTTTTAACTTGAGCTCCCTTGTCATGAAGCGGTACGTGCGGCCGATTTCCTTGCGGCCGACCCTGCTGGCGCTGGCTATCTCGTCGAGCGTCCTCGGGACATTGCACTGCCTGCATGCGCCGTATAGCGATGCTGCCACAACACCCTCTATGCTCCTTCCGCGGATGAGGTTCTTGTTCACGGCCTTCCTGTAAATCATGGCCGCAGTTTCCCTCACGTTCCTCGGCAGACCCATTCCGGAAGCCATCCTGTCAAGCTCGCTCAGCGCGAAAGCCAGGTTACGCTCGGTCGCATTGGAGACCCTTATCCTGCGCTGCCACTTTCTGAGCCTGTAGAGTTGCGCCCTGTTTCTCGTGGGTATGCTCTTACCGTATGAATCCTTGTTCTTCCAGCCAATCTCGGTGCTCAGACCCTTGTCGTGAATCGTGTAGGTCATGGGCGCACCTGTCCTGGCCCGCTTCTCGCCCTGGTCCGAGTCGAACGCACGCCATTCCGGGCCTTGGTCTATCAGTTGTTCGTCCAGAACAAGCCCGCAGTCCTCGCAGACCAGCTCGCCACGGTTATAATCCCTGACCAGATGCCCGCCCTTGCATTCGGGGCACTGCATTATTTCTTCCGCGGCTTCCCTTTTCTTTGCCATGTGTTCACCCCCTTCTTCTTTCCCGGCTCACCGGAACCGGGCCTGAACCTTCTGTGCTGCTCCCTCGGTGCGTACGCCTTCACGGAGCGGCTCTGTTTAGGCTGTTCCTCTGAACCCGCATACAATGTTGAGCCAAGCAATCCGACAGTCTCGATCCCGAGTTTCGGTCGAACTGAAATATAAGGCGCAGCCACAGGTCCGAAGACCCGGGTTATCCTCCCGACTTCAGCGCCCCTCATGTCGCAGACCCTTGTTCCCGGTAAAGGGGATTCGAGGGCCTGGAGGAGTATGGAGCCGTCGTGGATAATATTCTTGACTGTGCCCAACTTTTTCATACCGCCCCTCATTGTATTTGTATTTTTGGACTTAAAGCTATGATTAACTATTATATAAAGATTTCGCAGTGTTTATTATAGACTAGCCTTATTTCCACAGAAAAAGGCTTATAGATGTATGTATGCGCGGGTCTGGACAAGCTATTTAAACCCGTAATCTATTTGATATTTAATGCTGATTACGGGGGGTATTTGAATCTTATTGCTCACAGATTACAGATTCATGGCGAATTCTTTGTTTGTTGCTATTTAGTTTTCGAATTCACCGATTGCCATTTGGTTGTTGTGAGCCGCATGGCACTTGATTTTGATTTTAATTGATGCCGTGCCATTGTCGAACCTTTGTTTCCAGGTTGCGGGAAACGGTTCAACGCGGCAATTGTCAATCCATCGTTGCAAACCATGCATATATTACCAATTAGGGGCTGAGAGTTTACTGGAATTTAATTATCTTTGCTGTTCAATCCCAGTTAATCAGCATCCGGATGCCGGCAAAAATTATCAGAATCCCGATTATCACCGGGAGAATCCAGCACAGTTCCATGTTTGTGACCCATTCCGGCACGCCGTCGAGGTGTTTGAGCCCAAATTCAATGGCTACCCAGAGGCCGAATACTATGACTATCAGACCCCAGAAGATTGACCACCCGGTCGGGCGGTGCCTCCTCATTCTCATCCTGGGTTCCCAGCCTTCATGCTGCGTTGCCCCCGCAGTCATTTGGCGGCCGCAGCTTTTGCAATACACAGCATCATCATCGTTCTGGATCCCGCATTTCTGGCAATATATCATGGTAATCCCTTTTCGGGAATACCGACATGACTATTAATTCTTTTTCCGCAGTTACTTAGCCTTGTGGAACTCAAGGAAAGCCCTGTAGGTGGAGTATATGTCTATCTTATTGGAAATTTCGAGCGGGGAGTGCATGCTGATGAGGGCCGGCCCGCAGTCAATGACCTGCAGATTGTGTTCCGAGAGGAATCTGGCGACCGTTCCGCCGCCTCCCTCGTCAACCTTGCCGAGCTCTGTGTACTGCCAGGGAATCTTTTTATCGTTGAGCAGCCGCCTTATCTCGCCCAGGAACTCGGCGTTCGCATCGTTCGAGCCTCCCTTGCCCCCTGCGCCGCCGAACTTGCATATTCCTATGCCCGAGCCCAGCTTTGCGGCATTGCCCAGCTCGTGCACGCCCTTGAACATAGGGTCTACGCCCGCATCAACGTCCGCGGACAGGGCCCTGGAGTTGGCAAGGATTTTCTTCAGGGTCTCATACCTGAACTTGGGGTCGAGGCGCTCCATTATCTTGATCAGGGCAAATTCGAGGAAGCCGCTCTGCGCCCCTGTGGCGCCGATGCTGCCCACCTCCTCCTTGTCGAAGAACAGTGCCAGCGCTGTCTTGGTCGGCTTCTGGAGGTCGCATATTGCGCGAAGCGATGCATAGGCGCAGACCCTGTCATCCTGTCCGTACCCGCCGACCAGGCTCCTGTCGAAGCCTACGTCCCTGCAAGCATGCGCCGGGACGGCCTGTAGTTCTGAGCTTATAAGGTCTTCCTCCACGATGCCGTACTTCTTGTTCAGTATCTCGAGTATGTTGGTCTTGAACTTGCTCTTTGCGTCCTTGTCCTTCGTAGGCCGGCCGCCTATTATGATGCGCAGCTCCTCTCCAGTGATGCCGTCGAACAGCTTTCTCTCGCCCTGGGTCTTCCTGGCTAGGTGCGGCAACAGATCCGCTATGGAGAATATTGGGTCATGCGGGTCTTCTCCAATGGTGACATTTATAACTTTCCCGTCCGCCCTGACTATGACGCCGTGCAGCGCCAGGGGTACGTTCACCCACTGGTATTTCTTTATGCCGCCGTAATAGTGGGTCTTGAACAGGGCCATGTCGGAGTCCGTGTCCTCGTACAGGGGCTTCTGCTTGAGGTCCAGCCTGGGTGAGTCAATATGGCTGCCAACGGCCTTCAGTCCGCCTGCTATAGGCTCCGAACCGATGACAGCCAGGGCTGCGATCTTCTTCATGTTTGTGATGATCACCCTGTCGCCGGCCTTGAGCGACCTGAAGCTATCGACAGGCCTGAACCCGCGCTTCTCGGCATAGGTCTCGATGTATGTGACCACCTCTCTCTCGGTCTTTGACTTGGTGAGGAAATCTTTGTATTCGTCCGCAAAATCGAAAACCGCCTTCTCGGTCTTCTTGTCCACGCCCAGCCAGGCAGATTCCTGCTTGACAGTGAGCTTGTCTTCCAGAGTCTGTTTCTTCTTGGCCATTCAATCCCCCCCTCAGGGAAAATCCTTGTGAAATTGTTAAACCTTATAGTTGATTTATATATATATCATTTCTGTCTGAGATATTCGGGAAATATCATAGTTCAAGGCTAAAATGATTGCCGAGGAGAACGAAAACGCTTTTTTCCACATCAACTATACCCGCGGACGCGTCAATGACTTTAACATGCTTGGATATCCGGGCGATGTCGAGGTAATTCTGCCTGACCAGCCTAAGGTTCTCGAGCGTCTCGAACTTCTCCAGTCCTGTCCGCTCCCCCAGCCTTTTCAAAGAAACCTCAGGGTCGACATCGAGAAGCAGGGTGAGGTCCGGCTTATGAATAACAGGCTTGCTCACTGCCATGAGGTACTGGATGTATTCGGAGGGCTTTCCCCCAAGTTTCTGATGAAGAAGCGCAGCCTGGTATGCCACCGTGGAATCTGAGTATCTGTCAGATATCACCAGGCTTCCAGCCTGCACTCTCCCCCTAATCCATTCGGTATGGGTGGCCCTGTCAGCCAGGAAAAGGAACGCTTCGGTGTAGGGGCTCACATCCTCGGTGTAGCTGCGCCTCACCGCATCGCCTAGCCAGGTTCCTGTGGGTTCTGCGGTGAGTTCAACCCTGAACCCTGCCTCCTCGAGCCTTTTGGAAATTATGCTCGTCAGTGATGATTTACCGCACCCGTCAATGCCCTCCAACGTGATGAATCCGGACTTCACGGCACCCAATCCCCCCGGTGGGATATTACCCTTGTCCCCGCTTCTTCTCGTTCGGAATGTCCTTCTCTATCACGAACGCCCCGACATAATCGCAGTCCTTGCAGTGGTATTTCTGTCCGGTTACGAGGCCTGCCTCATAGTACAGGCTGGCGCTCCCGCAGTGGGGGCAGGTGAGGACTTTCGTGGGTTTGGCCATCAATATCCCTGATAAGTGCATTCTCTGGCCAGTATTAATTACTTATCATGGGAAACGATTAATCCTTGTTTGGCCTTGGGCTGCCCCATGCACCTGATAGTGACATCAGCCGAGGACATTGCCAGCATGAACATCAGAGCCAGGCTTCTGGAGATGGCGGCCTGGACCGAGTCAGGGCAATTCGAGGGCTCGGCCGTTCTCGCTCATGGTAATTATCAGATGATTCTCATCACGGACATACATTTGCACAGAGAGAACCTGGACAGGGATGTGGAAAAGGTTCTCGGAAAGAAGTACGACACATTCGTCTTCGCCTCCAGGCACAGGTCCGAATCAGGCCTGCGCACCCTCACGGTCCATGCCCTTGGCAATTACGGGGATGCGGACTTCGGAGGCCGGCCCGGGAAGCTGGTGCCCACGAACCCCAAGCTGATGACGCAGGCTCTTCTGCTGCTGAAAAAGCACGGCGAAGGCCTGGGATTCGGAATATCTTTCGAGACAACGCACCACGGTCCGAACCTCGAGACTCCCACGTTCTTTATAGAGATAGGCAGCGGCCCGGATGCCTGGCCCGAGCCGGAGCCGGCCAAGGCCATAGCAAGGGTGCTGCTTGGACTGGACAAAGCCGACATTACAGGGGACGACACTATTGGTTTAGGCTTCGGTGGCGGGCACTATGCCCCGAGGCACACCGATGTGGTCGAACGCATGAAAATTTCCATGGGCCACATGGTGCCCGATTACGCAATAGATCGGGTTGACGGCCCGATGCTGGACCAGATAATCGAAAAGACGCCTGGTGTTTCAGTCGCGTATTTCCATAAGAAAGCCGTCAAGCAGCCGAAGAGGGGCGAGCTTGAGGCGATGCTCGGGGAGAGGGGCATCAGGGTCGTGAGGTCTGAAGAGCTCGTGCCGAGGAGTCCTTAGCTCCAGTATGCCGGTTTATGCCCGCAGGGCATCTAGCGAAAATTAATATCCCATGATGCAATGGGGTGAATTCCTTAGGGGGCGAATGCAATGCTAAAGGAATGCAGGACGCATGGATATTTCAGAGACGAAGAATGCCCTATTTGCGGTGAGCAAGGCAGGTTTTTGATGAACGAGGAAGAGCTGGACAAGCTTGGCAGGACCATGGCGGGAGTCCTGCGCCACTTCCCGGAAAGATACGGGCTAAGAATGAACAAGCAGGGCTGGGTGGACCTGGAGGAATTCATCAACCAGGTTAGGGACAAGCAGAGGCGGTTCAGGTGGCTCAAGCCCCATCACATACTCGCAATCATCGACACGGACCCGAAAGGCAGATACCAGTTCAGGGACGGCATGATACGGGCGACATATGCCCACTCGGTAGATGTTGACCTTGACCTGCCCACCAGGGGAACGCCCGACTTGCTGTACTACCCGACGACAAAGGAGGAGAAGGACGTACTAGTCGAGACAGGCCTCATGCCCTCCGACAGAAAATTAGTCCACCTCAGCAGGACAATAGAATCAGCCGTGGTTGCAGGCAAGGTCAGGGACCCTGAGCCCCTTATTTTCGAGGTAAACGCCAAGGCAATGACCGAGGCCAACCTGGTCATCAAGAAGGCAGGAAACACTGTATTCGTCGTCGATGCAGTGCCGCCGGAGTACATCAGGCTCATGGAACCGGAGGAAGTGCCGGTAGTGGATGAAGAACCCAAAGTCAGGCTGGCGAAGAAAGAGGAACCCCCGATCGAAGAAAGGCCGGCCGAAGACAAGCCAGCTGACGGGGAATAGGATATTTGTCTCTCAGTGACATTTGGTTTGGGGGTGTACGATGAAGGAATATAATGTCATTGCCATAGGCAGCGGTTCCAGCATGAACATTGTGCCCGCCATTCTCAGGTCCGGACCGGGAAGCCCACGGAGAGCGGCACAATCATTAGAATAGCGCAGCCAGCATCCTGCAGATTTCCTTCAGGAACTCTTCGTCTTCGGCCGAGAATGGCCCGAGTTCGTGGGAATCTATATCCAGCTCGCCGATGAACTCTTCCCCCTTGAGAATGGGGACGACAATCTCGGACTGCACCTTCGGGCTGCAAGATAGGTAGTTAGTCACCTCGCAGACGTTCTGGACCACGAATACCCTCTTGGTCTCCGCGCTCTGACCGCATATGCCTTCGCCGAACTGGATGTTCACATGCTCTGTCGGATCGCCGACAAACGGCCCCAGTTCCAGTACCCTCTCCTTGTCCGGTTTGACAGTGTAGAATCCGACCCAATCGTAGTAGCTCACATTGTCCGCAAGAAGCTGGCAGACCTGCGCCATCTTCTCCTTTCTTTCTCCGCGGCCGGCTATGACTTTCTTCACCTGGCCCATCAAAGTCCCGAACAGAACCCTCTTTACCGAACTGTCCATCACGGGCCCACCTCCAGCTCCGCCCATGACTTCAGAGCCCGCCTGATATGGGGTATGGTTATCGAGCCCCCGACTACGAGCCCTATGTCAAGGGCCTCGACCAGTTCGGCCTCGGTAACTCCGGCCTTTTGGCACTGCACCAGGTGATAGTCGATACAGTCGTCGCACCTGAGAACCAGGGAGGCCACGAGCCCCAGCATCTCCTTCTGCTTCGCAGGAAGAGCTCCGTCCTCGTATACATTGGTGTCGAGATTGAGAAACCGCTTCATGCTCGTGTCCGCCTTGGACATCATATGTTTGGCCAGCTTCTCCCTTTCCTTCTGGAAATCATGAATGTGCGCCATGGCTTCACCCGCAAGATTATGCGCATCATACTTTTATTGTTTTCCAGGCGCCCTTTCTGAATCTCCAGGCTATAATGGCCGCCCTGACGCAGTACTCCACCACGAAGGCAATCCAGGCCCCCAGTATGCCCAGGCCCAGTGTAAAACCCAGAGCGACCGCCAACGGCAGGCGCACCGCGAACATCCCGACTATTGCCACATTCAAAGGCCATCGTGTGTCGCCAGCGCCCCTGAGTGCTCCGGAAAGCGTGAAATGAATCCCGATGGCCGGCATGGCCAGTGCCTGAAGCCGGTTCCACAGAGTGGCGTATTCAATTGTCTGGGGGTCGGAAACGAACAGCCTGGCCATCGGTTCAGCAAATATGAACATTATTGCCCCGATGCCGCACATAACCAGCATGGCGAGTTTCGTGGACTCCCACCCGCATTTTTCCGCCTCCTCGGCTTTCTTGGCTCCGAGATTCTGCCCGACCAAGGCTGTCGCAGCGATGGCGAAACCCATGCCCGGCATGAAAGCCAAGCCCTGAATTCTTGCCCCAATCTGATGGCCGGCCAGCGCAGCTGTTCCGAAGTAGACTATTATGGCCGTGTATATGAGGAAACCTATCTGGAGGACGGCCTGCTCCGCTGCAGCGGGGGCTCCAATGTTCAGCACCCTGCGTATGACCTTTTTCGAGAAGTACTTTTTCCTGACCGGAAGGCTGAGCACGAATTTCCTTTTAAGGAGCAAAATCGCATAAACCACTGCGACCGCGGCGAACCCGATGACGTTGGCTATCGCAGCACCCAGCACCCCAAGCCGAGGAGCTCCGAAATTTCCGAAAATCAGCATGTACCCTGCGCCCATGTTCACCAAGTTTGTTATGAGGGCCATTAACAAAGGCGTCTTCATGTCCCCCGCACCCCTCAAAGCTGCGCCCATGATGAACTCGAAGAAGCTGAAGGCGGTGCCCAGGAAAACAAATTTGATGTAGATTTCCCCGAGTCCTTGGACCTCATCGGTCGCAGGGAACAATTCTATGATATTGCCTCCAAGGAACCACCCCAGCAGCATCATGGGGATGGTCAGCAGAAGGCTCAAGACAATGCTCTGCTCCAATATGCGCTCAGCCTTCTTCTTTTCACCCGCACCAATATGTCTGGCTATCAGCGCTATTGTACCTGCGCTCACGGCGATCATTATCGCCTGGGCCAGGAAAACGACCTGACCTCCCAGGCCCACCCCCGCGATCGCATCCCTTCCGGCCTCGTCGCCCAGGTTGCCCACCATTATCATGTTGACAGTGACCGTAAGCGACTGCAGCAGATTGGTGAGGATGACAGGCCAAGTAAAGGCCAGTATCTCCCTGCGTTTCGCACTGTTACCATTGCCATTGCCGAAACCGAACAATCGCATGCTTCCGCCAAAATTATGAGAAATATTTAAACATATGCACGTATGTGCAAACGTGCAAAAGTTTTAATATGGCCCATCCGTTAAGCCTGATAAATGGTTGATGAGATACGCATCATCGACGACCCAGAGATAATAAAGCTGGTCACCGACGAGACAAGGCGGGCTATACTCGAGATTCTGAGGGTGAACAGGCTGACTGTCGCCCAGATTGCCAGCATCCTGGAGAAGGACCAGTCCACGATATACAGGCATGTGGAGAAACTGCTGAAAGCCGGGCTTATTGAACAGGCCGGAGAGAGGAAGACGCATCATATCCCAGAAAAGATATTTGCCCGCACTGCCAAAATATTCTTCCTGGCGCCTGGCATGGAGGCTGTACCTGGTAAGGATGCGCTCCTCAAAAACATTGAGAAATCAAGCGAGGCCGTCGCAAGGATGATGGAACAGATAGGCTACTCCAGCGGAGACAGCAAGGCTCTCAACAGTCTCTTCGTGGAGATGGAGAAGGCCGTGTCAAGGAAACTCAGGGACCTGAAACCGGGCGAGAACCTGAATTTCTACACGCTCTGGAAACTGCAGACAGCCATAGTGCTGCTCGAATCAGGCCGCGACCCGGTGCTGAAGAAGGCGCTTGAGAAATTCATTCGTTCATATGAAACGGCATGACTCATTAAACATGTTCTGCCGGATGCTGCGACCTTGAGGTCGGAAGAGGAAGGCAGAAAGAAACTGTCTGAGAGCCGCACCAGAAGGCAGAAATTGTTAATCAAAGTGCTCCCCACGATACACTGTTCTATTGACTTATTGAATCAGCCTGAATGAGTATCTGGCGATAAAGATTCACGAAATTCAGGGTGAAAGCAATTAAAGGATACTCCAGGCTTTACCTTGGGGAGCACTCATTCCGGAGGTCTGAGCCCCAGCTCGATTTCCTTGTCCATGGCCATTTTGGCACATTGTTCTTTGGTGAGCACTCCGGACTTGTAGCCCTTGTTCAGCCATTTCTTGTACTCATGAAGGTCTGAATTGGCCCTGTCCAGCTTTCCGCCGGTCAATGGCGCCCATGATGATTCGGATTTGATTGGCTTAGGCACGGTCTTAGGCTTTTGGACGACCTGGGGTTCGGGCCTTGGTTCGGGAGGCGGCTGGATATATCGCGGGGCAGGTTCCGCTTTCGGAGGAGGAGCAGGCTCATGTTTGGGCTGCGGCGTCGGCTGCACATGCAGGACCTTGGGTTCCTGGACAGCCTTGGATTCGGGTTTAGGTTCAGGCGGGTTTTGGTCATGCTGCGGGTGCGGTTGGGCTGTATGCTTGGGTTCGGGTTTTGGGGCAGCCTTGGGTGTTGCCGGCACAGCTTGCGCTGGGGACTCAGCCTGAGCTGGCTCGGGCTCTTCCTTCTTGCCAAACGAGAAAAGACCGCCTCTCTTTTCCTTCTTCCGTTTGCCGCGTGCCTCGATATTCTCGAGATCCGCATACATATCTTTCGCAGACAAAGGCCCTTCCTCTATGACTGTAATAATCTATCTGTCATATAATCTTTTTTATATGTTCCCGTTTGGGTATTGGATGATATGGCATTGTTAATATACTATTTGGAGATGCCCCAATCATGGGCAAAAGACTCTACCCACTTCAAAATGCGTCCCTTCTGCTGAAAAGGCTCAAAGGAGACCCAGTGAGGAACTCGGATTTTCTGTACAGGGTTTTTGTCAGCCGCGGGAAGTTCGACATATACTCGACCAAGGAGATGGGTGCTGCAATGGCGGTACAGGCAAAACAACGGCATCTGATTTTCTGGGGCAATTGGGACGATGTGGTGATTCCCCAATCCCTGCTTCCGGAGAAAGATTTCTTCGTGTCCTCGAGCCCTCCGGGTGCTGTATTGCTCATGGGGAAAAGCAGGGAAATCACGGGAGAATGGCCATGCTGGCATTTCCTCGCCCCGGAGAGTTACGGTCCCGGCTCATGGGACAGGATTGGGCCGATAAAGCTTGAGGAGGTGCCCTTCATATCCAAGCACTGGGCGCTGAGCGACGATCCCGAGAGGGAAATGATGTCGAGGGTGAGAAAGTTCGACAGCGCATGCATCAGGGTCCGGGGCAGGCCTATTGCCTGGTGCGGCCTTCATTATGAAATCGAGGGCGTGGGAAACATGGGATTCGCGCACACTCTGGACAGGCACAGGAGAAAGGGCTATGCCGCACTTGTCACGAAGGCTCTGGTGAACCGCCTGGCAGCCAGGGGGAACAGGGCGACAGTCCATGTGATAAAGGACAATCTTGCGAGCATCGCGCTGTGCGAATCAATGGGCTTCGAGGTCATAGGGGAGCTGACCTGGGCCTCCTTCGGGAAGAGGACTGCGCCATGCGATAAATGACCTGCGAAACCAATATATACTGACCCCTCTTTGTGCCGATGCTCTTTCGAGCCAATGACTGATGAATTCCCCTCTGGCCTTTGCCGGGGCGGAATGAAGGAGGAATTGAAATGGCAAAACCGATGTATGTAAGATTCGAGATGGACAAGGAACTCGTTGATAAAACCTACCAGCTCGTGGAGCTGTCAAGGGACACTGGCAAGCTCAGAAAGGGAACCAATGAGGTGACCAAGCTCGTCGAAAGGGGGGCAACGAAGTTCGTCATCATAGCCGAGGATGTTCAGCCTGAGGAAATATTGGCCCACATGCCTCTCCTGTGCGAGGACAAGAATGTGCCTTATGCCTACGTGCCCAGCAAACAGGAGCTCGGTGTCGCGTGCGGGCTTGAGAAGCCGACCTCATCCGTCGCCATCGTTGACGCAGGCAAGGGAAAGCCCCTCCTGGAAGAGATTACCGGAAAGGTGGCCTCCCTGAGGAAGTGAATGCCCAGGATGTTTTAAAATGATGAACGATAGCATACCGGCCGAGGTGGTGGAGATTGTCGGCAGAACCGGCATGACAGGAGAAGCCACCCAGGTCAAGGTCAGGGTCCTGGACGGGCGGGACAAGGGCAGGATCATCACCCGCAACATCATTGGTCCCGTTCAGTTGGGCGACATCCTCATGCTCAGGGAGACGCAGAGAGAGGCAAGGAAGCTCGGGATGGGTAGGTAACATGGTCGAGAACAGGACATGCTCTTTCTGCGGCGAAGCCATAGAACCTGGCACAGGCAAGATGTACATCAAGAAGGACGGCACTGTTTTTACATTCTGCAGCAACAAATGCAAGAAGAACAATATTAAACTGGGGCGTGTCAACAGGCGAACTCGGTGGACCACGAGGTACGCGGAGCTCAAGAACATGGGCCTTGACAAGGAAACAGAGGAGAAACCGGCCGAAGAGGAGAAGCCCAAACCCAAGAAGCCAGTAGCCAAGCCGACAGCCAAACCAGTAGCCAAACCGGCAGTCAAACCGGCAGTCAAACCGGCAGTCAAACCGGCAGATAAACCTGCAGATAAACCTGCAGATAAACCAGCAGCCGCCAAACCGGCCGATAAACAAGCAGTCAAACCGGCAGCCAAGCCTGCCCAGAAGCCAGCCGTGAAAAAGGCTCCTGCCGAAAAACCCGCTTCCGATAAGAAGCAAAAGCCAGCCGGGAAACCAGAGTGATCGCATGGAGCGCACTTTCGTCATGGTCAAGCCGGACGGTGTCCAGCGCGGCATTGCCGGCCAGGTGATTTTAAGGCTAGAGGCAAAGGGCCTGAAGCTCGTGGCGGCCAAACTCATGACAGTTGACAAAGTACTTGCAGCCAAGCATTATGCCGAGCATGCGGGCAAGCCCTTTTACGAGGGGCTGGTGGGCTTCATCACTTCCGGGCCTGTCCTGGCCATGGTTTGGGAGGGCGATGGCTGCATTTCTGTGGTAAGGACCCTGGTCGGGAAGACCAATCCCAAGGAGGCTGGCCCAGGAACAATCCGCGGCGACTTCGGCATGACGACGGGGAAGAACATAATCCACGCAAGCGACTCGCCGGCCAGTGCGGAACGGGAAATAGGCCTGTTCTTTTCGAAGAGGGAAGTGCTGGACTACAAGAGGATTGACGAAGTTTGGTTGTACGAATGAATCACCGCAGGCCCCTGACGACCATCTTGCCCACGTGCTTCGAGCAGCCGTCTGCCATGTCCATGATTATTTCATTTTCGTAAGGCTTGGTCTCGCGCAGGGCCTCGTCCCGGGCATGGAAGGGCGCGAACTGCTGCAGCACATATCTCTTCGGATTTTCCAGCCCCTTCGCGATGTCCACTACATCCTTTTTCGTATGGATGCCCGGTACTACCGTAGTCCTGAACTCGTAGTCGATGCACGAGCCCTTGATAGCCTCGATGGACTGCTTTATTTTCTTGAGGTCGGCCTCGACGCCGATTGCCCTGCCGTATCTCTTGTCCAATGGGGCCTTCACGTCCATTGCTATGTAATCAACCAGCTTCTTCGCGATGAGGCTCCGCAGAACCTCTGGCATAGAACCGTTCGTGTCCAGCTTCGTCAGCATCCCGAGCTTCTTTATTTTCTTGAGCCAGTCCTCTATGTCACGCTCCAGAAGCGGCTCGCCCCCCGTGATGCACACGCCGTCCAGGAAGTCCCTGTGCTTCCTCAGGCTGGCACTGATGGACCGCCAGGACTTCTCCGGGTATCTGTCCGGGTTCTCGAGCAGTTCCCAGTTGTGGCAAAAAGGGCATCTGAAGTTGCACCTGGGCGTGTACAGGACCATCACTATCTTCCCGTCCCAGTCCAGGAAGGAAGCGTCAATGATGCCGCGTATCATGTCCCAGAGTATGCCGCCGGCCGATTAATACATGTCGCTACCTGACAATCCTTGTGCCGGCTTTCCCAGCCATGGCCTCGACCAGATTGTCATGGCTGGCTATTATGGCCCGCCTGCCGCCGCTCTCCATGAACTCTATCACGGCCTGAATCTTCGGCCCCATGGAGCCGGGCGGGAATTGGCCTTCCGCCAAGAACCGTTTAGCTTCTTTGACCGTGAGTATGTCCATGTCTGCCTGGTCCGGCTTCCCGTAGTTAATCGAGACCTTGTCCACAGCTGTGAGAATAATCAGTTCATCCAGGTCCAGCTGCTGGGCGAGCTTTGAAGAGGCATAGTCCTTGTCAACCACGGCCTCAACGCCGTCCAGAATGCCGTCCTCCAGCTGTATCACGGGCAGGCCGCCCCCGCCGCAGGCAATGACTATCTTACCCTTCTCCAGCAGATGGCCGATGGTGTCCTTCTCAACTATCCGGAGCGGCTTGGGGGACGGAACCACCCTGCGCCATCCCCTGCCCGAGTCCTCCGCCACGGTCCATTTCTCCTTCCTGGCGATGGCCTCTATCTCCTCCCTGGAGAAGAACTGGCCTATGGGTTTGGTCGGGTTCTTGAACGACGGGTCGTTCTCGTCGACGACGACCTGGGTTATGATAGTGACCACGTCCTTGCGCACGACCTTGGACTTCTTGACAGTGTTCTGCATGGTCTGCTGCAGCATGTACCCCATGCTTCCGACTGTCTCGGCCACGCACACACCCAACGGGTAAGGGGGAATGATTTTCCTGGCATTCTCATGCCTCCGGATGGAATCTCCGACCTGGGGGCCGTTTCCATGGGTGAGAATTATATCATAGCCCATCTCCACTACCTTCAGAAGCTTGGCGCATGTCTCCCGGGCATTGGCGAACTGCTGGTATATGTTGCCTTCCTCGCCGTTCTTAATCAGGGCGTTGCCGCCGATTGCAATTATGGCCGTTTTCATTGTAACATCACCCTATGAAGGAACCGGTAAAACCTGGACCGGCTATTTAAGGATTTTTAGCTCCAGGACGGCCAGCATCTCAAAGAATAATTGCTCCTCGGCGACCTTTCTTACTGAGTACAGGGCCCTGGCACTCTCGAGGACGCCAGCATCGCTCTCTGATGAAACCAGCAGGTATATCCTCCCCCCCTTGGCCAGATGCTCCTGTGCCTGTTCCATGAATCGGACTGAAATCTCATGGCCACTCTCGCCCCCGACCCGCGGTCCTATTTCCTCAGAGGATAATGCCTTGGAATCCGCATCGGACAGATATGGGGGGTTGAAGATGATGATATCGAACTTACCGTTGACATTGTCGAACAAATCCGATTGGATGACTTCCAGATTCAGGCTGTTTATGGCCGCATTCATCCGAGCATTTTCCACAGCATCCGGAGAGATGTCGGTCCCAACGACCATGCACCCGGTCCTAGCGCAGTGCAGCGCGATGATTCCGGTTCCGCAGCCCATCTCCAGGACGCGCTGGCCTTTCCTGACTTTGACGGCGGAAAGCAGGAGGTGTGTGTCCTCGGCTGGGGAGTAGACACCGGGGCAAGTCTCAATTTGAATGCCGGACGACAGTTCCACATTCAGGCAATATCGCAGATACATTTAAATTAAATCCTCCCTTGAGGACCATGGATGCTCGAATATCTGCCCGTACCGGCCATTATCCTGGGCGCCCTGGCTTATGCCTGGTGGCGCAAAGCGTATCTCACGCAGGTCACGGTCATAGCGCTGTTCTTCATATTCCTCTATGTGTTCATCCCAACCTGGATAGGGAATCCGATAGGCGACAGGTTGGTGGACACCTACTCGTTCGTGCCCTCCAGAATCATGAACATGGCATATGTTGACACGCTCATTACCTCGGTGTTCCTGCACGCAAGTCCCGTGCACCTGATAAGCAACATCCTCATTCTGTACCTTATAGGCTTGCCCTTGGAGGAGCGCATCGGGACTGGAAAATGGGGAACCATATTCCTGGCCAGCGGGATTGCCGGCACCCTCATGTACTTCCTGTTCGACATGTCTTCCGAGGTCCATCTGCTCGGCGCCTCCGGAGCCATTTTCGGCTTGGGCGGGGCTCTTCTTATCCTGTATCCGAAGGATGAAATACCCATGTTCCTGGGCCCGATTTTCAGCACAAGGGCGCCTGTATGGGCCGCGGTGGGCATATTGTTCGTGTGGGAAACCATTCTCGTCTTCCTGCAGGTGGATGACGGCACCGCGCACACCGCCCATATCGGGGGTTTCGTGTGCGGCCTTTTCCTGGCTCCTATGCTGGTCAGGCATGTGACAAAGGAACGGTCCAAGCAGCTGGACTTCGCATTGCTGAGGACCATGGCTCTGAAGCCCGAAGACGGCCTGATGCTGGACCAGATTGAGAAGGAAACAGAGAAGGACGTGAGGAACGCATGGCTGGAATTCTTCCTGAAGGAGGCGGCCAGATGCCCGAAATGCAGGCGCCACCTGGGGGAGTCCTATGCCAATGACTGCAAGAATCCGGTCGAAGATGGCAAGGTAAAATGCGCTTGCGGTCAGTCATATGACATTTGGAAGTGATTCAATGTTCATCGGCTTTGACGATACTGATTCTGTCAGGGGCATGTGCACGACTTATCTGGCCACAGAAATAGTCAGGGAATTTTCCGACTTCGACCTGCTGGGCTTTCCCAGATTGGTCCGGCTTAACCCAAACGTCCCATGGAAGACCCGGGGCAATGCGGCGCTCTGCATAAGGCTGGGCGAGGGCACAGGCAAATCCCTGAAGATCGGGGAGATTGCCGGAAGGGACGTTCTTTGTTACCCGAAGGGAAAGCCCGTATTTCCCACCGAAGAGATATTCGAGAAAGCGATAAATATCGTTGAGAGAAACGCAAGGTTTGAGGACCCGAACACGAACCCGGGGCTCGCCATATCCTTTTACAAACCACCGACCGGCCTGTACTGGAAAGCGGTGAGGGATGTCGTCAGCCTGCAATGGCATCTGGAGGAAGCGAACCCGGATTTTGCCCATGGCTGGAAGAACAAGAGGGGCATTATCGGCGCGGTCTCGGCCATGGCCTGGACGCCCAGGGACAGGACTTTCGAGCTCATTGCCTACCGCGAACCCAAGAGATGGGGCACACCGAGGAAGGTCGACGCGGCCAGCGTGGTCAGGATGGACAGGAAATATCCGGGCACATTCAACAATTACGATTACGAGGAGAAAAGGCCAGTGTTCGCGCCAGCATCCCCCTGCCCCATTCTCTTCGGCATAAGGAGCGAGGCTCCGGATTATCTGCCCGCGGCATCCAGAATGGTCAAATCTGAGAAAATAGACCGCTGGATAATATTCATGACCAACCAGGGAACTGACGACCATATTATTCCTGCGAGTGTCTCCAACCTGCGCCCATACACCTCGGTCCGGGTGAGGGGGACCGTCGCGCGCGCGCCCAGGATTATAGAAGGGGGCCACCTGATATTCCCGATAACAAATGGCAGGGACACCGTGGACTGCACGATATACGAACCGGCCAAGAGGTTCCGCCAGATCGGTGAGAAGCTGATTCCCGGGGACATACTCTTTGTCCAGGGGGCAGTCCGGGAGGAGCCCCGAACCATCAATGTCGAGAAGCTCTTCATCGAGAGGTTGGCACAGCCAATGGTCAAAACTGCCAACCCGCTCTGCAGGAAATGCAACAAACGCATGAAGTCCTACGGCAGAGGCCAGGGTTATCGATGCGCGAAATGCGGGGCCAAGTCCGACAGGGCGGAATTTTCAAGGCTCAAGAGGGATCTGAAACCAGGCTGGTACGAGCCCCCGGCCGGGGCGATGCGGCACCTGGCCAAGCCGCTCAAAAGGATGAGGCAATCTGGCCCAGGATAATGGCCCTGAGCTCAGCCCTCTTTGCCTCGTCGCAGAAGTACGGTAGAGTGCCCTCTGCCCTGCTGAATTTTATGCCGTAGTCTACGTCCATCAGGACCAGGAATTCGGGCGCCAGGGGCCTGAGGCCTCCGGGCTTCTTTGCAGCCCCGTCCAGCATGTCCCTCGCGGTTTCAGGCTTCAGTTTGCCTTCTGCCACTTCCAGGACAGCGGAGAGCATTCTCCTGACCAATTCCCAGAGGAATCTCTGTGCTTTTATGTCGGCCAGAATCAGCCCGTCCTTCTCAGTGAACACTATCGAGTCGATTGTCAGGACCGTGTTCTCCTTTCCCGTGTCCTTCTTGGAAAATAATCTGAAGTCATGCTCCCCCTCGAACAGTTTTCCTGCCTTCTTCAGGTCGCGGACAGGCGGAACCCCCTCTTTGGGGAAGAAATACCTGTAGTGCCTCTGCCTGGCATGCCTGGGGTTGAAACCATCCTCCGCCTTGGCCATGCTGTGGAAGCATATTCCCTCAAGCCCAGAGTTCAGGGCCGGAATGATGCCCTTGGCCGGGAAATCCGTATCAATGGCTATGACATTCCCGGCTGCGCTCACCCCCTTGTCTGTGCGGCTGGCGCTTTGGAGGGCATCAGCGATGCCCTTGGCCTTCAGGGCCCTGAGGATTTCTCCCTCCACAGTGTTCTTTCCGGGCTGCCTGGCGTAACCTCCGAACCTTGTGCCGTCATAGGCGAACTTGAGCGCGTACCTCATCGGAATCGGAACATCCTCTATTTATAAATCTGATTCTATGGGGGCGGGATGCCTGAAATAGTCGTGATACTGGTCGAACCGAAATTTCCCGGCAACATCGGTTCCGTGGCGAGGGCCATGAGCAATTTCGGCCTGGACAAGCTGGTGCTGGTCAACCCATGTGAGCTGGGGGACGATGCGTTCCGGTATGCCAAGCACGGCCGGTTCGTGCTGGATAAGGCCAGGGCAGTCAAGAGGCTCGATACTGCACTCAAAGGCCTGGACATGGTCATTGGAACTACAGGAAGGCCGACAGACTCTGACAAGAAATTCCTCAGGGAACCCATAACCTCCAGGCAGCTGGCCGAGCAATTTTCGAACAAGACAGGCAAAATCGGCATACTTTTCGGCAGGGAGGATTATGGCCTGTACAATGACGAGCTGAGAAACTGCGATGTGCTGGTGACGATTCCTACTCATGAGATAAACCCGATAATGAACCTGTCACATGCATGCACCGTGGTCTTCTACGAGCTTTATGCCCACGGCAGGAAAGCAAGGGCGAAAAAGCTGGCCAAATCCGTGGAGAAGGAAGCCCTGAACAGGATATTCGCAGAGTTGCTGGATGAGATCGCCTACTCCCAGCACAAGAAGGCCAAGACCAGGATAATGTTCCGCAAGATTGTGGCAAGGGCCGGGCTGTCAACCTGGGAATTCCACACACTGGCCGGTGTTTTCACCCGGGCCACTAAATCCGTGAGCCGCCTAAAGGCAGGCAAACGCTGATTATTCGATGAGCTTGCCACCGTTCTTCATGACCAGCGGATTGAAAGTGGCGAAATCCGCTTGGTGGATGAATACGGTCTCTATGACCTGGGGCGCGCCTTCCCCTTCCTTGGCGTGGCAGGCGATTGTGTTGGCCACTTCGTCCGAGAATCCTGCCATCTTCGCCATCACCGTGCCCGATATCGGATGCCTGAGGCACTCGCCCTTCTTAGATTTCCTGTACCCGCCCTTGCCGTCCGGGGTGGTCTCCAGCAGTTTGCCAACATCATGCAGGAGGCCGCCCACAATCAGCCGGTCCATGTCAATCTTGTACGGTAGTTTCTTATAACTGTCCATCTGGGCTTTTGCCAAGCCCATCGCGCCCAGTGTCACGGCCTTTGTGTGCTCGATGAAGCTCACTCCATGGCAATCGGTGAGAAGGGTGAAGGGCATCTTCTCCAGTTCTTTGAGGGTTTTCCAGCCGCCGTCCCTGCATCCCTGCACCCAGACCTTCACGGCCATTTGCCGCATCTTTCTGTCCTTTATCTGCCTGAGGAGGTCGCCGAATATCTTCTCAATGTCCTTGTCAGAAATCATTATCACACCTTGGTTATGCCCATTGCCCTGTCCGTCTTGGCCTGGCTCTTCCTGCCGTCTTTCTCAAGGCCGCAAAGGGCGCGGATGCAGTCCACATTCTCCGGAACGACGTCGGACTCTTGGTGTATGGCCTGTGAGTAATAGAGCATGTCCCCGACCACGTTCACGCCGTCCTTCCAGACTGCTATCTCGTAAAGGTCGGCGCGGTCCCTGCTCAGGTCCTTGGCAATCTCCATGACCTGGGCGGTGGATTTCACCCCGTCCTTGGTGCTGACGAATATCACCCTTGGTGCGGCCTCCCAGACCTTCAGCACATCTGCGGTGGTCGCTGGCTTTTTCAGCTTCACCGCGAGCTGGTGCAGGTGCATTATGGTGGTCGGGACCTTCACTGCCATTGACTGGATGTTGAGGCCGGGCATGCAGCTCTGCGCGTCTGGCCCGTGATGGCTCGGGACCTTCACTTCCGGCTCGATGGCATTTATGGGGCCGGTCTTGGAGTCATAAGGGTCAGCGGCCCTTCTAATCATTACTGCCATCACATTCTCGATTCCGAAGGCTTGCTGGAGCGGGAAGAGGGTCCTGCATAGGCCAGTTGTGTTGCACGAGACAACCCTGGCATAGTCCTTTCCGAATGAGTCGGAATAGTTGGCGGTCGAGTTGAACGAAAGGCCAGTCAGTTTGTGCTTCTCCCCGCCCTGGAACAGCGCCTTCTTGCCCAGTTCTTTGTACACCTTCAGATAATCCTCGCCAGTGGTTCCGCCTTCCTTCTTCTTCCCTGGCGTGCCGTCCACTATGATGTCCGCCTCTCTGAACAGCTCGTCCGCAGTGCCTGCAATTTCGATACCTGCCTCCGCGAAGGCCTTGTCCCCGCCCTTGGCCACGTACAGCTTGTAGCCCTTCCTGACTGCCAGCCTGGCCTCCGATGTGGGCCGCGTCTTCACCACGCCGATTATCTTCATGTCGTCCTGCTTGGAGACAGCATCCGCCACTCGCTTCCCTATGGTCCCGTATCCGTTTATTGCAACTTTCACAGACATTCGCTCACCGTCAACCCCTAATCATTTCAAAGATTTAACCTGTACCATATAATCGGACGGAGTTTCGTAAATCTGCGCAACATTGCCATTGTCCGGCAAACATTATTATGGCACGGGTCAATGTCATACTGGACTCAGTATGCCAGGCGAAATATCCCTCTATTTCTACGACGGAAAGCAGTGCGACCCCAAGAAATGCTCGGGCCGGAAGCTGGCAAGGTTCGGCTTGGCCAGGCAGGTGTTCAAGCTCAACGCCTTACCGCCGGCTTCCATAGTTCTGATGCCCACAACCCGCAAGGTCCTGTCCAAAGATGACCTGGATATTGTACGAAAGAGCGGAATATCAGTCCTGGACCTGTCCTGGAAGGCTACAGGGGACAAGTTTCCCGCAGGCATAAAGGATTCAAGGCAACGGGCGCTGCCATTCCTCGTGGCTGCCAATCCCGTGAATTTCGGAAAGCCATTCATCCTCTCCAGCGTCGAGGCTTTTGCCGCCGCATTAATTATCCTGGGTTACAGGGAACAGGCCGAATCGCTTTTGTCGAAGTTCAACTGGGGCAGGACATTCCTCACGCTCAACAAAGAACCGTTGGAGGAATACGAGAAGGCAGCTGATTCAGAAGAAATAATCAAGGCGCAGGGTCTTTTCGTCTAATTGCCTACATCGATTTCTGGAGTTCCGGAGGCAGAAGGTTCGGTATGCCATCCTGGATGGGATAGTCGAACCGGCATTTCTTGCATGTGAGGAAGCCATCCAGTATCTCGACCTTGTCCTCCTTCCCGACCTTGAGGTCCAAATCCCCCTTGCATACAGGGCAGCAGATTAAGTCCATCATCTGGCGCTTCATTTTATCCGACAAGCATAGGTTTGCCGGGTAAAAGAGTTTCCCATGGAAACCCTCATATTCCCCTGTATATATTCCCTCACGGGGCGACAATATGACTCTTGAGGAACTGAAAAACCTGGATGTCACACTGAGCATGAAGGGGACGACCGACTCTATTCTGAAGGCCATGGGCACTCTGAACGGCGGTCCGGGCGACGGCGCGATACTGGACGTCATCCGCCAGAAGCTTCTGGAAGTGGACGACGCATTCGAGCGCCCGCTCGATTCTCCGGAGGTTTTCCAGAAGCTCAAGGGCATTGCCCAGAAGGCCGGGAAGAAAGACCTCGAAGCGTACTGTCAGGAGCAGGTGGACATGATTGAGGCCAACGACCTGCACTTCAAGGGCTACACCCAGATGTTCTATGGCAACTGTATAGCGGCCACGGAACTGCTGGGCAAAGCGGCGAAACTCGCCCCGAAACACCCTCTCGCAGGGAAGGACCTGAAGACTGCACTGAACAGGTTGGACAAGGCAGGTGCGGAACTATCAAAGGCCGAGGCCCAGATAGGCAAGGACCCGAATAAGTCAGAGGCCTGGAACAAGAAAGCCACAGCCCTTGTCACGATGGGCAGGACCGATGAGGCCATGCAATTTTTCGACAAGGCCATAGCCCTTGACCCGAACAACGCCGATGCCCTGGGAAAGAAGGGGGCGGCCCTCGAAGGCCAAGGAAAGTTCAAAGAGGCCGTACCGCTGTTCAAGAAGGCCCTCCAGATCAAACCGACAAGCCAGATTGCCAAGAAAGGCCTTAACCTCGCGGATTACTTCGCCGGAGAAACATAAATTGTTACGGGCCGGTAAACCGGCCTGGGAGATGGGATGAACTGGTTTCCGGCCATCGTGCTTGCTGGAGTGATTTTCCTTATAGCCATGAGGGGCCGCTGGACCGGATACAAGATATGGCATGTAATGGCAATAGGAGCTATGCTGGTAGTTTTTTCCGGGTACTTTTCTCCGGTTCAGGCCCTGGAGTCCATAAACCTTGATGTGATGCTGTTCCTGTTCGGCATGTTCGTGGTGGGCGAAGCCATGGAAGAAAGCGGATACCTGAACCGGCTGGCAGCCATGCTGTACAGCCATGGCAAGACTGTCAATCACATGGTGCTGCTCACACTCTTCGGCGTGGGGACAGCATCGGCACTGCTCATGAATGACACCCTGGCCATAATCGGCACCCCTCTGATGCTCTACCTGGCGTCAAAGAACCGCATAGACAGCAAGCTGCTGCTAATGACGCTGGCATTTGCCATAACAATAGGCAGCACCATGAGCCCTATAGGCAACCCGCAGAACCTCCTGGTAGCTGTGGGAGGAGGTGTGGACAATCCATTCCTCACTTTCGGAAGATACCTACTTGTCCCAACGCTGGTCAACCTATTCATCGCCTATCTCTGGCTGAGATATGTCTACAGGAAAGAATTCAACAGGCCAGCGACAATGGATAAGGACATCGTGGTAAGGGACCCGCATCTGGCTGGGCTTTGCAAAGTTTCTGTTGGCATCATGTTGGCCCTCATTGCCCTAAAAATCATCCTGGTTTCGACCGGCTCTGGCATGGACTTCCCGCTGACTTATATAGCCCTGGCATCGGCAGCACCCATACTGTTTTTCGGCCGCTCCCGCGCCAAGATAATTCGCAATGTGGACTGGGGGACTTTGATATTCTTTGCGGCCATGTTTATACTGATGTCTGCCGTGTGGGATTCGGGGATAGTGCAGAATGCCCTCTCCGAAATAGGGATAAATCTTCTCTCCGTGGGCGCGATACTGGTTGTGAGCGTTCTGCTCAGCCAGGTAATGTCAAACGTTCCGCTTGTGGCTCTCTACCTTCCTCTGCTCTTGACCTGGGGAGCCTCCACACGGGAGCTGATGGCCCTGGCAGCAGGCAGCACAATCGCGGGCAACATGCTCATCATAGGTGCTGCCAGCAATATAATCATAATTCAGAACGCGGAGAAGCACCGAAAGAAGGCTTTCGGATTTATGGAGTTCGCCAAGGCTGGAATACCCCTGACAGTCATGAATATAGCTGTTTATTGGTTTTTTCTTCTTATAATATAATGAAATACTATCATAATTTATATTATACATAAAGACCATTCGAGGCCGATGAAGCTCACAAGGCAGAGGACCTGGGTGCACAGGAACGAGATGGTGGAGAGCCTGGTGCTGGAGGATACTGGTAAGGTCAGGTTCTTCAGTCACACATACATGGGAAAAGGCAAGGGCCAGTCATGGATCCCCTATGTGAAATGGGACAACTGGGACCGGCAGCCCCATGTTGACAAGTACGATGGCACAGGTGTTCTTGTTGAACAGAAGCCTTGCAATGAAAAGTCGCTTGAGGAAGTGCTCAAGCTGGTTCAGATATTCCGTAAAAACCTTCTGACGATGGAGCTCTCGCAATTATAGGTGCAGCCATGAAAATTAAAATATTCAAACGGAGAAAACCGACAGATATAGAATATATGCTGGCTTCACTGGCTAAAAAGTACGGCAGCTTGAATTCTCTCCAACAGAGGGTCCAGATATCCAAGTGCGAGTCCCCCGAGCAGATGGCTGACTACATCATATGGAGGAACCTATCTCAGGGCGCGGAGTTCCAGGACACGGTGGTAGTCAGGGACTCAGACATCTTCGAGGTCATGACGCCCAAACGCATGGAATTGCTGGAGCATCTAATGAAGAACGATGCTGCGTCCATACGGACACTCGCTGCGGCTTTGCACCGGAACTACAAGAACACCTATGACGACCTGCGCGCCCTCTCCCGGTATGACCTTGTCGACCTAGACCCGCACGGCCGCTCCCTCCGCCCCGCAGCCTCCGCCCGCAGCATAGAAATCGTTTTGGATGATTAATTTACCTTTTATACCATAATTTAACCCGAATAATGCTGGCTATTTATTTTACTTTCTATACCATATAGTTTTGCTAGGCCTGAAAAAGGTCGATTTTTGCGAAATATATATAAACATGTACTGATATTACTCTGTAAGTTTCAGGTAGTGGAGATGAAGGCTCACAAATACGAGAACGTCGAGTTCGTGATAAACCATTCCGGCGAGGACGGAATCAAGCTCAGCCTTATTTGGCGCAAGGGCGGTCTGTACCTCTCACTCTCGGGCCTCTTCTTAACCGATGGTTCTACCTGGTATGAACTGCCAGTCAAAGACCTGGAAAATATAACGGTCATCAGCGACGAACCCCTCAAACTGAGGCTGAAAATCCCATCACTCGACATTATGGTGTCGGGTCAGAGGGCGGAGCGACTGCTGGCCCTCAGACATTTCCTTTTGCCCTCAATATCGGCGGAAGGCGGCAGCGACAAATTGAAGTCACTTCTCAGATTTCGTGCCCTTGGTATAACTGATCCGGAGCTGCTGTCCAAACTGCTGAACGTTGACACTCAGAATGTGGATGACCTCACAAAAATCGCCCGCGAGAAGGGACTGATAGATTCCGAAGGCGCTCTGACGGAGGCTGGGGACTCGCTGATATACCTGCCCGAGAAGCGGGAGGGCTGAGATGAAGAACAACTCGAATGAGTTCAGCAGTTTTGCCGAAACTATAGCGTCACTTGGATCCCTTACGAAACTGGAATCTGCAGTGGCAACGGCGATAAAAACCTCCCGCGTACCTCCGAAAGAAACCCGGAAACTACTGAAATGCATAAGTGTGCAGGAAGCTAGCAATACAGCCATTTTTCAGTTCATGAAGGCGCTGTTCGAAAAGATTGGCATAGGTCAGCTCGAGATAATCAGGAATGACATCTTCAGGTTCGACTTTTCAATCGATAACTCCCCGGTTTGCAAGCTGTACTCCCATGTGAAGGGCAAGAAGACATGTTACATCACGGCCGAATCCCTTGCCCAGTTCTTTTCGAAGGACCTCGGCCTGCCCGGCACCGTCGAGGAAACCGCATGCCACAATGCGGGCGACGCAAAATGTGAATTTGCAGTTTCGCTGCAACCACTGGCAGTCTATCAGCTGGCCCTGGACGATATAGACAAGACAATAATAACCGGTGTAATGGACGGCAAGAAACAGATACAGATATCCCAAGGCCTGGACATGACTGACGAAGAAATTCTGTTCAGGATGAACATTCTGAAAAGGTACAAGATACTTGACGATGATTTCCAAATCACAGAGATAGGCGAGACCTATCACAAGTACGGCGAGGGAATCGGCGGAACCGAGGAGGACTTCCAGCCCCCATGGAGGGACATGGCAAAGATATCGAATGCCATATCCGCCTCGACATCCTTCGCCGAAGCCTTCACCGAGACAGCGGACAAGGAACCGCTATGGGATGTGAAGGAAGAGGACATAGTCAACCTGGCCGAAGAGGCGAAGAAGAGCAAGAGTTTCGCGGAATTACTGTCAAAACAGGTGAAGAACGATATGGAGGAATAGAAATGTCGAGAATAAAGACCGGGATATTTGGGCTGGACCAGCTCATCGAAGGCGGAGTGCGGGACAACACGGCCATAGTGATCGTGGGTTCCAGCGGTACTGGAAAGACAACCTTTGCGATGCAGTTTCTGATGCACGGAATCGAGAACGGGGAGCAGGGTCTTTACGTTACCATGGAGGAGTCTCCCGACCAGCTGATGAAGGAGGCGGAGATGCTCGGCTGGGACATGAGGAAGCATTACGAGAAGTCGCTGTTCTTCATTCACCTGAAGGGCAAGAACTTCAAGAAGATGATTGACGAACAGATACCCCAGCTGGTTAAGGCGAGGAGCGACTACGACATCAAGACCAGGGTGGCCATTGATCCGATGACCCCCGTGATATGGGCCACCGAGGACAAGCTGCAGCAGAGGGAGATGATAGGCAAACTGTTCTACACCCTGAAGGAACTGGGCGTGGTCATGGCCACGGTGGAGGAACATTCGAGGCCCGGCGAGATTCTCGGCGAGGACGTGCTTCTGCCGGTGTACCTGGCAGACGGCGCCATCAACCTGGAGTACTACCCGATAGGCGGGGCGTTCAACAGGACCCTGAAAATAATTAAAATGAGAGGGACACACCACGGCGAAGGTGTGTACCCGTACATATTTGCCAGGGGTGCAGGCGCCATAATCAGGACATCGCCGGCAGAGGCCATAAAAGCCGAGGACGGCAAGGATTTCAACGCAGTGTTCGATGAAGCCATAAAGACTGCCGAATTCATAAAGGCACCCGAATATGTCATTGCCCAGCTAAAAACTATGAAGGAATCATGGACCTACAATTACTCGCCGGAGGAAGTACTACAGGTGATATTCGACTCATACGGACTCAAGTGAGCCTTACGGAGGGCTTCGATGGTAGAGAAGAAGAAAATCGACAAGAGGATGGAAGCCAAGACGGTTGTCCAGCTCAAGCACATGTTCGACATGGAGCTGAAGCGCATAAAAGAAGACAACGGCATTGACATAGTAATGTTCGTAGGAGTTGACGGGAGGATATTCGCCTCCATAATCCCCCAGATGCTCGACCCGGTCCAGTTCAAGTTCCTGAATCTTCTGAAAGGCAACCTCAACTATGTTTGCGGGCAGCTCCAGGCCTACAACCTGAAGGTCAGCATTCAGCAGTACGACACGGGCACGATAGTCATTTCCGGCATAGGGGCCAACTGCTTCCTGGCCTCCATATTCTCAAAACCCCTGTCCATAGACTCGATGGCTCCGACCATAACCAATCTCATTAACGGAAGCACAGTGCTGAACCACCTGTTCGAGCAGCGGCCGATGAATCCCGAGAGCCTCAAAGGCTATGATAAAGCAGTCACGGATGAGTTGGCCAAATTGACAAGGCAGCTCTTCGTCGAGAAGTTCGACGAGACGCGCGAATACAAGCGCAACATGGAACTGCTCAAGTTCCTGAAGCAGAAGATAGGCAGCGTGGTCGGGATCGGAGCGGTCGATGAGATTGTCACCGTGACCATGAACGAAATGGGCACCAGCCCGGCCTACATGAAGGAGAAGGATTGGCTGAAATTCGTCGAACGCATAGTAGACGCGCACATCAAAACAAGGAGCGGCGACATAGTGGCGGATGAATGCAGGAAGACATGGGTTCCAGAGGTGGAAAGGAAGCTCAAGTCATTCGTCTAGACAGGGATGGGAATGCCTAAGAAAAAAACGAAAAACAAGAAGAAGAGCGCCAAAGCCAAGGCCAAAGCCAGCAAGGCTAAACCCCCGCAGCAGGGGGAGCAGGCCCTGCCAGAAGAGGCTGCCGAAGCCCCCAAGCTGAAGAAGCCCACACTTGTCTGCAGATTTTGCGAAAAACCCATGAGGGACGAGAAAACACGGAAGCTCCATGAGAGGAACTGCCGGGCCAAAACCCAGCCGGCACCGGAGCCCGAAGCTGGGAAGGGCCGGATGGAATCAGCAATCTTGGAGCTCAAAGACCAGGTCAGGGACCAGGTCGAGGCAATGTCCAAGGCCATGCAGGAGAGGGAGGAGCAGCATGAGAAGGAGCTGGAGGAAGTAAGGACTGTGCTCCGGATGGAGGTTGACAGGCACAGGAAGGAGCTGGAGAGGCTCAGCAAGGTGGAGAGGGAGGTCGCCACCGAACAAACAGCCCCCGAACCTGAGCCGCACCAGGCCGAGCCCAATGAACCAGAGCAACCCTCGCCGAGGACACCGGACGGGCACCCCAGGGCGATTGACATGCTGCCTCTGCCCATGCCCACGGTTCTGAAGAGGCATTACACTCCCCTGCCCGAGGACGAGTCCATTCCGGACATTGATGCGGAAGAAGCAACAGCAGCACAGGAGGAGGTTCCGGCTTCACCGGGCCTCGACCGTGAGGAATTGGAAGCCATGGTGCGGGACATTGTCGGCAATACCCAGCCCCAGGTGAAACCTGCGGATGACGGAAGCATAACGATAAAGAGGCTCGACACGCTGGAATCCAAGATTGACAGAGCCATGTCTGACATGAGGAGGATGTTGGACAAAACCAGCGGGGACGAAGCCCAGAAGAGAATCGAGAAGGACCTGGCCAGGATATCCGAAAGGGTGCAGGACATCATGGAGGACAGCGGGTACGGGGAGAGCCTGAGCGTTTCCAAGATACCGCCCACAATTCTCGAGATAGTCTACCAGGCCATATTGGATGACATTCATCATGAAATCATCAAGACCAAGGGCCATCAGGATGCCGAGCGCATAGCGAGGTCCGCGCTTGAGGAAGTGCGGCTGAAAACCAGCGGAAGCGAGCTTTTCAAATTCGACGGGCGCAAGATTGTCACAGACAGCCTTGCGAAATCCATAGAGGCCAACATGATATCGGCCAAGCAGATTCAGACCACATACGACGTGCTGCTGGACAAGCTGCTGGAAACAGTTCCGCATCACAAGGCTAAAAATTTCAAGGGCATGATCAAGATCAAGAGCCAGGAGTTCGCCGTGGACAGGGCAACAAAGCTTACGAAGGAATTTGCCAAATCCGAGAAGACAGCGGAGTCAACCAACCAGATGGTGGCCGCCATGTCGGCGAATTTCAATACCCGGAACCTTGAGCTCAACACCATGATGGAGGAGATTAAGAACCACACTCTGGCAACCAAGGCAGACAGGGAGGACATAGACGCCCTGAGGACCAAGGTCGAGGACTCGCTGGAGCGCGTTATGGGCATGTCCACGGACATTGCGCTTCTGAAGGCCCAGCTCGAGATGAAAGAAAGTATAAAGGCAGCGGAGGAAGCCCGGCCGGCCGAGGTTCCGGCCGAAGCCGGCGAGGTTCTGCTGGCCCCTGGTGAAATGCCCGGTGCGGCCGAGTCCGAATCCTCCGAGCCAGCTGCAGATTCTGCTGCGATAGAGGAGAAAATACTCGATTGTGTGAGAAATGGCAAGGACTCGAAGACAGCCATCGTCCGGGACTCTGGTTTGGAGGAAACTCAAGTCGCCGATGCCATTGCAAGGCTGGTCGAGGATAAAAAACTCATTGAGAAGAAGTCCGGGAAGCGCGTGAAGTACACCACACTCGACAAAGAGATTGAACAGAAACTGGATGCGGTCAAAGATGAGCCAGCTCCGAAGAAACCCAAGAAGGGTAAGAAAGCAAAGGCAAAGGAAGAGAAGTCGGGTGAGCCTATTCCCCCAAAGGTCCAGGAAGCCGAGATGGAGGTCCGGCCCGAACTGCCCGAGATAAAGCCCGAAGAATTGCCTGCGGAAGAAGCCCTGGGGAAGTATCAGCCGCCCGAAACGGAACAGGAGCTGGCCCCCGAAGAACCCGTGCCCGTCCTCGAGTCCAAACCGGAAACAGCTGAAGAGGCCAAATTAAAGAAGAAGGGAAAGAAGGCAAAGGGCAAGAAGGAGAAGCCCAGGAAGGAGACTGCCTGGGTGGAGGAGCCCAAGCCGGAAGCCATCTCCGATGAGCCGGCCCCGGAAGAGCCCGCGCCACCGGAAGAACCTGCACCAAAGGAGTCAGCCAAAGAAGAGCCGGCCAAGGGCATCGAAGACGACCTGCCAGTGATAAAAAAACCGTTGGGCGACCTTTCCGAGGATGAAAAGAAAGTGCTGGACGCGATAAGCGCCGAAGGGATGACAGTCTCAGGCATACAGTCCAAGGCCGGGAAGGGGATGAAGAGGTTCGCGCTCCTGCGCGCCTTGAGGGTGCTGATAGACTCGGGCCATGTCGGCATACTGACCAAGGGCCGCCTGGAGCTGTATCAGAGAATCAATGTCGAACAAATGGATAAAACTGAAAAGAGTAGGAGCAAGAAGGAGGTGAAGTAATTGCTCGATGTAGCATTGGTCTCGCTCATTCAGGACATGAGCGAGAAGGCTGGTGTGGAAGGCACCATCCAATACTGGGCTAGAGTAGGTGAAAGCCTGGCCAAGAGAATGGGAAAGGAAGCGTACATGGGCTGGCCTTCTTTCAACGTGGCGTTGAGAGAGGGGCGGACCGCCTTCTCGATTGAAGGCAGTGTGACGGCCTTGACCGATCTGGCCATAACGGACGTCGACGGCGATGTTGTGGGGTACATTTATGCCCTCGAGACATGCGTGTTCAACCCGACGATAGTGAGGATAAGGTACAGCGTGGGCGAACTGCCCCGCGCTGACTCTGCTGTCGCGGAGGAGTACAACAACAGCGTCAGGGACACCGCGGTCTGTAATTTCTGCGTCATACACCAGAGATTCAGGGAAGAGGTGGCGAAGAATATATCAATCGCCGACCAGAGCCTTGACTGCGTGCAGCTGGCGAACCGCGGGTTCTCCGGCGAGACGAAGATAACAGAGGATGCGCTGAAGAAGATTGGCATCAACCCCGAGTACGTCCGTAGCTTGCTGAGGAACTACGCCTGCGTGTATGCGATAATGATGCGCGGCGCCAGACTGAGAGGCGAGTCGGAGGACGAGAAGTAGGAGGCTTGAACATGAGCGAAAGAAAATTTCTGATAGACGACAACCCGTTCGTGGACGTGGCAGCCTGCCTGTTCCTCGAGGACATAGCTGACAAGCAGGGCGCCAGCGGAATGAACAATTACCTGGTGAGTCTGGCGACATCCCTGGCGAAGAGCATGCCCGAGGAGGAATACAAAACCTGGGACCAGTTTCTGGATTCTCTCGTGAAGGGCGAGTCCATCATCTCGGCGTTCGAGGATGTTATCACGATAACGCCTCACTGCGCCGTGACCACAAAGTGCCCGTTCACAAAGGGGTGGCAGGAGTACACCAAGAGAATTGGTACGTTCTCCAAGATACACGCCGATGTGGCAGAATACTACAACTCGGTGTACAAGCCAGGAACCATCAACTCGATGTGCATCATCCACCAGACATTCAGGAACGCCGCGGCAGACCGCATAAAGGTCGCAGGCAAGCCCCTCAAAATAGGCCAGATAGCCGCAGTTTGGGAGGACGGCAACAGGAAGATAGCCCCGGACGAGTGGATGCCCATTCTCCTAGAAAAGGCCCAGATATCCCGCACCGACCTGAACATGATACTCAGGAATAATGCAGACGTTTGGGTCATGTACACTGACTGAAATGGAACATGAATGCCGTCTGTACCGGACGGCACCGAACAGGGCTGAGCGCAAATGCGTTCAGCCCATTTTGTTCCCGGACGGAAATTCGAAGGTGAAGTATTGCTGGAACTCGCCAAATCCTCAGACCTTGTATTCTACAAGCTCGAAGATGCATCTGAAGTAAATAGATTCAGGATAATGGGAATGGAGGACGGGCGATTCTCTGGTGGCGGATTCGAGTTCTTCAGGGGCCTCGGCATAATCGGTTACGAGAAGACATTTAAAATCTGGCTGAGGAAGTTTCCCAGGCCGATTTTTATAGTGGCGGCAAGGACCGGAGATATAGTCTCATGGGTGTTCCTAGAAGAATGGGAGACCTCGGCCGCCGACGGCATGGCCATATGGGTGCTGAGGGCCATCGAGACCCTTCCGTCCATGCGCAAGAAGAAGATAGGGTTCAAATTGCTCATCCTCAGCGTCCAGCAATGCGTCGGATACCTGGTGACCAAACCCCTCACCCCCGAGGCGAGCAAGTTCTTCATGGGCGCAGGATTCATGGAGCCGGCCGAATTCAAAAAATCCCCGTTCGACATCTCTAGGCATCCCGGGTATTTGGTGCTCCCCCCCTATAGAAAGGCCAAGCTGTTGGAACGTTTCGGCGAACATTTCAAACCGTAATCCCGCAACATAAGTGTTCGGGGATTACGGAATTTTTTTGATTTGACCTTAATTAATAGGTAATCATGGCGAATGCTTCATGAGCCATCATTCAGCTCTCGCATTCACCTATTGCTTTCAGAGTGATGGGAATTCATGGCCCTGATTTAGCCAAGAAATCGGAGGCCGGGCCATCGTCGAATGCTCTGCCATCAATTGCCAAGAGTCGATTCAACACACGAAGAATGAACTGCGCCCTCAGGCACGAGCCCAGCAGAACACGCTTCGGCACAAATTATAATATCAACCTCCAGAATACTGGCATTGATGGCAAATTGGTATTCCCAGTCCCCCGATGTCCCCGGGACAGTGTTCGCCGACATAGAGCAGATTACGGGCACGGTCGCAAAGTACTTTCCCATTTACAGCACCCAGATGCACTTTGACATGGTGTCCATGAAATGCAATGCCGACCCCCTGACGCTGGAGAAAAACTTCGAAGCCCTCAGAACGGAGATGAAGGCGCTCGGATACATTCCCATGATATCCAATGAGGTCGGCGCGTACGTCATTCATGTCGTGAAAAAACCGCACGAGAAGTTCAGGGGGCCATGGCTGAACCTCATCCTCCTCTTTGTCACCATAGCCAGCACAATCATTGCCGGCTCAGCCCTCTGGGCCTCAGCATTCGATACCGGCGGGATTCTGGAAGGTGGGAACATTCTGAACGGAGCCCTATATTTCGCATTTCCCCTCATGCTCATACTCGGAATTCATGAGATGGCCCATTTCATGGCCGCGAAGAGGCACGGCGTCGCAGCTTCCCTGCCGTTCTTCATTCCCGCGCCGTTCATACTCGGCACGATGGGCGCATTCATTTCCATACGCGAGCCAATACCCAGCAAGAAGGCGCTTCTCGACATAGGTTTCGCCGGCCCGATAGCCGGTTTCATCATCGCCATTCCGGTGCTGTGCCTGGGGCTCGTGATGTCCGGGGACATGCCCGTGGCGGTGCAGGGCGATACAATCCCGGGTGGAACAATGCTGATAGGCACATCCGTCCTGTTCGAGGCATTCATGATGCTGTTCAGCCTCCCGGCCGGGGCAGGCATCCATCCGCTGGCATTCGCAGGGTGGGTCGGGTTCTTTGTGACTGCTCTGAACCTGCTTCCAGTTGGGCAGCTGGACGGCGGTCACATTGCCAGAGCCCTGTTGGGGGAAAGGTCAAGATGGGCCAGCTACGGCGCGATGGGCATGATGCTATTCATGGGCCTTGTGTTCAGCAGCAGCTGGCTATTCTTCGCCCTGCTGATAATGTTCATGGGCCTGAGGCACCCGCCCCCGCTCAACGATGTCACGGTCCTTCCCGATGCCAGGAAAGTGATTGGGGTTGCGGCGGCCCTCATGCTGATACTTTGCTTTGTCCCGATTCCGATATCGGAAGAACCGGTGAACTACGACTTCGCTTTCCAGCGCGCGGATGCGACCATGGAGGGCGCGTCCTACAGCCATTCGATGGACATTTTCACGTCAAGCGTCTGGCAGAACACCAGCTTCCCGTTCAGGATATTGAACAACGGGAACATGCCTCTGGAACTGGAATTTTCAGTCAGTATCAAAGCAAATGCATCGGAACCGCAGAATTTGACTGCCTGGGTCTCGGTGACCGGCGATGCCAATGCGACAGTGAGCGACCGGTTCAATGCCACCCTCGGGATTGAGGAGGACGTGCATCTCAACCTGAACATGAGGTTCAGCCCCGTGCTGAACAATTCAACGGTCACGATTTACCTCAACGAGACAGCCTATGACTGGCCATCGCTGGACGATACAGCCCATCCGGAACAACACGGAATGACGTTGACTGTCAATTTCAGGCGGCCCTGAACACGCAGAAGAATCTGGTCAGGGACCTGTGAACCCTCACTGGGTACATGCCTTCCAGGGCGAAGCCTTCCGCAAGCAGGGTATGTTTTTCAGCCGGTAGGACAATGGCGAGCTTGCAGCCATCCCGCAGCATGTCGCGGCAGGCAATGAACGCCCTTTTGTACAGTGACCCGATGGGTTCCTTTGCAGTGCTGGCAGACCGCCCGTAAGGCGGGTCAGTGGCTATTGCGTCAATCCGACATTTGGCCTGAGGCCAGTCCGATATGTCCGCCTGCCTGATGTCTGTGCCCCGTATGCCGAAGTGTTCGAGATTCCGAAGCGTGCCTTCAACCATCCTTTTATCAATGTCCCCGCCCACGACACTGCAACCCATGAGTCCGGCCTCCAGAAGTATGCCGCCGGTACCGCAGAATGGATCCAACAGGCTCTGACCTTCGTCGATTCCGGTGAGGTTGACCAAGGCTCTGGCAAGCTTCGGATGAAGCGAGATGGGATGCTTGAAAGGTCGGTTTTCGGCCTTCCTGGCCTCCAGCGCCCTGCGGTCCACTGTCCCGAGCAGAATGCCGGCATGAATCTCTTTGGCCATCAGAATCCTGACCTCGACATCCGGATGCTTCAGGTCGACCCTGAACCTGGACGAAAGTATGCGTCCGGCATGCTTTGCCATTGCAATGCCACTCTCAGGCGTGTGGCGCATGTCCAGCCTGCCCACCCTCACCCTGAAGGTCTTTCCCGGGAGGTCTGTTCCGGCAAGGCATGAGTCAAGCTCCTCGGCGCTGCATGAGAAAAGGTGTCGGCTCACTGACCATGCGAGCCCAAGCTTCTTTGCGACCGCATTCGGGTCCATGCCCGACTGGATGATGAGAGCGCGTCCGTCATGACATGCGGACTCGGGGGAAGCATGGTAGACCGAGAGGGCTTCCGCCTTGGCCAGTTCTGGGCATTCCCCCGAAAGCTCTACAAGATGGTGCATGCGCCGGATAATGACTGCCCGGATTTTAGAGTATCGACCCTTTGCTCTGAAGTGGCTGGTCCCCGACTGAAAGCGAGCCGCTCCCATTCTCATTCACCACGGTGACGCTCAGGCCGTCCAGTATAACCCGCATGCCGCATTTCGGGCACGCGACATCCTCGGGATGACCCCTTCCGTTGCCCGCAGAAAAAATTATCCTTGCCGAGCCGCAGTTCGGACAGTCCAGTTTGACTTCGAAACGCCTCTGCTCTAGCCTGTCTAACCCGAATTTCGTTATATTGCCCACGTCCGTTGCCTCCTCGCCCGTTTCCGGGCACGAACAACTACATAAAGGAATTCTGAATATTTATAATCTTTCACGGTTTGGGGGCGGGCAATGGCGCAGAAGCAGTACAACAGCAGCTATTATGTCGGACAGCCGGGCAGGCGCGAGCCATCCATAATCGAGGATTACCTGAAGCCGAACATCGCGACATACGGCATAATAGTGGCCTGCGTGATTGTGTATGTCTGGGAAATGATAGACCTCGATTCACTCACGCTCATGGCCATGAGGCCTGACCGGCCCTGGCCCTGGATGTTCGTGACCAGCATCTTCATGCACTCCTGGGTCGACCCATTCCATCTGTTGTTCAACATGCTCATGCTCTTCATGTTCGGCGTGACGCTCGAGCGCATGGTGGGCAGCTGGCGTTACCTCGGGCTCTTCCTGGCGGCCGGCATAGCCGGGAACATAGGCTATGTACTGTTCTGCCTCGTGACCGGAAGCACGGACCCGGCAATAGGCGCGAGCGGCGCGATTTACGGGGTGTTCGCCTGTCTGGCCATACTCGCGCCGCAGATACGCGTCTACCTGTTCTTCTTCATTCCACTGAGGATATTCCACGCGTTCATTCTCTACGCCGCGATAGACATAATATTCCTTAATACGAACGACAGCATCGCGCATGCGGCCCACCTGGCCGGCGCCCTGGCCGGCGTGGCTTTCGCGGCCTACATCAAGAGATTGATAAGGAAAAGGCAGGCCTATGCCGTGTCTTACGAGTTCGACGCAGGATACTGAGACCGCCATGCGCCGTGCAAATGTCGACACATAAAATCAAAGCTGAATGGCTTTGATAAATCAGGTGCATGACCTATGCACGTAAACTTCCAGCCACGCAATGAACGCCAGCCACTTTAGGGGCTGGTAGTTTACTTTTTGCAGTGCGGGAAATTCCTGACCTTAATCTTGGCCTCTGCCATGAGCTTGGTTGCCAGGTCGTCCTTGTACTCCCCGTCATACACCACTTCGGCAATCCCGGCGTTGAGCATGAGCTTGGCGCACACGCTGCACGGGTAGTTTGTTATGTATATCGTGGCCCCCCCAATCCCGACGCCGAAGACAGCGGCCTGGATTATGGCGTTCTGCTCGGCATGGACGCCGCGGCATAGCTCATGCCGTTCGCCGCTGGGAACCTTCATCTGCTGACGGATGCAACCTGCTTTCGCGCAGTGCTCGATACCTTTAGGAGCCCCATTATAACCCGTCGTGAGCACACGCTTGTCTTTGACAATAACAGCCCCAACTTTCCGCCTGAGGCAGGTCGAGCGGGTCGAAATGAGATGCGCCATCTCCATAAAGTACTCGTCGATTGAGGGCCTTGAATTACCTGTCATCGCAGGGGAATAATCCGAGGGGGTTATGAGATTTTCCTCTTGATGTTCGCACCCCGCCTGGTCAGGAACCCGTTCTCAATTGCCCATCTGTGCCCTTCCAGCTCTGCCCCGCTTATCTTCAGAATCTGGCCCTGGGCATATTTCTTTCCGGTGGTCCAGTCAGTGTATTTTTTCGTGACCTCGTACATGTCCCCGCCCGAGGACAGCTCCATCCTGCCCTTCTCCCTGAGATAATCCGAATAATTTCCTGTGTACGTTCTGAAGGTGCCGTCCCTCAGCTCGAATATCCTGGTCGCCAGGGCATCCAGCATGGCCCTGTCGTGCGATATCACAAGTACAGTGCCCTGGTAATCCGCAAGAGCCTGCTCCATCGAGGCCTTTGCATAGATGTCCAGGTAGTTGGTGGGTTCGTCCAGTATGAGGAAATTTTGCGGGGATATGAGCAGCTTGGCTATTGCCAGCCTCGCGCGCTCGCCCCCGCTCAGCTGGAAAACCTTCTTGAACACGCTGCCGCCGCTGAAAAAGAACCTGGCCAGGAAATTGCGCACCCACTCCTCGCCCGCGTCCTTCTTGTGCTTCCGCATCTCCTGGATGACTGTGTTGTCCTTCACCAGCCCGTCCTGCTCCTGGGAATAATAACCGATCATGACGCCCTTGCTGATTTTAATGACGCCCGAGCTGGGCTTCTCCTCGCCCATTATCATCCTGACCAGCGTGGTCTTGCCCGAGCCGTTCGGCCCTATCAGCCCGACCTTGTCCCCTTTCTCGATTCGGAAATCGCATTTCCCGATTATGGGCACCTGGCCGAACTTCTTGGTCACGCCCATGGCGTCCAGCGCGTCCTTCCCGGATTTCGCTGCGCTGCCAAAGTCCAGGCTGAGTTCGCGTGTGTGGCCCACAGGCTTGTCTATCTTTTCCATCCTGTCCAACTTCTTCTGCTGGGTCTTGTGAATGCTCTTGAAGGTGTATATCCTGTGCATGAACTCTATCATTTCTTGCTGGCGCCTGATCTCCTTCTGCTGCTTGGAAAACCTTTTTCCCAGGTTCTCCAGCTCCAGGGCCTTTTTCTCAAGGAATTCCGAATAGTTCCCCGAATAGGAAGTGGCGCGCGAATCCTCAATCTCCACCACCTTCGTCACGAGTTTGTCCAGCAGATACCTGTCATGCGACACAATGAGGGCTGAGCCTCTGTAACCGGCAAGGTAATCCTCCAGCCAGACTGTCGTCTCTATGTCCAGGTGATTCGTCGGTTCGTCAAGTATGAGCAGGTCAGCGTCCTCCGCCTCCATGACAATCCTGGCAAGGCGGGCCTTGGTCCGCTCGCCGCCGCTCAGGTCTCCCACTCTTGTGTTATAGGTGCGCTTCTCCAGCCCCAGCCTTTCCAGCACACTTCCGGCTTTCGACGGGTGGCCGTAGCCGCCCCCCGCGGCAAATTCCTCGAGCGCCTGGGCGTAGTCCCTGGAGACGGATTCCATGGCCTCCTTCTCGAGCGGCTGCTCCATCTTTTTCTCCAAAAAGGCCACCTTCTTGGCGAGGGAGCCGAGCTTCCCGGTGGGGGCGGACACGGCCTCCAGGAGTGTGAGTTCCGGGTCCAGGCCGCTTTCCTGGGTCATGTAGCCCATTGTCTTGTCCTTCGGGATATTGACCTCCCCCAGGTCAAGTCTCTCAAGACCGTATATGATGTTGAGGAGGGTGGTTTTTCCTGTCCCGTTCTGACCGACCAGGCCCACTTTCTGGCCGTCAAGGACCTCGAAGCTGATGTCCCTGAGGACATGCTGCTGGCCAAAAGCTTTTGAAACGGAATGGACTGACAGGGCGGGCATACCGCCTAACCCCTGAAAATGATGCGTCTGCTCATTCGGACAGGCAAAGGCAGAGGCTCGTAGGGCATGTTCCTCTGGAGCCCGGTTATGGCCGAGGACAGAGTGTCCAGAGTCATTGTCGCTTCATCCTTTCCCCGTATCCTCACCTTGAACTGGCCCGAGCCCCTTTCCTGGTCTCCGTACACGATGATGATGGGCACCCATTCCCTCTCAGCGTCCCGTATCTTCTTGCCAACTGTCATGTCCCTGTCGTCGACATCCACCCTTCCTGGAAGCTTGGCTGCCAGGTTCATGCAGTCCTTTGTGAACTCATCCTTTACTGGGAGCAGCCTCACCTGGGTCGGGGCGAGCCAGAATGGAAGCTGGGGCTTAACACCTTGCTTCGAGCGCATGCTGGCCATCTCCAGCTGCGAGTATATCAGCCTCTCGATAGCGCCGGAAGTGGATTGATGCAGGATGAGGGGGTGATGCCTCTCCCCGTCGCTGCCGACATATGTTATGCCGTAGCGCTCCGCATTCTCCACGTCGATCTGGTCGGTGTTGAGGGCGCTGGCCTTGTCCAGGGAATCGACGAAGTTCCACTCGTACTTGAAAACGAAGTAGAAGAATCTCTCTGACCACATCTCGACGAGCGCCGGCCTGTTCCATCTTTTAACAAGGCCAACAATGAAATCCCTGTTCTGGTCGTAGAAGTCCTTTGTGATGCGTATGGCGAACTCCAGGTCATTGGGTATGTCATAACCTATCTCCCCGAGCACATGCCTGGACAGCTCGAATCTGTCCTCGATTTCGGCCTTCGCCATCGGAAGGTCCGCGCAGAACGAGTGGCAGTCAGGCATGGTGAAGGTCCTGAGCCTTCTCAGACCCGCAAGCTCGCCCCTCTGCTCCACGCGGAACGAGTACCTGGTGAGCTCGTAGAGCCTTATGGGCAGGCTCTTGTAGGATGTGGTCGCGTCATGCATCATCAGGAACTGGCCGAAGCAGGCCGCGAACCTGAGGAACACCTTTTTGTCAGGCGTCTGAATCGTGTACTGGCGCGCCGGAAATCTGTCCATGTAGGATTTGAGGCTGGGATGCTCGTAATCGTACATGATGGGCGACTCTATCTCCATGCCGCCGGTTCTCTTGACCTGCTCGCTCACGTACCTTTCAAGCAGGGCTTTGACAAGCTTGCCCTTCGGGTAATACCGGAAGTTGCCCGGGTCAGAGCCAGGTTCGTAATCAACCAATTCGAGGCGCTGCATAAGTTCTATATGAGGGGGCTCTTCCTTGCTCACGCGGCTCTTTGCCATCTCGTACTGGCAGAACTTTATCAGGTTCCCATTCCCTTTGAAATCATAGCCCGTGACAACATTGTCTTCAAGCCTGAGGGCATGCTCCTTTCCCTCCAAATCAAGGACGAACCAGGAGGACCGCATCTTCTCCTCTGCCTTCACCGCTTCGGAGACCTCTTCCTTCGCATCTTTCCTTCCGGGCTCGCCGGCCACAATCTCCCTTGACAGCTCACTGAGCGGGTGCCCCTTACAACTGATATTGAATGATTTGTACCATCCGAAAGGCGATGCATGCACTTCGTAGCCCATGTCCCGTAGCATGGTCTCAGATGCATGGAGAATATCGAGACTTGTGGTCTTTCCCGCAAGGCTGGAACTGAGGTGGGCATAGGGATAAAGGACTACACGCCCGGCCTCGACTGACTTCGCAATCTCGTCCACGTTCGCGACCAGGGCCTTTGCGGCATCCTGTTCCCTGCCCTCGTCACGCTTTTCGAAGCTGATGAATACGACGAGCACTTCCTCGACCCTGTTCTTCATCTTCCCGGGGTCGACCTCCTCTGCCAGCTTGGTCTTCTTCCTGGCCTCGTACTCTATAAAATCCGAATGGATGAACAGCGCCTTCATGATATAGTCCCATATTTGGAGGTCGTATATGAACATTACAATGCGCAAGATTTTTATCTGAAGCTGGTTATGGACAGAGGATGACGGACCCTCTGGAATTATGCGAGGCCATTCTTCATATGGGATCGGAGGAAGAGGTGGATTTGCATGCGGAGAAGGAACTGAAGCGCCATTACCTTGAATACAGGTCGTCGCAGAAAAAACCCCTAGCTTCGGTCGGTTACATGGTGAACGGCAGCGAATACGCCTTCCTGCTTGAGGCCTTGAACGACGAGCGGAAACTTGAAAACCTAGGCCTGAGGTTCAAGAACCCGGACCTCGACGAGAACTGGGACTACAACACGCTCACCAGGACACTTGTGCTCATGGGCAAAGGCACCGGAGTCCTCGAGAGGTTCTCATACGACGCATTCAGCCTTTCAAAGTGGGACAGGAACCAGCAGATGCAGCGGGACAATGTCATGATACGGGGCTTCATTTCCAGGTTCTATTATCCGCAATCCATAATTTCCGAGTCGGAGGACCCTCATGCAGCGCCAAAGCGCATGTACGTCCCCAGGCTCGCAATGCTGGAAGAGATGTGGAACCATGTGCGGAGCACGGGAATGGTGCCGTTCGAGATACGGGTTTGCGCATACACGAAAACGGCAAGGTACACCTATGACATTGACCTGATAGGCAACACAATGCTCAAGGACTTCAGGGGCGGCCAGGCACCGCTCCGCAACCGCGCCGAGCGCGGAATAATCGACTACCTGAATTTCGACACGGTTCTGGCTTCGACAGACATGAAGGACCTGGTGAAGAAGGCATTCGTCAACCTGTTCGAGTCCGAGTATGCGACCGGTCCCGATTTGGCGTATTCGATGCACATAACCCCCCAGATGGCCGCAAACGCCCTGGAGGCCATATATTCCAGGGGCTTTGCACTCAAGGAGGGCGCGCGGCCCAGGGAAGTATATTCGATCAACTCGAAGGCTCTGGCCGAGAGGGCCAAGAAACTCGAATCCTAATTTTTTCCCTTGTCTTCTTTCCGCCCCTCTTCCCTCAGCCTGTCCTCTTCTTCAAGCTTTCTTGCTTTGTCCCTTCCGGTCGTTCTGTATAATCCTGGTTTGAAGGCAAGTTCCGTGAAGATAAATGCGACAGCCAGGAAACACACGATTATGGCTATGTTCCAGGGAAACGGCTTCGGTGCCTTTTCGCCCGCCAGCGCAATCACATGATAACCGGATGCCGGGAAATAGGCGTAGTCACCGTGAACATCCATCGCTGTCACATCGCACCGAAGCTCCCCGCTCCACGGCTGGGCAGGTATGTCGCATGACCATGTGCCGTCCGACATGTTACCCTCGGCAAGGACCATGAAAATCCAGTCTTCCTGCCCCGTGCCCGGATTTTTATAATAGAGCACCACGGCATCGGAGAGGTCGCTAATCGGAACCAGCGAAGTGATATTAATCTCCACATGAATGGCCTGGCCCGCTTCTGCCGAAGAAGGCATATCTACCACCGATATCGTTGGAACTGCGGAAACTGAGGTGTTGAAAAGTATTGTTATTAAGATGATAGCCAGTATCGCGGCAAGTTTATTTCTTCTTGACCTTGATGAAGTCACCCAGTGTCATCCCCTGCGAATTATTCGCCTTCCTGACCTCGCCCGCGGCGAGGGCCGGCTCCTTCAGCTTGATGTTCAGGGCCCTTTCAAGCCTCTCCACTAATTTGTCTGGTGGTGTCATCTCCCCGCTCTCCACCTTGACTATGACGCTCTTCTTCTCGCTTATCAGCCTCCCCAGGTCCTCGTGGCTCATGCCCTGCCTTTGCCGCGCCTTCCGAATCCGCTCGCTGTAATCCTCAGCCAGTTCAAGCTCCCCCGAGGTCTCGTAAATATCTCTTTCCTTTCTGCGCTTCTCCCTGTTGTCCAGCCTATCCGCCACATCGGGAAGCAATACTGCGCCGTCCTTGGCTCGGACTGCCGGGCTTGAAGCGAACTTCTCGCATTTTCCGCATACATGAACAGCCGCGCCCTCGACCATGACCAGCTTGGTCCTCGGGACCTCTGCGCCGCACATCTCGCAAAGCATAGAACCACCTTCGTTCAATGGATTCAGGGTAAACCATATATATAAGAGAGATTATATAGTTAGTGATGGGATGCCAGCCCACACCCAGCAACCAAGAGGAAACACATGACGAACGATGAAAAAATTTACGAAGATGAAGTCGAGGAGTTCTCTGATGAATTGAAACAGCGTATTTCTGCGCTCGAAAGCATGAACGAGCGGCTGCTGGACGACGCAAGGCAGAGCGAGGGGGAGAAGCGCTATATCAAGTCGGAAATGGTCCGACTTCAGAAGGAGATTCAGAGGCTGAGGTTCGAGCTGGACAGGATGAAGACCCCGCCCATGATAATAGGGACAATCAAGGACGTGCTCACGGACGGCAGGGTAGTGGTCAAGAGCAGCACGGGTCCGGATTTCATTGTCACTACTGCAGAATACATTTCACCGGAGAACATCATCATAGGCGCAAGGGTCGCACTCAATAAGCAAAGCCTTGCAGTTGTCGGGGTGCTTCCCCCGTCCCTGGACCCGGTGGTCCTCGGGGGCGAGGTGATTGAAAAGCCCGAAGTAAGTTACGAGGACATAGGCGGCCTGGAGGACCAGATGCGTGAGATCCGCGAGGCAGTTGAAGACCCGTTACTCAAGCCCGAACTCTACAAGAAAGTGGGCATAGACCCCCCCAAGGGCGTTCTGCTTGTGGGCCCGCCGGGCACCGGGAAAACCATGCTTGCAAAGGCAGTCGCCCATCAGACCAATGCCACGTTCATCAGGTTCGTGGGCTCCGAGCTTGTCCAGAAGTACATCGGGGAAGGCGCAAGGCTCGTAAGGGAACTCTTTGACATGGCCAGGGAGAAAGCCCCGACTATCGTGTTCATTGACGAGCTGGACTCGGTCGGGGCAAAGCGCCTGGAAGTGGCCACCTCAGGGGACAGGGAGGTCCAGAGGACTCTGATGCAGCTGCTGGCGGAGCTTGACGGTTTCGACCCCATGGAGAATGTCAAGATCATAGGCGCGACAAACCGCCCGGACATACTGGACGAAGCGCTCCTCAGGCCCGGCAGATTCGACCGCATCATCACTATTCCAGTGCCAAATTATGTTGCACGGGTGCAGATATTCAAGATCCATTCCCGCAAGATGTCGGTCGGCAAGGACGTGAACTTCGAAGAACTTGCACAGCGCACCGAGGGGGTCAGCGGCGCGGACATCAAGGCCATGTGCACTGAGGCAGGCATGTTCGCCATCAGGGAGGAGCGCACGAAGGTCAAGATGCTGGACTTCATGAAGGCGATTGACAAGGTCATGGTCGTGGATGCGGATGTGACTGCGCAGAGCGGGCAGATGTTCGCCTGAAATTTCAGTCTCATCAGCTTCCGGAAATTTCAGAATCTTTTAATTGTGAGTGTTCGCAAAATGACCAATTATGGCGAACGCTTCATGAGCCAAGATTTAATTTTCGCATTCACCGATTGTTAGGAAAATGCTGCAAGCCATATGATGCTCGATTTAGCAATAACATGGTGACGCATCATCGTCGAATGCTTTTATGCGGCATCTAAAGTCCTGCGGACATTTGGAAATGTGGGTCGCATTCAACTTGGGCACCCAAATAGCCATAAACTTCACCCCGGCACCGGTCGTCCCGTTCATGCCTCGCCTGGATGGAATTTTATTGGGATTTGGAGGGCGGGGGGAGCGACGATACCTCGTCGCGACTAAGCCGAATTTTGAATTCGGCGATATTGTGACCCGGGTCACCGACCCGGGTTGGTGACGATTGAGCTCATCCTTAGGAAGCCTCGCCTGACCGAAGGGAGGGTGGGGAGGTGTTAAAACCGGCACTCATCCTGGCTCCGGGGCTCCGGCACCCGATTCAGTCCCCCTTGTCCCATCCAACTCCCCTTTGGTTCATTCTATAATCTGCTGTTCCATAATTGCATCAAGATAATGTACATTTTATAATCTGGCCATGCCAATATTTACTAATTGGCATAGAAAAAAACATAAATACAAGGTAGATATAGGGGCAGCACTACATATAGGAAATATGGAGGAATGAAGTATGGCAGAGAAAACACACATGAACGTAGTATTCATCGGCCATGTGGACCACGGAAAGTCAACCCTAGTAGGCAGAATGCTGCTGGACACGGGTACTATCGACCAGCATCTAATCGACAAGTACAAGAAAGAAGCCGAGTCCAAGGGAAAGGCATCCTTCGAGTTTGCATGGGTGATGGATGGCCTCAAGGAAGAAAGGGAAAGGGGTGTGACCATCGATGTGGCCCACAAGCGTTTCGATACTGACAAGTATTATTTCACTATCATTGACGCTCCAGGACACAGGGACTTCATCAAGAACATGATCACGGGTACGAGCCAGGCAGACGCTGCCGTCCTGGTGGTCGCTGCTCAGCACGGAGTCATGGCCCAGACAAAGGAGCACGTGTTCCTCGCGAGAACCCTCGGTGTTCCACAGGTCATAGTTGCGATAAACCAGATGGATGCCACGAAGCCGGCATTCGACGAGGCAACCTACAAGAAAATCAAGGAGGACGTTACAAAGCTCATGAAGTCGGTCGGATACAAGGACGAGCAGATGAAATTCGTTCCCACCAGCGGATTCAAGGGCGATAACGCTGTAAAGCCGTCGTCCAACTTGGGTTGGTGGAAGGGAAACACCCTCCTGCAGGAGATGAACCTGCTGACCCCGCCGAAGAAGTCGACTGAATTGCCGCTGCGCTGGCCAATACAGGACGTTTACACAATAACAGGCGCGGGAACAGTGCCTGTCGGCCGCATCGAGACTGGCGTCATGAAGCCGGAAATGAAGATAAAATTCATGCCTGCGAACGTCATCGGCGATGTGAAGAGCATCGAGATGCACCACCAGCAGCTTCAGAAAGCCGAGCCAGGCGACAATATCGGTGCGAACATCAGGGGCATAGCCAAGACAGACATCAGGCGCGGCGACGTTGCCGGCCCTGTCGACAACCCGCCCACTGTCGCCAAGACATTCGACGCCCAGATAATGGTCCTGAACCACCCGAGCGTCCTGACTGTCGGCTATACGCCAGTATTCCACCTTCACACGGCCCAGGTAGCCTGCACATTCATAGAACTCAAGAAGAAGCTCGACCCGAAGACTGGCGCGACCCTTGAGGAGAACCCGCAGTTCCTGAAGACCGGAGACGCGGCAATCGTCAAGATACAGCCCACCAAGCCCATGGTCATAGAGACGGCAAAGGACTTCCCCCAGCTGGGAAGGTTCGCCATCCGTGACATGGGGCAGACCGTCGCAGCGGGCGTGTGCATAGCAGTCGAAAAGAAGGAGATGTAAAACATCTCCTTCACTTTTCCATTTTTTGAAAGGGGGTGAAATTGTGGCTGAACAGAAAGCGCGCATATCTCTGAGCGGTACAGACCCGAAGAAGGTCGACGGCGTCTGCCAGCAGATAAAGGACATTTCAAAGAGGACAGGCGTTGCCATGTCAGGCCCCATACCGCTGCCCACCAAGAGGCTGGTCGTGCCATGCAGGAAATCCCCCGATGGCGAGGGGTCAGAGACCTGGGAGCGCTGGGAGATGCGTATACACAAGCGCCTCATCGAGCTGGATGCGGACGAGCGCGCCTTGCGGTCGCTCATGAGGATCAACGTTCCAGACGGTGTAAACATTGAGATTATCCTCAGGAATTAATCAAATTTAAAATTCCCATCGATATTTCTGACTACAGCCCGGGCCTTGCCCGCGGATTTCGCGTCGCCCTTTGCCTCGTAGGCCTTGACCTTCCCACCCCAGGCCCAAACATAGTTCTGGTCTATGCCTATGGCCGTGTCGAAGCATGCCAGCGCCTGGTTCGGGTTGTCGGCGCCGAGAAGGGCCATGCCCCGGCCGTACAATGCCGACAGGGTTCTGGGCTCCTTTTCCAGGGACTGCGCGAAAGCCTCTGCGGCCTCCGTGTACCTTTTCATTTCCAGCAGTATGCCGCCTTTTGCCCTGAGGGCTGCTGGCTCGCCGGTGTCCAGTGCCGCCAGCGCCTCAGTATGTTTCACCATTTTTACGAGCAGTTCAGCCCTGAGAACCTTGACTTTGCCAGTATCGCTCTCCCCCGATACCTTGTTCAGCTCAGCCAAGGCTTGCTCGGCATTGCCGCGGGCAGCATGCAGGCACGCACCGATGTAATGGACCTCCCAATCTTTCAGGCCCTCGTCCGCCAAGGTCTTGAGCCATGTTTCCAGGTCATTTAGCCTACTGGTTTTCAGCAGCAGCCTGGCCTTGGTCAGCTTCTGCTCGTCAGTGTGTTCTTTCGAGATGATGCTGATGCAGCACACGCCAAGCTCGTCATACCTCTTTATCGTGTCGAGGAGCTTGGTGGCCAGCCCAAGGGAGTCCTTCTGAGTCGGATTGCGGGCCAGCGTGTCGTTCACTGATTCAAGGGCGCGGTCATAGCAATAGCCCGATTCCTCGTACCTGCCCAGCTTCTCGAATATTTCTCCTCTGACTTCCCATGCTTCATCGAAGCCAGGGTTGAGGAGCAGCGAGTTGTTTATGGCGTCAAGCGCCTCGTCCATGCGCCCGAGCCAGTACAAGACCTTGCCCTTGGCCAGCCATGAATGGTCGTAGTTCGGGTTCAGGTCCAGGGACTGTTCGATGAACTCGAGCCCGTTCTCGGCGTCCCCCAGCTTGGCCATTCCATAGCCCTTGGCGTAAAGCGCATAGTCGAAATCCGGCTTCAGCTCCAGGGATTTCTCGTGATAGGGCTGCGCCTCCCTGTACATGCCCATTTTATCGTAAGCATTGCCGATATTGTTCCAGGCTATCTCGTAGTCCGGGCAAGTCTCAATTGCGGTCTCAAAGAAAGGAATGGATATCTTCCATCTGTCAAGGTTGTAGTATGCGTTGCCGATATTGTTCAGCAGGACTTCGTCATTCGGATCCAGCTTCAGGGCCTTCTCATAGCTCGCTATGGCCTCTTCCAGCTTTCCCAGGTTGTGGAAGGTGTATCCGCGGTTGTAAAGGGCCTGCTTGTTCTCGGGCTCGATCTCTATTGAGCGGTCATAGCAACGTATGGCCTCCTCCTGCATCCCGAGCATGAACATCGCCAAACCCTTGTTATTCCAGGCCTCGGCATTGTTCGGGTTTGCAGCTATCACCATCTCGAATTGCTCTATGGCATCCTCAAACCGCTCACCAGAGTAATGCAGGTTGCCAATCGCGTTAATCGCAGCCTCGTTCCCCGGGTCGCTCTCCAGAATAATCTCCAACTGCTCGATTGCATTCTCTGTCCGCCCGCGGGACTGGAGCAGGGACGCGTACTGCATGCGCACGGCCGGGTCGTCCGGGTACCTGTCCAGCAGCTCGGTGTAGGACCTGAGAGCCTCTTTCCACTTGCCCAGGGAAATCAGCGCCACCGCGCGCTCGTAATGGATGTCCAGGTTCTCCGGGTCGTTGCCGAGGAGCCTGTCATAGGCGCCAAGAGCCTCCTTCGACTTTCCAAGGAACGTGTAGGTATTGGCCATGTTATAGAGCGGAGTCATGTACTCGGCATCAGTCTGTAATGCCCTGGCGTACATGTCCAGGGCTTTCTGGTGCTTGCCCGCGGCATCCAGGCAAACGCCGTAATCGTTCAGTATCACCGGGTCGTTCGGGCACCGCCCAAGCGCTTCCTCGAAATAGGTGCAGGCCTCATCGTATCTCCTGCAGCCCGCGAGATAATTGGCCTTGAGATGGGCTTGGTCCTGATTTTCCTCTGTCGGCATCGGTGCCAAATAAGGTCAGCTACTAAAAAAACTATTTGGTCGGCCCGCGGACCTGTCCGGCATAAATATTTTCCTGGTTGAAATGATAATATTCCCCGAGCAGGTCAATGAGCTCAATCATCTTGTTCTCGAGAATCGCCCTGGTCTTTACGTTCCTTGTCACCAGGTTGCTGAGCCCGTCCATTGCATCTTCATAGGGGGCCGGTTCCCCCAGGAGCGAGAAAATAATAGTATGGGCCAGGTTGACGTTTTCCGCAGAGTTGTACCCGCCCTCCAGCACGACGCACAGCCTGCCGCCGGCCATCTTTTTCAGCTTTCTGACGAACTCGTAATAACCATTGGACGTGAGCTGCAGGTCCGACTGATTGTCCGTGTAGTGGGCGTCGAAGCCGACAAGGCACATGACATAATCGGGCGCGTAATCCCTCAGGAAAGGGCTGACGATGTTCTCCAGGATCATCATGTACTCATCGTCGCCCGAGCCTTCCGGGACCTCCATGTTGATATTGTAGCCCCTGCCCTTCCCCTTCCCTATCTGGTGGATGAACCCGTCATGCGGGTAGAAATCATGCGGGTCCCTGTGTATGGAAAGGTTCAGCACGGTCGGGTCTTCATAGAATATCCTCATGGTTCCGTTGCCAGCATGCGCGTCGATATCCACTATCAGGATTTTCTGGGCTAACCCATTGGCCTGGAGGTACCTGCACGCGATGGCTGCATTGTTGAATATGCAATACCCCCCGAACTTGTCCATGCTGGCATGGTGGCCTGGCGGCCTCACTATTGCAAAGGATGTATCAACTTCGCCGCTCGCGACCAGCCTGTTTGCCTCGATGACTGCGCCGGCCGAGGAAATCGCGGCCTTGAACGTGTTCGGTGCTACATAGGTACTGTCTCCGAGGAAGCCGCCGCCCTTCTGGCAGTAATTCCTGATGAAGTTCACGTAGCCGATGTCATGAACCCTAAGCAGGTCCTCGTCAGAAGCGGAGGCAAACTCCGTGACCAAACTGCAGTCCTTCCTGTCGAACAGCCTGAGCCTGCCCTGGAGGAAATTCATTATCTTGACGAGCCTGGTCGGGTTCTCGGGGCTGGACATGTCAGACCTGTGCATCACGTGGTTAGAATTGTAGACTATGGCGCATTTTGTCTCGCCCATGTCAGCACTGCTCCTTCCTTCCCAGCATCTTCTCGAGCGAGTGGGACCTGATGGCATTCGTCACGTCGCCCCTGGTCTTCTCCAGAATCCCCCTGGCGACATCCTGCTTCCGCCTCACGCCGACAAGGCTGCTCGGATAGTTGAAGTTCATGAGGAAATCGTACAGCATCTCCATATGCTCCAGGTGCTTGGCCGCGTCGTCGACAGTTCCCCTCCTGATATTGTCCAGGGCCAGGCGGCGTATCTCGCCTATGACGTCGCCTATGCCGAGTATATATGCCTCCGGAGTCACTCCGAGGGTCTTGTGGGAAGGCAGTTCCTGGCCGCGCGTGTAAGAATAAAGAACCTTGACCTCGACATATTCCTGCATGGCGCTTTCCACGATGCCTGAGTAAAGTATATCAGGGAAATCCCTTGTGATGCCGATGAGCTTGTGAAGTTCCTCCATAGCATTATTCATGTCCGATTCCGGGTCATTGCCCAGATGCATGGACCTCACTGCCATGCCGCACAGCCTGACAATGTTCCTGGAGGATTTTATGGCCACCTCTCTCACTTCCTCCTTCTCGTTAAGCCGCGACTCTATGTCGGAGGCAATGTCGCTCAACCCGTCCATGGCTGCTGGATAACTTCAGGATTAAATACCTTTTGCATCAGGCGCCCTGTGGGGACACTACCTCGGCATCCATCTGCCAGCATCCGCCCGCCGTGTAATAGGATATCCGGCCAGTGACCAGAACAGCATCCCACTCGTCATACACCATAGTAAGGTCCCTGCCAAAGCAGAAGCATTCCAGCGAATATGTCCGGTTGTCGAATTCCCCGACCAGGCTGAAGGCTGTGCCTGCGACCCCTTCCTGAGACATCGTGACTTCGATGTCCACGATGCGCCCGGAGGTGGTGACGTTCATGCCATCGAACAGTTGTATGGATTCCATGATTGTGTCAAGGCTGTATTCGGTGCAGTTGGCCGCTGAAACAAGGCTTATGTCGCTTGCCTTGGTCACATATATCTCAGGAACTTCCTGGTACAGCCTCACCTCGCCCCTGACCTTGACCATGGCTCCCGGAATGACGCCATCGGGCAGAGGCTCCCCGGCATCGGGCGAAAAGAACGCGCAGATGGAGGACGATGTGTTGAAGTCGCAAAGGGTAATGGATACTGCGCCCCCGGCGACCGGCCTGGCCTGCGTCACCGTGCCCCTGGTCGACACAATAGCCCCGGCATGCTGGTCCCCTATCTCGCCAATTTCAAGCGACAGCGGCTCCAGCGTGGCCGAGTACGCGAAAAGGCCCAGTACACCAGCCAATGCCAGCACTGTAACTGCTATCAGCAGTTTCCTGTTTTCTATCATGCTCTTCCCTCTCTGTCTTATTTCCTGCCCATTACATCCAGTAGCTTCTCTTCTAGCGCCTTAGCCGGTATGTCTGGCAGCGTGATTATACTTGTCTTGCCCACCAAGCCTTTCCCGGACATTCCAAGGCCGATGAGACCCATGTCCCCAAGGGCCTGCATGTATTCCCAGAATTGGGTATGGCCCCTCGCCTTCTGGCCGAACTCCTCGCAAGCCAACGCATAAGCTTTCTCAGCCTCGCCTGTTGTGGCGAACGCCTTCTTCCTCATCATGCGCGAAATGCCCAGCAGAACAAGCTGCTTCTGCCTGTCCAGGGAAGTTAATTTGCTCTCCGTGACCACAGAATAGGTCAGTGCCTTGGCAGCTCTTACATGCTCCGGCCCGACAGAATCGGCGTTCTCGTCATTTGCTGCCCGTCCAGCATTCTCCAGGAGCTCGATGGCGAACCTTGCGTCCCCGAACTCTGAAGACACCGAGGCAATGAATTCGACAATCTCGTCATCCACCGTGCCCGGATGGAAGGCCAATTCCACCCTCTGCCTGACAATGTCAGCCAGTTCCTTCTGCGAATATTTCCCCAGCGCTATCTGGTTCGTCCTCTTGAGAGTGGAAAGCGTCGCGGCATCCAGGAATTCGTTGACAGGCTGCTGGGAGATGAGAATCAGAGAAACGCTGTGCCTCGTGCCCGCAACCCTTTCGTCGCCGAACCTGGACAGGCTGTAAAGCAAATCCGAGCCTGACTTCTTTATCAGCACATTCACCTCGTCCAGGACCACTACCAGGTGCACGCTGCCCTTGACCAGGTGCTTCCTCAGTATCTCCAGCATCTCCGCGGTCGAGAAGCCGCGGTCAGGGAAGTTGGGCTGGAACCTGTCCAGTATCTTGAGCATTGCCCCCGAGCTCGTATTTCTTGACCTGCAGTTCACTATCGCGAACTCAACCCTCTGGCCCTTCTTGGAGGCCCATTCCTGGAAGTCCAGGCAGAACCTTTTGGCTATCGAGGATTTCCCTGTGCCCACGGCCCCGGTCAAGGCCATTCGTTGGTTCATGCTTTTTTCTACAGAGGACCTCATGACCGAGAATAATTTCTGCATGGGCCCGTCCCTGTGGACCAGCTTCTCGGGAACATAGTCAAAATCAAGCTTGCTGAAATCTGAGATGATGCGCTGCGGCCTGTCCTCGAACCCCGCCATGCATCCAGGAAAATCAAACGGCCTCATAATGGTTTTCATGAATTATCGGCATCCGAAGTCCTTCGGACATTCGGACACGGGGAACTGCCCCTCGCCGCCTCCCGTCGCAACTTATTTATACGAGGAAAAGCTAAATAGAATCGAGGGGCAGGATTAGGCATAAGGTGAGCTTATGGCGCTGATGACCAAAACGACACACAGCGAGTTCGTAACACTGACGGTGGACGACCTGACAAGGGCGATAAGGAACAGTATAAAGAACGACGTGCGCAGCATGCCCGAGGAAGAGGCCAAGCACATGGCCCAGCACGTGATGAATTTCTTCGGGTACAGCGAGCGGATTATTGACAACATCCTGGAGCCCGAGGACAGGGATGCATTCTACATGCTGGAGGATTCAGGCCTTCTGACCACCGAAAGAGAGGAAACCACACTCTACGACGGCAGGGAATGGCGCATCCATTACTGGATTTTCAAGAAGGACAGGATTCTGGACCTGTGCAGGGAGAAAAGCAGGAAGCTGGACCCCATAGTCGAGGAAGCGATGTCCGTCTATGAAGAGATACCGGACGACGTCTGGCGCATAACCGAGAAACCTGACGAATAAGCACCTACCGCCATTTATTCTGATTCATTCTGTAAAGGATGATGAATATCGGAGTGGTCCCTATTAGCAGCAGGGCCAGACCCGAATAGAACTGGAAGTTGTCCTGCGGCGTTTGAAACCATGCGAGTGCCATGGCAATTCCCATGGAGACCAACAGGATTCTCCACACCTGATTATGGTCTGATTGCTGCTTGTCCCGATAGGACAAGAAGGAAAATAAAAGGGACAACACGAACAAAATGCAAAGAAGATAAAACCAAATCATGGGCTCATTCCTTTTTCGGGACCTGCCTAACCTCAGAACCGCATATCGGGCAGTCAGGCTGCATTTCATCGTAATACTTGCCGCAGCCCCTGCATCTGTAGGTCCAATTGATGATTTTCCGGATTCCGTCAATCTGGGACTCGGTTTTCAGGCCCAGGACCGCGGCAACATTCTGGACCGAATAATCGTCCGAAATAATAACGGCTTTCAGCTCCCAGGCCAGCGCAAGTATCCCCTTGTCGGTTTCCGACAGCCTTCCATCGTCGCCTGTCTGCTTGGCGGTTTCCCGGATTTTCCTCAGGGCCTCATCGCTGGGTTCGGCCACTGTCAGGGAAATCTCGACTGCCAACTCCAGGCTCCTGGCGACACGGCCCTTACGTATCTCGTCGATGACGCCCGGGGTTGTGAAGAATTGGCCCTTTTCCTGAATGGACATTCCGGCGCGGAGGGCAGTGGCATCCAGAACATAAGGCATTGATGTCCCACCAGCTCATCGGATGTGGTCCAGGCTGAACGACCCGATGGCCAGGCCCTGCTTGCTGTGGGTGTAATCGATCCACGCCCTGGATTGGACATCGCAGATTCCGACGATTGAGAGATATGTCTTGAGCTGCTCTATCTTGTAGTCGATCATGCCGTCCATGACGCTTTGGATCTTCTGGATGTCCTGCTCGTCGTGCATGCCCTTTTCGATGACGTACATGGACACGGCCCGCTCCCTCTTCCTCTTGCCGCAGAACGGCTGCAGGAACTTGAATGCAGTGCTTGAGTCAAGATAGGCAATAAGAGTCGATATCGACCTGAATGCCAGCCTGTAATATTTGTGCGTCTTCAGCAGTTCCTTGGCAACGCTGTCGACAGCCTTCGAGATGGCCACATAATCGGTTGGGTCGCCGATGTAAGTGATATTGGGCTCCACATCCTCTATTCCGATGCTTCTGGAATATGCATCTATGAACTTGACGAGGCCCAGGCGCTCGTATTCCTCGAAGCCCGAGACAATGAACATCATTTCCTCGCGTACCTCGGTGGGGAGTTTGTCGGTGATGACCAATATGGCCGGAATGCCCTTGGCCAGCCCCTCCCCGATGAAGCTGTTTATGGTTATTTCTTTTCCTGTGAACGGCGGCCCGTAAATCAAAATGTTTGTTGCAAACGGGACGCCGCCAAGCAACAGGTCGTCAAGGCGGCGGTCTCCTGTTTTGACCTTCTCGATTTTGAGCTCCATCTTGCGGTCCTCCTCGCGGGCGTCTATCTCCTCCTCGATGAGGCCCTTCTCGCGAATCTTCAGTTCCTCGGACTTGGTCTTGAGGTATTGCTCTTTGGACCGGATCTCTTCCTCCTTGCGGTTGATGGCCATCTGGAGTTCTTCGAGCTTCTTCTTCATCTCATGTGCCTCCAGGCCGCCCGACTCCCTCATGGCCTCCTCGAGCTTGCGCCTCTCCTCCATGAGCATCTGCTCCCTGTAAACCAGGTCTTCCTCGCGCCTCAGCATCTCATCTTCCTTGTATGCCAGCGGCTCCTTGACCTGTTTGAGTTCACCCTCCATTGATTTCAGTTTCTCCTTGAGCCGCTGTATTTCATCTTCCCTGACCAGAAGGGATTTCTCTTTGATCTGCAGTTCGCGTATCTTCGTTTCCATCTGGGAGTTCATCTCGGATTCGGACTTTCCTGACAGGTCCTTCTTCTCCTGTCTTAGTTTGTTGTCAATCTCATGCTCGTGCAGTTTCTCTTCCAATTCGATCATCTTGTGTTTGAGCTGGCCTTCCTTGCTTATCCACTCCTGTTCCTTCGAGCTCAATTCCGCTGCCATCCGCTGCTGTAGCTCCATGTCCGCCTCTGCACTGGACGAACCCGCTCTCTTCTTCAGGCTGAGCTCCTCCTTGCTCTTCTTCAGCTCTCTGTCCTTGGCCTCAAGCGTCTTCTTCAGTTCTGCAAGTTCAACAGCCAGTTTCTTGGCATCCTTCATGTTGGCCGGAAGCTTGTCCAGGCCCTTGTTTATTTCAGCCTTGAGTGTGGCTATTATCTCCTGGTTCTTCTTTTGATCAGCCTCGAGTTCGTCTATTTTCAGCTTCTCGTCGTCAAGCTTCTTTTTAAGCGATTTGGCAGCGCCGCCCTTGTCCTGCATCTGCTGCGCCTTGACGTATTTGACCACGGCTAAGCTGCCTTTCTTTACCTGCTGTATCTCCTCTTCCAGCTGCTTGCGCTTCTTGACCTCCATATTAAGTTCTTTGTTGAGGCGCGCAGTCTCCTCCAGAATCTTGATTGCGTCGAACTCCCCCACGTCAATCTTCTTGATGGCCTCGTTCATGGCTTTCTTGGTCTCTTCCATCTCTATTTTCAGACCCTCCAGATCCTCCTCCTTCTTTGTGATGGCCTGTTCCCTCTGGTCCAGGAGCTTGTCCTTCTCGGCGAGCTGTTTGCCGACCGCCCCCATGTCTCCGGACCTGATCTTGGACTTCAGAGGTTTCTGACCCAGCCAGTCCTCCAGAGTCTCGTCCTCGCCGCTGAGCCATTTCCTCAGGGCATCCTGGCCCTCCTCCTTCTGGATATTGGTAGGCTCTTTGCGCTTTTCGGGCCCTCCCGGAGCGGGTTTTGTTACTTTTTCATCACCCATCCAGGCGCCTAGGGCATCGTCACCGCCGTTGCCGGTGAGCCAATTGGCCAGCGCTGTGTCGTCTTTGGCTGCCTTCTCCTGTTTAGCCGGCTGCGCGGCCTTGGGCCCGAGGTTAATCTGCAGCTTCTTGCCCTGTTTCTTCTGGGAAGGCATGTCGCTGGAGCCGCAGAGTTTGCACTTGCCTGTGGCCTGGTCAAGCTGGCCGCCGCATATGGCGCAGGCTTTGTCATCCTTGGATTTAGAGCCCAGGCTGCCTCACCCCTTCGTTCCGACAATATTTAATTTGAGCGCACATCCGTTTTCGCCTGTTTGCCCAACTGGGCAGGGAATATTGCCATTGGGTAAAAATGTTTGGATTACCTTATTAATGGAATTTGCTGTTTTCTCATAGTATTAATATCCATGTTCCTTGCGGAATGCGTGGACCCCGAGGAATTCTACGGAGAAATAATATCCGAACTGTTGGCGGGCAATGCAGCCTCCCAGGATGAGATTCAGAGGCTAAAGACCAGGCTGTGCAAGAAGTACAGGATGGATGTGCTTCCGAGCAACGCTGACATACTGGCGCATGTTCCCGAGGAGGATATTGATTCACTTGAACCTCTGCTGCGCAAGAAACCAGTGCGGACAATAAGCGGCGTTGCCGTGGTGGCGGTAATGACCTCGCCCTTTGGATGCCCGCACGGAAAATGCTTCTACTGTCCAGGCGGGGTTGAGAAGGGTACGGCGCAATCATACACCGGAAGGGAACCGGCAGCCCTCAGGGCGGCCCAGCATGCATTCGACCCATATACCCAGGTTCAGGCGAGGCTAAGGCAGCTCGATCGGATAGGCCATCCCACCGACAAAGTTGACCTCATAATCATGGGCGGGACATTCACGGCCAGAGAGCCATCATATCAGGTTGATTTCGTGAAGCGGTGCTTCGATGCAATGAACTGCCTGGACTCGGAATCCCTGAGGAACGCCCATGCTCTGAACGAGACAGCAGCTAACAGATGTGTCGGTCTCACTGTCGAGACAAGGCCGGATTGCTTCCTCGAACCCCAGGTTGACTTTTCACTTGGCCTGGGGGCCACAAGGGTGGAGCTAGGTGTCCAGACGCTCAACGACACGGTTCTTAAGGCAATGAAGAGGGGCCACGGTTCGGAGCAGAGCGCCAGGGCCAGCCAGGTTGCCAGGGACGCGGGAATGAAGGTGGCATACCATATGATGCCTGGCCTGCCCGGCGAAACCCCCGCAAGCGACCTGGCTACCTTTAAAAGGCTGTTCACCGACGAGAGGTTCAGGCCGGACATGCTGAAGATTTACCCGACGCTGGTCATTGAAGGCACGGGCCTCCATGACATGTGGGAGGCAGGCGAATACGAGCCATATTCTCAGGAAACACTCGTGAAGCTTCTCGCAGACATTAAGGAAATTCTGCCCAAATGGGTAAGGATCCAGCGCATACAGAGGGACATACCCGTTCAGCTGATAGAGGGGGGCAGCAGGCAGAGCCACCTGAGGGAGCTGGCCCAGGAAGAGCTGGAAACCCGAGGAAAGAAATGCAGGTGCATCAGGTGCAGGGAGGCCGGGCACAACCTTCTGAAGGGGAGGGAGACTGGCAAGCTTGACATCATGACCGGGGAATATGCCGCTTCAGGCGGGAAAGAGTTCTTCGTTTCGTACGAGGACCCAGAAATGGACATACTGGCAGGGTTCGCGCGCCTGAGGATTCCCTCGGAGCGCGCCCACAGACAAGAAATGGCTGGCTCGGCCGTGATCAGGGAGCTGAGGGCGGTGAGCCAACAGCTGCCACTTTCTGTGAGGGACGGAAAATCCCTGCAGCACAGGGGCTTGGGCGAAAGCCTCATCGGCCGGTGCCTGGAGATTGCTGCAGGCCAGGGCAAGGAAAGGGTGCTGGTCATGAGCGGCGTCGGGGCCAGGGAGTATTACAGGAAGCTAGGGTTCGAGAGGGTTGGTCCGTACATGGGCAAGACGCTTTGATGTTCCGGCCAAAAACCTTTTTAAATACCCCCGTCCTATTTGACTGCAATGACAGGGAAAGGCCGGTTCTTATTGCAGGGCATTGCCGTGATCGCTGCTGTGGGCGTCATTCTGGCACTCGCCATGGCGATAGGCAGCTCGACTTATACCGGCAGCTCCGGTGAGCTGGACGGGGGCTCCACCCCTCAGGAAGCCGGGCTCGATCATGGCGACAACGGGTCGCCATCCGAATCATCCCGTTCGATGCTTAACGGTGGCCTGCCTTGGGAGCTTGGGCTCGGAGCGTTCGTGCTCGGATCCTCTGTGGCGCTGGGCGTTCTCTATGCCAGGCTGAGCACGGACGACGTACTCGAGGGTCTCAGGAAAGACATATACGAGCACATCGAGCACAATCCGGGGGACCACCTTGCCGGAATCACAAGGCGTTTCAATATCTCGTCCAGCAGCGCGAGGCATCACCTGGAGGTACTGGAATGGAGCGAGCTGATTGTTTCGCACAAGGCTGAGAAGATGAGGCATTATTACCCGAACAGGAACGGATACTGCATATACGGCGGCAGCGCTGGATACAAGGAGGTGCTGGCGGCGCTGAGGAATCCCACGTCCAGGGAGATGGTGAAATTCCTCATGGGCAACGAGAGAGCCAACCAAACGGCCGTCGCCGCAGCCATGGACATGCACCCTTCCACTGTCAACTGGCATGCCAAGCGCCTTATCGCTGCCGGGATCATTTCCAGGACCAGGGAGGGGAAGGACATACATTACAGCCTGGGCTCTGAGCTTGATATGCAGAAAGCCATAGCCTTAATAGAGGGCCATGGTGCGGTCCTCGAAGATGCGGCCCAGCTGGCTGCCGAGGCCTCCAGCTGACCATTTTATGGACGCTTTCACGATTCTACCAACGATTGCACGGATGGGCCAATAATATCTTTATCAACGCCGCCCTAGACCGCATCCGAGGATGACCATGTCGCATGAAACCGTGAAGATGGTGTTGGCCGTGATGATGACTGCCGTGCTTGCGAGCACCGGAACCTATGTCGCCCTAAGGGGGGATATCGATGAGGAGCATAATCTTTTCACGTCAGACTTTCCTGTGCTGGAGCTGGGCGATTATAAGGCTGCGAGCCTGTACGACGCAGAAAGCCCAAGCCAGGATTCGGAACTCAGAGGATTCGGCTCCTTCACTGAGCTGAAGGCCTTCCTGGAAAGACATGCTGTCGGGCAGGGCAGATATGATTACAGTGACGGGGTCGAAGGTGGCGTGGCCGAAGCCGCAAGTCTTGGGGGCAACTCAGCAGCTGACTCCTACACCAGCACAAATATCCAGGTCGCGGGCGTGGACGAGGGCGACATTGTCAAAACTGACGGGCGGTATGCATACATCATATCCAGCACCAGCGAATCTGTATTCATAGTGGACGCCTATCCTCCAGAGAATGCGGCCATTGCGTGCGAAATTGAATCCGCCGGTTCGTTCGTAGACCTGTATGTCATCAGTGACAGGCTGGTAATGCTCGAGCAGGTCTACTATTTCGAGGGCGGGTTCAGCGCGAGCAGCTACAGGTACTCGGACGCACCGATGGTCAATGTCAGGGTGTTCGATATATCCAACAGATCCTCTCCTAGGCAGGTCAACGAAGCTGTGCTTGGCGGGATGTACCTCACGTCGAGGGCAATAGACGGAATCCTGTACGTTATCGGGAGCCAATACCTGCAGGATTGGGACAATGAGAGTCAGCTCCCAGTGCCCCTTGAATCCATCTACACTATGGAGTCCGGCGAAGAGAGCGCCTACAGCATGACAAACTTCCTCACGCTGGACATTTCCGACGACGATTCAGAGCCCTACTTACTCAGCATCATGATGGACATATCCAACAGCATTTACGTCTCTGAAAAGAACATCTACCTGACGCGGACAGCCTACACATATCAGCCAGGTCTGCTCTATGAAGGGAATTCATATGAGAGCACTGTCATTCACAGGATAAGCATCCTTGGGCAGGATCTTAAATACAGGGCAAGCGGAGAGGTTCCGGGCCGTGTCCTGAACAGGTTCTCGATGGACGAGCACCAGGAGCATTTCAGGATCGCCACGACAAAAGGCCAGGTCTGGTCATCGGGGGAAGATGCGGCTGTGAACATGGTCTATGTCCTGAATATGGGGATGGAAACCGTGGGAAAGCTGGAAAGCATTGCACCCGGCGAGAGAATATACTCGGCCAGGTTCATGGGCGACCGCTGCTACCTAGTCACCTACAAGAAGGTGGACCCGTTCTTCGTGATAGACCTGAAGAATCCGACAGACCCGTCCGTGCTCGGACACCTCAAGATACCGGGCTATTCAGATTATCTGCACCCGTATGACGAGAACCATGTAATCGGCCTGGGCAAGGACACAATCGAGTCGGGCAACCCGAACTTCGAGTGGTACCAGGGAGTCAAGCTGGCCCTGTTTAACGTGACGAACGTGACCAATCCTACGGAAATCGGCCATGTCATCATAGGCGAGCGAGGGTCTGACTCCCTCGCGCTCAGCGACCCCCATGCCTTCACGTTCTCTTTGGAAAGGAACCTGCTGATCATCCCCGTTTATCTTTATAAAGAGTCAGGAGCGGACAACGGGTACAAGGCCATGGTGTTCCGCATCAGCCCGGAAGACGGAATCGTGGAGCAGGGGACGATAGTCCATGAGGGTCAGGCCAATGTCCAATATGACTACTATTACGGAGGGTATTACAACACAAACAGCCAGATAAAGCGGTCCTTCCTCATCGCCGATACGATATATACGGTCTCGGACCGGATGCTGAAGGCTACCTCGATCAGCGGAATCGAGCTTGGCGTTGTGGAGCTGGACTGATCATCTCACAACGATGCTGGCATAGCCCACTACCTCTGACATGGCCGTGACGTCCCCGGAATTCGCATACCTGAGAAGCTCGGCCTCAGAGCCCTGCACTGCCTCCAGCATCGCCATCACGGGACCAAAGCCGCACATGGTGATGCGGTTCTTCCTCACGGTGTCATACAGGCCCTTCGGGTCCAGGTTGAGGATGCGGTCTATGGCCATCGTGTCCTTCTCCCTGGCCTGCTCAGGCGAGATGTAATGGCTCAAATCGGTCGAGGCGATTACCACAGCGTCCCTCTCGCCTATCGCCTCCCTGATTATCTGGCCCGCCCTGAGGGCGCTTTTGCTGTCCTGCATCATCATGCTGACCGGAACGAACGTGCTTTCCTTGGAGAAGTACTGGATGAAGGGAAGCTGCACTTCGATTGAATGCTCGTGCCTGTGCGCCAGCATGCTGTCGTCGATGAGGTCCTTCCTCATTTTCAGGGCCAGTTCTTTGTCGTTTCTCATGACTCCGAGCGGCGTCTCAAAGTCATGGGTCGTTATGGCGATGCCGCTGCCCACGCCGTGATGGTTGGGCCCCAGTATGACGAACACCTCTGGGAACCCGTCCTCTGCCAAGGCAGCGAATCCGTGCGCGGCCACAGGGCCGGAGTACATGTACCCGGCATGCGGCGAGACAATGCCCTTTATGCGCCTCTCTCCCTTGGGGTTGAGGGACGGAATCCGCCCCGGACCCAGCTTGTGAAGGAAGCAGTTCTCTATCTCGCTCCTGAGCCCAGTCTCCGTCCCCTGGTAGAATTGGCCCGCGACTGTCGCATATCTCATGATGAGTAAATGTACTTCTGGATTTATAATAGTTTGGCAGAAAGCTTCTCAATCATGTCCCCGGTCATCTTGGCAAGATCATATGCCGGCTTCCAGCCCCATTCCTTCCTCGCAGCCGAATCGTCGATTGTCCTGGGCCATGAATCTGCTATTGCCTGGCGGAAGTCAGGCTCGTACGTCACCTTGAACTCCGGAATATGTTTTTTGATTTCAGCGGCCAGCTCTCCGGCGGAGAAGCTGAGCGCGCCCAGGTTGAAATCGGAATGATGCTTCAGACGCTTGACATCCGCACCCATCAGCATTATGGTCGCCTTGATGCAGTCCGGCATGTACATCATGGGCAGAACCGTGTCTTCTCTGACGAAGCATTTGTATTTTTTATGTTTGATTGCCTCATAGAAAATTTCAACAGCGTAATCTGTCGTCCCGCCGCCCGGAAGTGTCTCCGAGCTGATTATTCCGGGATACCGAAGCCCCCTGACATCCACGCTGAATTTCCTGAAGTAATAGTCGCACAGCAGCTCGCCGGCCACCTTTGTCAGGCCGTACATTGTTGTAGGTTTCAGTATTGTTTCCTGGGGTGTGTTCTCCTTTGGGGTTTCAGGCCCGAATGCCGCTATCGAACTCGGGACCAGAATTCTAGTCAGCTTCATCTCCCTGGCTACTTCCAAGACATTGTACAAACCGTTTATGTTGACATCCCATGCGAGCTGCGGGTTCTTCTCGCCTGCCCCGGAGAGTATGGCTGCCATGTGGTATATGGTGTCAATATCGTATTTTCTGACTATGGCCTCGACTGAATGCCTGTCCGTGACATTGCCGAACTCGAAGGGGCCGGAATTGCCCAGTAAATCGCCCGGCTTGGTCTTCCTTCCCATTGCGACCACATTGTCGTTCCCGTGGAGCTGCCTCAGCTCCATTGTCAGTTCCGAGCCTATCTGACCCACAGCCCCGGTGACCAGTATCCGCTTCATGCCGTCCGAACCGCTCATGCGCTCACATCCTAAAATTCTGTCTGGCAACTGCCATATTAACCACCGAGATAAAGCTTGCGGACATGAATCTTTCGGGCCGCACTAATGGCTTGTCCTGCGAAACCATTTTATAATCACATCCGCTTATGAGACATGGTATCAGCGATGACAGCCAAGGAACAGATAATCCTATTGCTTCTGATTCTCATGGCTGTCGCCCTTGCCATGGAACTTGCATACATATTGTTGAGGAAGAAGAGGAGGAAGAAGGAGATGAGCCTGTTCAGGAAAGAAACGGAACGCTCTGAACCGCTGGCTGACAGAGCCCACAATGCCATTCTCACAACCGAAGGCATATCCACGGCATTGGCCAGGCAGGGCGTGGACACCGGCGAGGCAGTCGCACTCCTGCAAGAGGCCAGGTCCAATCTGTCCATGAGGGACTTCACAGGGGCAATAGAAAGGGCCGAGGCAGCCAAGCTGGTCCTCCTCAGGCTGAAAAGGGAAGGGGCCGGCACGGGCCAACCATCGCGCACAGACCCTGGAAGGCGGCCAATGGACGAGAGCCTTTTCGCCGAGCCAGAGGCAAAGCCCAGGGAGGAGAAGAGCCTGGACAAACTGCCCGCGAACTATATCCAGGCAAAGTTCATGCTGTCAACCACCAAGGACGCGCTTGAGAAGAAGGGCATTCGCAGTGGCGAGGCTTTCGACCATTACCAGACCGCGGCGAAGGCTTTCGAGCGGGAGGACTACACCAAAGCGCTCAGCTACGCCATCAAGGCCGAGAAACTGGTGGATTCCGGCTCCCTCACCCTCATCGGCGAGGAGAAGCAGTCGCCCGTCGAAGGGGAGGTCCTCGAAGTATGGACATGCCCGTCCTGTGAGTCAGAGGTCTCGGAGGACGATGAGTTCTGCAGGAAATGCGGCCAGAACCTCGACAAGGCGCAAGAATGCCCCGGATGCGGCGTGGAGACGGACCCCTCGGACAAGTTCTGCAGGAAATGCGGCTATAAGCTAAAATGAGACATTTCAGTGTAAAGATGCCGATATCACCGAATCCAAGATTCGGCTTAGTCGCAACGAAGTATCGTTGCTCCGAACCCTCTGTCCTTCACGGCTGAGAATAATCGGCATAGGCAGTCGTCTTTCCACCGTTGCATACCGTGCTTATAATCTCTAAATAAAATCGAAGCTAGTAGGCTTCGATGGTTTAGGGATGCAACTGCCCTATGATAAACATCCAGCCCCGAATCTTCCGGCAGCGATTCAAGCCAGAAACGCTAGCCGCTTTCGCTAACCATAATTGGTTAGCGACGAGACGAGGCTTTGTCTCGTCTGTTTAGGGGCTGGTAGTTTATATAATTATTTTCCCGTTCTTCATTATAGTGCGGGTGCTGCCGTCAGAATATGTTGCCACTATGGTCGGTTTGTAAAACAGAAAATCTCGGTGGGTCTTTGAATCATTGCGCCCGCCGTCCATGTCCAGGTTGTTCCCGAAAGCGATATGGGATGTTTCGCCGGCCTTCTCGTCCTCAAGCATGATGCCAGAAATCCTCGCCCCTGGGTTCAGGCCTATGCCAAGCTCTCCGATTGTGCTGGCCTTCTCGTCTATGCTGGAGAGCTCCCAGACCTGCTTTGCAAATGCCTTATCCTTGCAGTCGACAGAAATCAATTTGCCGGCCTTGACTTTGAGGGTCAGCGGGCTGGGCACGCCTCCAAGGTCGCCTATGCTGCCGTCGACGACTACCACGCCGTCAGTCCCGTCCTCGACCGGTGCGCACCACACTTCGCCAGCAGGAAGATTTCCAAAATCGCCCGCTTTGATTTTCACGTCGGTTTGCCATAATCTCCTTCCGAGTTCCATTGTGAAGTCTGTTCCGGAAGGCGAAGTGATATGAACGCGTTCCACATTAAGGAACACCTCCATCAGATGGTCGGCCTCTTTGATAATTTTTGAATAATCCACCTTCATCGGGCCTTCCCTCATCATGCTTGTCGTTATGCCGGGGGCGTGTCCCACCCTGGCCTTGAACTGTATCTCCTCGTACAGGAGTTTGACCCTGAACGGCGTTTCCCTTGAATCGGACTGAAAGGTGTTTATGATGACACTGTAGTCTTTGAACATCCCGGAAAGCTCAGGCGGAATGTCCATGATCGGCCTGACATGCTTGGATAGCGAGTAAACCATAGTGTTTGCGCCCAGGTGCCTTGCGCCTTTCTCGAAGGCCATTCCGATGTCCTGCTTGCTGTCATCCAACACTATCAGGAGCTCTTCGCCTTTTTTAAGAGAGAGAACGGTGCTCAGGGCGTTCTTTGCGCCTTCGACCATCTGGTCGAACTGCGCGTCCATCCCCCCGGATTGTTTGGCGCCTTTCATGTGCTATGATAAGACATAACTAATATATAAAATCTTATGTCTGGCTCCATGCAATGACACAACCTTTAATTAATCAAGCGACGTTTCTTCGGACTGGGCGTATTAACATTTTCGCATTTATAATATGAGAATAACTCTGACCTTCATAGGGCAAAATTACATTGTGGTGTAATAGAAACTTAAATTAGACCGTGCGGGTTTTCCTATCCGGTAACATGAACGAATACGACATCAAGCGCGGCCATTTCGAGAAGATTGAGGGCGACAAGCTGGAAACGATGATGAGAGACCTCTTCGGAACGGTAAACCGGGACGGGGAGAAGCTGAAGTCCAGCTTCGGCGCCATGGAGTGCCTCACTGTCTGGCTGGACGGGAAGAAGTCGCTCTTTGTCGAGACAAAGATGAACACGGATGTGGATGACAAGACAGCCTCCGAAACAATAAGGCTGTACAACCAGTTCCTGGAAAAGTCCACTGGCTTCACTGCCAAGGAAAGAAGGAAGCGCGCGGCCAAGGACTGAATTTCATTCAGCCATCAATCCTCCGTTGCATACCGTGCTTATTTTGGCAAAGTAAATCGAAGCTAGCATGCTTCGATGGTATAGGTGTGCAACTGCCCTATGGTAAACTTCCAGCCCCGAGTCATATGGCTGCGGTTCAAGGGCGTGAACGCCCGCCTCTTCGGACTTCTAAAGGAAGGCCGAATTGTGTAAATATTATTGGTATGGATGGGGCGAATTTCACAAACTGCAATGTATTCGCCGCTAACTTTAGGGGCTGGTAGTTTACGATTCCTTTCTCGCTTGGTCTTTGAGGTCCGCGGCAATGACAGGGCCTATGCCGGGCAGCGAGTCAATGTCCCTGAAGTCTGCCTCAAGGATTTTTCCGGGGCCGGTGAATCCGGCATTGAACAGGGTCCTGGCCCTCTTCCTGCCTATGTTCCTCATGCTGGCCAGGGGCAGCAGTTCCTCCCTGATGCCGTACCTCACTCTCATGACAAGGGGGTTTAGCTTCCCTGTCAGCGGGCTCCCGAAGAGTCTGGCGAGCTCTCGCATCGAGTAGAGCATCCACTCGGCGCTGTCCACCCTGTTCCTGATGTCGCCCGGACCTACACCAAAATACTCCGCTATGTCGTTCTCGGGCACCTCGTCCATCCATTGCACCAGCAGGCTGGCTGTCTTGAGCGCGGAAAGGAACTCGGAATATTCCTCGGATGATTCGTCAGGCACGTCCAGCAGCAATTTATCCTTGTGCCCTGCAGCCAGGGCCGGCACCCAGTCTAGGTCGTTCTTCCTGAGGAACAGCCTGTAGACATCGGGCGTGGAGCAGCAGACATGGAGCAAAGCCAGCTCGTCCGGTTCAATAAATTCTGAACATTCTATCGCTTTTTTCATCATGACGGCCGACAGCGGGTCAATGTAAAGGTCCGAGGTGCGCTTTCCGAACAGGGTCGCGCCGAAGCCGTCGCCGTCCGACAGTATCAGTCCCGCCTCCTCTAGAAATCCGAGGACATTCTCTATCATGCCCTCTATGGTCCAGACATCGGTCTGGTGTGCGAAGAAGCTCTTGTCCATGAAGGCCATGAGCTCCTCTATGTTCCTTGCATATCCAGTGGCAACGGCCGCAAGTATGTGGCTGCGCAGGGCAGGTTCCGCCCCGAGCTTGGATGTGATGGATTCTGGCTCCCCCAGCAGGTATTCCTCCATCAACCGGGTCTTTGCGCCCCTGCTCTTCGCCAGGAGCACGGCCTCCCCGTAAGGGTCGAACTGCGGCCTTCCTGCGCGGCCGCACATCTGCTTTATCTCCATCACGGGAATCGGGACGTTTCCGTAGTTGGCGTCGAATCTGGTGGTGTCCCGGACTACAACACGTCTGGCCGGCAGGTTGATTCCCGCGGCGAGCGTGGGCGTGGCCACTATGCACTTTATGGTCCTGTCTCCGAAGCTTCTTTCGATGATTCTGCGCTGCCTGTCAGTGAGCCCTGCATTGTGGAATGCTGTCCCGCCTTTCACGCACTTGGCCAGTCTCGCGCCCGTGGAGGTCGGCTCCTCCTCGCTCATGTCCAGGCGGCCTGCCAGCTCGCTCAGGGCAGCCGATTCAGCATCCGAGAGTATGCTTTCCTTCAGGGCGTGCGATATCCGCTCAGCAACGCTCTCGCTCGATTTCCTTGTGTTCACGAAGAACAGTATCTGGCCCCCCTCCGAGACAGTGTCGTTGGCCAGGGCTGTCAGGTCGTCCGTGTGCTTTGCGAGCTTCTTCTTGGTCGAATCAGTGAAATAGATGGTGTCGCCAAACAGGACACCTTCCTTAAGAGCCACTGGCCTCCAGTCGCTTCTCACATGCCTTGCCCCGAGCCATTCGGCGATCTCGACCGAATTGCGTATGGTCGCAGAAAGGGCTATGAACTGCATGTCCGGGTTCAGGTCCTTCAACCTGACCAGCGTGACTTCCAGGGTCGGACCGCGCTCAGGGTCGTTTATGAGATGGATCTCGTCGGCCACCACAATGCCAATCTTGTACATCCAGTCTGACCTGTGCCTGAGCAGCGAATCCGCCCTCTCGGAAGTGGCCACTATGATGTCATGTTTGCTGAGCTCCGGCTCCGGAGCATCGAAATCCCCCACAGTCTTGCCCACCTTCAGACCCAGGCTCTCGAAGGCCTTCAGCTCGTCATACTTCTCGGAAGCGAGCGCACGGAGCGGGACTATGTAGAGCGCCTTCTTGCCCTCGAGCACCTTCACGAGGACGCCGATGTAGGCCACAAGCGATTTGCCGCTTGCCGTTGGCGTGGCCAGCACAGTGCTTTTTCCCTGCAGAACATGCTCAAGGGCGTCCGCCTGGGGTGGATAGAATTCACTTATCCCCATCTTCTGGACAATATTGACTATTCGGCTGTTGATGTCCAGCTCGTCTACCCTCATGTTTCATCATCGGCCTTGTCCCGGACTGTGTCGTCAGGCTGGATTTCCTCAGGCTCGGCCTTCCCCCTGTCCTGCACTCCTCCGAACCTTTGCACAACAAGGTATCCGAGCACCACCAGTAAGGCTGCCAGAACCGCTCCAAGCACATAATACAGCGTGTAGTTCGCCCCGACGCCCACCACATCTATCCGGAATTGTTCATGCTCGGCCAGCGTCGATGCCAGGTTGCCATACCGATCAGTGGCGTTCACGTAGTAATAGATTGTGCCGGTCCTGCTCTGGGCCGGTATCGTGAACTCGTAGTAATCGCCGTTCGCATTTGCCATTGTCCGTGAAACCCATTGGTCGCCGCCGACCGCCTTGAAGTACAGGACGACAGTGCCCACGCTCACGTCATCCGTCACGTTCGCTCTCACCATCACCCTTGTCTGATTGTCCTGATACTCCGGTGTGACAGAATTAATTAGGGGCGCAGTCAGGTCAATGATCTGGATTGACAGCAACCCTGTGGAGTTGAAGTTCCCTGAGGCGTCAGCTGCAGTGATGTTGTACTGAATCTGGCCTATGTTGGACTGTGCAGGAATGATAGTTGTGAATGTGTTGCCGGATGCATTTGCCTGCATTGGCACACGGATATAATGGGAATTGCCAACATCCCTGTAATAAAGGCTGACATTCTGCAGCTGTATGCCGTCTGTGACTACGGCCCAGATGTCAATGTCCCTGAATACGGGCGCCTCCATCACCTGTACATGCGATATCTCCGGTTTCACGCCGTCCACCACTTCCACCATATGAAGCTGCGACTGATTGGTGTAGTTAGCCGGATTGCGGGCAATGTTGTTGAAGGAATCCGTAGCTTCGATGTAATAATACACGGTTCCGAGGACAAGCTGGGCGGGTATCGCAGCCAGGTATGTGTTGGTTGAGGTCAGAGCCATTTCTCTGGAGTAATTGCTCCCGTCGACACCCCTGTATTTCAGTTCCACGGAACTTACAGTGCCCCATTGGTCCGTGACCACGGTCATGACATTGTATTCCTGGTCATAACTCACAGTGCTCTGGCTTGGATAGTACTCGATTTTCGGTGGGTCAATGTCCGCGCTGGTGGTGAATGTAAAAGTATAATTCGAGAGAAGGGCATTGCCAGCAAGGTCTGTCGCTGCTGTGCTGACCTTGGCTGAATACCCGGTTTTCTGGTACTGCAGCGGGACCCTGGGGGTGAATGCCGCAGCATCTCCATATTCGTTCCAAACTGCCTGGTTTCCCTGGCAGTCACCGACATGCCATGTGCTGGTTCCGTCGGTCCAGGAGAATGCTGCTTCTGTGGCATCCTGGTTCATGGGCTCGGAGAATCTGATGGTGAAAGCCGTGAAAATCGACACATTGAGTTCCCCGTTTGCCGGTTCGGTAGATAACACGGCAGGTCCCCAGATATCGGCCAGAACCGTGGTCCTGTGATAGATGTTCTCATTGGGAGTTTGATTAATCTCCCATGTGAAGTAAGTCTGGTTGAACCTGTCAACATGGATGGCATGCTCCCCCACGAATTGATTGCTGCAGTTCAAAACGACCAAGTCCGGGAAGCTTGTACCTCCATTGTAGGATACGGCGGCTTTAGTGTAATTCAACTTCGTGGTCTGGTTTTGATGACGCCAGGTCACCCAAAGCGAAGAGCCGTCCGTGCATCCGGAAACATGCGGCATCTGCGCGGTTGTAGCCATAATCCTCGAGTTGGCGAAATCGTCCGTCGAATTAGCATATTTTATACCGGCTCCGAGGCCGTACTGCCACACCACGTGCGCGACGCCGACGCTGTCCTGAAAAATATCAGGAATGACATTGTTGTCGGAATCCGTGGTCAGGGCCAAGTTCCCGGAGAAACTGGAGCCCCCATTGGTGGAGTTGGCGAAATAAATGTTCGTGCTTTCCACGCCGCCTTTCCTTGCATCATACCAGACAAGTGAAATAGTCCCGGACCCGCTTATTGCGGCCCTCGGCCTGAGCCTGTTGTTCGAGCAGCTGTCGCTCACCAGGGCAGGCTGCGAGAATGAAATCCCGCCGTCATTTGAAACAGCGCAGAATATCTGGTTCTCCCCCATTCCGTACTGGGCCGAGATGCCGCCTGCGGTCGCGATTGAAAGCTCGTTCGTTGACCAGTCAACCGCGTAAATGCTGTTTATATGTTGTGTGAGATTCAGCCTCTCGACGCCGAAGTAGGGGCTTGAGCCCGTGTACCATATCTTCGCGTACGGGTCTGATGCGCCTGACGCTATTTCCCCGCCAATGACGCTCCAGTCAAGCGAGTTGACCCTTCCGGTATGCATTCCTACCATCCAGATGATGTCGCTCGTGTCGGACACGTTGACAATGGCAATCGAGCCGTTTCCCAGGCCGACCGCGACATGCGTGTCGTCCGGCGACCATGCCAGGGAATGAACCCACTGGCTCAGGCTGACATCTCCGAGCTTCTCGCCCGTCCCCGGATTCCAGATTTTCAAGGTAAAATCCTTGCTGGCGCTGGCAAGGTAAGTGCCGTTGTGCGAGAATGCCACATCCGTAACGGACATAGTATGGCCCTTGTTCGGGCTGGCCGTAAGCTCGTTGGATGTCCAGTTGGAGTAATCGCTTAGGTTCCACACAGTCAGATTGTAGTACTGGCTGGGCGTTCCTGTGGGCACTTCCGTGCCGTACCTGCCGTTGTAGGCCACTGCCAAGTGTTGCGAGTCCGGCGAGAAGCAGAGGGCGTTGACATAATTCCTGGTAGGCAGGCCGTTAACGCTGTTCAGCCTGGCTGTCTGCGCTAGCGTAGTGGAGTTCAGGATGACGACGTCATGGTCGTCCGAACCCGATGCCAGCATTTTGCCGTCTGCAGACCAGTTCACTGACGTGACAGAGGATGTGTGGACAGCGACGTTCCTAAACAACGCTCCTGTTGCCGCGCTCCAAATCTTCACAAGCGAGTCTTCGGATCCGGATGCCAGGTAAGTACCGTTCGGCGAGAATTCAACGGCCCTGACTGTTCCGTTATGCCCGGATATCTCCCTTATCAGCGCGCCGTCAGTGGCCCTCCATATCCGTATGTTGTTGTCAGACCTGTACTCCTCCCAGGCAACCGCCACCCTTGAACCATTGGCGGCCATTGCGGGATGCGACTGAGTGCCGTTCTCCATGTCGCTCACATGCACCTCACTGAAAGACATGCCTCCGTCGGAGGACCGGCTGAGCATGATGTCCCCGCCGTCTAAGGAATCGTCCTCCCAGGCGACGAAGAGATTGTCCCCTGATGACGCAATGTTCCCAGTTTTCTGTATTCCGAGAGTGTTATTGTTCACCCTGGCTACGGGAGAGAATGTCGTACCGTTGTTTGCCGAACAGGAGAAATAGACATCGGTATTGTCAGATATGCGCTCGGACCAGGAGATGTATATCCTGCCTGAGTCAGAGACAGTCATGCTGAGGCCCTCCTTCACATTGGAGTTTGTCCTCACCTGGACCGGAACGGGCGTGAGGCTGACAGCCCCGGCTGCCTGGGGCGCGGTTAGCAGAACCAGGAATGTGCCAGACATTAACAGCGACAGCGTGACAATCAGGGTTACCAATTTCATTGGGTTCACCGATATTCTTATCAGAAAGAATAGATGCAGCTATTATACTTTTTCTATAGACGCCTCAGCATATCCTCGGGACAGGGTCCCCGGCGGGCGGCTCCAGTATTCTCTTGCCCCCGACAGCCGTCCTGACAGCCACTCCCCTTAGGTTTTCATGCGCCCGGCCAATCACGCAGGCCTTTCTCCCGTAGATATTGCGCCGTATGGCTCTGAGCACATCCTCGGTGAAATCCGAGGCGACTGCTATCAGCATCTTGCCCTCGTTCCCGACCTCCAGCGGGTCAATGCCCAGCATACCGGAGGCCGCAGTCACTTGGGGGTTGAATGGCAGGGAATCCTCTTCGATGAGTATCCCCGTTCGGGACTTTGCCGCCCATTCGTTCAGGGCATTGGCCACACCGCCGCGGGTCGGATCCTTGGCGGCGACCAGGCCGCCGGTCTCCAGTGCGCCCTTCATTAGCCGGTTCAGGGGCGCGTTGTCGCTCTCCAGCGTGGTCTGGAAATTATAGCCCTCCCGGAAGCTCATGAGGGCTATGCCATGGTCTCCGATTGTGCCCGTGATGATGACATCGTCGCCCGGTCCGAGGTTGCAGTCCTGCAGCCATTTCTGTGTCCTGCCTGTTTTCTCGGCAAGGGCCTGGTTATTGTGCCGCAAGGCCTCATGGAATCTGCCTATGGCAGAGGTGGTGACCATCATTTTCTCGATCGCCCCCTTCTCAACGACCTTGGTGTCGCCCGTTATCACGGGAACGCCGCATTCCCTGCTTGTGGCCGCAATGCTCTCGACGACTTTCCTGAGAATGCCCATCTCAAGCCCGTCCTCCATAATCAGCCCTAGGGCAAGGCCGAACGGCTCCGCGCCCATGGCGGATATGTCATTGACTGTCCCGCATATTGCCAGCCGGCCGATGTCCCCTCCAGGGTAGAACAGGGGCTTCACTGTGTGGCCGTCTGTTGTCAGCACAATATCGTCAATCACCCCGGAATCGTCCATCTGGTCAAGCCCTATCTCGGGTCTCGGGTCACCGAGATTTGTCACGATTAGGCTGCGGAGGAGTTCCTGCATTGCCTCCCCTCCTGCGCCGTGGTTCATATTGATTCTTTCCTTTGCGGAACCACGGCCGCCTGCACCATGGTTCATGTTGATTCTGTCAGTCATTGAACTCCCAACCGCGTTTTCGTATAAAAAATTGCTACATGTACATTACCTGAACTGATTTTCATTATATACTCACCCCGAAATCATGTGATTGCTTCGAATAACAGCATCCGGAGAAAACAACGGGATGCCTAAGAAGCAGGTGAATAAATGAAAACCAAAACCGAAAACAAAGAAAAGCAAACGAACGAAAACGGAGAAATGAATCTCCAGAACATCATCCTGGTCGGGCAGTGCAACGGCACATATGCCAATGCCTCCGTGACCAAGGAGTTCCAGGCAAAGGTCCTGGTGACGGCAAGGCCGGACGGCACGGTCATCGTGCACAACCTGAGCAACGGTGTGCGCCCTCTATGCTACATAGACGGCGGTGCCGAGATAAGCCTGGCAAGGAACATGGCCGATGCGGAGCTCGAATTTTTCGCGACAACAGAGGACGGGCAGCAGCTCACCCTCCAGTTCACGGAGATAATAGCAATGCAGGGCATAAGTTCCGGCAAGCAGACTAACTCGCTGGCGATGTCGATACTCAAGTGCGTGTTCGACCTGGGCGGCAACTACGGCCGCACGACCATCGCGAGAGTGCTCACGGGAAGCGTCAGCAAGAAGATTCTGACTATCAACATATCCAAGCTGGGCACCTACGGCATCGCAAAGGAATCCAGCATGAAGGAAGTGCTCAGCCTCATAGACTGGCTGATACAGGAGAACTATCTCGCATATGTCGAGGACTCCGAGTTCCCGGTGCTTGTGGTCACAAGCAAGGGCCTGGATGTACTGGCCGGCGGAGACGTTCCAGTGGAGGCCCAATCCTCCCTGGACATAGCCGAGGTCGAGAGGCGCAAGACCATTCTCAGGGAATGGCGCGACCGCAAGTCCGCCGAGATGGGCAAGCCAAAGTACTTTGTCCTGAAGAACCGCACTATCGCCGAGATAGCCAGCAAGGCCCCGAAGACAATCGAGGACCTGCAGGGTATATACGGCATAGGCGCAGTCAGCGCCCAGAAGTTCGGTCCCGAGATACTCGGGATGTTTTAACTCCATGCCAAGTCCTTCGGACATTGGCAACCTTTAAGGCTTGGCAGCCCTCTCGAGGACTGCCAAACCTTCCCCTTTTTCTTTCATAGAAACCTATATATTGGCATTGCCCGATTAAGTATCCCGGGTGAGCTGATGGTGAAGAAGACAGTCAAGAAAATCGTGCTTCTGGGAGAATCGGCCGTGGGAAAGACCAGCCTCATAAAGCGCTTCGTCCATGACGAGTTCTCGGACAGTTACATTTCGACAATCGGCACCAAGGTGAGCAAGAAGGTGCTGAACATCAATTTCGAGGGCCAGGAAACAGAAGTCAACCTTATGATATGGGACATGCTCGGCCGCGAGGGCTACATGTCCACCCAGGCCCGCCAGATTGTGGGCGCCCAGGGCATAATCATCGTTGCAGACATCACGAGGCCCGAGACCCTGGCCAATCTGGAAAAATACTGGATACCCATGATTCTGAGAACGATAGGCACCGTGAAGCTTCCTTTCGTATTCCTCGGGAACAAGGTTGACCTGGCCGACGAGAATACCCTGTCCAACGCGCTTGATATAATGGGGGACCTTGAGAAGAGGTACAACCACGGCATGAAACAGTACATACCGCCGCACCTGAACACCTGGTTCATGACAAGCGCACTCACTGGCGAGAAGGTCGAGGACGCATTCATGTCAATGGCCCATCTCCTGTTCTACTTCGACAGGGCAGAAGACCCATTCTACGTCCGCATCCAGGATGTAATAATCAAGGGGCTTTCCGACATTGGGCCCAGGAATACCACGATAGAGGTCCTGGACCAGATAGTGTTCGAGTTCTCAGAAGCCTATGGCAATATGCAGACGGCGGGCAGGATAATCCGCGAAGAGGTGGCCAGGGCCGGTCTGGACCACAACAATCCGAAGAAGGACGGCGTCCGCGCGCTCGTGGACTACCTGGCAGACGCCCTGCTGGAGGAGCAGATGGAAGAGAACGCCCTCAAGGAACTGAAGGAGCGGTGGATAAAGGCGGTCGAGAACATTCAGAATTAGAAGGAAATTCCAGCAATTATATATCCGATAAGCAGATGAGCATACGGTGTTTTGATGACAGGCCAGGAATTGCTGAGGAAAGGCATTAACAGGCTCGAGTGGGCCCGCACGCACATGGATGTGCTGAACGGGCTGGGCAAGACAATCAAGGACAACGGCTCGCTGGACGGCAAGAGGATAGGCATGGCCCTCCACGTCGAGGCCAAGACAGGCATTCTCGCACTTACACTTCAGGAAGCCGGGGCCAAGGTCAAGCTGGCAAGCTGCAATCCCCTGTCCACTGACGACTCTGTCGCGCTGGCGCTGAACGAGGAGTACGGCCTCGAGACGCATGCCAAGAAGGGCGAGTCAAGGGAAGAGTATTACTCGAACCTCGAGGCAGTCATAGGCCTGAAGCCCGAGATAACCATTGACGACGGCGGCGACCTGGTTTTCCTGCTCCACACAAAGCATAGGGATCTGCTGCCCAACGTGATAGGCGGGAACGAGGAGACGACCACCGGGATCATACGCCTGAAAGCCATGGAGGCCGAGGGAAAGCTGGAGTATCCAGTGTTCGCGGTGAACAATGCCAAAATGAAGCACCTTTTCGACAACAGGTACGGCACGGGCCAGTCAACATTCGATGGCATACTCACCGCGACCAACCTGACCATTGCCGGCCGCGTGTTCGTTATTGCCGGTTATGGCTGGTGCGGCCGCGGCATAGCCGCAAGGGCGCTGGGCATGGGTGCCAATGTCATAGTCACTGAAATCGACCCCGTGAAAGCCGTGGAAGCAAGGATGGACGGGTTCAGGGTCATGCCCATGGCCGAGGCCGTGAAAGAGGCGGATTTCATTGTCTCTGTCACCGGATGCAAGGACATAGTTAGGAAGGAGCATCTGGAGCATATTAAAGACGGCTGCGTGATGGCGAACTCCGGGCATTTCGACAACGAGATAAACAAATCAGGGCTCGACGAGCTGGCCAAATCCAAAACCCAGGTCCGCGAATATGTGGACGAGTACAGGCTCAAGAATGGCAAACGCGTCTACCTGCTGGGAGAAGGCCGCTTAGTCAACCTGGCTGTGGGCCAGGGCCATCCGGTAGAGATAATGGACATGAGCTTCGCGATTCAGGCCGGATGCGCCGAGCGGCTCGTCACCCGCAGGAAGGAGCTGAAGGCCAAGGTCTACGATGTTCCTGCGGACCTTGACGAGAAGGTGGCATGGCTGAAGCTGAAGGCCATGGGCGTGCAGATAGACAAGCTCTCCAAAAGCCAGAAAGCCTACTTGAGCGACTGGAAGGAAGGGACATGAGCCGGACAGCTCACAATTTCCTGGGCGTGTTCGGGCATGTCAACGTCGATTACCTGATGGATGTCGAGTCGTTGCCTGAGCCAAATACCTCAGTCCAGGTATCCAATGTCCGTAGGCATTTCGGAGGAACAGGCTCAAACATAGCCATGATGGCTTCCGGCATGGGAGTCAAAACAGCGCTGGCTTCTTTCGTGGGAAAGGATTTTCCCGAGGATTTCCGCGCTGCTCTGTTCAAGGCCGGCGTTGACACTTACGACCTCACAGAGATGGAAGGGTACATGACCCCCACTTGCAGGATAATGACTGATAGGAAAGGCGACCAGATATGCATCATGGACCAGGGGCCGATGGCAGACATGGCCCAGTTTCCTGTGGCGCTTCATGCAATAGAGTCCTCCGAGATTGTGCACATAGGCACTGGCGACCCCGGGTACTACCGGGAGGTCATGAAAGCCGCGAAGAAGCTTGACAAGAGAATACACTTCGATCCGGCCCAGGAGCTCAGGTACATGTACACACCCAAGATGTTCGCCGAGATGCTGGCCATGTCAGACGCCCTGTTCGTGAACCAGCATGAGCTTGAGATAGCCATGAAATACCTGGGCCTCAAGGACAGGGCCAGGATCCTGGACAAGATCGGATTCCTGGTTGTCACCAAAGGCAAGGAGGGCAGCGAGATTGTCACGCCCTCTGGCACCTGCAGGATACCCGCCATCAAGCCCAAGAAGGTAATCGACCCAACCGGCGCAGGCGACGCCTACCGGGCCGGATTCTACGCCGGTCTGAGCCGCGGCATGGACCTAGAGGCCTGCGGAACACTGGGCTCTGTTGCAGCTAGCTTTGCGATAGAAGCCAGGGGGCCCGTTGGGAAGCTGCCCACCTGGGACGAGGTTTCGGAGAGAGCCGGTATCTAGCCAGATAACAAACGTCCACAAAGCTCCCGAGTTAATAATAAGGTTCTATTTTCAAAGTTCTTACACAGGTCCCGAACGGAACATAAAACCGAGCGAAGCGAGATTATTAAAAGCCCGGAAAATAATTACCATCCTGTCCTAACCTTTTTATAACCTGGGATCATTACTATAATTAGTGGTGGTTGTGATGGATATCAATTGGAAAATGATTCTAGCATCAATTATAATTATTTTCATTGTTTTCTCTTTATTTGGTTTTTTTTGGAGAAGCGAGAGAGTTGAATATTCGTTTGATTATGTTGTAGATATTCAGTATGAAAACGTAGGTGAATCTACACTGTATGTGCCATTCCCCATGGATGATATTAATTATTCTGATGATTTCTTTAAAAACCTTACATCTTCTTCACAGGGTATTGATTGGGCAATCGAAGATACGGAACATGGTGTCGCCTTAAAATTAAATGGTAATAATTCAACTACAATAACATCATCAGGTCAAATGAGAACCTCAGCAGATTACCTAAGCATGTGCAATAATACTGAATCTGCATTGCATGGTGACTTCTGGGTATATAAAACTGGCAATTCAAATGTATCTGTGTGCATTTCTTTCTCTGTCATCACTAGATATATAGAATCTAATGCATTTGGTATTCAAACATGGACACATGGTGGAGGTCCTACAACAATAATTACCACCATTCAACTTGAGGACGGATGGCAATTAGTTGAAGGTGATGGTGGGATAATTATTTACAACTGAATGAAAGTGGAGACGATTCGACCATCTATAGAGAGTGTGACTCAATAGCCTGGATTGTTTAAACTTCGGATTCGGCCGATCTGTCTTCCCAGCTCTTGCACAGGTCACGGGCGGATCGTCGGCTTCACTATCGGCAATCTCGGAACAATAGCCGACGAGAGCCCGGGACTACGACTCAAAACAATAAAAAAACAGAGTAGTCCCGGGCGGATTCGAACCGCCGTCACAGGCTCCAAAGGCCCATATGATAACCTCTACACCACGGGACTATCAGACAAGGGGTGCTAAAAGCAAATCCGTTTAGATAACTTGCGGTTTTCCATTTTTCTCAATAACCCTCTTGATAAATCCGGATTTTTCTATGGATTTGTAATCGTGTCCGGCATTGACTGGGAAAATGGCCAGCATCACAAAATCTTCTTTGCCGACATTCACTGTCCTGTGGGCCCAGCCCGGCGGAATGCATGCCACAGTTCCCGGGACCAGCCATACCTCGTCGGTCCTGCCGTCCCTTGTCTGCATTATGACGATTCCACGACCCTTGAGACAGAAGTATGTTTCCCCCGATTCATCATCTTCATGGAAATGGCCCTTGGTCATGTAATATTCCTTCCCGACCTTGCCGGGTTTCAGTATCGTGATGGCGGAACAGTTGTTACCGATGCATTCCGCTTCATACACTTCGTAAATTACAGTTTCAGGGTTTGGTTTTTCAAGGAAATAGCCGGCCATGTCCTGTCCCTTGCGGACCATGCGCCCGCTGCACCTGGCCATGAATTCAGGGTAGTTATCCGATGTTATCACTGTCGGCCAATACTTGGGCTTTGTCATCAATTTGGGAAAAACCACCATACATAAGTAGTTAATGCCCTGCGCAAATATTATAGGTAAAGCGCGAATTTCGGCGCATCATGAAAATTCCTAAAATATGCGTGGCCGGAGCCAGGGGACATGTGCCTAACACAGAAGATTTCGTACGCCAGGCAGCTATGCTGGAGAAACAGCATTTGGTCACAATCCAATTCTTCCGTGCCGACAGGATATTTGGAGCCGAACATATTGTATCGGCAGCTGAAAAGGCTGTACGCGCAATGGAAAACAGAACAAACATGGCAAGGTCATTGGGCATGGAAATGCTTCTTTATGCCGCGGCCGAGCGCCAGACCAGCGAAGCGCTGAGAAAGCTAGGTTTATTCAGCGGAATCGAAGCAATCGCCTTAATAGTTGTGGGCATGGATGATGCTGGCCGCATCCTGGAAGAGCTGGGCCTGGAAAGAGACGACGCAGTGCTGGATCCTGCGGGCAAGGACCCCTCCGTGTTCGGGATTGACAGAAATGCGGTCAATGCCGCCGATCTCGTACTGGAGAGGGTGGCGGTGAGCGAGGTGTTCAGGTAATATGGCTGTCCATTGCTCGGATTTCAGCATCCATACGAAGGGTGAGAACCACATTATCGACATCACCCCGGAGGTTGCCAAGGCAGTTTCAGGCTCAGACATCATCGACGGCCTGGCCTGCGTGTTCGTACCCGGTTCCACAGGCGCGATAACAACATTGGAGTTCGAACCAGGACTTCTCGAAGACCTGCCGGCTGCCCTGGAGCTGATTGCCCCAAAGGGCAGGGAGTACCAGCATCATCTCAGATGGCAGGACGGAAACGGCCATTCCCATGTCAGGGCCACAATTCTCGGGCCAAGCCTGACAGTGCCTTTCAGGGCGGGAAGATTGCTTCTCGGGACATGGCAGCAGATAGTGTTCATTGAATTGGATGTAAAACCCCGGAAAAGGCAGATTCATGTCCAGATTGTCGGAGAATGAAGGTCTTGGAAACATAAAAATACCCAGGCAGCGATTACAAGCCGATGGCTGAGGATAAACGATACAAGGACAGCAGAATTTACGGATGCTTTGTGCTCAACCGACTGATTTCCGAGCTAGGCATAGACATCAATCAGCCTGATCTGGAGGATAAGCTGGACGCCATCCTTGAAACCCCCCGGCCTCTGTCCAAAGAAGAAATAAAGCATGAGATAAAGTCCAATCACTACATGACCGAGAAAGTCATTTCGTCCCTTGAATCAGAAGGTCTAGTCCGTGTCGAAAAGGATGAAACCCGATATAGGATATTCATTACAAAGAAAGGGATTCTGCACGCGAGGAGGTTCAACGCCCTCTACAACGAACTGTACCGCGAGCAGATAAGGGAGCATTACAGGTTCAGGCGGATGCCGTATTGGTTTGACGACCAGTAGTTCATTTCAACGAGGGCATGTAAGGTATGAAATCGTAAGTGCCGTTCGTTTCTGAGACTATCTCCATCGAGCACGCCATGTCCCTCAGTTTATGCCTCACACCCACCCCGTTGGTCATGATAAAATGGTAGGCGGAGTCCTCAAGATTCTGTGCCTCCTTCCTCTCCCACAGTGCTATGACCCTTATCGGCGGAATCATGCTGCGGATGCTGACATCCTCTACGGCCATCTTCAACGCCTTCAATTCCTCCACTGTCGGTGGATTGTCGAACCGTTTCACATAGACGGCAAACCCGTGCTTGCCGATTCCGACCATGATCCAAAGCGTGCTGGGCGGTTCTTTGATGTACGCATCGAACCGGTACTGGGTCCTGTGCTCGCCCTGCACTATGCCGGGCATCGCGACCTCTACGTTCTTTCCGTTCAAAGCCGGGATGTTGTTTCGAAGGAATGTAACCAGTCTTTCTGTGGCATTCTGGCCGCTCGGCGCATAGACCATAGGATCCATATTGCGCACCGCGGTTATGGCCCTATGCCTGGAGACGAAGTACCTGAAGAACCGGTTCACGCGGTAAATCAAGACAAGAGACGTGAGTCCGATAATAAAGAAGCACAGCATCACCAAGGCAAGGAAGAGGTTCCCATTTCCGAGAAAGACAAGCCCCAGAAGGCAATTCACAATAAGCCATACTGAAATGAACGCGGCCGCGTATCTCACAAGGCCGCGGATATTGGGCGCCTGGCTTGCAACGTCCTCCGACAGGTCGAACATTGCGGAAATCGGGTTCTCCACTGCGCGGACATCGCCCTTCATGAATACGAATCCGGGTTCCAGGTATTTAAAAACCCCGGAAAGATTCTGGAGGAAAAATCCTTCGCGGGTTTATATCCCCTCCCGCAGCCTAGTCGGTTCAGGCGGTCAGAGAGGACCGCATGGAGGAATAACATGAAAATGACACAAACCGCTGCCGTGTTCGCGGCGCTGATGTTGGGCCTTGTAGCCCTGGGCCCATCCGCAACCAGGGCAGAGATACTGAGCATAGAGGATCATCTGGCTTTGGAGGTGGGATCCACGAGCGAGTGGGAAGGCGGCGACTATGTGGCGCTCAACATGACCAAGGGCGATTCGACAGCATGGTTCGGCGTTGTTTACGGCAACGAGACACACTCCAACTCCGTGACAATAGTCTCCGCCCACCTGAGGTTCCTCGGCGGGGCTGAGATTCGGAACGCCGACGGGGCAATGATGGTTCCCGCAACGGGGATACCCGTGCTCACGATATATGTCCAGAAGCTGGCCCTGCTCATCGAATTCAGCGACACGGGATACCTTGAACCCTTCAGCGGCGAGCTGACCGGTGCGGACAACGGGCTGTTCGACTTCCAGAATGCGGGCTGCTCCATTGACGACTTCGCACTCGGGTCGATCGAGCCGGTCCACAAGATACTGGACCTCAACAGGTCCTGGGAGAGGTCCGAGATAGAGGAGACCAGGACGCTGGGCACCACTGAGAAGGAATGGACATTCACGCTCAGCGCAAAGAACTCGCTATACAGCAAGATATGGGACAACCAGCCGCCTGTGAACGATGACGGCTCCAGGCCGGGCGAGGAATCTGACGGCAAAGTACACGATGTGGCATTCCAGTTCCACATTGGCACGGTGCTCGATGAGTATTCGGTCGAAGTTCCCTGGTACCGCGTCACCTATGACGACGGCCGCCCCATCGCATCGTCCGAGATGGCTCCGAAGATCTACAACGGCACCAGCCTCACGACCGAGTTCAAGTTCGACCACTGGATAAACGGCTGGGACTACCAGTCGGAAAACAACCTCCTCATGTTGGAGGCATTCACCGCCTTCGGCACATTCATCCCGACATTCGTCCAGAACTGGCTTGATGTCCAGTTCATCAATGCGACCGCAGGCCAGGATATAGGGATTGCAGAACTCGAAACATTCACTGGGGGGGACACTGACATAACGGCAACCGACGACATACCGGCCGAATCCACCAGGCTGACCAAGGACAACATAATCTTCAGGGATAGTTGGCAGAAGGTGGGCGAGATGAGCTGGGTGAGCAATGTCACAGTAGACAACACCGAAAAGGAGATGTATTTCCAGATCCATGCCGGTCAGAACCTGGACATGGAAGGGGAGAACCACGATGGCTACCTGCACGGGATATTCTTCCTGGGCGGGTACGTGTACCCGATGGGCCACGACATATTCCACGACCCATCATACACCTCGCACGCGCTGTTTCTCGACATAGGGGTGAACATGGGCGCGCTTGAGGTCCTCGGAGGCATACTAATACTGACAATGATGGTCGGTGTGGTGACCTCGGTGATAGTCCTGTCAGTCCTCGCTCTGAGGAAAACAAAGATCCGATATTGAGCAAAAATGAGGCGGGCTTCTGTCCGCCTCCCTTTAATATTTCTTTACCATTATTTTCCTGTCAGCCAATTCCTTTATGAATATTTCGCCCGGTACGCACATTTCGGGTGTTTTCACGCCCCTGTCTGGAATGACACCATCCGCAATCATCTGGGCGATTATGCTGGTCGGGTAGGCGGTTGTGCGCATCATGGCTGTTATGCCAGTCTTCCTGTCATACCGGTCCACGATGTCCATGTTCCTTGTAAGCCTCTTCTTTCCAGCCTTTCCGGTAGCCGTCACCCTCACCAGGACCAGGTCTTCGTCCCTGCCACTCAGAGTCTTGACAATCTGGCCTTCCAGGACCTTCCTGGGGGTTATGCCGGGCGCAATCTCGTTCTCGTCCGCGAGGCCGAGCTTCAGTATCGATCTGAAAATCACCGCATGTCCGGGATACCGTATTGTCTTGTAATCCAATTTTCTAATCTTCCCTTTGAAAATTTCGGGCAGCCAGGCAGCGCCTCCCGAGGTCGTGAAGGCCTCCAGTTTACCGATGCCCCTGAACTCCAGCTCCTCGACTTCCTCCATCGGATCAACAAGCGCGATCTTTCCGTTCCTGAGGACCTTGCATTTCTCCTTGTATTCGTTGATGAGGCCTCCGACCGAAAAAACCAGCTGGTAGTTCAGCGGCGGCATCGGGTTCCGGGGCAGCCCGCCCACTCTGATGGTGAGCTCTTCGACAGAGTCAAACTTCGAAGCCAGGTGCGCGGCAAGCACAACGGCCATGCCAGGGGCAAGGCCGCAGTCCGGAAGGCACAGCACTCCGGCCTTTTGTGCCCGCCTGTCCAAGGCGAGCTGGCTGCTGATAATGCCGTCATTGCCGCCCAGGTCGCAGAAATGCGCTCCCGCGGCAATGGCTTTCTTCATGAAATGAAGGTTGAAGCCGTAGGGCAAGGCCACAATAACGACCGCTGAATCTTCAATGTGCCTGTCAATGGCTCTGTCCTTTGCGTCAAGGTTGTGGACCTCTATGCCCAACCATTTTTCCAGGGAGTCGCAGGCTTTCCTGTTCGCATCGATGACTGCAAGGCAATCCCTTCCGCGGCTCAGCACAAGGTCATGGGCAATGGCCCTGCCCATCATGCCTGCGCCTAGAACAAGAAATTTCCTCTGCATGCCCCGAGCCCTCCAGGTTTGGCCGGCTATTTCACCAGGCCGTACGGTCTGAACATCGGAGACCCATAGACCTGGCTAATCTTAATCTTCTTGATGCTGGGGTCGTCCTTCGCCTCTTCAGTGAAGAAATAGTAATCCTGCTTGATGGCCTCATAATGGCCGGTCTCTGTCCTGGCCAGGTACTTGAATAGCTTCCGGTGCTTCGGGTTATTATCAGCCAGGAATATGTATATGTCATGGGCGTTGCGCTCGTTCTGCATCGCGGTTTCCAGGGCTTCGATAAAGCTCTCGACTGTCTTGACCTTCGCCACGCTCTCGAAAGGCGGCAGGCCCTTTGGGACGACATACTTTGAAGTTTTGAACTGGCTCTCGTGGAGGCTGAGAAGCGCCTCTTTGTGTAGTTTCTCGTCGTTGGAAAGGGCGAGGAACCTGGCCTTGACCAGGTCGTTGGGCTCGAACACCTTCGCCAGAGTCCAGTAATAAATGCTTGCCACATCCTCGGAATGTATGGCATAGCCCAGAATCTCTTTCATGCTCAGCGCCCCCAGTTTCTTCTTCATGTCTGCTTTCATAATAGTGGGGATGGTTCGGCGTTATTTAAGGTTAACTCAGAAGGCATCATTCGGAGCATTGGCCCTGCTCAGAAAATGCCCTTCAGGAAACCCCTCAGAACATCAGACATCGGGTATTTGGTCTGCTCGCCGGATTGCATGTCCCTGACAGTGACAGAGCCTTCAGCCAGCTCCTTCTCGCCTATGATGATGGCCTTCTCGGCCCTTGCGCTGTTGGCATAGGCCAGAGCCTTCGAGATGTTCCGCCCCATCAGGTCCATGTCGGAGGGTATGTTCGCGGTCCTCAGCATGCGGAGTATTTCCAGAGCCTTCATTCTGGCGGCCTCGCCCATGGGCACGATATAGGCTTTCAGCCCGGGTTCCGGAATCTGTGCGCCTGAATTGTCCAGGGCTAGCATGAGGCGGTCGAACCCGAAGGCGTACCCAGTGGAATTGACAGTCTCCCCGCCAAAAAGTTCAGCAAGTTGATACGCCCCGCCGCCGCATATCTGCTTCTCCGCGCCCAAGCAGGGCGAGTCAATCTCGAACACCATGCCAGTGTAATAATCGAGGCCTCTGGCCACGGCGAAATCCACATTGCATTTTTCAAAGCCATAGACAGCCAGCTTGTCCAGCATGCCCTCCAGGTAGTCCATCCCGGGGATGTCGGCGCCGGCAAGCTGCCTGGCCTCTGCAATGGCCTCCTTGCCGCCCTTTGTTTTGATGATGTCCATGAGATTCCGCTGCTTCAGCCTGTCCACGCCCAGTCCATCTAGGTGTTTGGCAAGCCCCTCGAAGTCAGCCTTGTCTATCATCCGCCTGCAGGCTGCCTGATCCTCTCCTGTGATTCCGATATTCCCAAGCAGGCCTTTCAGTATGTCCAGGTTGCCGATGCGGACGGCTGTGTCCTTCAAGCCGATGGATTCCAGGCTCCACAGGGCCAGGGCTATGACCTCCGCATCGGATTCCATGGAAGGAGCCCCAATCAGCTCTGCGCCGAACTGGAAGAACTCGCGGTACCGACCGCTTTGCGGGCGTTCGTACCTGAACACGCTGCCGAAGTAGAATGCCTTAACTGGTTTGGGCCGGTTCTGCAACTCGTTGACATAGAACCTCATGACAGGCGCTGTGAGCTCCGGTCTCAGGGCTATGTCCCGCTTGCCCTTGTCCTTGAAGGCGTACATCTCGTTGATTATGCCCTCACCGGAACGTTCCACAAAAAGGGCCGTGTCCTCGAAAGTTGGCGTCATGACCTCCCCGAATCCGAACAGTTCGGCGGTGGACCTGAGCCTGGCTTCAACGAACCTGCGCCTTGCCATTTCCTCCGGGCCGAAGTCCCTCGTACCTCGGGGCCTCTGGAATTCGGTCATGAAGCGCACAATATTCTGTTCGGATAAAAAACCTTGTGCCTCATTCAGGGTTAGGATTTCCCACTTTTCCCATGAACAGAATCTGGCCTGTTTCCTCGTGCTGGATGAAGAATATGAAAGGGTGGTCGGCGTTGAAAAGGATTGGTTGGGGCTGGGGATGCGGATTGATGCCTGTGGCCGTCATTCCCACTGCAGTGGCCGCTGCGGCCTCAGTGCCTTCCTCGTTGATCTCTACGAAGGACTGGTGAATCACGAAGCCAATCTTTAACGAAGTTGAATCAGTCATCCCGGAGAAGTCCGCGCTGTCGCTGAAGGCCGTGGGCATGCCCATGTCTATCAGCATCTGGTTGAGCGTATATTTCTGCTCGAACTTGAACTTGGGCATATAGAGATTAACCTCTTCGGGAGAAAGATCGTCCATCATCGAGTTCAAATAATCATTGTCCAGCTCGGTTTCCAGGGTACCGAGGTCATTGTCCTTCGGCAGAAGGATGTACATTGACAACGCTCCATCCTTGTGGGGGAGCTGGAGCAGCTGGGTGTCGTCATTCTCCGAATAATTCAGGGCTATCTCCTCATCATGCATGTGCATGGTTTCCACATCAATGTCCTGGCCGCCTTCCAGATGGAATGCCCTGTTATCTGTGGCAGTCTCGTTGAACTGGTATTTCCAGTCAGATTTAAAATATATGGCGTTTGTCAACATCAGGTAAGTTGCGGGAGTGATCAAATCCGGGCTAACCAGGTCCTTGATTTTTCCGTTGGTCTGCTCCTCCACCCAAGAATTAATTGTCTCGGCTGAGCCGGTAGGGTCTCCGGCGAAGTCCAGCTTCTCGCCGTGAGCCAGATAATAGGATTCGATGGCAACCCTGTATGCGTCCAGAAGATTCTCGCCCTGCTTCAGCCAGTAGGCGTTTGCAGTGGACAGGTTGTATGACTCGCTGTCCGCGTTGAAATAGGTCTGGTAGGCCTTCATGATGTTCCATCTGGTCTGATTGTCTGTCGGGAAACTCAGGACCTGGGCCATCTCTTCTGCTGTTTGTCCCCGTGCCCCCTCGTAGGCCATACCAAGAGCGGTGGTTATACTGTAAGGCGAGAAGAACACATTCTCATCGCCATTTGCAGCCAGTTTGGAGTACATCTCGAACGAGAACTCGTTGGAGCATTCCACCAGCCCAGAGACCGTGGTGGGAGGGGAGTTGGAGGAAAGGCCGCTGGGCTTATTGTAAAGCCAGTTGACAGAAATTGCAGAAACTGATATCAGTATCACGGCCACGATGACGCTCAGGATTGCCTTTTTCACGTCTTCACCTGAATCAAATAGCCAACCTTGATTATAAAAGCTTATTGATACAAACGCGGACATAGAAAAAAAAGGGGGGACGAGAAAGATTACCAAAACATTCTGTCCTACAATCTTTCGAGCGCGACGAATACGCCTATTGCGTATATCATCAGAGTATTCGTCAGCGCCACCAAACTAGCGACTATTGCATTATATTGCATAGTTTGTTTGGCGATATTAGTTCTAGTATGGATTCGCCTCTATCATCCTTCTCCGGCGTATTCGTCTTCTCTCGGTCTATTGCATAGAATACGCCAGTAGTGAAGACCTCGAGCACGCCTAATTTCGATTGGCAACAATGGTGTTCAGAGAAATTAGGCTGTGGGGGTAAAATAAGACCCAGGCAATCTATCATTATATTTTGCACCGACACCCTTTTTTTTCACAATTATCTGGTTCGCACTAACCAGATAAAAGAAAAAAAAAGGGGGGAGGTAATCGTGATTCCATAAGGGGGGGTCCCATCCCACTTAGGTGCCGTTTGGGTTAGTGCATCCATCTCGCCTTGCGGCGTCCCTGTTCCCTTACTTCTTTATGAGGTCCCTCTCGAGGGATTCTGCATTTGCGACAGCCTGTTCCGCAGCCTGTATCTTCTTCAGCTTGTCAGGCACCATCTCTATCCTCTGGTACACCATGTCCCTGATTGCGGTGCGGATTGCTTCGGACCTTGACGGGAAGTCATCGGCCCTCACCAGAAAGTCAATGGACCTGAGATACCGTCTGGGTATCCGGATCGTGACCTTCTCGCTGTCGGTTTCCATCTTCATGCCCTCTTTTGTACCTCTTTTGTCTTACTCATGTCCGACAACGGTGTATTAGCATTGTTGTATATAAAGCTTGAGGTAATAATATAATAAAGGATAAATTAATAGTGCTGGCTACGCTGAAAAAACAGCCGAAAACAAAGGAGATTTTCCGGACCCAGATAAAAAAGGGAAGCGGCCGGGAGAGATGACGGCCGCTCCGATGGGGACATATGATTGCGATATGGCCGGCAGCGGCTCAAAACAGCATGGCGGCGAACTTTGCCGCTGCCGCCTTGAGGAATGTCATCCGCCTAATCCTGAAATTTCCAGCGGCCCTCTGAAGGGCTTCCACCTCAGCGGCCATCCATACCTCGCAGTCTGGACCATATTCGTGGACAGGCACATTGCCCATGCGAGGAGGGATATGGCTGAATGTTTCCGCGGGGAATCCAACGCCTAGCAAGCTGACCACACTCCTTCGTCGCACCCGAGGCTGATGGACCATTCCGGCTCTGTCCCGACTTTGGCCAGCCTTACGGTGCGGTGATGGACGTCCAGCGTTATCTGGTACGCCCCAGTCCTTATCACGAGCGTCAATTTTCCGTTTGCAGCATCATATTTCATGTTTGTATCACCCAAATCTCCATTTGGTAATAGCCGTTGTAGTTAATAAAACTTTCGTTTGGTTAAGGGAAACCTTTATATTGATGTTAAAACATACACTATCTGGTGATAGGATGCAGAGCGTGAAAATAATATCAGACCCGGGGGCGTTTCAGCTTCTTGCGGACGAGACCCGGAGAAAGATAATCTACCTTCTCAGAGTGAAAGACATGACAGTGAGCCAGATTGCTGAGCAGATGCACCTCACAACCCAGGCCATTTACCACCACATTCGAAAGCTGAAGGATGCCGGCATGATCGAGGTGGCCAAGGAAGAGCGCATAGGCCATTTCATCGAGACCTATTACCGCACCACCGCGGAGATATTCCACCTCTCTCACGGCGAGGCCACCACCCAGAAAGACCTCGAGGAGCAGGTCAAAGCAGCCCTGGAAGGCCTAAGAAAGCTGGGGATGAAGGTTGACTGCTCGCCTGCCAAGCTCAAGGAATTCATCCGCATAACGAAGGAGATGGACGAGTGCTGCACCATGGCTGATTGGACCGAAAAAACAGCAAATCTGGGCTTGGATTTCATGACCCAGCAGGCCGTGATAGAGTATGCCTACCTCATTGACATGACAGAGGCCCAGTTCGACAAGAATCAAGCGCAGAACAAGAAGATCTGGAAGCTCCTGAAATCATGCGTTGAAGCACCAGCCACGAAAAAGAAAAATGTAAAGAAGAAGTAACTGGATTGTTCAGTTACTTCTTCTTCCGTATTACTGGACTTCTTCAGCCACTGGCTCATTCTGTTCCGACTCGGGCGGTGAGTTTTCCGGCGGCTTCGGAGCCTTCGGCCTCAGCAATGCCAGGCCAGCGGCTCCTGCGATTATGCAGACAATCACGATTGCGATAATTATCATCGCGAAGTTGCTGCCTCCGCTCTCGGAAGCGTCATTGTCGTCTGGCGTCAGCGGATTTTCGTCCTCTGAATCGGGTATGCCATCGCCATCATCGTCCGTGTCAGCATTGTTTCCTGTTCCGTCTCCGTCCGTGTCAGTCGTTTCTGTGGAATCTAACGGGAAGTCGTCCTGAGTGTCCAGCACATCGTCCCCATCGTCGTCTGTATCAGCGATGTCCCCAATTCCATCGTTGTCCGTGTCGACTGTCTCGTCAGGGTCCAATGGCAGGTCATCTGTGGCATCAGGCACTCCATCCCCGTCATCATCCGTGTCATCGTTGTTGCCTATTCCGTCATCGTCCGTATCCACGGATTCAGTAGGATCCAGAGGGAAATCGTCCTGGGAATCTGGCACACCGTCACCGTCGTCGTCGGTATCATCGTTGTTGCCTATACCATCATCGTCCGTGTCCACGGATTCAGTAGGATCCAGAGGGAAATCGTCCTGGGAATCTGGCACACCGTCACCGTCGTCGTCGGTATCATCATTGTTGCCTATTCCGTCATCGTCCGTATCTGTCGTTTCAGTTGGATCGAGAGGTAGGTCGTCCTGTGTGTCCGGGACTCCATCCCCGTCGTCGTCAGTATCGTCGTTATTTCCGATGCCGTCATTGTCAGTGTCTACGGTTTCAGTCGGGTCCAGCGGGAAATCATCAGTAATATCTGGCACTCCGTCTCCATCATCGTCTGTATCCGCATTGTCCCCGGTCCCGTCTCCGTCAGTATCAGACCATTCGTCCGGGTCCAGCGGGAAATCGTCAGTGGTGTCCGGCACCCCATCACCGTCATCGTCTGTGTCTGCATTGTCCCCGGTCCCGTCTCCGTCAGTATCAGACCATTCGTTCGGGTCCAGCGGGAAGTCGTCCTGGGTATCGGGGACGCCATCGTTGTCATCGTCGGGGTCTGTGGCGTCAGGTATGCCGTCCCCGTCAGTGTCTTTTGCGAGGGACACAGTGAAATTAGTCCAGTCTGTAAGAGTTCCGTCGCTCACGGTTACGTTCACCCAGTAGGACTTTTCGGAGCTGGTCGCATTTGGCGTGCCATTCAGCACCCCAGTAGTTGCATTAATGCTCAGCCATGTCGCATTTGTGGACAGTGTCCAGGTAAATGGATCGCTCTCCGGGTCGGTGGCATTATAGTCCACCGAATACAGGACGTTCACAAATCCGGTCGCAACATCCACCGTGGAAATTACAGGAGCGTCGTTGGCGCCGTTGACAATAACTGTAGCTTCGCAATAGTCATAGCCGTCGCGCCCGTCCGAGATGGTGTATCCGAACCTGTCGAAGAGCGTGTCTCCGGGCTTCAGCGACTCCATCGCCGCAGCGCCGCGCGGGTCAAATGTGAAGGAGCCATCAGCTACGACTTCTACTGGCGCGCCGAAGGCACTCCAGTCCCAGTGCGCAACAACGCTGACAGGGTCTGTGTCCGGGTCATTGTCATTGGAGAGGACTCCAGGTGCCGGCACTGTGAGGGCGTCATCCTCGCTGACATTGTAGAATTCCGTGACCGCGTTCGGGGCATGGTTCATGGGGATAGTCATGATCAGCTCATTCGTAAAAAATCCTGGGTCACCGCTTTCGGAGGTTGTTGTACTGAATATATCGATTGTAGGCGCGTAATTAATCGCCAACACATGAAGGGATTGCATGTTTGTCCATTCGTCCATCATCGTGCCAATCGAATAATTGACATAATTTCCTTCTACCGTCGGAGACCCCGTGTAGCCTCCCAGCCCAAATTGTGGGGGCAGCAGGATGCATAGTTTGGTGCCGAAGGCAGTTTCCGGGCCGTGGTTGGCAACAGTAACGTTGAGTTGATAGAATGTGTCGACAGTTGCGTATGTAGAATTGAAGGTCATCGTGACTTCAAGGTCTGACTGCTGCAGCACCCTCAGGACCGGGTATTCCAGGTTCTCGACTATGCCCCATATGGTGGTAAAGTTCCAATTTGTGAAAGTGGCCTGCTGCATCATCTCGCCCGTAGTCCTGCCCGCACCGCCATAGCTTGTCGCCTGGCTGGAAGTCTGTGTGTCCCAGAAGCAATCTAATATAACCGCCGCCGTGCCCATGTCATCTCCGATCAAACCACCCTGGACGCCACCGGTCGTCACCAGGCCAGTGCTGTAGCAGTTCTTGATAAATCTGCCTGCGACGAATTCATTCCCGCCAATTAGGCCACCAATATGGCTTGCGCCGGTCACCGAACCCCTGGCATATGCGTTGATGATTGTACCTATGTTATATCCAACCAAGCCGCCTGCGAAGCCCGTTCCAGCGCTCACCATTCCACTGGCCGAGCAATTTTCCAGAACGGCTGTGCTGTCGAAATGACCAACCAAACCACCCGCACTGGTTGTAGACACAGCCACTTCGCCCCTTGCCGAGCACTTGGATATTACGCCATCCTGGCAATGACCCGCCAGGCCGCCGACATTTATAAAGCCCGAAACATTGCCGAAGCTCGTGGAGTTGGAAATGTTCCCAAAGCAAGCCCCAACGAGCCCGCCAACACAGATTCCTGTTCCGCTCACTTCCACTTGGGCCAAGGAATTATCTATTGTAGGCACTAACGTCCAACGGCAATTCCCGCCGACCAGACCCCCGGTGTTGTCAACGCCGTGCACTTCACCGCTGACGGTGCATCCCAGTACTGCGCCCGCATTATCGCCCGACAGGATTCCGACATAGTTGTTGCCTGTGACGATTGCATCATTCATGACGATATTGGTTAGCATGGAGGCCTGCCAGTTGTAGCCGAATAAGCCGATATAATCCTCCGAAGGCCTGTTGATGTAGAGGTTGGAAATCGTGTGATGGTTCCCATTCAGCGTGCCTGTGAACCAGGGTCCGGCTAATGTGCCCACTGGCCAGAATCCGCCACCCGAAGCGATGCTCGTCCCCCACATCTGGGCTGGCTCGACAATATCTGAAAGGCATATGTCATTTTCAAGCGTATAATCCGCACCCGTGTCCATCTGCATCATCTGCAGCTGGTGGCTGTTGGTTATCTCGGTAGAATACTCCCACCTCAGGAAAGGCCTTGTCTGGCCGTCGACCATCCACCAGACATTGGTGAAGTCCCAGCCTGGGACTGAGAAAGTTGTCTGCGTCATCATCTCAGCGGTAGTGCGGTCGTTTGCTGCCAGTTCCATAGTCGCACCCGTCGTCTCCGTGTCCCAGAAGCTATTGCCGACTGTGCCGCCGCCGTTCGAGCCTACGAATCCATAGCCGTTGGTTGGGCCTGAATTGAAGCAGCGGTTGATATCCCCGCCTTCGTTACCCCCTACGAAACCGCCGACGAACATGATGCCATTCGATGTTCCAGTGCTATAACTATCAGTTATCGTTCCTAGGTTATACCCGATAAAGTTACCGACCCATGTATCTCCCTGGGCAAATCCGCTGCTGCGACAGAAGGCGATAGTCCCAGAGGCCATTCTTCCGGCCAGGCAGCCGACATAATCGGCCCCGATGATGTTGGCTTCTATCGCTGTCTCGTTGACCTTCCCTCCGTCTACGAATCCGAACAGGCCGATATAAGGCTCACTCGTTCGGTTAATGTACAATCCGTATATGTTATGTCCATCGCCTTCGAACTGCCCCGAGAAGGGCGTAGACGCGTTGTGCCCTATCGGGTCGAATCCATCGTAATGGTCCAAATTCCAGTTCCACTCTGCGGTCTCGCTGGCGTCTATGTCGTTCATAAGCAGGTAGTTGCCAGTCAAGTTGTTTTGCATGTCCTGAAGGTCGTACAGGTCGCAGATATTGGTGTGGATTGTCGTCATGTATGTCTCAAAGAACATGTCGACTGAGGCCGTGGCATTCCAGGACACACCGGCATATGACCAGGCCCCACCGCCCGGATAGGGATCCGCATTGTTGCCTGACCAGTACCAATTATAATTGTCAGCGCCTAAGACGATGGCGTAGACTGTGCCGGCAGTCAGCATGACCTCGTCTTGGAATACGATGTCCACCCACTCGGGTGAAACTCCCACCGTGTTGCCCTGTATCGTAACAGTATCCGATATCTGGGCGGACGGTTGGCCCCCCGATGTCTCGAAGATGGCCACCCATAGAGTGCCTGGGCCGCCTTCATTGGCGACATTGACCCTCACCTTGTCTATTTGGGCCGTGAAGCCGGCCGTGAAGTTCTGGGTCAGCTGGTGGTCTATGTCAATAAGGCCGTCCGCGCCGCAGGTCGGGCAGGCCCAGCCGGGCGTGCACGGCACCTGGCCGGCAACGCAGGATGGGTTGGTGCAGGGCCAGCTACCCACACCGGAACAATCCGGGCATGTAATCATGCCAGAGCCGCTGCATGCCCCGCATGTCCAAAATCCTGAACCTCCGCACGCAGAGCAGGGCATTGTGCCCGAACCACCGCATTGGGGACATGGATTTGGCGGATACATAGGATCTATACCACTACCGCCACAATATGAACACATTTCTGTGCCCATGCCTCCACATGAAGTACACGGACCACTGCCCATCCCTCCGCACGATGTACACGAAATTGTCCCCGCGCCTCCGCATGTCCCGCAGTCCTCTATGCTGTCCCCGCCGCACACACCGCAGGTGATGCTCCCTGATCCGCCGCATGTCGGGCATGTGACCCACCCGGCATCACAATCCGGGCAGTCAACATCCTGTTCGATGCCGAAGACGTATTGGTTGGCCCCCGCTGTGCAGGACTGGTCCAGCCAGACAGGGAATCCGCTCGTGTTCGGCAATGGTGGGGCCGAAAGTATCTCGCCACCGACAAGGCCCGCGACGTTCAGGGTCGCGCCGTCGTGGCAATGGCAGGAAACATCATGGTCCATGCACTCGTGGCAGTGGTCATGCCCGCACCCGCAGGCGTCATGCTCCGCGCACTCATGACAGCCGTCATGGTGGCATTCTGCATGGCAGCATCCGTCAGATTGCCCGGCCAGCGCTATTGGCGCCACCGATACGGCCATCATTAAGGCCAGGGCAATCGAAAACAGCGTCACACACTTTCCGTTAAAGGGCGAATCAGACATCTCCAGCACTCCTTATTCAAGGCTCATCAGAACAACATTTGTCCTTGGGCCATACTGTTTCACTGTATCAATAGAACCTATTTATAATTGATGAATCGGGATATGACATGCCCCGGGATGGGTGTTTACGGATTTCCTCCGAACTTCTTCAGGTTCGCCTCGTACATTTCCTTGGACATCTTGCCTTCCGCATAGACCTTTTTGAGTTTGGCGATGCGGGGGTTCTCGGGCGGTGTGGTTGGCTCTGCGGGTTTGGCGATGTCCGCCGCTTTATCTGGGGCGGATTCAGGCACAGTTTCCTTCGGTTCAGCATCTTTAGGTTCTGCAACAGGCGCCTTGCCCTTGCCCATCATCATGAAGGCGAGCAGTGCAATGACGATTACCGCCACCAGGATGATGATTGTCCAGAGGTAGTCCCCGATGCCGCCCTCTTCGGCCGGGACCAGCGGGTCGTCGTCCAGTTCCAGGCCGGTCGTGGAATCGTCCGCAGTGTAGCCTGGGTTCCAGGCATCTGGAAGCCCGTCATCGTCCGCATCCACCGAGGCCGCAGGGTCGGTCGGGAAGGCATCCTCATCGTCCGGGACTCCGTCGCCGTCGGTGTCAGTTTCACCTCCGACATCCGGGTCCAGCGGATCGCTGTCCTCGGCATCCGGAACGCCGTCCCCGTCATCGTCTGTATCGGCATTGTTGCCTATACCGTCATCGTCTGTGTCCACAGACTCCGAATCATCCAGCGGGAAGTCGTCGCTGCCATCCATCACTCCGTCGCCGTCGTCGTCATAATCGTCAATATTGGCTATGCCGTCTCCGTCTGTATCGGCCAGAACAGTGAGATTAAACATCACCCAGTCAGAGCCTCCGTGCCCGTCACTGACAGTTATGTTGACCGGATTAATTCCAGCGCTGCCGAATGGAGGAACCCCGGAAAGCGCTCCTGTCGAATTGATGGACAGCCAGGTTGCATTTGAAACCACTGACCAAGTGAGTGCGTCATAATCCACATCATATGCTGTATAGTTCCACAAATATGACTCGTTTTCTAGTACAGAATTTTTATGGACTATGGTTCCAAGGTGTGGCGCATCATTGATTCCCGTGACGGTCAGGGTCACGCTCGCCGAGTCTGTGCCAGTGTACCCATCGCTGATTGTGTAGTTGAACATGAATGTGCCGAAGTAGTTCGCATTGGGCGTGAAAGTGAGGCCAGTGCCACCGCCGGTTATCGCGAATGTACCTTGCCATGCTGTCTGTGTTGAACTGACAGTGACAGTATCTCCTTCTTCGTCCGAAAGGTCATTCAGCAACACATTTAGGACATTGGCGTTGCTGTCTTCCTGAATTGTAAATGTGTCATCTACGGCCGTAGGCTGCCCTTCCTGGCCGTCAACCTGCATGGTTATGGTGGCGATGGCCAGTCCCCCTCGTCCGTCGCTTATCGTGTAATTGAAGGTGTCGTAGACTGAAACGCCTCGGTGCAGCGCCTGGAGCTGTGCGGAAACTGTCGGATTGTATGTGAAGCTGCCGTTCGCCAGAATGGTTATGGCAGCCCCGAAATCGCTTGGCTCGTTTGAAATGACCGTGAAGGAATCCAGGTCAGGGTCATACGCCCCGCCCAGGATGCCGGGCGCTGGAACTGACTGAACAAAGTCCTCCGTGGTTTGGTAATTCTTGTTCTCCGGGACAGGCGCGCGGTTGACGACAGTGAGTTCGGTCGTGGAGTTTGGATACGTGACCGGGTCCGGAGTGGTCGAGGTCGCGAAAGCCGTGCATGTGAGCTGCAGGAATGTCAGAGCCCCGCCGAATGGGTTCACAGTCACGTTGATGAACAGGTGCATGGCAGCCCCATTGGCCATTGTCCCGGGATTTCCAGTGATGTATTGGCCGTTGACAATCACAGATCCGCTGGCGTTGACGAATGTCACCTCTATGGGCAGTGTGATGTTGAAATCCACATCGGCAGCATTTCCGAGCCCGTGGTTGGCGAGGACTGCATGATATGTGAGAACTTCTCCGAACATGACCGGGTCGGCCAGGTCGTCCAAAGTGACCTCAAGGTCTGCCTGCGGCTCCGGCGGGATGCCGAAAGCCCTCAGGAACGGGTAGGTGTTGGCCTCGTGTATGCCCCAGATTGCGGCGAAGTCCCAGCCTACGAATGTGGCCTGCTCCATCATCTCTTGAGTGGTGTTGCCGATGCCGTCCGCACTTGTCGTCCAGCCCGACGTTTCATTGTCCCAATGGCAGTTCAGTGTCATGCCGGACAACAGCCCGACGAACCCCCCGGTATTGGAGCCTCCTGTGACGCCTCCAGCGCTGTAGCAGTTCGTTGTATTGCCTCCATTGTTGAATCCGACGAAGCCGCCTGTGTTGGTGCCGCCTGCCACCTTCCCTTGGCTATAACAATTTATAATGAGAGTGCTTGAGATGTAACCAGCGAAACCCCCCACATAGTTAGTGCCGCTTGCATTGCCGGTGCTGTAACAGATGAATATGCTGCCATCGTTCTCGCCTACGAAGCCTCCGGCATAATCTGCCCCGTCGGCGATTCCGGAGCTGTGGCTGTATGATATCGTTCCTGCTGGCTGGTTATATCCCGCGAAACCTCCGACGCAATCCGATGTTCCGCTTGAGTCTCCTGCGCTGGAACTGTTGGATATCTGGCCGTAGTTATCGCCGACGAAACCGCCGCTCCAGCCCAAGCTAACCACTTGACTTTGCGCGACACAATCATCTATTTGGCCTTCATTTCGCCCAACAAAGCCGCCGTTGTACCAGCCCGTCGAGTTGGCTGTTCCTGCACCGGAACAGTTCGCAACGATGCCGCCGACGCCGTTGAACCCTACGAAGCCGCTTACATAATTGACACCGTTGGCGTTGCCGATTGCAGAGCAGTTCGTGATAGTTGCACCATTGGTGCCGGCGAAGCCGCCAGAATAGGAATTGCCGCCTGTGGCGCTGGCGTTCCCTTTGCTGTGGCAGTCCGTAATCTGATCCTGGTTTGCGCCGACGAATCCGCCGATATTAACCATTCCGCTGGCGTTTCCGGTGCTGGAGCAATTTATAACGGGGCCGGCATTGTATCCCACCAGGCCTCCGACATAGGTGTTGCCTGCAGTAATGCCATGCGACGAGCAGTTGCTGATGCTTCCGCCCGCGAAGTTATCGCCCACCAGGCCTCCGGTCCAGGACGCAATGTCCCCCACATTGCCGTAGGCGGAGCAGTTCTCGATTATACCGACGTTCCGACCGACCAGGCCGCCGCAGTAATTGCTTGTACCAGTGACGTTGCCGTGCGCAGAACAGTTGATTATCGTCTGCCCTGCGCTGTTGTATCCGACAAGACCGCCGGAGTAGACGTTCGCACTGGTGATGTCAGCGTACGCATGGCTGTCTGATAGCGGGCCATTGTTTTGTCCGATGAGACCACCTATATACATGCCTGTACCGTTGACTAGCCCGCTTGCGGTGGAGCCTGACGCCGGAGCCCCGTTGTACCCTAGAAGTCCTCCTGCATTGTTTCCGCTGCTACTTACGTGGCAAGCTGCGTGGCAGTTCGTCACCGGGCCGCCGTTGTTCCCCACAACCCCACCGATTGTAGAGGATGCGCTCATGTTGCCCGTTGCGTTGCAGTCTATTACGATATTTAGATTCATCCCGACAATTCCGCCGACGCTACTATCTCCAATGACGCTGATCGCTGCGTTGCAGTTCATTATAGTGCCGCCATGGTATCCGACGATTCCGCCTATGCGCTCTCCGAGACCTCGAATGTCACCTGTCGTGGAGCAGTTCGACACTGTACTGCCCAAGGTATGTCCCACGAGCCCGCCAACATAGTTAAACCCGCTGACGTTGCATCCCAGAAGTGAGACATTGCTCAATATGCTGCTCGCACCAGTGGCCCCAAAAAGCCCGATGTAGTCCGTTGCTGTCCGGTTGATGTACAATCCTGTGAGGTTGTACCCACATCCATTGAAAGAGCCCGTAAACCGATTCGTGGAATTTCCTACAAAGAAAAAGCCTCCGCCCGAAGCGGGGCTCGTCCCCCACATCTGGCTCGGCTCGACAATGTCGCTCAGGTCGATATCATTCGCCAGCGTATAGTCCGCGGCCAGGTCTATCTGCATCATCTGCAGCTGGTGACTATTGCGTATCTCTGTGCTCCACTCCATCCTGAGGAACGGGCGCGTGTTGTTGTCAACCATCCACCAGACTGTGGCGAAGTCCCAGATGGCAACTGTGAAAGTGGACTGGGTCATCATCTGGGCGGTAGTTATTCCTATCACTCCAGCGCCACCAGCGCTCGTGATTTGCCCGGATGTCTCGGTGTCCCAGAAACAGTTGGTTATTGTCCCGCTGTCAGAACCCGCGAGTCCGCCAAGGAATACAGTCCCGCTTACATTGCCCGTGGAGTAGCAGTTTGACACCGTGCCAGGGGCGACGTTCTGTGCTACGAGCCCGCCGACTCTTATATTTCCGTCGGCCTTGCCTGTTGCATAGCAATTCGATATTGTAGCTTCATTGTATCCTACGAGCCCACCGACAACGTTGCTAATGCTGCTGATATAGCCCGCAGCATAGCAGTTCGACACAATGCCGCTATTGTATCCCGCAAGCCCACCGATGTTCACAGATCCATTGATGTCTCCGTTAGCAAAGCAATTCAATATTGTCCCGCCATTAAAGTTCCGACCCACAAGGCCGCCCGCATTATTGCCAGTGCCGGAGACCTCACCCTTGGCGGAACAATTCGACACCGCGCCATAGTTCATTCCTACGAGTCCACTGACATACGTATCCCCGCTGACGTTGCCAGTCGCATGGGTGTTGGACATAGTGCCTCTGTTGGTTCCAGCAAGCCCACCAACATTATTTTGCCCATTGATTTTGCACTCAAGAAGCAAGACATTGCTCACGCTAGCACCTGTGTCCACGTATCCGAAAAGGCCGATGAAATCCGTTGATGTTCGGTAGATGAACAGCCCACTTATAGTGTGGTTATTGCCATTGAGCGAACCGGTGAATGGTGTTGCACCCGGTCCTACAGGGTCGAAGCCCAGCCCGCCATTCCATCCGTTCGTTGAAGACGCATCAATGTCATTACCCAGAGTGTAGTTGGCACCTAGGCTCCCGTTCATGGCCTGAAGGTCCAGCACATCCTCGATGACGTACGGCGCCCATATAGTGCCGTTCCCGCCCCCGAACGAGCCCCCGCCGAGCGGTTCAGCCGGAATGACATCCGCGGATGTTGCCACACCGGAAAAAACGCCCAGTGGCGTCGCTATCATGAACACAGCCAGCAGAATTGCAGTCAGTTTCCTCATTGTACTTTCCCCTTTCTTGCAAATAGGTGATGAGGGTCAACCTATAAATAAACTAACCTTTTCTTCTGTATTTGTATTCTATAGAACACCCGCCCTCGAAGCTCACCATGCACGGCCCCACCGGGCTAGCAGGTGTGCAGGCCTTCCCGAACAGCGGGCAGTCCTTCGGTTCCGTCTCCCCACGCAGAACACCGCCACACTTGCATCCCGGTGGCTCTTCGTATTCCCTGGTGTAGACCGGAGCCAGTATGTCGGCATATTTCTTCCGCGCATCCCATTGGGCAAACTCCGGTCTGAGTTTCAGGCCTGTACCAGGGAGAACCGGGAAACCGCGCCACTTCACGTCGCAGGGCTCGAAGACCTTTGCCATGGCAGCTTGCGCCTTCAGGTTTCCTTCGGGGGAAACAGCCCTCGTATATGCGTTCTCCACTTTTGCCTCCCCTTTCATTATCTGTCTGGCCAGCAGGAACACGCCCATGAGCACGTCCAGAGGCTCGAAGCCCGCGATGGCCTGCGGAATTTTATAGTCCCTGGAGAGGAACTCGTACATGTCTGAGCCGGTGATGACACTCACGTGACCCGGTTCAAGGAGACCCTGAATCCTGATATTGCCTGAGGTAACCAGTATCCTCAGGGCCTCGGGAATCGTCCGGTGGCAGCACAGCACCGAGAAGTTCTTGGGGGGCTTGCCGAGCAGAATGCTGGCTGTTGCCGGGGCCGTGGTCTCGAAGCCCACGGCGATGAAGACAACATCATTGTCATTTTTTTGGGCCAGCTCCACGGCTTCGTTGATACTATACACGATGCGCACGTCTGCGCCTTCCCCTTTGGCTTTCAACAGGGAACCGGATTCTGAAGGAACCTTGAGCATGTCCCCGAAGATGGCTATGGTCTTGCCGGACCTGGCCAGCGCAAGAGTCTCCTCGATCTCTTGTGGCGTGGTCACGCACACCGGGCAGCCCGGGCCCTGCCGGACCTCGACGCCAGCCTCGGCCAGCATGTCGATAAGCCCGTGCTTCACCAGCGTATCCTGGTGGGTGCCACAGACATGCATTATCCTGATATGCTGGTCCATCCCCTTGATCTTGGAAAGGATTCTCTCGGCCATCTGCCTGTCCCGAAGTTCGAACATTCAAGGGACCTCCATCCTGATGTTCCGGACAGTGCAGTCCCTGCCCTTCAGGACATCGATCGGGCCGGAACATTCCGGGCATTGGAATATTGGGGCTGGAGTGTGGTAGATTTCCGAATCCGAGACTTTCATGGGCCCTTTGTATCCGCAGTTCCTGCACTTCACCTCCGCAGGGACGGAGGTGATTTTCAGCGCATCATTAACAATTTTCGACTCGTTCTCGGCCAGCGCCCTGAATCCAAACTGCAGGGCTTCATGAGCCAGGAAGGAGAGCTCGCCGACCTCGATGTGTATCTCCAGGACTTTGCTGGCCTTGGCCTTCTCCATCTCCGCCTTCACGAGTTCCATGATGGAGGAGATGACAGAGAACTCATGCATCAGAAAGTCCCCCGAGCATCTCGTTCCAAAGGGAGATGGTCTCCGCAGCCTCCTTCTCCGAAAGGACCTGGATTGCGAACCCGGCATGCACCAGGACATAGTCCCCGACACTGACATCCACAAGCGAGACATTGGCGGTGTTTGTCACGCCCTCACCGTACTGGACTCTTGCTTTGTCCCCAGATATTTCGATTATCCTACCGGGAATTGCTAAACACATGGTGCCCGCCTCCTGCCAGCTGACCGAAGCTTATGCCCCCATCACCATTTGGTACGCGGCTGTGGATTATGAGTTTTGCCCCTCTTTTCCCAAGTTCGGCATTCAGAATATCGTTGATGGCCAGGTTGTATGATACTCCGCCGGTGAAACCCAATCTCTCAACAGGCCCGGCCGCTTCCACCAACCCGCGGAAAAGCGCTTCCGCGAACGACCTGGCGATGTCTGCCTTTTTCCTGTCAGATGCCTCTTTGCCCGGAGGCAGAACATCGTTGAGCTGTCCGAACAGGGCCACAGTATCCACGATACCTACTTTGACAGGCGCAGAGAACTCATGCTTTGCCCTACCTTTCCGGATATAGGGCTCGAGCACCATGGCAGGCTCTCCGTCGTATGTCATTGTGTCGCATATCCCCAGCCAACACGAGAGCGCGTCCAGCACCCGGCCGGTGCTGCTTGTCTTGACGGATTTCTTCATCATGCCTGCCAGCACATCCCTGTCCCGCTCGGAAAAATAGGGCTGGTCAATGCCGAGCATTTCCGCAATGGCGAACACGACCCTTCTCGGGTCCTCGACGGCCTTGTCACCGCCCAGCAGCGGGATGTAGGCCAGATGGCCTCTCCTCTCCCATTTTCCTGCCTTGGTGTCCAGGATTTCCCCGCCCCAAACCTGGCCATCTGTGCCGTAACCGGTTCCATCGCAAGAAAGTACCCTCAGCCGGTCCAACCCGTGCTCGGCCGTGAGACCGAATCCGTGCGTAGCATGGTGTTGGATTTCAATGACTGGCACATCCCACTCTTTTGCCATCCTCGTACCCACACCCCGGCTGGAGTATCTCGGGTGCATGTCTGTTATCACGGCCTCCGGTTTCCTGATTCCATAGAGCCTCATCAGATGCTTGATTGCGCCCTCAAGGAACAGCGCTGTCTCGTACCTGTTGATGTCCCCGATATGCTGCGTCATGACGGCCTTCCCGCCGACCGATATGGCTCCTGTGCAGTTCATATCCCCACCGACAGCCACGAGCGTCCTTTCATGTGGCAGGGGAATCGGGTCGGGGACATGGCCTCTGGATTTCCGGATGAAGAAAGAGCCGTGGGCATGGGGTAGGACCACCGAGTCGTCTGTCCGGTTAATAATTCTGCGGTTGTGCAGAAGGAAAACATCCACTTCCAGCTTCGCGATTTCCCCATCGACGATGGCCATGGGCTCTCCCGGCGTATTTCCCGATGTCATTATTACAGCATCCGCCTCCATTCTGCTGAACAGGATATGATGCAGCCCGCTGTATGGGAGGTACAACCCAATCCTGTTCAGTCCCGGAGCCGTGTCCTCAAGAGCCTGGCTTTTTCTGTCCAGCAGGACGATGGGCCTTGCGGGGGAAAGGAGCAGCCTCTCCTCCTCCAATGAGACCGAGGCATATTTCTTGGCTGTTTGCATGTCCTTCACCATGACTGCGAGCGGCTTGCTTGGCCTCCCGAACCTCTGCCTGAGTGCCTTGACCTGCGATGGTGTGCAGACCACATGCGTCCCGCCCCAGCTCTTGATTGCCCCTATGCCGCCGGCGTCTATCCTCTTGGCGAAATCACCGACCGGGTCATCTGAATCGATACCCGCAAGCCTGTAGCGTGGACCGCATTCCACGCATGATATTGTCTGGGCATGGAAGCGCCTGTCAAGCGGGTCTGAGTATTCCTTCAAGCAGGAAGCGCACATCGGGAAATCGGCCATCGAGGTTTTGGGCCTGTCGTAAGGCAGGTCGTCAATCACTGAAAACCTGGCGTCGCAGTTCGTGCAATTGATAAACGGGTATCCGGCCCGCCTGTTTCCGATTGACAAAAGCTCCTCCAGGCATTCGGGGCAGATTGCGGAGTCTGCGGGCGGTGGCGAATTCCTGTCGCCTGCGCCACTTCCGATGATGCTGAATTCCTTTTCATTACATGGGCATTCCGAGACAGAAACATCATCCAGCCTAGCCAGGGGCGGGAGAGCGGCCCTCAGGGCACCGAAGAATTCTTCCGCGTCGCCATCTATGACGATCTCCACCTCCGAGCCAGTGTTCTTCACATGGCCGCCTTTCCCAAGCTGTTTGGCAACCCTGTACACAGTCGGACGGAATCCGACTCCCTGCACAACCCCCCGAACGACTATCTTGGGCATGGAACCTCACAAGCCCATCTTGGCCAGGAGCCGGTCCAGCCCCGTTCCCAGCCTTGCATCGGTCATGACCACCGGCATGTGGGGATTGATGCGCCCAGCATCCTTCCTGAGTGTCTCAGGGTCAACCTCCATTATTTGCGCGAGCCCTATTTTGTTTATAACCAGAATATCGGAACTGCCCATCAATACAGGATGCTTGCGCACCATGTCGTCTCCCTCAGTGACTGATACAATTGTGACCCGCGTCTTGCTGCCCAGCGGGAAATCAGCCGGGCAGACAAGGTTGCCCACGTTCTCAATGAACAAGACATCGATGCTGCCAAGGTCCAGTTTCTCTAGCGCATGGTCCACCATATGCGCATCCAGGTGGCATTCCTTCCCTGTATTGATATTGACTACAGGCAGGCCGTGCTTTCTGAATCTCTGATAATCGTCGTCGCCGGCAACATCCCCGGCAATGGCCGCGCATCGCACCCCTTTGGACCGAAGAATGTCAGCGAGCTTTTCGATGAGCAGAGTCTTCCCGGAACCTATGGCCCCCAGGAAGTCGAACGACCTTATGCCATGCTTTTCAAGCAGGGCCGCATTGTCCGCGGCTATGCGCCTGTTCGCAGCCAGGATGTCCGCGCCCAACTCAATGTCGCATACCTTGTGCATGATAACGGAATATCAATTAGGGGTGATTATTTAACCTTTTACCCATGAAGAACAAAATGAAAGAGAGGGTGGTCTGTAAGACCACCCATTGTTAATTCGCCGGTTCACTGTTCCGGTCCGGGCGCAGCGGGTCCAGAGCCCTGCATCTTGTGTTTCCTACCCTTGCCCGTAGCCCTCTTACTGACAATCAACGCATATGCCAATGCGAATATCATCAGTCCGATGCCTGCCAGCACTGCAACGAACGTGACTGGTTCTTGTTCGAAATCAAGCTTTCCGATGTTGTATTTCACAACAATCGGAACAATCAGCACCGCAATCAGATTGATGACCTTCACCATCGGATTGAGTGCCGGCCCTGCAGTGTCCTTCAGGGGGTCGCCGACAGTATCGCCGACAACGCTGGCTTTATGGCATTCAGAACCCTTGCCACCATAGTGCCCGTCCTCGACATACTTTTTGGCGTTGTCCCAGGCACCGCCTGTATTCGACATGAAAACGGCCATCAGCTGGGCAGACAGGATTGCGCCTCCAAGGAATGCACCCAAAGCCACCTCATTGAAAACCAGGCCCACGATTATCGGAGTCAAAACACCAAGCAGGCCAAGGCCCACCAACTCCTTCTGTGCGGCTTTCGTGCAGATATCCACCGGGGTTGCGTAATCCGGCTTTGCGGTTCCCTCCCATAGGCCTTTTATCTCCTTGAACTGGCGTCTAACTTCGTACACAATCAGGCTGGCTGCCTTCTCGACCGCCCTTATGCACATCGAGCTGAAAAGAAACGGTATCGAACCGCCAATAAGAAGGGCCGCAAAGAACACGGGCGTGCTGATCTGGATTGGCAGATCGAGCATCCCTGTCGCAGGGTTGACCGTAGTCCCCAGAAGGTCGCTTCCAGCGTCGCTCGCCCTGACGATGTAGTCCATGAACAGGCTCACGGCAGCAATAACAGCAGAGCCTATGGCGATTCCCTTGGTTATGGCCTTTGTCGTGTTGCCCACAGCGTCCATGTCTGCCATTCTCTGTCGTGCCTCTGGTTCCAGCCCGCACATCTCGCCGATGCCGTTCGCATTGTCTGCGATTGGTCCGAATGTGTCCATGGATATGGTGTTGCCAGTGAGTGTGAGCATGCCAATTCCACACAGAGACACGCCATACGCCACCAAGAAGGGTTGATCCGATGGGAAAATCACGGCCGAGGCAATCATCGCCCCTACTATGACAAACAAGGCCCAGACGCTGCTCTCCATGCCCCAAGCAAGCCCGCTCAGTATAGTGGTTGCGGAGCCGGTCTTTGTCGATTCGGCAATCTCCTGCACAGGCTTGTGGTGTGTCGATGTAAAGTATTCAGTGAGATAATTGAGCACAACCGCCATCACTATGCCTGCTCCAGTGGCCAGTGCAAATTTAATTCCTATATTGCTGACAGCAAAATAGCCGACATCCTCGCTCGCCCCCTGTACCCACAGAAGCGCCAGAATAATGAATCCTCCGATCGAGATGCATGCTGACAATCCGTATCCCCTGTGTATGGACTTCATGACGTCCTCTTTCTCTGTTTTGGATTTGACCGCATATGTTCCGGCAATCGAAGCCAGAACACCGACCGCCCTTACAAGGAGGGGGAATACCACCGCAATGTACTGCATCCCCGGATTGCCAGCGAAAGCGGCCAAACCCAGAATCATCGCCGAGACCATTGTCACTTCGTAGGATTCGAATATATCCGCAGCCATTCCTGCGCAGTCACCGACATTGTCTCCCACATTGTCAGCTATGACCGCTGCATTCCTCGGGTCGTCCTCGGGAATGTTCTTCTCGACCTTTCCGACTAAATCAGCGCCGACATCCGCCGCCTTGGTGAAGATACCGCCGCCCACCCTCATGAACAGGGCTATGAGCGTACCTCCGAAACCGAAACCAAGCAGTACCTCAGGCGCATGAACATCATAAATCATGAAGATGACAACGCCTCCGAGCAAACCCAGACCGTCAGTCATCATGCCGACGATGGTGCCTGTCCTGTAGCCGATAGTGACTGCTTCCCTCAGGCTCCTGCGCGATGCCTGCGCCACTCGGACGTTTGCCCGGACGGCCATCCGCATGCCAAAGTAACCGACGCTTGCCGAGAAGCTCGCGCCCATCAGGAAGGCCATCATCCTTCCGATTGAAACCAGCATCCACTCACCCTCGGTGTTACCGTCGGCAATCCAGTCCTCTGGCTGTCCAGCATAGGCTGTCAGGAAAAGAGCAACAGACAGTATGACAATCACTATTGCCACAGTCCTTAGTTGCCTTTTCAGGTAAGCCTCCGCACCAGTCTGGATGGCTTTGGAGACCTCTTGCATCTTCTCCGTGCCTACGTCCTGCTTCATCACGAATACCTTCAGCAGGAGGGCATAGACCAATCCAGCGATGGCTACGAAGAATGTTATCGATAATGCGATCACTTCAAAGTCTGTAGCACCTTCTAGGAACATTCTTTCACATCCAATGTTATTCCGGCATAATCCGGATACGAAGGGCATAAAATATAGATATTAAAATGTAAGGTCGAGACCTTTCTATTAAAGATGCGCGCTCGTCCCGCCCTCAGACAGAAATGTACATTTCTGGCCAGCAAACACAGGCAGAGGGACAGATATTAATATCCGCGCAATCATACAGGTATCCGTGATTGCATGAAAAGAATCAAGACTTACATTGACGGTTTCGATGAGGTGCTGGGTGGGGGCATTCCGGAGGGCCATGTGGTCCTCATGTGCGGCACACCCGGAACAATGAAGACCTCACTGACATACAGCATCATGTATGAGAACGCAAAGAGGAACGGCCTTAAGGGCCTCTATATCTCGCTCGAGGAGAGTTACGAAGGTCTGAAAGGTGCGATGCTGGACCTGGACATGAAGGACATTGACCAACTCCCAGTCTTCATGATAGACGTGGGCAGGATACGCAAGGCGCACCCGGAGCAGGAAGTGAACAAGGGCTGGATAGAGATACTCACCCAGTATATACAGAAACGAGTGGAGGCGGATGAATTTGATATAGTGGTCATAGATTCTCTGGCTGCACTGTATTCCCTGGCCCCGCTGAAGAACCCGAGGGCCGAACTGTTCCATTTCATCAGATTCCTAAAGGAGCTCGGACCGACAGTGTTCCTCATTTCCGAGATAACCCATGGATCAGTCAATCTAGTGGCAAATGACGAGGACTTCCTTACCGACGGTATAATACATATCAAGATGCACGAGGTCGGAGACGCTGACGTTCAGCTAAGAATCAATTGCATTAAGATGAGGCGCACCAAGCATCAGAGGGGCTGGTATAGGCTGATGCACACAGGGAACAAGTTTACAGCTACGCCCATCATCTCAGATTGATCAGGCTTTTATTTCCTTCTCGGCCTTCTTTCCTAGCTTGGGCTTTGCCTTGGCTGCGGCCTTGGCCTTGCCGTATTTCTTCAGCCTGTCCCTGTTGGCCTTGCAGTTGATGTCCAGGCACACGTCGACTGGCTTGCGCCTGTTCATCGCCATCCTGACCTGCGGGCCGCCGCATTTCTTGCAAGGGTTCTCTTGCGCTAGGATTGTACCGAACTGGGGCAGCGGGTAAGTATTCTCGCAATCGGGGTATGCGTTGCAGGCAATGAACCTCTTTCCGCGCTTTGACCTTCTCATCACAAGGTATCCGGTCTTGCATTTCGGGCAGATGCCCATCTGGTTCTGGTTCCTCAGCGCCTTCGTGACTTCATCTTTAATGTTGTCTCTGTGGGCCATGAGTATGTCAAGGCTCTTGGCCAGCATTTCCTGGGATTCGCTCACGACCGATTCCTGGTTCTTGGTCCCCTCTGCAATCTGGGTCATATCCTCCTCAAGCCGGCTGGTCATCTCTGTCCTTGCAATTTGGTCGGCATTGTCCTCGAGTGCCAGGATTATGGCCCTGCCGGATGCGGTCGGTCGAATCTGGCTACCCTGAACATAACCCCGGTCGAAGAGTTTCTGGACTATCTCATGCCTTGTGGATTTCGTTCCCAGGCCGAGCTTCTCCATGTCCCTGATGAGCGTGCCCTGCGTGTACCGCTTGGGCGGCTCGGTCTTTCCCTCGCGGCCGCGTATGTTCACGATGTTTATCTTCTCCCCGGCTGCAAGTTCCGGAATGAAAATATCCGTGAATTTGATGTAAGGATAATATGCCTGCCAGCCGCTTTCAAGAGTCTCGTGGCCGTGCGCGATGAATTTCTCGCCGTTGATGTCGAATGCGGCCTCTGACCTGAGTACTTTGGCGGCAGGTGCCAGCGTGGCGAGGAACCTCCTGACCACGAGTTCGTAAATCCTCCACTGGTCACCTTTGAGCTGTTCCCTGGTTGCGGCATCCACCGGATGAACCGGAGGATGGTCCGTTGTCTGTCTCGAGCCCCTCGATGGATGCAGCTTCTCCTGGGCCAGAATCTCGCCCACTTCCTTTGCGAATTCGGTTTTCTCCAGCTTGGTCAGTATGGATTTCAGCGGCAGTGTTGGCGGGTAAACAGTGTTGTCGGTCCTGGGATAGCTGATGAGGCCGTCGTTGTAAAGGCTCTCTGCCACCGACATGGCCCTTGCTGCGGAAACCCCGATGCGGCTTGCCTCGGCTAGGAACAGGGTGGTACTGAAAGGCGAGGGCGGCCGCTCAAATCCCTCCTCCTTCTTGGCTTCCAAAACATTGGCCAGTTTAGCATCTCTCACCCTGTCGAAGACGCTGTCGGCATCGGGCTTGTGCCAGAAAAGGCCGTGGGCATGCCTCGCGAAGAAATGCCTCTTCTTCTCCATGTCCGCGATTATCTCCCAGAAAGGCTGCGGCTGGAATGTCTCTATTTCCTTTTCCCTGTCGACGACAAGCGCCAGGGTGGGGCTCTGCACCCTCCCCACCGAAAGGAAATCCGTGCCCAGCTTCCCTGTCGCGGTGGACATGAACCTTGTGAGTACCGCGCCCCATGCCAGGTCGACTATCTGGCGGGTCTCCGCAGCCTTGGCGAGGTTATGATCCAGTTCTATAAGGTTCTCGAAAGCCCTGTATATCTCGGGGCCGGTAAGCGCACTGAACCTTGCCCTCTTAACAACAATCTCTGGCCTGAGGTTCATGACCGAAACGGCCTCGGCCCCTATCAGCTCTCCTTCCCTGTCAAAGTCAGTGGCAACAATAACCGTGTCAACCTGTTTGGCCAGGTCCCTGATTGCATTCAATATCCATGGGGCCGTGGACACCTTGAGGGGCTGGGTCGAGACCATTTTTTCGAGGTCGTCAATATTCCAGCTCTTGAATTCTTTCGGGTAGTCAAGGTTCAGTATGTGGCCTCTCAGTCCCACAACCAGACATTCGGTCCCCTCCCAGGGGAACCTGAAGACCTGAACGCGGTTGAGATATGTCTTGGAGTATTTGCCCCTGGAGAGGAATGTGGCCACCCTCTGGGCGGCATTGTTCTTCTCGCAGATGACCAAGGTTGCCATGTGTTCGGTGCAAGTTGGCACCATATAAAAAACTTAGGATGTTGAAAAATTGAATCCGCTTTGACGTCCCCGGGCTTTGCCCAGGTTTATTCCATACAAGAGGGCTTGATTGCCTTTTAACTGTAAATTGCCTTGTCAACTCATCGAATTACCCGGATTCGATGGTTCGACCCCACCCTCACAGATCGCATACAAAATGCATCAGACGGGGCATGAATGGGTTGGTCCACGATTCAAGATGAGTCCTTCGGAATTATAGTGCATGCAAAATTTGCAAACCGAAATATTTGTAACCTACTGATCCCTAAAAGGACTGGTGTTCACGCCTTAAACCATTGCCAGCAGATTCATGGCTGGAAGTTTACAATAGGGCTAATGTCGAATATTGTGCTGAACCGGTTAGATATATTCGACTTAAATTTGATGACTTCATAACTAAATTGAAGAACCGTCATCAGATTAGTAGCCTACCTGAATTATCGAAGTTTATGGGCTCCGATTGACATTGAAGATTTAGACCCAGCATGCACCGGTCTACCTGTTTATTGTTGATGTCGATTCATCTCTGGTTTGAAACCCCCAGAGTGTTCTAGATCTCTTTGCAATAAAGAAGAAAAAGGATGGTCAGAAAATATTAGTTTTTCTGACCGATTTCCGTTCATGGGAAGTAAAAGTCTTCCACCCAGTTATGAATTATTTCTATGTTTGGGTGAAGCTCTGTCCTAACCATAATCAGATGTGGTGTTTTAATATATTGTTGTTGCCCGTCAGCATCCCAGTAATATTCTACGACATTGATTTTTTCGGTGTTACCGTCCGGGCCTGTGAACCCTGACCAGTAAGGTTCGCCTCCACCAAGTTCCCAAACAGTGACTGATTCATCGGAAACTCCCTGTCCGTTTTCTTCGACATGCACCTGCAACCACCAATATTGAATGACATCGCCTTCTAAGTCGTTGCTGAAAGTGTTGTCGGTTACAAGGCCATCGCCGTGCGTTCCGCTGTTTAATGGAGCACCATATAGGGCCTTTATTCCCCAGTAACAACTGTCAAATTCGTTGTCTAAAATCAGGGGTGATGAGTAAGAGCAGTTTATTCCCGTTTCGATACTATCAAAGGTGTTCCGTTCCACTTTTACCGAAGCACTAATCAGACGAATACCAATTGCGGGATTCGGAGGCGACTCAACCAATGGTTGAAACCCGTTGTCACTGATTACTGTGCAACCATCTGCATCCTCAATATCTATACCAATAATAGTCCCCCATATCATGTTGTTCGATGCGGTAATCTGTGAGGAAATCGAATATATTCCTCTCGGGGGTGGTGGAGTCGGGTAAATCTGTACTACTGCGCTTGCATCGATTATGGTGTTCCATTCGACAATCACTCCATCAGAATTCACGATGTAAATGTTCGCGCTGTTTCCCATGATTTCAGGATTATCATGTATCCAGACATTGTCGGAGTTCGACACCTTGATGCCTGAAAATTGCGGTTCTGGCCCTGGCCAATTGGGTTCATTATTCCCAGAGATTGTGTTCCCAGTAATTTCGACATTGTCCGTGCATTGTTCTAAGTGTATGCCGAAACCACTGTTATCCTTGACCTCGCTGTCGAAAACTTTTATCGTAGATGAGAATGCATCAATGCCCCCTTTATTATTATCTATTATACTGGCATCCGTTATGTATGCATCTGAGTTTAATAAGGTGATTCCATACTGGTTCTCCGTGATCGTTGTAAAAGGATGCGTCACAGAATTCATGATATTCAATTCTGCGTTATTGTACGCATAAATACCTTCGTTTTCATTGTTCATTATCGTGGTCTCCCTAATCTCTGTTTTCGAGTTCTCCAGAACTATTCCGTATTGGTTTTCCATAATCATTGTAGGAACAGTAGTTTGTGTCATTGAACGCTTGATTTTAATATTGGCATCATTTACTGCAAATATTCCGTATTCCCCGACACCATTACCCGAAATTTCACCCCCTTGTATATCGATATCCTGAAGAGCACCAGGACCCATTGGTCCTTTGATGTAAATTCCACTGGCAATGGAATTTATCACAGCGTCATATAAAATACCTGAGGTTTCGGTTAATGCAACGCCCCATTGACGATTGTTAAGCACAACAATTTCTGAAGAAAGGACATTGTCGCCTAATTTAAGATCAGAGCAACCTTGGGCCATGACTCCATAATCGTTTACGCTGGTTTGAGTTGCCTTTATTGTTACATGATCAGAATTGATGGCAACCAAACCAGCGGCAATGTCACCGGCATCAGGGTCTTTGTTGTCCGTCGCTCTGGAATTTGTGACAGTCACCCCAGAACATTGGTTGAAAACCATGCCATATGTCCAATAATCTGCGCCTTGAAATCCGTTATTATTTATAGATGTGGAGCTAATTGATAATTGATTTTGAACTAGTGCATAGAAACCGCCACCATTGTAATTCAGTGAACAAGAGGATAACGAATTTCTTGATCCTGCGTATAGTTCTACCCCAACTATACAATCAGTTGCAAAAAAGTCTGAAATACTATTATCGCTAGAGTAAGCAGCTAGCAAACCTAGTAAGCAATTGCTGGCCTCACAATTATTAATGGTGTTGCCGTTGGACCCTACGAAATCAAAACCGGTTGTCGAATCCCTTGCCTGTGAATCTAGATTCACATGCACGTTCCGTATTTGATTATTATCGCAAAATTCCCCGATAAAAAGCACATCGTGGCCATATTTGGTATACAAATCTAAATCGTGGAATGTGTTGCTGCCAGACCTGAAACACGCAAAAGTTGCACTACTCATCCCTGAATGTGCGTATCCATTGCTTATTTGGTTGTTCCTTGCACCGGAGTAGAGCATAATGCTTTGATCAGTAGCTATGATGTTAAAATCTGATACTTGGCCTGAGGCTCTGCCATGTATAAAAACGCCAGTATCTACACTTTGAATCTCAAAGTTGCTCATTATCGGCGGTCTCATCTGATAAATCCTGAATGGATTGATATCACAGTTGGTTCCAGTCGACCCTATATAAGCGACAAGGGTTACTGGTTGTCCTAATAAAGAAACTTGCAAGTCAAAAATAACCTTGGAGCCTTCGAATCTGAAGTCAAAACCAGCCTGTTGATTTTCGCTGTCTCCAAATTCTATAGAAAAAGAGTCTGTGATAATCCAATCGACAGAACCTACTTGCATGAAGTATGATAATGGGCCATCTAAATCTATTATTCCACGAAAGTCGTAAGGTCGTAGTCCATTACCCGTCCATCTCACGTGCCATGTGTTTTTATCGGGTGAATCGTCCAACCATATGTCATAACAAGGTGCACCCGCCCCAACGACTGAGCGACTTCCCCAGGGCTCGAACCACTGATCGAAAGGAGCCCCACCACCAGGCTGTTCCTCAATATCGCCGATGACCGCCACACCATAATCTGGGTTCGAACTTACAATCGCTCCATCGATGTCCACGCTGCTTGCCACCGAGAAAATTCCTGAGTGACCGTTATTCGCGATTTCCGTATGCCGAGTCACATGCATCTCCGCTCCATTAATCGCGTATATCCCGCACGCAATCCCCTGCGACTGCGCGCCGCTGATGTCGCAGCCAGTCACTGTGAACTCGGCACCGTCAGCGTAGATGTTGTGGGACTCGCCTTCTACAATATTAGCATATTCAAATGTGGCTTCACTATCGCGGTATAGCTGGATGCCAGCGGGGACGGTCTCATCGCCCATATCACCGTACATCCACTGAATCGTGGGCATCACTGCGGGTGTTCCAATGAAATTCAACGTGCCATACACCTCAAAATCATATCCTTGATAGCGGGAGGAAGATGCAGTAATTAACGAGTCACCGAGGACTTCGAGGGTGCCACCGTGCTCGACGGTGATGGTGTACTGGCCGTCTGAGGTGCAACGAATTTCAAATTCAGTGTTCTCAAGAGTAAGACTTCCGGTTGACGTAACGAATATATTGTGGGCGTGAAATTCCAAGTAAAGGTTGTTAGGAACACCATCATCAAGTATCAAGTAATTGTTTTGGATGATAGTTTCACCATAAATGTACCATGGAAGATTCGGGTTACCTGGGTAAGAATCGTCTGAACCTTGTCCATCTGTGTTTTGTAACCCCCTCGAAACATGAAATCCAAACTCCTCCTCGTTCACCTGCTCAATGCCGTTCTCCACATAAGAAATGTTCAAGCTTAGGTGATGCGTTCCAGCCTCTGGTGTCCAGGTAAAGGTCTTCTTCTGCTCTTTTCCATTCGGTATACAGCCATAATGCAGGTCGGTTAGGAACACCGGCCCACCATCGTCCAGTTGGTCATAGATATTCACTGTTATGTCCTTGATTTTGTGGTCTGCCTTGTTTTTAAGAGTTACATGGATTGGTCTATTAATTCCTTCGTACAATGGGCCAGTCGGAGATTCTATAGTAACGAGCGTGATGTTGTAAGGCTCTTCGACATGCTCGAAGACAGGAAGTTTGATCTCCTCGTAGGTTATGTTATCAGGAGACTCAGGAGGCACATCAGGAAGCTTAAAATTCTCCGGCGAAGGAACTTCCGGAGGCGTGGGGATTTCTGGAGCATCTTCGAGAATTGTGTTATCACCAAAAATCTCGGATAAAGGCTCTGCACTGTCAGCCGTCTCAGCAATTGCATTCGTCGAAAACATCGCACTCACGGGCAATGTCATCGCCAGAGCCAGCACAATCGTGAAAATCCTGCTCATACATTTTGAACTATGATTTTTCATGTTTTTTCCTCCCTTATCCCGCTCAACAGACTTCTGCTTTCGAGCGAAAGGCAAATCGAGTTATGGATATTTAAGCATTTAGCCCCCTCCCCCTCCCATGGAAATGTTAAGTTGTAGATGTATTTTTATACAGTTAAATAATAATATTTTCTTAAACAATATAAGAAACTATTTAAAGTGTGTGAACTATATATTCTTATATGAAGAAGAGGAGGAAAGTTCAAAAAATTACTATAGTAGTCATACTAACAATGTTCTTGACTTCGTTTAATCAGTTTTCGCTTTCTGGAAATCAAACCATAGATATTGTAAGGGATTTCCCAAGCGGATGGAGCGAGGATTATTCATTAACAAATCCAGATTGGTGTAATGATCCAGACATCGTATTTAGTGATAATTCAATACATATGGTTTATTTTAACGGTTCGAATGGTGAATCATACTTCCGTAGATCTTCCGATTGTGGCTTTACCTGGAATAAAAATGAAATGATAACTGGTATAGATGATGTTTATTCTTCTTGGGCTGCAAAAATAGCTTTGAATAATACTACAATCCATGTAGTTTGGGATGATTCAAAGCTTCAACCACCAAAAAGAGAAATATTTTATCGCCACTCAATTGATAATGGAGAGTCGTGGGATTTAGAATTCAATATATCTGCGAACGATGGCTATCGCTCCCAGAACCCCTCCATCGCCTGCTCGGGCCAGAACGCGCACGTCGTGTGGATGGATGAAAGAACTGGAGATTTCGAAGTATTTTACAAAATGAGTAATGACTCTGGAATTACCTGGCAAGACGGTCAAGGGAATGTTAATCAAGATAGAAAATTAACATTCTGGCCGGGGACGGATGAACCCGTAGGAATCGCTGTTTCTGGGAATCATGTACACATTTTTTTCGTGAAAATAACCTCTGGCAATGTTAGACGAGCATATTACTTGCACTCTCCAGATAATGGGGCAACCTGGGAACCTGAAAAAGAGCTGAGCAACGACCCGTTATCTGCCTATGCTGACAACATTATTGCCGAAGGCTCCAATGTATATGTTCTCTGGACAGGTTTCAAAGACGGAAACCGCGAGAAATATTTCCGCAGGTCATTGGATAATGGAACCACTTGGGAACCTGAAATTAAATTGACTAATGAACCAAATTGGTCAGATCAGGCTGACATCGCAGCCAACTCCTCCCATGTATTCGTCACATGGATGGACGACCGCGACCATTACGACTGGACCGGCTCTACTTCGGGGGCTTTCGAACTGTATTACAAAGAATCGTTCGACGGCGGCTCCTCCTGGGGCAACGATACAAGGTTGACCTATGCCGTGAACAATTCGATTCAACCGTGCGTGGCCATGGACGCGAACTGCATCCATGTTGCTTGGACCGATAATCGGACCGATGGGAGCAGGGAGCAAATTTTCTATAAACGGTATCCGGATTTCCCCGACACCACCCCCCCATCCCACACCAACGAAATCCCCCTCCCAGACAGCTACAAGGACGCACCAGGAACAAACATCTCGGTTCACGTAACCGACCCATCAGGAGTCAATGCAAGTACCATCCAGCTCTGGGTCAACGGAAGCCTCGTACCGCATGTTGCAGCACCGATAATAGATGGCTACAATGTTTCCTGGGCATCGGGAGGCTTCAATTCTGGAGTCGTGACATGTCGGATTGCCGCGGAAGACAATTGTAGCAATCAACTGGATTACACCTGGAACTTTACAGTGCTGGCTTTATATGATATTTCATTGCAGGAAGGCTGGAACCTGATTTCCCTTCCTTTGGAACAGGTCGATACATCGATTCCGAGCGTACTGGCATCCATCGATGGCCAGTATGAGGTTGTCAAGTATTACGATACAACCGACATTATGGACCACTGGAAAACCTACCGGCCAGGGGCATCAACCCACGACCTGATGGACATCGACCACACCATGGGGTTCTGGATTAAAATAACGGAACCTGGTGTGAATCTGACTGTCAAAGGGATTATTCCAACATCGACGACAATTCCTCTTTACGCTGGCTGGAACCTTGTCGGTTATCCGACGCAGATGGTTCAAACCGTTGGAAACGCGTTGTGGGGGACTGGAGCTGATAGGATTGAAAAATTCGATGCCATGAATCCATATTTCATAAGTGAGGTTGGCGCGACTTACATCATGAAGCCAGGCGAAGGATATTGGATTCATGTTCCAGCGGATACTGTCTGGACCGTGAATTGGTAACAGCCGCCGTGAGTACAATTGGCTTCGTGCGAATATTATTGGAAATTGTACGATGGCCCGGCTCCCGATTTCGCAGCTAAATCAGGGCTATGAATTTCAAGCATTTAAGAGCAAGCGGTGAATGCGAGAGCTGAATCGTTCCGGATGCCGAGGGTTTCGGATACAGGAAAAAGCATTCGCCATGAATGAGCATTTTCAAGCAATCACATTCAAAAAGGCCGGTAATCGGCAATCTGGAAGCAATGGGATTACCGGATTAAAAATCCATTACCTGACCCTCTTTCGGGACATGGACCCTGAACCCTTCCGCCCTTAGGTCGTTGGCCAGGGCCATGCGGTTGTCTCCGTGGCAGAGGACGACATCCTCGGGCTCGCATCTCTTTGTGAATTTTATCAGTTCGTTGTGGTCGGCATGTGCGGAGAAGTCATAGAATCCCAGCTCGCACTGAATCTTGGCTCTCTCCTTACCCAGCATGAGTTCGCCTGAGTCCATGAGCATCCTGCCGTTCGTACCCTCGACCTGGTATCCGGTGAGCAGTACGGCACTGTTTTTGTCATTCCGCTTCTCCGATATGAAATCGAGCACTGGACCGCCGTCCACCATGCCGCTGGTTGTTATCACTACCTGAGCCTCTCGAGCCAGCGCCTTCCTGTCCCCCGGGTTGCGGATGACCCTTATCTGGGACATGGCCTCGCTGAGCCTTTCGGGGGCGCTGAGGTACCCGGGCATGCTCATGTAATGCCTGTTCACGGCCCCGCCCATGCCGTCCAGGACTACGTTGAGCCCGGAGTTCATCAGGGTCATCATCATTTCCTGCGTTCTTCCGACGGCGAAAGCCGGCACTATGGCCAGGCCGCCCCTTTCGACAACCTCCTTGGTTTTATTGAGGAAATGCCTCTCTGTTTCAGACCTCGGCGGGTGATCCCTGCCGGAGTACGTGCTTTCGATGACCAGGATGTCGCATTTCACAGGCGCAGCGCCGTTCACGAGATGCGAATCCAATGTGTTGATGTCTCCGGTGAACAGCATGTCCTTGCTTGCCTTAATGCTAAACATTGCGGCCCCTGGTATGTGCCCGGCCGGATGCAGGTCTATCTCGATGTTCCCTATGTCAAGTACGTCGCCGAATCCAGCCTCCTGGAAATGCTTCTTCAGGACTTTCACGTCGCCCTTGTCGTAAGGGGCTGGATACCCCTCCAGGGAAGAGACCTTGACGCTGTCCTCCAGCAGCATTGTGCCGACGACGATCGTCGGGGGTGTGGCCACGACATCCATGCCGTAGTTGGCGCACAGCCAGGGTATCATGCCCGAATGGTCGATATGCGCATGGCTGAGGAATGCCACATCGACGGCAGGTGGCCTGAGCGGGTATTTGGGCGGCTTTGAAGGCGTCAGCCCGCAATCGAACAGGAGGCGGACTCCGCCCTCATCCAGATGGGCAGAAAGACTGCCTACCTCGCTTGCGCCGCCCAGCAATATTAATTTCATCAACCAGGGGAAAGCGCAGTTCTTTTTAATGATTTTGGAAATGTTTTAAGTCAAAGCGACATGGGAAACTTATTTAGTCTCGGAAGCCATCATGTACAACATGGCTGGCCGCTTGCTGTCGTTTATCAGCGCCCTTCCACTCCAGAGCGATACGGACACCGAGGGCAATGACATGGTCTGCACCTACCTCATCGTGCTCGGCATCCTCCTGCTGGTCCTTTACATCAGCCTGTTCATTTATAACCGCTGGGTCGTGGGGAAGAAGGTGAGGCAGCATCCGTGCAAGTACTGCGGCCACATGGTGAATGCGGTATCGCAGTGCTGCTCCGCCCCGGTCGAGGAGAGGTTCATGGCCGGAAGGTGCAGCAAATGCGGGAAGCCCACCAGAACCGTATGTGCCACATGCAAGCGCGACCTTTACTGACTAAATGCCGAGAATGATCAGCCTTTCAGGGTTGAGATGAATCGGTATGGGCAGTCGTCAATCCACCGTTGCATACCGTGCTTATATTCTCAAAGTAAATCGAAGCCAGTGGCTTCGATATATTAGGTATGCAACTGCCCTATGGCAAACTTCCAGCCCCGAATCATGTCGATGCGGATCACGACGTTGACGCTATCCACTTTAGAGGTTGGTAGTTTACTAGTAAAACACAGGCCCTGAATCGACGGCCTGCGCGCTTTTCAGCCTCATGTGCTGGACCTCCAACATCATGACAGGGTGGTACCGTTGCTTAGCCGTGCGCAGTCCCTCAATACCGAGGTCTGACTGCCTGTTTATGAACATGTGCCTCGGAGCCAGGGCCTTCGCGCTCTCGTTGTTTATGGCCTGGTACAGCCCCTCGAAGCTGGGCATGGCCTTCTCGAAATGTATTACTGCGGTGTCGGGGCACAGCGACTCGAACATCGTCACGGCTTCTATATTGCCGTTTATCCGGATGGCTAGACCCTCCAGTCCGAGTTCGAAGCAATGCTCCACCGTGTACATGATGGCCAGCCTCTCGTTGTCAAGAAGGGGGTCGGATTCGCAGTCCTTCCATAGGCACCAGCGGCGGAGGAATTCTCGTATCTCGCTTATGTTTTGTTTGCACATAGGCTCGTGTTCGTGTGGCTGCTGTTTTCTGAACCTATTCAGCTTGCTCCGTATCTTAAGGTATTTCTTCCCCTCGAGACCGGCAAGGTCAGATGCCAGGTAGATGTAGTCGAAATAGTCCTGGTGCTTGACGAATTCGGCATCAGGGAAGATGCCCTCCAGCCAGGATCTCGCATCGTTGTCGATGAGCACAAGAGACAATTCGGAGCCGCGCTCCGCGGATATCTCGGCAAGGCGCTTCACCAGTTCGGGATTGCGCGGGCCTGACGGCATCCTGAGCCTGGGCTTCCCGCCAACCATTGTCATTATTATCAGGTTGTCCTCCCTGAGCAGAAAGTAGGGCTTCACGAAATGGCTCCAGCCGACCAGCGTGGTGAAGACGTTCTCGCTGTGCCTGGGCGGGTGTTTCGCGTAATGCTCGGTGAACAGGGCCTTGTGTTTCAGTTCCAGTGGCTGGAAGTCCTCAAACCCGAACATCCGGCTTCCTCCTGTGAACCATGGGTTCTCCAGGCAAGGCCTCGAAACCCAGAGGTTCGTAGAGCCTCTTGGATCCGGGTTCGGCCACCAGGCCCACCCAGACCAGACCGTTCGAGAGGCAATGGTCCAGCAATTTCGCCACAATTGCCCTGCCAATGCCCCTGCCCCGGAATTCCTTCAGTACGACTATGTCCTGAAGCCATGCGTCCGAAGTGCCGTCAGAAATCGCGCGGCCCATTCCAACTGCCCTCCTGCTGGCCCTTTCCACCGCAACAGCGAACGCGAAGCTGCCTTTTATCAGATTGTCAACGCTGTCCGCTGAATAATGTTCCAGCCACCAGCCACCGGCCTTGTAGAGTTCCACAATCTGATCCTTCGGCCAGGATTTCACGAACTTTATTTCGAACCAGTCTTGCACCACATCACCGGCCAAGCCTACATGAACCTCTCGAACCTGTCTTTAGCGGCCTTGCATATCGGGCATATGCCAGGCGGTTCGTCCCTGGCGGCCAGGTAGCCGCATACCCTGCATCTCCAGACCGGATGGGTAAGTCCAGATGCCCCGGTTCCAGCTTTTCTTTCCTGGAATTGCGGGCGCTCGCTTCTTTTCACGGGGCGGCGGTCGGGCAGCGGTTCGGCCTTGGCCCTGCCCTCGGCTATGTCCTTCGAGACGTAGAGCGCGCAGTAGCAGGCTCCGAAATCCTCCAGGTCAGCATCCCTGTAGTCGCAGGGGCAGATGATGTCCAGGTCCTCTTTGCGGTCACCGGCGGCCAGCCTGCATGGGCAGGCCTGGTGCCCGAACCTTTTCTCATTGGCCAAAAGCCCGTCTACCAGTTCCATGGTGAAGGCGCTGTCCGGGTTCAGAAAATACCCGGATTTCCTTGCATCGGCGTCCAGCTTCGAGAACAGCTTCTGCGCCTCTCCGCTCAACAGAGCGCCTCCTTTATCTCGTCCTCCTTGAACCCGACTATACACTTCTTATCGTCAATGACCATTGTCGGGAACGAGCATCTGGGGTTCCATTTCTCGACGTCCTTCATTATGCTGTTCCTGTCGTCCCCCTTGAGATGGTCGACGAAAATATAGTCGAACTTCACGCCCAGGTTGCCCAGGAACTGCTTGGTCCTCTTGCACCACACGCAGGTGCTGAGCGCATATAGGACTATCTTTCCCTTGTTCACGCCGTCGACATGTTCGAATTTCATTGCATCACGCTGCCTCGTTTGTCATTCCGATGGATTATGAATACCTTTCCATGTACGCGAACTCCGGGAATTCCAGCCTTTCCGGCCTCGGCTCCTCCGCATCCCACTGTTCCTCTGTGATGTTCTTTGTCCTTTCCATGGACCTTTTCCCGAAGGCAATTACCGTTATGACAGCCATGTCTTCAGGTATGCTAAGTATCTCCCTCGTTTTCCTGGGGCTGAATCCTGCCATCGGGTGGGCCACGAGCCCCATCTCTGTCGCGAGCAGAACAAGCTGGCCTATGGCCATTCCCGTGTCAAACTGGTAATATTCCCTGTCGCGGATGATGCAGTCCAGGTCCTTTCGGGACAGGACCACAAGGAGCATCGATCCATCCCTGGCCCACTCATTTCCCTCAGAAAGTGCCGAGTGCATCCTCTCCAGCATCTCCTTGGACCTTATGAAAATAAGCCGCCATGGCTGTTTGTTGAAACAGGAAGCGGCCATCGATGCAGCCCAGGCAAGGTCTTTCACCATGGCCTCGGTTATTCCCGCGGGTTCCAGCGCTCTGTACGACCGTCTTTTCTCGATTGCGTCTCTGACTTCCAGCTTAGCACCTCCTAGGGCCCCAGGTGCATGCCCGGGTTGAAGTCGTCGAATGCCTCGAATTCCTGGACCGCTTCCAATTCCTGCTTCAGTATGTGATAGTGGCTTTCCTCCATTCTGGCAAAGTATCCCAGGGTTACCGAGAACTCGATGTTCGCTTTCACGTATTTCGAGAAACTTATGTAAAAATCATAAGCTGCCTTCTCCGCGCCCATGGCCTGCTGGAGCAGTTCGCTGATCGGCATGTCCTCCCCCCTCACAACGATCTCAGGTAACGGGACCGGGCTTACCTTGGGCAGAGCCAACTTTTTCTCCGGGAACTGAACTTCATATTGTTGGGTGAGGAAGGAGCGGTGCTTTCCTTCCTCCTCTGCAAGGAATTTAAACCTGTCCTTGAGGAATGCATTTCTGGTGATTCCAGCCATTATAGAATATGCCTCTCTGCTGTCAATCTCCGCCTTGATGGCAGTGAAGAACAATTCTTCCACTGTAAATCCCCTGAGGTCCATGGTTTAGCCTCATGCTCCCGCATCGCCCATGCCCGCCGTGGGCGCCGGGAAAGCGAATATAGGTATGCGCGCACCCATTTGCTGGTCGAACATGAATAGGCCGTTCGGGTCCTTGCCTATGAGCTCAAGCTTCCTGACCGCATCGTCGGTCTGTGATTCCTCCTCCACCTGCTCCTTGACGAACCACTGCAGCATGTTGAAGGTCGCATGGTCCTTGTCCTTGATAGCGAGGTTGACAAGATTGTCAATCATCCCAGTGACTGACACCTCATGCTTGTACGCGTCGCGGAAGGCGTCCAGCGGGGACTTCCATTCCTTCTTTGGGATTTCTATTTCGGCCAGTACCGTTCTTCCCGCGCGGCTGTTTATGAAATCGTATATCTTCATGGCATGGAAAAGCTCCTCCTTGGCCTGGGCGTTCATCCACGCGGCAAGGCCTTTCAGGTTCAGGGACTCAAAGTATGAGTCCATGGCCAGGTAAAGGTACCCCGAGTAAAGCTCTGCGTTGACCTGCTTGTTGAGCGCATCAGCCATCTTCCTGCTCAATGCCATTCAATCACCTCACGCCTTCCACAGCCCGTGCAGGTTGCAGTATTCCCTGGCTGTGAGCTTCTCGGCCTTGCACATGAATGTGGCTTCAGGCTTTTCGCCGGGCTTCAGGAACTTCTTGTATGACCTTCCGTCCGCCACAAGCTCGATCCACTCGATGTAATGCTTCTCCTCCATCGGGTGCGCAACTGAACCGACCTTCACGGTTATCATTTCGCCCTTGCGCTCTATCACGGGAACATGCTTCTCCTTGGACGCGTCCACCATATTCTCTTTCACCAGCCTCATTGGCTCGCCGCAGCAAACCAGCTCACCGGCGCCATTGTGCAGCACTTCGACGATGTTGCCGCATATGTCGCATTTGTATATCTGCCTCTTCTCTGTCATGTTTCTCGACCTCCCTTTTTCATCCTATGCCGGCCTCGGCATTCTTCTTGGCTATTGCGTCAGCCAGTGCATCAATCTTCTTGTAATCATCTTCTGTAGGCATGCCCTTTATCAGGACAGGTTCGATGACCTCGACCTTGAGATTGCCTATCATGCCGGCAAGCTGCTCGATTGTCTTACCGCCCCAGCCATAGGAACCGATTATGGAGACGAACTTCGTTTTCGGCCTCAGCGCGTTCGCGAGGTAAGCCGCGTAGACCGCCAGAGGATGGGCACCGCCCAGGACCGTCGGCGTGCCTATTACTATTGTAGAAGCATCCACAAGCTCCATGGCCAGCTCACCGACGTCCGTGCGGCTCAGGTTGAAGGGCTTGACTGCAATCCCGCGCCTTATCAACGCGTCCACGAGATGCTGAGCCATCATCTGCGTGCTGCCGTGCATCGAGACATATGCGAGCACCACTTCCCTCTTCGGTTTGTCCGAGCACCAGTCCCTGTAAGCGTCGAATATGAATGACGGCCTCTGATAGACAGGCCCGTGGCTGGGGCATATCATCTGGATATCGTACTTTGCCAGCCTTTCCAGGTGCTTAACAATATGCGACCTGAAGGGCATCATTATCTCGGCGTAATAGCGCTTGGCAGAGCGATAAACAGCAGCCTCGTTCGTCGCGTACAGGCTGCTTTGGGCAAGATGGGAGCCCAGGAAATCGCACGGGAACAGTATCTTGTCCTCCCGCAGATATGTCAGCATGGTTTCGGGCCAGTGCACCCATTGTGCGTGTATGAATTCCAGTGTCCTTCCCCCTAAATCCAGCGTTTCGCTGTCAGCAACGGTAATTATCCGCCCGTCAGCGACATGCAGCAATATCTTGATCTGGTCCTTGCATTTCGGCGTGCAGACGACCTTGGCCATGGGGTACGCTTCCAGAATTTTCGGAATGGTCCCCGAGTGGTCCTGCTCGGCGTGGTGGGTAATCAGATAATCAATTTTTTTCGCTCCAATCTCGCACAGATTGTCCAGCAGCACCTTCTCCTTAGTCGGGTCCACCGTGTCGACGAGCGCGACCTTGTCTTTTCCCCTGATGAGATATGAATTGTAGGTTGTGCCGTCTGGCAGCGGGATGAGTTCGTCGAACAACCTGCGGTCCCAGTCTATCGCACCGACCCAGTGTATTCCCTGCTTGATCTCGACAGCTGGCATGTTCACTCCTCCGGGGCGAAGTCTTCCTTGCCCGCTCCGCAGACAGGGCATACCCAATCCGCCGGAACGTCGGCCCACTCTGTGCCGGGCGCGACCCCGTTGTCCGGGTCGCCGGTCTTGGGGTCATACACGTATCCACAAACCTTGCACACGAACTTCGCCATGTCCGACACCTCACCAGTTCTCGGCCAATACCTCGAAGTACTCCTTGGGATGGGCGCAGGCCGGGCATTTCTCCGGGGCTTCGGGCCCCTCGTGGATGTAGCCGCAGTTATTGCATTTCCATCTCACTGGTTTGTCCTTCTTGAAAACCTTGTCCTGCTCGATATTCTTCAGGAGGCCCAGGTACCTGGATTCATGGAACTTCTCGGCTTTGGCAATGTTCCTCAGGACGACAGCCACTTCTTTGTAGCCCTCTTTTTCAGCAATGTTGGCGAAATCCTGATAAAGAGAGGTCCATTCATGGTTCTCCCCGGCAGCCGCTTCCCTCAGGTTCTCGGCGGTCGTTCCGATCTTGCCAGCGGGATATCTGGCTGTTATCTCAACATCCCCGCCCTCCAGGAACTTGAACATGCGCTTCGCATGCTCTCTCTCATGGTTGGCCGTCTCCTCGAAGACGTTGGATATTTGGACGAACCCCTCGTTCTTCGCCTGCTTCGAGAAGTAGGTGTACCTGTTCCTGGCCTGTGACTCTCCGGCAAATGCCATGAGCAGGTTCTTCTCCGTCTTACTTCCTTTCAAGCTTTTCATAGTCTCACTCCAGAATGATAGCTTTCACGGGGCATGCAGCTTCGCAGGCGCCGCATTCGATGCATGCCTCGGGATGCACCACATGGGCCTTTCCCTCCTTTATCTCAAAGACCTTCGGGTCTGCCGGACATACGTCATAGCAATCCCCATGGCCCGCGCACTTGTTCCTGTCGACTTTCGGTGGCATTTTTCATTCCTCCTTACTTCAGCTCCTTCTTGCAGAAGTACCAGTCCTTGCACTCGTACCCCTCTTTCACCCTTTTCTCGGCAGCCTCCTGAGTCCTCGGCGGCGGCACTATAACCTTGTCACCTGGCCTCCAGTTGGCCGGCGTCGCGACCTTGTGATTGACATGCGTCTGAAGCGCGTCAATGAGCCTCATAATTTCGTCCATGTTCCTTCCCGTGGTCAAGGGGTAGTAAATCATGGCCCTCATTATCCCCTCCGGGTCAATGACGAACACGCATCTCGAGGTCTCGGTGTCGCTTTCCCCGGGCATGACCATGCCGAATTTCGTCGCGATATCCTTGTTCAGGTCGGCTATTACCGGGAATGTTATCTTGACACCGAAGTTCCTTTCAATGTTCCTGACCCAGGCTATATGGGAGTATGTGCTGTCAATGCTCAGCCCAAGTAATTTGGTGTTCTTCTTTGCCAGTTCTTCCGCGATCTCCTGGAATGCGACGAACTCTGTCGTGCAGACGGGCGTGAAATCCGCGGGGTGGCTGAACAGTATGAGCCAGCTTCCCTTGTAATCGCTCAGCTTCTTCATTCCATGGGTGGTCTCCGCCTCAAAATCCGGCGCAGCTTCGCCCAATCTGGGCAGCTTGACGCATCCGCAGTCGCATTCTCCATCATTGCATTTGTGTTCCTTTTCCATTCTCAAACCTCCTTATTTTAAACTTTATTGAACCATTTCTTCATCGCGTTGCATATCGGGCAGCGCCAGTCATCCGGAATGTCCTCGAATCCCGTTCCAGGGGTTATACCGCTGTCGGGATCGCCTTCCGCAGGGTCGTAGATATACCCGCAAATGGTGCATTTCCATTTATCCATGTCATTTCCCCCCTTTGGCTATACAGTCCTTGCATACGCCCTTGAAATAGCCGTGAACCTCGTCAATCCTGTGCCCCCCCGAAATCATCCTTTTGCGTGTGAACGGGCATTCCACCTCGATGTCTATGACATCGCCGCATTCAGTGCATAAGAGATGGTGATGATTATTAATAACACTATCGAACCTTGATTCGTGTACGGTGAATGCAAGCGTGACCAGAAGGCCGTGTTTCCTCAGAGACTGGATGGTGTTGTACACAGTCGTCTTGGAGAGGGCCGGATTGCTCTTTTTGAGTTCATGGTATATATCTTCCGCGGTCGGATGGGTGCGATGGGTTTCCAGGAAGCGCAGAATCTCAAGGCGCTGGGGCGTGACCTTGATGCCTTTCTCCCTTAGGATTTTAACATATTTTTCCATTTCGTCCTCCCTTCAAACTGAAATGATTACAATTTAACAAGGAATACAAGATAGTATAAAAATCTTGTGCCGGAGTTTTTCTTTTTGTGAGATTTTTCTCCGCTGCGGTATTCTCTTTTGCAATTTTCTCCGCTGGGTAGGCCTCCAAAAGATAATATCGAGTAAGAGAAAAATCGGCCTACCCTGCTCGAAAATCGAATCGGATTGATGGGGTGCCATGGTGCATATTCACCGTCGCTAAAAAGAAAAATTCATCAATCCCAACCGAGTCCTGCGGACATCGGCTTTGCCTCGATGCCTTTGCCATCTTCGGATAAAACGCTCTGGTGAGCCTGCTCGAAAAACTATGTGGTTGAAGGGAGTTCAGCCCCTCTACTTGAAAATCTCGCCGGTCTCCCGGCACCACAGCAGCATGTCCAGATGGTCCATGGGTATTTCCGCTCTGCTGCAAAATTGCCTCATCTCCTCCTCAATCTCCAGGTATTTCTTCTGCGAAATAGATTTGGGAATCTCAGGAATGATACCCAGAATCACAAGATTTTTCAGGATGTGCCTGTCCAGTATTGCAAGGTCCCTGCCCATCCCGATGTTCCTGAGGAAATGGCCAGCCTCCTTGTAGCTCGTGCCTTTCACGTTAGCCACCAGCCATTCCCTGGCCTCGGACGCGCTCCCGAAGCCTGATAATCTCGCCTTAAGGCCTTTCAGGTATTTCCTGGCCTCCACAACCCTCTCTGCCTTGGTATGGTGGAACCTGACTCCTGCCATGCATGCGGAGACCTGCTCCGCCGCGCCATGCAAGAGCAAATCTTGGCCGCAGATACTTTCTACTGAGGCCCAACATGACTTGGCATTTGACTGGGGCGTGAACAGGCAGAACACCAGCTCCTTAAAGAGAGCCTTATCGGTTCCGGACCTCCAAATTTCAGTAAATTCCTTCAGACGGGATTCGATGGCTGGTCTGATTTTAACATAATCCTGTTTGAGGCGGTCCAGTTCTGTCATTCTCATTTCCTCAGATATGTTGTTTTCGGCTGCAGGAATTCCTCAAGTCCATGGCGCCCAAGCTCCCTACCCAGGCCGCTGGCCTTGACCCCGCCGAACGGCGCAGCATGCTCCACCAGCATATGGGCGTTCACCCATGCCGTGCCGCATTCCAGTCGGCTGGCAATCTCCAAGCCTTTCTTCAGGTCTTCCGTCCAGACAGAACCGCCCAACCCGTAGTCCGTGGCATTGGCCCTTGCAACAGCCTCATCCAGGTCTGTGTACGTCAATATGGGTATTGCAGGCCCGAACTGCTCCTCCGTCACGAGAGGCGCGCCATCGCCGATGTCAGTCATGACAGTGGGCCTGTAGAAATATCCGGTCTTCCTTCGGTCCTTGTACCTTGAACCGCCGCAGACCAGGGTCGCTCCTCTGTCAAGGGCATCGCTGACTAGTTCCTCGACCTTCAGAAGCTGCCTCTCGTTGTTCATGGGGCCCATCTCGGTGCCATGCTCGAGTCCGTTCCCGACCGCAAGGCCTTCTGCCTTTTCCTTGAACCGCCTCACCAGCTCAGGGGCCAGGGATTCGTGCGCATAGATTCTCTTTATCGCCACGCAAATCTGCCCGGCATTGAAAAAGCAGCCCCAGAACATGCTGTCGAGCCGCTTGCTCAGGTCGCAGCCTTTCGTGATTATGGCAGCATCGTTGCCGCCCATTTCCAGCGTGACCCTGGCGAATCTCGCCGCACCCGATGTGAGTATGTCGCGGCCCGCCTCCCTGGAGCCGGTGAATGAAATTCTGTTGATTTCCTTCCGGGAAACAAGGTTCCGGCCTGTTTCATCATCGCCCGGGAGTGCCTGAGCTGTGTTTTCTGGCAAGCAGTTGGATGCAATTTTTACGACTTCAATGACTGTGAGCGGGGCATTGGGCGAGGGCTTGGCCAGGGCTGTGTTTCCGGCAAGGAGGCAAGGCGCCAGCTTCCACCCGAGTATGCCGACCGGGTAATTACAAGGCAGAATAAGGGCACATGGCCCGTAAGGCTCTCCGGCCGATGACACAGTGATGCTGTCGTCGTCTCTGACAACCTCAACCGGCCTGCCCATCCCTGCATAGAAGCGGAACACGTCCGAGAATGCCGCAATCTCCCTTCTGGACTCGTGCAGAGGCTTGCCCTGCTCTGCCGTGAGCAAAATAGCCAGCCTTTCCCTCTCTGCCTCCACGCCGGCCGCGATTTTCAGGAGAGCTTCCTGCCGCTCGGCCCATGATCTATTCTTCCATAAACCGAAGGCTTCGGAGGAAAGGCCAACCGCTTCTTCGACCGCATCGCTGTCCGGAATGGTCAGCTCGGCGACGGTTTCGAGAGTGGCCGGGTTCATGACCAGCATCTTCATTCCCCTTTCTTCCACAGACTGACAGTGTTCCCGCGAACTTCCACGAGCTCTGCATGGCACAGTTCGGCCAGTTCTCCGGCAATCTGCTTCGTTTCCTCCCTCCGGGTGCCCAGCAGCTTGACCTTCACCATGCCCTTCTTCTTTACCTGACTCTTTATCTCCTCGACGAGAGCTTTCGTCACGCCGGCCTTGCCCATCCTGACAGTGGCCTCAAGCTTTCCGGCCATACCCTTCTTCTCCCTCAGGGATTTGTCCATGTCAAGGCCTCCTGGGTTTCAGGGGCATCCTGTACACTCCGCCGCATCCGAGGCACTGGCGGCTTATTTTTTCCGCGGAAGTTCGGAACCTGGCGTTCTTTCCCGGGACAAGGTACCGGAGGCACGTTCTGCAGAACCTCAGGTTGAAGCCGGCCGGCATTCTGAGGCTGTGCCTCATGCCAATCTTCCTGGCGAGCTGGGCGTACCTGTCGGCAAGCTCCATGTCTCCGGCCAGGGCCTGTTTCTCAGCCATTTCGAGCAGCCCGGCAATGCGCTCCCGGGCAATGTTATCCCGCTTGGTCTTAGCCTTCTCGAACCTGTTCGGGCGCATGACACGACATCGGGTCGCTGTAAATAATATTAATCCGCAAGCAGGTCAGAATATGCGCGGAGAAGTATTTTCTCGTTCGCAGGCCAGTTGTATGTGCCCTCGTAGGCCTTCCTTCCGGCCCTTGCACATTCGATATACCTTTTCCTGTCAGCGAGCAAATCTCTGGCAGTGGACAATACCTGGCCGGCATCGTATTCCGCCGGAATGCCGCAACCGGTATTTTCAGCCACCTCTGCCGCATATGTGCCTTTCGAGACTATGATGGGCCTTGAAATCATCATGGCCTCGAACAATTTGTTTGGCGCGCCCATCCTGTTGTTTTTCAGACCCGGGTCATAGGTTGCCAGGAGTATGTCTGAAGCCATGTTGTGCGCCGGGACCTCCGAAGGCCTGACGCGGCCGATGAATGACACACGCCCGTTGCTTTTTCCGGCGACCGCTTTCAATTGCCCCTCGAGCGAGCCGTAACCGCCCATTGCCAGAACGAAATCTTCCTTTCCGGAGGAATGGGTCTGCGCCAGTTCAAGCAGGAGCCGGTTGGGCTCCAGCACGCCGATGTACAGCACTATCGGCTTTCCGTCGGGCGAAATGCGCGACCGGATGTTTTTTGCCTCCGCGGCATCTACCCGGACCTCGGGTTGGCAGTTCATCACCACCCTGACATCCCTTGCCCCGAAACCCCTGAAAATATCAGCTATGGGTTCGTTGACCGTAATCATGATTTTCGGTCTGCGCACCATCTTTGCCTCGTACCGGGTCAGATATCTCAGTAAGAAACCGGAGATATTCTCCCCGGCCATCTCGTAGTATATCTCGTGGCTGTCATATATCAGCGGCACCTTTTTCCGGGCTGAGATTTTCAGGCCTGGCGAGAGGGTGTCCAGATCATGCGCATGCACTATGTCGTATTCCAGGCCAGAAGCCGCCTTCCCGAGGTTCTTCCAGAACTTCCGAAGCGCCAAGATGAAGCCGCTGGATTCACCCCAGCCCGCGGCCGGGCCCACCCGTATCAGTTTGATGCCGTCAATGGTCTCCTTCGCATGGTGTTTCCTGTCCCTGTCCCAGCAAACAATGGTCACGTCGTAGCCGTTACGGATGAGGCTGACAGCCTCCCTGTGCACTCTCGGATCGGGCCTGAAGGGATTGCTGAGAAGCATCAGAACCTTATTCCTTTGCGCCATTGCACTGCCATTATCCTCCGGCATAATAATATTTTGTATGCTATCTTTAAAAAGGCATTGGGCATTCCACATCCCAATGTATATCGCCCTTACAGGCACCCCCGGAACAGGCAAGACTTGCGCAGCGAAAATACTAGCGAAGCGCGGCCACTCGATAATCACGGTCGAGGAACTGGCAGCCCAACACGGGGCAATAGAATCAGTCGGCGGGGAAAAGGAGGTGGACACAGAAAAGCTGCTTGCGGCCGTTTCGGAGCCCGCCGAACCAGTGATAGTGGTCGGGCATTTGGCGCATTACGTTCCAAACACTCTCTGCATCATTCTCAGATGCCATCCCGAGACTATAAGGAAAAGGCTGTCATCGAGGAATTACCCGAAGGAGAAGGTCATGGAGAACATGGAAGCGGAGGCCATAGACCTCATTCTCGCGGAGGCTTTGGAGGCCTGGGAGAATGTTTTCGAGGTGGACACGACCGTTTTGAGTCCGGAAAACGTTGCCGATGCCATCGAAAGGATTATGAACGGTGACACGGTTGAGTATTCACCGGGAAAGATTGATTGGAGCGGAGCAGTGATGGATTGGTACTAGACAAGCACAGGGACTCGGTTGACAGAGTCCTGTTGCCCATGGCCAGGCGTCTCATTAATGTCAACCCGGACCACCTGTCCGCTATCGCAATAATGCTCGCGGCCCTCACCGGCCTTTTGTTCTACCTTTCCGGCACTTGGTACTGGCTATTGATAGTTTCCGCGGCCACGCTTATGGCCAGCTCCCTCATGGACGCGCTTGACGGCAAGGTGGCCAAGATAACAGGCAAGGCGAGCCTTCGCGGGGACTTCCTGGACCATGTGCTTGACAGGTACGCGGATATATTCCTCGTCCTCGGCATCATGGTCTCAGGGTACTGCCACTGGCTCATAGGATTTCTCGGACTCACGGGCGTGCTCATGACAAGCTACTTAGGCACCCAAGCCCAAGCAGTGGGCGTGGAGAGGGACTACAGCGGGATTCTGGGGCGCGCGGACAGGCTCGTCCTCATGATACTTGCCCCGCTCGTCCTCTGGGGCATGCTGTTTTTCTGGGAGACTTCCACGGTGTTCACACTTCCCTACATTGACTTGGCGCTCACTCCGTTCGACATTCTTATGGCTTGGTTCGCCATCGCCGGGCATTTCACGGCCCTCCAGCGCGGGTTCAGGGTATGGCGCGTGCTCACGCTTCGCCTGAAGAAGTAGTGGCTTTCGATGCCGGCCTCTCCCGCTTCTTGCCCTTGACCCTGTAATAATTCAGCGGGTGGTGAAGCCATTTCCTCCTGCACAGCGAATCGGGGTTGAAGCATATGCCCTGGGTCTTCATTGTTGCGCACTCGGGGGGCAGGTATTCCACTCCGGACGACTTGCCCGTGATATGGTCAATCTGATACCTGGCCAGCTGCTCCTTGAAGTCCGGCGAGGATGAGAATACCGCCACTATCTCGTCATTGCCCATCCCTATTGTGTGCAGGAACGATGTGAGCGCGAACCTGCCGACATGGGGAACGTTCTCGCCTTTCTTCATCATGTCCATCAGCTTCTTCATGCACGGGGGTAGGCGCAGGAAGCTAACCTTGCCGTAACTTTCCTTCTCGAACTTGGCCTTTCTGCGCTCGACCTCTTCCCTGACCAGGTCTATTGAATTCCTGAAAGCCGCTACAATGGTGTCGTTGACAGGAAGCGGTAATTCGGACTCTATTTTCTCCTGCACGGCATGCCTCAGGAGCCTGGCCAGATTTTTCCCGGACACGGGCACCCTGCCCCTGTCCAGTTCCTGGGTCACCAGCTTCCATTCGTCGCTCCTCATCTGGCTGCTGTGTCTCAGATAGTCTGCGAAATGAACGCTGGCCTCGGTCGCGTTGAGCCGGACTGCATCCAGGCCCATGAAAATGGCCATGTCTATGATGAAATCCATATTCTCGCCAGCAAGCCTGTTTTCCGTGGCCACCGCCTCAGCCAGTGCATATCTCTGTATGAGATGCTCGTCGGCGGCGCTGGAGACAATTATCCTGGCCACTGCATAGGAAAGCAAGTCCACCAGGCAATCGACTTCCCCGGGTACGGCCTTCTCCTGGACAACGCCGTCCGCAAGCGCCTCCATGACCCTGCGCCTTCCCGCATGCCTCGCAGGCTCGTAAACCGCTGAGCTGACAAGCGCATCCAGCGTTATCCCCCGTTCCTTCAAGTAGGCGGACGATTCGGTCAGGAAAGGATACTTTGCCAGTGTTTCCAGCATCATGCCCCTTGAAAGTCCGCCCCGGATTAAAGCCTTTTCCGTGGCAGTTTTTTATAGTATCGACCGAATGCAGGGGGGAGGAGCGGACATGACATTCGTGATGATGGAAGGCAAAAAGGTAGAGGCAGGCAAGATAGTATGCCTACTCAGGAGCTACCGCGCCCACGCGGAGGAGATGGGCTCCTCGGTGCCCGAGAAACCGGAATTCTTCCTCAAGCCCAGGTCGGCCATAATCCATGAGGGCGGGGAGATAGTCATACCCCGCGAGTCGAAAGACGTGCATCACGAGGTCGAACTGGCAGTCATCATCGGAAGGGCCGGCGGGAAGATACCCGTGGAGAAGGCCATGGATCATGTGATGGGCTATGCCGTCATGATTGATGTCACTGCGAGAGACCTGCAGGCCAAGGCGAAAAAGGCAGGCAAGCCGTGGGCAGCCGCCAAGGGCTATGACACGTTCGCCCCGATTTCGGACGGAGTGCCGGCATCCAAGGTTCCCAACCCGCAGGGCCTTGAGATATGGCTGAAAGTGAACGGCCAGTACAGGCAGAAATCATGCACCGGCATGCTGATGTTCTCCATTCCCGAGATAGTGTCCCATGTTTCGGGCATTATGAGCCTGGAACCCGGGGACATTATAGCGACAGGAACGCCGGAGGGCGTCGGGCCGATGGTCAGCGGCGACATCGTTGAGGCGGGCATCGAGGGCATCGGCACGCTGAAGGTCCACGTAAGATAATTATATAATGTCGAATTAACTTAATGACCTGAGGATTCTGAATGCCGCCGGGGGAACTAAAGAAGTTGATGAGCGCGCTTCTTCACCAGAAGTCAAAGCGCATAGTCACTGGCGTCGTGCGCACGGGCAGGCGGACGGACATCATGACAGTGGGCAGCCAGGGCCGGTACCTCAAAGCCAGGGCTCCGAAGACCTCCGGGGCCGTCGACATCGCGATACTTCCGACGATAAAATCCGCCATCATGCACTCCCAGGGCGGCAAGATAGAGGTCAAGAAGCGCGATTACAGGGAGAAAGTCCGCCGCCGTAAAATCTCCACGCTCATCTGCCTGGTGCTGGACGCATCCAGCTCCATGGTCATGGACGCCAAGATGAAGGGCATCAAGGACGCATTGGGCGAGCTCATGCTGGATGCCTACCAGAAGAGGGACCGCATATCCCTCGTTTCTTGCTTCGGGCGCAGCGCCGAGGTCGTGCTTCCGTTCACTTCCAGCATCGAGAAGGGCAAGCAGTACATTGAAAAACTGGAGTTCGGCGGGACCACTCCGCTCGCTGCAGGGCTCAGGCAGGGCCTGGACAACCTTAGGTCCAAGCTGAGGATAGAGAAGGACACAAACCCGCTGCTGATACTCGTCACGGACGGCACGGCCAACATGCCCATAGTCCCCGGGGAGGACATCGAGAACGAGATAAAGAAGACATGCGAATCGATTAAAAGAGTACATATCCCCACGCTGGTCATTGACGTATCGAAGACGGGCTCGGAGCTGGCCGGCAAGATAGCAAATATATGTGGCGGCGTCTACTATCACCTGGAACACGGGGAAGCCGGGGCTGCGACAGTGCGAATTGACGACGTGATGGCCTTCGACAGGATACTCGAATACGTTTCCATTGGGCTGGTCGACCCGAATTTCAAAGGGATTGTTTTCCAGGCTCGGAGGAAAAAGGCAGTCGGGGAGGTTCTCGAGTTCGTAGACTCGCTTTCACTGGAGTTCAGGGCAATAGCGGATTGCCCTGTCGGGTGCGACCCGGCCGACAGGGACGCTTACTGCTACTATTGCCGCATCAAGTACCTTGATACGGAAAAACCGCCCGAAGTCAAAACCACGCTCCGCACATTCCCCATCATCCAGCTCGACAGGGAGAACACCACCTCTGACATGATGGGCGACATATACATCAGGTTCCTGGCCACCACGAGCAAGTTGAAGGAGGCGAACCGCGGCATGCTGTTCGTGGAGAACAATGACCTGCTCAAGCCAGATGTGGCAAGGGTAATTGCCAGAACCCTGCGGGACAGAACATACACCCTGGAGAAGGGCGGCAGGACAATGACATTCCCCTGCAAGTTCTCGCTGGTCGGAACGCTGAGCAAAGACGGCGCATCCATCCACAGAGAGTTGGAGGACCAGATCACTCTGTTCGTCAGGGCCGAGCCTGAGAAGGACCTGCAGTTCAGGACCAAGCTTATACAGTATGGCAAGGAGTACGACGCGGACCCGGCCAACTTCCAGGCCAAGCTGGACAAGTACAGGAAGGAATGGATGATTAATTACCTGAAGGCCAGGAAGGTTATGCATGACATAATAATCCCGGAAAGCCTCGGCAAGGCGCTTGAGAGATACTCGACTGAGCTGAGTGGCGAGGCCTGCTTCCCTGACAAGATGAAGGGCCTAGCTAAGGTTCTTGCGGCCAGGAATTTCATCACAGAAGTAACCGAGAGGGAAGCGGCCGAAGCCGTGGCCATCATGCACAAGCATTTCAAGGCCGACCGGGAAAGGGAGATGGACATACCCCCGGTGCTGAAGCCGTTCCTGGGCATTGCACAGGCCGTGGCCGAAGCGGAGGTTCTGAAGGACAAATTGCTGCTTCTGCTCGTGTCCATGGGCGACATGGGCGGGGCCCTTGTCCGCGGGTTCGACCCCGACTCGGTCAGAAGCGCCCTGAGGTATCTCCAGGAAATGGAATTCACAATCGACACGGTGAAAGGTTGTTCGGTCAGTTGCGACCCCACAAGACCGGAAGAATTCTGTCCCAGATGCAGGCTGGAATACGAGTACGGGCGTTTGACCGCCGAGAGGCAGAAGCTTCCGGTGGTCTTCCTGCCGCAGAAGGTGACCCTGGAGGGCCTGAAGGGCAGCGTGTTCGTCAATTACGTGGTGAGGCCCAATCTCCTGACAAGGGCGCACAGGGGCATTCTGTTCGTAGAGGACATCGAAGGTTTGGAGCATGATGTCGAGACTGGTCTGGCGAGCGCCCTGGCGACCGGAAAGAACTCCGTGGAGAGGGACGGCAATGTGATAGAGCAGCCCTGCCGGATACTGCTCATCGCGACGAAAAGCGACCAGGATGCCGAGATTCATCCCCTGATATCGGAGAAGCTGGGGGTTCTCCTCGAGGCGACGCCGGAGGACAGGATACTGATACGGATGAAGGCTCTCTGCTACCTGGAGGAGTTCGGTTCGAAGCCAGAGCTGTTCAACACGAAGATACTCGCCAGCAAGGAGCAGGCCATGACCGTCGTCACGGGCGGGCAGAAGCTCATGCACGAGGTTCAGATAACAGACGCCCAACTTGACTTGATCGCCAGGATGTGCGCCGAGTTCAATGTCGAGGGAAACAGCAGCGAGTTCAGGATAGAGAGCGTGGCCAAAAGCCTCTGCGCCCTCAGGAACGAGCGTCGCGTGAGCGACGATGACATAGTGAAGGCTGCCCAGATGGTCATCCCGCTGACCATGTCCTCGGACGAGGACACGAGGGTCGAGATGGCTGAATCGATAAAGAGCATGGTGCTTCAACATGCATGACGGGGAACACACATGAAAGCGGATGACCTGGATATGACGGAATTCACTGACCTATCCAAGTTCGTGAAGAAGGGCGACATCCCGCCGTTTCCGCTTGTCGGAATAGTCGGCCAGCAGGTGATGAAGAAAGCCCTGCTTCTCACGGCCTCGAATCCGTCCATCGGCAACATCATTCTGGTCGGCGAAGCCGGCACTGGCAAATCCACTTCGGCCCGCGGCCTGAGGGACATACTGCCCGAGGTCGAGGCTGTCACAGGATGCTTCTATAACTGCGACCCGCGCGACAAGAAGGCCATGTGCCAGGACTGCAAATCCTCAGTCTCGGACCTGGTCTCATTCTCTAAGAGGCTGCCGATTCTGGAGCTCCCTCTGGGCTCGTCCGAGACGCGCATATTCGGAGGGTTCGACAGCCAATCCAGGCTCAAGCCCGGATATGTCGGCCAGGTCAACAGGGGTTTCCTAATACTGTCCAGGGCGAACCTGATGGAACCGGGGACTCTCGCCAGGATACTGGACATTACCGAGGCCGGAGTTCACCGCAGCGTGTCAGAGCACGGCGATTTCTCCCATCCAGCCAGATTCAATGTCATAGCCACCATGAACCCCGAGGACGGGGAATTGGATGCCGAGATTCTTCGGAGATTCAGCATGTCAGTCAGAGTGCAGTCCATCAAGGACATTGAGGAGAGAATCGAAATAGTGCGCCGTGTAGAAGCCTACAGGCAGAATCCCACGGACTTCGCGCTGCGCAACCGCAGGGAAACGGAAGCTTTCAGCCAGCGTGTGAAGCGCTCGAGAGACCTGGTCGCAAGGGTGGATGTGCCGAAGAAGGTCGAGGCCACAATAGGCAAGGTCCTGAAGGATGTGAATCAGGACAACGAGCATGTGAGGGCAGCGCTGACTCAGGTGGCCCAGGCCAATGCGGCGTTCGGGGACCGAGTTTGGGTCATGGCCGAGGACGTGGCCGAGGTTGCAGAACTGGTGCTGGGGCACAGGACAAAATAGTACTGCCCCAGCCAGCATTACGGTACACGACAATTTCGATTCTTGGATTTAGCTGGAATAGTAATTCGCGTCGTACGGCTCGGGCTTCAGGCCCTTCCTGGTCCTTATGCTGGCGACAACGCCGTCTAGCAATTCCCTGGGAATCTTCTCGAACCCGCAGTTCTCGGTGTTCCAGAGCGCGCGGCCTGCGGTCGCGCTCCTCATCGAGTTGGAGAATCCGAACATCTCGGCGACCGGCGCCTTGGCCTTGATTATGACCATGTCGCCCTCCTGTTCCATGTCCTCTATGATGGAGCGCCTCTGCTGCATCTCGCGCGTCGCTGCGCCCATGACCTCCTGCGGAACGTTAATCTGAACTTTCTGCTTCGGCTCCAGCAGTGTGCGGCCGGAAAGGCACATCGCTCCGTATATGGCCAGCCTCATGGCAGGTATTGCCTGGGCCGGGCCCCTGTGTATTGCGTCTTCGTGCAGTTTTGCGTCCATGAGCTTGACCTTCACGCCCATTACCCTCTCCTCGGCGAGCGGGCCCCTCTTCATGACCTCGATGTATGCCTCCTTGCAAAGCTCCATGGTTTCATGGAGGTTCTGGATGCCTTTGGTCATGTCCAGGAATATATTCGGGCCATAGATTGCGACGACGCTCTTGGCTTCATCCTTCTCCATGCCGAGATCTTGCAGCGTTTTCTGCATGGCCTTGGAGTCCTTGATTCTCCCGCCCTCGGATGCGATCTTTCCGGATTTTATCTCCTCGACAATGTTGGCGGCAAGCGGTTCTGTAATGACATAGAATTTGTTGTGCTTGTTCGGGGACTTTCCCTCGAACTCCCTGGGTGTCGGAGCTTCCACCGATTCCCTGTACACCACGATAGGTTGCGAGGATTTGATCTCCACCTTGTGTTCGTTTATGATTCTATACTGCGTGATTTCGAGGTGAAGCTCTCCCATGCCCGACATCAGGTGTTCGCCCGTTTCCTGGTTGATTTCAACCTGGATGGACGGGTCGGCTTTGGCGACTGTGCGGAGCACCTCGACCAGCTTCGGAAGGTCCTTCATGTGCTTCGCCTCGATTGCCACTGTCACAACGGGTTCGGAGTAGTGGACCATCTTCTCGAACGTTTCCATTTCTGCGTCAGTGGATACGGTCGAACCTGCAATGGCGTCCTTCAGTCCATTGATAGCAACGATATTTCCAGCGTCTATCTCGTCGACCGGGATTCTGTCCGCGCCAACAGCGAGTGAAACCTGTTGGACCCTGTTCCTGTTGGGCATCCCGCTTATGGCCAGATCCATGCCACGTCTTATTTTTCCTGAAAACAGGCGCCCTATGGCTACCTCTCCTGCATGCGGGTCCATGATAATTTTGGTGACCATCATCGCGACCGGTCCGTTCGGGTTGCAGTTCATCATTGATTTGCCCACCTCGGAATTCAGGTCTCCATGCCATATTTGGGGCACCCTCATTTTCTGGGCGTCCAACGGGTTCGGCATGTGCTCTATGCATATGTCAAGGATGACCTCGTGGATGGGCGCTTTCTTCGCGAGCTCCTTCTGTTTTCCATCAGCGCAAAACTGGTATATATCCTTAAATGTGATTCCGGTGCGCTTCATGAAAGGGACGGATATGGCCCAATTATGGAACGCAGAACCGAAGGCAACGGTGCCGCTGGTCACGTCCAGAGCCCATTTCTGTTTCAGGTCGTCCGGGAGAAGTTTCAGTATCTTCCCATTTACTTCTGTGATGATGTTCGTAAGCCTGGTCTGCATCTGTTCAGGTGTGACTTTCAGTTCGTTGATGAGCCTGTCCACCTTGTTGATGAAAAGGATGGGCCTCACTTTCTCCTTTATGGCCTGGCGTATGACAGTTTCAGTTTGCGGCATTACTCCTTCTACAGCGCAAGCCAGTATGAAGCAGCCGTCTATGGCCCTCATGGCCCTTGTGACGTCTCCCCCGAAGTCCACGTGCCCAGGTGTGTCAATGAGATTGATGAGGTATTCCTGGCCTTTGTACATGTGCACCATTGACGCGTTTGCCGCGTTGATTGTGATGCCGCGGGCCTGTTCCTGCTCGTCATAGTCCAGCATGAGCTGCTTGCCTGCGAGCTCCTCCGACATCATGCCAGCACCTGCGATGAGATTGTCGCTGAACGTTGTCTTGCCATGGTCGATATGCGCCGCGGTACCGATGTTGCGTATCTGCTTAGGCTTGGTCATCAGCGCCTGTGCCCTCTTGATGTTGTCTTCCTTTCGTCCCATTCAAACACCTTCTGAATAATGTCAATTGCAGCAGGATTATCTGGCGGAGCCAGCCACGCGCTCGCTCTCCTCTTTCCTGGACACTGCGAAGCTGCTCATGTCTCCCTTCGCGGCCAGCATGATCTCGTTTGCTAGGCAAATCTCGATAGGTTTTGTGCTCTTGAAGGAGGCGGCCTGTGCGCCTTTGCAGATGTTGCGTATGGCTATGTCAAGTCTCCTGGACGAGCTCACGTCCACGGCTTTCGGAACCGAAACGCCTCCGTACCTCAGCCTGGTGACCTCCTCCCTCGGGGTTGTGTTCTCCAGTGCGTCTATGAAAACCTGGGCCGGGTTCTTCTTTGTCTTGGACTCGATTATTTCGAATGCTTCCATGACGACCCGGTAGGTCTTGGTTTTCTTGCCTGTGTATGCCTGTGTCCTCATCATGTTGTTGACCAGCCGCTCGACTATGTTCATCTTGCTTTTCGCGAATGGGCGATTGGCATGCCTCGCGCCGGTATGGGGCACGATGACCGGATCCAGGTTGATATACCTGGCCAGGCCGGCATCCGTGACAGTTATGTTGGAAAGGTCGTACTTGTCAAAGAGCTTCAGTTTGTCCGGCGGGACGCCAAGTATCTTCTTCGGGACCAGGGCTTTTCCGACTTCCTTCGGAGCCTCCTCCTTTGGAGGCTTTGGCTCCTCGGGGCTCACGGCTTCCTGGGGTTTTTCCGGCACTGGCTTGGGGACCTTTTCCTGGGCAGATGCCTCGGCGGGCTTATCCTGCGCGGGTTCCGGGACCTTGTCCTGGGCAGATGCCTCGGCGGGCTTCTTCTCCTCTGCGGTTTCAGGCTTCTTCTCCTCTTGTTTTTCTTCATCAGCCACAAGCTCACCTCACAGGCTTCTCCTTCCTGCCCCGGACCATCTCGTCCAGGGAAACGTTGTTGACTTTAATCACTTTGAACCTGACTCCCGGAATATCTCCGTAGGAACGCCCCATCCTTCCCCCTATGCCTTCCACAAGCACCTCGTCGTGCTCGTCTATAAAATTGATGGCTCCATCTCCGACTGCGAAGGCCGTTATCTGCCTGCCGTTCTTGATGAGCTGGACCTTGATGCATTTTCTGAGGCCGGAGTTGGGCTGCTTCGCTTCGACGGCCACTTTCTCGAGAACGATGCCCCTGGCCTGGGCTGAACCCTCCAGAGGGTCTGCCTTCTCCTTGAGCTTGAGAATGCGCTTCTTGTAATAGCGATCGTTCCATCTGAACTGCTGCCTGCTCTTTTGTAGCTTTTTTGCTGTGTACAATCCTCTTGCCAAATTAACACCTGCTCGTTTTGGGGGCGAGGGATTAAGAAATATTGTATTTATAGTTTATTACACTGTTATATATGGACGGAGTGTGCCAATCATCCGCCTACAATCCTTACCTTGCCCTTGGCCGAGAGAAGCTTGGCAAACTGACCGGGCAGCGTGACCATGTCGTCCTTCTTGAGGTTGTAGGTGTTTTTAAGGCTCACGAAAGTCGGAATGTCCTCGAGCACATGCACCACGATGGTTTCCTCCGGGACTGCCTGCATGGGTTCGGGTGATGCCTCTGTCACCGTCATCTGGACGGCTTTTTCAGGCTCAGAGGATGTTTCGGTGAGTTTTACGGGAGGCGGGCATTCCTGAGTCTCGGAGAGGTTCCTGAATGTGGACAGTGTCTCTACGAGTCTGTCATAAAGGGCCTTGTCCTTTTTCGTCAAGTTGTCCGGCTGCGCAGCGCCTACCATTCTGTCAAGGGCTGCAAGCGCAATCTTCCTTTCTCTTATTTCGTATATGTGCTGTAGCCTTTTATCGAGTTTGGTTATCTGGTCCCAGAGCATCATGCTGGCCGGGTTGTTCGGGACGAGTATCGCAGCGCAGTGCTCCTCCCTCAGCTTCTGAAGATGTTCCTCGGCCTTCGAGTAAAAGTTCACAGGCAGCTTCGTGAGTGACTTGCTCTGGCGCTCGTTCCTGTAGACATCCGAAATCTCGCTGAAACCAATTTTGTCCCCGGTCATCGGCCCGCAATCGGAATTCTGCTATTATAGTTTTCCGCGGTCATGGAAAACACAATAACCCCGTAGGCGTATTGGGTGCCGGTGAACGACTTGCAGGTTTGCCCATTGGATTTCAGGTACGGCCGGGAAGTTATGAAGCGGATTTTCGATGAGGAAAGGCGACTGCAGTGCATGCTGGATGTGGAAGCGGCCCTTGCTAAAGCCCATGCCATGGTGGGCACCATATCTAAGGCAAATGCGAAGCTGATATCAGACCGGGCCGACACCAAGCATGTGAAAATCGACAGGGTCCGCGAGATAGAGAAAACCACGAACCATGACATAATGGCCATGGTAAAAGCCCTCACCGAACAGGCCGGAGCAGCCGGCGATTATGTCCATCTGGGCGCAACCTCCAACGATATTGTCGACACGGTCACGGCCATGCAGCTGAAGGACGCCCTTCAGATAATTGAGGATGACCTCATAGTGCTCCAGAATGCGATTGCCGAACTAGCCGAGAAGCACAAGAAGACCATCATGGTCGGACGCACTCACGGCCAGTTTGCTGTCCCGCTGACATTCGGGATGAAGATGGCAGTTTATGCCAGGGAGCTGCAGCGCCACCTGGACAGGCTGAGGGAGGCAAGGCCCAGGATATGCGTGGGCAAGATGAGCGGGGCCGTTGGCACGGGAGCCGCGCTTGGCCAGCATGCGTCTGAGATACAGGCCCACGTGATGAAATCCCTGGGACTCGGTGCCGAAGAGGCCGGCCTCCAACTGGTAGGCCGCGACCGCTATGTCGAATACATGTCGCTCCTTGCGAACATATCCTGTTCGCTGGAGAAGTTTGCAGTCGAGATCAGGAACCTCCAGAGGTCAGAGATTCGCGAGGTGGCCGAGGCCTTCGACAGGGAAAGGCAGGTGGGCAGTTCCACAATGGCGCACAAGCGCAATCCCATAACCTGCGAGAACGTCTGCAGCCTGGCGAGGGTTGTGAGGAGCCTGGTTCCGCCGACATACGAGAACGTGCCGCTGTGGCATGAGCGCGACCTGACAAACTCAGCTGCCGAGAGGTTCATAATTCCCCATGCCAGCATACTGATTGATGACATGCTGGTGAAGATGAGCAGGGTGTTCACCAACCTCGAGGTGTATCCAGAGAGGATGATGGCCAATCTCGAGTCGGCCAAGGGCCTGATAATGGCCGAAGCCGTGATGATGGCCATGGTGGCCAAGGGAGTAGGGCGCCAGGACGCTCACGAGATGATGCGCCGCATTTCAATGAAAGCGGCGGACACAGGCACGCATCTCAGAGAACAGATGACCGCGGATAAAGCAGTGTCAGCACTCTTCAAACCGGAGGAAATGGACCTCATCCTGGACCCGAAGAACTACACCGGCGAGGCCGAGAAAATCGTCGAAAGGACACTCAAGGATGTGCGCTAGGCCAAGGCGCCCAATGCGGACTTGGCCTTCTCAATCATCTTCGCGCTTTTTATTTCGGTGAAAATCCTCAGCGCGCGCTCCAGAAATTTTCTGGCCCTTGCCCGGTCCCCTTTCTTGGTCAGCATAATGCCGCACTCATAGCATGCATCCGCAAGCCTGTAGGGCATGGCCAGGTCCTCCCTCAGCTTGATGGTTTTCTGGAAGTAGGCAAGGGACCGCTCAAAGTCCTCCTTCAGCTCGTAGGCTATGGCGAAGGACATGTAGGCGCCAGACATCCCGAGTTTATCGTTCATCTTCATGAACGTGTCCAGCGACCTCTCGCAGTACCTGATGGACCTCTCGAAGTCTCCGAGTTTGGCATAATCCTCGCCCGCATTGAACATGGCCCAGGCATGCATCAGCACATAGTTGGCCTTCTCCGAGACCCCGATGCATCTCTCGTAGTACTTGACGGAATCCGTGTAATTCTCCATCCTGGCATAGGCGACCCCTATGTTGTTCAGCACAGTGGCCACGCTGTTCAGGTTCCCAGCCTTTTCGAAATATCCCAGGCTCTGTTTTGCATAATCAATGCCTTTCTCGTATTCTCCCTTCTCGTCATACACATTTGCCATGGCCATGTATACCTGTGCGATCGCGTCGTCGTCCCTGATGCTCCTGGCCTTCCTGAGCGCATCCTTGAGGAATCCCAGGGCTATGTCATATGACCCCTTGCGCCAGCACCCGTTGCCCATGCTCCGGAGCGACTCGACAATCTCCTTGTCGTTCTTCAGGTTCTGGGCAATGATGAGGCTCTCTCCGAAATGCTCCTCGGCCGCCCTGTATTCCCCATTCCTCAGGGCCAGGTTTCCCAGGGCCCTGTGGACTTTCGCGGCCTTTTCCCTGTCCTTCAGTCCGTCGGCCAGGCTCAGGGCGTCATTGTAATCGTTTGCCGCCATCTCCCACTCCCCGGCATTCATCCTGGTCGAGGCCAGGTGAATAAGGTCTTCCAGCTTTTGCGGTGAATCTGTCTGTGAATCGACTATGCCGTCCAGATCCTTGAGTCTGAGGATTTTCCCATAAACGTTCTTGGCCTTCTCTGTTCCGAAAAGCATCATCGAAGCCGAGAGAGAGTCTGCGAGCCTGGGCAGGTCGGATGTCTGGATGTCGTGAAAGTCAATGCCCAGGTCCTTGCAGTGCTTCTTTATGACGAACTTGCCCATGTCTCCGAGTTCGGAGACCATGATGTCAGTGAGGCTTTCTGAAAGCGATGCAGGCATTTCTCTCCCATTTCTGCATATCGGGAAGCACAATATATAAATTTGGTAGGCAGGTAAGGATGAGGGAAATGTTCCCTTATATGCGGACATAGCGCAAAACAGACTCCATTTTTATATGCTTTTAATCGCTAGTTTTGCGATACGGGCTAATTTCCTAAGTTCATATACTCAACAATTCGGAAATTGGCCCTATACCGAGCTGATGCTGCTAAAAGTTTATATCCAATACGCATTTCACCGCTTCAGATATCATGGGCCTATAGATCAGCTCGGTAGATCGCCTGCTTTGCATGGCTTGGGTGATGTGTTCGCCCAGACCCAAACCAGCAGGAGGCCACGGGTTCAAACCGAAGACGAACGGCACACAATCGCTTTATCGTTCGTCGAGGCACGGACGAGAAAGGGTTGAAAGCAACTGCGAGCATTTCTCGTCCAGTGTCCGAAACGAGCTTGTCTCGTTGAGGATTTGCCTCAGCTTCGTTGGAAATCCCGTTGGGTCCATTTTTCTTTCTCTATTTATTCTCACAACAATGAAAAATGGTAAGCCGAATCGCCAATCACATTTACAACGCGATTCGGCGCAACCGACGAACTAGCGACCATTCGTTACATCTAGCAGAGTCTGTTCGTCGTTCATACTGTTACGTTTCTCTCATCCTTGGCTGGCTTGGGTTAACCGAAAACTTATGTACCGGATAACATATGGCAGCACCATGAAACTCTTCGGCTCGTCCGGCATTCGGGGCAAGTTCGGGGACCTCATCACGCCGGAATTCATGTGCGGGGTCGGACAGGCGGTGGGCGCCCAGTACGGTTCTGTCGTGGTCGGGTGGGACACGAGGACCACAAGCCCCCTTCTTGCCAGGGCAGCCCTTGCCGGCCTGGCCTCGGCAGGCAGTAATGCTTGTTCAGCCGGCATGGTTTCCACGCCGACACTGGCCAATGCAACAGGCGAATTCAAGGCCGGCATGATGATAACGGCATCGCACAATCCCCCCTCTGACAATGGCGTCAAGCTCTGGAACCCTGACGGCTCCTCCTTCGGGCAGGAACCGATGGAGAAAATCGAGAAGATGGTCCTCGGCGAGAGAATCAAGCCTGCCCCATGGGACGGCGTGGGCGAGCTTAGTTCCATCGACTGGGCCATCGACCGCCATATGGACATGATTACCGGGCGAATTGGCCCCCTGAAAGCCAAGGTCGTATTGGACTGCGGGAACGGCGCCGCATCGACAATAACGCCCCACCTGCTGCGCAGGCTTGGTTGCGAGGTCATAATCCTGAACGCGGAACCGGATGGTTCCTTCCCTGGCAGGGGCTCCGAGCCCACCGAGGAGAACACACGCCCCCTTGCCAAACGCGTTGTGGATTCGGGCGCGGTCATTGGCCTGGCCCATGACGGCGACGCCGACAGGGTGGTGGCCGTGGACGAGAAGGGGAATTACGCGGGCGGCGACACGCTGCTGCCCCTGCTCTGCAAGCTTGAGGGCAAGTCAAAGGTTGTGGTCCCGGTCAACGCAAGCATGGCTGTAGACAGGTTCGTCGGGAAGGTCCAGGTTATCAGGTGCCGTGTCGGCGATGTCTACCTCTCCGAGAAAATCAAGGAGACCGGGGCTGACTTCGGCGGCGAACCATCCGGGACATGGGTGTTCCCCAAGGTTTCATATTGCCCGGACGGGATATACGCAGCTGCGAGGTTGGTCCAGATAGCATCCGAGAAACCCCTTTCGGAGAGGCTGGCAGAACTGCCCAGATTCATCACTGTCAGGAAGAGGCTGGACATGCCTCCCAATCTGCGGGAGAAGGCAATGTCCCGGGTGTCAGATGCCCTGAAGGCGCTGAGCCCAGTTGAAACATCCGACCTGGACGGCATGAGGGCAGTATTCTCGGATGGATGGGTGCTGTTCCGTCCATCCGGCACCGAACCGAAACTGAAGATAGTTGTGGAAGCCGAATCCAAGAAGGCTGCGGACAGGCTGCTCAAGACCGCATTGAGGATAGGAAAGGAGGCCCTCGAATGAAGGTGTTCATCATGGCTGCGGGTGACGGAACCCGCATGAGACCGCTGACTGCCAACATGCCGAAATCATTGCTGCCAGTGGCCGGGAAACCGCTGATACAGCATATGCTTGAGACCCTGAAATCATGCAGGCTGAAGGACATAACCATCCTTGTCAACCCTGGCCGGCGCTACATTGACCAGGAGTTCGGGGACGGGTCTGAACTGGGCCTCGAGCTTTCCTATGTCGTGCAAAGGAAGCCGCTGGGCACGGCGAATGCGGTCGGCACTGCCAAGCTGGTCCTTGACGAGCCTTTTCTCTGCCTCAACGGCGATGTCATTGTCAACAAGCCAACTGTCTCCGGGATAATGGCGGATTTCAAGAAGAACGGTTCGACAGTGGTAACCGGTGTCGCGGTCGAGAACCCCTCTGAATACGGGATACTCGACGTCAGGAACGGCAAGCTGAAACGCATGGTGGAGAAGTCGAAAAACCCGCCAGGCAATCTTGCTAACGCAGGCGTTTACATATTCACACCGGAGATATTCCAATGGATTGACAGGACAGAGAAATCGGTGCGCGGGGAATTCGAGATAACGGATTCGCTGACCATGATGGCCTCGTCGGCCGAGGTCAGGGTGCATGAATTCCAGGGCGAGTGGGTGGACGTTGGCCGCCCCTGGGACCTTCTCAGGGCCAACAGGCTTTTCATGGAAGGGCTCAGACCCAAAATCGAGGGGGAGGTTCAATCCAACGCAACCATCGAAGGCCCGGTGGTCCTCGGCAGCGGGAGCCGCATACTCAACGGTGCGTATATAGTCGGGCCGGCTATAATCGGCCAGGACACAGAGATAGGGCCAAACTGCTATATCCGGCCCTCGACGTACATAGGCAGCGGCTGCAAGGTCGGCAATGCGACAGAGGTCAAGAATTCCATACTGATGGACGGCGCCAAGGCCCCGCATCACAATTACGTGGGCGACAGCGTGCTGGGTAGGGAGACCAACCTGGGCTCGGGGACCAAGGTGGCGAACCTGCGCCTGGACGGCCGGAACATCCGCGTCAGCCTCAGGGGAAAGATGGTTGACACCGGTCTCAGGAAGCTCGGCGTTATCACCGGAGACAATGTCAAGATAGGCGTCAACACGAGCATCCAGCCCGGCACAATAATTTCAGAAGACTGCTTGATAGGGGCGGGCACTACGGTTGGCGGCACAGTTGAGCCGGGAACCAAGGTCTACTGAAGGAAGGTCAGCGAAGGATTTTTAATGACCGTTGGGTTGTCTGTCCCTGGTGATTGCATGGCAAAAGGCTTCGTGCTTGTTAATATCGAGCCAGGAAAGGAATTGGAAGCTCTGCGCGGCTTCAAGAAGGTGAAGGGCGTGAAAGAGGTCACTCCGCTTCTGGGGGACATAGACTTCCTGCTGCTGGTCGAGGCAGATAACCCGAACGAAATTGCCAACATAGTAATCAATAAAATCCGCAGGGTTATTGGCGTCGTCAGCACCAAGACCCTCATGGAGGACGAGTTCCTCAAGCATTTCGAGGACCTCTGCTGAGCGTGACAACATGAAACTTATACTTTTGGGACCGCCTGGGGCAGGAAAAGGAACGCAGGCTCAATTCCTCGTCGAGAAGTACGGCATACCGCAGATAAGCACCGGCGACCTTCTGAGAAAGGCGGTCGCGGAGGGCACAGAGCTCGGCAAGATAGCCAAGAGCTACATGGACGCGGGAAAGCTGGGCCCGGACGACCTTATCCTGGCATTGGTCAAGGAGCGTATCGAGAAGGATGACTGCAAGAAAGGTTACATCCTGGACGGATACCCGCGCAACCTGGCACAGGCTGAGGCCATGGAAAAGCTTGCCAAGGTCGATGCCGTGATAAACCTGGTAGTGCCGATGAAGGAGCTGGTGAACAGGCTCACGTCGAGGAGGACATGCAGAAAGTGCAACGCCGTGTACAACCTGACGGCCAGGCCCCCCAAGGTCGCCGGGAAGTGCGATGCCTGCGGCGGGGAGCTGTACCAGAGGGACGATGACAACGAGAAGACTGTCGGCAAGCGCCTTGACACATACACAGCCCAGACAGAGCCCCTGATTAAGCATTATAAAAAGAAAAGGCTTCTCAGGGATATCGACGCCACCCACGGGATGGAGAGCACCCTGGCCAGCATAGTTAACGTAATAGACTCTCTATGAAACTCAAGGGCTCTATAGTCATTGCCTTCTCCGGCAGAAAATACTTAATGGTCAGGCACAGGGACCGCGCATGGGAATTCCCAGGTGGCCGGTCAGAGGGGCGCGAGACACCTGCCGAGACTGCAAGGCGGGAGTTCGCCGAAGAAACAGGGCTCGTTGGCACGAGGTGGAACAACCATGGAATCGCCGAACTGGAGAATGGCTGTCTGGCCCTTTTCTCGTGCAATGTGTCAGGCCGCCCCGTTCCGGCGTCGGAAGAGATAGCAGAAGCCGGATACTTCACGGCGCCGCCCATCAACCTCTCGTTCTCCAGGCCCGAATACTTTTCCCTCCTTCAAATGGCGGGACATCGGTCAAAGAAAAAAACAGATTACGATGTCGCCTCAAGGGATTTTGACAATCTCAGGGGCAGAACTGTCACGAATCGGATATGGACAGATTCGATAACTAGGTTGGGCCACATAGAAAGGAAATCAAAGGTTCTGGACATCGGTTGCGGAACAGGCCGCCACACACTCGGTTTGAGGGACGAATGCGGTGCTGAGATATGCGGCCTTGACTATTCCGGAGGCATGCTCTCGCAGGCCAATTCGAAGTTCAGGGGCTGCTGGCTGAGGGCCGACGCAGTATGTCTTCCGGTTGCTTCGCGCACCTTTGACCGAGCGCTGCTCATACTGGTCCTCCAGCATGTGGACGACGAGCCAAAGGCCATTGCCGAAGCCCACCGCATACTGAAACCCGGTGGGCGGCTGCTCTTGGCCACGGTTTCGCATTCTCGCATAAGGCACCATGTGACAAGGTTGTTCCCGGGACTCGCCAGGATAGACCTGGACAGGTTCATGGCAGTGCCTGAATTGAAATGGCATCTGGAGAACCAGGGATTCCGCAGAATATCCTCCAAGATCATGAGAACACCCAAGAGAACGGAGGCAGTCGAGGATTTGCTGGAGAGGTTCAGGCGAAGGTACATCTCCACCCTTGCCCTTGTTCCGGAGAAGGATTTCGGGAAAAACCTGGCGCTCTTCGAAAGACGCCTCAGAAAGGTTTATGGGGGCGAAGTGGAGACAGACGTAGAAATCACATTCGTATCCGCGTACAAGCCCTAGACTTCCGGATAATCCCGCTTCCTGAGGTAGCGGATTCCCCCGTGTTCCTCGTAGCCGACCTCCTTGAATAGCCTCAGGGATGCGTCGTGGCCGTCTTCTATGAGGACTGCGAATATTGCCAGCCCTTTTGCCCTCAGCCGCCTCTCCATCTCTATGACTAGAGCTTTTCCGAACCCCTTGCCCTGATGCTTCGGAAGCACGGCCAGCCTGTTGAGCCACCCTTTTCTGCTCTCATAAGTCCCGATGACAACGCCGACAAGGAGGCCAGCTTCGAAGCAGCCCAACCACATATCAGGGTCCAAGGCCATCTGCCTCCCGACCTCTGCGCGGCTGTCCCGGCCCTTCGGCCTGTACTGAAGCCCGGCCTTTTCCCATACACCAATTACTGAATCATAATCAGCCGGACATAGCGTCCTGAGTTCCAGGCTCTCACTCCCAGTCCAGGATGTACTCGTCGTAGGGATCTCCTTTTATCTGATTTTTGACCCTCTTCACGGTTCCCTTGGTCCTAGTAATTTCGAGCATGCCCTCGAAGGCGCCTTCCCAGGCAATGCCAGATTCCTCAATGAAATTGCAGTCTTTCATGATGACGACCGCCCTCTTGCCGAACTCGTCGCTGAGAATCGAAACTTCACCGAAATTAAACGTGTCCGCATAATTGTCCTTCGCCCGCTTGAGCAGGTGCTTGATGTTGACAAACCTGACAAGATAAGCGAGGCTGCCTAGATTCTTCACGGTAAAATTGCCGCTTTTCCTGATATATTCCAGACCCCTGGAGCCTATCCATTTCATTATTTTCTCGTCGTTTGTGAGCGGGTACATAGTGTCCGGCTTAATATTCTCAGGGTTTACTCCGGTGTCGGAAAGGCATTGCTCAAGGGCTTTCTGGCCCCATTCGTATTTGATGTAGTTAAGGTATCCTAGGAGCACTCCTCCTTTCAGCTTGCGCTCTGTCATCCATGTGTCTCCGTTCGCGACTGCTCTTACTTTCTCTTTCTGAAGAACAGGGCCATACTCATGACAATGATTGAAATTGCCAACAGAGCCAGCAGATAGATGTTGCCCGAGCCGCTCGGGGTTGCCGCAACGTTCTCCTGTACAGGTTCATTTTGAACATCCTGCACAGGCGCTAGTGTCGTAGCTTCCTCGGGGATATTTGTGGTGTCCGATTCTGGCGTCAGTGCCGCCTGCTCCGCTGTATCAGGAATATCAGGGTCGACAACAGAGGGCGAGGGCTGGGCTGCGGGCACCGCGGTGATTGTTCCGTCGCCCGGGTCCGCCACCGGTTCCACGACAGGCTCTTCAACGACCTCTATTGGGTCTATTACGATACCTGTAGTCGTGTACTGGCGTTTCAGCGGGTAACTGTCCTGGGAATCCGCGTCTATAATGTACGGGTTGTCAATCATTCCGTCAGCGCCAGGTATGTTCTGCAGCGGTCCGTTGAAACTGTCGGGTCCACTGAAGCCGCTCCAGTAATTGCCTCCTGTCGGGTAGCCGCCGTCCCACATATTCATGTCGCCGTTGTCGATTGCATGGATTCCGTTGTTCACGAAGTTATTGTGGAATATCTGGTTTCCCTCAGTGTTCCAAAGCAGCACACCGACTTCGTTGTTATGCACCTGGTTGCTCTCGATTACATTGCCGAAAGAGATATGTATGTTGTCCACGAAGTGATTGTTATTGAGGCCGCCTGTTCCGGCCGTGAAGCTGAAGCCTCCGTAAGTCATGTCAATTTCTCCCGCCCAAGCAAGCAGAGGGTGGTTCATGTCATCGACGTACACAGTAATGCCTTCATTCGTGGCTATTACTCTCGCGTGATGCCAGGCATTGTCTTCGCTTCTCAGGTCGTTTAACGATGCCAGATGGTTCCAAACATTGTCTTGAGTGATAGCTATATGGTTGGCGCTTGTGTCCCATCCGCCGTTCTGGAAGTTATCAAACTCGACTGAATACCCAAGGGCTGTCCCGTCAGCGTCGACGCATCCGAAGTAACCGCCACCAACCGGCGTGTAGGCTTCCTTGAAGAAGTTCATGGCAAACCCGTCAGCGCCATTTAAATCATATGGCATGAGAATACCCACGTCAAAGCCCCACACTCCGGGCCATCCGAGATTGCCTATATCGTCCCAGATTCCATATCCGTTGTATGTGATATAGTTTGCACGGGGGGTCGGCCCGGTGTTGGACTCGTCGAAACCGCAAGGGAAATCTCCTCCTACTGTGCCCATGAAGTTTATTCCGATTACGACGCTTCCAGTGTCAGGAATGGCATAATCCGGAATGTCAATGGTATCCCAACCGGTGCCTGAACTGGTGCCGCTGAACACGGTATTCACGCCGCCTGTATAGACATCTCCATAAGCCGGCAGCGATGTTTCGATCCATACGTCATAATTCACTACATAGAAAGCGTCGGCATCCGAGCCTATGGATACATACAGCTCACTGATGTCATTCGCCCTGTAGGCAGCCAATTCGGTATCTGTCAGCTCGATGGCCATCGTTATGTCTCCGCCGCCTACCAGGCCTAAGTGGTTCTCAGTGTAACCGTCATTGTAGCCAACCCAATCGGTTCCGGTCTGGCCGGCCAGGTAATCGAATTCGGCGACGAAGGCGGTCTGTATGGGCTGGTTGTACAATATCTGACCGACCAGACCATTGCTATTCTGGGTGAGCCTGGCGTAGCCTCCTGTCCTGAGGGCGTTGCCTGAATACGTCCACGCGCCGGTGTCGACAGAGAAGTCGTCCTGGAATAGCGCTGATGAAGAGCCCTGCACCATGATGCCGGGACCGGTCGAATCCGGTATGGAATAGTGAATCCTTCCGTTCCATGTCCTCATAGTGAAAATCGCGGGTCCGAAGGGATAGCCTATCCCGCAGCCGGACTGGAACTGAAGCGTGCCGTCATCAAAAGTGGTTACGGCCATTGTGTATTCCAGGCCAACTCCAGGGGTTCCGGTGATGTATAGGCCATAAGTCTGTCCGCTTGTGAGTGCGAGATCGCCTATCGGAACGTATGTGGGGTTGTCATCCCCTTGGGCCGTGACAACCGTGCTTCCCAGGAATGTCCATGCAGCCGGGTTGAATTCAGATCCAAGGTAGGTGCCAGATTTGTAGTAGATTTCAACCGTTTCATCAGTTAGCGAATCGATGTTGCAGTCGAACCCTGTGATTAGAATATCCTGGCTCGGCGTAAGGTCGAACATGTTGCCGTCCCAGCCGGCATTTGATGCGAACATGGTCTCCAGACTCTCTGAGATTAATGCTCCGCCGGCATTGTCCGATATCTCGTTGTCGTGGATGTAGTTCAAACCCGAATCCTGGAGGGATATGCCGCGGCCACAGTTCTGGATTATGTTATCACCGATGTCGCAACCTGAGGCCGAGGTCAGGAGTATTCCGACCGGGCCGTTCTGTATAGTGAAGCCGTCGATGCTGACCCCGTCCGCCTGTACATCGAACACTGCATTCCCGCCACTGGAGACTCCGACATCTATCCCCCATACTCCGGGGAATCCAAATGAACCAATATCACTCCAACTGCCATAACCGTTAAAGGTACAATAGTTCGCGCGGGGCGTGGGGACTGCAATCGATTGGTCCAAGCCGCACGGCCATTCCGAACTGCCCCAGAAGGTGAAGCCAATGAACACGCTTCCCGTAGAGGGGATTGCATAATCCGGAATGTCGATGGTGTCCCAGCCGGTGCCGGAACTGGTGCCGCTGTAGACGACATTGACTCCGCCCGTGTAGACATCGCCATAGGCGGGCAAGAAGTTTTGTATCCACACGTCATAGTTGGCAATGAAGAATCCGTAGTCGTCAGAACCGACGGACACGACCAATTCATTGATAGAGCCCGATCTATACCCGGCCAACTCAATGTCAGTCAGTTCAATGGCCATGGTGATATCCCCGCCACCTATACCAATAGAATTCTCGGTGTAGCCATCATTGTAACCAAGCCAGTTGGTTGTAACGCCGCTACCGGCCTCACTTCCGTCGACTATCGTTGTATCCCTGTCCAGGCCATGGATTGTCAGAGGCTTGTCCACGATTACGTATTCCTCATAGATGCTTGGGTTTGCCCAGAGCGTCTCTCCGGGGTTGGCCGCGTCAACTGCCGGCTGTATGTCCATGTACCAGATGTCCTGGTCAATGTTGTGCACCCTGCCCACATTGGTTGTCAGGGTAATAGTTTCGGAAACCCAGGGATCAAGGATGGATGTGACGGTAATGGTTACGGTGTCGCTCAATCCGGCTGCGTCTGCCGGGACGTGTACAAGCACTTTGAATGATCCGGTATTCAGAGGGCCATCCGGTCCCAGAGGGCCGACATTCTGTGTGTAAACCCCCACATTATCATAAGAGCCGGCTGAATTGCCCCAACTGTAGAGGCCGACTGCACCGCTGTCATGGGAATTGTCAGTCACGTCGAATATCAGATTGCCGTCGATATACACCTGAATGCTGTCGCTGACAAGCCTCATCTCAACATTGTACCACTGCCCTGTTGTGTAGGGGACATTGTCTGAGGCCAGAACCTGCCAGGCACCATCAACGCACACGTCCAGGACGCGGCGCTGGAAACCGGGCTTTGTGAAGTCCTTGTCCCAGGTGTCGGCTTGCTGGCTCCAGTGGAATCTGTAATAGTTGTCTGAATTGGTGTATCTTGCCATCAGGCCGATGCCGTCGTTATCCGTTGACATCATGTCCGCACTGAGTGTATAATCCGTCCAGGACTTTTCACCGTTCCAGATGAACGTCCCGGGCAGCCATTGGCCAGGGTAGGCATAAATATTTCCTGTTTGCCTCAGGACGCCCGCAGCATTCACAAACCAGTTGCTCGGTGTATTGAGAGTGCCCTCATCAACGATGTTCCAGCCGTCCATGTTCAGGTCGCTGAAATCGTCTTCCAAGGCAGGAATCAGGACTTCGGTGGGCCATGTGTTGCCTTGGACAGATATCGTGTACTCGTCACAGTGTCTTGCCAGATTCTCAATTGAAACATCGTACACTTTGTCCTCTCCTGGTCCAGCGTAATCAATCGATTCTAGTGTTCCGGAAAGATAGAAATTGTCTATGTTCCATCCGCAGTATGTGACAGAGCCGTCGGTCGGCCCCATGTCAAACCTGATGTACACCGTGGCTTCGTCATCGGCCCAGGTCGATATATCATAATTCATGTGGAACCACGCGCCATCGGTGAATGAACTGCCAGTATGGCTCCAGACTTGGTTCCAAGTGACTGCGTCGTCACTCACGTAAACATACGCATGGTCAAATGTTGCGCTTTCGACTCCCAGCCATCTGTGGAACTCCAGGGTCACGTCAGTATAGTCAGCGCAGTTGATGGCAGGCGAGTAAATGTAATTGGATTCGGCGGGTAAACCATTCTCATATTCACCTGGATATGTTCCAAGGCCTGTGAGGTCGTTGCCGATTGAGTATGTGCCTGCAAATGCTCCTATCGGGTCAGGTGGCGTGCCCAATCCAGCGGGCGTGCCAATCTCCCAGTCATTGCTTCCCCCGACTCTGGTCCAGTCCGAGAAGTCGCCGTCCTCGAAATCATCGAGCATTATAGTTTCAGTAGTGACGATGATCTGCCCAGTGAGGCGGACATTGTCGATATTCCATCCGCAGTATGTGACTGAGCTGTCAGTCGGCCCCATGTCAAACCTGATGTACACGGTGGCTTGGTCATCGGCGAGTGAAGGTATGTCGTAGCTCGTGAAGGTCCATGCCGGATCCGTGAAACTACTGCCGGTGTGGCTCCAGACCTGACTCCATGTCACGCCGTCGATGCTCACATAGATGAAAGCATGGTCCCATACCGAGTTCTCGATTCCCAGCCATCTGTAGAACTCCAGTGTCAGGTGGGAATAGCCTTGGCAGTTAATCACCGGGGTGTATATGTAATTCTGATCGGCTGGGACATTGTTCTCGTATCTGCCATTGCCGAATAAGTCGTTGCCTATCGAATAGGTGCCGCTGTAGGCTCCTACCGGATCACCGTTCAGTCCGGGTGGCGTGCCGATCTGCCAGTCATTGCTAGCCCCGACGCTGGTCCAGTCCGAGAAGTCGCCGTCTTCGAAATTATCAGACATGAGTGTATATGTGGGCGCGGGAGGTGTGAATTGCTGCAACTCGAAATTGCTCTCAGGTGCACCGATGAACACATTGTCTATATGCCAGTAATCGGCATTGTCATCGCCGGCGGCCTCCCTGAACCTGAGCTGGAACCTCGGGTTAAGGGCATCCTCCGGAAGTATCCATAACGGTGTGAGCACCTCTCCCGGAGTTCCATCCCCGGGGAATGTTCCGAGGACATGCCACTCCGCCCATTGGAGGTTGCCGTCGGAGTACTCTACGATGAGGTCTTCTCCACTCTCTGGATTGTCGCTGCCAAACGCCACATCACCTCTCCGAATGACGCAGCTTGCTATTCCGTAGGGCATCTCCATGTTGATCTTGCATGTCGTGGCCGTTTCGCCGGCGCCCAAATACATGGAGTATGTGCCCGTGTATGGAGTTCCGTCCCATGTGCCTACGGACATGTCCTCCGTCCTTGTCCAGGTGTCATATACCCAACCCAGAACAGGGTCGTTGTACAGGCCGAATACTCCCATGTTGCCGGCCAGCTCGAAATCGTCATAGAATGGCGCAGGCATGGAGAGTCTGGTCCATATCTCCACCTCTCTTACGACAGTGCCCTCGTTGTCCGATGTGATGTAAATCCTAGCCTGGTCGAATGCCCCGATATCGTCCGTCGGGACGAAGACCTTTATCACGTATTCCTTGGTCTCGCCCGGCTGGACAGGGCCCCACCACCATGTCTCGGAGCCGTCGTCAATGCCATTGTAAATGCCCTGCGGCCTCAGGTCCACGGTAAAGAACTTGGTCCACCAGTCAGCGTCGTAAGCCGGATTTCCTGTATCCTCGTAGAACATGGGCAGGTAAACGTCGGGCATCGTACCCTCGTTGGTTATCTGGACCCTGTGCTCAACCCATTCGCCTTCCCAGCCGAAATGGGTCTGGGTGTCCGGAATGACGTCGAACCAATATTCTGGTTCTCCGTTCGTGCGGATGATTGCGTCGTCCCACGTGTAGAAATAGTCTTGGCATGTGGCCACAATGGTCGCAACGTCAAAGGAACCCGGGGGAAGGCCCATCGGTATGTCGACCCTGGCAATAAAGTTCATGCTGCTGCCAGGAGGGATCGGCCCGATTGAAGTGATGGGTCCGGTCGGAACTATCGGGACCGAGGATGTCACTTCTATATCGTCCAGTCCGAAGCTCTCCCCGTCATTGCCGATATACTGCCATACGAGATGTATATTTTGACCGGCATACGCCGACAGGTCTATAGTGATGAGATGGAAGTCGAAAGTGCCCCAGGATTCATCTGCAATGAGGTTCCATAGAGTATCCGTATAGGCGCCGCCTGCCTCTGCTGCATACAGTATCATCGTGGCGCCGGGGAAATTTGTATCGCTTTGGGCCCAGAACTCAAGGATCGTGTTGACACCGCTGCCTGGGATTGCCATGTTGGGGCTGATCAGCCATTCGTCTTGGTCCGCCATCTGATAATTGACCCATCCGCCATAGGCGCCAGCGTGGACATACATCGGGTAGGTTGCAGCGTCGAGAGTCCTCCAGTGTTGGGTCGACGATACTCCGTCTATCACCGACCACCCAACCGGGGGCATCACTCCGCCCTCAAATCCCTCGGTGAGTAATGTTGTCGCTTCGCCCACGGGTCCGTAGAAAGTGACTGGCCATGCATTGCCGACAGCAGTCAGGTCATAGGTCTCAGGCCATACGCCGGTGTTGGTGACGGTCAACAGATGGTCGACATAATGGCCAGTTGAGCCCGTGTGCTCCTGGTAGTCCGGGAGAAGCATAACACCATATGGTGAGTCTGAGAAGGTCTGAACCTGGCCGGAGTCCGTTGTCCAAACCGGGTCGCCCTGCGAGGTGACAATCACCGTGGCCAAGTCCGAACTGGCCGGCGGCGCCAGGGCAGGTATGTCCACCCTGACGATGAAGTTGTAGGTCGCCCCAGGCGCAATGAAAGGCGTCTGGAATATCTGCGTCGTACCTGCCATGTTCCAGAACGTTGTCGGCCATACATTCCCGACGACTGAGATGTCGTACCTGTCGGTCCATACTCCTGTGTTCTGAACTGTCATTGTGTAATCGTAGGATGTGCTCACATATCCTGTGCCTGTCTGGAAGTCTGGAGTTAAATCCACGCCGAACGGGTTAAGTGCAATCGTTGTGACCCAGGCGCGGTCCCATGTGAATCCCGGGTTGTTCTGCGATATGGCCATTAACTGGGTAAAGGCCAATGTTCCATCTGCAGTTCCGTATGGGATGTGGACCCTTGCGATGATGTTCCTGCTGCCGTGCGCCGGCACTGTGCCGGTCGAGGTTATCGGGGATGTGCCTGCCGCGTTCCAAAAGGTGACAGGCCATGGGTTACCGATTGCCAAGAGGTCGTAGGAGTCGGGGAGCGACCCTAAGTTATCTACTGTCAGCAAATAATCGACATCTGCGGACCAGTAGTCTGATTGTGTTTGGTAATCCGGTGACAGGTCTACAGCGTAGGGGCCCACATATGCATCATCGACATACCAGCCAGGATAATCGTTAGCGCCCGCATCAAGCGTGTCGAACCAGAAACCGAGCCTGATGATTTGTCCGCAATATGGCGTCAGGTCAATAGTTCGGTGAATCCAGGTGTCCCATGTGTCATACGGGAGCTGTTGGATATCGAACCAACCGCTGCCTGCATTGTACTGGATCCATCTTTGGTCCCAAGGAGAGCCTTCTGTATCAAACCATTCCACGAAGCTAAACACTGCTTCGGAGACTCCAGTCAAATCAATCGGCGGGGTTTCGAGTCGTCCAAATGTCCGGAAGCCTGTGTCGTAGTCGCCTGTCGCATCCTGGCCATACCACCAGCTGTGAGTCGGGCTGTAGCTGTTCGGGTAGGGGCTTGTGAGGTCGTCCACAAGATGCCAGAGCCCGTCAGTGTCCCAGGGGGCTGTGCTAGACTCCATGTCGTCGGACCAGGGGAAGGTGTTGGGCCATATTGTCTCGACCTGGGCGGTGTTGGATGCTAAAGGAACACCAATAACTTCCACGTCATCAATCTCCCACGAATAATCGTAATTTGCATTTCCATATAAGAACTCCACGATGACCGAAGGATTTCCGACATACGCTGTCAGGTCCAGGGATATATGCACACCCCAGAGGTCGGTTGTATAATGGGCAATCACGTCCCAGGTGGCGCCTCCATCCGTCGATACCCTGACATCGCCATACTCGTTGCCACTCCATATATAGTAATCCATGCCGAATTCCAGCTGAGCACTGGAGTACCCTCCAAGGCTGAAGCTGGGGGTCCGCAATCCGGTGTTCATTACACTGCCCATACCTGCGGCATCGCTGTCCGCATCCGCGCAGAAGCCCGTGCCCGCCCAATTTGGAGTGCCATAATAATCGTTCCTTTGCCACACATGGGTGCCACCGTAATTGATGACCGACCACCCTGCAGGTGGGAACGCACCCTCGAATTGCTCCAGAGGTAATGGTTGGACTGGTGTGGCCGTGATGTCCGCGACATCGAAGTCACCGGGTACTGCTCCCGGGGGCACGGTCACTCTTGCGATGAAGGGCATACTGCCTCCGGGCGGAACCGGCCCAAGGGCGGACGTTGTGGCCGTGACGGTTATGTCGTCGAGAGAGAGCTGGGCTCCGTCCGTGCCCGCGTATTGGAAGCCTATCTGGACGTTATCCAAGCCATCGTACGCGGACAAGTCGAGCGGAGTGCCCATGCTTGTGTCATACCATACCCAGTCAGAGAAAGCTCCCATAGAATCCTCGTTCCATAGCAGGGTCGAGGTTCCCCAGCTGTCCGTCGAAATATACACGTTCAGGTCATAGTTGTCGAACGGGCTGACTCCCCAATTGTAGCTCATCAGCCACCAGAAGGACAGCTGTGTGTTTGTGCTCGCCCTCAGGTCCAACGGCGGCGTGATGAGCCATTCATCCTGTGGGTTCAGGGCTGGATCGTAGTAGCATGTGGCGCTGTATGTTCCAGTATGGACGGACAATGTCTCCTGGTGCCATGTCTCTGCCACATTGTTCTGGATGAATGTCCATCCTGCGGGTGGGAAGGCGCCTTCGAAGCCCTCGCTTAGGAGAAGCGCCGTGGATGATGTCATAACCCTAACATTGTCTAACTCAAAGAATGCCGGTCCACTGTATAATTCTGGCACCCACCAGTCCAAGTTGATGAAGACTGTTGTACCGGCATAGGGCGTGAGGTCTACGGTGCCGTGCATGATGCCTGTGTCGCTGTTGTACGTAGCCGCCTCGGCCGTGAATATTTGATTAGAGGCCAAAGGCACACCGCCACCGGCTGGTTCGATGTTGACCGAGAAAGTCCTGCCGTAAGCTGACGGTCCCACCTCATATAACAGGTCCCAAGCCGCACGGTAATCGAATGTGAGCAAGGTTTCCCCGATTGCTGGTGCGGCGTAGTCCTGTCCAGCCATTATATGGCCCGGTCCATCGCCGTCCCAACCGGTTTGCAGGGAGAATGCTCCGTCTGTTGGCGCGCTGTCGAAGAAGGTTCCCCACGGGTCATTGCCAGCCCCCGAGACCTGCAGGGGGGAGAATGGAGTAGCCAGGTCGGAAGTTAACCATCCAGTGAAGTCCCCGGTCTCGAAGCTCGGATTCTGCATCTGCGATGCTGACGGACCAAGGTAAATAAAATCAGTGGGCCATGCATTGTTTGCTGCTGAGAGGTCGAAAACTTCCGTGGTCGGGCCATTGTTTGTAAGCGTGAGAGAGTAATCCACCTGCTCTCCATTGAAGGAGCAATATTTGTACTGGTATGCCGGGGATATCTCATAGAGGAATGAACCCGTGATTTCACCGAAGGCGACGTTGTCAGCACCCTCGGCTCCTGATCCTGTATCTGATATTACAATACTGGCAATGTAGTCCGAGTCAGAAAACACTCCCCAGAAGTCCCCGGCATTGGATGCCGTGGCAGTGGTCGTGCCCAGGGAAACGCTGCCGGGTCCGAAAACTTCAATGTTGACGGTGCCGCTTCCCACATAACTCACCAGGTCCATCCCGACCGCGTTCACATTGTCCGTGAACACTATTTCGAAAGAGTTAACAAAATAATTCGCAACTATGTTGATGGATGGATTCCCCATAAAGCCTGCGCCCAGAATGGCCAGCCCGTCGGGGGGCGTTAGGGGGGTATCCTGGAATTGTATGCCTGGCAATATGTCTCCCGGGTTGAAATACGCATTGTTTGAGAATTCATCCAACGGAGCTGGAATAGAGTCTACATTGCCTGCTCCAATGGTCGCCTCCTCGAAATCCTCAATGGGTAATCCCGGGTAAGCGGTGTCGAATGCGGGCCTGTTAGTGAAGAAAGTCAATGCGTTGGGCTGAGGGTTCGGCGGAACAGAACTGGGGGTTCCAGTATGGCCTGATTCGAGAATTTGAGGCACTGAATAATCCAAGTCGCTTGAGACATCAGAAAACCTCTCTGGGAGCTGAGGTAAGTTATCGGCATCGGCATCCGCTTCTGTCGTTTCTTCGATCATATAGGAGGCTGTATCTTCTGAAGCAGGGCTACCTTCTACATTATCAGGCAGTGTCTCGTCTTGCTGCTGGGCAGTCAGGGGCAGGGTCTTCGAGCCCAGCTTTGACTCCTCTGTGACTTCGGGTGTCTGGGGTTTCAGCGGGGACTCGTTCGGGTCCTGCCCCTGGGCGCCAGATTCGGACGGCGCTTCAGGAATTGAAGACTCAGCAGGGGGTGTGACTGGTGCGGCCTCAGCCTTTATCATCGGCGCCGCGACCATCGCAACCATCACAGCTACCAGAAGTATAGCAACCATTCCTTTCCATGACGCACCGGTCTTGACAATGTCAACCTTGGTCATAACTTTCCCTACCTTTATGATTTTTATAAGACAGCTATAATACTTTTAATATTTAATATTACCGATTGCTTTTTAATGAACCTTAACTATATGGAAGAGCAATTTGACAGGGGCATCTTTCTACGGTAAAATAAGCTAATTAGGCTTTCCTATCGAAATCCTTATTGCCCTATCCCCGATATGGGTGCCGAGGTATAATCATGACCCGAACGAGTGACGAGGAGCAGATGCTGGCCACTTTGAAAATGAAATCAGCTGACGAATTATTTGCCGACATTCCCGAACAGGTCAGGTGCACGATATCCGGCCTGAAGGACGGGATGGGCGAGCAGGAGGTTAGGGCACACATCCAAAAGATTCTCGCAAAGAACCAGCCTGCCGGCAGGATGTCAAGCTTCCTCGGCGGCGGCTCATACGGATTCTATGTTCCAGCGGCCGTGAAATCCATCGCCGGGCGCTCGGAATTCCTCACTTCATACACGCCCTACCAGCCAGAGACCAGCCAGGGCCTGCTGCAGGTGCTGTTCGAGTACCAGAGCATGATGTGCGAGCTCACCGGAATGGATGTGGTGAACAACTCGCTGTACGATTACGCCACCGGACTGGGCGAGGCCGCGCTGATGGCCACCAGAATCAAGCCAGGCAAGATTTTCCTGATACCCGAGACAATATCCCGGCCACGATATTCCGTCCTGCAGAATTACTGCAAGGGTTCGGGAATCAGCCTCCAGAAGTATGCATATGACCGAGTAACTGGCCAGGCGGACTTAGCCGACCTAGGGGCCAAGCTCGGAGGCGACGTATCAGGAGCTCTGGTGGAATCCCCGAACTGCCTGGGCGTTTTAGAGACAGGCCAGGATGAGATCCGCCGGATGCTCGGCGAGAGAGTAATGGTGGCCGGGGTGAACGCGCTTTCGCTGGCCGCGGTCAGGCCGCCCGGAGAATATGGCGCTGACATAATGGTGTCTGAAGGCCAGCCTCTGGGCAATTTCACCAATTTTGGGGGTCCGATGCTGGGCATCATGGGTTGCAAAAAAGCTCATGTCAGGAAGATGCCGGGCCGCGTCATCGGCCTCACCACCGATGCCGACGGAAGAATGGCATTCTGCATGACTCTCATGACCAGAGAGCAGCACATCAGGCGGGAAAAGGCCACCTCGAACATCTGCTCGAACGAGGCGCTGACAACGGTCGCGACAGCCAGCTACCTAGCTATGAAGGGGGGCTCAGGTCTCAGGGAAACTGCTTTTCATGTCATGAAAAAAGCCAGGGAGCTAGCTGAAGCTATAAGTGAGATCAAGGGGTGCAAAGCCCCTGTTTTCGCGGGCCCCTACTTCAACGAATTCGTGGCCTCATTCCCCACGGAAGCTGAAAAACTCATCGAAAAGATGTCGGAAAAAGGCGTTATTCCGGGCGTGAAACTGTCTCTCAAAGGAATGGAGAAAAACCTCCTAATCGCGGTCACGGACATGACAGCCGATGCTGACATATATAATTACACCAGCAGCCTGAAGGAGGTGCTCGGATGAGCTACAGGCAAGCAAGGTACGACGCCCCTCTGATATACGACGAATTTCATGATGATAATGTTAATAATATAAATTTTAATAAATATTTATCAAAAGATATAATCCGCACTGAGAAACCCAACATCCCAAGGCTGTGCGAGCGCGATCTTGTGAAGCATTTTACGGTACTCTCGCAGATGAATTTCGGCGTGGATTCGGGATTCTACCCGCTGGGCTCCTGCACCATGAAATACAGTCCCAAGCTCAACGACGAGTTGGCCTCAGACCCGGGCTCGTGCATGGTCCATCCCCACCAGCCCGATTCCCAGGTCCAGGGCACGCTCCGGATAATGTACGAATTGCAGGAGATGCTGGCGCACATAACGGGAATGAAGGCATTCAGCCTCCAGCCAGCAGCGGGCGCCCACGGCGAGTTCACAGGCATGCTGATCGCGCGGGCATATCACGAGTCGAGGGGCGAGAAGAGGGACCAGGTCGTCCTGCCTGACACATCCCACGGCACAAACCCTGCCAGCGCTGCAATGGCCGGTTTCAACATCCTGACCATACCTTCCAGGGAAGGAAAGGTTGATCTAGATGCGCTGAGAGCGGCCGTATCGGAGAGAACAGCGGCATTCATGCTGACCAACCCGAACACGCTGGGCATCTTCGAGTCAGACGTCCTCGAGATAGCCAGGATTGTGCATAACGCCGGCGGCCTGCTGTATTACGACGGAGCCAACATGAACGCCATAATGGGCAAGACATCCCCGGGGAAGATGGGCTTCGATATAGTCCACCTGAACCTTCACAAGACATTCTCCACGCCCCACGGCGGAGGAGGCCCGGGAGCTGGTCCTGTCGGCGTGGTCCAGAAGCTTGCCGATTTCCTTCCAGTGCCGCTTGCCGCCAAAAAGGGCGAGCAGTATTGCATGGACTATGACAGGCCGAAGTCCATAGGCAAGGTGCACGGGTTTCACGGGAACTGGGGCGTGCTGCTCAGGGCTTATGCCTACATACTCTCGGAAGGCGGCGACGGGCTTACCGAAGCGACGGAAAAAGCTGTGCTCAACTCGAACTATCTCATGAGCCGCGTGGAGAAATTTCTGGAAGTGCCTTATCCGGGACTGAGGAAGCACGAATTCGTTGCATCTGGCGCCTCGCTCAAGCAAAAAGGAGTGAAGACACTGGATGTGGCAAAACGGTTGATAGACCACGGGTTCCACCCTCCGACAGTCTATTTCCCGCACCTGGTGGAAGAGGCCATCATGATCGAGCCCACCGAGACTGAGTCAAAATCCACACTCGACGCATTCGCCGATGCGCTTGAAAAGACAGTGAACGAACCGCCCGAGGTCCTGCACAATGCCCCGTCCAGCGCCTCGGCGAAGCGCCTCAATGAGACTGACGCCGCAAAGAACCTGATTTTATCTTATCGGGATTACATGGCTTTCAAGGCCTCTAAACCCTGACCTTCCTGCCGAAGCACAGGTATCCGGTATGCCCAAGCATGTCGAAGCTGGGCCTTGTGCCTCCATCGCCCACGACCAGTTCCCTCTGTATATTTTCGAGCACATGCGTCTCAGAATAATCCCTTTCCCTCATTGCTTTGATTACCCTTTCCGCCTGGTTCATCGTGGGGAGATAGGCGCAGACATAGCTTCCCGGCTTCAGGGCCTCAGTTATGGCGTCGAGTATTGTCCAGGGCTCGGGCATGTCAATGACCGCTGCATCGTACACACCTGATTCGGTGCATGTCCCAGCATCGGCTTCTCTGAGTTCCACCCGAGCAGCAGTTCCGCCGAGTTCGATGTTGGCCCTGGCAACCTTCGCATGCTTCGGATTTGACTCGTAACTGACTATTCTTCCACTGTCGCCGACAGCGTGCGCCAATACAAGCGTCAGCCCGCCGCTTCCTGTGCCAACCTCCAGAACAGAATTGCCAGGACCGATGCAGCAACCCAGAATGATGTGAGCGGAATCTTTAGGCAATATTATCTGGGCGCCCCGCCTCATGCACCCAAGTATGTCAAGCAGGGAGGCATCCAGTAAAACGAAATTCTTCCCGGCAATGGTCGTTGTCGAGCCTGGCCTGACCGCCGAGAACCTGTCCGTGTCCACCACGCCGAGGCCGCTGACCTGCTTCATGCCCTGTCCCGGCCGGATGACGAACTTTTCGCCGCCCCCGCCCAACAGAACAATCTGCCTATTATCCTTGAAATCCATGACCGGGCATATTCATGAATCTTCATAAAAGTATGTGTTTCGGAGCAGTTTTGCATATTATTCTTCCTTATATATTTAATCAAGATTTATAACTTTATTACGCTAAATCGATGTTTTTTCATTGTTTTGTTAATATTATATACCTAGAAAGCACACATTTACATGCGGCGTATAATTATATACTCGATTATTATATTTACTATCTAACATAAGTTTTATATAGTACCACAATATTCTTTGACTAATCAAAAATAAGCACAAAGAGAAAGAAAGAACGAGGAAGAATAAGCAAGGAGGTAAAAATATGAAAACATGGAGGAAGGAAGCAAGCCTTCTTTTGGTGGGAATGATGATAATGAGCGGGCTGGTAGCCTTCTGCGCACCAGCGATTGCGGATGAGGATGTGACCATCGCGGCAGGCTCAGGCGAAACCTACATGATATCCTATGATGACGCCAATATGATAAGCCACGCAGGCGTCGCTACCGCGGACGAGCAAATCCAGATAAACGAGCTCGGCGACGGGACAGCGAACACTATGATATACCTCGGCGAGGACGAAGCGACACTGCAGTTCACGATGACGATATCTGCTGACCCTGGCGAAGACACGCTAATCGCAATCCAGGGCACCGGTGTTGTGAGCGTTGGCGACGACAATGGCGAGGAATTCCTGACAGGTGTTACGCCATTGACCTTCGATGTGATATTCACCATTGACACGGCGGCAACAGGCGCTGTCGAGGAGCTGTATCCCCTTACCTGCAGGATAACTGAGGAAACAAACGGGAACTCAGCATCCATCGGCATTCAGATATTCGTCGCCTCGATAGTGCATGACGACGGAACCAGCGACCAGACAAGAGACACAGCCCATGCATTTGAAATGGATCCGGCAACAGGCGGTGGGGACTATATCAAGGACCACACAGCCGGCGGAGACTTCCCGTTGGAGGCAGGCGACGATTTCAAGGAGGTATTCTTTGACCTCAACAACAACGCGCCCTACACCGTGACAGACCCGAAGCTCAACCTGACTGCCCCGACCGGCATAACGCTGATCAGGACATACGCCCAATTCGTCGGCGATATAGCATCAGGCGGTGACGAGGATCTCCTATGGAGGGTTAACGTCGCAGCTGGATTGGCCCCCGGTGTATACCACGGGACAGCAGTCCTGACATACATTAGGGCGACAACCGGCGCGGATGTACCCATAACCGAGACCAGCAGGTCGATTGACTATACGGTCGACTTCAGCTTCAAGGATAACGACCCCATGGTTGACGGCGACCCTTACTCGATGGTCCAGTGCTACGTAACCAATGTAACGATACTTAACTACACGAGGCAGATCGACTATGTCGCCCCGTACACCATACCAACCATCGAGCAGAGCGACTACACTGACAAGCCAATCCAGATCGCAGTCACCATAGTGAACAACGGTAACACGCAGCTCTACAACATGCAACTCAGGATAGACCCGGACATCCCGGGCGCATGGGACTACTTCCGAAACCCCAGATTCTTCTGGGATGAAATCAACGCAGGTGTTCCTACTTACGACACTATCAGCGATACTTTTGATCTCGCTATTGGCGCTTCGAGGTCGTTCACGATAGACCTATTCGTGGCCAATGACATACCGATCGGCGAGCACAGGCTGCCTCTGATGTACGACGGTTTCTACTTCAACGACGGCGCGCTTGGCGGTTCGACCGGCTTCATGCCGATTAACGGCGGAAACGGCATCGCGGACGGCGCAGACGACCTGGAGATACTCTTCAGCCTGTTCGTCACGGACTCCGTGATACAGTGCCATGTCACCAATGTAGCACTCGGCGGAATCGGCGACAAGGGCGACATCAGGGCAGAGACAGTCACCGTCACAGTCCAAAACGATGAGGAATACAATTTCATTGACATCATGGCGACAGCAGACTTCACCGGAACACCCTGGTACATGCCAGTAATCAACATGAGGAACCCGTTGGTTGACGCAACCAATGCCAATGCAGCCCAGCCGCTTGCGGCATGGGCGTCAGGCGGAACCATTGCCCTGAATTTCCCGGTTGACACAGACCCGAGCTTCGTGCCTGACAGGTACCCCTTCCAGGTGCAGATAACCGCTGTCATCGAGGAAACGCTCGAGGTCGTGACAGTGACAGTAGACTACACACAGGGCGCGGTCATCGACTTCACCGGATACGGACCGGACATCTACATCCAGGCATTCACAGCCGACGACATAGTGCCGGGCGAACAGTTCCAGCTGGCTCTCACACTCGAGAACCACGGGGACGACACGCTCAGGGACACATATGTCACCGTAGATACGGACGGAACAGACGAATACCCATGGGACGTTGAGCAGGACTTCAAGGACCAGTTCGACTGGTCTTCAGTCTTCGAGAACTGGGGCAGCCAAACAGGCGGCCAGGTGACCTGGAACGGAGACTTCCCCTCAGACATGTACTACACTGTCGAGGACCTTGATGTAGACAACATCAGGGAAATCATCGAAATCAACCTCTACATGGACGGTGTCTATTCCGAACCTTCAGCCAGGATTGCGGTCATACACATTGACGACCTCGCTCCGGGCGCTCAAACTCAAGTCACCTTCGACATGATAACGGACAAGGACATGGTCAACGGCAAGCCGTATGAGATCGACGTGCAGATACAGGGTACTGGAACCGACAACGAGGCATATAATGTCGAGCGCATGATATCAGTCCAGAGCTCGCTGCCAGGCGACTCCTACAACCCGGTTGAACTGAACTGGTTCGACGCAGGCCTCAAAGCCCTCGCGCTGTTCCTGTTCTTCATCATCGTGCTGGCCATACTCCTGTTCGTGTACAACATGTTCAAGGGCGAGCCATACGATGAGGACGAGGAAGATTTCGACTTCGAGGACGAAGAGCCCATCGAAGGCGCACCTGAGAAGAAAGCACCAGCATCCGAGAAGAAACAAGAACTGGTAGAACCGTAATAGCCAAGAAATGAGGAGCCTTCGGGCTCCTCCCTTTTCTATATTTTATATTTATAACTGGCATTGAGCGAATGCCAGGATTGCGGAGGGCGAGCAGGCTCACCGGAGGTTTTTACCGAAGATGGCGAAGCCATCGAGGCCCAGCCGATGTCCGCAGGACTCGGCAGGGTTTTCTGAATATTTCTTTTTGGCGGAGGTGAGCCCCGCAGGCGACAATGTCGCCGAGGCAAAGCCGAATCCGCAGATTCGGCTGAGAGCGCAGCCCGCAGTCCAAAAAGAAATACTCATGGGCGAGCCTTCGGGCTCCTCCCTTTTCTATATTTTATATTTATAACTGGCATTGAGCGAATGCCAGGAATGCGGAGGGCGAGCAGGCTCACCGGAGTTTTTTCTTTAGTGAACCCAATAAATTAATAAGCCAAGGAATTTATGGGCTGAGCGTTCCCATGGCAAAGAAACGCAAAAGGCAGGAAGAAAAGAAAGAGGAATTGGAGTACAAGCCGCCCGAATTCGACAGGCTCGGCTATGTCAAAACCGAGGTCAGCGTTTCAAAGGCGACGATTATTGCCGCCCTATTCGCCATACCGATGGGGTTTGCAGCCTTGTTCGTGATGCCTGTGGGCGGTGTGGCGGGCGGTTTCCTTACAGGACTCGGCGGCATGTCAATTCTGTGGTTCCTCCTGCCTATATTGAAAATAGATGTTAAGAGCTTCAAATGGACCCAATCAGCAGGGGTTCTTTCCACACACTTCCTCGTGTTCCTGGCAGTATGGGTCGTGGCCTGCAACCCCCCGTTCAACGATTTTGCCTCCCCCGTGATCGAGGATGTCCAGGTGAGTTGGGGCAGCGGCAGTTGGATGAATGTAACGCTGTCAGATGCCGGGGAATGGGAAGTTATAAAACCAGCCAATGTCACGGGCAATATGACTGTCAGTGCTGTGGTGACGGACAATCAAGACCTGAACAAAGACAATGTCACCATTCAGTTCAGCAATAACCTTGACCTGATGACAGCCGGTCTCTCGGAAGAACAGGATACGTTCACAAGCCCCGCATACCCATCCATTGTTGCGGGCAATTATTTCATAATCACCGCGTATGACCGCAACGGCAATACGCCAACTGTTTTTGAATTCAGGATAATCTAGATATCCCCACCATTATATCCATCATCTCTTCCAGGGCAGGCGCCTGTCCAGATGCAATGACACTGCTCTCCTGGAATCGACCGTGTCGGGTATCCTGTCTATGATCTTGATTCTGGCTTTCAGCGCGTTGAGGTCCTTCCCGGCATCGATGTTGTCAAGGAAATGATTCAGGGATTCGGCGGCCTTCCTGTGCCTTCTCCTGACCAGGACATGCCAGCAGCCGTCCCTTATGAATGGTCCGGCAACAGTATCCGGATTGCCACTCCATTTCTCAAGAAAGCTGGCCGAATTCTCTGCCGCGGAAACAGGCGGCCCCCTGTGCAGCGCTGCCTCCGGGAGCACCGAGGACTCGGTGAGGGCAATGACGAACAGGGACTTCTCCGAGGCATGGCTCGAGGACTCGATGACCCTGAAACCGGATGTATCCAGGTGCTGGCACGCATTCTTTTCGAACTTCCTCATCTGCGGGTACAGGATGTCGTCTATGAGGTCAGGCCTGGGCAGCTTGATGAATGTGATCCCGCCAATCTCGGCCACCCTCTTCCTGATTTGCGCGATTGGCATATTCCTGACCGGGTTCGGGAAGAAGAATTCGAGCTTCTGTCCGGCTGTGTAGGCGCGGGACGCGGCAATGAACATTGCCAAGTTGTCCTCGGATAGGGCGGACGAAACATTCCTGGCAGCGTCCACAGGGTCTATGAATGTGAGAGGGGAGTCGAATTTCCTGTCCGTGGCTTTGCCTAGCTCCAGTCTGAACCCGCGTTTCCAGCCGGACGCATTGGCCAGGAGGTTTCCGAATCCTCCGTACTTGATGACAAGAAGCTCGCACAGATACCCGGAGAAACCCATGGTCTTGGCGTCTGCGCCGTACGTGCCGATGCCCTTCATGAATGCCTTCAGCAGGCGCACGTCGTCCCTCAGTTCCGGCTTGAGATTGGCTTTCACATACTCTGTGTGGAACGGGGTTCTGTCAACAGCAGTCATCTTCTGGCTCGAATCGATTATTCTGTAGGCCGGGACAATGTCCACACTCAGGCCCATGAACTCGCCCTTGATGTAAGGGTGTTCGGCATAATGCTCCCTGCCTGTTACGGCCTGCTTTCCGATGGCCAGCCCGACCTCCTCAAGCTCGTCCCTCGGGACAGTCGGGTCAAACAGAAGGAAAAGGTCAGCATCCGGGTCCCTGAGATATGTGTCCTTGGCAATGGAGCCCACAAGGTAAGGCTCGATGTCCCTGCCCTGCGCAGCCTTTGTGGCCATTACCTTTTTTGTAAGAAGTTTCACTATTTCGCCGATGCGTTTTTCGTCCCCGGGAGTGGGTTTCAGTCTGGCCAGTACTTCTCTCTCGATGTCCATGCAAATCCCCTTTAAGCGCTGCTGGATAAATAACTTTGCCAGCCTATCTGCGCTTTTGATGCCTGGCCTTGGGGTTCGGATTTCTGCGTTTGATGTCCTCAATACGCTTGTTGAGGTCCGCCTCCAGCTTCGGCCCGATGAATGCGGTCCCGTACCTGTCCATCCTCACGGCCATGACTATCTTGGCTGCGAACGCTCTCGCAATCTTGCCTCTCTGCCATGGCGGGGCCCTGTGAATCAGCGGATGCTGGAAAATGACTCCGTGCTTAGGCGGTTTGGCATTCTCCTTGATATGCTTGAAAAGGGCTTTCTCGGCTCCGAGAAGCTGCACCGTGCTGGCTGGCAGCTTTGAAAGCCTGTCAATACCGCCTGTGAGCGAAATGAGCCTGGCCCCGATGAGGGCGCCCACCAAGTGCGTCGTGTTGGGCGCTATCTCCTTCATCCTGAGTTCTATGTACTGTTCAATCTCCTTCTTCTTCTCGGAGGCCGCGAGAAGCGCTGCGGCCAGGGATTGAATGGCTTTCGCATCCCCCTCGGAAACTTCGCCCCCAATCGAGTCTGAGAAATCCACCTTGCCGGACTGCAGCAGGGCATCCCTGTCCCCGAATTCCGCGATGAGCTCGGCATACTGCGCCTCAGGGACCAGCTTCGCAAGTTCAGGGAAATTGAGCGCATACCATTCATGCAGCCGCTCAGACATTAGATTGTTGATCCTGGCAAGGTCGTCCGTGGCCCTGATGGCCTGGATTATGTGCTCGTCCGGCGTGGTTCTTGCCCTGACCCGCCCCTTCCCGAGATGCAGCATGGCCATGCTCAGCAATTCGTGGCCGAAGCCATGATCTGCTGGATTGATCTCTGGTTGGGGGAAGTCAACGAAGTCACCGAGCTCGGCCAGTCTTCTCTCGCGGACTGACACGTTTTTTCCCGAGGCAAGCTTCTCCTCCTCGGCCAGAATGCCGCCGCTGTCCACGGCCTCCAGCCTTCTGGAGATTTCGCCAGCATCGGCCGGAAACAGTCTTTTCTCTCTGACGCGGCCTTCATCGTCAGTGATGAAAGTGCCGAACCAGGTGGTCACTAACCTCATGTTTCACGGAAAACCCTAAGGGATTAAAAAGCTATTGCAGTTTCTCCGGGGTCAGTTCGCCGGGCCTGAATATCCCCCTCTCGGTGATGATGCCAGTGAGGTACCTTGCCGGTGTCATGTCGAATGCAGGATTCCTGGCCTTCGCATCCTTGGGGCAAATCAGCTTCCCGCCCATGAACCTCACTTCGTCCTGGCTCCTTTCCTCTATGGGTATTTCCGCGCCAGAGCTAATCGAGAAATCGAAGGTGCTCACCGGCGCGGCCGTGTAAAACGGTATGCCGTTCTCCTTGGCCAGCACAGCCTTCTCGTAGGTGCCTATCTTGTTGGCGAAGTCCCCGTTCGCGGCAATCCTGTCCGCACCAACGATAACGATATCCACCTCGCCCCTCTGCATGTAATGGCCAGCGGCATTGTCCGGGATTATGTCGTGCGGTATGCCTTCCTGGAGCAGTTCCCAGGACGTGAGAGCAGCGCCCTGCAGCCTCGGCCTGGTCTCGTCCACGAAAACATGGATTTTCTTTCCCGAATCATGTGCCGCCCTTATCGGCGCGAGCGCAGTGCCGTAATCCACGGTCGCAAGGGCGCCGGCATTGCAGTGAGTGAGTATTCCGAAACCATCTTTTATCAAAACATTACCGTGTTCGCCTATCATGCGGCATTTCTCGGCTATGGCATCAGCGTACTCAGCCGAGGCCCGAACCAGGTCTTTTCCTTCAAAGGCCGCCTCCAGCATCTTGTCGACGGCATAGAATAAATCGAAGGCTGTCGGCCTGGTCTTTTTCAGCCGAATGGCCGCCTGTTTCAAATCATGTCCCGTTATCTGGGCCATGGCCATTCCGTAGGCGCCTGCCGCCCCTATGCTGGGAGCCCCCCGGACTGTCATATCCTCTATGAATCTGGCAACATCCTCTACGGTGCCAGCATCCACGAACTTCAGCTCATGAGGGAGCAACCTCTGGTTTATGAACCTGACCTTCTTCCCCGCCATCCAAAGTGCCCGGGCATCCTTTACTTTGCCATCGACAGTGACTTTCATTATATCGGTCAGCTTGAACCGCCTAGCGGTATTTCTGACTTTCCATGGTCAGAAGGTTTCAAGAATAATGCGTAGGCTGGGGACTTGAATATAAAGATAAATCAAGGTTTTGAATGCCGCATAAAAACATTCGACGATGGCTCGGTAGCATTTTGATATCTAAATCAGGGCCATGAATTCTCAGCAATTGATAGCAATCGGTGAATGCGGAAATATAATCCCAACAAATAGAGCATTCGCCATGATTGGGCATTAAAAAAAAACAATCCCAATCAACCGGTCTTCTCCGTAATCTGCAATCTAGGAACGATGAGATTACGGATGGAAACTTATATATTCAGACTGAGGGATTCTCTCCACATGGAAGAGCAGGCCCAAGGCGCGGAAATGCCCGTGATATCGGCCAGCGCCCTAGAGAAATTCGGATACTGCCCGCTGAGCTGGTGGCTCAGCCGGAACGAGCCAGACCCTGACTCTGAGGCCCTTGATTCGGGGCAGAGGGCCCATTCCGCGGTCGCGGAAGACCTGGGCAACATTGTGCAGGAGGAGAGCCAGGCAAAGATATTCGAGAGCATAGTCATGTGGTTCGCCATCGCTGCCACACTCATCTCGCTGATAGGCGTATCCCTGGTCTTCGAGGTGGGCCAGGACATCGGAATGATGCTGAGCGTGATTGCCCTCATATGGATTCTTGCTGCCTGCTATTTCCTCTACAAGGCCGAGACTGTTCCGCATGGCGCATCAAACCTGAAATACCAAAGGATAATCCTCGTCTTCGCAATAGTGGCTGCGGTAATAGGAGTGAACTCCGTAACCCTCCTGTCAGGATTTTTCCAGCCGAAGATCGCGGAAATCCTTCAGGCAATATCCCTAGCCTGGCTCGTAGCCGCGAGTTATTTCCTCTACCACTCCCTTAAGAAGTTTGAGATGGCCATGTTCAAGAGGCGCAAGCATCAGGTCAGGCACCAGATAACCTATGTTGACACCAATGACAGAAAGCCTAAGCTTTTCATATCAGCAAGGTACGGATTGTCTGGCAGGCCGGATTATGTATTAATGTCAGACGAGGAACACATACCCGTCGAGATAAAAACAGGAAGGATTCCCAGGGGGCCGCTGTTCTCGCATATCCTGCAGGTCGCGGCGTACTGCATACTAATCGAGGAGGAGTTCGGAACTCCCCCGTCGCACGGCATAATACGGTATGGCGAGGCGGAGCATGTGGTGGATTACGACCTTGCCCTCAAGGACATGGTCATGTTGAAGCTGGATGAGATGCGCTCCATCATGCTGGGCGGCGGTGCCCACCGCAACCACAGCAAGGAGGGGAAATGCCGCAACTGCTCCCGCAGGCATGTCTGCCCAGAGAAATTGATTTGATAGGCAGTACCATTATTAATTAGATTTTATTATCTATATTGTATGGATACACCGCCCCAGCCCCCGCCTCCGCCCCAGCCCCCGGTTTACCCGCCGCCTCCACTGTACCAATATCAGCCCAGGGCTCAGCCCTCCCAGCTGCACAACCCTATGACTGAACTGTTCAAGACAGCCAAAGCCATGCTCTGGAGCGCTGGTTTCCTATCCTACCTTGTTGTCATCTTGTTCAGCTTCGTCATAATTCTTGCCATGACACCTTGGATCCAGCATTGGATTGTAACTCCGTATCCAGGTGGCGGCGACCCTTCTGTCATGCTGTACAATGAGGACATATTTCTCATCACGCCCTTCTACCTCCACCTGTTCTACATGGGTGGCATCGAGTTTCAGGTCTGGCATATCGCCATTTTAAGCATTCTTTTTGCAGGATTCGCCCAGGCGATATACGGGCTAGGGAAAAAATGGCAGTCCAGACCGAACAAAACAATTTCATTTACGGACCCGGACAAAGCAGACAGCAGCCTGGAAGCAGTGGCCAAGCTGTTCATGGCCTCGTTATCGTTCAGCGTCATGTATTTCATTATCCTCTCCTTCATCAACGTGGAGATGAAGACTCCTGCTTTCGACACGCTTTCCACTCCCCACCTGGCATATGAACTGTTCAGCGCCTCGGTATTCGAGGAGCTGATATCCAGGGTCCTGCTGATAGGCGTCCCCCTTGTATTCCTGGGTTTGGCATTAAAGTGGAAGAAGCCCCATAGAATGGTATTGGGAGGCGGGCTGGACATCACTCCCGCGACAATGGTGTTGATTACAATCTCGGCCTTTATATTTGCGCTGGCCCATGCAGGAGGATGGGATTACTGGAAAGTGCCCCAGGTCCTGATTCCGGGATTTGCTCTCGGCTGGGCTTTCGTCAGGTACGGCCTTCATGCCTCCATGCTGATACACTTCTCCATGAACTGCACCGATGTCGCCACTGAGATATGGCCGGACAACCTTGCACTTCAGGCCGTGCTCGGCATTGTCATGTTAATTTGGATAATTGCCGGAGCCTATTTCCTCCTGGATTACTCCAAAAAGCTCAGGAACAAGCTGGCACCGAAGCCGGCACCCCAGCAGCCACAATACCAGCCATCTGCCCAATATTATTATGTGCCCCCCCCGCAGCCTGGATATGTGCAGCCGGCACCGATATATTATCCACCGCCTGGATACATTCAGCAGCTTTACTATCCGCCCCCACCGCAGAGATTCTGCCTGGGTTGCGGTCTTCAGATTCAACCGGACTACAACCACTGCCCGCACTGTGGGAAGCGGGTTCAGCCATTGCCCGCGGCCTCTCATCCGGCACCATATTCACAGCCAACATATCAGCCTCCCCCACAGCCATCCCCTTTCCATCAGGGCGGCTTTGTCTGTCCAGCATGCGGGCACACAGGAGCGACATACGAACCCGGGAAATTGATCTGCCTGAGATGCGGGCAGACTTTCCAGAGGGACAAGACTCCTGCTTCGGCTCCACAAAAGGAACAGGTTGAGTTTTAAAGGTTGAGAGAGACGACTCTGTGTCTTTCCTATGCCTCGCCCTAACCGTTTGATGATAAACGCCAGACGAACCAAAGAATGAGAGAAATGATTCTGTGCAACTTACTTACCCCGGCCTCTGCGACGAATGGCAGAATATATACATGGAGCCATTCGTCTTGCTCGCATCGATGTCAATAAAATGCAACTGAGCTACGATGCTCGTACAGCCGGGGCTTCACGAACTAATACAATCGGTGTTTGTCACACGATATAAAATTGATGCCAGTACCCTGACGAGGCAGAGCCTCGTCTGTGACGCGGCGAAGTATCGCCGCTTACCCCGCCCTCCAGATGCAAAATTGATATTATTCAGGCGGGGCATGCTGAACGCATTATAATCTCATTTGAAAACAATTGCTATAAGAATAAAAGAAATAGAAAAAAAGTGATGGGTTTCGACCCATCACTTACTTCTTCATTATTTTCATCCAGCCGTTGCTCTCGTAGATCTGGAGTCTCCTGGCTACCAGGGTCTTCTTGAATTCTTCCCAGTCTATTGTCTCGAGGCGGGGGTTCCTTCCCTTCGTGAACTGGACGCCCTTCGTCCCCTTCACGCGGCCCGGCTTCAGGTTCTTCCTCTTGGCAACCTCTATTGCCTTGTCCACACTTATCGGTTCCATTGCCATCTTTTTTCCTCCAATCACTATTTCTCCCACCTGGCCGCAAGGCCAGGCAGAAGCCAGACCTATATGGCTTATATCCATATATAAAACTTTCGAGTCACTGGCTGCCTTCCAATTCACTTAACTTTTTAGTAAGGTTCGGGAATCCGACTAGATTATTTCAAAGCCTTCTCCGCAGCATCCAGACCCTTCCTGGCCTCCGCATTTTCCGGCTGGAGGTCAAGAATCTTCCGGAAGCATTCCGCAGCGTCATTGTACTCCTTGTTCTTCAGGGTTGCATTTGCCAGCGTGAACCACGCAGGGATGAAGTCAGGCTTCTGCCCGAGTATTTTGGATATTGTGTTGATGGCCCTGTCTCGGTCCCCCATCTCGTACTGGACCTGCGCCATGAGGCAGACGGTCATGTCATCGTACGGATTGATTTTCAGCGCTTCTTTCAGATTTCTCTCGGCCTCTTTGTACCGCTCTCCGGCTATCAATTTCCTGCTTCTCGAAACCAGGGCGTGCAAATCGTTGCTAGAATCCTCCGGTTCCGGTTCCTCCTTTTGCTCGACCATCTCTTCCTCTATGCTGCCCAGCGCATCGGTTTTCATGTAGGTGACTGATTTGCCGTCCTCCGAGGGCTGAGCCAATTCCTTTCTCGTCAAGCCTTCCAGCGCCCTTTCGAGGGCCGGCTTCGACATCCTGCTGCCCACAGCAGTTTTCAGTGCCGAAACAGAGAGAGGTTCGTCAGTCAGGACATCCAGGGCCATTTTCTCCTCTCTCGTAAGGTGCTCCTCTGGCCTTTCGAACTCATCGCCCATTATCTCAATTTCATTCCTTGGCCTAAGTATCTCGCTTTGGATGCTTTTCTCGACTTTCTCTTTCTCTCTCTCTGTTGCCGGGATTTTCTTTGCGTCCTTTACCTTTTCCCCGGGCTGTTCCACAAGTTTCTTCTTGAGAACCTCCAGGGCCCGCTTTGCCTGAGGAAAATCAGGATTGAGCCGGGTTGCCCTTTCCAGGCAGACGATGGCCTTGTCAAACTCGCCCATGCCTATGTAGGCCTTGCCCTTGACATACCATCCCTCCGAGAATAAAGGTCTCGATTTCAGAACATTGTTGAGCAGCGAGAGGGCATTGTCAAACCTTTTTATATGAATCAGTTCCACAGCCTTGTTGTTCATGGCCGCCATGTAGTTGGGGTTGATGTCTAGGGCCATGTCATAGCATTTCATTGCCTCGTCGTATCTCCCCAGTTTGGAGAGGAGGTTTCCCTTGTTGTTCCAGGTTGTTTCATGGTTCTGGTCCAATTCCAGGGCTTTGTCGTACCACTCAAGGGCTTCGTCGAGTTTCTCAAGTTTCGCATATGTCATGCCGACATTGGAAATCGCATCGACATGCTGAGAGTCAAGTTCCACCGCCTTCATGTGGCATTTCAATGCCTCCTTGTAATTCCCAGCCACTGCCAATATCAGTCCTTTGTTGTTCCAGGCAATCGGATTCTCCGGCTCTATCTCCAGCGCCTGGTTGTATGCTTTTATGGCCTCGCCCAGCTTACCCTTCCTGTAATGCTCGTTGCCCTCTGAGATGAGCTTTGTCACGCTGGACTTCCTGACACCGGGCAGTGCTCCCACCGCGGCATACACAATTGCGGCATTGGCGCGGAAAAACCTGAATCGCGAAACCATGGTGCATCAACTCTCCGGACATAATATCATTCAGAATATTTAAATTGTTATAAGGCCGGGTTCGCGCGGGAACCGCATGGAAATCCATTCCTAAGATTTATGATGGTGATTGCCATGTCAGGTCCGTGCAGGAAAATATGGCGGAGAAACAGAGGAGGGCGCTCCTCAGCGTATCGGACAAGACAGGATTGCTCGAATTCGCCAGGGCACTGGTGAAGGTGGGTTACAGCCTGGTTTCGACCGGCGGCACGTTCCAGGAGCTCCATGAGAACGGCATTCCCGTCGAGCGCGTCTCTGACGTGACAGGCTTCCCTGAGATCCTTGACGGAAGGGTCAAGACCCTTCACCCAAACATCCATGCTGGCATACTTGCCAAGAAAGACCAGGCGCATCAGAGCGAACTCAAGTCCAGGGGGATAGAACCATTCAGTATGGTCGTCGTGAACCTGTACCCGTTCGAGGCGGTGGCATGCAAAACCGCCTCCGAATCTGACCTCGTCGAGAACATTGACATAGGCGGCCCGACGCTGATACGCGCGGCTGCGAAGAACTATGAGAACGTCACCGTAATCATCGAGCCGTCCCAGTATTCAGGAGTCCTGTCAGAACTCAGGCAGAACGGGGACATCTCCCCGGAGACGCGGAAAAAGCTGGCATGGGAAGCATTCTGCAGAACCGCAGAGTACGATGCAATAATTTCAGGCTCGCTGAAAAGCATTCTGGCCCCAGACGAGGAGCATCCAGAGCGCTGCGTTATGGCATTCAGGAAGGTCCAGCCACTCAGGTACGGGGAGAACCCCTATCAGAAATCCACTTTTTACAGGGACATTTTCCTGAAGGAGCCGTGCATCGCGAACGCCAGAAAAATAAGGGGCAAAGAGCTGTCATTCAACAATATCCTGGACATCAATGCAGCGCTTGAGCTGGTCAAGGATTTTGACGAGCCGACTGCCGCGGTTGTCAAGCACATGAACCCGAGCGGAATTGCAAGCGCTGACAAGATATCGGATGCTTTCAACCGGGCTCTTGGTGCGGACCCCCTATCTGCGTATGGGGGCATCGTGGCTCTCAACAGGGAACTTGACAGCGGCACCGCCAGGGCGATGAAATCTATATTCCTCGATTCTATCGTTGCACCGGCCATTCAAAAGGACGCTCTTCCGTTTCTCGAAAGGAAGAAGGTCATGATACTCGAGACAGGTCCGTTGGACGGTTCCAAGCTTCCTGGCACGGACATCAAGAGTGTCGTCGGGGGAATACTCGTGCAGTCCAGGGACATCAGCCAACTTGACGTTTCAGCGCTAAAAACTGTGTCGAAAAGAAAGCCGACAGAAGAGGAAATGAAGGATATGCTGTTCGCCTGGAAGGTGGTGAAGCATGTCACATCGAATGCAATAGTTCTCGCGAGGGGGAAGGCGAGCGTGGGCGTGAGCGCGGGCCAGCAAAGCCGTGTGGGCTCTGTCGAAATTGCGGTCAAGAAGGCCGGCGACAGGGTGAAAGGCACTGTCATGGCCTCGGATGCATTTTTCCCGTTCAGGGACGGGATTGACGTGGCAGGCAGGGCTGGCGTCAGCGCAGTGATTCAACCGGGCGGTTCAATAAGGGATCCGGAGGTCATAGATGCAACCAACGAATACAGTATGGCCATGGTGGTCACGGGAATGCGCTGCCTAAAACACTGAGATGTTGAAATGACAGGCGACGCAGCGTATGATGAGGCGGTGAACTGGCTTTACGACCTTCAGTATTTCGGCATGAAGCTTGGCCTGGCAAACACCAGGGAGCTACTTTGCGGACTTGGAAACCCTCACGAGAAATTCGTTTCTGTTCATGTTGCCGGCACCAACGGAAAGGGATCTGTCTGCGCCTTCATCACCAGCATACTTATGGATGCCGGACTGAAAGTCGGCACATACACCTCTCCGCATCTTTCCGAGTTCGGCGAGCGCATATGCGTGGGCGGATACCCCATGACACGTTCGGAGATACAAAGAGCCATCCAGCAGATTAAACCGAAAGTCGAGGCCCTTGAAAGCAAGGGCATGCAGTGCACATTTTTCGAAGTCGCCACTTGCATGGCTTTCAAGCAGTTCGCAAGGCGGAATGTGGACATCGCCGTGGTCGAGGTGGGCATGGGCGGCAGGCTGGATTCCACCAATGTGATAATGCCCGCGCTCAGCATAATCACGAACATTTCGCGTGAGCACACCCAACATCTCGGCGAAACACTCGCCGAGATCGCCTCGGAGAAAGCAGGAATAATCAAGAATGGCGTCCCCGTTGTATCGGCGGTTCCGGAGAAGGAACCAGCCAAGGTTATTGCGTCCAAGGCCAGAGTAATGAGGTCAAGGCTTTACAAGGTCCATGGGCTCGTGAAATGTGACATCGAGGAAGAAGGCGTATTGGGGTCGGTCATTGCTGTCCGGACACCGAAACATGATTACGGGCCAGTCAGGATAAGGCTTCCCGGTGAACATCAGGCCTTGAATGCCTCAACATCAATGCTCGCGGCCGAAATACTGGCAAGCCAGGGAATTCCAATATCAACAGACAATATAGTCAGAGGCATGGAATCCACAAGATGGGCCGCCAGGCTCCAGACTGTCCGGCTCAATCCCACTGTGATTTTGGATGCCACGCACAACCCGGGTGGCGCAGAAACGCTCGCAAAGTTCCTGAAGTCTCACTACCCGACTAAGCGACCGGTGATGGTCCTGGCCATGCTGGAGGACAAGGAGGTTGGGCCTGTTGTCAGTTCTCTCGAACCTCTTGTTCGGAAAACCATAGTATCCCAGTCATCCTACCACAGGCGCATGAAGGCCGAAGACCTGGCTACGAGGTTCACCGGCAGGGTTGAAGTCCAAAAGGACCTGGGAAAGGCAATAGACCGCGCGATGGACCTGGCCGGGAAAGAGGGCGCGGTCATCATCACCGGATCCATTTTCACCGTCTCTGACGCACTCAGGCACCTCGAAGGCATCAGAATAGCGGAGCTTGTGGCCATCCTTCAAAATGAATACGGAATCGGAGCCTATCCAGGGAGAAACCCGGAGAATACCGAAACCCCGAAGCCCGGCACCCAGGACCCATTCAGGGTGCTGATATCGACCATTCTTTCCCAGCGCACGAAGGACGAGAACACCCATGTTGCGGCGGAAGCCCTGTTCTCGAAGTACAAGACGCCCGCAAAACTGGCCAGTGCAAACCCAAAGGATGTTGAATCCCTGATAAAACCTGCGGGTTTCTACAGGCAGAAGGCCAGAAACATAATTCAGGTGTCAAGAATCATCAGGGACAGTTACTCATCCGAAGTCCCGTCAACGTTGGAGGAATTGATGTCCCTCCCTGGTGTCGGAAGAAAAACAGCCAATTGCGTGCTTTCCTATGGCTTCGGAAAGCCAGCCATTGCAGTGGACACTCACGTCCATAGGATATGCAATCTGATTGGATTGGCGAATTCAGCGAACCCCGAGGAAACCGAGTTGCAGCTTGCCATAAAGGTGAAAGAGGAATACTGGCACGACATCAACCGCCTGCTTGTCAGGCACGGTCAGACAATTTGCTCCCCCATAAAGCCCAAGTGCGGCAAATGCCCTGTCTCCCATCTTTGCGACCATGGCATTTACTGCCACACGTAGCTGAACGCCAGGCCTTTCAAGGCCTGGATGAAAGCGCAGGGCAGTAAACGGGACAGACCGTTGCATACCGTGAATATGTGAGCGTCGGAAATCGAAGCCCTACAGCTTCGATGATTCAGGTATGCAACTGCCAGATGGTAAACTTCCAGCCCAGGTAGCGAACGCCAGCCCATTCATGGGCTGGTAGTTTACTTTGATTGGCAGCCGAGCTGATTTATAAGTTCCGAGAGGTATCTGGCATCCTCATCTTCTCCCGATGAAATCAGCTTCTCCAGGCATTTTTTAGCTGCGTCGTACTTTTGCATGGTGAAAAGCAGTTTGGCCTTGCAATAGAGCGCATCGCGGTCGCGAGGATTAATAAGGAGGGCCTTCTCAATCATGTTGATTGCCTCTCCATGTCTTCCGAGCGATGTCAATGCATTGCTCAGTTTGATGTATGTCACCTGGGTGCCCACTGGCCTGTTGTTCTGGGAATCGGCATTTGTCAGGTACCTATTGATAAGCTCGATGAATTCGGCCTCGTTCTCGTCGAACTTGAGCTCATCATCTACACTCAAAGCAAGCGGGATTTGCAGATATTTCAGGGATTCGTCCATCAGTGAGACCAATTCCTCCTTGGACAAGCTTTTGGCAGCCAGGTTGTCAAGAAACGCTGTCAGCTTGGCCTGGCTGTTCTTCAGCTCCCTTTTGACATCCTCCACATCCATGCCAGCATGCCTCTTAAGGAGAGCCCTGTCCCGGCTGTCCGCCCTTATCTCCTTCTGGAACTCGAATCCGCACCTCGAACATTCCTTCAGCTCTTTCGGAATTTCAGCCCCACAAAGCTCACATTTTTTCATATACATGATGAATCTGCAAGCTAATAGATAAAGGTGTGGTAGCACAGGGTATTCACGATTGGAAAAACAGCAGTGCTTGAAAGAATTATTCACATTGCACTTCGGTAATTGCCATTACAAGCTCCAGCAGTTTTAAGGGATTTCATGCATTTTCTAGCCTTATACGGGCTTCGACCAGCGACAGCTATATATATATTGAAACTATTAATTGGAGCGAGAGGATGTTGAGACCGAATTTTTTCCCTGTGTGTGGACGCACCAATGAAATCCGCTATGGTGCGCGAGGGGATGTGCGGATCAGACCTCATATAAGGTGGGAGAATGAGGGCGTGGCCTCCACCGTGGGCACAATCATGGCCCTCATGGTGTTTATGGCCTTCCTGTCCATGTTCACAAGCCAGTATGTTCCAGTCTGGATGGAGGAAAACGAGGCTTCCCATATGTCCGAGGCTTACGGCCAGTTCGCGGCCCTGAAGCAGGCCGTCGATATGCAAATCCTTGCGGGAACAATCCAAGGGACCTCCCCAGTTCAGATGTTCTCACCTATTAAGCTGGGGGCAGCAGGGATACCAATGTTCGCCTCTCCCACGCCGGGTTACTTGTCGATATACAGGTCGGCCAGCTATGACAATGTGAGCTTCAGCTTCAACACCAGCGCGTCCATTATTGATTTCCCTTCGAACACGAGCGGCACAATCAAGCTGAGGGCCGACAACAGATACTACATCGAGCAGGAGCTTGCCTACGAAAACGATGCCCTCATAATCAAGCAACCCGATGGCCAGTACATGAAGGCCACTCCCGGGCTCCTTCTCACACCTGCAGGCGGACTTTACCTGATATCCTACACCCAGGTTGATTTGCGCGGCGACGACACTGATTACATCGGCTTCGGCACCCGCGCCGTATCAACTATCATGAAGTCAACCACCACAACAACGTTCACAAACCTGTCTGGCGAGTCAGCCCCAGGCGTACCCACAACATACCCCTACCTGTACATCAATCACACAGGGTACTATGAAAGGGCATGGAACGCCAGCTTAAACCAGACACTCTCACATGCCGGTCTGAGATGGGGTCTGAACCTAGCAGATGCAAACACCGATTACATTATCGTGTCCACTCTGAAATCCCCTCCGGGCTCCATGGATAAAATGTGGGAAGTCAGCCTGCAGATAAAGACCGGCATAATATCGACTTTCTCGCTCACTGTTGCCAACATCGAGATATCCACTTCCGAGCTGGGGGCTGCTTAGTATGGGAATGAAGCAGTCGATGATGACCAAAATGCTCAAGAGCAAGTCCCAGACACTCAAGGTGAAGGTCCCCAAGGGTGTGATGGCCCTCGAGAAGAAATGGAAGGACGGCAAAGGCTCGCCGCTCTGCCCCATCCCGGACATCACAACACCGGGTGTGGACGAGGTGGAAATTTATACTGTCAAAGAACCATACTGCTATGCCAGGATTATCTATGACAACAACAACTCAGAATTCGTATATCAGGTACACGAGCCCGCACTGTCCGCGGCCGAGGCCGAGGTGCTTAGGCTCATAAAGGACTCGCTCCAAAGAACTCTTGAGTACGAACTGGACAAGATGGCCATAAAAGACAAGAGCGAGTACCTTAAGAAAAGTGTGGAGAGCTTCATAAAGAGCCGCGAGATGCGCCTTGAGCCAGTCACCATCAAGAAGATACATTACTATATTACAAGAGACTTTGTCGGCTATGGTCCCATTGATACGATCATGGCTGATAAATACATCGAAGATATATCATGCGACGGAACAGATGTCCACCTTTTCATCTACCACCAGAAATACGAATCTATAAAGACGGACATCAAGTTTGAGGAGGAGAAGGACCTTAACAGTTTTGTGATTTACCTCGGCCAGCGATGCGGCAAGCAGGTCTCAGTTTCCTCACCTATCCTGGATGGAACCACAGTGGAAGGTCACAGAGTGCAGGCCACATACGGAACCGAAGTTACCACCAGAGGTTCGTCCTTCACAATCAGGCGATACAAGGAGAAACCGTTCACGCCCGTTGAGCTCATTACCTATGGTACGGCGTCCCCGGAAATGGTCGCCTATTGCTGGATGCTTGTCGAACACGGGCAGTCCATGATAATCGCAGGTGGAACCGCGAGCGGGAAAACAGCCACGCTCAATGCCCTGGCTCTGTTCATAAGGCCAGGCGCCAAGATCATCACAATGGAGGATACAAGGGAGATTAATTTGCCTCACGAGAACTGGATACCAGGCATAACAAGGACCGGTGTCGGAGAACGCGGCAAGGATGGAAAGGCTGCCGGAGAGATCGACATGTTCGAGCTTGTCAGGGCCGCACTGAGGCAGAGGCCCGAATACATCATTGTTGGAGAGGTCAGGGGCGCGGAGACCGCGACCATGTTCCAGGCCATGGCCACAGGCCACACGACATACTCCACGATGCACGCTGACTCTGTCAAAAGCATGATAAACAGACTAGAGAACCCACCGATCAGCACGCCGAGGATACTGCTCACATCGCTGAACTTCGTGATAATACAGAAGCACGTGAGGGTTGGAGACAGCATTGTCCGCCGCATCGTCCAGATTGTCGAACTGGTCGGCTTCGAACCAGAGACTAATGAGGTCATCACAAACATGGTCTATGAGTGGAACCAGCGCACAGACGCATTCATCTACAAGGGCCACAGCTTCATACTTGACCAGATAATGGAAATGAAGAACATGACGCACGAGGAAATGAACGCCGAGATGAAAAGGCGCGTGGATATTATCAAGTATCTGGTGGAGAAGAATATCACGGATTTCAGGCAAATATCCAACCTTGTCGTGGCCTATTACAAGGAACCGCTGGAGACAATTCAGAAGGTCAGGGACGAGATGGGCTGGGTGACGGAAGAGAGCCTTGTGACAGACGGGGGTGCGAAGGTTGGCGCATGAGACCCAGGATACATTTAAAAAGCTCGAAACCAAGGACAGGCACCTGAAGACGAAGAAGTCCAGGGAGGATGCGGTCAGCGTGCCGCATCTGATAAGGTTGTCCAAGGGCGCGGTTCCCGAGTACATCAAGCTGTCCTCTTATGAAGAACTGAGCTGGCGCGTCATGGGCAAGTATGTCAGGTCCAAGTACACCGAAGACCAGGAGCTTGAGGAGAACCTACTCAAGGCGCACATGAAGATAAGACCAGAGGAGTACATGGCATACGTTTACATGACCGCTGCCGTACTCTTTGCAGTCGCCCTGATTATAGGCATTGTCATTGCCATCATATTCACGTTCCTGCTAGACCTTATGTTAGTCGGAATTCTGCTTGCCGTAGTGATGTCCATCGGCCTTCCAATGTTGGCCTTAGTCGTTCTGAAAGGTTCGCCCGGCGGAAAGGCGAAGGCGAGGGCCAGGAATATTGACAAGAGAATATCTTCTGCAATGAGCTTCATTTCAGCGATGGCGTCTGCCAACGTGCCGGTTGACATGGTGTTCAAGGAACTTTCAAGGCAGCCGGTTTACGGCGAGATTCAGAAGGAAGCAGAATGGATAACCAGGGACACGGAGTTGCTGGGAATTGACATCCTTACCGCCATAAAGAGAGGCGCAATGCGTTCGCCGTCCCAGAAGTTCCAGGATTTCCTTCAGGGTGTGGTCACTACATCCACATCCGGCGGACAGCTGAAGCCGTATTTTCTGCTGAAAGCCCAGGAGTACGAGAAGGAGAATAAACTGGTTCTCAAGAGCACTATGGAAACGCTTTCAATGCTCGGAGAAAGCTACGTCACGGTGGTTGTTGCGTTCCCGCTGTTCCTTGTGGTCATCCTGGCCATAATGGCGATTATCGGCGGGAATGCGGCCAACACGCTGATGATTCTGTATGCGGTGGTGGGGCTCATGATACCCCTTGCCCAGTTCGGGTTCATCTTCGTGGTGTGGAACATAGGGCAGGAATGATACCATGGCAATGACCAAGGATGAGATGAAAAAGGTCGTGATGGCCCAGAAGCGGGACTACACCAGGATAATCCTTGCAGCCAGCGGCGCTATATTCGCAATCTTCATCGTGTTTGCCCTTCTCAACTTTTCAAACCAGGTTGATTGGTCCATGAAGTCCATGCCTACGACCGACCTCAACGAGAACGGGACCATAGAAAGGCCCGAGGAAGTGGGCCTGGATACGAACGAGAACGGCAGAATTGATTCCGGGGACGTGTTCGACGGCTATGATTCAGGTGACCCCTGGGACATGAATCATGACGGTGATCTTGCTGAAAAAGACGGGATTCCCGACCAGGCGCAATCGCCTATGCAGCGTTGCCTCAATTTCCTATTTATTGGCCTCGGCATCATGATAGGCCCGTATGCATTTTACTCATCCAGCAAGCAGAAGAATATCAGGGAGATTGAGAGAAGACTTCCTGACTTCCTGAGAGATGTTGCTGAGGCTGGGAGATTCGGAATGACCCTGGCTGACGCCATCGTGGTCGCATCCTCCGGCAGGTATGGCGAGCTGACGCCCGAAATTAAAAAGATGGCTGCACAGATTGAATGGGGCGTAACCGCTGGAGAGACGCTAAGGCTGTTCTCGGAGCGTGTGAACACCCCGCTTGTCAAGAGAGTCGTCACAATAGTCATCAAGGCAAGCGACGCGGGCGGCAGCGTTGCGGACGTCCTGTCGATGGTGGCGCACGACACAAAGGAGGAGCAGTTCTCGGCCGCTGAGAGGCGCCTCCAGATGAGCACTTACCTCGCAGTCATCTACATATCTTTCTTCGTGTTCCTTGTCACCATAATCATTCTAAACCTCACATTCCTGCCGAAGATAAGGCTGGCAGGGACAAACGTGGCAGCGGCCGCGGCTGAAGCCGGTATCGAAGGCGGCATTGGCGGCGCGTCCCTCGACGTCACAGCCATTCCGTCCATTCAGATTTGCTTCTTCCTTGCCGTCATGGCGCACGCCATAGGCGACGGCGTCATGGCAGGCGTTCTGCAGACCGGGAGCGTAGCCGACGGCATGCGCCACAGTATTATCATGCTTATATTGGGATTCCTGATTTTGACGGTGATGTAGACATGGCGGACGCAGCAGCTGATGAGATGCAGGACGAAACCCCGGATGTCAGGAAGAAGGGACCGGGGGCGCTCGGAAGCCTTAAAAAATCCTACATGAAGAGGCTTGCAGGCAAGAAAGCCATGAAAGTGGTGGCACCGGCCGGTTCCAAATCCGCGGAGAGGCGCCTTGTCGAAGGCGTCACCACAATACCCAAGATAGTCGAGAAGCACATCAGGGAGATTGAGATACAGCCCATCATCGAGGGCTATTCGTACGTCAGGATCAAGTATGACAATATCTCAAATGACTACATGTACGAGGTCATAGAGCCGAGGCTTACCGAGGAGGAGGAGGACATACTGGAGGTCCTGAAGGAAACACTGGTGGACTCCCTTGAATTGCTCGTAGACGCCACGAAGAAGGAGAAGGAGGAATACCTCAGAAAGGCCATAGACAGCCTGCTGGCCGACATCGGCGTCAACCTCAACCCAATATCGAAGGAGCGAGTCACATATTACATACTGCGCGACTTCCTGAGATACGGAGCCATAGATGCCGGGATGATAGACCCCAATGTGGAAGATGTTTCTTGCGACGGCATGAATGTCCCGCTGTACATATTCCACAGGAAGTACGGCTCCATACAGTCGAACCTCAGGTTCAAGACCTCCGAGGAGCTTGACGGATTCGTGGTCTGGCTGGCGCAGCGCTGCGGCAAGCACATTTCCGTGGCCGAGCCCATGCTGGACGCGACAATCCCGGACGGCTCCAGGTTGCAGGCGACACTCGGCACCCATGTCACAAAGCGCGGTTCATCGTTCACCATCAGGCGTTTCAGGGAGAATCCGTTCACACCCCTGGACATGATTCGTTTCAGGACAATGTCCCTGGACATGATGGCTTATCTGTGGCTCTGCATAGAGAACGGCAAGTCCATTCTTGTCTGCGGCGGCACCGCAAGCGGGAAGACCACGACACTCAACGCAGTGCTTCTGTTCATTCCCCCGCAGATGAAGATTGTCAGCATCGAGGACACCAGAGAACTTAATTTGCCGCACGAGAACTGGGTTCCCCTACTCACACGCCACGGTTTCGGCGGCAAGGATCCGTCCGGCAGGGCAGCTGGAGAGATTGACATGTTCGAGCTTCTTACAGCCGCTCTGAGGCAGCGCCCCCAATACATGATGGTCGGTGAGGTCAGGGGTGCAGAGGCATATGTCGTTTTCCAGGCCATGGCGACAGGCAAGAGCGCTTACACCACTTTCCACGCAGAGAACGTTCAGGCAATGGTGCACAGGATGGAGCAGCCCCCGATCGAGGTTCCGAGGGCCTTACTGAGCGCTCTGAACATGGTCCTCATGCAGGCCCAGGTGAAGGTCGGCACAAAGATGACCAGACGCGTGAAGTCGCTCACAGAGATAGTGGGCATAGACCCGGACAACAACGAACTCATCACCAATTCCGTTTACGTTTGGAACCCGGCGGACGACACGTTCAACTACAGCGGCCACAGCTATATCTACGAACAGATAGCTATAACAAAGGGCTGGAGCCAGCGCGAGATGATGCGCGAGGTGAAACGCAGGACACGGCTGCTGCAATACCTGAGGAGCAAGAACATCAGCTACAAGAATGTGGCCAAGTACGTTTCCGGCTATTACAAAGACCCGGAAAAGGTCATGAAGGAAGTTGACGACTCAGGCTTCGTAGCGGAAGAGTAGGTTTCATCCTTTCTTGACATCGTGTACTTTTGAATCCCATAAAAAATACTGACCGTTAAGGTTGAAAACAAAATTGAAATTGGGGAGCCGGCTCACCGGCTCCCATTCTGCGATTACTGCTGCGGCTGGTCGCCGCCGGGTTCTCCCGGTCTTCTTATTATCTTCTTAATTGGCTTCCGGATTATGCGCCTGGCTTCGCCACTCTGCGCCTGGGAGAAGTCATAGTTGCATATCGGGCATATCTTCTCTGCTGCGTTCACTTCCATGCCGCAGGACGGGCAGCCCTTCTTTGCGGGGGTTGGTTGCTGTGCCGGGACAGGTGCTGCAGCGGCCGGTGCCGCCTGCTGGGTCGGCTGGGGTGCCGGTGCAGCGCGGGTCGGTGGAGCCTGCTGTTTGGGTTGCGGCTGAGCTGTCTTGGCTGGCTCGGGCTTCTTCTCTGCCGGGGGCATCTTTCCCTCTGGCTTCTTGGGGGCCTTCGCTTCTCCCATGACGCTGCCGCACTTGTGGCATATCTTGGCCGTGACGCTGTTCTCCATTTCGCACACCGGGCAGGGTTTTGAGCCCATGCGCTTCATCTCCTCCTCTTCCTTGAGCCACTGGTCGAAGGTGATGAACGTGGGTTTGGAAGCCCACCAGGCCTGGAATTCGGTTTCTGTGAACTCCTGGCCGAGCTCTTTCTTCGCCTCGTTGCGGAACTTCCTGACAATGTCGTCGTACTGGCGCTTCATCTTGGCCTCGTAGTCGTCAAGGTCCTCGGTTCCAACGGTGAACTCTGTCTTGCACTCCGGACAGTTCTTCACATCAATGGGCACCCATGCGCCGCACACGCTGCACTTCGCCACTTCTTTCTCGAACTCGACGCCGCACTTCGGGCATTTTGCAGCTCCCTCCGGTATGAAGGCTCCGCAATCGCCGCACTGCACTGTCTTACCGAGTCCCACGAAGTAAAGGTAAAGCGTTATGCCGACTATGACCGCGACCACGAGTATGATTATCAGTATGATTATCCACCAGGGGAATATTGTCGCAGGGTCGATCCTGAACCAGCTCGTGGCCGTTTCGATTTCATTTCCGGACACCTGGACCGTGTAATTGCCTGTCGCGGAAACCGCCACTGTTGCGCTGAAGAAACCTCCGGACACTGTCGTTACTTCAACCGGATTAAGGCCTTCGATAGTCACGGTCACAGGAACATCAGGAACGCCTATGTTGGCATCGTCTTGGCGGAGAACATACCCTGAGACCTGAACGGTTTGGACCTTACCCTCGGTGAAGACTTGGGTCCACACACCGCCAATTGAGGTCGGGGAAGGAATCTGTATATCAATGAACAGCGGTGGCACAAGTGCCGTCACTGGCCACGAGATGTTGTTGTTTGTCTCATCGTACTCCTCGATATCGCCTATAAGGGGTGTCACATCGTCGTATTCGATTGCGTCTGTGTTGTTCAGGTCTGTGTCGACGAATATGAACAGCTCATTGTCGCCTGTGTCTATGCCGGTGCATCTGATGGACAGAACCTCGGTTTCGCCCATGACCAGCGTTCCTATTGTAGCATTGCCTATCCTGCCTATTGGCACTTTGTTGCCCGAGTTCCAGGCGGCCTTCGAGCTGTTGTAATTGTCCATGCTCGAGTATATGTCGACGGCGACATCCCCGGCTGTCCACAGTCCGTTGTTGGTTATGGTCACATTGAGGCTGAACGCCGTGTTGCCCGTGACTGTTGCGGCACCGTTCGCCAACGCGGTTTCCACAATCTCGAGGTCGGCCCTGTTGTCGTAAATCGTCAGGGTTTGGCTCAGCTGGTTGCTCACAAGTCCTGCATTGGCGTATGCTATTGCGTTGATGGTGTGAATCTCCTCCAGGTGGTCAGTCATGGCCTCCCAAATGAAAGTGGCATAGGCGTAGTTGCCATGGCTGATGCTCGATATGGTGTTGGAGATTCCTATGGGAGTGGCCGTTGGCGTCACAGGGCCGTCGTAGAATCTCACGAACACCCCGCTGGCATACAGGTCTCCCTGGTTGCCGACCCTGGCTCTCAGGGCCACGCGTGTTCTGTTATAGGTTTCGGTTATGGCTGTGCCTCCGCCGTTGGCCAACTCGACCAGGTTGGTGCTGTCTATGACCTGCAATGTCTGCAGGAATAGGTCCGGGAACTGGTAGACGCGCAGTATGAACGGCCATGCCGTGTTGTTGTTGTTCGCCTCGTTCACCTCGGACACGTCGTCAAGTGCATCTATATACACTTCTATCTCGTAAGTTCCGTTCAGGGTGAATGTGACAGGCAAAGTCACCACGGTCGGTATGGTCGGGTTGGCTGGTACCTCTGCGGCAGTTGCATTCCCGAGCAGGGCGCCGTTCGCGTAGAAAGAGACTAGCACGTCCGTGGCATTGATGTCCCCCTGGTTCCAGATGTTTGCGTACAGGTCGAAAGTTTCGTTTACCAGCGGGTAGGTTTCCGAGGCCCGGACATCCGTGTACTGGAGCATTGCCAGGTCTGCCTGGGATGTCACCTCTATCAACCGGTAATCGTCATTGTTTGTCTCGTCCTGTTCCTTGATGGCCAGGTTCGGGTCGACCATCACAGTGAGATTGTGCCATCCGATCTGGGATACGCTTGACCAGGTGTAGGGGAACGATACTGGCCATTCCTGGCCAGGTGCCAGGAAATCCTTGATATCCGTGTATATCTGCGTGGTCTGCCCGTTGAATATATCCTGGAACCTGATGGCGGCATTGGTCGCTGTCGCGTCGCCCTCGTTGGCAACGGTGGCATTTATCAGTACGGTGTTGCCGCGGCCCACGCCTGTGCCACCAGCCAGCGGTGGCCAAACAGTTATCGGCGGGTCAAGGTCAGGCAGCACATTCTCGAGCACGACGCTCTTCTTGGCTGTCGCGTCGCTGAAGCCCATTGCAGGGAATGCTGCAAGGCCCAGTCCGGTCGTCTCATTGTGGATGATTCCTGAACCGCCTGCAAGCTGGTACCTGGTAACAAGGCTGTACAGGTTATAATGCGATTCCACGACCTCGGTTGTTGCCGGGTCATAGTAGAGGTAGTCGCTCAGCGCGGGGGTAAGGAACATGCCTGTAAGATTCGTGTTGCCAGCCCTGTTGAGGGCCGTTCCCCATCCGGGATACTGGGTCGCCAACCAGATATTGGCATTCAGTAGGGGTTTCGCCGGCGTCTGCCCGTTGTAGACAGTTATCTCGGCCCATCTGTAGATCCAGACCTTGGCCGAATCAGAGGGTTCGACCTTGAAGTTCGGCGAAAGCGGGGAATAGCAGCCTACGAGCCTTGCCTCGGTTGTCCCGTACAGGTCATCGAGGTTGCGGCTGAACATGGTGCTCCAGGCATTCAGCCTGACATTGGAGCCGGGCTTGGTGTCGAAGTTGCCCCCCAGCTCGGTCCTGTTGAATGTGGCAACAACATTGTCCGAGGCCATCATTCCGATGGCCGATGTAGTGCTGGAATCAGTCATGTTCAGAACCGCATTGTCCTCCAGTGTAATTTGGAGATACTGGCTGTTCAGGGTTTTCAGGTCAACATTGTTCAGTATCAGGACTCCCGAATCCCTGACAGTTATGTGGAACGGCGCCGCGCCCGTTGGTGACATAAGCATGTTGGCATTGGATATGGTCAGCCTGCCAGTGTCCTCGACGATGATGAAATCTGTCATCGCGAGTGAATCGCTGACGCCGCCGTCCATGTTCATCACCATTGTCCCGTTCACGATGAGCCCGGGCGACCCGAAACCCCTCGGAAGCTCGACATCAGTGAGCTGGATGTCCGTTGTTACGGTGTTAGCCTCGAATGCAATGTTCGGCATGGGTTGGAAATCGCATGGCGTGTAAGCGCCTGCCGAGCCAGTGTAGAATATGTCGACATCGTATTCCCCGACATGGTCGCCGTTGGGGTAGTAGGCCTGGTTGAAGTATGTTGTCAGCAGCGGCAGCATCACTTTGCCAGTGGCGGGGGTGATGTTGAAGCTGGCCGGCACTGTGCCGTACATGCGGTTCAGGTAATTGGTGACTCTGAGCTTTGCCCAGTCCCACTCATTGGCTCCAGTGTAATCGAACAGGTTATTTATCTTCGATACGGCGTTGACAGTGGGTGCATCGGTGAAATGGAATGTCGCGTTCAGCCTTGCCCCGGGCACAGCGGCGTCATACTTGTCAACGACGGAGGCGTCCAGCCACTTGTAATAATATGCCTGGCAGCCTGCGTCGACTTCCACCGGCACATAGTCTGCCGGGTCCGCCCCGACAGGTATGCTCAGGTAATCAGGTATTCCCGGGTACCCGTCCTCGTCCTCAGAAATGGTGGCATTGTACATGTAAAGGTTGGCGCCGTTCGTAAGGGCGATTGCGTTCTTTGCGTCAAAATTGATAAAAGTCGATGTCCAGTCAACGCCTATGTAGCTGTTTATCACCGATATCTCTGAATTATCTGCCCTTATGCTGCATGCCTGCGCCGCAGCAGGGTGCAGCGGCATGATTGTGAGGTTTATCCTGATGACATTGATGTAAACCGAATCATCATCTAAATTATCATAAGCAGTAAAATTCACATTCATTTGATTAATATTGTCAAAGGAAGATACGTAGCTGGTAATCTCCTCTTCCTGAGCCCAATCAGATGTTCTGTCTTCTTCTATCAATATTACTGGGGTTTCTGGTACTGAGCCAGGTACTGAGATGTTGAAAGTATTCCATGCATCATAAGGCGCTGGAGCGTAGGTAAAGCCTGGGTTATTGTAGACCACGTAAAGGTAAGCAGCCAGGATGGTATAGTCAGCATCACTATATGCCGTTGTGAACTGGGCACTGATTTCCTCTGTGGAATCGAGTACATACCTTGAGCCATCTAAATTCTGGACTGTGGCTACGGCCCCGACTCCTTGGCTCACTGCAAGCCCGCTCGGGATTATAAAAATGTTCTGGGTGGGCACAGTGAGGCTGTCATCCTCGTAAAGCTCGTCTATCCTGGAATCAGCTATGGTGACATCGTTGCAATTCTGGAATGAAATGACAGGTCCGTCGTCCTGCCAGTCCCCGAGGTCCACGGCCCACCAGCTGTCTACGACTCCCTTGAATGTCGGGAAATCGTCCGCATAGGCGGTGAAGAAATCTGTCGGCACCAGGCTGGTGATCCATGAGTCGTTGATGAATACATGGCTGTTCGCTCCTGTCACGTTCAGCCATCCGGGGAAGGCCAGGGCCGAGTGGTCGGCTATCTTGAGGGTGGAGTCCGTGATGGTTAGTTCGAACATGGGGTCCCAGGAGGAAGTGGGAGTGGCGCCTGTGGTAATCGTGGAGTTCTCCAGTATGAGACTTCCGCCTGTGTTCACATGTATGAAGTAATTAGTCGAGTAGTCCTGCGGGAAGTTCAGCGTGCTGTTAACGATCCTAAGCACCCCGTTGTTCATTATAGTGATGCTAGAGTCAACATCGATGACACCCTGGTCTATGACCTCAATCGTAATTCCATTTATAACAGAGGGCACGAGCATCGTAACAGGCTGCGGGACGCTTCCCGAGCCTATGCCGGCCGTGAAAATCCCGGCGATGCTGCCTACAGTCATGCACCACAGTATAAATACGCTCACAATCTTCTGCACATTGTTCGGTTTCTTGCCATTCATGGGTTCACCCCGAGCGCTCCTCGTTGAATTTCCCCAACATTGCTCCGCACAAGTATTGGATATATTCAGTAATCTGTTCCATATATATATATGTTGTCAGTATTAACAGTAAATTTCTATAGCTTTTTCGGTGTATCATTGCCTCCCCCCACAGCGTTTATGGCCACCTCCCTGGCCTTGCTCACCAACCTGTCGCATTCCGCAAGCTTGTTGCTTTCCAGGGCTGCCTCGGCCTTGGCCAGCGTCAGTGCCGCTCCGGTTATGTCAGCCCCGAGGCCCTCCGCAGTCTCGAGGAATTCCCTTGCGGCGTTCAAAGAACGCCTGGCAGCGGTCTTCCGCCTTCTCCTGCCCTTGCGCAGGAAATGGGCCATGGCCGCGCCCCCGACCATCCATATGACCACGAGGATGACGATGACAGGGAGATATTCCCCGAGAAGGTTATCGGACGAGCGGGCGGCGCTCACATTGACCCACAATGAGCTGTTCTGGTTGCTTGCGTTCCGGTCGAAAACGGCCTCCTGCATGGCAAAGGCTGTGATTTTCCATGTGCCAGCAGCCAGGGAGCAGTTAATTCCTACGTTTCGCCATTCCCCTGCCCCGAGCGCGACCTGGGCGAAGCCAATAATGACAAGCTGCTCCTCGTTCAGCAAGGTTATGTTGGCCGTAATGGGCTCGGGACCGTCATTGGTGCAGTTCACCATTATGACGGAACTGTTTCCCTCCACAAGATTTCCTGGGTTGACTGCCGAGATTCCTGTGATTGACAGGTCGCAGCTGGCATTGACCGTGAAGGACGGGTAAGTGGTGTTTCCCCATTTTATCTCGTATGGCTCGGTGATGTTGTTCGTGGAATCGATGAAGTAATACTCGATGACAGAGCCGTTTGCCTGGCCCGGCAAGGACGCGGAAATCGTTCCAACGCCGATGTTAGCGGTCAGGTACAGCCATGTGCCCCCGTTCACCCTGTAGGCCGCTCTGACGGCTCCCCCGCCGTAGCCCGATATGGAGCCTGTGACATTGTATGGCCCGGCAGTCGTTGCCGCCTCCACCCCGCCCACGAGACCCATGAACGGCCTGGCGACAGGATTCCTGATGCACCCCAGGTATTCGTCCCATCCGCCCAGGCAAAATCCCAGTTCCTGATAGTCCGCGGAAACAGCCGCGGTCAGTAGCGGGAAGTACACAGCCATGGTCCTTGAGTTGGGATACGCGGTCGAGGTTCCGGATGCGAATATCAGTTGGTCCTTCACGTCGAACAGCCTCTCAATCCTCTCCCTCACCGGACCGGATGCATTGCCGTTCTCCAGGTTCACGAGGAATTGGAACAGGTCGACAGCATCCTGCTCCGGGACATACGTGTCCGTGACATTCCTGGCCGACCATATCTTGCCGTAGTCGGCATATGAAAAATCCCGGGACATGGCCGCAAAGTCGTCCAGCATCGGCAGGAACACGTCCTGATATACGCCGATGTCTAGCGCTGCCTGGGTCAGGTAGTTCTCCGGGTTTGCGGCCAGGTAATCGGCAATGATGCGATATGCCAGGGCCCTGGGTTCCGTGCTCGGCGCCAAAACAAGGGTGTCCAGCGTTGCCTGGTAATCCCAACCGGCCAGGGGTTCCAGCGCCTCCGAGCCTATCATGATGTCTGCTATTCCCATTAGTTCGTACGCAACTTCGAAATGGCCCATGGAGCATGTGTCGAGTCCAACAATGTCCAGTTCCAGGCCCGCGAGTGCGGTGTGCAACTCGCCCGCATTCATGTGCAGGCCCTTGTCGGGCACGAAGCCGTCCAGCACCCCGTCCCCATGGCCCCATATGGACAGCAGGTATTTCTGGGCAGGGTATTTGCCCATAGCCCAGGCCGTGAAGTCGTGCAGCGTGTCCGGCTCTGACATGTCAGCTTCGTCCGTTGCCGTGTCAATGACAGCCCCCAGGTCGTACAGCACAGTCGAAACGATGGCCGTGTTGAAGCCTCCCGGGTCTTTCTGGATACGATATAACTTCGAATCCCCTGTCCCGCGCCCGTCATGGAGGACGATGATGCTGACATTGGCCGTGCTGCCCGCCACCTCCATCTCGTTAATGTCCACCAGGGCCTCGTTCGCGAGTCCGATGTCTGCGTCCGCTGACATGTAGACCATGAATGTCCAGTCGGGGAGAAGCACCTTATCGGGATCGGCAGCCACATCGATTGCGTATAGAGCAGCATCTAAGTTTTCCAGGCACAGTGCCTCTATATCGGCCGGGGGCACATTCCTCTGGCCCCCCAGCTCGATGGTGAAGGGCAGCGTTGACAGCTCCGAGTAAAGCCAGTCATCCGAGTCTCCCGTAGTGAAGTAAAGGTCCTTGCCTTCCATGGGCGTGTACCCGGTGCGCTCCGCAAGGTCATTCGCTATCCCTTGCAATACGTTCTCATACGGATGCAGCGTGTCTATGCCGTTCCCCCAGGGGTAGAACACCTGCCTGCCGTACGTGTGGTAGGAGAGGGAAAGGTCGAATGACTGGTTCAGGGCCAGCGCCCTGATTGCCTGAGTCTCGTTCTCCGAGAATGCGCTGGGCCCGCAGTATAACTGGCTGCCTGGGTCGGTGCTGACGCCCTGCTGGCCCCACAGATGCCCGTAGTTCCTGTTCACGTCCACCCCGAAAGAATCCCCGTAGGGCATGCGGTTCTTGCGCCAGGTGAGGTCCTGCTGCATGGCAAAATCCCTCCCGTCCGGGTTGACGAGGGGGACGAACCAGATGTCCCTGGAATCCACCAGGGTCCTGACAGTGTGGTTTGCGGCATAGTTCTCCACCAGGAATTTCAGGATGAACATCGGGACCTCGGCCGAGGGCAGCTCGTTGGCATGGTGCGCACCCATGATCAGGATGTCGGCTTCGTCCGTCTCCTCCTCAAGGGGTCTGTCCGTGACCCGCAGGGCCATTATGTCCCTGCCCTCCCAGGTTCTGCCCAGGCTCACCATCCGTGTAATGGACTGGTGCTCTGTTGAGATGATGTCCAGCTCGGCTTTAATCTCCCCGTAGTCATGGTACTGGTCGAAGCTGAAGGTCTCTCCTTCCCCGACCTGCGGCTTCACTTGCCCTGGCATTAAGCTGACAAGCATCAGGGCTGTGATTACCATTGCGAGCAGGCTTCGTCTCATCATCGCACTCCAGTTGATAAGCGGCTCAGCTGAATATGGTCTCCCCGTACACGTTCACATCGTCCACGTAGAATCCGGCAAAGCCCGGGTCTCCTCCGAACGCTGCATTGTTGGTGTGGGGGTATGTCCCGTCATTGATGTTGTTGACAGTCATGCGGAATCTGATAATCACCTGATGGCCGTTCCACGGCGACAGGTCTATGCTGAGACGGCTCAGTGTGCCGGCGCTGACCCAGTATCCGTCAGCGATATAGTTGCCCTGGCCTGAATCGCCTATGCCCGTGTTGGCCCTGCCGTCGATGGTGCTGTCCTCAAGGTCGGTCCCTGTCCCAGAAACGCCCCAGCCCGACCTGATGCCCAGGTTCAGCGTGTTCCAGGTCCCGCCTCCGTTCGTGCTTATCTCCACCCTGAAGCCGTCCGGCGGGGTGCCAGAATTCTGGTTGATGTTGAATTTGAAATAAGCGTCCAGGTATGCCAACTTGGCGTTCGTCAGGTCGATGGGGCAGCTCACCAGGGAATTGTCTATTCCCGTCCTCATCTGGCCTGTCGCCGGGTCCACATTGCTCCAGGCGAAGTCGCCGCCATGCGCGCCAATGCCGGTCGAGGTCAGGTTGGCCAGCTGCCAGATATCGGTAACATTGTTTGTTATTGCCGCTCCGTCGGCCCTGGAAACGTCCAGGTGTATGTCGTCGATGTACCAGCCCACGCCGGTTCCGCCGCCGAATTGTATGTATTTGAAGCAGAGCCGTACGTTGTTCCTGTACTGGGTGGGTATGGAGGGCAATATGTCCACGCTGGTGTAGTCCCATGCGAACGTGTTCTGGCCACTTATTCCGTTGAAGCACCATTTGATTGGGTTGCCGAAATCATCGTAGATGTTGTAATCGTAATATATGCCGCCCGTGTAGGCGCCCGGCGGGATGATGTAAATGAACCTCCAGTCCGCCAGCGTACTGTCCCAGACCTCGACACCCACTATGCCGCCGTTGCCGCCTGACAGCATGTTGTACTTGTGCCAGAAGGAGAATATCGCCGTCCGGTACTGGCTGATGTCGACAGCCGGGGAAACGGCCTTCTTGTCGCTGTTGGCCGCGTTGGCTATGGGTGCTGGTGTAGTCGACCGTGTTTGGTTGAAACCGCTCGCGCCGATGATCTGGCCGATGGTTTCGAATATGTCTCCGATATCGGCCCCGTTCTCCGAGTAGAAATACTCGCCCCCGGAAGTATTGGCAATGCGCCACATGTTGTACTCGACAGTCCCAGATTCAGTCCCGATTATGTGAGTGTACGTGTCCTTTGTGTATTCAGCTGGCGCCGCGGCGCATCCGTTGCTTGCCGGTCCGGCTGGGTAATGCTCAAGGGCAAGCCCGATGGTGTACATGGTTATGTCCGAGTAAAGGAGCCCGCGCCTGCTGCTGACATACGCACCGCCGTGCGTGCCCGCATTCACCCATTCCCCCGGGAGGGGGCTCTTGTAATGCCAGTACTTGCCCCAGTGCGAGGGATAGTTGGCTGTCGTGTTTACATCGCCCCAGGGGGCCCAGGCGTCGCTCCCGCACTCCAATCTATTGTATTGGTAATTGGAATTGTCGGCTGACTGTAAGTCGAAGCCGTCAGTGAGCGCGATGACAGCAGGGTACAGGTCCGGGTGGGTGGGCATGGCCGCCTTGACGCCCAGATAGGATATCCCGGTGCCATCCCATATGACCGTGTTTGTGTTTCCCTGCCCCTCAGGTATTGCGTTAATCGCGCTGATGACGGCAGCCCGGCCGGCTCCTGCAAGATTGGTGATGGCGATTTCCCAGACCTCGTTGGAGCCCTGGAAATCGACGATTCCGACCGCGGATGCGTCTGTAAAGTTGTTCACCATGGATATTGCAGCGTCTTTCACGACGCGCAGATAGTTTCTCCCGTCAGGGGCGAACCTGTCAGCCATGGACGGGGAATTGTCTATCACTATGGCCACGAGCACGTCGGCCCTGACCCCGAATGCGCCGATAGGCTCCTCCATGTAGAACGAGCCCGGGTGGCTGTGCGATTCCTTGGTGGTGTTCTCCACCCCGATAGTGCGCGCCCAGTCAAAGGTCCCGATCACGTCCGTATTCAAGTCCGTATAGGGGCCTGTCATGAAGTCCAGGGCTCCTTCGCCGCTGATGTGCACCAATGTGGCATAATGCGCCCATTTGCCTGCACCGGATTCCATGTCGTCCCAGAAGAAATAGACGTATATGCTGAATGTGCGGTTGTTATTGAACCACTGGAATATCTCGTCGACGTCGTTCACAGGGTCGACAAGTATTCCGATGTCGCGCTGTCCTGCGAAGAGCGGTCTCCAAATCAGTTCGGCGCTTGTCTGCCCGTCCGGCGAAATGGATATGGTGTCAGCGCCAATCTGGGTGGTTCCGTCCATGAACCTGACGAGAACGTTTGCCTCGCCCGAGCCGACATTGTGCACGGTCGCCCTGATTATGTAGGCACCGCCTATCTGGGGGTGCCAGTCGGAGACGTAATAATCCCTCTCGGTTATCCTCACCTCGCTCCTCTGGTCCGGTTTGCCCATCCAGTGCAAAACCATGTATGTCAATTCGTCCAGGGCCTTGTCGCCGGACAAGTATCCGGCCTGAGAACCGTGCATAGTTGACAGGTTGAGGGCCATGGTGAATCCCTTGTAGCTTCCGCCGTCGTACATGAGGGCGCAGTATCTTGCCGCCATGTAGCTCTGGTAGAACACTCCGTACGCGCCCGCCAGGGGCGTCAATGTATCCACAACGGGGTTAGTCAGGACCGAGACATTCATGCCGTGGGATATGGGCGAATTGTCCACGCCTCTCATGGTCCCGGCTAGGTTCAGGTCTTGTGTGACCGCGCCGATGCCCATGTCCGAGGTGATGTTGGCCCCTGGGATGCCACTCCACAGGTCGTTCCCGGCCAGCCAGAGCAGCCCCTGATAGTTGTTCACATAAGCTTCCAGACTCTTGGAATCGTCTGTGGTAAGCCCGGTTGCGTTAGCCCCTGTTATCCAGATGACCGAACTGTATTGCATTAGTATGTCTTGGTTCGGACCGTTGGCACTGCTATTCACGACATATGTGGTGTTGACGCCATTCTGAGATTCATATGTATAGCCGAGCCTGGTCAGTGAATCTGTGATGTAGGCCGTGTCATTGTCATAAAGTCCATTGTTGTTCGGGCTTCCGTCATCGTCCACTACCAGTATCCTGAATTCCACGAAGACCTCACCGCTGGATATGTAATCCGGTATCTCGTTGTTCCCCTCGTTGGTCTCGGCGATGAGATTGTTCGGGTCCACCCGCCATTTGAGCACATGGACGCCCAGTGTCCTGGCTGTCCAGTTGGCCGTGACAGTCACTGAGCCACCCTTGCCGGGCACATCCAATGAAGGCACCCAGGCCTCAGGCTCATTCTTTCCGTCCAGGAACAGGCCGACCTGGGCGGTGAGATTGTTCTCGCCGTTGTTCCTTATCTCTGCATCGACGCGGACAATCTGGTTGAAGAACACGAAGCTCGGGGCCAAGACCTGTTCAGATATGGCCAGGTCTTCGCCGTGCCTCAGCGTGATGTTGCCGAGCCACTTCAGCACCCTGTATGCGATTTGCGTCTGGTCGCTCGTCCTCACTATCCTCGAGAATTCCCATGGGAAGAACACAATTCTCGAATCCTTTGTGGCGTTCTTGTAGTTGATTGCGTCCCCGTAGGTGGAGTTCACTACCGTGTCCCTGAAGGTTATCTCGGCGCCGGCTGAGGGCTGGATGCTGTAGCTGTAATTCTCGCCTGCCACCCTGGTCATGACCGGGATGAATGTCGAGTTCCACTGGAAGCTCACAGGATTGCCCGTGACTCCCATCAGTGGGTTTGTGGGTCCCCCTGACATGACTATGTGGCTATCCGTATGCAGGTTGTTTTGGAAGAACGCATTCGGGATATCAGGATCCTCGTACAGGTACTGGCCTATCATCCAGAGGCTGCCTCCCCTCGGAACGCCGTTCAGGAAAGCCGTGATATTGGCCTGGTCGAATGCTGTAAGCGTCCTTGTTCTCTCGTATCCGGTCATCCATATTACCACGTCATAATCAACCATCTTCGTCTGCCCGAGCAGGTATCCAGGGCCGTCCTTGCTGGGTCCGACCGTGTACATGTCATAACCGAAGTCGGAGGATTCCAGCGCTCCCCTCATGAAGCTTACCGTGTCGGATTCGCTCAGGTCCGCAGGGTGGTTGTCGTCGTCCACCAGCAGGATTTTCGGAAGCACCGTGATGTTTGTGTAGTTGTAGTTGTCTTCGGGCGTGATGTCATTGATCCCGTAGGGGACTGCTGCAGCCCTGATCATATGCTCGCCGCCCGGCCTCGCCACCCATGAGACCGACCGCGTCACCTGGGCAGGTCCCTGGGATATGGTGAAGTTCATCATTCCGATTGTGTTGATGTTTGTGCCCACTATGTCGTAGAACATTACGTATCCGTTGCACCAACCGCCATAGTTCTTCACTGTCGCGGCAACGCTCACAGTCTGACCGTTTATAGGGCTTTGCGGGTTTACCGAGATGTCTGTCGAGCGTATCCTGAGGTTGGGCTGACCGCCCAGGTCCATGCCGACAGAGATGCGGCCCGAGCCTACGCTCTTCTTTCCGCTGAGGTCGTTGGCCTTCACGAGGGCAATGTGATACCCTATGGGAACATCGTTTGCGTTGGGGCCCACGATTGGCCCGCCTGTGAATATGCCGTCTCCGTCCGCATCGGTCATGGGTATGCTGGCGTTCGCAGCGCCCGGCAGAATCGAGGTGAGGTCGGCGATTATCGAAGCCGTGTCAAGGTCGCCGTCAGGGTCGTAGACTCTCGCGAAAATGTGGAAATCCTTGCCGTACTGTATCGGGTCTGAGCGGAGGCTCCTGAGGTCCGAATCCACCCTTATCTCGGAGATTATGGGGCCGAAGACATTGCTTTCCCCCTGGATGTCCGCGCTCCAGACAAGGGCGTTCCTTTCCTGGTCCAGGATCATGACGCTTACATCGGATGCATGGCTGATTTGAGTCTCGTTCCTGAACAGGGTCCAGCGCTCGCCCGTGTCCCAGTTCTCGTCCCCGTTGTCATTGCCTTTGTGCCCGTAGACGCCGGGCCCGAGGCCGTATGTTATGCCATCAAGGGTGCCCTGCGTGTTGAGTATATACGTGTTATCGTCCACTGACATGGCAATGACAGTCCAGAGGCCGGTCATTTGCTGTCCGCCCGTATTGGTGATGTGGATAAAGGCTCCGTCAGCCCAGTCGTTTATGGGCTCGATCGTGGCTGTGAAGTCCGTGTACACGTTGTCCCCGGGCGCCGGGAACTGGTTGACCATGCTGATGATGCTCGAGAACAGCACGACGGTGATGCTGAGGGTAAGTATCGTGCCTATCACCTCGGACACACCGCCGCGGTCCCACACCATTTTCCGCCTGGTGTAGTTCAAGCGCTCACCCCAATATGGTCTCGCCCATCACCATCACGTCATCCAGGTAGAATCCGCCGAAGCCTGGGTCACCCTGGTTGTAATTGTTGCTGTGCTCGTATGCTGGGTCTGAGTTGTTGATTACCCTGAACCTGATGTGTATAGCGCTGCCCGAGAATCCTGTCAGGTCAATGTTTATCCTGGTTAGGGAACCGAGGCTGACCCAATATCCATCAGCGAATGGATTTCCCGAATCGCACATTCCGGTGTATGATTTGCCGTCTGCGGGGTAGCCGTCGTCCGCGTCGCCTCCTGTCCCGGATACGTTCCATGCGGACCTGACTCCAAGGTTCACTGCCTCCCATGTGACTCCGTTGTCCCTCGTTATCTCAACCCTGAAGCCGTCCGGCGGAGCTCCGCTGGCATAGTTCAGGTTGAATTTCACGTAAGCACTGAGGTACGCAATCCTGGCATTCGTCAGGTCTATGGGCGATGACATCAGGTAATTGTCAATTCCCGGCATCATGAGCCCTGTCACCGGATCCCTGTTGCTCCAGGAATGGGTGCCGCTGTGCGCCTGGATTGTCGACAGGAACCAGAGGTCCTGGCTTGTATTGGTCGGGGCAATGTTCGGCCTCGAGACAGTCACCCTCACGTCGTCCATGTACCAGCCGTAGCCTGTTCCGCCGCCGTACTGGTAGTACTGGAACTTCACCTTGACATTGGTGCGGTAGTTGTAACCCGCGGCTGTGGTGTCAGGCACGTAATTCAGCAGGTCCAGGTTCACCTTCTCCCAGGCGAACGTCCCGCGGCCGCTTATGCCGTTCCAGCCCCATTGGATGAACGTGCCGAAGCTGTCCACCCTTGAGGTCACATTGAGCCTGAGGTTGCCTGTGTAGGCGCTGCTCGGGACCACGTACTTCCACTTGTAGGCGCCTGCCGCGGACTCCTTGTACCCGACCATGAGCACGCCTCCGTTGGCGCCCGGCACAATGTTATACTTGTGCCAAAATTCCAATGTGGCCATGTCAAGGTTCCTCAGGTCCATTGGCTTGGTCACGGCGCTCTTGTTGCTGTTGGCCCCGTCCGGCGAGATGCCGGGGTTGCTGCCGCTGCTGCCGCTCGTTCCGGTCGTGAAGCTCCAAGGGTTCGGCACGGCACCAGCTCCGAGGTTGTTGCCTGACACGTCGCTAGCGCTGTTCAGAACGGAGCAGATGTAGGAAGTCATCTGCTTGAAATCGTAGTGTTTTGCTGTGAGCAGAGAATCGAGCGAGCTCCACACGAAAGACCATCCGCCCGGGTTCGGCGTGCATGTGAAGGCAGCCTCGACCGACGCCTTGTTCATTGTCTCGCTGAACTGGATGACGACGGGCTGCCCCAAGCCTACCCCAGTCGACCCGATCGAGGGCGTCGTGGAGGTGATGGTCGGAGGGGTTACGTCATAAGTGCGGAAGCTCCAGGGATTGGGCACCGCGCCGCCGACCAGGTCATTTCCTGTCATGTCCTGCCCCACTGTCACCTGCACCACATACAGCCATGACGTGGCGAAGTTGGCGTGCGTGATTGTCAGAACGGTGTTTCCGCTGGTCCAGGTATTGACCAGGGCCCCGGGGTTCGGGCTTACCGTATAGGTCAGGGTCGCCGTGTTCATGGCCTCGCTGAACGTGATGACTATAGCCTGGTTCACCGGCACCATGATTGCGCCGTTCGCAGGCGTTTCAGCCGTGATGGTGGGCGGGTCGTCAATGACAGTTGTGAAATACCAGGGGTTCGGCACAGGCCCCGCGACTATATTCGCAGCGCTCAGGTCCCGTGCCTGCGTCACCGTGAACGTATAGGCTGTCAGGCTGGCGAACATCGCATGGGTGAGCGTGACACGCTTGTCCCCGTTGCTCCAGGCCGCGGCCCAGCCGCCCGGGTCGGGCACGCATGTGTAGGTAAGGCTGGCAGTGTTCATGACCTTGCTGAAATCGATTATGACGTTCTGGGTCAGGAAAACCCCGACCGTTGCGTTCACGGGGGTTGTGGCAGTAATTATCGGGGGTCCGACAGTCGTGAATGTCCAGGGGTTGGGGACGCTTCCGCTAGTAAGCATTATGTCGTCCACCCAGTAGTATTCGTTTGCATTGTTCGTGCCCACTTCGAATGATATGTCCAGGTCAGGCTGGCCGTTATATGCCGATAAATCGACAGTGTAATGATGCCAGTGCGAGGCTGCGTTGTCCACGACAGCGGCACCATCGAATGTAAGCACGGTCGTTTGTGTTGCCCAGTCTGTGATCGAGACCATCAGGTAGAAGTAGTCGGCGCCTGCGTCAGTGTTGATTGACTGAATATTAAAGTCGAGCTTCGTGTTCACTGCCGAACTCAGGTCGAATCCGTCCCTGTACATCCAGCTGTATCCGTTCTGCCCGCCCTTTGCAGAATACACTCCGTTGGCCCTGTCTGTGGCCACATTCCAGTTGAATGCTCCGCCTGTGCTCCAGCCTCCCAGCGTCCCGTCCTCGAAGTTCGTAGAAATTATCAGGGTGTAAGGGGCAATCGGCGTTGCAGACGTATCCTGGCAGCTTGTCACCGTCACGGTATAGACAGTGCTTTGCGTGAACGCGGCAGAATGGCTCAGCGTGACAATCGTGTTGCCGCCGCTCCAGACCTCAGTCCAACCTCCGGGATTGGGGGATATCGTCCAGGCCAGCGTCGTCGGGCTCATTGCCTCGCTGAACGTGATTACTATGGTGGACGTGGTCGCGACACCGCCCGCGCCGTTTGCCGGCACCGTGCTCACTATCCACGGCGCGAGGGGCGAGGTTCCTGTCAGCTCTACGTCGTCCAGCATGAACTCGTCGTCGTTGGCTCCGGTTCCGCCTTCGTCCTGGTCCATGCCCGCCGGAGCTGTGAACCTGATGATGAAATTGTTCACCATATTATAACCGGACAGGTCGACAGTTGCCTGGGCCCAATCGGCCGCATTGGTTTGCTGGTCCCCGTCATTGTTTATAGTGGAGTACCAGATGCCGTTGTGCCAGGAGCCGTCCCAGACAGAGAGATAGGCTCTCTCGTCATTGTTCTCTATGTCCTGGTTGTCCCACCAGAATGAGAGGGATGCCCCGGTGATTCCGGTGAGGTCCACAGTCTTATCGAGTATGTTGTCCGTGCCGTCCGAGTCCCTGGCGTCGGCGCAGTATGTGCCGCCATGGACTGTGACGGGTGAACCGCCGTAATCATTTTCAGTTCCGCCTGTCCTGATTGTCCAGTCTGTGGTGGGTGCTCCGTCCCAGCCGTTGAAATTGTTCGTCTCGAACCCGTCCGACCACACTGTGGCCAGCGTGCTCGGGCCAGGCAGAGATGACCTTGTCTGTTCTTCTCCCCCGAGCTGGCCGATTATTATCGAGTTGAAAATCGAGTCGAATATCTCGGGAAGCTGGTTCGGGTCAGTTGTGTAATAGTAATGGCCCACGAACGGCTCGCCCGTTGAGATATTGACCCCGTAAGAACCGGTGGGCTGTGGGGTCGAATCTGCTGAATGCCACAGGTCATATTCATGTGGGTAGGTGGTTGGATTCGGTGCAGTCCTGGACCAGTCCGGCGCGGTCGGGTACGCGGGGTCGTGCGGCACTGCGTTGTCCGGGTCCATCAGGATGGTGTAGACCATGGGCGGGCAGTCTATCAGCCCCTGCTTCACTTTATTGGTTCCGTATGCGCCGTCTGTCATTGTCGCACCCCAGACAGTGTTCGGGGTCCAGCCCTCGTCGTTGTTGGACTCGCCGTCCGTCATGCCAATGACGTACATCTTGGATGTATTTGTCGTGTTGCCGACCCCGCATCTGATGGCCTCTCCTAATGTATCATAGAACGGTGTGTAGCTGTTGGCTCCTATCCCATTAATGGATGTGTTGAACGAATCCCTGTTGGCCGAGGTCATGATTGTCCATCCCCTGAGAAGTGACGGGTCCCTGTCATTGGGGATTCCGTCCTGGTCATAGGGGTAATCCCATGCGTCGTTTCCGAACGTCCATATAGCAGCCCTGTCCACGTCGGTGAGCTTGCCTATGAATCCCTTTGTCGCTATTATGAGTTCGTCAATCTCCTGGGCCATCGAACCGGAAGTGTCCAGTGCGAATATCACATCTATCGGTCCGCGCGTCTTTATTATGGTCGTGCTTCCTGACGGTTCCTGCAGCCAGAATGATTTATCGTGGGTGTGGTAGAATCCTATGTCGGTGCAGTTGTTGAGTCCGACGCTCTCGGCATAGTTCCACTCGTCCTCGATGTTGACTGTGACAGCCGTGTTGCCGAAGTATTCGAGCGGGCCTTCGCCGTTTATCAGGGTGATGGTGCTCCTGTGCGTCCACTTGCTGGGTCCGGACTCCATGTCGTCCCAGAAGAAGTATACGTAGATGTCCCTTGTAGCTATGTTGTTCGTCCATGTCATTGCGCTGTACGGGAATATCTCAGGGACCTGCAGTATCGGGTCCAGTAGGACGCTTATGGTCCTCGGGCCTGCGAACAGCGGCACCCATATTATCTCGGCCGTGGTCCATCCTCCCGGCGAAACCGAAATAGAGTCCGAACCTATCTGGGTCGAGCCGTCCATGAACCTGACCAGCACATTTCCGACATATCCCCCTGTGTTCTGCACCGAGGCCTGTATCACGTACCCGCTTCCCAGCTGGGGGTGCGGGTTGGGGTCGTCCGTTATCCAGATGTCCACGTCGGAAAGCCTGACTTCAATCCTGTCCTCGGGCTTGTCGAACCATCTGAGAATCATGAAAACGAACTCAGCTCTGGAGAGCGGTTCGTTGATCGAGGATAGGGGCCATGCAGTCACAGTGCTCCTGTACATCACAGTTGTGTTGGTGGATGTCGTTCCCTTGAAGCGCACCGAGTTGTACACGGTCATTGCATCGTTCTGATAGGTGAAGCATATGCCACCGCCTGTGGGCGCAAGTATGTCGGCATCGGCATCGCTGGTGCATGCATAGTCCATGCCGTGGGAAACATCGTCGTTGTCTATGCCTCTTAGCCTTGCGGCCATTCCGTGGTCCGCATCCACGCTTCCTATCTTCAGGTAATTAGTTTCAAAGGCATCAACAGTCTCGTCCGCAGCGGTCCAAAGGCCGGTTCCGATGAGCCAGAAGCTTCCGCCGATGTTCATGTAGCTTGTGATGTTCTGCACATCCCCTCCGTAGGGAGCTGTGGTCGTGAGCGGGTTGAAGGCCGAGCCCGTGACCCAGATGACTGCGTTGTACTCGCTCAGCGCAGACCTGTTGGCGCCGCCCTGGTAGGCAGGGCCGTCCATTGTGACATTGACTGTGTAAAACTCATATTGGTAGCCCAGGTAATCCAGTGCCTCGGTCACAGATGCGGTCTCGTTTGCCCTGATCCCGCCATTGTTGACGCTCTCGTCGTCGTCCACAACCAGCACCCTGTACAGAACATTCAGCTCACCGGTGCCCCAGTAGCTGGATATCTCGTTGTTCAGCTCGTTGCTTTCCTCTATATAGTTGTAGGGGTCGATCTTGATGGATATCCTGTGGTAACCTATTTGCTGCGGTTCCCAGGGAATGGAAATCGTGAGCGTGTTGTTGGACTTCGTGCCCAGGAAATCAATGCGCTGCAGGTGCGGAACGATTGTGTCAATGCCGTTCATGTCTATTATCCTGAGCAGATACCAGAGATTGTCCGCTGTCGTATAATTCTGGAGGCCGTTGTTCCTGACGACGAACCTGATGGTGACCTGCTGCTTGTAGAACACTGTCTCCGGGTCAATGGTCTGCTCGGAGATTGCCACGTCCTGCGTGAACTTGCTGGTGATGTTCCCGAGCCACAGTATGGCTTTGTAGGCGTACTGGCACTGCGTTGCCGTGTCGCTTGTCCTGGAGAAGTCCCATGTCTGCGCCAGGATTCTCGAATCTATTATAGTGTCCGACGGGTAATCGTCCGAATCATAGGAAAGAGCGTAAACCCTGGTGTTGGCGCTGTCGTTGAGCGCAATTCTGGGTTTATCTGGGATATCGTTATAGCCCCAGTAATAGGCAGAGTCCATTCCTAGGACTCTCACCTCGGTATTGATTGGGATATCTGCGAAGTAATCGGTCACCGGGTGCGAGGCGTTTCCGTAAAGCTGGGTCGGAAGCGGTGCGTTTAACACAGGCAGAGGGTTGATGTGCAGGAAATCGTTGGCGAAGGTTCCGAGGCTCGGCGTTAAAAGGGCCTCGGACCAGAATCCCTGGCTGATGAGCCATAAGCTTCCGCCGTTCAGACCATCCACGACTGTCCCGTTGGGATTGCCGGTGAGGAACCTTTGGAGGTTGGCCACATCGTCGGTCCTGTCGGACCACGGGGCATTGGACACGGTGAGTGTCTTGCTTGTCCGGTATCCGGTCATCCAGATGACCACATCATATTCCATGAGCGGGTAATCGCCATAATCGTAACCTGGGCCGTCGCCCGCGCCAACTATAGTGAAATCGTATTCGAAGTCGGCGGCTTCGAGCGAGGCGCGCATGAATGATACTGTGTCGCCCTCGCTCAGGTCATTGACATGCGAATCGTCGTCCACCAGCAGTATCTTCGGCATGACTGAGATGTTGGTGTAGTTCGTGTTGTCCGTCATGTCCGGGTCATAGAAATCCGCGGTAACCGTGGCAGGGCTGACTTCTGCATAGACGATAATCATGTGAACGCCGCCTGGCGAGGCTGTCCAGGAGATTTTTGCGTCCTGCTGGCCAACCTCGGGGACCAGTACGGTCTTCGGAACCGTGTTGATGAGGCTGGCCGGGTTTTCGTAGTCCATGTAGAAATACACATCGACATTGGCACCTTTCCCGCCCAGGTTCAGTATCGTGGCAGTTATCTCGACGGTGTCGCCGTTCGTGGGCTCGGGATTGCTGAATGTGATGTACTCATACTTTCCTGTCTCGGGATTGTTCCCCTTGACGACTATCTGGGGTTTCTCCCCTACTATCTGGCCTATCGGGAACCTTCCGGCAAACATTGACGAATGTCCTGTGATATCGGTCGCGTTGAAGATGAACATGTAATAACCTATCGGAATCTTGAACGGGCCGTTGCTGTAGGCGACATAGATGTTGTCGTTCGGCGCGTCCCGCGAGTCAAGCACATCCTGGAGTTGTATGGGCGATGTCGTGGAATTGAATATGGAGCTCACATTGACCCAGAGGTCGCTCTTGTTAAGGCCGTTGACCGTGTCGAATCCCTCCGGGTCGACAATCTCGGCATAGATCTTGAACTGCTTCTCGAACCCTATGGGGCCGTAATCGTCCACTTCCGGCGTGGCCAGGTCGCTGTCTATCCAAGCTCTCTTGATTATTGGGCCGTAGTTGTTCGCGCTCTCGCCCAGTGTCTCGTGCCATACCAGGGCGTTCTTCTCCTGGTCGATGATGGTGATTGTGTACACAGCGTTCGGGTCCAGTGTCACGGGCATCACTTCCACGTTGGTTATTCGATAGACCCACCATTCCCCGACACCCCAGTTGGAATCGCCGTTCACGTCTGTCCCGCTGAGGCCGTCAGCCACACCCTTAGTGAGCATCTTATTGTCCACGGTAATGTATATTTTAATCCACAGCGGGTCCATCACCTGGCCGCCCTGGTGCAGCACCCTGAAATCCACGCCCTGCGTCCAGTCATCCGGGTTTACCGGCTGAAGGCTGCACTTCAGGTCCACGATGAAGGTCTGCCTCGGGGCCGGCATTGAGCCGACCATGGTGATGATGCTCGAAAAAAGGACGACAGTGATGCTCAGCATCAGAATGGTCCCAATAATCTCGCTCACACCGGATTTCTCCCAAACAATCCGTCTCCTGATTATGTGTTCTGCCATAACGATACCTCTTTTCCTGATGGTACTATATCTAAAGGATGATATTTATACATACCTTGGTTAAAACCACATTTTAACCACGGGACAAAGAAAGGAGCAGACGTCTCACACTAATAATTGTCATATGCTGGATACCTGCATTTCCAGTGCAATCGTGTTGAATTCGTCTTTGAGCTTCTGCAGGCGAAGAATTCGACGATGACCCGGGGCAAACTAAGAACGGAAACAAGGGCCATGCGGCTCACAACATATGCGGGCAAACTGTGAATGCGAGAACGGAATCCAAGCATATGAAGCATTCGCCATGAATCAGCAATGACTCCACAATGTGATTCAAAGGAATGCCCGTAATCTGCAATCTCAAAGCAATGAGATTACGGGACTACACAACTCTCTTCTTCGAGACCTTCTTCGCGGGCTTTGTCTCAATCTTCGTGCCGCATGCATAGCACATGACTGCGTCGTTGCTGATCATGGTTCCGCAGGACGGGCAGGGTATTTCCTCTTCGCCGCCGGCCGGGGCTTCTTCAGCCGGAGCCTCCTCACCGCCAATCTTCGTGCCGCATGCATAGCACATGACCGCGTCGTTGCTGATCATGGTTCCGCAGGACGGGCACGGGACCTCGCCCTCGGCCGCGGGTGCCGCTTCCTCTTTAGCTGGCTCCGGTTCAGCCTCCTGCTCGGGCGCCGGCTCCTCTTCGGGTTCGGCTTTGGCTGTTTCTCCCACAGGCACGGGTTTCACGGCGCCGCGCAGATCTTCCTCTTGCTCCAGGAGCTGCTTCTCCTTCTCTAACAATTTTTTGGCGTCCTTCAGCAGTTTGTCCTTGCTGGTGCCGAGTTCCTTTTCCTCCTTTGTAAGTGCCCTTTCTCTCGAAAGAATCTCTTCAGATTTGGATTTGAACTCCTCGAGAATCGAGGCCATGTCCGATGCCGTGACCTTTGCCTTCTCGCCTGCTTCGATGAATATCCTTCTCTTGTTGGCGATTTCGTCTTCGAGCTTCTTTATCTCTTCCTGCCTCTTCAGGATGTCCTGCTCTTGCGAAGAGAACTCCTTCTGCTTGCGTGTAATCTCGGCCTCCCTCGATTTCAGGCTGTTCTCCAATTCAAGAATGGAGTTCTTCTGCGCCTCGAAGTCCTTCTGGTCATTCTTCAGTTTGGCAGACTTCTTCTCAAGGTCCCTCGTCTTCGAGTCAAGTTCATTTTGTTTGGAAGCCAGTTCCTTTTTATTGGCCTCTATGGCCTTGGTCTGTTCCTGGATGTCCAGGGCTTTCTGCCGGAGCTCCTGCTCTTTCTGCTTGTACTGCTCGGCCTGCTTCTGCATAACCTCCCAGATTGATGGTTCCTCACCCAAAGGGATTCCTCCGTTTCACTTATGATATTGGTCGACATGGATACTTTTATACATTAAGTAATTTTGCTATATGAGCGGTCATTCGCCCGTGTCAAATATCGGCCCGAGGACAACTATGCCGTCCTTGGCGACTTCCACGGCATGCTTCTCCATGCTGTGCTGCGAAGCCCTCATCTTCTCGACCTGGAGATACCTGACCAGCTTTCCGCGGTTCCTGTCAAGGCCCAGCATTATGATTCCGTCCACCAGGAAACCCTCGTTGCCGAGCATCTGCGATTCTCCGCCGGCGGCTCTTTCCATCACGATGAAGGCCGTGATATTGTTGTCCCTCAGCATCTTGAAGAAGTAGAACATGCGCTTTCGCATCTTCGAGACATCCTCCATCAGCGAGTAAAGCGCGCCCAGTGAGTCAAGGCAGAACACGGAGAACTTGTCTCCGTATTTTTTCTTGAAGTACATTATCATCTTCTCGATGAACTTGATGTAATCTGTTTCCTCGCCCTGGTCAACTACCTTGTCCACTTCCCTCAGGTCAGTGAAGTCGGAAATCTGCATGTGCGGCGAAAGCTTGATTCCCAAGCTCTTCATGTTCCTGAGATGGCTTTTGGATGTTTCCTCCAGGGTGCAGTAAAGTCCGAACTGGCTCACAGATTCCAGGTATTTCGACATCAGCGTGTAGCAGAAGACTGTCTTCATGGAGCCCGGCGGGCCCGTGATGAGCACAACGCAGGGCGGATCAATATCTGTCTTGAACACCTTTTCCATTCCGGGTATCGAGTTCTTGAACATCGCAAACCCCCAAGTTTTTTATTGTCGTGGGCTTGAAGGCATTTTAGGATTTATACTTACCCGTGCCCCATGTCCCCGAGCACCCGCATATTCAGTAATTATTAATACCCAAATGAGTTTTACCGATGATAATACCACAGGTGATAATCTGGCGGACGGAGCCAATGTGCAAAAAAGTAGGACATGCCCAGTGTGCGACGAGGCTGTTCCGCCCGATGCCCAGGTTTGCCCTTCCTGCAGCACTGACCTTTCCCTTTTCTCAGCCGATGACTCAGGCAGCGACCTGACAGACCCAGAGGAGCTTAAAAGATCGCTGTTGTCAGCAGAAAACGGGCATGTGGCTGAGCTTCTTCATGCGGCAGAGGACAACCTCCCGCCCCTTCCTCCGAAATCGTCCGCGGCAGAATCTGCCGAGTTCGCTGAATGCCCTGCATGCCACAAATCCATAGCCATGGACGCAGTGAAATGCCCGCATTGCGGCGTCGAGTTCGTTATAGAAGAGGTGTTCGAGTGCCCGATGTGCAGAACGCTTGTGGATATTCATGTCAATAAATGTCCCAGTTGCAACACGGAGTTCGTGGACGAAGCTGAACCGGCTGCAGCACAACCCCCAGCCCAACCTGCGGCGGCTCCGAAACCGCCCCAGCCCGAGCCCAAGCTCGAGCCTGCCAGTTTCGTTGACAGACTCAGGCAGATGAAGGATGAAGGCCCGTCAAAACCGTCCGAATCCGCCCAGCCCAAGAAGGAACTGTCATTTGCGGAGCGGATGAAATTGATGAAGGGCGATAAACCGGCTGAGGGTGCGCCGGCGCAACCCGCTCTGACAATCCCGGCCCGGCCACCATCCCAGGCAGCCTCCAAGCCTCAGGCACAATCCCAGAAGGTTCCTCCGCAGACAACCCAAGCAGCGACCCAGCCCAGGAAGGAGGCCAGCATCTCGGACAGGGTCAAGTCATTGAAGGAGGGGGCAGTTACACAGGCCAAACCCGCGCAGCCGGTGCCGGCGCAGAAACCGACCCAGCCCCAGGTTGCGACGCCCGATGCAACTGTAAAGGACGGATACAAGGAACTGCCTGTTTACATTGGCGAGGTGAAGAAACTGCTTATTATAGCCAATGATCTTTACATTGATGTTTCCACGAGCAAGGCCCTCATCAACAGGGCCGTATCGGCCGGAAAGACCCGGGACCTGGAGAATGCGGTCAAACTCGTTAAAGAGGGCAAGGCCGGTCTCGAGAAGGACATAAGAATCGCAATGCTGTCCAAGCTCAGGACGCTCGAAACGGCCCTCTCCCTGGAGAGGAAATCGGGCAAGAACACATCCCCGCAGGAACGGTCCATCAACGAATCCAGGAAATCCATCGATGTGGCTGACTTCCAGTCTGCCATAGACACGATGAAAAGGCTGGAGAATCATCTGCTCAGCACATCGACCGCCAACCTTTCCCAGGTGGAACTGGAGTCAGTGTCCTGCGCGATAGCCGACGCAGACGCACTTCACCTGAATGTTGGCGAGGCCAAGGCTTTGTACAAAGCTGCTGTGCAGGCCAATGCCCAGAAGGATTCACAGAAATTGGCTCAGTATTCCAAGCAGGCGACCGAAGTGCTCAACAAGGTCCTGCCCCCCTACATCTCGGCCGAGATGAGGAAGGCCAAGGTCACACTGAGGGAAATCAAGATGATGAACGTGGACATCTCCAGCCCTGTGAACGTCCTGAAGGAAGCCAACGATCATGTTCTCACTGGCAATTACTGCGCAGCCCTGGGTTCCATTAAAAAATTCAAGGATTTTGTCGACAGGGCACAGCAGCAGGGTTGAATTTTACTATTTCGCTAGGAAGCTGACTATCTCCATCTCCCTTTCCAGTATTTTCAGGCCCTGTTCGTCAATGGTCTCGGGCGTCACCGATGTTATGAATATGGCATCGCTCTCTGAAACCTCGTCGATGAGCCTCCTGAGGAATCTCAGCACGGCATCGAAGTTGTTGTTGCTTATGAGATAGTCAAGGCCATCGATCAGCAGGATGGTTTTTCCCTGGGAATTGAGGAAATCCTCTATCCTGTAAATTATCCTCTCCAGGACAGGCATGACCCTGTTATCAGAATCGCCCTCCTTGTCTGTCAGCCACAGTACGGAGGCCTCTCCGACGTCGAACTGCTCCCTCACGCGTTTCGGGTTGATTCTGGTAAGGGCAAGGCCTTTCATGCCCACGTTCAGATTGTCCACGAAGTACTCGAAGCATTTGACTGGTCTTTCCTCCTCGATAAGGTAGCTGTGCGAAATTTTAAGGCTCTCCTCCCTTCTGTGAATGGGCGCAATCTCCGTGGTGACCTTCACCTCCTCCTCAGGGACATTGTCCTCAGGCAGCTCGTCCTTGAGGGCCAATTTGGCTGTTTCCGTGGTAATGGGCACCTTCATGAGCTCCGAATATGCCGCCAGGGTCTTCAGCGCCCCTTCCAGCATGCGGATGTTCCTGACATACCTCTTTGCGATGTAGTACACGACATCGTCGCCCAACACGATTTTCTTGGATTCAGCCTTTTTCTTGAGTATGGCCTGCCTCGTTTCAATGTCTGGCGGCAGCATCTCCGTGGCAAGGCCGGCATCGAACCTCGACACAAGCCTCTCCTTCATGCCGGAAACCTCCCTTATCGGGCGGTCGCAGGTCATGACAATCTGCTTCCCCTCCTTGTAAAGGGCGTTGAACATGTGGAAGAATTCGTCCTGCACAGCCTCTTGGCCGGCGATGAAATGCACATCGTCCAGGAGGAGGAAGTCCAGGTCCCTGTATTTCTTCCTGAACTGTTTCTTCTTGTTTCCTTTGATGGCATCGATGAACTCGTTGATGAATTTCTCCGCGGAGACATACAGCACCCTCTTGTTCGAATAATTCTCCGAAACATAGTTGCCAATGGCATGAAGCAGGTGGGTCTTTCCCAGTCCGGTGCCACTGCATATGAACAGGGGATTGTACTGAGACGTCCCGGGTTTGGCCACGGCTGTGGCTGCGGACTGGCTGAATCTGTTGGATTCGCCCACGACGAAATTGTCGAAGGTGAAGTCAGGGATGAGGTTGGACTCCCCGATGGGCCGTGGCGCATCGCCCAACGGCGAATTGTCCGCCCCGCATGTGGGGCATTCCATTTTCCCGTAAAGCGCGGCGCCGCACACTGTGCATTTGTCATCGGGCATCTTCTCAGGCGGGAAAATATCCCCCTGGCCGCCCAATTTTTCCTCGGCATCTTCCTCGGGCATTGCCGGCTCTGAGACGGTAACAGGCTCCTGGGATGCCTGGACAGCGGAAGGCGATATGCCTTTCTCCGGCGTCTCCGTGTCCTCGGCCAAGTATTGCGCCAGCTTGTCCTCCCTCTTTTTGACCTTTTCGAGCTCCACCTTCAGTTTCAGCCCTTGGATGGCCGCCTCTATCGCGGTGATCTTCGAGGGATTCTTCAGCATGGCCCTGATGCGCTCCACATCCGTGCTGAACATCTTGCAGTCAAGGGTTTCCATTTCTTTTTTAAGGAACTCGACCCTTTCCAGATTGGCTCCGAACTGGTTGAAAGCCAGGGTCGCGTCGGTAGGGTTTTTCTGAAGCTCCTCCTCAAGAGGCTTGACAATGTATCCCCGCGACCGCCATTCGCCCAGCTTTTTCCTGAGTTCCTCTGGCGCACCGGCGATATCCGCGGTTGGGGCCTGCTCCTCCTCCTCTCCCCAGGCCAGGGAAAAGCGCGTCCTCCTTTTGACCATCTTTTTCTCGGCTTTAACGACATTCGAGCCGGGATATTTCTGGAGAATATCAGATATGTCCAGCCTGCCATGGACCTCCAACAGGGCTTCGGGCTCGTATGTGTCCCCCCAGGCGAGCTTCAGACCCTCCTCGCCCAGCTTTGTGGGGACGAACCGGCCCTCAGTCTGCCGCCCATAGATGGCCGCGACCAGCACCCCGTCCCTGATGACAAGGTATCCCTCGGAAGTGTAATTGTCGCGTTTCCGCTTGGTGAGCATATAGCCGGAGAAACCGAACTTCTTCAGCTTCTCGATGCTGAGTTCCAGAGCCTTTGGGCTGCCGTGTATGGTGCTCAGCACCTTACCCTCTGGGATGCCGTCGCTTGCGATATGCAACACCTGCCTTCTGCCTCACTGCCGGTCTAGGCCGGGTGGGATGAAGCCAAATATTGAACAGCGTTATAAAAGTTTTCAGTTGATAGGTCAACATCATATAAAAGTATAAAATGGAGAACGTGTATAAGGGTGCGATAAGCATGCTCACCGAAATCAGCGAACTGTTGGGAATGGAAGTTTACACAGATAAGGGAATCGCCCTGGGCAATGTCGACGATCTCATCATCGAGACCGACACGCAGAGGATAGACGGCCTCTTCATCGGGAACCCGAACCCGCTTCTGGTCGAGCATTCCAAGCCTGTCAGCGTGCCATATAGATGGATAAACAATGTCGGCGATGTAATTATACTCAAGTATTTCCCGAAATTTGTTCAGACAGGAGCGTCTCCGGAGCGCGTACCCAAGGTGAGGAAACTTGCCGATGAGATGAAGCAATTTGCCCATACCACCGAGGAGAAGCTTCTTCATGCGGAACATGCGGCCGTGGACAAGCTGAAGGGCAAGCCCCTGTCAGAGGAAATCAAGGAAATCTGAATTATATTTTCCTTATCTTGCCCATCATGGGTTCGTATATCATACCTTTATCAAGCAAACTTTCCGCGGCGCTGTCGAACGCCTCTTTCTTCAGGCCGGCCTTCTTAGCGGCTTTCTCGAGCATGTCCCAGTCGATTCCAGCGGCCTTGGGGTCGGCACTGGTTATGACCTTCAGCAATTTCTCCTCGTCAGCTGTCAGCTCCTCGTCGCCCTCAGCTTGCGGCGCGGGTCCGGGTTCTGCGGCCGGCGGTTCAGGCGGCGTGTCTATGCCCTCCTCCACCTCCTCGAACTCGGGCGTTTCTGTTTCATCGGTTTCCTCGGATTCGGGAATGTCCGGGGTTCCGCCCTCCTCGGGTATGAGGTACCTCAGGCAGTCGATGAGCATGGTGTGGTATTTGTCCAACGGTATGTCCCCGTAATGGTCCATTGCCCTGACGATGCCCTCGGCAAGGTTCTGGCTGTAACCGAGTTTCACCAGCGCCTCCGGGGAAATTCCCTCCATCTTGGCCGCTTCCCCGGCTGCGTCAAGCCTGTGCCTGAGGCTTATGCAGCTGTCAAGCACCCAAATGTCCCTTGCTGATTTCTCCATCTGCTTGACTGTCTCCGGCCGCACCGAAATGTACATGACCCCGTCCTCGGGCGAATACACCCTGACCTTGCCTATTATTGCGGCAAAGCCAGGGACAGTGAGCTTGGACATGGCTACGGTTGCTTCAGGTTGGAACTGGCCTGCCGAGATGTATGTGGTTCCGGTGGGGTCTATGAGTTTCGCCCTCCACAACGGTTCCTCGGGCGAGCCCATGTTCTCCAGGTCTGTCACGACGCCCACGATGTAGACGCGGTTGATCTTGGCCCCGAGCGGTGTTACGACATATGTCGGGGCGCGCTCCTCCTCGCCCTGCATGACCAGGGACGAATCGTTCAGCTCCCCGGCGAACACCCTCCACGCGACTTCCCTGGCATTCATGCAATCTCCTCCAGGATTCTGCGCGCTTCAGCCTGCGTGTCCACCTTCAGGAAATCAGTCCCCGAGGCAATCATCATCAGCCCGAACTCGTCCGAGGTCACGTTCCCGGTGACGCTGACAGGTTTCGCCACCAGCTTCTCGAAGAGCTGGTCTTTGATTATGCCGTGGTCCATTGCCTTGGTCGCTTCCTTCAAGCATTTATCAAGCGACTTGCCCAGCAATCTTTCCGTGATATCTCTGTTCATTATAACATTAAGCGCTCCGGTGCCATCATCCACAATTGCCTTGATGCGCAGGTCTGCGATCCCTTCCTGCTGCCCGTGCACACGGCATACATTCTTCTGCAAAGCCCGGTTGCATTCCGGGCATCTGAAGACCAGACCGCTGCCCTCCCTCACGTCCAGAATGACGCCATTGAGTGAGGCGTCCACCATCCCCCCGACCCTTGAAAGGTAATCGACAGTGACCACGGACGGTTTCTCGAGTTCTTCGCTGGCCGGCATCTTCTCCTTGGATTTCTCGGTATTCGTTGCGTCAAAGTTCAGCTGCGGCATGCCCCTCCACTTCCTCAAGTAGCCGCTGTTGACCTTTATGATGTCCCCGTCCTTGAACTTGGCCTTGCCCCAGCAGGTAAACGAGACTTTTCCTGTTTCATCCGCCATTATGCCGGACATCACTTCCTTCTTCTCGCCGCTGACAGTGACTTCCCTGATGTCCACGGTTAGGATTCTGGCCGCGACCGAGAGGTTGCCTGTGGCATCCGCCAGGTCGATTATCTTGCAGGCCTTCGCGGTTCTGGGGGCGCCCGTGCCCTTGAACTCGGGCATTTCGGATTTATCGGCCTTCACGACCCTGCCCCTGTATCCTATGTTCACTTGCGGCTCCTCGCGGTATTCGGTGATATAGGCATGCTCCATCCGCACGACATCGCCCTTCTCCAGCTTCAGGTCGGCCTTCTCCCAGATTGTGAAGGGCACAGTCCCGGACTCGTCCCCCAGTATCCCTGAGATGATTACCGTGTCCTGCCCGTCCCTCTTGATGGTCTTCTCGGTGACGAAAACGACCCTGCAGAGCAAATTCACATTTTTATCCAGCGGAGTGAGCTCTTTTATTTGCTTCTTGTCCCCTTCCGGTGAAAACGAGCCCCCGCCGTGCTTCCTGATGACAAGCCTCGCAGCTTCATCCGCGTCAAATCTGAACTCGTCCATGTAATGCTTCAGGTCCTTCTCGATCTCCTTCCTGTCGGCATCCTTGCCGAGCGCCTTCAGAATATCCTCAACGTACTTATTTTTCTTTTCAGCCATAGGTTCACATCCTGTTCAATGGTGAACTATCACAGTCCCTATTGGCGGCTCGGTATAAAAGCATAGTTGAGGGGTCGGCGAAACTATTAGCTGCATCCGAACAGCGGTTCGGAGCTAGGGATCATCCAAAGCATTATAACAACGCAAAGGGAATATCTAAGCACAGGTTGAAAGCGTGTCTCCCATAGTCCACGGAATGATAGCATGGCTCGTTGCGGTTCTATTCGCCAAGGATGTGAATGACCGCCGGCTGATAACCATTGCCGGGGTTGTGCTGGACATCGATGGGATATTCATCTTGTTCGACCGCTCAGCATACTTTGAATTGCACCACACGTTCAGTCATTCCTTTGTGTTCGGCATCCTAGTCGCTATTACGGCTTATACACTCTCGGTCGATAGGGTGAAAGTTTTCGCCGGTGCATTGGCCGCATTCTCGCTGCATGTCATCACAGACCTCGTTGTCACAAACTGGTCTGTGGCCCTTCTGTCCCCGTTCTCCGATTATCGGCTCACAGTCGGGCAGGACCCCGCTGTGGTGGCAATTGTCTATCCGGTCGTGTTCTTCGTGTCCCTGGGATTGATTCTGGTTATTGCATATCGGAAGGGAATCTCGCCGGTTGAGTTCGTTTCGGAGAGGCTGGACGGATACCTTGTGAAGAAGGTTTTTCCTGTGAGAAAAGAAACGGATGTTGTATGAGAAAAAGAATGCAGTTTCATTCTTCCAGGATGCTCTTCGGCGCGCCCGCCAGCTCCACGAGGGCGCGCGCCTCCAGGAAGTGCATCTCCCCCGGAATCACGACAGAATGCAGCGGAGGGCCGTAGTCCCCGTCCATCATGTTGTCCAGCAGCCCGGCCCTCACCAGGCAGTCGTCTGAGCCAGCTCTCGCCACCACGCAGACGAGCCTATCCGGCGTGAGGAAATCCTCTCCTGCTTTATCCTCGACCTCGGCCAGCACCTTCAGGGCCTCGTTCGCGGTCATGAACCTGTTCTGCTCCTGTTTTATATCCAGGAGGCAGAGCGTGTGCATGCCCCGGCGGAAGTTCTCTAGAGCCTTCTCGTAGAAGCTGGTCGGGCTGTAGTTCGGCTCAGGGAACGGAATAGTCACTGTGCATCCGAACTTGTAGTTCTGCAGGCCCAGGGCTGCCGGTATGGCCGTGAATGCCGATACTCCGCCGATTACCTCCGTGTCAATGCCCAGGGCATGTGCTCTCAGCCTCAGGTCAACATGGGTCGTGGCGCTCATCGCGTCCCCGGGGACAAGCAGGCACACATACTCAGCGGCCGCATGTTCCAGGACAGTGTCCTCTGTCTCGATTGCATTCCTGTTGACGATTGTGATTTTCCTTTTCACCAGCTCCTCCAGCCTCGGGATGCTGCCCTCCTCAAGCGTGGAAGTGTAATTCTCCATGAACAGAACCTTGCAGGACCTGGCCGCCTCCAGTCCCCTGAGCGTTATGCCCCTCTCGTCGCCAAGTCCCAAACCTATGAATATTAGCTTTCCCATATCAGCACCGTGAAATGTCTCTGCGCTGTCGTTCCCAAGGCAGAAGGGGAGAAGGTACGTAAAAAGCTTTCAGAGGAAGGCATCCTGAGATTGGATGCAAGAATCACTAGCGATGGCAAACATGTTTTCATACCAGTGCTGAAGATAAAGGGGCTTTGCTATCCGCTATTGGAGGTCGAGACTGAGCCCGTCGAGGTTCCGAAGAATTACAAGGAACTGTTGACTCTGCCGCGCGGGCTCATGGAGCTCCTGCCGACATCCTTCGACGTGATTGGCGACATATTCGTCCTGAAGCTCATTGACGAGATACTGCCTTATGCAATTGACATCGCGAATGCCCTCCTGGAGACTAACGGGAACGCCAGGGTAATAGCGCTGGACCGCGGCGTCAAGGGCGAGTTTCGCACAAGAGACCTGAAGATACTTGCTGGGGAGAAGCGCACCACCACTATCCAGAAGGAATACGGTCTCAGGTACAGCGTTGACATTGCAAAGGTCTATTTCTCGCCGAGGCTGGCAACAGAGCACCGCCGCATAGCGGACCTGGTCCAGGACGGCGAAACTGTAATGGACATGTTCTGCGGGGTCGGCCCGTTCGCAATAATGCTGGCCAGCACCGGAAAGCCCACTAGCGTATATGCAATTGACAAGAACCCTGAGGCCATTGATTATTTAATTAATAATATAAAATTAAACAAAATTAATGGGATATCCCCCATGCTGGGCGATGCCAGGATTCTGGCGCCGCAGCTGCCCAGGCCTGACCGCATCATCATGAACCTGCCCCACACCGCCATAGACTATCTCGACGTGGCCCTTGGAATAGTCAACAGGCGTGGCGCGATACACCTTTACGTGATAATGGAGGAGGAGAGCAGGGAGCTGATAAGGAAGTCCATTGCCAAGCTGGCTGTTGCCGAGGGTCGGGCCATATCCTTCAAGAAGATACACGAGGTGCACACATACTCGCCCACCCAGGCTCTTTATTGTTTCGACCTCATCATTGGATGATGCGTCATCGGATGAAGTCCACAAGTTCGTCCATGGTCTTTATTCTGGTTATGTCCCTTGCCACACCGGCGGGCAGCTTCCCCTCCCTCAGGATGAGTACTGGCTTCATTCCAGCCGCCTGGGAGCCGAGATAGTCCTTTGAGTAACTGTTGCCCACGAACATCACTTCGTCAGGCCTGAGTCCGAGGGAGCCTGCCGCATGGAGGAATGGCCTGGGGTCGGGCTTGGAAGCGCCCGCAGTGTCCCTGCCCACTATCACGTCGAACATGGATGACTTCAGCGAGACCCTCCCTGCCTTTGACATAGAGTCGAATATCTCATCAACCTCCTCCCTGTATCCATTGGTCACTATGCCGATGCGCAGCCCTGCCGCCGACAGCCTCTTCAGGACGGGCGCGGCGTCATCGTAGGCTTTGAGGCCTGCCTGGGCGAACCAGCGCTGGTTGATATACTTGCCCAGCCCCTTCTTCTTGATGCCCAGCTCCTTCATGACTTCGTCGTCCCATTCGACGTAAATCCGGTTGTGGTTGTCCGATGCTGTGGGGCGTATGTCCCCGTGTTTGGCGAGGAATGCGGCCGATGCGCGCCTGTGTGCCTCTTTTATTTCATCCAGGCTTCTGTCAATGCCCTTCTCCTTCAATATTAGCTGGAAAATTTCCTCCGTGTCCAGGCTTGTTATGAGAGTTTCCCCGATGTCGAAAAGCATGGCCCGAATCAAGAAAGCTTCACCCCTCTCTGGCCCTGGTAACTCCCAGAGCGCTGGGCATAGGCCTTCTCCGGGGGCGCGTCAAGCCTCTCGAAGACAATTTGGGCGAATCTCTGGCCTATGGGGATGGCAACTTCCCTGTCCGACGAATTGTACGCGGAGAGCGTGAGAGTGCCCTCGAAGCCCGCGTCCACCTTGCCGAAGCTGGAAATTATGCCCTTCCTGGCCCAGCTTGTCCTTATCCAGAGCTGTGTGCAGATGGAAGGCCCGCATCTCACATATTCGAGCGTGCTGACAGCGAACCACTTTCCGGGCGGAACTATGACATATCCGGATGTCTGGGTATTGCCGCCCTGCCCGACCTTTATCTCCGCAATGGTGAGGTCATACCCGTTCGGCGTGAGGTTCTTCTCGTTGAAATTCTCGATTGCCAGGTCCCCGATCTTCATGGCCGCGAGTATGCCCCTGTCTGAAAGCACCGCCATGGCCACGCCATACTGTTCGGCCTACAAAATCATTGCGGGGGAGCAAGCCTCTGAATGTCCCCTGCAGTGCCCATGAAAGGCTCCGCGTCAAGTTGGTCCAGCCATGCCTCTTTGCATTTGCAGCCTCCGGATTTCAGGTCGCTGGTGTCCCCTGACAGAGAAAACTTCTCTATGGCTTTCAACAAGCCTTCGTCGCACTTCCCGCAGTTGTGCGCCCCGCGGTTCGAGCCCCCACCTGAAGGCGCTGACATCAGTCTAGCATCGGTGAGCTTGGAGCCGCGCTCCAATACCGACAAAAGGCTCCAGAGCCACGGAGGCCTGTACAGTTTTTTCCTCCAAAGGCTCTCCACCACGGTGCCGCGCTGGACGTTCATGGGATTCACCGAAATCGTTTGGCTCATCTTTCCGGCCCTCTCAATCGAACCAAGAGTATCCGCGATGGCATCGCCTTCGGTCATATACGGGGGTTTCAGCAGGAGGTATGTACGTACGCTGGCACCGGCATCCGCGACAGTTTTGCAGGCTCTCTCGAAGTTTTTAAAGGCAAAGCCCTTGTTGATGCACCTCGACCTTACATCATCATTTGCCGTTTCCAGGCCAATGGCAACTTCCAGGGTTTTCACATGAGCCAGCGCTGCATCCAGGTTTGCTTGGCTGACAAACTCAGGCCTGGATTCGACGAGCACATGGCTCGCCTTCTGCCCTGCAAGGCCGAGTATAGAATCCCTTGCCTTGGGTTCTATCTCCCCGGGGTCCAGGAAACTCCCGGATGTGTATATTTTAATGAATGGCTGGCCTGCATGCTTCTCCATGGCCTTCCCAAACTGGCTTATCAGGTCCGTCCCAGTAATAGTGTCAAGGGAGTCTTGGTTGTACCCGCACATCAGGCAGCCAGATTCCTTTGACCACCCGCATCCTCTGCTCCGCAGTATTACGACCAGGGCGTCGACGGTTTTTCCCTCCAGCATGTCCTTTTCGGACCAGATAGAAACCGGCTCGTCCCGGGCAGGCCTTTTTCTTGCCATGCGCGGGCGATTGTTTACATATTAATAATGTATTCCTGTTATTCAATATCTATATATTCCTGTATAGTTTTTCCCGATTACTAATAATTGGAGATGAAACTATGAATAAATGCCCGACATGTTCGAACCCCCTGAGTTATGTGCAGCAATATCAGCAGTGGTACTGCCACACATGCCAGGCCTATAAAGTCCCTGCAGCCGCTCCTGCCCAGCCGCAGCAGCAACACCAATATCAACAGCCCGCACAACACCAATACCAGGGCCAATACCAACAACCCCATCAAGCTCCGGCCCAACAGGCATACGAGCAGCAACCCGCACATGCGCAATATCAACAGCCTGCACAGCAACCGCAATACCAGGCCCAGCCCCAGTACCAACAGCCGGTCCAGCAGCCCTTGCAGCCGCAATACCAACCGCAGGCCCAACCCATGGTCAGCGCTGACCTCGTCTGCCGGATAGAGCACTCCCCATCATTCTCAGTCCTCATATTCAGCCTGAAGCCCGGGCAGAGCGTGCTCACAGAAAAAGGCGCCATGATGTATATGCACAACACAATCGACATCGAGACACACGGTCGGAAGGGTGGCTTGACCACGGCCATCCTGGGCAGCGAATCCTTCTTCGTGAACACATACACGGCCGCGCGCGGTCCCGGCGAGCTTGCCCTGGTGGGCCCGACCATGGGCGACATAAAGGCGTTGGATGTTACAACCGGGCCCATGATCCTCCAGAGCGGCGCATTCCTCGCGTCCCAGACAACGGTGGAACTGGACACCAAGTGGCAGGGCCTCAGGGGCTTCCTCTCGGAACGGGACTTCGTCATGCTGCGGGCCTCGGGCCAGGGCAAGGTCTGGGTCACAAGCTTCGGAGCCATAATGGAGAGGGACCTGCAGCCCGGGGAAGTATTGTCTGTCGATACCGGTCATCTGGTCGCATTCCCGGACACCATGCAATTCTCGGTTCGCCGGGTGGGTGGATGGAAGTCCACGCTGCTCAGCGGCGAAGGCCTTGTAACGGATTTAGTCGGACCGGGAAAGATCCTGCTCCAGACGCGCACGATACCGGCGTTCGCGGTGTCGTTGCTTCCGTATCTGCCGAAACAATAGGGGTTCAATGCATATGGCAGCAGCATGCCCCGGCTGATACAGGCATGATATTATCCCAAGGCCGGGGTTTCGATATCCCAGCTGTATGGGTGACAGAGCATATTCAGGCATTTTATTGCTCTGAATTCGAAAACCTCGCGCGTAAGCGCGGGGATGTCGGGCACTCACCTGGCATGGACACGCCGGGTGAAACCGCATTTAATAGCTCTAGCAAGGATATGTCTCTCTCATACTTTTGTATATTCGCAACTTTTAATAGCATAATGGTATTCGCGCTATGCTTCATAAGCCACTGTAGCTCAGTCGGTGCCCTGGACGAATCGCTTCGCGACTCGTCCGGGCCTCGATGAGCCGCAAGTGTTTAAAGCGGGCTCATCTTCGGGAGTCCGGGATAGCTATCATAATACCATAGAGAACAAACAGCCACTGTAGCTCAGTCGGTGGAGCAGCTGATTTGTAATCAGCAGGCCGGGAGTTCAAATCTCTCCAGTGGCTCTTAGCTTTTTATTAGCAGAACTGGTGAGATAAGTCGAATTGCGGATTAGGACAATCTCATATCTGAACAATTCGACAGCATCTCTCCAGTGGCTCTTAGCTTTTTATTAGCAGAACTGGTGAGATAAGTCGAATTGCGGATTAGGACAATCTCATATCTGAACAATTCGACAGCATCTCTCCAGTGGCTCTTTAATATTTTTCCAGCCACAGACCATGCCCTTACAGGTATGGCTTGGAGGGATTTTTACAATTGGTGTTTGTCACTCAAGATTCTAACAAATCGCAACCCCGCCCTCACAGGCGGGGCATGCTGCTTACTTTCGCCGACCTCCCGCGCGCGTTTTTGTACCTGCCCGGCCTTGTTTTCAGCATGGATTCCTCCCCGCGCTTCTTCTACGCCAGCATCACGGTCAACGAACATCTCATCCTGGATTTGCTCAAGGACCACGGGGACTGCGTGCTGCACGATACGGAATCCCCGCTGGCGAAGCGGTTCAGGAGGGACTGGGACGGAAGGTGCAAGTACGGCGACATACTGGCGCTGTTCAGGAAGAACAACCTGGACTATCTCGTGGGAATTGAGGTAAAGGACTGGAAGGCCAGGGTCACTCCCAAGATGTGCTACCAGTACCTGAGGACCTACCGGAAAGGCTGCCAGTATTTCTACATCGCGGCAAGGCATTTCTCGCCCAAGTCGTTCGACATCAGCGAGATTGGGTTCATCGACCTTGAGAAAATGGCAGTCATCAAAAAGCCCGAATACCTTCATCCAAGGAAGAAGGACAGGGAGGGTGTCATCCGCAAGATGAACAAAGCTCCGCAGCCCAGGCGGTATTTCATCATGCATCCTGACCAGACGACCATGGCGGATTTCACGGGGTCTGCAGCCGAATCCCAGGCCGGCGAATCACAGCCCTTTTTACCAGCGTCTCCCTTGTGAACAGGGTTGCAATCAACCCGATTGCTGCCACGGCTGCAGCCAGGAAGAAAATATTATCCAGCATCTCCCTGGCCAGGAGATAACCCGCAAGCATCGAACCTATCGCAGCGCCCATGTTGATAGCCGAGTTGACAAGCCCTATTCCCCTTCCCCTCTCCTTGGGCTTTGTCAGGTCCGAAACCATGGTGAAAGCCCCGACGCTGAAGAATGACCAGACAGGTATTGCCCACAGGATCGCCGTAGGAATTGGGTCCACAGTCATGCCCATGCCCCACCAAACAAGGACGTAAGCCGCCCCCGCGCCTATCAGCACCTTTCTGCGTCCGTGCCTGTCGCAAGCATGCCCGGCAAGCCCGGAAGCGAATATTCCGGTAACCGCAGAAAGCGCGGTGAACATCCCGGCCACCATTGTCACATCCCAGGGTATGTCCAGGCCCTTGAGGTAGATTGGGAAGACAGAGAACACTATGTATCCGGCAAGGGGCAGCAGCAGCGCCACCGAAGAGACAGCGATGACTCCTCTTTTATCTCCGAAGGTCAAGATGCCGTTTTTTGAAATTGCAGGCCTGCTCTTGTGTCGCTCCTTCATAGGCAGCAGTGACAAGGCGCCCAGGACTGTTATTATCCCGGCCAGCCAGAACACAAGTGTGACTGCCCCCGAGCCAACGAACATCTGGCTCGATTTCAGGAGAAAGCCGCTCGCAAGAGCGCCCACCGCCTGGCCTATGGCCCCCATCAGTGCAAGGTTTCCGACGGACATGCCCTTCCTCTTCGGGAAGCATTCTGTAGCGACTGCGTTGAGCAAGACGAAAGATGTGACAAACGATACCTGGACCAGCCTCAGGGCAATCAGTCCCGTGGAGCCGACAAAGGGCATTCCGAAGAACAGGATTCCCCCAACAGTCCCGGCAAGGACCATGACAATCCGCCTGCTTCCTATCCAGTCCGATACGATGCCCCAAACAATGCTCATTGGCACTGCTGCCAGGAAAGGCAGTGCAATGATTACGCCGACCAGAAAGAAGTCCTGGCTTATTCCGTAGACATACAACGCCATTATCGGGTAAAGCATTCCGTTGATCACAGAAGTCAGACCGGAAGCCAGCAGCACGTGCCTATAGGTTTTCACGGCCACGGGCAATCCGTTCCCGGATTAATAGCTAGCGCAAGTAGGTTCGGCCATCCCCCGAAGCATTATAATGCGGTGAATCTCTCGCGCCGGCCAATGTCAATGTTCTGCGAGAGATGCAAGGGCCTTCTCAGGATACCACCGGACGGACGTTTCGAAGAAAGATATTGCCCCAGGTGCGGGGGCATTGCCCCAGACATTATTGTCCCGGAGGAACTCCCGGCCTTCCCGGAGAAAGGCCATCCGACCATGCCCTTCTTCCCGTTCCCGGAAGTGAGGAAAGGCCAGGACAAGTTCATACGGGACGTTGCCAAATCCGTTTCCACCAGGAAGCATCTGCTCGCCTACGCCCCGACAGGCATAGGCAAGACAGCAGCAGCCCTTGCGCCCGCAGTCGAGGCTGCCATGGAGATGGGCAAGTGCGTCTGTTTCCTCACCTCCAAGCAATCCCAGCATCACATCGCAATCGAGACCCTGAAGCGCATGAAGGTGGTTTCTGGGAGGAACATCCGGGTCGTGGACCTGATATCGAAGCAGGCCATGTGTCCATCGGACATAGCTGAAGAATACCCGCCGGCTTTCAGAATGCTGTGCTACATGAACGTGATAAGCCATTCCTGCAAGTACTTCGAGAACGAGGACCAGGACACTGTCAGGTTCATCAGGTCCAACGTGATGCATGTGGAGGAGGTCAAGACCCTAGCCACCCGCAGGAGAACCTGCCCGCACAGGGCTGCAATGCAAGCTGCCGAGGCTGCGGACGTCATAGTCTGCGACTACAATCATATTTTCGACCCTGTGGTCCGCCCCAATCCAGAGGAGGCTTTCGGCCGGTCGATAGAGGATTTCATTGTTATTATTGACGAGGCGCATAACCTTCCAGACCGCATCAGGGGCTATTATTCCATGAGTCTCACCGCCAACATGGTGGAGGAGGCCCTCTCCGAGGTGAGGGACCGCCAGGTGGCAGAGGTGCTGAAAGGCTTGAAAAGGGACCTGGGCAAGCTGCTCGAGGGCGTGGAAGAAAGCAAGGAGAAACTCACTGACTCGCGCCCCCTCCTTGAGGCCATCGAGAAGAGGCTGGGCCAGGCCATAACCGACCGCATGGACATCGACACTCTCATTGAACAGCTGAGGGACATTGGCGTCAAGAGGATGGCGGAAGGAAAGCAAAGCCTAGCTTTCGAGATTTCAGAATTCCTGAGCGGCTACAGGCAGGAGCTCAGGGGCATAATAAGGATAATCTCGCGCAAGGACGGCATGATGCTGAATTACCGGCTTCTTGACCCATCGACAGTGACGGCCCCGATGTTCGCCAGTTTCCATTCCAGCGTGCTCATGAGCGGGACGCTGTTCCCGAACAATGTTTACGCGGACATACTGGGCATTCCGGAAAAGTCAAGGATGCTGGGCACGTACAAGTCCCCCTTCCCGGAGGAGAACAGGCCTGTTTTCCTGGCTGGCGATGTCACTACGCTCTACAACGAACGGGGCGACGCCATGTACAGGAAGATAGCAGCCCGCATAAGCGATGCCTGTTCTCAGATACCTGGCAATGTGGCAGTGTTCTTCCAGTCATACGGCATGCTGGAGAGTGTGAGCCAGTTCATAGAAACGCCGAAGAGGCGCATTGCCGAGTCAAGGGAGTCCACCAAGGCGGAGAAGCGCGATATCGTGACAAACCTGGTCAAGCTGAAAGCCGGAAAAGGGGGCATCATGCTGGCCGTGATGGGCGGGTCCATGTCAGAGGGCATTGACTACCGGGACAACTTGCTGGACGCCGTGATAGTCGTGGGCGTGCCTTACGCACCACCGTCGCTGGAACAGGACCAGCTCGTACGGTATTATGGCGAGAAGTTCGGCCAGGGCAGGGGCAGGGATTATGGATACATATACCCTGCAATGAACAGGGTGCTCCAAGCACTCGGCAGGTGCATCAGGTCTGAGACTGACAGGGCCGCCGTTATCCTGCTAGACAGGCGCTTCAGCAATCCCGCGTACAGGAAATATTTCCCCCTGGACATCAGGTTGGACAGTCCGAAGGACCTGAGTGCGAGCCTTAAGAAGTTTTATGCCAGGTAGACACATTCTGTCGGATTGGTGTTCTCAGTTGAAAAATTCATTCCAAACCGGTCTGGAGCCTTTCCAGCGCTTCTTCTATTGTCTCGATGCTGGTTGCGTATGATAACCTAATGTACCCCTCCCCGCTCGGGCCGAACCCTGTCCCGGGGAGCAGCGCGATGCCCAGTTTCTCGATTGCGAAATCCGCGAACTGCCTGCTGTCCATGCCTGTCTTCGTGATGTTGGGGAAAGCATAGAATGCGCCCTGCGGCATTACGCAGCTGAGCTTGGGAATCCTGTTCAGGCCGTTCACGAGTATGTCGCGGCGCTCCCTGAAGGTCTCCATCATCTTGTCAACGAACTGCGGGCCCTTGAGCGCTGCAATGCCGCCATGCTGGACGAATTCGGGCACGCATGAGACAGTGGCCTCCAGTATCCTGGTCATCTTTTCGATTACATCTCTCGGGCCCACCGCATAACCCAGCCGCCATCCTGTCATGGCATATGACTTCGAGAATCCGTCCAGGAGTATTGTCCTTTCCTTGCACTCGTCCCGGATTGCTGCGCTGTGGTGCTTCCTGTCGTACGTCATCTTGCTGTAAACCTCGTCCGAGAGCAGATAGACATCCCTCTCCTCGGCGATCTCGGCAACCCTTTCGATCTCCGCCTTGGTCATCACGCCGCCGGTCGGGTTTGAGGGGGAATTGACAATTATCAGCCTGGTCTTTTCATCCAAAGCTTTCTCCAGGTCGTCCGGGTCCAGCCTGAACTCGTTCTCCTCCTTCAGCCTGACCAGGTTTCCCTTCACGCCCGAGCACTGCAGCACAGTCAGATAAGTCAAGAACATCGGGTCTTGCAGGGCTATGTTGTGCCTCTGGTCGGCCACGCATGTCACCAGATAGTAAATTATCGGGTTCCCTCCGGGCGTTACAAGGACCTGGTCGGGCTCCGGCCTGAACCCCCTTGTCCTCTCAACCTCCTCGCATATCGCTTCCCTCAGCTCGAGTATCCCGTTGGAGTTGACATATCTGGTCCGCCTCTCCCTCAGGGCTTTCACCGCCGCATCCTTTATATGGTCGGGCGTGTCGAAGTTGGGCTCGCCGATCTCGAAGTGCAGGACTTTCCTGCCCTGCCTCTCCAGGGCTTTGGCCTTGGCTAGGTACTCGAATGCCGCATTCGGCGTAATCCTTAGGGCGCTGTCCGTGAAAGACCTCATTTCGCCGGGCAATAACCCTCCGCATGACAAATATCTTTTCTATGCCTTCAATGGAAAACGTTTTATAGTCTGGAGGGACTATGTTCAAGCGAAAGCATGAAAGGCAAGCTACCTGTCAGCGAGATAATGTGCACGGACATCCCCCTGATGGAGCCGTTCGATACAGTGGAGGACGCCGCAGCCAAGATGGTCGAGCATGCCACCGGCTGCGTCATCATCACTGAGGAAGGGAATCCGATAGGCATGGTCACGGAGCGCGACATAGTTAGAAAAGTAGTGAGTGCCAGGAAGAATCCTGCCAGGGTGCAGCTGAAGGAGATAATGAGCTCTCCCATCGTATGGATACCAAGGAACACGGACATACTTGAGGCTGCGAGACAGATGTCAAAGTTGAAGATAAGGAAACTGGTCGTGATGCACGATGGCCGGCTGCTCGGCGTGGTCTCGGTCCAGGATATACTCGGGATTGCTCCACACCTCATCGAGGTCACCAGGGAACTGGCGAATCTCTCATCCGAGCAGGACGACATGCTCACCGCGTCGATAGAACAGGCATCCGGTTACTGCGAATCATGCAAAGTTTATTCAGACATGCTCGAGTATCATGACGATTTGCTCATCTGTCCGGACTGCAAGGAAAGGCTCGAGTGAGGCCGACTAGTTACCTTTTTATAAACACCCGGTTTTCCTTCACACATGAAGCTCAAAAGCCGACTGATACTGGCGCTGGACATCACCGACCGCAAGCAAGCAAATCAAATAGTATCGAATGTCGCTGGCAGCATAGATGCCGTGAAGGTAAATTATCCATTCGCTCTGGGCTGCGGCATGGACGCGATCAGGGAGCTGGCTGAAAAGACCGATGTCATTTGCGACTTCAAGGTCGCGGACATACCCAACACGAACCGCCTTGTCGTAGAGCAGGTGGTTAGATCAGGCGCGAAGGGCGTAATCTGCCATGCATTCCCGGGCAGGGACTCTCTGGAGGCCTGCATAAAGGCAGCTTCGGGAATGGATGTTTTCGTCGTCACCGAGATGAGCCATCCTGGGGCCGGGATGTTCATGGCCCCGGTGGCCGAGAAGATGGCCAGGCTGGCAGTCGAGGTCAGGGCGTCAGGAATAATTGCGCCGGCCACGAGGCCTGAGAAGGTCATGGCCCTGAGAAAGATAGTAGGTGGCCTGAAGATTCTTTCTCCCGGCGTCGGCGCACAGGGCGGCTCTGCCGCCGACACGATAAGGGCAGGCGCGGATTATGTCATAGTCGGAAGGGCGATATACGAGGCCAAGGACCCGGCGAAAGCCGCCAACGAGCTCGCCAGGGAAATCAAGGATGCAATCAGATGAGCGCTCAAATACCTGCCTCGATGAACGCTGAATGCCCCGAATGCGGCCAAGAAACTCTCCACAAGACCCTGAAAGGGCGGATGGCCGGCAAGAAGCGGCTGGAACTGGTTCTTAAGTGCACTAAGTGTGGCCACGTTAGGGCGGAGGCGATGACGGCCGCGCGCCACGCCGATGTCAAGATAATTATCAGCAGGGACGAAGTCTCCGAAAGGACGACCACCAGACTTCCGTTGGACTGGACGCTCTCCGTGGGGGAGGAGTTCATGCACGGGGACGAGAACCTGCTTGTCACCGGCATCGAGGTCAAGGGCCGGAAGACGAATAGCGCCAAGACCGGCGAAATACAGACCCTCTGGGCCAAGAACTTCGACCAGGTGAGGGTGAAGATTGCCATAAACAGGCACGGCCGAACTGTCTCGGCCGAGATAATGGCACACCCGGAGGACGAATTCACTGTGGAGGATGAGATGGAGATTGACGATGTGCCCGTGAAGATACATTCTATAAAGCTCACGGACAGGAGAATCCGCAGAGGTTCAGCTAGCGCTAGGGACATCGTGCGCGTCTATTGCACGGATTCACGACCTCCGCGCCCGCCCAGAAATAGGGGCAGGGTCAGTCGGTTTTGATGAGAGCCACAACGGCAACACCCACGATGCCGATGGCGGCCAGCAATGTCACCAGCCCGTCAACGCCCAGTTCGGGCTCCGGCCCGGCTATCGATATCACGCTGTCTGCGTTCTGCGGGATATAAACCACCACATCGTATCCCTGGTCTGTTTTCGAGGCAAAGTAGGAAGCCTCGTCCCCTGTGCCCCAAAGAGTCTCGCTCATGCCCGCACCCAGGCTCACCTTTTCGCCGTCAAGCGTCACCCTGAGGTCGTCGACTGACCCGTAATCCAGGTATGAATCGCTCACATGCAGGACCACGGCTTTTTGCGCGGAGTCGCCCAGAACCTGGACGTCCACTTTCTCTTCGGAAGCGGCCACGGTCCACATATCGGTGCTGTCAAAGGACACGGTGTCCCAGCCGACCTCCCACTCCCCTCCCGAGTTCAATATGTACATCTCGGCGGAGACAAGACCGTCTGCGACGGCGCTTCCGACAGCGGGGTCAAGTGGCGTATCCGCCCTGAAAATGACTGTCGAGCCTGCAGGCATGGCGAAAACCACGTCCTGGTTTGTTATGGACGCGGTCGCGCCACCGGCCATGACCATCACGCCGCTGGCATCCTCGCTTCCCACCATCACGGCGCTGCCTTTCTTAATGGCGCCGGTCCCGCCGGTCAGCTCGAACTTCATGGAGTTCGCGTCCAAGGCCGAGTATTCTATCACCGTGCTGGGCATTTCGTGAATGTGGAGAACGCCATACTGGTCCGTATGCGATATCGTGGTCACTCCCTCGAACTCGATGCCTGACTCGAAATGCTGAAATCCGACCCTGCTGAACAATCCCACAGTTTCACTCCCGCGGACGAGCGAGTAGTTCGCCAGCGGGTAAATGTAATCCGCAGACGGTGGGTGCACGGCAATCTCGTAGGAGGAGTATTCATTGATTCTCGGGACATACTGGCCGCTGCCCGTGAGAATGATGACGGACACAGCGAGAGAGACCAGGGTGATTATGGCGACAAAGCCTCTTGCCAGTCTGCGCCTCGTTTTTCTCATAAACATCATCTGGGAAAGAATGGAGGAGGCTACCTCCCCCGTTTCCGGGGGAGGTTCTATTATGTGGGCAGAATAATAGATATTAGCCTCTAATAGACAATAGTGTCGATGTAGTTTATATAGGGTTTGGTACAAGCCTCGAACAGATGCCCTTGCCCGATTTTTCAGGATACGACCCGACCGCCAAGCATTAATGACACAAGAACGCAGAGCATGGCAGTAATAATTCCCACTATCAGCATTTTGATTCCGTGGCGGAGCATGTTCTCCTTGGTCACCCTTGCCAGATAGACTCCCAGGAGGGCGAGTATCGTTAATGTAATGGCTAGGGAGGCAATGAAGGCCGAGTTCATGGACAGCCAACCCAGGCTGACAAAGATGTAGGGCAAGATGACTACGAATGCGGCAATTGCCGGGCTGACAGCATCCACCATTGCCGTGACCTTGGTGGCGAAAGCCGCGGCCTCTTTGTGCAGGGACTCGTCCTTCATTGGCTTGCACATGGCGGCTTCGATGTCCTTCAGCTCCTTGGTTCGTTCCGCGCTTTCCGCCATGTAGGCGCCGCTGAAACCTGAAATGCCCATGGCAAAGGATCCTGATATCCCCGCTATTATTATGACAGCGGGGTCCTCCGAGTGCGCCATGCTTGCACCGATGACAACTCCGAGCATTGTGAGCGCCCCGTCGAAGGCGTTCATCACAAAATACCGTCTGGCAATGGGTCCGAGGTTTGAGATTTCCGCATAAGTCCTCCAGCGCTCAAGGCGGCCGGTACGCTGTCTACTGCTCGGGTCCTCGTCTTCCATCTGTGCTTCCGGAGGTTTGAATTGTCGGTGGGTATTAAAATTTTCGGTTTGAGTATTTTTCTTTTAAAATTTTCTCCGCTGGCTCGCCCTTTAAAAGAAAAATATTCAGTAAACACCCTGCCGAGTCCTGTGGACATCGGCTGGGCCTCGATGGTTTCACCATCTTCGGAGAAAACTCGGGTTCGCCTGCTCGAAAATTCATATGGGTGTCTGGGTGCCCAAAGTGACGACCCGCTCTCCAAAGGTTAAATGTTCAGTGAAACGCAGCGAATCCTTCGGATGTCAGCGTGCCTATAATATAATAATTTACAGAACTATCATTAAATAGGAGGACATATATCCGCACCTACCTCAACTGGTATTTTAATGTGCCAGCAATCACGGGGGGACATGAAATGGCAAGGATGCATGCGCGCAAGAAAGGCAAGTCGTCTTCGAAGCGACCGTTCCTGACCGAGAACCCGAAATGGGTGCCTCTCAACAAAGCCGATATAGAGGACCTTGTAATCAAATTGGCCACAGACGGGAACAACAGCGCGAAGATTGGCCTCATTCTGAGGGACCAGCACGGAGTTCCCAACGTGAAGTTGGCCACGGGGAAGACAGTGACCCAGATTTTGAAGGAGAAAGGCCAGATGCCCAAACTTCCTGAGGATCTTGGGGCGCTGCTTAAGAAAGTCATCAGCCTGAGCGCCTACCTGAAGCACAACCCGCGCGACCTGCACAACAAGAGAAACCTCCACCTGCTGGAAGCCAAGATAAGGCGTCTGGAGCGCTATTACAAGGGAAAGGGTGCGATCCCCGAGTCCTGGAAATACACGCTGGACCGTGCCGAACTGGAACTGAGCAGGTAATCATGCCCAAGGCCGAGTTGCCCCCCCTCACATTCAGCGCCTCACTCTCGAGGCGCCTGGAGGATGCGGCTGCCCTCCTTAGGTCGCATGAAGGCCAGGTAAGAATATTCTCGCATTACGACCCGGACGGCATAAGCTCAGCGGCGGTTGCATGCCAGATGGTGAAACGGCTGGGCCTTGGATTCCAGGCGACCCTCTCCCACAAGCTTGACGATGCCAAGCTGAAGGAAGTACAGGAAACGCCCCCGGAGCACCTTATAATACTTACGGACTTGGGAGCCTCGAAGGTAAGCCAGCTGGACGGATTTCCACACAGCATCATCGTGATAGACCATCACCAGCCCGAAGCTGAAGGCCAGAGAATCACCCATCTTAACCCGCATCTTTTCGGGATTGACGGTGCAAGGGAAGCGTCCGCATCGAGCTTTGCGTTTGCCTTGGCGGTGACGCTGGACCAGGCAAACTGGAATCTCATCGGTCCCGCCCTTGTGGGCGCAGTGGGAGACCGCCAGAGCCTGGGCGGGTTCAGGGGGTATAACGAGGACCTCGTGATAGCGGCGGCCGGAAGGGAACTGGTGAAGCTCGAGAAGGTCCCGAACCTGAAGGGCGGCACAATACTCGAATCACTGCTTGAACACCCTGAACCTTATTTCAAGGGGATAACAGGGCGCAAGAGAGAGGCAAGCCATCTCGTAAAATGGCTGGGCTTCGGCAAGGAAGCCAAACTTTCAGAGCTGGACGAGGAAAAGAAGCGCTTCCTGGCCTCCATATGCGCAATGCGGCTTCTCAGGCAGGGCGCCAGTCCGGAAGCGGTCTGTGACCTGGTCATGACCAGGTACTGGCTCTATGACTGGGGCATGTACGCGGATCAATTAAGCTCGCTGTTCAACAGCTGCGCCAGGCAGGGCGAGCCCGCACTCGGGCTTGCGCTGGCCCTGGGGGACAGAGAGGCAATGGGCAAGGCCCAGGAACACGAGAGGGTCCACAGGGAATTCATACTTCAGAACCTCAGGGAGCTGGAGGCAGAGCCGCCCAAGCCAATGAAACACATACAGCATTTCCGGTCCTCGGAGGTCAATTATGCGGGCGTTCTTGCCGGCCTCGGAACGCTTTATCTGTTCGACTGCTCGAAGCCAAGCATTGCCATCTCCGAGAAGGACGGCGAACTTCATGTTTCCGCAAGGGCGCCGAGGAACCTGGTCAAGGCCGGGCTGAACCTCGGTCTGGCATGCAAGCTAGCTGCAGAGAGTCTGGGCGGTGCAGGGGGCGGCCATGACATTGCGGCCGGGGCAACAGTCCCGATTGACGCTGAAAAAAAGTTCCTGAAAGAAGTGGACAGGCTGGTGGGCGAACAGATGGCTCCTACTCAAAGGTAGCAATACTGAAAATGAATAAAGGAAAAGGGAGGGAGAGCATGTCTCCCTCATTCTTCTTGCTCACTGCTGAATGACTTCTGTTTCCTCTTCCGCTGGCGCATCCTGCCCGGTTTCCCCAGCAGGCTGTTCATTGGGTGCAGGGCCCGCAGGCGCGGGTGCATTGCCTTTTCCCCGAGTCACCAGCAGGACGAGTATCACCACAATCAGAATGACGATAATGACGATGTACAGCCAGGCAATTTCGGCGCCGGGCGATTCCGCCTCGCCCTGTGCAATCGCCAGGTCGATCTGCGCTCCCTGCACCGAGTTCCCTGACATGTCCTCGGCCACGAAGTAGTAGTGCAATTCAGAGCCTTCCGGCACGGATATTGTTCCGGTGTATATCCCGTTCTCCAGTATGAGCAATGCATAGTACGGCTGGTTGCCGTCCGTCCAATAAACTGCATAGACAACCTTAATTCCGCCTTCGTCCGTCGCAGCAACCCTGAATGTGAATTCGCTGTACTCAGTTGCGCTCGTGTCTGATGTGTCAGCCCCGAGGGTCGGTTGGACCGTGTCAACAATCCTGACGACTTTCTCTGATGTCTGGGCTGTGTTTCCCGCGGCATCCTCGAAGGTGAAGTAGTAGTGCAGGTCGTCGAACGAGCCAGCAGGCGTGGTTATTGCTGCACTGTATTCCAGTGTGCCGTTCAATGCCTGAGTGTATATAGCCCCGCTGCCGAACCAGTATATCACACGGGCGGCTGTAATGCCTATATTGTCTGCTGCCGTGACAGAGAACGTGAAAGCCGCTCCAGGCCCGGCAGTGGACTGAGTGCTATCCGTCCCGACTGCTGGAGAGTCGTTGTCAGTCACCGTGATGTTGTGCACTGGCATTGTCACCGTGTTTCCGTGCGTATCCGACAGCGTCACATAGTAGCGCAGGACAGCGGCATTGATGGGGACGGCAATTGTGCCAGAATATGCGCCGGACGCATCCAGTGTTATGTTGTGCAATGCCCCAGAGTCGAACCAGTATACCAGAATTCCGTTCGCAAGGGCTATATTGTCTGTTGCCGTGAAATTGTACCGGAATGCATCCCCGGTGGTGGCTGTCATATCCGAATTGTCCGAGACAATGGTGGGGGCATCATTGTCAGTCACTGTGACCGCGGTGATGTTGCCCACGAGCCAGTTGCCTGCAGGATCGGAAGCCACTATCTTGTAGTTCAGGGGACCTGTGGTATTGGCCGGCACAGTGATCGTCCCCGTGTAGTTATCCAAAACGATGTTGAGGGTGAGGTTGGTCTCAGGACCGATGCCGAACCAGTAAACTGCATTGACACCGATGACGATATTGTAGTTGTCAATCACCGTGACCTGGAAGTTGAATTGGTCTCCTGTGGTCGCGTTTGCTGACGAATTGTCTGAAATCAGCCATGGCGCCGTGATGTCGATGATGGACATCGAAGTCAGATTCGTGGTCATCCAGTTGCCAGACGTGTCGACTGCTGACAGGTAGTAATTCAGCGAGGATGCGGGCAGGTATGGAACGACCAGCGCCTGGTCATAGACGCCTCCGATGCCCATGCTCAGGTTCGTGACGGGATTTCCAGTCAGCCAGTAATTGATGTAGACGCCGCTCAGGGCTATGTTGTCCGTTGCCGTGAAGTTGAAATGATACATCGGGGAGACTGCCGGCAAAGAGTTGTCGACAATCACCGGCGCATCGTTGTCCATGATGGCCACCGAGCGTGTCACTGACACAGGGCTCGGGTTGCCTCCGATGTCCCTTGCGGTGAAGTAGAAGTCCACGTTCCCGAGAAGGTTGGAAGGCATGACAGTCGCGAAGGTCCAAAGTGCCCCGTTGTAGGTCATCGCCCCCCACTGCCATGCGCCTCCCGCAATCCGGTAGTCAACCCGTACACTGAGAACACCCATATCATCGCTGGCACCCGCCCTCATCGTGAACGGGTCGCCTGTCGTGGCCACCTTGTCGGAATAATCCCCTCCTGCAACGGTTGGCGGGAGGCTGTCTCCCAGGATGATGGTTATGGCCTTGCTTGACATCATCGTGACCTCGGGTTTTGCCCAGCCTGTGTTGATGCTCTTGGAGGCAGTCACGTTGTGGTTGCTGTAGTTGAAGTTCCATGTCGGCCATGGGTTTGCCTGGTTGAACTGTTTATCCCTGAGCATCATGACAGCCTGCCCATTGGCGTTTGTCTGGATGTTTTCTATGTACATTCCGCCGTTGGAGATGGCCTGTAGGTCTGCCTCCGGCACTCTGTTGCCGAGCGGCGTCTGGACAGTTACGTTCAGGTACCAGCCGACATCGAGTGTTGACGGTGCGTCGATGTAGGTCACATCGCTCTCGTCGAATGCGCAGTCTATCATGAATACGTTGGAGTTTGTCTCGAGGTACACATCATCGATATCCATGTTTGTCAAAGTGCAGCTTGCCATCCTGAGTTCGGTGTTGGTTTGCGCTCTTATGCCACAATCATAATTGTCGAATGTGCAGTCATAGACAAGGAATTGGTGTACGTTAATGACATAAACACCATATTTTCCGGTTGCTCCGAATCCTTTGAAGTCCATGTCGTGGATGTCCCATGTTGGCATTGGGGCATTGGCATCGGATTCAGCAAAAATGCCCCAAGTGGCATTTGTGATTGAATTATCATATATCTCCCACGCGGGCCATACTGAGGTGGCGGTAGCATCGACATCCGTGTCGGAATAATAGTTCAGATGTAGTCCATATTCAGAGCAATTGATGTTATTGTTATACACCTTCATGCCAGCTACCTCAGTGTATGTATAATCATAGACATCTTGGCTATCGTCATTGTCGATCCGTATTCCATCCTGTGCGCTCAGGATGTCATTATCATGGATCAAGATGTCGCCCATGTACAATTTACTGAAATCCTCTATGTCGTAAGCAAGATAGTCTGATTCAAAATAGATGCCCTCATTGTTCGAATCGACCTCAATGGTGTTGTAGCTGATGTCCAGAGTGCCTATTGTCACTATGGCATCGTTGTATACATCGTATCCGATACAGTAGTAGTAGAAGTAAATGCCATCGAAGCCGGTTATATCATTGTTATTCACTTCGATGCTGCCGGTCGTGACTCTGGACCCATGGTCTACTTCATAGCCAAGGTATTCACATTCGAAGTTTATACCATAGTCGTTATCCGAATAGATTGTATTGTCATTGACCTCAATATCTCCGAGTGTGACCGTCGAGGTTGAATAGCTGAAACTGCTCCCATCGAGATTATATCCTACATAGTAATCGTAGAAATATATGCCCTCATCGGTCGAAATGATGTCATTGAAAGACACTATGTAATCTCCAGCAATGGCATCGGTTGTGTCATATACATTATAGCCAAAGTCATACGGTCCGAGGTAGATGCCATATCCTCCGGTTGTGTTGATGGTATTGTACATGACGAAGCAGTCTCCGAATTCCGCGTACGAATCATCATACAAATCGTATCCAGAGTCGTAGAGCCACCAGGATTGTATGCCGTCGTCAGTGGCGATGATGTCGTTCCGCATTATCTCATTGTCGCCGAACATTGCCACAGAGGAATCATCATTGTCATATGCGAAATAATCAGTGTAGAAGTACATGCCATATCCATCGCAGATGATTGTGTTGTCGTTCAGGAGCCAGTCGCCTATCTCGAAGTATGCGTTGTCCTCCATGCCGCTTGCGAAGTAGTTGAAGGTGCTGAAGTAGATTCCGTCTTCATTCGAGGAATTGAGGTAATTGTTGCATAACTCAAAGTTGCCCATGGTGAATACCGAGTTGTCATAAAGGTCGTAACCCCAATCGTAAAGTTCATCGAAGTATATGCATTCCGAGTTCGAACGGATGGTGTTGTTATTGAACTTGATATCACCCATCTCCATGTATGATGAATGATCTGTATCGTACCCGACATAGTACCAGTCATCCAGGTAGATGCCATAGTTATCGCATGACATGTTGTTGCCCGTGACAAATATGTCGCCTATACGGACCTGTGCGTTATCTTCAAGGCCATAAGCGATTTCGGTGAATTCGTACCAGTAAATTCCGTCACTGTTCGACGTGATGGTGTTCCTGGCAATCTCGACCTTGCCCATTTCGAAATACGCGTTTTCTGTGAGGGAATGCCCTACTTCATCCAAACCGTCCATGTAGATTCCATTGCCTCCGCCGTACCACTGGGTGTCTATAGTGTTGTCATTGATGGTGGTGTCGCCCATCACGAAGATGCTCTCGTCTTCCAGGTCATAGCCCACTTCGTAATACTCGAAGTATATGCCGTCGCCTCCGGATGATATGTTGTTGTTGTCAACGTGCACGTCGCCGAGATATCCCTGGGCAGTGTTGGCATTATCGTAACCAACTTCATACATGTAGAAGTAAATGCCGTCGTTGGTGCCGCTGTTGTTGACCGTGTTCCCTGTCCAGACGATGTCGCCGATTCTGGAAATCGAATTGTCCTCCAGGTAATCGCCGAGAGTATATTCCGAGTCTGCATATATGCCATAGTCATTTGACACAACATCATTGTCCATGCAGTAGAAGTTTCCGAATTCAACAAATGAATCATCGTAAACATCGTAGGCGAATTCGTAAAGGTAATAGCCCCAGTATATTCCGGAATCCCCGGTCGAATTTACATGGTTGTCGCTGACCGTGAAGTCGCCGAAGTACAGCTCACAGGAGCCGTAGGTCTCGGCGGCCATTTCATTCCAATAGAAGTATACTGCATCGCCTGTAGAGTTGATGGTGTTGCGCATGAACTCGTAGTTGCCAAAGTGGACTATGGCAGTTCCTTCGTAAACATCATAGGCCCAGTATTCAAGGTAGCAATACCACCCAATAGTACTGGCTCCGGAGGTGGCATTGATGAGGTTGTCGTTCTGCCTGAACTCGCCGAAATCAACAATCATTTGGTCGCCATACGTTTCGCTCGCGAGGTATTCCCAATCTGAATATATGCCATAATCCCCATCGCTCCAGACCGTGTTGTTGTTAAGCTCGGAATTGCCGAATGAAGCATTGCAGTTGCCGTAGATGTAGTAGCCCAAATATCCCAAATATGAGTATATGCTATAACCACCGGCCGACACCTGGTTATCGTTCAAGAGGAAGTCCTGGAACTCGGCATAGTTGTTTCCGTAGAGATAGTATGCCATGTCATAGAAATCTGCGTATATTCCGTAATAACCGACTGTCGCGTTGACTGTGTTCCTGCAGACTTCCAGGTTGCCGGTCATGGTGAATGATGCTGTTCCGTACATGTATTCTGCATATTCGTAGATGTTGCTGAAATATATGCCGTCCGAGTCCACGCCGTGCAATATCGTCACGTCATTGTCATTGAATTCCATGTGCCCGATCATGACCTGGCTTGCGCCCCACATTTCGTAACCGACGTAATCGCTGGCGACAAAGAATCCGTATGCATCATTGTAAGCTGCATCCCGCACAGCCACGATTGTGTTGTGGTTTATCTCAAAGTCCCCGACTTCACAGAATGAGTTGTCGTATATGTAATAGCCGACACATCCGTAGAAGCTGAAGTAAAATCCGTTATGCCACGCATCAATGTTGTTCCAGTTGAGGAGTATGTCGCCATAGTGGACCTGGGCGTTAGCATAGAGTTCGTATCCGATATCCTCGATGTCATCGACATATAATGCGTAATCTCCGCTGGTGCTGATGAAGTCATTATACATGCAGATAAAATCCCCGAACCATGCTTGGGTGTTGCCAAACATGTATGAGCCCATGTAATCGACGTAAATGTAGCCGCCGTCACCGTTGGATGAGTTGAATGTGTTGTTTGACGTGTAGATCTGCCCGAAAGATGCGTAAGCATTCTGGTACATGTATTCCCCCATCTCATAAATGTAAAGTTCCAGGGCATCGTTATTGGACGTCACATTATTGTCAGTGGTGATGATGTCGCCCATGACGAATCTTGAATCGTCGTACATCTCGTATCCACACTCGTAAGCATATTGGTAGATACCATATTCACCGGCATCCAATACTATGTTGTCGTCAATCACGAAATTCCCGACATCCATCGATGAATAACCATACATGTCATATCCGACTGCGCTGTACATATAGACCCCATCCGAACCGGAATCCAATACTGTGTTGCCAATCATCTCGGCCCCTGGGGAATTGATATAGGAATAATCGTGCAAATCGTCCATGCAGTCGTAATAGGTAAATATGGCAATTTCTCCGCCGGTGGTGTTGACAGTGTTGTCATTCACATGACAGGTTTGTAGGTTTACGGCGGTGGTTCCGTATAGACCCTCTACGTCCCAATAGTCGATATGTATGCCATAATGGTTGACCCCGGAGCTTTTCACATTGTTTCTCAGGACGGTCACATCGCCTATGTTGGCAGTGACGTCGGTGAGCTCGTCCAGCCATCCGTAAAAGTCCAATGCATAATCATGCGCCGTGTTGTTAATGGTGTTATCGGTGATTATGACATCGCCCCAATTCACGGAACCGTATATCATGTGGTGAACGTAATAATAGGCGATATCCAAGTTCGGCATCTTATTCCAGGTTATAGTTGTCTGGCCGACAACAATGTTCGCACCCGGGTTCGGCGTGTCAAATTCGAAATTTTGTGAATAATAACCGTAATTACTGGTTATGTTGTTTTGCGTGAATATTCTGCTCCCGATGCTCACCGAACCAGGGTTCAAAAAGACCACGTTCTCGTAATATGCGTAACTCCCGGTGTTAAAGTAATTATCATGAATATTGATTCCGCAAACCGAGGCGCCGTTCATCCATATTCCATAGCCTGTGGTGTTCGTGATGTCGCAGAAACCTATCTCTACCGTGTTGTTCGCATTTAAGAATCGAACGGCATTGACGCTGCCGTTGATAGAAACATACATTAAAGTTCCGGCTCCGTTATTGAAGAAATTTATTCTGTCCCAGGAACCTGCGAAATTCGTGTTGAATGAGATGTGGGATGCGGCAGTTCCTACCGCATTCATGGTTCCATAAACCGTGAAGGCATAAGATCCGTTGAACAGAACCTGGACTCCCGGGTTGATTGTCAAGGTGTTTCCGACCGGGATTGTGACATCTCCAGTGATAAAGTACGGGCTTCCGGCCAATGTCCAAGTCTGGGTCAGCACATTGCCGCTGACAGTTGTCCATGCCGGCGTTGGCGGCATCGGTGTGTAATTCGGGGTTATTGGCATGACGGAGGGCATTGTCTGAACCGGCCTCTTGTCCGGCGAGCTTGCGACCGGCCTCTCATTCCTCACCTTTTCGGGCCTTGCCGCCGGTGTCCTGCGGTCTGCTATTCCTTGAGCATGGTTATCTGCCGTATGCTCATGAGGTGCTTCGGCATCTCCTTGGACCCATTCCGGTCTGGAGTGGTCAGCCCTCTCGGAATCCGCAGCATGGTCTGGCTGCGCCACACCGGATGGCACATCCGGGGACGCTTGGTTGTTGTCCGTGATAATGTTGTTGTTGCTGGCCTCAACGGTCTGCCCAACCACGCTGTTATCAATTGTTTCAGTTGCTGGCACATCATTCAGCCTGGCCGACACAGCTGTCATCGGTATTGTCCCGATCACGAAGGCAGCGAGCAGAGCCAATGCAATCCATTTCCTGGCAGTGTATTTTCCTGACGTTTCCATCCATATCACCTTTCTATAATAATCGATATTTCTTGCATAGCCATTGCTGTATTTAATGATTTACCGATGTTGAGATTCTGTGTATTATTTTGTTAAGTAGTTTATACTTATATGCTTATTCAGCATAGGCCGAAATCGAGTTATACTACCTGGGGGATTCTCTGGCAATGTTCGCCCTGTTCGTCATCCTACTTTATGGTTTTTTTATGGGCCTGAGGCGCGGTTTCAGTTCCTGCCTGGCGCTGTGCATCCCGTCACTGATACCGACCATAATCGAAGAGGGCGGGGACTGGCGGAAAGGCGTCAAAATTGCCCTATGGTTCAATGCGCCGAGGATTGTATTGCTCACAATGCTCGGGGCCATCGTGGGCGCGGGCGGTTTTTTGATAGGTACCACCGTCGATTCGACCGCAACGGGGTCGAACACCTTGCTTGCAGGCTATGCGATCATAGGCATTCTGATGTTCCTCTACGGGCTTCATGTGTTCATTTCGGCCGACGGGAAATTGGAAGAGCTGGCTCAGGGCAAAGACCCATCATCGGAATGCAGGCCGGCCCACCCATTGCTCTCGAAATTAAAAATCGCGACTCCCAGGACCAGATCCGGATTATTGCTCTGGGGGGGACTGGTCAGCATTGCCTGCATCGGCGAAACCGTGCTGAGCCTGGAGTCCATATTCGTCGGCCTCTCGCTGACAGAAGTATCTTCACCCCTGGCCGGTGCGGTCCTCGGGGGCTTGGCCTTTTTCCTGTTCTCTCTTGGGGCAACAGTCCCCAGCCTCGGATTCGCTGGCATGGGCAGCAACATGGCGCGGAAGGAGAAGCGTGCAGAAAGGCTGCTGCAGGCCGAGAGGGTGTCTGGCGGGCTGATGATATTATTCGGTGGAATATATTTATCTCTCTTTATGTTTATATAGGCCTTAGATAAGCTTTCCCCAGCTGTGCTCGAAGTTGCTCGCAGTAAGTCCAAGGTCCTTCTTTCCGACAGTCAGCGAGCCGTCCAGCATCCTGAACCTGAACTCATCGACCTCGGCAGGATATTCGTTGTAATAGAGGACCGACCGCATGCCTATCCTCCTGGGCTGTTCGAACCTCCAGAACGCACGTGTATAGGCCTTCAGCCTGAGGAAGAATTCCTTTTCCCTGTCCTTGCCTGTTATCTCGAAGACAGGCAGGCCGCCCACCACCCTGTGCTTTATCCTGGTATGCTTGGTCCTGAACTTATACTCCTTCCCGGTGGGCGCGTGGTAAAAGTGTATGGACTTGTGCAGGCGTATGTCGCAACCGTCCCACCATGACTCGGCAGCTTCTTTAAACCTGAATATCTGCGGCCCGATGTAGGGCATGAAATAGTCGATATAGCTCCCGTCTTCGCAGTGCACAAGGCCCCAGTACCAGGGCGGAGCAGGCGCGTTGACAGTGACCCTCTGGTGGTAGGCGCTGCCCTCTATGGGCTTTCCCTTTATCGTGCCGGCGAGCTTCATCCCGAATATCTTCATGATGTTGTAGCTGTATTTTTTAGTGTACTGGCTCTCGTTGAACCTGTGCTGCTGCAGGTAGTCGTTCCAGGGCGCCATCTCGAAATGGAAGTCGTTCTCCCTGTCCTTGATGTTGACAGTGTATTTCTGCGGCCCTCCGAAGAACCTGTAGTCAGTCCCTTCGAGAATGGGCTTCAGCTCGCCTCGGTCCCCATTGTGCCGCACCTCGAAGTCAGCCTCCTCCAGAACCAGCGGGTCGTATATCTCTTTTCCGTCGAACCACCATGCCGCCACCATGCCGTTGAACTTCAGCACCTCCCCATCCCATGTCGGAAGCCTGGAAACGCTCCACTTGCGGTCCATGACCTTGATGTTATCGGTATATTTCGTCGACCACAGGATCATCAGCTGCTTCGTCCTGCCAGGATGCTCCGGGTCCCTGATGAAGAATATCCACCACCACCACCACCAGGTCAGGTTCGGAATCATCTGGTCCGTCTTGAGGACCCACATGTTCTCGTAGGGCTTATGCTCCGTTCCGGTCACGTCCTTGGCCATCGCTGTTCTGGACTGCACAGGGCTACATTAATTTGTCGGGCGTTAGGTTAAAATCATGGCCCCGCATCCCAATGCGCGAGGATTGCGCATGGATAAGCTTTACAAGGAACTGTGCGAGAAAGCAGCAGAACTATCAGACATTGGCGCGGCCGCATCGATGCTTGGATGGGACCAGCAGACTTACATGCCTCAGGGCGGCGCAGAGGCCCGCGGAAGGCAGATGGCCACGCTTGCGAAGCTTGCCCACGAGAAGCGCATCGACCCGAGGAACGGCGAACTGCTGGAGAAGCTGGCCTCCTTCGAGAAGTCCAGGGGCTATGACTCTATGGAAGCCGGCCTGATTAGGCTTGCCAGGAGGGAGTACGAGAAGGCTGTGAAGGTCCCACCCGAGTTCACTGCCAGGATGAGCGTCCAGCAGGCAGAATGCTTCGACCTTTGGCTGAAGGCCAGGCCGGCGGATAATTTCTCAATGGTCAGGCCGAACCTCGAGAAGGTTTTCGGGCTGTGCAGGGAGTACTCCGACTTCTTCCCTGGGTACGAGCATCCCCTGGACCCGCTTATTGACAACAATGATTACGGTATGAAGGCCTCCGACATCCGGATGATATTCGCCAGGCTGAGAAAGGAGCTTGTCCCCCTCGTGGATTCCATCGCGTCCAAGAAGCCAGCGGACGACTCTTTCCTTAAAAAGAAGTTTGACGCCCAGGCCCAGCTGGACTTCGGTAAAACCGTGGTGACGGACTTCGGGTACGACTTCGCCAGGGGGCGCCAGGACATGGCCGCCCATCCCTTCACCACGAGCTTCTCGGTCGGGGATGTCCGGATAACCACGAGGATTCACCCCGGATTCCTGGGCGCGGCGCTGTTCGGGACAATGCACGAGGCAGGCCACGCCATGTACGAGCAGGGCTCGGACATTGCATATGATGGCACGCTGCTGAGGGGAGGGACATCCATAGGCGTCCATGAGAGCCAGTCAAGGCTCTGGGAAAACATTGTCGGCCGGTCCAAACCCTTCTGGCAGCATTATTATCCCGCACTGAGGAAGAAGTTCTCCAAGGAGCTGGGAAAGGTCCCGCTGGACAAATTCTACAGAGGAATTAACAAGGTCCAGCGCGGCCTTATCCGGGTGGAGGCGGACGAGGTCACGTACAACCTCCATGTGATGCTGAGGTTCGACTTCGAATGCTCTCTCCTTGAAGGGAGCATGGCGGTGAAGGACCTACCGGGCGCCTGGAACGACAGAATGGAGGCTGACCTGGGCATAAAGCCCCCCTCTGACAGCCAAGGCGTGATGCAGGACATTCACTGGTACAACGGCATTGTCGGATACTTCCAGGGATACGCATTGGGCAACATAATGAGCGCCCAGTTCTACGACGCCGCTGTCAAGGCCCACCCGGAAATTCCTGAGGAGACCGGCCAGGGCAAGTTCGGAACCCTGCAAGCCTGGTTGATTGAGAACATATACCGCCACGGCAGGATGTATACTGCCAACGAGCTGCTGGAGCGCATCACCGGAAACAGCCTGGACATAGGCCCGTACATGAAATATCTAAAGACCAAGTACGGAGACCTTTACAGCCTTTAATCCAGGAACTTCACCCAGGGCTCGAGCATGTCATAGTCATGGAACCCGGCCCGGTCATATAGCGCCTTGGCGGCCTCGCTGTGCCCGGTGAGGAACGCCCTGCGGCACCCGAGCTTTTTCAAACGGCGCAGCCCCTCGGTTATGCAGGCCAGGGCCAGCCCCTTCCTCTGATGGTCAGGGTGCGTGCCCACAGGTTCGAAGTACGCGGTGTTGGTGGCTCTGTCAAACCAGACAGTGCAGAACGAGACAATCTCTCCGTCCGGCCCAGCCGCCACGATATCCAGGTCCGGCCTGTATTGTGGGATGGCCTGCACGTTTTCATACCATTTCCACCCCTCATATTTTTCATCGGGATCGTTCGGGTGGAACGATCTCCAGGAGCACCAGCTCCTCGAAGGTATGTCATCCTGGTTCTGTGGCCTCACAGAATATCCCGCTGGAATCTTCCGCGCTGGTATGTCCCGGTCTAGGTCCTGCCAGCCCTGCTTTCCGGTCGCCACCCACTCGTTATACTTCTCGTATCCCCTCTTGCGGAGGGCTCTGTGAGCTACGCGGTCCTTCCAGTCGACCCAGACATACAGCTTGCGCCTCCCGTCGCCTCCGATGCCGGAGAGGTCGGCCTCCGCGGTCTCCAGGATTGTCCCGTAGAGGCCACCCTTCAGGTATTCCGGGCGTATCTGGACGAACGCGTTGATGGGTCCTTCCAAAAGGACGAAGGCGACAATTTTCCCTTCGGCTTCCCAGAGCCTGACGTTCTCCATGCCGGGGTCGCCGCAGTTAGTGACCCCGTGCCACCTGTACCAGTCCAGCCTGCCCGGGTGCCATGAGAGCTCCCGCAGCCCGTTCGCCAAGAGCGCGTCGGCCAATAATTTCCGCAGCCCGGGATAATCCCCGTCCCCGGCGTAATGCCGCATAACTGGCCTGGACAAAATCCCACTATCCTCTTGTATCGGTGACCTTGATTATATGCCAGCCGAACTGGGTCTTCACCGGTCCGACAATGTCGCCCTTCTTCGCGCTGAAAGCCGCAGTCTCAAACTCCTTGACCATCTTGTTCCGGGTGAAGTACCCCAGGTCCCCGCCCTTCTTCCCCGAGGGGCATGTGGAGAACTTCCTGGCCAGGTCCTCGAAGTTGGCCCCGCCCTTCAGTTTGTCCATAATCCTGTCCGCGTCCGGCTTCTTGTCCACAAGGATGTGGCTCGCACGTACTTCGTTTGCCATGGTTGCACCGAAGGCTAATCCCTTTCGGAATATTTAATACTAATATTCTCTATATTGTAATCATGGACTGCAAAAAAGAACAGAACCTGAAAAAATGCAACTGCACCTATGCCTGTTCCAAGAAGGGCATGTGCTGCGAGTGCCTGCATTATCACCTGGCCATGAAACAATTGCCGGCCTGCTGCTTTCCTCCTGAGACAGAGAAGACCTATGACAGGTCGTTCGAGAAGTTCGCTCAAGCTTGGGACCTGTAAAGTTGTATTAACTACCGGCTCACTAAACATGTTAAGCCTGGATGCTGCTGCTTTCAGGCCTACCTGGAAGCAGAGCGACCTTTAGGTCTGCGGATGAAAGGCTGCAAATAACTGTCCAAAGCCATTTCTGAAGGCTTGACTTGTTTAGTTAAAGGGCTCCCCACACTATCGTATGTTGCCAACGAACACGAAACATACTGGATGACCGGTTTCAACCGATGCAATCACGTCATCCAGTGTGTCATCGATTAGGATGCCCCAATGCTTTAGCTTTGGGGAGCCCTCACTCTCTTCACGGCAATATCCGCCGCCCTCGACAACAGGTCGAAGACGTCGCTTACCGGCGGGCAGTACGCGAACTCCGTGTCCTGAAGGTCATAGACGGTCATTCCTTTGGAGGCCATGATTCCGATGACATTTATTCTCCAGGCAGCGCCTTCCTTTCCTATGGCCTGGCCCCCGAGGATTTTGCCTGTGTCTCCATCGACAACCAGCCTTAATGACAGTTCAGAATTGTTGGCTATGTAATGCGGCTTTATCGCGCCTTTTACTGAAATCGCTTTCGCGTTTGCATGACCGGCCTTCTGCGCAGCCTCCAAATTCAGCCCTGTAGCGGCCAATTCCATGTCGCCCACAAGGGATACGAAGGTGTTGTAGAAGCCCTTGTACTTCGCGTCCCCGCCCACGGCATTTATGCCTGCGATTGCGCCTTGCCTGTACGCTGTCGTGGCCAGGAGGGCCGGCCCTCTCGAGCCATCAAGCCTTGAGAACGATTCCGCGCAATCCCCCACAGCGAAAACGCCAGGAACGTTCGTTTCCATGCGCTCGTTCGTGACGAATCCGTTCTTATTTGCGATTATGCCGGTGCCTTCTGCCAAATATGTCCGAGCTTTCATCCCTACCGCCATCACGACCATGTCGCAGGGAATTACCTGGCCTTTTATTGTCACGGACTCGACGCGGTCTGTTCCGTTCACGCTGTCAATCCCTTTTCCGAAGTACTGGTGTATCCCTAGTTCGGCAAGCTTGTTCATGACCAACTCACCCATCTCCGGGTCGAAAATATCCGCCATTACAGGCGGGGTCCTCTTTGTGACATGGACATCCAGCCCCAGCACCTTCAGGGCTGCCGCGATCTCCAATCCGGTCGCACCGCCCCCGACCACGCATGCCGCTTTCTTCTTCGAGCTCAGGGCAGCCTCCCGCAGCGCCATCGCATTGGACGGGTTAGTGCAGAAATGAACGCCTTTTCCCACGAGTTCCTTCGCTCCCGGTATCGGGAGGGTTATTGGTTCCGCGCCTGTGGCTAATACCAGGGAGTCCCAAGCAATCTCCGAAACTCCACCGGTCTTCAAGTTTTTTACGGTGAGCTTCTTCTCAAGGATGTCAATGGACCGGACCTCGTGCGAAAGGAGTTTCTTTAACCTCCCGACCTCCGGGACAGAATACTGGAGTTCGGCGAAGTCCTTGACTACGCCCTCTATGGCATAGGGCAGCCCGCAGGGGCTGAACTGGTCGAAGTCCCTCTTCTCGATTATTGTGACATTCGCCTTGCGGTTCGTGCCCGAGGCATACTTGGAAGCGTAGAGGCCCCCGACACCCAGGCCTATGATTACCACGTTCATTTCATTGTCCGCTGACGGCATGGTTCACATCCTGCACTGCTGTCGGCAAAGCGCGTTTCGGATATGACCTTTTCGATAAATGACATACACCTTGACCGGAAGTCTAGATAAGTTTTTTGTATGCAATTCGTATGTCCCACCCTGGAAAAAGCGAATAAGGTGGTTTGATGACAATAAAAACTCCGTTTTACGACAAACATGCAAAGCTCGGCGGTCACGTTGTGGATTTCCACGGATGGTTCCTGTCAATGATGTTCTCCGGCATACCTGACGAGCACATGGCCGTCCGAGAGAATGTCGGAATGTTCGACGTCTCGCACATGGGTAATTTCACGATCAAGGGGAAGGGGGCAACAGACTTCCTGAACGAAACGCTGACCAATAGGTTCGACAACGCAAAGATGTTCCAATGCAGATATTGCCATATTCTTCAAGATGACGGGAAGATAATAGACGACAACATTGTTTCGAAGATAGGGGACGAGGATTATTTCTGTGTTCCCAACGCCACTATGATAAAGACCGATTTCAATTGGTATACAAAGCACGCTCCAAAGACTGTGAAAATCGAGAACCTCTCTGATAAATACGGCATACTTGCCCTCCAAGGCCCGAAGGCGAAACTGGTCATGCAGAAGGTGACGGACTTCGATGTCTCATCTGTGAAATTCTTCTTCTGCGGCATGATGAGGATTAAGGGTCTAGAGCATGACACGCTCGTCTGGCGCACTGGATACACTGGAGAGGACGGCTTCGAGATAATGGTGCCGCAGAAGGACGCTTCCCACATCTGGGATGCGATTTACGAAGCAGGCAAAGAGTTCGGGATAAAGCCCATCGGGCTCGGGGCAAGGGACACTCTCAGGCTCGAGAAAGGTTTATTGCTCTCCGGCCAGGACTTCAATTACGACCGCACGACCGTCGAGACTTACCAGAGCGGTCAATTCGCACTGAACATGAATCACGAATTCAGAGGGAAGAAGGTGCTTGAGCAGCAGCTCGCCAAGGACGATTACTGGCGCATTATCGGGATAGACATCGGAAGGGGCGGCATACCCAGGACCGGCTACGAGGTCGTCCACTCCGGCAAGGTCATCTCCAAGGTGACGTCCGGGACATTCGTACCGACCACGAAGAAGGGGATAGCCATGGCCTATCTACCGCCGGAGCTTGCGAAATCCGGTGTCGAGCTCTCGATACGCATTAGGGGGAAAGACATACCCGGAAAGGTCTTCAGCTTCCGCGACAAAACATAATCCCGGGATTGAGAATGTCGCTTGGATAAATCTCTACGGTCACATTATATTTTCACAGCCAATACAACCAATGACTTTTTCATATTCTATTAAATAGTCTTATTCTAATCACCCCCCGCCTACATGGCAGGGTTGATATTGCATGGAAATAATGTCCCTGATCAATGTCGCATTGTTATTGTCGACCGCAATACTGTTTGTGTTGGCCATCGAGCTTAAAAAACTTGTGAATGCCTGCATCATGCTGGGTGCGGGAAGCGCAATACTGGCCTGCGTTTTCTTCATCGCCGGGGCACCGTTCGCGGCGGCGTTCGAGCTCGTGGTCGGCGCGGGCCTGGTGACTGTCCTCTTTATAAGCGCCATAAGCCTGACTAAGCCCGGGGGTGGTGAGTGATGGACCATGCGGGCAAACTGGCAGGCGCACTGCTGGTAGGATTGGTTTTCGTCATGCTAATACTGGTTTTCGGCACGATGATGATGGATGAAGCCGAGGTACAGGGCGGGGAAGCCCAGGAAATCGGCTTCCAGCTCTGGGAACTGAGACCGCTTGAATTGCTGGTGCTGTCAGTCATAATGTTCAGCGCCGTTTTGGGAATACTAAAGCTCGTCGGGGGTGAGTTCAGATGGAACTGAGCGACGTACAGATCAATATGCTGGCTTCCCTTGTGCTCTTATTCCTGGGCCTTTACTGCGTCATCAGCAAGAAGAACCTCGTCAAGATAATCGTCGGCATCGAGATAATGGCCAAGGGCGCCCTGCTGAGTTTCATAGCGAGCGGCGGGGCGAACATCCAATCCGTGGTCATAATCGCCATAGGGATTGACGCCATCATCGCTGCCGTGGCCCTATCAATAATAGTGAACGCCTGGAAACACACCAAGAGCCTGGATGTGACCAAACTTACAAAGCTGAGGGGGTAGAACATCATGTTGCTGGATAACGGCTTGCTGCTCGGGCTTGTCGTGCTTGTTCCGTTCATCGCCGCAGCCCTCATACCCGCCCTAGGGAAACTTGCGCCCAAAGCCGTGGCATGGTTCGCTGTCTTGGCCGCCCTGATACTTGCCGGGCTTGTCGCATTGCTCGTCCCGGACATATTCCTGGACAATGTGGCGCCCATAGGCATGGGCGACGGCATCGAATATAACTGGATACCTGACGCGGGCATAACCTTCGGATTCCACATAGACCCTCTGGCCTTGACGCTGGCCGTGATCGCCTCATTCATTGGCATGCTGGCCGTGATATATTCTGTCAAGTACATGGAGGGCAAGAAAGGCCTTCCGAGGTATTACTCGCTGGTCCTTCTGTTCATAGGCTCAATGGTTTGTCTGGTATTCACGAATAATTTGCTTGTTCTCTACATATTCTGGGAGATAATAGGCCTGTGCTCCTATGCCCTCATCGGGTTCTACAACGAGGACCCGAAGGCCGCGAAAGCCGGAATAAAGGCCTTCGTGTTCACCAGGATAGGCGACATCGGCCTTCTCCTGGGAATTTTCATTCTCTACCTGGGCGCAGGCACGTTCAACATCCAGGACATTATAGCAAACCCGCCGACCATGGAATACCTCGGACCCGCAGCGTTCCTGTTCATACTCGGCGCCATGGGCAAATCCGCCCAGGTGCCGCTGCACGTGTGGCTTCCGGATGCGATGGAAGCCCCGACGACCATCAGCGCCCTCATCCACGCCGCGACTCTTGTAAACTCGGGGATATACATCCTGGCAAGGATGTCGCCCGTGTTTTTCGACATTCCCGGCTGGGGAACAATGCTCCTCTTCATCGGCGGCCTCACAGCGCTGTTGGCTGCGGTAATGGCCTGCGCGGAGCCTGACCTGAAGAAGCTCCTGGCCTATTCGACCATAAGCCAGCTCGGGTACATGGTGTTCGCTCTGGGCATCATTGTGAACGAACCTGACATCGGCCTGGTCCAAATCGGCATCCTGGCGGCAACATTCCACCTGTTCAGCCATGCAATATTCAAGGCGCTGCTTTTCCTGGGCGCAGGTTCAGTGATACATTCGGTGGGAACCAGGGACATGCGCGAGATGGGCGGTCTCAAGGACACTATGAAAATTACCCATTGGACGATGCTGTTCGGCGCGCTGGCGCTTGCAGGCATTGTGCCTTTCAGCGGATTCTGGAGCAAGGACCTGATATTCGCAGGCGCCTGGGAAGCGGACATGTGGTTCCCCCTGTTCGTGGTGGTTCTGACTGCGGTGCTCACTGTCGCTTACTCGCTAAGGATGTACTGGCTCGTGTTCCAGGGCAAGCCGCGCAACAATGCCCACACCCACGAGTCCCCCGGAGCCATGACTCTGCCCCTGGTCATCCTGGCCGTCGGAGCCGTAGCCTCATGGGCACTGATTGGCGTATTCAGCGGAGCGATGCATGCACCAGTCTACGGATTCGATGGCGCGGAATCCTATGACATACCCGGATTCCTGGAGCATACATTCACCAGCTCCGCTGTTCTCCTGTCGTTCCTGGCCATGGGCCTGGGCTTGCTTATCTTCATTGCCCGCAGGAATTACCTGCTCAGGAAGCCGAGGACGTTCCTCTTGAAGCTGGCAGCCAAGGGCTTCCACTTCGACACATTCTATAACGGAGTGCTCTGCCGGCTCAGGATAATGGCCAAGGGCCTGAGGCACACGCAGACCGGAGACGCCAACATGAACGCGGTCGGCATTGCGGCAGCCTTCCTGCTTGCATTCATATTTATATTCATCTGGGGGGTGTTCTGAATGGAAGCAATGATTCCCATTCTGGCTTTGGTGGGCGGCGCATACCTGTCATATGCCGCGCTCAGGGCAGCCCCGGGCAAGCCGCATATCGGCGGCATCGTGGCCACGATGTTCGCATTGCTAAGCTTCTTCCTGACGCTGTGGATAGGCCTGAAGGTCTGGGACGGCGAGGTCGTGGAATTCACCTTTGCCTCCAGCACCGTGCGGGCGGACGCCCTCGGCGTATTGCTGGCCCTGGTCGCAACCGGACTGGCCAGCATGGTCTCCGTATATTCAGTCGGATACATGAAGGACGACAAGGGCTTGGAGAGCTATTACCCGCTGCTCCTGCTCATGGTCGCCGGGATAGTGGGCATCGGTTTCTCTACGGACTTCTTCATGCTGTTCGTGTTCTTCGAGCTAATGGCTATATCTTCATATGCACTGGTCACATTCCACAAGGAGAAGCGCGACGCTGCAGAGGCCGGAGTGAAATACGTGATACTGAGCGCGGCCGGCTCAGCGGTGGCGCTTTTCGGAATATCCCTGATATACGGCCAGACCGGAACCCTGAACATTGCGGCATCCATGCCCCTTCTCAATGACAATGCATTCTCGATGATGGCGATGATGATGCTCATTGTCGGCTTCGGAGTGAAAGCCGCAATTGTCCCGCTGCATACATGGCTTCCTGACGCGCATTCTGCGGCTCCGTCTGGCATAAGCGCCATCCTCTCGGGCATAGTGATACAGGCCGGGTTCATTGCCATGCTCAAGTGCCTGCTGTCCTTCGGCGGTTCAGGCATATCCATAGGTATATTGCTTATCGGGTTTGCCCTCATCACAATGACTCTGGGCAACATGCTGGCTTTCGCCCAGGCTTACGTCAGGAAGGGAGACCTGAAGCGCGTGCTGGCCTATTCGAGCATAGCTCAGATGGGATACATCATCCTCGGCATCGGGCTTTGGATGCAGTACGGCACCGAGATGGGTCTGCAGGGCGGCCTGTTCCACATAATGACCCATGCATTCATGAAGGGCCTGGCCTTCATGTGCGCCGGCCTGATAATATACAGGCTGGGCACGAGGCAGCTGTCCAAGATGCAGGGCATAGGCCATGTCATGCCTCTCACCGCATTCTGCTTCACGGTCGCAGTACTTGCTTTGGCGGGCGCTCCCCCGCTGAGCGGGTTCATGAGCGAGTGGATGATTTTCAAGGCAGGAGTGGACGCTAGCGCCACAATAGGGATATGGGGCATACTCATAACGCTGGTTGCAGTGCTCAACACCATCCTGTCAATGGGCTATTACCTGCCCATGGTCAAGACATTCTTCCTGAAGCCCAAAGGGAACTTTAACAATCTGAAACCTGCTCCGAGGTCCATGATGGTGCCGATAGTGGTTCTCACCGCAATAACCATAATCCTGGGCATATGGCCGCAGCTCGGCCTCGAGGCGATAACTCCGATACTCCAGCTACTGGGAGGTGCCTAATATGGATTTCAGGCTGTTCTTCACGCCGCTTTTCGCCTTCCTGGTGTTCCTTCTGATTGCATACCTGATATATAGGTTCGGGGGAGCCATAGGCCCGGCAAGGAAGCGCCAGTCCAGGCACAAGCTGAGCACATACGCCTGCGGCGAGGAATTCGAAGGCGGCAAAGTCCAGCAGTCGTTCACGCTGTTCCATGTGGCCTTCATCTTCACGATTTTCCATATCGCAGCCATGATAATCGCCACGATACCGGAGGGCGACAATGCCCTTTACGGACTGCTGTTCATAATCGGCCTTCTGATAGCCGCTGTTGCGCTGGTCACATCGGGAGGTGAGAGTCATGTTTGAGAAAGTGGTCAAATGGTCAAGGTACAAGTCCCCCTGGGTGGTTCATTTCAACTCGGGGAGCTGCAACGGATGCGACATCGAGATAATAGCCGCGCTGATGCCGAGGTTCGATGCAGAGAGGTTCGGCGTGCTCCTGAAGGGAACGCCCAGGCATGGCGACGTCCTGCTGGTGACAGGGCCGGTCTCAGAACAGATGAAGGACCGCCTAATCAAGATATACGAGCAGATGCCCGAGCCCAAGTTCGTTGTCGCATTCGGCGAGTGCGGGTGCAGCGGCGCCGTGTACACTGGCGCATACAATGTCGAGGGCGGTGTGGACAAGGTGATACCCGTGAATGCATACATCCCGGGTTGCCCCCCCAAGCCCGAGGCGATTCTCGACGGCATAGTGAAACTACTCACCGCTTTCAAGGAGAGTGAGTGACATGGCTGACGATTATGTGTCCAACCTGACAGCCAGGTTCCAGGGCATTGCCAAAGCCATAACCGAGGACAAGCAGGCGAAGGTCTACATGGAAGTTCCCAGGGAATCGCTGCTGAAGGCCGTGGAGATACTGAAGAACGAATTCGACGGGTACCACATCTCGACGATAACAGTTCTCGACTCGGGCGAAAGGTTCGAGCTCCTGTACCACATGCCGATCGGCCCGAGGCTTCTGAGCCTGAGGGTTTTCCTGCCGAAGGGCGACCCGACAGTCGATACTCTCACAGGCATACTCCCGGGCGCCATTCTTTACGAGAGGGAGCTGCACGACATCATGGGCATCCAGGTAAAGAACCACCCTGACATGCGCCGGCTGTTGCTTCCGGATTCCTGGGGCGACAAGGGCTACCCGCTCAGGAAGGACTGGGCGGATCCAAGGAAGAAGGAGGTGAAGTGATGGCCAAGGTCACCATACCCATAGGCCCCCAGCACCCGGCCCTCAAGGAACCGGAGCGCTTCATGGTGACCGTGGAGGGAGAGACAATAGTCGATGCAGACGTGCGCATCGGCCATACCCACCGCGGCCTGGAGAAGCTGTTCGAGCAGCGCACCTACCTGCAGAACATACACATCACCGAGAGGATATGCGGCATTTGCTCGTTCACGCACAGCACCAATTTCTGCCAGGCCACAGAATACATACTCGGGGCCGAGCTCCCGAGGCGCGGCCTTTACCTGAGAACCCTGATGAACGAGCTGGAGAGATTGCACAGCCACCTTCTATGGCTGGGCGTCGCCGGGCACGAGATGGGCTTCGACACCCTGCTCATGTGGTCCTGGGACGACAGGGAGCGCGTGCTCGATTTATTCGAGGACCTCACTGGCAACAGGGTCACGCATGCATACAACACAATTGGGGGCGTCAGGCGCGACATCACTGACGCCCAGGTGCAGAGAGTGCTTCACACCATGGACATCCTGGAGGAGCGCACAAAGGCCTACATACAGGTCGGCCTCAACGAGCAGACAATACTCAAGAGGACGCAGGGCGTCGGCATACTCACGACCGCGGATGCGAAACGCCTGTGCGCGGTGGGCCCGAGGCTGAGAGCCTCCAACGTGAAATACGATGTAAGGAAGAACCATCCCTACGCCGCATACGGCGAGCTGCCGTTCGACGTCATAACCTCAGACACGCTGGACGTGCACGGCCAGCTGGTCGTGAGGGCTCTGGAGATTTTAGAGACCGTCAAGATGTGCAGGTACATGATGCAGAACCTCCCGCCGGGAGAAATCAGGGTAAAGGTGCCGAGGAAGGTCCCGCCCGGAGAGGCAATCAGCCGGACCGAAGCGCCCCGCGGAGAAGACATCCATTACCTGAGGAGTAATGGGACAGATAAACCGGAAAGGCTGAAAGTCCGGGCCCCGACCCTGGCTAACATTCTCAACGTGGCCCACACCCTCAAGGGAGCCAACATAGCTGACATACCGCTCATTGTGGCCGGGATTGACCCGTGCATGGGCTGCATGGACCGTGTCCTGATTCTTGACAGGGACAAGGAAACGGCCAGCGTCATGACCAAGGAACAGCTGCGCGAGTATTCCATCGCATGGTACGAGAAGGAGGCGCACAGATGAACGGGCTCGAGTCGATAATCTACATGCTCGTGTTCCCGGGTTTCCTGTTCCTCACGAGCTTCGCATTCGCATGCCAGTACATCGACAGGAAACTGTACGCTAGGTTCCAGAAGAGGGTCGGCCCCCCGTTCCTGCAGCCCGTCGCGGATTTCATAAAGCTCCTGTCCAAGGAGGACATAGTGCCAAAGGCCGCAGACAGGACCATGTTCACGGCCGCACCGATAGTCGGCCTGGCTGCTGTCCTCACTGCCTTCATCTTCATACCAGTGCTTGCCCTTCACGCCCTGATTCCGTCATTCGAGGGAGATCTGATAATGGTGCTCTACCTACTCACCATACCCTCGCTGGCGATATTCATGGCGGGCTGGTCCTCGGGCAACCCGTTCGGCCAGATAGGGGGGATGAGGGCAGTCGTCCAGATGCTGAGCTACGAGATACCCTTCTTCCTTGCCCTGCTCGGCCCCGCACTGGTGGTCGGGAGCTGGAGCCTGGGCAAGATACTTGATTACCAGCTCGGGGGCATGTGGCTCGTGCTGCTTGCGCCTCTCGGCCTGTTCGTGGCCATAATAACGCTCCAGGGGAAGCTGGAGAGGCTTCCCTTCGACATTCCGGACGCGGAAACCGAGATAGTGGGTGGGCCCATGGCCGAGTACTCGGGAAGGAGGCTGGCACTATTCAGAGCCATGCTGGACATAGAGATGGTTGTCGGGGCCGCACTGATTGTCACCCTGTTCCTGGGAGGCTACGACCTGATAATCAGTTTCTCAGACCTTCCGTGGTACCTTCCGTACTTGGTCAACGGTGTGGTATTCTTCCTCAAGGTCCTGCTTATCGTAGGGATACTGGCGCTCATCAAGGCCGTGGTGGCCAGGTACAGGATCGACCAGATGGTGTCCCTGTCCTACAGGTGGATGATTCCGCTGTCGGTCGCGCAGATAATTGTGATAGTAGCGCTGAAATTCGGAGGCTGGTTCTGATGAAGAGGCCAGGAGTGATGATAAAGGACGTGTTCAGGCGCCTGACAATGAAGCCTGTGACCTCCAGGTATCCGTACGAAAAATCGCCGGCCGAACCCGGGTACAGGGGCAAGATGGAGTTCTATGTGGACAAATGCATAAGCTGCGGGATGTGCGCGAAGGACTGCCCGTCCTTCGCCTGCGTCATGGAGACCATAGACGGAAAGAAGCGCCCGGTTTTCTACCTGGACAGATGCTTGTTCTGCGCTCAATGCGAGGAGTCCTGCCCCAAGGACGCGATAAAGATGACGCAGGAATACGAGCTTGCCCATCTGGCCGGCAACCCGCCCATCGTGAAGTGAATATGAGCTTCGCCGAACGCCTGACAAAAGCCCTCGAGGGGGCATCGAAAGTCGTGGTGGTCGGCATGGGCAATGAGCTGAACGGCGACGACGGGTTCGGCGTCCATGTCGCAAGAGCACTTGGGAATTACAGGAATATCATTAGCATCCAAGCGCATACAGTCCCGGAAAATTTCATCTCCAAGATAGCCTCCGAAAAACCCAGCCATGTGATTTTCATTGATACTGCTGTCCTTGATGCGCCCCCCGGAACGCTGGAACTCCTTGAGGCTCAAGATCTAGCCAGGGTCAAAATCCTAACCCATCGAATGCCTCTTCCGAAGCTGATTGAGAGACTGAAGGAGACCCACAAGGCCAATGTCCTGATAGTCGCCATGCAGCCGAAGGGCATGGAAGTCGGAGCCCCATTGTCCGCAGAGGCCAGTTCGGCCGCAGGAGAATTGATAAGTTTATTCAGGAAAACCTCTCATAATTGTTCTTTTGCTGTATGCTAATGTACAAATAGACCCATTCCATATGTGCAAATATATGAATATCATGGATGACGAGTTCAACCTCAGGCTGCTGAGGCTCCTGGTTTCCGGCGGGGGCGTACGGGTGAACATCAACTCCCTGGCGAAGGATCTTAATATGCACCGGACCACGATCAAGAATCGTCTGGACTTTCTCCTCAAGGAGGGCATTCTGGACAGGCCCAGATATCCTTTCATTCACCTGTTCCAGGAATATCCCCTGCTCATACTGGCACTTGCCGATATCCCCCGGACACCCCAGGCGAGGCACTTCTTCGAGGAGGATTCTCACATTTTTGCGGCTTACGCATGCAGGGAAGGGGCATACAACACCTTGCTCATCGAATTCTTCAGGGACATCGAATCGTACCATTCCTGGCGCGAGAAAATCGTGCTTGAAGAGAAGCTGCCAAAGAGGGAGAGCCGCGCCACGGCGGACGTGTTCTTCTTCAGCAACAGGCTCTGCTTCAAGTACAATCCTGCATGCTTCTTCACCGAGATAGGCGGGCTGATTGCCAGGGGCGGGACTGCCCGGCTGAAGGGCGCCTCGCTTGATAAGACGGATTTCCTCATCATGAGCAATCTCTCGAACGGAAGGAGTCTCTACCCGAACGAGACCTTTCTCGCTGCCCAGCTGGACACGAATCGCAAGAAGGTTCAGAGGAGGATATCTGTCCTGCTTGAGAATAGGATAATTGACACGCCAAAATGCTATTTTCCGGACCTGCTCACTCCTCCGGGCTACAACATGGTGATTACGCTTCTCGAAATCAAAGCCAAAAAAAGCCAGATAAAGCAGGATATCATGAACAACAACTACATTCCCAGGGCTTTGGAGAGCAGCACTGGAAGATACAACACGCTCCTGTTCTCGTCATTCCCGACCATTGACGATTTCTTCGAATGGTCGGAAAATCTGGCGGATACGTACCCGGACAGCATCGGGGCCATGTCAAATTTCATTCTTTCCTCGAAGCCCAGGCATGCGATAAATCCGCAAAAAGTCTCTGTCGGGCTGATTGAAAAAAAATTGTGGGAATCCAAAACGGGAATTCATACAGAATGATATGTTTTCTTGTTATATTCATCCCTAATTGTATGTTTTTTACTGTTAGAAAATGCTATATCATTAAATACAGAAGTGCATTTTCCCGATTTAGGAAATCAGGTGGCCGATATGGACAAAGGATTCAACGCATTCACAATGGCGCAGGAACAATTCGACAAGATTGCGGAGCAACTTGAACTGGACCAGGCGACGAAGGAACTGCTGAGGACTCCGATGAGGGAGTATCATTTCTCGATACCTGTTAAAATGGACGACGGCACGACCAGGATTTTCAAGGGCTTCAGGATGCAGCACAACGATGCCAGGGGTCCGTGCAAGGGCGGAATACGTTTCCACCCTCAGGAAACAGGCGATACAGTCAAGGCACTTTCTATGTGGATGACCTGGAAGTGCGCAGTCGCTGACATACCCCTGGGCGGAGGCAAGGGCGGAGTGATTTGCGACCCCCACAACCTTTCCCTGAGGGAACAGGAGGCAATATGCCGGGGATGGGTAAGGCAGATATACCGGAATATCGGCCCTCAGGCCGACGTCCCGGCACCGGATGTGATGACGAACAGCCAACACATGCTTTGGATGCTTGACGAGTACGAGAAATTGACAGGCGGCAGATACCCCGGATTCATCACCGGAAAACCCGTGGGGATGGGCGGCTCTTTGGGCAGAACCGAGGCCACTGGATATGCGGCTGTGTTTGCGCTCAGAGAGGCATGCAAGGACCTCGAACTCGACATTGCCAAATCCACAGCATCCATCCAGGGTTTCGGGAATGTGGGCCAATATGTCATTGAAATGTACATCAAGTACGGCGGGACAGTGAAGGCCATATCTTGCTGGGACCAGAAGGAGAGCAAGGCCTACACATTCCTTAAGACCGACGGCATAGGCCTTAAAGAACTCAGAGATATAACAGACAAGTTCGGGTCTATTGACAAAAAGAAGGCCAAGGAGCTTGGCTACGATATTCAGGAAGGTCACGTATGGGCTGAGCAGGAAGTCGATATACTCATCCCAGCAGCATTGGAAAATTCAATCACCGAGGACGTGGCTGAGAAGATTCCCCCGAGCGTCAAGATATTGTTGGAGGGTGCAAACGGCCCGACCACTCCCGAGGCTGACAAGATACTCAACAGGAAGAAGATAATGGTCATACCCGACTTCCTGGCGAACTCGGGCGGCGTGGTTTGCAGCTACTTCGAGCAGGTCCAGTCCAACATGAACTATTTCTGGCCGAAGGATGAGGTCCTCGGGAAGCTGGACGACAAAATGACTGAGGCCTTCTACTCGGTGCTCGAGCTTTCCAAGAAGAAGAAATGCCCACTCAGGGATGCTGCCTACATGATAGCCATATCGAGAGTGGCAGAAGCCTGCCGTCTCCGCGGGTGGGTCTGAGAGAGACATGTCTCAGAAAGCATCCGGGGAAACCGGCGAGAACAGCATAGCCAAGCTGATAGGGGAAATCGTGGGCAGGCATCCAAGCCGTTCGGCTGTTTTCGAGGCTGCCGGATACAGGCTGAACCGCATACTGGTCATATCCACGGAGTATGATTTTTTCATACTTGACGAAGAGGGGCGCCTGAGGAACCTGCTTGTCCAGCAATGCAGGCGCGAGGAGCGGTCAACAGTGCCAATTCTTGTCCATGCCACTGAGGAAAACGCACTTGAGGCCATGAAAGGCAATGACTTCGATGCGGCGCTGTTTTTCAACCCTCCGGCAAAGTCGGACATCTCGGAACTGGCCAAGAGCCTGCGCTCGGTGAAGAACATCCCTCTAGTTCTTGTGGGGCGAAACACTCCGGAGGTGTACGAGATGATGGGGTCATGCAAGCCCTGCCCCGTGGACCATGTGTTCACGTGGTCTGGCGACGGCAAGGTGTTTCTGGACATCATCATGTTCCTGGAGGACTCTGTCCGGACGGAAGGCATATCCCCAGGGCCAGTGATTCTCCTGGCAGACAGCCAGCCGCAATATTATTCCAAGCTGGTTTATGAGGCATATCGCGTCATTGCCGATCACATGGCCGCAGTGGTTCCGGACGAGCTGCCCCGCACCCAGAAATCCGAGCGCATGCAGAGAAGGCCCCGCGTGATGCTTGCCAAATCATTGGGCCAGTTTGAAACCCTGTCCCGTAGGCTGAAGGATTCTGTCGCCTGCGTCCTCCTTGATATGAACCTTGACGCCTCCGATTCGAAATCTGACGCGAAAGCATCCGTTTCAGCAATTGCGAAGGGTTCGCCCGAACTTCCCTTGCTCTTGTTCTCTTGCACTGGTCATGGAAAATACAAGTGCCTGGACAAGAACTCGCCCATGACGCTCTCGGAGTGCGGGCGGTTCATGGCGGATGCAATAGGGCCGACTGCGCTTGTTCTCAGAGACACATCTGGGAAGGAAATTGCCAGGGTTTCAAACATCAGGGAACTAGAGAGCTCTCTCTGGAGTCTGCCGATTGATTGCTTCGAAAAGCATATGCGTTGCGGTGAAATAGCAAGATGGCTCGGTGTATTGATGGAGGACGCTCTTGCTGAGCAAATGCTGGTGCTGTCCAAAGCCTTCAGCGACCCGGAGGAATTGAGAAAGAAAGCAATAGCCGCAATCTCGGAATACAAAAAAACCACTCAGCGTGGTGTCATCACCACGTACGCGAGGGGCGAGGGCCAGCAAACCAGGTTCAGCCGGATAGGCAAAGGCGCCATGGGGGGAAAGGCCAGGGGTCTTGCGTTCGCGGATAAATTGATAAATACTTACCTGCGGGAGGACGCGATTCCCGGTCTAAATGTCAAGATTCCCAGGACGATTGTCCTCTGTTCGGATATCTTTGACCAATTCATTGAGGATAACAATATTATTATTAAAGATTTATATAATTTCTCGGATGAAAGAATCGCCCAAAAATTCATGGAAGGCGATCTCCCGGCGCCAGTTTTGGGAGATATCAGGGCCTTCATCCGCGGGACAAAGTCACCGATAGTGGTAAGATCGTCGAGTCTTCTCGAGGATGCCCTGCACCATCCGTTTGCCGGAGTGTATGCATCCCTGCTTCTCCCGAACGAGTCCTGGGAGACGGACATCAGGTTCCAGGAGCTCTGCGCTTCGATAAAGTATGTCTTTGCATCTGTATTCTTCCAGAAAGCAAGAACCTACATGGCTTCCCTAAAGGACATCAGGGAGGATGAGAAGATGGCCGTTGTCGTCCAGGAATTGGTCGGCTCAAAGCACGGCTCGATTTTCTATCCAACAATTTCAGGCGTGGCTAAGTCATACGATTATTACCCATCGGGAAGGTGCAAGGCCACGGACGGTGTGGTGAACATCGCCCTGGGGCTGGGGAAGGAAGTGGTGGACGGCGGAACAGCCTACAGGTTCTGCCCAGTACATCCGAAGACGCCGAAACACGGGACGCTGGAAAACCTTCTTGAGCATGCCCAGAAAGACTTCTTCGCCGTTGACCTGAACTCCTATGTGAACATAGTCCAGAGGAACGAGGACAGCACCATCAAGCATTTTCCCATATCCGTCGCTGAATCTCACGGTTCCTTGGAAAACGTGGCCTCGACCTACGAGCGCGGGGAGGGGCGTCTCTACCCAGGCACGGGAAGGGACGGAATCAGGGTGCTTGACTTCGCGCCCCTGATAAATCTTGAGACCTATCCGGTAGCCAAACTGCTTCATGCCCTACTGCGCGTGAACGAGCTGGCAGTGGGCTCTCCCGTGGAGATTGAATTTGCCATGGACATACCGTCGGAATCCAACCAACAGCCGGATTTCTATGTGCTTCAGGTCAGAAGCATGCGCTCGACCGAGCAGGATTTCGACATCGACCTTGGAACCCACGCCCCTGATGAAACATTCTGCCATGCCATGCATGCCATGGGAAACGGCGTCATTTCGGGAATTCGGGACATAGTTTATGTCAAACGCGGGAATTACGACATCGCGGACAATCAGAAGATCATCCCGCAGATTCGCGCCATGAATGAAAAGATGTTGAAAAGCCGCACACCCTACATTCTTGTAGGTCCTGGGAGATGGGGCTCTACTGACCCGTGGCTGGGCATACCGGTGAACTGGAGCGACATTGCCGGTGCCAGGCTGATAGTGGAGACACCAATAGAGGAAAGACCAGTGGACCCGTCGCAAGGCTCGCATTTCTTCCACAACATGGTGGCAGCCCGGACAGGGTATCTGACCATAATCCCAGGCACAGAGAGCTCGATAGATTGGGGGTGGCTCGAGGGCATCGATTCTGCCGAGGAGAAACAGCATATCAGGCACGTTCGCCTGCCCGAACCGGTGGAAATCCGAATCAACGGCGGAAGGGGCGAGGGCGTAATATTGAAAAAAGCAAAACCAGGAGCTGAGTGATATGAGCGAGAAGGAACAGCAGAGTGCAGACACGACCAAGATACTGCAGGAAAGGCTGAAGGAACTCAACTGCATTTACGGAATATCCACATTGATACAGGATGAGTCCATAGACCTTGAAGGAACCCTTGAGAAGTCCATGGTCCTGATTCAGAATGCATGGCAGTATCCGGATATCACATGCGTCAGGATAATTTCCGGGGACAGGACATTCGCGACACCCAATTTCAAGGAGACTGAGTGGAAGCAATCAGCCCCCATATCGTACCGCAGGAAGAGGATAGGCGCGGTCGAGGTATATTACCTGGTGAAAAAAGAAACCGTAGACGAGGGCCCGTTCCTTCGGGAAGAAAGAAGGCTGCTTAATGCGGTCGCTGACCTCCTTTCGACCTACATCGAGAAGCAGGACATCAACATCAAGCTGAATGGATTCGAGACCAAGGAAAGACCCATCGACAAGAACGACTGGGAAATCATACTCGAGCTTCTGGTGAAGACCGACCCGAGGGGCGCGCTGCGCATCACAAGGCGAATGATATACTACCTTTACAGGATTCAGAACGAGGAGATCACCGGAATCTTGGCCAAAGTATGTCCCATTGATGGCAATGCTGACGAGTGGTGTGGTATCAACATACCCAATCCGAAAGAGGACGCGCAGGAGCTTCAGAGGATTCAGAGAAAGGTCTTCGAGATAGCCAAAAGAGCCATCCCCAAGGAAGAAATATCTGACCTCTTCCAGACTTGGCTGAAATCCGACAAGGGCCGCCCGCTTCTGATAGCCTCCCAGAAGCAGGGAATCTCGCTGGGCGAGATAACCAGTGAGATTAACAGGTACTGGGATATTCCCGAGGAAGCCAGGGTGCTTATGCCGGAGGATGAGCGAGCAATAAGCGCAGGACTCATACGCCGGTTCTTCTCCGGGCGGCTGAACTACCTGAATGTGGCAAAGGACTACATTCACCTGGACGATTTTATTGACCTCACAAAGAACATTGTCGGTCCTTCTCAGGGCGAGGGAAAGCTGGGCGGCAAGAGCTCGGGCCTGTACCTCGCTCACAAGATCGTGGAGGCCGAGAAGAGGCGGATCAAGGACCTTGAGAACATCAAAACGCCGAAGAGCTGGTATCTGACTTCCGATTCGATGATGCACCTGATACGCTACAACGACCTTGACGACCTGATAAATATAAAATATCTCGACCCGAACGAGATACGCCAGGAGCATGCATTCCTGGAACAGCTATTCAAGAACTCCGTGTTCCCGCCGGACATTATCTCCGGGCTGAGGGGCGTCCTGCTGGACGCAGGGGACCATCCAATAATCGTGAGGTCATCGAGCCTTCTCGAGGACAGCTTCGAGGCTGCATTTTCGGGAAAGTACAAGAGCCTGTTCCTCGTGAACACTGGCACTCTCGAGGAGAGGCTGAGCAACCTGATGAACGCCATAGCAGAAATTTACGCATCCGTATTCGCCCCCTCGCCCCTGGAATACAGGAGGGAGCGCGGCCTTCTCGAGTTCTCCGAGGAGATGAGCATACTGATTCAGGAGGTGGTCGGCACCAGGATAGGCCCATACTTCCTCCCGGTTTATGCGGGTGTATCGCTTTGCAACAACGAGTTCAGCTGGTCCCCGCGGATACGCAGGGAGGACGGCATGGTCAGGCTGGTTTCCGGGCTGGGCACTAGGGCCGTGGACCGCGTTGGGGACGATTACCCCGTGCTCATGGCCCCGTTCAGGCCCGAGATACGCGTCAACAGGCTGATCGACGAGGCCATACAGTACTCCCAACGCTATATCGACGTGATAAACGTCGAGAAGGGAACCTTGGAGACGGTAGACAGCACAGAACTACTTACGAAATACTGGGACGAGTACCCGATGGTTCACCAAATGATATCCTTACACAAGGAGGGAATGCTCCAGCCGGCCAGGAGCGTCCTTGTAGATTCCGAGGGCGCGGACATGGTCATCACCTTCGACAAGATGATAGAAAAGACAGAGTTTGTCCCACAGATCAAAGCTCTACTTACAATACTGAAGAACAAGCTCGAGACACCTGTCGACATCGAGTTCGCCTATGACGGCAAGAACCTTTACCTGCTCCAATGCAGGCCCCAGCACCAGGCCTTGGAGGTCGACAGGGTCCCTGTCCCCAAGAACATTGCCCCCAACAGGAAGCTGTTCTCAGCGAACAAGTATATCACGACCAGCCACCTGGAAAACATCGAATACTTGGTGTATGTGGATCCAAACGAGTACGGCGACCTCAAAGACCGCAACCAGATGCTGGACGTCGCCAAGGCCGTGGGTATATTGAACAAGCAGCTTCCGAAGAGGCGCTTCATCCTGATGGGCCCGGGCAGGTGGGGCAGCAGGGGCGACATCAAACTGGGCGTCCCGGTCCAGTATTCGGATATCAACAACACCTCGCTTCTGATAGAGATAGCCAGGCAAAGGGGCGGGTATCAGCCTGACCTGTCGTTCGGGACGCATTTCTTCCAGGACCTGGTCGAGGCGGACATCCATTACATGCCGCTGTACCCCGACGAGCCTGACAACCTTCTCAACGAGGAATTCATATCCATGGCCCCGAACAGGCTTGCTGAGCTTGTTCCGAAATACAAAGCCCTTGAGCATGTGATAAAGGTCGTGCGGATATCCGACATGGAGGACGGCGGCACAATGACTGTGGTCATGGACGGCGAGGCGAACCTAGCTCTTGCATATACTGTTCCAGCGGACCACTGGATATGGCGCGTAAGGAAGGCCGAGGAAATTGGGATGGCGCTCGACACCGAGCTTTACGGTGTCGAGGCAATGTATCTGATTGGCAGCTCCAAGGACGGCACTGCCAGGGCAGCCAGCGACCTTGACCTGGTGATTCATACGAAGGGGTCCCAGGACCAGACTGAATCCCTCTTGCGTTGGCTCAAAGGATGGAACGAGAAACTCGCGGCTGAGAACCGCGAGCGCACAGGCGCGGATACCACAGAGATACTGGATGTACACATTGTCACTGACGAGGATATTGCCGCGAAATCGTCATGGGCCGCCCACATAGGCAATCCCTATAACCCCGCAAGGGAGATAAGGTTAAGGAAGCCAGCTACCGATGAGTGACGACTTCCCTCGTTGCATTGTCCAGGTTGTCGGTGCTGAACCTCACAACGGCCAGCCCCGGACCGTCATGCGAACCACCGAAAGAATGTGACTTTCCAAGTTTCACTCTCCAATCACCGGTCAGCCTGACAGACTCGTGTATGTGGCCATGCAGCGTCAGCAGGGGAGATGTCTTTTCTATGAATCTCCTGATGGCAATGCTGCCGACATGGATATCGGCAGGGGCATGGTCTACGAACTTGCCGTCATTGGCCGTCCTGTCCAGGGGCGTGTCCGAGGGCGGGGCATGGAACATGTAGACCGTGCTTCCGGGGTCGGAGAGCTTGGCCAGTTCAACCAGGTCCTTTTCAATCGTGGAGTATCTCGCCTCCTCGGGCGTGACCTCGACCGTCCGTATGCCCTCCTCCGGAGAGACGCAGCCCACGCCCGTGAACCTTGAAACATCGTATTTCTCCCAGTCCTTTAAAAGGAAAGGCGAGGGCGGAACGAAGGAATAGCCGACAACGCTCAGGCCTCCGAAGGTGGCGCACTTTTGCTGGACATATTCAATAAGCCCGTCATTTGCCATTCTCTCGAGCATGGGCTCGTGAACCCTTGGGTCGTCATTGCCCGGTATGATGAAGAAACGCGTTCTCCCGCAGGTTTCCCTGACTTTCCTGATGCGCTGGGACATCCGGCCCAGGAATTCCCCGATGTCGCCTGACCTGCCATATCCGCCAGGCAGGAGGTCTCCGCCAATGAGGACCCAGTCGGGGCACTCAGTCTCCGCAATGGAGAACAGGATGTCATACCTATCAGGCTTCCCGTGAAGGTCTGTGACGAAAATGCAGTTCATGCCCGTCATGGATTTCCTCTGTAAGTTCAACTGCCCGTCATACAAATATATTTGCTTTTTCCTGTATTTTGGAATCAGGTGTGGAAACAAGGGCATTATGTTCGATACATTTCAAGAAAACAGTATAAGCGTTAAAATACTTGAAAACTTATCCCGCCGCATCGCGGGCAACTGCGAGTAAGAGGAGGAATTAAATGGTCGTTGAGAAAGTTATCGAACGGGTAATAGCTAGGGACCCGGACCAGAAGGAATTCCACCAGGCAGTCAAAGAAGTGCTGGAATCCATCGAACCGGTCCTGAAGAAGCACCCGGAGTATCTGAAAGCCAAGATTGTTGATCGCATAGTCGAGCCTGAGCGCCAGATTATTTTCCGCGTACCCTGGGTTGACGACAATGGAGAGGTCCATGTCAACAGGGGATTCCGCGTTCAGTTCAACAGCGCCATAGGCCCCTACAAGGGCGGAATAAGGTTCCACCCGTCTGTGTACCTGGGCATAATCAAGTTCCTGGGATTCGAGCAGATATTCAAGAACTCGCTCACAGGCCTGCCCATGGGCGGCAGCAAGGGCGGCTCGGATTTCGACCCGAAAGGGAAGAGCGACATGGAGGTCATGCGCTTCTGCCAGAGCTTCATGAACGAGCTCTACAGGCACATTGGGCCTCTCACAGATGTTCCAGCAGGCGATATTGGTGTCGGAGGCAGGGAAATCGGCTACCTGTTTGGCCAGTACAAGAAGATAAACAACCGCTTCGAGGCGGTCCTCACGGGCAAGGGGCTGAAATGGGGAGGCTCACTGGCCAGGCCGGAGGCGACCGGATACGGCGCATCCTACTTCTGCGAGGAGATGCTTAAGGCCAGGAAGGACACTTTCAAAGGAAAGATTGTGGCCATCTCTGGCTCGGGCAATGTGGCCCAGTACGCCGTACAGAAAGTCACCCAACTGGGCGGCAAGGTCGTCACAATGTCGGATTCCGCGGGTTCCATATACGACCCTGACGGAATCACCGGTGATAAATGGAACTTCGTCATGGAACTCAAGAACGTCAAGCGCGGCAGGATAAAGGACTACGCCACCAAATTCGGAGTCCAGTACTATGAGGGCAAGCGCCCGTGGACCATTGTTGACGGACCTGTGCATGTCGCAATGCCATGCGCAACCCAGAACGAGCTAAACCTTGCTGAGGCCAAACACCTGGTGAGCAATGGCTGCATCGCAGTTGCCGAGGGTGCAAACATGCCCACCGAGCCAGATGCAGCAGACCACTTCATACAGAACAAAATACCTTTCGGACCCGGCAAGGCAGCCAACGCAGGCGGCGTCGCAACATCCGGAATCGAGATGATGCAGAACCACATTGGAACATCATGGACGTTCGAGGAAGTTGATAAACAGCTGCACCAGATAATGATCAACATACACGCAAACAGTGCTGCAGCGGCTGCGAAATATGGGTCTCCCGGAAACTACCTAGTCGGTGCTAACATCGCTGGTTTCGTGAAGGTTGCGGACTCGATGCTGGACCAGGGTATAAATTAATCCCGACCAGCATTCCAAGAAACCTCAATCCCTGGCCTTTCGAGATCAGGGATTCTTTTCATTTTATTCTTGTTTTCTTGTTATACAGCCAAGACCGGTCCTGCCGTCGACCTTCACCTCTAGCTCGAACGGGAGCTCTACATGGGCAACATGACCCACCTTTTTCCTCTTTCCCGTTTTCTCCAGCCAATCCCAGTCTATCGATGCATCGTCCGAGCCATGTGGAATGGTGAAATACATTATCCCGAGTGAGGTGATGTTGTGGAAAAAATGCGTGCCATGAGACGGATCAATCCTGTACCCCTCCAGGCCCACCTCCACCATTGCCCTGGCCCAGGAAATCTGTTTCCAATCCACAGGTATCCCCAGGAACCTGTCCCTTGTGCCCCATCTTCCCGGGCCGATGAGCAGATATGGCCTGTCCATGCCGCCGTTGACTTCCCCTATGTCCCTGGCCAAGTCAGCGGTCTTTGTATTGTCGAATTCCGAAGGACTGACATAAACCACGTCCCTAATTCCCCTGAGCACGCCGTTGCCAAGCGCTTTGGATGAATAGGCGAAGGCTCCCTGTCTGTCGTCTTCCGATACTGTCACGCTTGCCTTTTCCCTCATGGTCAGAAGGGGACGGATTTGGAGCACATTGAACTCGGGTTTTCCCGTGCTGTCCAGCCTCAGCGCGAATTCCATCTCAATCGGCGAGCCCATTCCGACGGTGCCGAAATCCAGGAGACTGTCAATGACACCGGGTAGAGGCAGCATTCCGTATTTCAGGACGCCGGAGAATGTCACCACTCTGGGGCCGTCAGCGCCGACTCCTTCCCTAATCATGCCGTCAGCCGGGTCGTATGTGCTTGCCACATAATTCAGCGTGCCATCCTCCTCCGCGTCTGAAACCTGCAGTCTGAGAAGGGTGGAATCGTCGCCTTTTATCAGGTCGTAATCAGCCGCTGCCATGTCAAGGCAGTAGAAGTAACTCTGCGTGTTCTTGACGATGTCATTCGGCGTGGAGAATCCCGGGGTTATGCCAGGATGCTTCGGCGAGAATGCCAGGACCCTCCCGCCCTCCACGACAGTCTTGCCCAACCCCAGAGCCACGCTCGCTATCCCGTCCTCCCGGTTCAGGGGCGCGACAGGGTAGAAATTGTATGACTGGGCGACGCCGGAGAAAATCGGGTAGAACCTGTCCCGGTATCTGTTGCCGACCATCTTCTGGAGAACGATGGCCATCTTCTCCTCCTCTGTTGTGTGCACTGTGTTCTGGATGTAAGCCTTGGCCGAGGCCAGAAACGCCGAGGCATAGACAAGCTTGATAGCATCAAGGAGATGCGCGAGCCTTGAGTCGTTCCCAGTTTCGTTGTTGGGCAGCATGAACGTCGAGTAAATACCGGCGAAAGGCTGGTTCTGGCTGTCCTCCAGCAGGCTTGAGGAGCGGACTGCCAGCGGCTCCCTGACATGCATGACATATTCTCCCAGCGCCTTGAGAATGGCATCGGGCATCTTGCCCTTGAGAAAAATATTCTTGATGCTGATGTCATCCGGGTTCTTGGAAATTGCCTCGCTCAGCTTGTTTTCCTCGATGAACCTGTCGAATATGTCGGTTCCTATGACCAGTGTGTCAGGGATGCGGACCCGGCATTCCGGTATTGTCTCGTCGATGTTCTTCTGGGCGAACAGGGCGAACAGGAAAGCGAGTCCCCGACCCTTGCCCCCGAGCGAGCCACCGCCCAGCCTGGTGAATGTTTCCTCCGCTTCGAAATTCTGCTGCCAGAAATCTGTAATCATGCCCCGCCTTTTGGCCCGGTCCAGTTCCCTGAATGTGGCGGCCAGGTACCTCCTGATGTCCTCGTCGTCCTTGAAGTCGGAAACTTTCTTGGGCCTGAGCTTCAGGGCCATGCCTATCTCGCCCCTTGCCATGAGCCAGTTCGAGAAATGGTTGGCTCCGGCATGGTATTTCAATGACTCTGCCGGCACCTTGTCCAGGAGAGTGAGGAATTCGGCCATGTCTCCGGCGCTGCCAATAATTGCGCCAGCAGGGGTCCTGAAAACGAAATCGCCGAACCCCAGCGATTCCTTGAAGAACCTCCTCAGGTCGTGAATGAGCTTGTCCGAATGCTTTCCAATAAATTTGACGCCAAGGCTCTCAGCCTTGGCCCTGTGGGCATCGTCCGAGGACTGCACCAGGATGGGGATGCCCTCGTCCAGGCTCTTCACCAGCTCGAAACCTGCCAGTTCCAGCTCCTCGCCGTTCCTCGTATACGTCACGTCGGTGATGACGCCAAGGATGTTCTCCCGATACATGTTGTACTTCTCGACCGCCTCCTCATAGGTTTCGGCGAGCACTATCTTCGGCCTGGCTCTTTTCCTGTAGGTTTTCTCCTGCTCGTTCAGGCTGTCGGAGATGAGGTCATGTGTCTGGAGCATGATCTCCCTGTAAACTATGGGGAGGAACATCGAGTAATATTTCGGCGAGTCCTCCACCAGCAACAGCACCCGCACGAAGGCGTCCCTCGTGTCAGCCTTCACATTCATGAGGTCCTCGACGAATTTGGTTATGGCAAAGAACAGGGCCGAGTCGCCGTTCCAATAGAATATCTTGTCAATCTCATCGCGTTTGCCGGGTATACAGTAGATCGGAATCTCTGCCGTATCCGTGAGAAGCAGAATCACCGGAATGCCCGGCTGAATTGCCTTTGCCTCCCTCCCGAACTCGAACGGGTTCCTGTCCGTGACCCTGGGCATGGTGATGATCATGTCGTAATGCTTCTGCGCGAGCGCCTCCAATGCGAGCCTGCAGTCGTCCACCCTCGTAACGGTGGGCGGGGAGGAAGAGATGGACAAGGCCTTGTACTCGCCCGAAATGCGGTCTGAGAGCAGCCCCTCCTCCTCAAGGATGAAAGCGTCATAGAGGCTGGAGACCAGCAGTATGTCGTATACTCTGTGCTTCATGAGGTCTGAAAGCCCGCGCCTGAAATCGCCGTTCTGGCAGTCGCCGTTGCGGTTGTTTTTCTTCGCCTTGTCGCGAGGTTCCATGATGGAGGCTAATCTGTTAGGGTATAAAATAATTTGAGATGGCGCGTGGTTCGTCCGAGCGCCGTTCGCATCGGCTCCTCAGAGACGGATCGGACACTCAGTACAGGGATGTGGCGCTGTCCTTTCGCCAATCCAAAATGCGTGTATCTATTTCTTCGGCATCTCGCAGGTCATGTCCCCGGGCAGGGCCTCGGGGTTTGTAACTGCCTTCGGGACACCCATCAGTTTCTCGTGGATGTCCATGGCAGATTTCTTTCCCGCACCCATGGCCTCGATTACCGTGGCCATGCCCGTGACTATATCTCCGCCAGCCCAAACCATGTCTTTCTTTGTCTTGCCCCATTCGTCCGCCACGATATAGCCCCATTTGTTGAGATCGAGACCAGGAGTCGACCTCGTGAGAAGCGGGTTGGCCCCCGCGCCGATGGCGTTGATGACCAGGTCGCAGTCGATTACATACTCGGAATCGGGGACGGGCATGGGCCTGCGCCTGCCAGATTCGTCCGGTTCCCCCAGTTCCATCCTCGAGCATTTGAGCCCCTTCACCATGTTGTTCTCGTTGCCCAAAACCTCGACCGGATTGGTCAGGAGGCACATCTTCACGCCCTCCTCCTCAGCATGGTGAATCTCTTCTATTCTTGCTGGCATCTCCTCCCTGCTCCTCCGGTACACGACAGAGACGTCGCCGCCCAGTCTGAGCGCGGTCCTGGCCGAGTCCATGGCAACATTTCCTCCGCCTATGACGCAGACCTTCTTCCCCTTGACAATGGGCGTGTCATACTCCGGAAACCTATAAGCTTTCATCAGATTGCTCCTTGTGAGATACTCGTTGGCCGAGTACATGCCCCCGAAATTCTCCCCAGGGATTCCCAGGAACTTGGGCAGCCCGGCGCCGACACCTATGAAAACCGCGTGGAAGCCCCTCTCGTTCAGCAGCTCGTCTATCGATACAGTCCTGCCGACTATCTCGTTGAGCTTCAGTTTCACGCCCAACTTTACCAGATAGTCAACTTCCTTCTCCACGATGGCCTTCGGGAGCCTGAATTCCGGAATGCCGTACATCAGCACACCGCCCGGCTTGTGGAAGGCCTCGAAGATAGTCACATCATAACCGAGAAGGACCATGTCCCCGGCCACCGTAAGGCCGGAAGGTCCCGAGCCCACAATGGCAATCTTTTTTCCGTTGGGCGCAGCCTTTTTTGGGAGCTGGATGAGATCGTTCTCCCTCTCGTAATCCGCCGCGAAGCGTTCCAGCCTGCCTATGGCCACTGCCCTGCCCATCTTATTAAGCACGCAGTGTTGCTCGCACTGCGTCTCCTGGGGGCAGACCCTTCCGCAAATGGCCGGGAGCGCGTTTGTTTCCTTAATCTTCCTGGCCGCTTCCGCATATTTCTTCTCGGTAATCAATTTGATGAAGCCTGGGATGTTAATGTTGACAGGGCAGCCGCAGACACATGAGGGAACCTTGCACTGGAGGCATCGTCCGGCTTCCTCCCCTGCCATCTCAGTGGTGTAACCCAGCGGGACCTCCAGGAAGTTGGTTGCCCGAACCTTCGGGTCCTGCTCGGGCATAGGGACTCTGTCCTTCCTGCGCGGCTTCTTCTCGGTCATTGCTTCACCCCGTGTTCCTCGACATACTTTTGGAGAGAGCATTTCTCCTCTGCAAGGTATATCCTCTGCCTCGAAGTGAGGAGGTTCCAGTCAACCTGATGCCCGTCGAACTCCGGGCCGTCCACGCAGGTGAATTTGGTCTTTCCGTCGATATTCACCCTGCAGCCGCCGCACATGCCGGTGGCGTCTATCATTATCGAGTTGAGGCTGACGATGGTCTTTACACCGAAGGGCTTGGTGGTCAGGGAACAGAACTTCATCATGGGAACCGGTCCGATGGCGTATACGATGTCCACCTTTTCCCTCTCGCAAACCTCCTTCAGGGGCTCGGTGACCAGGCCCTTCCTTGCGAACGTTCCGTCGTCGGTGGTGATTATGTGCTCGTCGCACACTGTGGCAATCTTGTCCTGCCAGAACAGCAGGTTCTTCGACCTCGCGCCCTGTATGCATATGACCTTGTTCCCGGCCGCCCTCATATCCCTGGCTATGGGGTATATCGGCGCCGTGCCCACGCCGCCAGCCACAAGGACCACTGTGCCGTGCTTCTTTATCTCGGATGCGTGGCCGAGCGGGCCGACCAATGCGTAGTAAGATTGGCCTGCCTTCATTGCGGCCAGTTTATACGTCGAGGTACCGACTGCCATGAAGACGATTGTTATCGTGCCCCTCTTCCTGTCAAAGTCCGCGATTGTGAGCGGCACCCTCTCTCCCTTCTCGTCGGGCATGACCACCAAAAACTCCCCGGCCTTCGCTTTCTTCGCAATCTCGGGCGCCTCGATTACGGCTTCGTAAATCGTGGGTACAAGCTCCTTCATGCTCAGTATCTTCGACATGTCAAATCACTCCCTGGCAGAACAGCGGTTATGCTCGGTCCTCGCTGAAACTTTGAGAATCCGAATCATGATAATCTATTTATAAACTTGCCAAAATCCTGGTTTTTCGTCATCGGCTCTGACATTTATTGACATAAGACACGCCTTCATATTCCAGTTTGCATAATTTGGACAATTTAACAATGAATATTTATAGATGAATTCAATCCCCAGCTGACACAGATAGATAATCAATTTGTGTGTTAGGGCCCGGAGGATTGAACATGAAACCGAAAGTCGCGATTTTCGACTTCGCCAGCTGCGAAGGATGCGAGCTGCAGATTGCAAACCTGGAAGAAAGCGTCATAGACCTTGTCGAGGCCGTGGACGTGGTTTCGTTCAGGGAAGTGATGAAGGAGCATTCCGACGATTATGACATAGCTTTTGTCGAAGGCTCCATCCAGCGCCCGATGGATGCGGAGCGCATTCAATACATACGCTCGAAGGCCAAGGTCCTCGTGGCCCTGGGCGACTGCGCTTGCACAGGCTGCGTGAACAAGCTGAGGGGGGACTGGCCTCTCAAGGACTCGATGTTAGAGGTCTACGGGTCTGCGAAGCCCGGCGAGAAGGCCCTGTTCGACGTCAAGGAAGCAAAGGCCCTAAACGAGGTCGTGAAGGTCGATTTCTACATACGCGGCTGCCCGGTCAGGAAGGAGCAGATTCTGTACTATATAAAGCGACTGTCCTGGATGCCCTTGCACACGCCAGAGGACAGCCCGTTCAAGGTGACAGAGAAGCACATACAGATAGACGACCGTTCTCTAGTCCTGTACAACCCGCACAAGTGCATACTGTGCAGGAGGTGCGACGTGATGTGCCGCGACGCCCTTGGAGTAGATGCGCTGGGCATGGTGGGGAAAGGTCCGGAGACTGTGGTTGCATCACCGCGCAATATCGGCTTCGATGTCAACGGCTGCATACACTGCGGCCAATGCATCTCGTCCTGTTCATGCGGCTCCCTGGAATCAAAATCCGACATGGCCAAGGTGGTTGCGGACCTGAAGGCCGGAAAGGCAATGGACATAGCCGTGGACTCAGTCGCGCTGGCCTCGTACGCCCATCAGGGCTGTTTCACAAAGGACATGAACCCGGGGGACCTTGAGCGCTATGTCATCGGCGCGCTGAAGCAGGCAGGTTTCAGGGAGGTCATCCAGTATGACCGTTACCTCGCCGAGTCATTGGACCGGGACGCATCCGCCAAGGGCCAACGGCAGCCCAACATGCTGTCATGGTGCAAAGCCGCTTTCGAATATACCGCGACCAGGATTCCTGAATCGGAACTTACCAGGAACGAAACGAACGCTCCGTGGAACCTGCTGCTCGCCAACCGCAAGGGCAAGGCAGTGTGCCTGCTGAGCCCATGCACGGCGCTGAAAGGCGCCAAGGGATTCGCCCATGTCATAGACTCGATGGAGCTCGACGACCTCTTCAAGAGCCTCGAGATTGACCCGGAGTTCGCCAGGCCCCAGGGCTATGACGGCCCCGCTGCCAAGAGCAGGGCCGGACATCCGGGCTTCGGCCAGACCAAGGCAATCCAGGCGAAGAGCATCAGGATATCCAAAAAGGCGCATGCCCAGATAAAGGAAGCCAAGTCTGGCGCAGTGGACCTCTACCCATGCTTGCACAGGTGCCTGAACGGCGGCGGCTGCCACCCGACCACTGACCAAGCCACGATCGAAGCCAGGCGGCATTGGCTCGAGAGGCTCTGGGGGGTGGGGCGATGAACGACCAGGAGAAGAAGGCCCTCGACCGGATAATCGCCTCCCTGGAGAACCCACGGATCGAGAAGATACGCCTGCTCCAGGAGATGCAGAAGGAGTTCGATTACCTGCAGGAGGAGCACATGAAGTACGCTGCGGAGAAGACTGGCACGAGCTACACGGACCTCTACGGAATCGCGACCTTCTACTCGCTATACAACCTCTTCCCGGCCGGGCGCCACACGATTTTCGTCTGCGAGGGCACGTCCTGCCACGTGAAGGGCGGGAAGAAGCTCACAGCCAAGCTGAAGGAGCTTCTGGGCATACGCATCAAGGAGACAACCAAGGACCAGAGGTTCACGCTCAAGTCGGTGAGATGCCTGGGATGTTGCGGCATATCGCCGGTGATACAGATAGACAGCGACACCTACGGAAGGGTCAAGCCGGCCGACCTCGAAGGCATATTGGCCAGGTACGAGTGAGGTGAGAAAAATGAAAATCATTTCCACACAGGACCTGGACAAACTGGCTGAAGCGGGCAAGTTCCAGATGACCCCGAAAAAGGCGCGGCTGATTTTCGGCCTGGGCACATGCGGAATCGCAAGCGGCGGAGTCCCGGTGAAGGAATTCGCCGAGAAATATCTCAGGGAATTGAGGATAGACGCGGAGATAACTACAACAGGCTGCATCGGCCTCTGCCATGCCGAACCGCTGGTGGACATCGAGCTCCCTGGAAAGGCCAGGATAACATACCATTCCATGAACATTGACAAGATGAAGCAGGTGATAGACGAGCACCTTGTCAATGGAAAGCCTGTGACGCAGCTGGCCCTGGCCCAGATAGCCAGGGAACTGTCAGTGAACAAGGAGCACTGCCCCATTTGTGATAAAGAGAAGTGGGCTGGGATTCCCGAGTACCAGGAGATCCCGTTCCTGTCCAAGCAGCTGAGGATAGTGCTGAGGAACTGCGGCATAATACAGCCAGACAGCGTAGAGCAGTATGTCGCCAGGGGCGGATACCGCGCAGCCTGGAAGGTGCTGCACACCATGACGCCGGAGCAGGTAATCGACGAGATGAAGAAATCCGGGCTCAGGGGCAGGGGCGGCGCTGGCGCTTCCACCGGAATGAAGTGGGAGTTCGCGAGGAAGGCCAAGGGCGACAAGAAGTACGCCATCTGCAACGCGGACGAGGGCGACCCTGGCGCTTACATGAACCGCGCAGTCCTCGAAGGGGACCCGCACACCGTCCTCGAGGGCATGCTCATAGGCGCCTTCGCGATGGGCGCTGACGAGGGCTACATCTACTGCAGGGCCGAGTACCCGCTGGCTGTCCAGACGCTCAACAAGGCAATCAAAAAGGCCGAGGAGCTGGGCATACTGGGTCCGAATGCGATGGGCTCGAGGTTCTCCTTCAAGCTGAGGGTGATGGAAGGCGCAGGCGCATTCGTCTGCGGCGAAGAGACTGCATTGATAGGCTCAATCGAGGGGAAGAGGGGCGAGCCCCACCCGCGGCCTCCGTTCCCGGCTCAGTCCGGCCTGTTCGGAAAGCCGTCCAATGTCAACAACGTGGAGACATGGAACACGGCCGCCATTATAATGGACAAGGGCGCAGACTGGTTCTGCAAAATTGGAACCGAGAAGAGCAAGGGGACCAAGGTTTTCTCGCTGGTCGGGAAGATAGAGCGCTCGGGCCTGGTGGAGATACCCATGGGCACGCCGCTGCGCGAAGTCATCTACGACATCGGCGGGGGTATACCCAACAAGCGCAAGTTCAAGGCCGTCCAGACCGGAGGCCCATCAGGCGGCTGCGTGCCGACCGAATATCTCGATACAGGCATCGACTACGAGAACCTGAAGGAGCTGGGCGCAATCGTCGGCTCCGGCGGTTTGGTCGTCATGGACGAGGACACGTGCATGGTGGACATCGCCCGCTACTTCCTGACATTCACCACCGAGGAGTCCTGCGGGCAGTGCACGCCCTGCCGCGTGGGCCTGCGCCGGATGCTGGAGATACTGGAGAAGATAAGCGAGGGCCGCGGCACTGAGGGAGACGTCAAAATCCTGGAGCACCTGGCCGTCCAGGTCAGGGACGCATCCCTGTGCGCTCTCGGCGGCACTGCCCCGAATCCCGTTCTCACGTCGCTGAAGTATTTCAGGCACGAGTTCGACGAGCACATCAAGCTGCACAAGTGCAGGGCGTCTGTCTGCGCGACGCTGTTCGACGCGCCCTGCCAGAACACATGCCCGGCAGAGACCAATGTCCCCGGGTACATACAGCTGATAGTCGAAGGGAAGTTCGACAAGGCCTACGAGCTCAATCTGGTGGACAATCCCTTCCCAGCTGTCTGCGGAAGGGTATGCGAGCACCCGTGCGAGTCAAGGTGTCAGCGCGCCCAGTTCGACGAGCCCATTGCAATCCGCGAGCTGAAGCGCTATTGCACCGACCGCTCTGTGGAGGCCAATTTCAAGCCCGAGATGCCGAGGATGAAGCCCACCGGGAAGAAGGTTGCTATAGTCGGCGGGGGCCCGGCCGGGCTCTCGGCGGCATACTTCCTGGCAAGGCTGGGCCACAGCCCCACGGTATTCGAAGCGTCGGACAAGCTCGGAGGCATGATGAGATGGGCCATACCCACCTACAGGCTGCCCAACAAGGCCCTGGACAGAGACATTAAATTCATACTCGACCAGGGCGTCGAGGTCAAGTTGAACAGCCGGGTAGGCCGGGAAATCAAGCTGCCCAAGCTGGCCGAGGAATACGACGCAGTGTTCCTGGGCGTCGGCGCACAGCGGGACCAGAGGCTCGGGCTTGAAGGCGAGGACCTGCCTGGTATATCCCCGGGGCTCAGGCTGCTTGACGAAGCCAACAGGGGCAAGAAACCAAACCTCGGGAAGAGCATTCTGGTCATCGGCGGCGGAAACGTCGCAGTGGACGTGGCAAGGACAGCGAAGCGCCTCGGCGTCAAGAAGGTCACTATATGCTACCGCAGGGAGCGGGGCGACATGCCAGCCTACGAGGAGGAATGCATCGCAGCGGACGAGGAGGGCATACAATACCATTTCCTCACGGCCCCGGAGAAGGTCATCGTCGCCAACGGCCGCGCAGTCGGCGTGCTGTTCAGGAAGATGAAGATGGGCGGGTACGACAAGTACGGTCGCAGGAAGCCCGAGCAGACCCAGGAGACAATAGATATAAAGGCCGACACAATCGTAACGGCAATCGGCCAGGCAGTGGACCCGACATTCGCCGAGGGACTTGCCGAACAGATTGTCGGAAAGCGCGGGACAATAACCGCTGACACCTACACCTACGCAACAGGCAACCCAAAGATATTCGCGGGCGGTGACGCAGTCACGGGCCCGGCCAGCGTCATCGAGGCCATTGCCCAGGGCAAGCAGGCCGCGAGGAACATTGATATCTTCCTCACCGGAAAGGACAGGCTCGCTGACTTACGCAAGAAGAGCAAGATAAAGTACTCGATGAGGGCGCCAAAGAACGACGACAAGCGGCTGAGGGAGAAGCCATCCGAGCTGCTTGCAGCGGAGCGCGCATGCACATTCGACGAAGTGGTCAGATGCATGGGCGAGCCCTGCGCCACCAAGGAAGGCAAGCGCTGCCTCAGATGCGACATCATGGCCAAGGAGGCGAGAGAATGAGCATTAAAATCACGATTGACGGAAAGGATGTGCAGTGCGAGCTTGGCCAGAATGTCCTGGAGGTGGCGCAGGGGGCCGGGTTCCACATACCCACACTGTGCTACAACCCGCTGTTCGACGAGCACCGTTCAGGGGCATGCAGGCTGTGCATAGTCGAGATAACTGGCGGGGGGCGCCCCGGACTTCTGTCGAGCTGCACCATGCCTGTAAATGACGGGCTGAAAGTTTCCACCAACAGCGAGGCAGTGTTCCAGGCAAGGCGGACAGTAGTCGAGCTGCTTCTCTCCGAGCATACACAGGACTGCAGGAACTGCCCCATAAGCGGGACATGCAATTTCGCGCAGATGTGCAGGGAGTATGACATTAACGGAGTTCCCGTATGCGCCGAATGCCCAAACAGGAAGGAGGGCTGCCTTCTGTCACGGGGCGTTTTATGCCTCGGGCCGGTGACATACGGCAACTGCGACGCATACTGCACGCGCAGGGGATACAGGTGCGAGGGATGCCACTCGGCTCTTGCCCACGAGGACGTGCTGAAGTTCGGCCTGAAAGCCTACGAGAAGGCCGGATTCACGCCCGACGAAATACTTGAGGCGGCCAAGGTCTACTCCTACGGCGGGGTCGAGCGAGTAAAGAAGGTAATGCATGACATAGGCATGCTGAAGAAGGGGGTGAAGTAAATGGCGAATAACATAAAACTTCACGTGGAGCACATCACAAGGGTGGAAGGCCACGGGGACATAGTGCTGAACGCCAGGAACGGAGCTGTCGAGAAGGTGCAATGGCGGGTAGTGGAAGCCCCGAGGCTGTTCGAGGCATTCGTCAGGGACAAGCCTTACCACCAGGTCGCACAGATAACTTCCAGGATTTGCGGCATATGCTCGATCGGGCACACACTGGCCTCGCTGAAAGCCACCGAGGCAGCGATGGGCATACAGATTTCCGAGCAGAGCCAGAAGATGAGGCGCCTTGCCATCCACGGCGAGAACCTTCAGAGCCACATACTTCATGTTGGATACCTTGTCGCGCCCGACCTGTTCGGCGTGGGAAGCGTCATTCCCCTCATCGGCTCCAACCCGAACGAGGTCAAAGCCATCATATCAATGCACAAGGTCGCGAACGAGTTCTCAGACCTGATTTGCGGCCGCACGACACACCCTGTCAACCTTGTCCCGGGCGGCATCTGGAAGACGCCATCAGAGCTAAAGCTGAAGCAGATAAGGCAGAAGCTTGTAGACTTGGTTCCGACCTGCGACGCTGTTGCCGAGGTAGTTCTGGCAAATGCCGGGGCGCTGCCGAACTTCACCCGCGAGACCGAATACATCGGCCTTGTCGCGAAGGACGAGTATGCGCTCTACGACGGCATGATAGGCTCGACCGACGGCGGTACGTACCCGGTCTCGGATTACAAGAGCGTGGTGAACGAATTCATTGTGCCCCAGTCCACTGCGAAATACACGAAGCACAAACGGGAATCATTCATGGTCGGAGCGCTTGCAAGGTTCAACCTGAACGCGGGCTTGCTGAGGCCGCATGCAAAGCACTGGGCCGGAAAGTTCGGCCTGAAGCCTGTGAATTACAATCCGTTCATGAACAACGTCGCACAGCTGGTGGAGTTCGTGCACTCTCTCGAAGACTCGGTCGCCATAATCGACAATTTGGTCGAGAAGGGACTGAAGGACGAAGGCCGCCCCAAGGTCCAGGTCAAGGCAGGCACTGGTGCGGGCGCAGTAGAGGTTCCGCGCGGTATACTGTTCCACGAATACACCTATGACGGCAAGGGCATGTGCCGGAAGGCCAACTGCGTCATCCCGACAAACCAGAACCATAACAATATCCAACACGACTTCGAGGCCTTTGCGCCCACTCTCCTGGGAAAGCCGGAGAAGGAAATCGAGCTCAACCTTGAGATGCTGGTCCGCGCTTACGACCCCTGCATATCCTGCTCCACGCACTTCCTGAAGGTCCATTGGAAGCGGTAAGCATTTTACAGGCCTCGGCAATCACCTAGGCATGAAGAGGGTGGCGGTCATAGGCATAGGCAACACCCTGATGTCGGACGACGGGGCAGGAGTCAGGGTGCTGGAATTGTTGTCAGTCCCCAAAGGAGTCAAAGTGGTAGAGCTGGCAACGGGGGGGATGAGCCTGCTGCATGTCCTGGAGGGATTGGACACGGCCATAATCGCGGATGCCGTGGATTTCGGCGGAAGGCCGGGTGAGATCCGCGTCTTCACTCCGGAGGATGTCACAACCATCAAGACAGTGGGCTATTCCCTTCACGACCTTGACATAATGAAGGTCCTGGAGCTGGCAAAGCGCACGGACACCCTTCCAAGGCAGGTTTTCATTGTCGCGGTGCAGCCGGCCAGCCTGAAGATGGGCGAGGGCCTGAGCCCGCAGGTGGAGAAAGTCCTGCCCAGGATGGCTGCGCGGATTCGGGAATTAATTCTGCGAGTATGAAGCCTTTTATCCAATCAAGCGATATCGGCATCCATGAAAGGCCGGGTCGAGATACGCGTGCGCTACATCGAGATTGACCAGATGGGCGTGGTCAACAATGTCAACTACTTCAGGTGGCTGGAGGAGGGCCGTGTCGAGCTCCTCAGGGATTTGGGGATGCCGCTTATCGATATCGAGCGGTCCGGAACCATACTCATGATCGCCGAGACCCACTGCAACTACCTGAAGCCCGCAAGATACGATGAGCTTCTGACGCTGGAAACATGGATAAGCCATGTCGGGAACAAGAGCATCAGATATGAATACAGCGTGAAGCGCAAGGCCGATGGCGTGGAAATTGCCAGAGCCTACACGGTGCATGTGACGACGGACAAGTCCGGCAAATCCAAGCCTATTCCCCCGAAGCTGAAGAAGGTGCTGCTGGAGGCCAAGGAATGACGGCTTTCAAGCCGCTGGCTCCCTCGAAGGCACTGAGCCACATCTCCCATCCGGTGGCCATAATCACCGTGAACGACGGCAAGAAGCTCAACGGCATGACCGCGGCCTGGGTGACCCAGGTTTCCATAGTTCCACCCATGTTGTGCACCTCTATAAGCCCACTAAGGTACACCTGGGGTATGATGAAAAACCTGGAGCACTTCGGCGTCTGCATGCTGTCCAAGAACCAGGAGAAGGAGTCGACTTTCTTCGGCACCAAATCAGGCCGTAAGCTTGACAAGTTCAAGGCCCTGGGCATAGAGCCTTTCATGGCCGCGCATGATGTTCCGCTGATTCCCGGCTCAGTCGCCGGGTTCGTGTGCCGCAAGACCCATCAGGTGGAGCAGGGCGACCACTGGGCCTTGTTCGGCGAGGTGGTCGAGGCTTGGAAAGGGTCTGATGTTCCGCCGCTGAACTTTTACAAAATGGATTACTATAGCTGGTGATTGCACGGGCATCCGCAAGCTGCTCATGCACAGAAATGTAGGCTGGCTGGCCATCGTCGGTCCGGTTTACGCGCTCGTCTCCATCTGGATTTCAATATCCCTCTCTCCATGGTTCACATGGCGCGGCAATGCGATCAGCGATCTGGGCGTGCATGACATTGCCCCGATTTTCAACTTCGCCCTCATGGCCTGCGGGACAATGTGCGCCATATTCGCGTTGGGCGCAATCCTTCGGTTCAAAAGCATGATTGGAAAAACAGGCATGTTCATCATATTCATGGCCAGTATTTCTCTGACTGGAATAGGCGTGTTCAACGAGGACTGGAATCCCCATCACTTCTTTTTCTCGGTCGCATTCTTCGCCTTGCTACTGGTTGCATCGCTGGTGCTTGGCCCATTTTTCCTGCTGAGAAGGAAAACGCTGCACCTGGGCATTGGGGGGATTTTGGTCCTGGTCATTGGGCTTTTCGGCTGGGCATACCAGGTCGCTGTCGGCTGGGGCACGGGCGTGGCCATTCCCGAAGCCATGACCTTCGTGCCCGGCGGCATTTGGCTCGCAATGTTGGGCGTTTGGGTGGTCAGAAAGGATTCTTCCCGAGAAAAATTGTAAATGCATGAACCACATTTACCAACCAATGGCGCAGACTGTTTTTGTGGGGCGCGAGGCTGAGCTGTCCGTTATCAGGAAAGCGCTTGACAGCGCAGTCGCCGGCAGTGGCTTGGCAACAATTATTTCGGGCGAGCCGGGCATAGGCAAGACCCGCCTGGTCGAGCATTGCAAGAAGATGGCCGAGGCCAAGGGCATGATGGTCTTGGCAGGCGCGGCTTCCCAGGATTCCGCCGAGCCGTTCCAGGTGTTCGCCAGAGCGCTGAGCGGATACACTGAAGAACCGCTGTTGGCAATGACAGAATCCGTGTCTTTCTCCGGTGTGTTTATGGCTTCGGCGTCGGGCGAGATCACTGCCAAGGCCATGGCCGGCGGGATGGACCCGAAGCGAATTGCGAGCACACTCAACGCAGTGCAGTCATTCGTCGGAGACTCGTTCAGGAACGCCAAGGGCCGCATCGGAAGGATGACTTTCGGTGATATCACTGTATTGGCGGAGAAGTGCGGCAGGGCGATTGTGTTCGGCGTGATAGAGGGCAATGAGCATCCGGAAATGGCCAACAGCCTGAAGGCATTGGCCGCGAACATGGCTCTGACCGGAGCCGACCATGAATACATCGTGTCAAGCGCTGCCGGCCTGAAGTTCTCGGTGAGGAAGGATGTTGCCGGCGTCAAGCTGTCCAGCGAGAGGAACCGGCTTGCGGACCGGACTCTGGAGATTATTGTAAAAGCCATCGGAGACCGGCCCGTGCTGATGGTTTTCGAGGACATGCATTGGTCGGACGAGATATCCCTGTTCGTGTTCTCCTACCTCGCAAGAATATCCCCGAGGCTAAGGCTTTCCATCCTGGCCACGGCAAGGCCCTCTGAAAGCCCTCTCTGGGACGGTGCGCTCGAGAGCCTCGTTTCCGAGGGCTCGGCCACCATAATCCCGCTCGTGCAGATGGAAGAGGCCATCATACGGAAGCTCGTTGACGCTGCGTATTCGCCAAACAGGTTTCCGGACGAATTCTACGCAAAGCTGGCCAAGGACTGCGCAGGCAATCCGCTATTCACGGAGGAGCTGGTGAAGCAGATGGCTGTCGAGGGCGGCATAACCATGAAGGGTGGCGCCTTCGCACTTGTCGAAGCCCATTACTCGGTGCCGGGCCGTGTGGAAGACATTGTCCTGAAAAGGCTGGATGCGCTTACGCCGGCTGCAATGGCGGCAGCTGAGCACCTGTCCTGCGCGGGAAGGGAATTTCCGGCCACCCTACCCGGTGCACTCAAGGGCCTCAGGGACCACGAAGCGGCGATTGGAGAGCTCTCCGCCGCCGGAATTATAGTTGCGGCGGGCCAGACCCTGCAGTTCAGGCATGCCCTTTTCAGGGACGCGATATACAAGAATATTTCGGGGAGATGGCTGGCGAACTACCACAAGGAACTCGGAGAATACTACGAGACTGAGTACGCTGGAAGGCAGGGGGTTGTGATATACGAACTGGCAAGGCATTTCTACAACTCCAATGAAAAAGCCAAGGCATTCGATTACTGTTTCAAGGCGGGGGAGTCGGCTGAAGCGTCGTATGCAGCCGAACGGGCAATCGAATTCTACGGCTGGGCGCTGAACACTCTGCCGGTTTTGAAAATTAAATCGGTTGCAGACCGGGAAGTCGAGTTGCACGAACGGGCCGGGGACATGCTCACGCTCATCAGCAAGTTCAATGAAGCACTGGCCTCGTATTCCGAGGCAATATCAAAATGCCAGGACAATGGCCAGAAGGCAAAGCTGCACAGGAAGAAAAGCGACACTTACATGAAGCTCGGCGATTATGACGCCACCCTGGAAGAGATCGCGAAGGGCGAGGCCCTCACTCACGATAAATTGGAGCTCGTCCTGCTCGGCCACCAGCGCGCCTATGTGTTCATGAGGCGCGGCGAGTTCGACAAGGCCATCGAGATGTGCCAAGGCTACCTGGACCAGCTGAAGGGAATCCCAGGAACCGACAAGGCCACCGCCGCCCTGTACGACACCATCGGGAGCAGCAGCCATAGGAAGGGCGACTTCAATCTGGCGCTGGATTATTACACCAGATGCCTCGAGATGAGCGAATCCAATGGGGACCTGAGGAAGATGGGCGCTGTGCTCAACAACATAGGCAATGTTTACGGCGACCGCCTTCAGCTGGACATGTCCAGGCAATATTACGATCGGGGGATGGAAATATTCAAGAAGCTCGGAGACAAGCAGTCCATGGGCGTGATCATCGGGAACATCGGCGCCATCTATCATTCAAGCGGCGAGGTAACCAAGGCGCTAGAATGCTACAAAAAAGGCCTGACCATAGCGGAAGAGACTGGCGACCTGAGAATGATTAGCGCCAGCCTCGGTAACATCGGAGTGACGCATTTCACACTCGGCAATTTCATCCCATGTATCGAGACCTTCGAACGGGCCATGTGGATATGGGCACACATGGGCGACAAAACCAGCCTGGCATGGGGTCATTCCAGCGTCGGCGCGGCCCATGGCGAGCTGGGGGAATACATAAAAGCGCGTGAGAGCATACAGAAGGGCATTGACATCGCCCAAAAAAGCGACGATCCATGGAAGCTGTGCGCCGCCTGCCTGTTCATGGGGGACCTGCTGAGGATCATGGCAAAACTGCCTGAAGCAATAAAATCATACGAGAAATCCAGGGATATATCAACGTCGCTTGATTCTCCCGACATTATAGCTGAATCGCTCACTGGCCTGGCTGAAACATACCTCGAGACGGGGGACCCTGGCAAGGCGAGCGAGCATTCCGAATCGGCGGTCAGGATTTCCTCTGACGCGGGGCTGAAAGTCGAGCTGGCAAACGCCCTCAGGGTTCGCGGGCTTGTATTGGCATCGCTTGGAAAGATGTTGGAGTCGGAAGCTGACTTCCTCAAATCGCAGGACCTCTATAAATTTGTCGAGAACCCAGTTTCAGAGGCCAAGATGCAGTACGACTGGGGGCGTGCGGAGGCTGGCTGGGGGAATCCAGCCAGTGGCAGGAAAAAGGTAAAAAAGGCGCATGAGACATTCAGAGCCAAGGGCATGAAGCTCTGGGTGGAAAAGTGCGATACCATTCTCGGCAAACCTGTCTAGAATCCCAGCCCGTCCCTTATGAACATCACGCCCCAGGCCAGCGTTATCAGTCCCATTATAGTGCTCATGACCTGGATTGGCATTTTCCCTATCTTTTTGGATATCCTTGCTGTGAGAAGCAAGAGGCATGCGGAAAATCCGAGCACTATTGCTATGGCCAATCCCGTGCACATCATCCCGTAATCATGGGATGTGATGATTATCGTAGAAATAGTTGCTGGGCCGGTGAGTAGGGGAGTGGCAATGAGCGAGGCAATGGCCGCTGCGGAACTGCCTTCCTTCTTCTCCACCTCGAAAAGAGACATCCCTAGCGACATCTGGATGCCGAATATCAGCAGTATGATGCCGCCGGCTATCTTGAAGTTCTGGATGTCGGTGTTGAACAGATCCAGGAGCCGCTCCCCTAGGAAAAGGACCAACCCCGAAATAATGGCGGCGACGGCTATCGCAAGGAAAGCGGTCCTGCGTCGCTCGTCATCCTTCATCGGGTCGGTGGCGACAGCAAAAACAGCGAAGCTGGCCATTGGATCGATGATAACCACGAACAGGACTATCAGCTGCGGCAGGTTCTCGAACATCAAACTGCCCCAAGTTGCCCGTGTATATATCGATTTTCTCGAATATAGGATAAAAGAATGACGGACTCATGGGGAATTTCGACGAATAGTTCCCATTTCGGTGGGCAAGCCCACCTCAGGCGCTGGACGAGAAATGTGAAAGATTGTTTTCAACCGTTTCTCGTCCGCGCCTCGGTCAGCTAAGTCAGCGATAGCGTATATTCGCTGACCTCGGTTCGAACCCCAGTCGCAGGCTCCGAAGGCCCGCAGGATATCCTAGCTACCCTATGAGTCCTTAGCCCCGCTAAGATTGCTGGGCATTTATCGTTTGCGGTGCGAAAAGGGAAATAATCTGCGTTGTGCAGACATATGTTGGATACGATTACCCAGATTGTCCGCGGAGTATCCAACGTGATTGAGCATTTTATAGCAGTATCAATCAATGACTTTGCCGTAATCAGTAATCTGAGAACGATGAGATTACGGCTATCGCTACCCTATGAGTCCTTAGCCCCGCTAAGATTGCCTGGCATTTATCGTTTGCGGTTCATGCTCCCTGAAAGGTTAATATAGTTTTGATGAATCATTCCCTTTCGCAACACAAATTTATCGATGGAGAAAAAATGTCACCAAAAAACAATAGCAGGAAAGTTAAAGATGACCTGAGCTCAAGATTAATGAAATGGTCACAGTTGGCGAGCGTCATCATTATTATCCTTGGTTCGATCGTTTTAATTGGCTGGATTTTGAACATTGAAACGCTTCAATCGTTCTTCCCGAACGCAGACCCCATGACAGCGAACGCGGCAATTCTCTTCATTTTGAGCGGTCTGGTCCTTTTGATTTGCACTCAAATATCAACAGGCAAGCTATATCAAAACGTTGTCATCATCATCAGCCTGTTCGTAATTTTCATAGCAGCATTAACAATCCTGGAATACGCATTCTCCATAAATTTTGGAATCGATGAATTGTTATTTGAAGATAGAATATACACGCCCGGGACATTTCCGCCAGGCCGCATGACACTCCTGGCTGCTGTTAATTTTTTCCTGATTGGAGTGTCCATTCTTCTGAATTACTTTAAAAAATGGATGAATTTCTCACAGTCATTGACAACATTTGCTCTCCTCCTTGGAGGTCTTAGCCTAATCGGATACCTGTACGGCGTGGACTCCCTATATGACATCTCCTCTTACACCCAGATGACCTTTCCCACCACAATTGCCTGCATTGTCCTAAACATCGGAATCATATTGTCCAGACCCAAGGATGGCCTCATGGAAATTTTGACCAGCGGCACAGTCGGTGGTATGATGTTACGACGCCTTTTGCCTACTGCGATTGCAGTGCCCTTCCTCATCGGTTGGCTCCGCCTGGCCGGTCGTGAGTTTTATACAGTGGAGGTGGGCGTGTCGCTCATGGTGTTCTCGACAATAATCACCTTTTTCGTCATTGTATGGTTGAATGCTATTTCCCTGCACAAGCTCGATTTGTCTCGCAGGAAGCTAGAACGCGGTATATTGAAGGCCATCAAGGAGGCTGAAGCCGCGACAAAGGCAAAATCCGAATTTCTGGCCAATATGAGCCATGAGATAAGGACGCCGATTAACGGCATTACAGGGATGATATTCCTGGCCATGGACTCGGAAATGAATGAGAAGCAGAAGGACTATCTCCGCCACGCAAGCTCTTCTGCACGAAGTCTTACAAGAATTATTGATGACATACTCGATTTTTCAAAAATAGAGGCCGGGAAACTGGAAATTGAGAAAGTGGATTTTAATATCGGGCAGGTGTTCGAAGAGATGAATGCCCTTTTCTTCGTTGCCGCATCCAACAAAGGTGTGGACCTCATAACCGAGATACATCCCGATGTCCCGGGGGACTTGGCCGGGGATTCTCTCAGGCTCAAGCAGGTCCTGATAAATCTCCTTAGAAATGCAATCAAATTCACCGAGAAAGGGTCCATTTCCCTGAAGGCAGAGCCCGATGCTGCCACTCATGGCCGCAACCCGATAGTCCGGTTCAGCGTATCAGACACCGGTATCGGAATACCCCCCGACAAGACCGAGCTCATCTTCGAGGCTTTCACACAGGTTGATGGTTCGACGACCAGGCTGTACGGCGGAACTGGGCTTGGCCTCACAATATCAAAGAAATTGGTCGAGTTGATGGGCGGTAGGATATGGGTTGAATCCTCTCCGGGGAAAGGCAGCACATTCTTTTTTACAGTCCCCCTCACCCATGCAAGTCACCCTGTTCCGTCGACCCCCATAATCCAATCGCTGCCTGAAATGGCAGGGATACCGCCAGGTCTCAAAATTTACCTGGCCGATGACAATGAGGTGAACAGGATACTGATGAACAATCTACTGGCCAAGATAGGTGCCTCTATCAAGACCGTCGACAATGGCATTGACATGCTGAAAGCCTTTGAAAGCGAAGTTCCCGACCTGATACTGATGGACATCCAAATGCCTAAGCTGGACGGAATCGAGACCACGAAGCGCATAAGGGCAATTGAGAACAGGACCGGCACCCATACGCCGATCATCGCGGTGACGGGCCACGCCCTCAAAGGCGACAGAGAGAAATTCCTGGCTGCAGGAATGGACGGTTACATACCCGAACCGATAGACATAACCCTGTTCTTCGAAATGATTGCCAGATTCACATCATGCCTGCCCCCGACAGACCGCACTCGGAAAGTCGATGCTCCTGTATCAGGGGGTGGGGAAATTGTCAACATCGACGATTTCAGGATGCGTGTGCGCAATGATTCAGAACTCATAAACAAACTCTTCCAACTTTATCTAGAGGATTCCAAAGCACTTTTTAAGGAAATCAGGAACGCAATCCAAAACAATGATCCGGTCGAATTGGAGAGATCAGCGCATTCCCTGAAGGGCATGTCAATCAATCTCTCAGCCTACAAGGTCAGTGAGCTGGCATCACAGCTCGAGGACATCGGCGAATCAGGCGAGGTTGTCGGCACTGAGTCTATTCTGGGAAATCTCAGCGAGTCTTTAAATAAAACAATTTACTTTATTGAGCAATATTTAAAAAACAAGGAGTGATACAATGAATACACTCATCGCAGAAGACAATACCGCTTCCAGAATACTGCTGGAAAAGATATTGAAGTCGCTGGGCCACAGTGTTGCGAGCGCGGAAAACGGAATCCGAGCGCTGGACTTGTATAAGAATGGACATTTCGAGATGGTCTTTCTGGACTGGATGATGCCCGGTCTGAATGGAATAGATGTATGCAAGGAAATTAAAGCTTATGATGCTCAGACAGGCAGAAATGCCTACATCATCATGGTGACGGCAAAGACCAAGAAAGAGGACATCCTCGCGGCTCTGGAAGCCGGAGCCAACGATTTCATCTCGAAGCCGATAAACAGTTCAATCCTCGAGTCCCGAATCAACATTGCAGGCAGGGTGAAGGAATCGTTGACAATAAACGCTGTCAGAATCCTTGAGGAAGAGCACAAGGTGCTTCTGAGAATGGCAGGAATACTGGAATCGATAGGCGAGAAGGTGGGCAAAGTCCCAGTTTCGCCAAAGGTTCTGGAATGGTGCAAGTCGACCGCGCTACTGCTGGATACCAAAGTCCACCATGCAAAGGAGGACAAGTTCATTCTCATGTTCCTTGAGAGGGCGATTGCCGTCCATGGGGAATCTCCGAATTCCAGGGTGTTCTCGAGATCCTCCCTAAAAACGATTGATGAAGAGCATACAAAACTTCTGCATCTGTTGGAAAAGATGCAGGTGGATATAGATTCATACACGAAGAATCAGCCTGCCTCAGCAGCCAGTCTCTGGAAAACCATATTCGAATATGTGGATCTCACCAGAAACCATATCCAGAGGGAGGAAAAATATCTGTTCCCGCTCATTCAGAAATACTTCAACGACCATGACATGGGAATTCTCCTGGGTCAATTCAGCCAGATAGAGCAGGACATAGGGCTTGAGAGACTCGATAAGCGTCTCCAGCAGCTTATCCGAATCGAGGAAACGCTCGGGCAGTCGAGCACAAAGAATGGAGACCGGTAATATTGAGGATACTCATAGCGGATGACAGCCATGCAGACAGGATGATTCTCGAAAGCATCCTCGCCAAAATGGGGCACGATGCGGTCACGTTCCCGGACGGGAAATCCGCCCTCGAGGAAATGAAGAATAATCCGTTTCCAATCGCCCTCCTCGACTGGATAATGCCTGGGCTGGATGGCCTAAGTGTGTGCCGCAGCCTGAGGGAAGCCGAGCACGGAAACAATAACTACACTTATGTGATAATGGTCACAGCCAAGGAGAAGAGGGAGAACCTTCTCGAAGCCCTGACTGCCGGCGCGGATGATTTCATTTCAAAGCCAGTGGATGCTGACATCCTTGCTTCGAGGATACGGGTTGCGGAGCGCATATTCAATGCCAACAAGGCACTGGCTGAAAAGAACGAGAAACTGGAATTTCTCCAAAACCAGCTCATAATCCACAATGTCAGCTTGAGGGGTCAGGTCGAAGCCCTCAAGAAGAGTCTTACTGGGATGTCCAAAGCCAATACAGGATCCCCGAGTCGTAGTTCCGAGCTCGGAAGCGGAGAGTTGCATCTCATCGAGTGCCTGGAAGGGTCAGGCAATGCTGCTTATGAACTATTCAATAACGAAATTTCTAACGGCACCCCTGGCTTCATACTCAGCAGAACCTCTGAAAAGAAGATAAGGAGTATGCATAGTTTTAAGGATGTTGAAATTATCAATCTTTCGAAAAATCTTGGCGAAGGGACAGGGCATAATCTCCCTATGAATTTTCTTGCACTGGACTCCTCGAAAACAGATTACACAAGCAACAGGAACCTTCAAGCGGTAGTTGAATTAGTCAAGGACTTCATGGAGCATAACCAGGGCGCCGTAATCCTTCTGGATGGCATTGAGTATCTCTTCACAAGATTTCAGATGATGCCGACTATGGAGATGCTTTACGAACTGAGCGAGGTGTCCAGGAACTACAATGGAAAAATGCTCATTGCCTGTTATCCGGAAACGTTGGACTCAAAAATCCTCTCTCTTTTAAAAAGGGAGATGAACTGGATTCCATCGAAATAATTTCTTACTCGGTCCGCAGCCCGCTTCCCCAGACGACACTTGCCTGCGCGGGCCCGTTTAGTGCCTGCACTGCCTGTTTAACGACCTCCAACGCGAGCCGATACTCGCCGTTCTCCATGTGTATCCTGGACATTCTGAGGTGCTTCCCCGCTTCATTAACGTCTTTGCCGGCGTTGTGTGCCACCCGAATCTCCATCTCGGCTTTCTTAATGCTCAACACCAGCATTTCATGCTCTGAGAATCTGGTGCTGGCCCTCTGCAGGCATTCGTTGATTATCGCGGCGGCATCAGACATCTCACCGGACTCGATGATTATCCTGGCTCCGGCGATCATGCCCTCCACCTCCGAGAATTCCACGCCCATTTCTTTCCCGCGCATGACCTGCTCTTCCAAGTACTCAAGCATGTCAAGCACATTCTTTGATGTTTCATCTTCCTTTGTTTTCCCATCCGTTACAGCTTCGGTTGAAGGTTCTTTGCCCAACAGGACCCCTCCACATCGGAATATATGCCTCGGGCAATGTAAATACCTTTTGGTGAGTGAAGCCAGCATTTTCAGTATTTGTTAATTTTTCAAAAGGAAATTATGCATTATAATATTGGTGATACATATAATATTGCGCAGTCAGACATAGTCCACAAAGCTGGCTTATTGAAAATACCCTGTTGAACATCTAGAGCATTTTCGTTAGGCTATCCTTCAGCTTGTCCAGGTATTCTTTCTTGTCCTCGAGCGCCTTCTCCTTCTTTGCCAGTTCCTCTTCCTTGCGCTTAAGTTCCATCTCCTGGGCCTCTATCTTCCCGCGGTCTGCCTTGTGCGTCTTCTCCTTCTTTGCCAGTTCCTTTTCTGCAGCAGCAAGCTGTTTCTCCAGCTTCTTGATACGGGATATCTCGCGTGTCATGCTGGCCTTCTCGTTATCAACCAGCTTGTTCACTCTCTCGTTGATTATCTCCTCAATGTCCCCGGCCTTGTCGCTCTCCAATTCTATCTGCTTCCAGACCTCTGCAATCTCCTTCTTCTCCGCCATCAGTGTTTCGAGCTCCTGGTCAAGCTGCTTTCTCCGGGTTTCGATATTCTCCTGCGCCTTGCTGTTCTGTTCCGAGAGCAGGAGTGACTCCTTGTCACGCTTCTCGAGCTCGGCCTCCCTTGCCCTCAGGTCCTCCTCGATCGTGGCTTTCAGTTTCTCCAGGCGCTCGTTTTCCACGGTAAGTTTCTTCAGATTGTCTTCAACGCGCTTCTGTTCGGCCGACTTGCCGTACTTCATGAGGGCCAGTGCGGATTGCTTCATCTCGTCCACCTTGACCTTGTCCTCCTTCAGCATGTCCATCTCTGCCTGGCGCTTATCCATCTCGTCTTCCAGCAGCCGCCTCATCCTGTTCAGGTCGGCCTCCTTCTCCCTGAGCTCCTTCTGCTGGCCTTCAATCTCCTTTATTTTCTGCGGCAGGTCGCCCTTCATCCTGTCCAGTTCAGTGCGCTCCGCTTTTATGGATTCCATCTTGGCATGGAGGTCTGTTTCCATCTGGGTGAGGTCGCGCTCATGCGATGCCTGTTCTTCCTCTCTCCTCGTGACGACCTCGGCCCTCACCTTCAGTTCCTCTGTCTCCTTGGCCATCCTCTCTATGTTAGCCTCGAGTTCCTTGTCCCTCTCCGCGAGGTCGTCCATCTTGTAATTCAGTTCCATCTCCGTTCGCTTGAGTTCGTCGGCCTTCTTCTGAAGTTCGTCCTTCCTGGCTTCGGTCTCGGCTTCCCTGGTGTTGACCTGTTTCTGCCTGGCCTCCAGGGCTTTGGACTCCTTGCCTATGTCCTTCCAGACCTTCTCGGTATCTTCCTTCTGCGCGTTAAGCCTGGCCCTTTCCTCCCTCAGCTCCTTGTCCAGCTCGGTGAACTTGGCCTCGCGCTTGTCGAAGCTCTCCTTGGTCTTCGCTATCTGCTTCTCCCTAATCTTCAGGTCACTCTCCCTCATTTTGACATCGGAAATCTTGGCCGCGATCTCCTCGTTCTCCTTCTCCAGCTTCTCCTCTTCACTCTCCAGTGCCTCCATCCTTTCCTGGATTTCCGCCTCCTTTGCATCCAAGGCTTCGTCCCTGGCCTGCAGCTCTCCCTGCAGCTTCGAATACTCGGCCACCCTCTCGTCCGCCTCCTGCATCCTCTGGGCGGCTTTTCTCTCGCGCTCTGTCACGGCAAGGTCCCTGCGATGAAGCTCCCCGGTCTCGTCCTCAACGGCCTTGGCCTTCTCCTCCATTCCGTTGTTGAAATCGGCAATCCTGATTGCGAGGCTCTCCTTGTCAGCTGCCAGCTCTTGGGCCGAAACCTCGAGCCTTTCCGCTTTCTCGGCAAGGCCAGATTCAAGCGCAGCCAGCTCCTTCTCCTTCCTGGTGAGTTCCCTGTCGAATTTGTCTAGCGCCTTGGAGCGCTCGTCCATTGCAGACATGTCTTCATCGACATGAGCCCTGTCCAGGTCCATTTTTTCCAGTGCATTGTCCACGCCTGTTTCCTTCCTGCGCAGCTCCTTCTCCAGCTTGGCGAGGGCTTCGTCTCTCTGGTCGGCCTCCTCCATCTCTGCGTCCAGGTTCTTCCTCAGCTGCTTCAGCTCCCCGCGTAGCTTCTCCGCATCCGTCTCCCTGGTTTCCACTTGGGAAATCCTTTTCGCAAGGTTCTTTTCAAGCTTATCCAGCTCCTTCGCCCTGTCCGCAAGCGCCCCTTTCTCAGCCTCGTTGTCGGCAACCCCTCTCTCGGCTGCCGTCTCTCTGGTTTTGATGTCTTTCTTTGCAGCGTCAATCTCGGCCTTTCTCTTCTCGATGTCCGCGAGGGTCTTCTCGAATCTCGCCTCCTGTTTGACCACGGCCTTCTCCCTCGACTCCACGGCCTCGGCCCTCTCCTCAAGCTCCTTCATGTGCGAAGAAATCTCGTTGCGCTGCTCCAGGATATTGGCCTCCTTCTCGCCGACCTCGTCCTTTGATAGCCTGATGCCCTCCCTCATCTTCTCCAGTTCCTTGATCTCGGTTTTTAATGACTTGCGCTTCTCTTCCAGCTCCTTCTCCCTGGCATTAAGCTCCTCGGTGCGGGAGGCAAGCTCCGCTTCCGATTGCTTCATCCGACTGGCTAGCTCTTTCTCCCTGGTGGTGAGGTCCTTCTCGGCATCGTCAATAATTTTCGACCTTTCCTCGCATTCGTTCTCAAGCTGGGCAAGGCCGTTCTCCCGCTCGTCCAGTTCGGCTGTCCGCCTTTCGCAGTCCTCCACATCGGAATTAAGCAGCTTCTTCCTCTCGTCAAGGATCTCCGCCTGCTGCCTCATCTCCGATTCCGAGGCTGTCAGACCTTCTCTGGCATCCTCAAGTTCCTTTCTCAGGCCGGTAAGCTCCTTTTCCTTGGCCTTGAAGTCGGCCTTCATTCTCTCGATGGCCTTATGATTTTCCGCCACCTGCTTTTCTAGGTCGGCAGATCTGGACTCCAGCGCTGCCTTCTCCTTGCCAAGTCCCTGCTCGAGCTCCTTCAGTTTCCTCTCCTTGGAATCAAGCTCCTTCTGCGTTTTCTTCAGAGAAGCTGCCATTGTATCTATTTCGGCCTTCTTCTCCTCGAGCTGGGACGAAAGACCTGTCAGCTCGGCATTCCTGCTGCCCAGTTCCTTCTGGAGGATGTCAAGCCTCTTCTCTGTCTCTGAAAGCGATTTGCCTTTCCCTTCGATGTCCTCCTTTTCCTTGTCAAGCGACTTCTTCGTCTTTGTGAGTTCCCTTTTCACCTCAGCCAGTTCATTTTTCAGTTCGTCGGATTTGCCTCCGAGCCCCCGGGTCTTCTCCCTCTCCGATTCTAGATCCGAGGCGAGCCCGTCCTTCTCTAGAATGAGGTCGCTGCTTCTTTTATCGGCTCCTGCCAGCTGCTCCCGGAGCTCTTCAATTTCCTTTTCATATTCCTTTCTCAGCTCCCCCGTGTCCCCGGTACTTTTCTCCAAGGCCTTCTTGGTTTTCTTCAGGTCATCCTCAGCGGCTTTCAGTTCAGATATTTCCTTTTCCTGTGCCGAGACCTTCTTCTGCAGGTCTGTCAATTCCTTTCCAGCGGATTCGCCCTCGGAGAGTTTCTGTTCGAATTCCCTGGCTCGCGTTTCTGCCTCAGCCAGGTCCTTCTCGGCATTCTTCAGCCGCTTCTCAAGGGTTTTGACTTCCTCGATCTTCGCATCTCTGGCTGCAGCTATTTCCACAAGTTTCTTCTTCTGTTCCTTGTCAATCCTGTTAAGCTCCGTTATGCGTTCGATGGATTTCTGAATGTCATCCATGGCCGTGACCTGGGATTCGGCTGGGGCTGCCTGCTGCTTTTTCTCGTGAATGGGTTCGACAGGTATGCTTGCCGAGATGTCCACCACATCCTCGGTCGGTACCGCAGGCTCCTCGGTCGGTTCATCGGGCGGCTGGGTTGGGGCTTCGTCGCTCACCAGGGAGTCCTTGACTTCCTCCTCAAGTATCTTTTTGGCCTTGTCCCTCAGTCCCATTTATCACACCTACAGACCCAGTTCATCCATCAGTTCCTCGTATTCCTTGTAATCCTTTGATTTGGCAAATCTAGCCACCAAATCGTCCGGCAGATTTTCCAGTAAATCGTCCAGGACCTTTAATACTTTCTTAAGCTTCGCCATGTCCGAGATAATGTCCTTCTCCTCGGCCCTAATGCTCCTCTCTTCGGTGACGGCCTCGGCCAGCCTCTTTTCCAGTTCCCCAATCCTCTGCTTGAGCTCGGCCTCCTTCCCGTCTATCCTGCCCTCGCTCCCGGCCACGATTGATTCCGGGGCTTGCCCTGCGGAAACGGCTTCCTGTATCTTCCTCTGCTCGTCCCACCAGTCCTCCCTCAGCTTCTTGGACTTCCTGAGCACATTGGCCAGCTCCTGACCGTCCACCAGCCATTTTCCCCTGACAACTGTGATGCCTGCCACCGGAGTTTTCAGCTCGCCCAGCCCCGTCCTCTCCGTTTCCAGGGCGGCGATTTCCTCCTTCATTCTGTCCTCGGTTTTCTTGAGGCTGCCCTCCCTCTCCTTCAGGGACTCGATCCTTGATGTGAGCTCCATTTCCTTCTTCTCAAGAAATTCCTCCCTCGCCTTTAGCCTTTCCTTCTCCTTTTCCCTGCGTTCCATCTCGGTTTTGAAGGCTTTGAGCCGCGAGTTCAGGTTCTCTTCCTTCTCCTTTATCTCCGCCGAATGCTTCTTCATAAGCTGCCTGTAGGCCTGGTCCATATTGCTTATGTTCTCCTCCAGTTTCTGGATTGAACTTCTCTCAAGGGTAATCTCCGCAAGCTGCCTCTCCAGATTGCTCCGTTTCTTCTCCGAGTCAAGGTCCTCCTCGCTGAGGTTCTGCAGCTCATCCTGGAGGTTTGTGTATTTACTCTCCAATTCGTCCAGTGATTCCTTTCTGAGGTCAAGGGCCTTCCTCAGCGGCTGAGCCATTTTCTGTATGCTGTCCTCCCTTTTCTCGAACTCCTCCCTTTCTTCGACCGACCTTTTTATACCCATTATGGTTTCTTCCTGCAGGGGAGTGGATGCGGTAATGCCAATCATGTCTTTCAGAACGCTTGCGGCTTTCTCGGTCTCCTGTTTATCCTCCAGGATGCGCTTTGCTTCGAGCTTCTTCCCCCATTCGAGGAGCTTCGAGAGAAACTCGTCGTCCTCCTTGGTCCGGCTCTCCTTCTCCTTGACAAATTTTAAACCGCAGCTTGCGCAGTTACCAGAATCGGATTTCACAATAGTTGCGCAGTAGGGGCAGACCATAGCGTCGAAATCCCCGTCAAGGGTTTCGCCGCATTGCTCGCATCTTGTCATTCCTGGTTCTGTGACAGAACCGCATCCGGAACAGTATATTTTTCCGTCCTTTGTATGCCCCCTTTGCGCCATTGTTGAGACCGCCAGCCGATATGTTCACAATGCCCACATGACTGAAAATGTATCCGATACTCCTTTAATATAGTTTTTCTAATTTGTGGGCCACCGGCAGACTTATGCATCGCCCTGATATTTCATCCCACATGGCCCTGTTCATGGTCAGGTACGGCGAGATAGCCCTCAAAAGCCCGGGCGTGCGCAAACGTTTTGAACGAGTACTCGGGCAGAACATAGCCTCCAGGTTTGAAAAATCCGGAAAGGAGTGCAGGATTCAGGTTGAACGGGGCAGGATATTCCTTTGGTCGGACGATGCTGACTTTGCAGCCCTGGCAATATCCAGGACTTTCGGAGTCGTGTCTTACAGCCAGGTGACTGAGACATCCTCCGCCAGAGAGGACATCTTCCGGGTGGCCATAGAGGTCTCAAAGCAGCATTTCCGGAAGGGGACAAGGTTCCGTGTAACTGCAAGGAGAAGCGGGCAGCACGATTACACCAGCATGGAACTCGCCAGAGACACGGGCTCGGCCGTATTCCTTGCGAATGAGGCTCTCCGCCCGAAAGTGGACCTTACACATCCGGAACTTGAGATATTCGTGGAAGTGAGGCAGAACAGGTCCTACATCTACATCGGGAGCGAGCCGGGCCCGGGCGGCATGCCGCTCGGAACGCAGGGCAGAATGCTCGGCCTGGTTAAAAAACCCAGGGACATTGCAGCATGCTGGCTGATGATGAAGCGCGGCTGCCGTGTCATTGTCGTGGCCGATGACGCCGCATTTGCTCAAGGCCTGACGGCCTGGGACCAGAACCTGAAAGTCTTGGTTGGAGAATATTCGGACATACCGAAACTTGCCAGGAACAGAAGGGCGGACGGGCTGTGCCTTGGTTGGGGCACTGACGAATTTGACAGCCATGGCGCAGAGATGGTTGAAATGGGCATGCCTATGTTCTACCCGCTCATCGGAATGGGCAGGGAAGAGATTGATGGATTGATTGCTCGCATATCGGCGTAGCATCAGACCTTCGACGCATCAATGTTGATCATAGCCAGATATCGAACTTTACCCACATTTGAAAAAGTTACAGCATACCAGCCACTATCTAGATATTCATTTTGAACGCGCCGGTCTGAACCCACGTTCGGAGCGCTTCTATTGCCATTCTGGGGCGTTTGTCTTCCGGATAATCTTCTTCAAAATAGGGCAGTATGCGCTCGGCACAATCTGCGGCCCAGATTCCCAGCGTCCTGTGATTGATTTTGCTGACGAGTTCTGTTATTGGCCCATCCCGATCAATTCTCACGAGTTTGGGTTTTTTCATGATACTTCTCCAAGAGATATCGGCTCAAGAAAAAAATGAGGGCATCAGCCCCGCTTGAAATGCGGCATTTTTTCCGGTATCTCCAGTGAGGCCTCGACCAAACCCATTCTCTTCCCACCCTGATACCACGGCACCTGGTAGATTAGCTTGTGTATGCCATTCTTCTCGATTGTATAGATATTCTTCTCGCCGGACGCGAGAAGCGCGTCTATCTTCTGGTTGGCCGCCGGGTGGTGGCAGTCTTGCAGATTCTTGCCTATGAGAGGGCCGTCCTTTGAGAATGTCGCTTTGGCGCGTTCGTTCATTTCGAGTATGATTCCGTCCATATCGCACACTGTGACTGCGCCAGGAAATTCCTCGACCCAGTCATGCGCCTGATAAACTTTTGTTTTCATGATTGCACCTGCAGTGGAATGGAACTCCAAGAATAAAATGGTAGGTAATATTCATCAAAAACAGAAACCTAGATTATCAAGTGCCTTTTCCCCTCTCCCATGGACACCAGGAACAGCGCAGTCGCGGCAACAGCCGTTTCAAGCTTCCTCTGGGGCTCGTCGTTCGTCGTTGCAGGCTACGGCATCGACAAAGCTGACCCGATGTTATTCCTTTTGTTGCGCTTTCTGATTGCCACGCCTATAGTTGTAATGATTTGGCCATTCAAGCGCGCTCTCCGCAGTAGAATTATCTGGATTCTCGCGGCATTCAACGCCGCGGGCTTCGTCATGCAGTACATTGCGCTCGGCATGACCTCCGCGACGAACGTCGCTATCCTGCTCAGCATGGACCTATTGTTTGTGAGCGTGGCTTCGGTATATTTTCTGGCAGAGAAGGCGACTTGGCGGCTTGGTGTATCGCTATCCCTTGGAATGGCAGGTGTGTATCTTATCGAATATGGGGCCGGCCCAATAAACATTTCCTCTGAGACCCTATGGGGCGACCTGCTATCCCTGGGGGCGGCGCTCTCATGGACAGTTTATATCATACTCTCGAAAAAGGCTCTCTCCGGAGAGACAGATATGAGCGCTGAGGAACTGACTGCCGGCGTGTGTGTCGCGACGACCGTGCCGCTTCTTTTCGTCCTGCCATTTGTCAACTTTTCGGGAGATACAGATTGGGCGACAGTGCTGCTGCTCTCCGCCTACCTGGCTGTATTCACCACAATAATTGCATACATATTGTGGTACAGGGGGCTGAAACATCTTCCAGCCTCGACGACGTCCATAATACTGCTGTTGGAAATCGCGTTCGCGGCGGTGCTTGCGTACGTCTTTCTGGGGGAGCGCGTCGGGCCTTTCACTGTTGTGGGAGGAATGATGATTTGCGGCGCGGCGCTGTTGGTCGTGACAGGGAAGTAAGAAGTGTCTGTCAATGGATTTGCATGAAGGAAAAATCATCCGAGCGATACCGACCTCTATTTCAGCCCCTTCGGCAGGTGGAACGCGAACCTGCATCTGTCGTCCCCTGCCAACGCTGACTCGAGGACATCAACCTTCAAGTCGGCATTGAAGGCAACATCAAGCGGTTTTTTGCTAAAGCCCGCGCTGCAATTGCAAAATTCAGGGTCCAATTCCTTCCCTGTCAGGATGGTCTCGCGTGCCCATGGGCAGTGGCAGGCATAGTAGCGCTTCATCATGGGGTCCTTTTCCTTGAGGTACTCGATCGTCATGTACGGGATTTTAGTGACAAATATCACGCGGCCCTGCCGATGCCCCCCTTCCAACTCAGGCGTCCGCTTGACGAAATCCATGACATCCTCATCGATGCGTTGGTTATAGAAAAGCGTGCCCTCTCTGGCATGTTTCTCCAGAAGTGCGATGAACTCACTGCGGCGTGCCTCCAGGTATCCGTCAACGCTCTTGGCGGCGAGGTACATCTCCCTGTGGTGCGCGTGATTTTCCTTTGGGCCAGCATGAGGACCGGTCTGGAGAATCCGTCTGCTCCCTGCCACTCCGGTCTCGGCCTGAAGGTTCCTGAGGAACTTGGCCGCTGTCCTGGGAAGCTCCTTCGTGGAAATGCCTATCGGCGGTTGTTTCACACCCTTGAAAATCAGCTCCTGCGTCTTCGTTCCGAGCTCCTTCTCTATCGTCCCCGATAGAGTTTCCAGGACGTCAAGGCCGTCAACAAGTATCAGAATTGCAATTTCGACATCCTCGTTACCGACGAACCTGGCGTATCTTATGAGGCCGATGAAAGCTTCCCATTCGTTCGCCTTATTTTTCACAAGCAATTTGGCGAACCGCTCGGCGTCACGCTTCGTGGCTTTGGAGAAATCCTTACTTTTAAGGGTGTTCTCGAAAGCACGGGCAATTTTCATGTTCGCATCGATTTCGTTCTTCTTCAAGCCCTTCTTGACCCGTTCTCCCTTAGCGCAAAATTCCCTGTAACCTTTCGCGTCCATCTTCACATCTCCTGTTCATCACAGCAATGCAGCCGCAGCCGCGAAGTACGTAACAGCCCCGACCAGCGCCGCGCATGGTATCGTGAGGAACTATGCCCCCACAATTTGCTCCTAAGAGAATGCGAAAGCCTCGTAATAAGGATTTGCCATAAACTTCACCACGACATCGGCTAATATAATCATGCATCAGCTGGATGTCCGTGCTTCCACAAAAGATAGAGAGAATCGCCAGCTATGCAAGAGCTTGGAAAATGGACCCCGGGGCAAGCCCCGAGGCTTTCCTGTCTGGCAACTGTCCGAAAATGATTTCTGTAAGCGCACTTGATGCCAAAATAGTATAGACCCCGCCCTCACAGGCGGGGCATGCCGTTTAGAGTCTCATCGCTAAGATATAGTATTGCCTTTCTGCAAACATATGTTTAGAGCTTATTTTATGCGCTTGTCGTGGGACCGTCTCGACGGCCTGGCTTTCTCATGGCCTTTGCCTTTTCCGTGCAGCGCCCTTCCGCGCTTTCCAGCGGATGTGAGACCCCTTTCGGCCCTGCTCGTGTGCTGGGGCTCGCAAATCCAGTTTATCTTCGGGTCCGCCTTTATGACCGGATGGCTGGGGTCCACGAGAATCACTTCGTAGAACTTGTGCCTGCCGTCCTGGCCCACCCAGTAGGAATTGAGGACCTCCATGTTCGGGTACTTGGCGCCCACGCGCTCCTCAGCTATGCGCTGAATGCTCTTGGACATTGTGATTTTCGCGCGGCCCCTGCGCTTGGCCCTCCTGCCCTTGCGTATCTTGGGCTTGTTCAGGCTTCCTCTCCTGACTCTTGTCCTCACGACAATGTAACCCTGCTTGGCCCTGAAACCCAGGGACCTGGCCCTGTCCAGCCTCGTCGGGTGGTCCAGCTTTAAAAACACTGGCTGCTGGCGCCACTCTATCATCCTATGCCACTGGAGTTCTTTCAGATAAGAATCGTCTGGCTTCTTCCAGGCCTCCCGTATATGGCCGTACATTCCCATGCCGCGCGCAGGTTCTGATTTCACCTGGGCGGGCGCTTTCTCCGTTGTGGGTTCAGCGGCTTTTGCCGCTGCCTTTGCTGTAGGCTTAGTTGCCTTTTTTGCTGCCATTAGTACACTCTCCATTTCTGGACGTTTCCGGATTCACCAACTCGCGTAACCCGAGGGTTCCGCTCGGCACATCTCCGACGGGACGCATCCCGTGTCTGTCGGGCTTCAGCCCGCAATGCAAACTGCTCGTAAATCAAAATGATATTTAATGCTTGTCTTTCGGAAATGCTTATATTATGAGAGGGGATTAGGGTGGTGGAATAATAGGAAGATGATTGTCATGACAGCAGAACCGATGGGAAAGAAGACGCATTTCAAGAAAGCGCAGACACATGTTTCAGGAGACGAGCAATACCTGGACCTGGGGCAAATGCATTTCACGGACGAGAATGTTGGCGCGCCCACAGGCGCCTCCATCAAGGTGGCGGAAATATACCGTTTCGAGGACCTCAAAACACTCACCAAACTCCTGTACGAGGGCCACACGCTCCTGATTGATTATTCGGCCATATCCAATGACGAGATGGCGCTCAGGCGGATTTCTTCCGAGCTTCAGTCAGTAGCAACCGACGTGAAGGGCGATGTCGCCGGCGTCGGGAAGAACCTCATTGTGGTCACGAGCGGCGGTTTGGTTGTGGACAGGACCAAGATCAGAGGCTCCTATTAGAGAATTAGCTCCTGGCAGTTTCGCTGTCCGCAAGAGCTTTATCTAGGCAGCATGCCCCGTCTGTGTTTTCAATATGATAACGCAAGGACGGGGTTTCATTTTATTGGTTGAATAAGTGACAGCATTTTCTCAGCAAAAGAGCATTCTGTTGCCCCTGCATCGAAAACCTCGCGCGTGAGCGCGGGGATGTCAGGCACTTGCCTGACAAGCTTGAGTCAGGCGAAATTGATAGCTCTTGCAAGGATCCGTCTCTCTCATTTTGCATCGCATACATCAAACATAGTTTGAAGAATCGTCTCCATGCCAGAGCCGAGAAAAACCCCCGGGCTTATACCCGGGGCATGCCGTGGTTAAATGCTTTAATTCATGGTCTATTCAGATATCACAGACGTCACCATGAACCTGTCGCCTCTGTGCATCAGCACGAAGTACGTGCGGTCATGGTTCACATGCCTCATTTTAACACATCTTATCCTGAGCTGGATGCCGGTGTCGCCGACCTCGTGCAGCTTGAGCATGATGTTCCCGTCGGCCAGGAAATCCTCCCTGTAGGGGCCGTACTCCTCCGAGCCCACGTTCATCTCCGAGATGAGGAACGAAGTAACGCCCAGCTTCTTCAGGAAGCCGAAGAAATGGAACAGTTGCTGGCGCGGCTTCTCCAGCTCGATGAGCGAGTAAAGGGCCGTGAGTGAATCTATGGCCACGATGTCTATCTTGTCCTCCTTCACGCGCCTTGTCAGGTACTCGGTTATGAACCTCATCCAGTCCTGCATCTGGTCCACTTCGTCGTACTCCATCCTGAGCCTTGCCAGGTCCACGATGAAAAGGTCCTTCTCGTCAAACCCGTGCATGTTCAGCCGGTCCATTCCCGTCAGGAGGCTGTCCTTGGTCTCCTCCAGGGACATGTAGAGGCTGCGCTTCTTGGCATGCTTGTGATTCTTGTAAAGCATGTTGAGGCACACGGATGACTTCATGGTCCCGGGTGTTCCCGATATCAGTACCGTGTGGCCCTCCGGGATCCCGCCCCCCAGTGCCTCGTCGAATCCGTCTATGTATGTCTTTATCAGGGTTACACCGAGGTAGCGGATATTCTCATATGGTTTAATAATTTTCCTTCAAAGTAATGTTTATTAAAGCCAAGCCAATCCCTCGGCCATGGCCCGATGCCAGAAATGCGGGAAAAAACCAGTCATCCACATCAAGTACAGCGGCTCAGACCTCTGCCGCGACCATTTCATCGAGTTCGTGGAAAAGAGGGTCCGGAAGGAGATAAAGCAGCAGGGCAAGCTCCCGAAAGGCGCGAGCCTGGCAGTGGCCGTATCCGGCGGAAAGGACTCGATGTCCATGCTCTCCATCCTTTCAGAGACATTCGGCCCCCGGACTGGCATTTCCCTCACAGTGTTGATTGTGGACGAGGGCCTGAAGGGCTACAGGGGAAAGGCCATAAGACTCGCCAAGGATTTCTGCTCGGAACGCGAGATTGCGTTCGAGGTTCTGGAGTTCAAAAAGGAGTTCGGCATCGAGATGGACGAAGTTGCCAATCTCGGGGAGGAGTGGCGCCCCTGCACATTCTGCGGGGTTCTGCGCCGCAGCCTTCTCAACCGCCGCGCCAGGGAGCTGGGCGCGGCCAAGATAGCGTTCGGCCATAATCTCGACGACATGAGCCAGAGCGTGCTGATGAATGTGGCCAACGGAGATGTGCAGCGTATTGTCCGGTTAGGCCCGCATGTCAAGGTCCAGGAAGGCCTGGTGCCGCGTTTATTGCCTCTGAGGATGATACCCGAATCCGAGATGATTCTCTATGCGGACCTCAAGGGAATCCCCTACCTGGAGAAGCACTGCCCGTACCGGCCAAGGGCGCACAGGCTCGGCTTCCTAGAGATAATCAATCGGCTGGAGGAAGAGACCCCCGGCACAAAACATTCCATCCTCAGCACCTACGACCAGATTATTCCGGCGCTGAGGGAATATTATCCTCCGGCACAACTCAACAGTTGTGCTGAATGCGGGGAACCGACAATGGGGGTAATTTGCAAGGCCTGCGAGCTGGTGGGGAGGGTGAGGAAAGCTCTTCAACAAAATATCTAACTCATAAATTTTGGTTTATTGATTCTCAATATGTCATAAAATAATGTACATTTATGTACATAATAATACCCATAACCTTATAAGTGATTTTTCAATTCCCAACTGCTTCAATCTGAAGTAACCTAGGTAGAATTTGGGGTATAAGTATGAACAAAATTGTACGCTCGATGATATCCGTGGGAATTGTTATAGGAATGCTTTTATCGGCCATACAGATAGTTTCTGCGGGCTCACCGGAAAAACATGTGTTTAATGTTGACAAAATCAGCGACGGTAATGATGGATATTACGTAACATTCAATGCGGTGGACGCGGGAATAACCAATGCATATTATTCTCATGTCAACCATAACTCACAAGCCAATCCGGGTTGGCTTTCGAAGCATCCGAACGTCTGGACTTTAATTTCGGAGGGGGATTATGATTGCCTCAATCCCCAGATTGTCCTCGAACAAAGCCAGCAGGTCCTCCATGTCCTCTGGGGTGAAATACAGAATCCCGACCAAACGGATTTCTATTATGTTTCCAGCGATGACTATGGTCTTTTATGGTCAGACCCCCAGTATGCTGATACCACTGATGAATTCAACTGGTGGGCTAACTTCGATATGACTGTAGATGAATACGGAATATTGTCAATCTGGTGGCAGAACACCGAACAGTTATTGGTGTCTCCAGATATGGATGCCGATGGGATACCGGATGATCTGCAGCAGGTGGCGGTTGATGAACGGACAACTGGAACGACACTATTGTCATCTAACAGAGTTCATGTTGGCGTTTGCAATATCGTTAATATCTCGGATTTGCACACAAATGATAGCCCACATAATGATACATTATTCCAAAATATTTCTATTAATGATTGGGGATATACAGATGAAATTGGATATCCGTTAATCCCAGTTATCCGAAAATATATTATAATCCCACTTGAGGCGAAAATAAATATAACTGACTATACATATAATTGCTCAGTACTTGAAAATATCACCATTTATCCTGTACCAAGAACAATAGAACGAAGCGAAATTATTTGCAATGAAACAATAACAATAACGAGTAAAGAATTCACTCAAGATTTGGCTTTATATTCAACGAATGATTTTTATCCCTCTCGTGTATCAATATTAACAGATACTCATATTAGGAATTATCGTGTAATATTATTGCAAATTGCGCCTATTCAATTCAATCCATTTTTAAAACAGCTATATATTGCAAAACAGATGATAGTTTCATTAGAATTTGGGAATACAGGTCTCACAGCCATTCAAGAACAGGAAATTGGTGCTGATGGTGGTTACTTTGACACAATATATGACTCCCTTTTTTTAAATTATAAAAGTAGTAAAACGTGGGGAAAAATCGAGACAAAAAATGTAGGCCCAGGACAAATCTTACGAACACCATATCCCCCAATAATTCCACCTCAAATTATTAACTATGTTATTATAACAACAAGTACCTTTTATTATGAAGATTCGCTAGATTTATTTGCCCAGATGAGAGTAGAGAAAAATAATATTATCATTAACATTGTACAATTAAGTGATTTCTACTCTGGTGATCCCTCCGATATAGAGGCGGTGAGAATAGCAATAAAAGATTATATCCAATACTGTTATGAACAACATCTAACCTCTTTTATTCTACTTGTGGGAGATGTTAATTACATCCCAGAAGCATATTCCAATGGCAATCCTACTGATAATTGGTATGTCGATGTTAAGCTTGAGGACGGGCTCCCAGACCTCGCAATTGGTAGATTGAGTGTAAATAATCCAATTGAGTTGTATACTTTCGTCGCAAAGATTATTACCTATGAAACTTCACCGAGTATTGGTGAATGGAAAAGTAAAAGTATTATGGTTGTTGGCTATGATTATGGAATGCAGTATAGAAGTGATCAAGTAGCTAGCCTATTATATAATCATAATATAATCAAATTACATGCTTTAGAGGCTGCAACTTATTCTGCTTTTAATGATAACCGTATCGCAGTTATCAACGAGGGATCTAGATTATTATATTACCATGATCATGGAAGTCTTAATTGGTGGGCATGGAATGGATTTGAAAAGAATGATTTTACAAATCTTGATAAACTCCCGTTTGTAGTAAGTAATGCATGTTCAACTAATAAATACACACAAACTTGTATGGGTGAGATAATGACCTTGGCAGAAAATGGTGGTGCAGTGGCATTTCTTGGTTCAACGGTCGATAATGGTTTTATTGATTCCGTTACCTTAACAAATTACTTAATACAGTCAACACCAGTAATCGGACCAGCAATATTATTTACGAAATTATCCATGTTTCAAAAGCAAGGAGTGTCGGCAAAAACTGAGATTGCAGTGTATAATTTATTAGGAGATCCGATGCTGACTCTGACCTCTACACAATACTCAATCTCTTATGATCCAATTAGTGATATTGAAGATGGAGGAATGATAACTGTTGTTGGACATATCATTGATAGCAATAATCAGGAAGTGTCGACATTCTCAGGAACCTGTAAATTGTTGATACGAGATTCACAATGCAGAGTGCTACAGCAAATCCAACTTCCAGTTACTTCAGGATCTTTTAATTATCAATATCAAATAAATTGTAATGATTGTTATGGTCTTGGCTCAATTTATGGCTATGCCATGTCAATTGACAGTTTAGAGGCTCATGGAGGAATATCCTTCCGAATTATCCCGCAGGAGATAAAAATATCAATTGATAACGATCCCTCCGTGACACCGTTGACGGGTGTACCATACCCTTTAACAATAAAGACAATTAAAAATGAAGGTTCATTAACTCAAAATTATATCTATAAATTAAAAGAATCACCTAAGTATGATTGGCCATCCAAATGTCTTGAGAGTTCGTCATCTGGATTGGATTCTTATGCCTTAGGAGATCCGTGTATTATTCACAAAGATACAGGAGTGTATCAAATGTGGTATTCTGGCTTTGATCATTGTAATTGGAGGATATTTTATGCTGAATCATTAGATGGTAAATATTGGGTAAAATATGGGGGAAATGGAAATCCATTACCTGTCATTGACATATCAACAACTATCGGTGTAGGCGATAGGAATCATGCTAGATCTCCGTCAGTTTTATGGGATGGTGCCTCGAATACATATAAAATGTGGTATTCCGGATATGAAAATAGTTGGGCTATTCTATATGCGCAATCATTTGATGGAATACATTGGGTTAAGTATAATGACGGCACTGGAAGTGCAATAGTGATATCACCAACAATCATTAATGAACATGATATTTCTCCATATTCACCATGTGTTAAATGGGACCAGAATCGTTTCAAAATATGGTTTTGTGGTCTCTATCCCATTCCTGCTAGAGGTCAAAAATCATATATGCTCTATACAGAATCCATTGATGGAATATCATGGAATGCTCCGCAAATACTTATGTCACCAAAATATCATACAGATTCTGAGCAAGAGGAAATGATTTTCACTCACAGTCAGTTAAACCCAGAAGTAATTATTTATCCAAATCATATCTATGAATTGTATTATGAGGCAAACTATGTAACACCTTCTTTCCTTTCTGATGATGGAATACACTTTACTTATAGCTATGCGGATTGTTTTCAATATTATAGTAATATCGGGGCGCTCCTCGATCAAAATGGGTATATTTCATTATATGGTATTCCCCATTCCGATCCAAAAGTCATGTTGGTCTATATGAATCATATGCCTATTCTTACTATGAAATCTTCATTAATGTACGAAGATAATGTTGAAACAATTGAGGTGCTTGTCGATACGGAAGATATTAGGGGATTGACAGAATTTACAGTCGTGGCTTTACCTCTATCATACTTTGAATCGTATGAAGATGATCGTTCAAGCATTACTGTAAATTTTGGGAAAAATGTTGATCCTGCATTTTTATCTGCCAATGATATAAAGATATCACCGAGATGGCCGTATATCAACGATGAAGTTCAGATTATTGCGACAATTCATAACTATGGCTTATCGTCGATAAATTCATGCTCTGTTGACTTTTATCTAGGAAATCCTGATAACGGTGGTTTATACATTGGTAGTGCCATTTCAGGTTCAATCCCCAGCTTTGAAAGTGGAGAAGCGAGTATGCCTTCGTATGTTCATGCAATTGGCATACAACAAATTTATGCAGTTATTGGCATATCGAATCCAAAAGAAGCATCATTTGATAAATGGAATAATATTATAAATCGGGAGTCTTATTTCCTACAGGAACATGATAAGGTAATAAATACCTTTGCTGATTGTACTACATCGAAAATAATTGAATTCACTGAAGTGTGTAAACAAGTTGTTACTAGCTTAAAAATCCCCAACAAAGAAGTTCGATATGCTATAATGGATATTACGGGTATAGAACGTAATTTTGAGGATGTTCCAGGTTCCTTGGGTATTACAATTGCTTCATCATATAGACCTGTTGCAATATCATGGGATTCTAATGGAGTTCTATATTTTGCAAATCGGGATTCAAGCACAACAGGTAGTATATGGAAATATGATGGAACTTCGTATATTAAAATATATGATTTGCCCTTTACCCCCCAAGGTATCGATTTCAACTCGAATGGGATATTGTATGTAACAGAGTATGGTTCGCCGATCACTGGTGATGGAAAAATATATGCCAGCCCTGACTTTTCGTCTCCTGTTGCAATTTTCAACGGTGCAAACCGATTGCCAGATATGGCTATCAGAGATATCGCAATTAATGAGTGGGATGAATTTTATGTTACAGGTGTAGTAAATGAGGGCGGAGTGTTGAAAAATATCTTCACATATATATCAAATTGGATTGAGGTGGATGGGTATCGTACTTATATGAACAATCCATTATCAGGGATTACTGATAGCCTTTCATACGAGGGGTATGACGATATTTTCCTATGTGATCGTCAAGCCATGAAAATCTATTATTATCGTAATCAAGCTGGCCATTTCGAAAAAATGAGTGAAATAGCATTAACCTATAATCCATGGGGGATATCGATGCAATTCAATAAGATATTATGGGTTTCGCCATTTCCAATAACCAATACTGAAACACCTATGTATTCATATGAATGGGGATACCCACAATTCCCTGCAGTAGATATATGTTCAGATGGTTCTGATGAGTGGACTCACATTGGCCTCTTTAATCATAAAGAAACGAGTTTAAATTATGCTAATACTCTTAATCAGTATATCTCAGAACACCAAACCGAGGTTCTTCCTGATGGTTTCATAGAAATTCCTATTAAATTTACTGCAACCACAGCGGGAATTCTTGATATCTCTGAAATCGCCACAATCTACTATGACGATTCAACCTTGGAACCAATCGAAACCGGAATTTCCGACCAGCTCATGGACCTTGACTGGAGCCCGGACGGCAGCGTCTGCCTGTTTGTAGGGAACGCAGAGACCTCTCCGGTGGAGAATATAGTTCTGAAGTACGACGGTACAGAATTCACAGAGGTTTATCATGAGGCTGCAACAGCCAATTCTTTCTTCAGAAGGGTCAAGTGGTGCCCCGATGGTTCCTATGCCCTCATCGGCAGCATGGGCGGGAAAGCGTTCAAATACGACCCGGTAACGGATGCGGTGACTGAATTCTATGCCGACCCTTACAATGATGCTTACTTCTACGATATTTCATGGCAGCCCGATATGGATGTTGTATCTCCTGGTTATCAGGGTTCAGCTTTGTTGACAGCCTATAGCCCCATGACCACTGATTTCCTGCTGCTGTATGATGGAACTACTTTCCAGAAGATATACACATACACATATGGGTTATTAAGGCATGGCCAATGGAAACCCGACGGTTCATACGCCGTGGTGACCTGTTCTGACGGTTCAGCCTATAAATTCGATGGAACGATGACTGAGATACCGAGCAGCGCATCGGCATATATATATCCGCTTTGGAATCCCAACAACTCTGATTGTTTGATGCTGGCACATGAAGATATTTACCTTTATGATGGTGTGTCTATATCGTATCAAACCACAACACCCGGTAGTGTGAGCACATTTGGCGTAGATTGGTATGCCGCAGGCGGATTTTATCTGTTGACTTGCGATAACGGACAGCTGTTGAAATATTTCCCGGATTCAAATACATTCCTAACACTTGATGGTGGTGTAACAGACAAACTTTACGCGACTGAGTGGCGTCCGAACGACAGGTACGCACTCGTCATCGGCGAAGATGGCCATGTTTTCAAATATACCGAACCTACACTGATTCAGGTTCCGACCTCGTCGTCTGTGCCAATGCGGGACCTTGACTGGAGCCCAGACGGGACCGAATGCCTCTTTATCGGCAACAGTGAGACCTCCCCCGTAATCAATGTCGTAATGAAATATGATACCGCGACCTCAAGCTTTTCAACGATTTATAAGGGTTCATCTTCCCCGTCAAGCTTCTTTATGAAGATCAAATGGTGCCCGGATGGCGATTATGCATTGATTGGGAGCATGTCCGGCCGGTTGTATAAATATAGTGAGGCAGGAGGCCTCGAACTCATGCCAGTTCCTCCAGGTTACTTGGAAGCGATTTACTGGGATATATCGTGGCAACCGGACATCAACCCAGCTACACCTGAATATGAAGGATTGGCAATTATTACTGCAAGAAGTCCTTGGGGTGATTTTATAATGACATATGATGAAACTGACTTTACAATGCTTTCTATGGGGACATCTGGCCAAACTTACCGTGTTTCCTGGAGGCATGATGGTTCATACGCGATCATAACCAACTCACTTGGTGAAGTCTATGGATTCGACGGCACTGTATTGCAGCAATTCCCTAGTGAAGTAACTGAAATTTCTGTGCCTTACTGGCTGGAGGACGATTCAAGTTGCGTTCTCCTCTCGCATGATGAAATCTACACCTTTGACAGCCTTCAAGAAGAAGCAGTCTTTATCACTGCAACGCCGGGCGGAATAACTGGATATTCGCTTGATTGGTGTGAGCCAATGCATTACTTCCTGATAACCTGCGATGATGGTCAACTGCTTAAGTACTTCCCGAGTACAAATGAATTCATTTCCATTGATGGTGGAGTGGAAGATAAACTGTATACTGCTGAATGGAATATGAATGGAAACTTCGCGTTCGTGATTGGTGAAGACGGGCATCTCTTCAAGTACCTCGTATAAACGAAAATCACTCCACGTGAATCCCCGGCTTCCCAGGGCTGGCGACGCCAATTTTGCCCTTCGGGTCGTAGAGGTCTGGCTCCTCTCCGCTGAACACCGTGACTTCGCAGCCGAACTCCTTTGCCAGGAATTCCTTTGCCCCGCCCAGGATGTCCAGCTCGAAGACCTTCGTGTGAGCCGGCATTCCGCTCTCCCCGAATCTCTTGATGTCCTTCATTAGTTTGGAGGCGAAAGCGGCAATCTCTTTTGATTTCGCCTTCAGTTCGGGATCTGTCTGGGCGTGCTTCATGACAGCGCCCATGTCCTTGCCTTCCAGGACCATCATTCTCTGGAGGTCGTACTTCCAACCCCGGGCGGCGTACAGGCAAATTCGCTTCGGCTTTATTCCTGTCATCTTCAGTATGTCTGAAATATCTCCCAGGACATTCTCGACGAACCTTTCCGCATCATTGGCTGTCCTGTCCTGCCTGAACTCCACCGGGTTCGGATAACCGGACGCGGAAACCATCTCCTTGTGGCCCGAAATCTCCCAGAGCTCCTCGGCCATATGAGGGGTGAATGGCGCCATGGCGCCTATCCAGGCATTCACGGATTTCCCGAGCAGGTCCCGATTGTTCCCGCCCCGCCTGAGGTACCACCTGAGGTCGTTCACAAGGTCGAAGTAAACGATGTTGGCCGCTTCCCTGAGCCTGAGCTCGTCCATGAAAACCTTCGCCTTCTGGATGTTCGAATGCATCCTCGATTCCATCCAATTGTCGATGGGCTTGGGTTCCCCGCCCTTTATGTCCATAAGCTCGCCCGCGAAGAACCAGGCGCGCTCCACGCTCTTCCTGGAATTGTTCACGCTCGCAGGGTCCCATTCCACGTCGACATGGGGGCTGGCGGCATGGCAGTAATAGAGCCGCAGTCCGTCAACCGTGTATGTGCTGGCCGCGTCCGGGATGGGTTCTGCCCCGCCCTTTGACTTGCTCATCTTCCCTCCCCTGCCGGAGATCCACCAGTTGACAAAGATGCCTTTGGGCAAATTATCAGGCAGGACAGCCGCATGGTTCATCAGGAACACTGGAAAGTGAACGCTCAGATGCTCCTTGCCGCCGAGATTGATGTCCAGCGGGTACCAGTACATGAAGTCCCTCCTGAGGTTCAGCAAGACTTCCGCAGAGGCGCCGGTCCGAGCCGCGACCTCGTCAGGGCTTCCCCTGCCAAGGAAAATAAAGTCAAAGAACGTGTCATCCAGCTTCCCCGGGTCCACCAGGCCCTGATTCACCGCGCCTGACACGATGTAGTATGCCGAGTACAGCGTGGAATCCGATATCGGCTCGATTATCCAGCGCTCGTCGAACGGAAACGGGGTTCCAAGCCAGTTCCCGAGCCTCGCGCAGGCCCGCTCCCTGAACCAGTCCAGTATGCCAGGCAGATTGTCCTTGTACTCCTGCGGCTGGATGTTCATTGCCGGCACATGCGATTTAGCAATCTCCGTGACCTCCGGATGCCCGTAGTCGATGAACCACTGGTCAGGAATCTGCTTCACTATGACTTTGCCGCCGCACCTGCAGATGACAGGCTCGGAGAGGTCGTACATGACCTCAGCAACGCCAGTCTCCAGCATCATGGCCTTGACCTCGTCCTTGGCCACCGCGACAGGCTTTCCGGCGAACTTGCCGCAGTTTGCCCTCATCCTGCCCGTGTGGAATCCAGCCTTGTAAATCTCCTTGGTGGCCTCCTCCAGCTTCGGGTCCTTCTGGTTCTTTATGCCCATCTTTTCGCAGATCTCCACGGCCGGGTTCGGGCCCCAGCCTTTGGACTCGATGATCGGGATGGGCTGTATGGCCCTCACCGACGCCGGGTCAATGCCGAATTTCCTGCAGGCTTCCTCGTCACCGGCCAGGTCTTGGAGCGCAATCCAGTCGTAAGGCGCGTCGGACGGGACGCTCGTTACCAAGCCGGTCCCGTAGTCCGGGTCTGCGAATGCCGACGGTAGAATCGGAATCTCCCTGTCGATTACGGGCGCTATCACGGTTTTTCCGATGAGGTCCCTTCCGGGTATCCGGCCGATTATCTCGACAGAGTCCTTCTGGAAGCTCAGCTTCTCCGCGGCCTGGGGGCTGACTATCCAGGTCTCGCCGTTCACCTTGGCCCTGACGTACTCGGCATCCGGGTTGGCCCAGAAATTCGTCTGCCCGAAGACTGTTTCGGGCCTCAGGGTCGCGGCCACCACAATGTCATTGCCCATCCTGAACTTCAGCAATGTCCATTCCAGCTTCTCTGCGTTTCCGCCCTGGGATATGTCTGTCTCCGAAGCGTCGACCGCAACAGGCCCGCACTCCTTGCATGCCGTGCCATAGTACGGCTTTTGGGTGAGCATCCCCTTCTCTTTCAGCTTCCTGAACTGCCAATGTATGAATCTCTTGTATCCCGGGTCGATGGTGGTCATGAACCTGTCCCAGTCAGCGAGGAATCCGAATTTTTTCCAGTACTCGTTTATGTAAACATTGCTGAAGAATTCCACGACATGGAGCGGGTCTTTCAGGCGCTGTATCTCATCCTCGGCGCAGCCGTTGGATTTCAGTATTTCCAGCGTTGACTGGTCTCGTCTCTCGACCTTCCTCGAAAAAGTGATCGCCACATTGCCTGTGGGATGCGCCCCCACAGGAAAAAGTACATTGTGGCCTGTCATGCGCTTGTATCTGGTTATCACGTCGCTGTATGTGTATCCCCTCATGTGGCCGACATGCAGGTAACCTGACACGCCCGGATAGGCGAACATGAGAAAGAATTTTTTGCTTCCCGGGGCGGCATCGGCCTTCCAGATGCGGGATTCGAACCATCTCTCCTGCCATTTCCTTTCAAGGGCCGCCGGCTCGTAGTCTCTCATCCCATCCCTCATTTTCCGGACGATTCCATTTCCTTGACTATCTTCTGTGTCTCCAGGGCCTGGTTCTTTGCCCCGACCGACTCGTAATAGTTGGCTGCTGTCCTGAAATTGTCAATGGCTCCCTGCATCTCGCCCATCTCCCTGTATGTGAGCCCGAGCTCAAAGTAGGTTGTGGCCAGGTCGAAAGGTATGTCCAGCATCTCGAGGATGACTATGCTCTTGTTGATGTTCTCAACGGCCTTGTCCCACTGCTTCCTGAACCTGAAAATGATACCAAGGCAGCGGTAGATGCCGTTCATGCCTATCTTGTCGTCCTGGGACTCGCATATGTTCAGCGCGCTTAAGCAATAGCTCTCGGCTTTGTCCAGCTCGCCGTTGTTCGCCAGCGCCTCTGCCGAGTTGAAAAGCGCCCAAGCCACCATGTTCCTGTTGCCTATCCTCTCCGAGTGGGCGCGGCATTTCTCCAGGGACTCGATGGCCTTGCCCCATTCCTTCATGTGAAGGTAAGTGTCGCCCATGTTGTTGTACGCCCTGGCCAGTTCGGAAAAGTCCTTGAGTTTATCGAGCTCAACTATGCTCTTTCCGTAATACTCGATGGCCTTCTCGTAATGCCCCCAGTTGTTGTACACATTCCCAAGTTCTATGAATGTCTTGGACATGGAGGACAGGTTCCCGGCTTTCATCGAGTAGCTGATGCTCTGGTTGTAATGCTCAATGGCGTCGTCGTTCTCCCCTTTGCGCCAGTGCACGTACCCGAGCCCGCGCTGAATCTCCCCCATACTCTGCGTGTCGTCCTGCCTGGCAGCTATGTCGGCAGCGAGGATGTAATCCTTCTCGGCAAGCTGGTTGTTTCCAGCCGACCTCCTGGCATGACCCATGGAGATGAGGGCCTTGACCTCGACCGACTCCTTGCCCAGCTTCCGCGCAGTTTTCAGTGCGTCCTCGTAGTATTTCATCGAGTTGTTCCAGAGGCCAAGCCCGTAATACAGGCTTCCGATCAGCATCTGTATCCTCAGCTTCTCGGCCTCCCTGTCAAAGCCTTCGGCGGGAGTGAGCATGTCTATCGTCCTGAGGGCCGTGATGTAATAATCCACTGCCCTGTCGAACGCCAGCGCAGCGAATGCCTTGTCGCCGGCCATCAGAGAATAATCGAATGTCTTCTGGGTGTGCTTGCCCAGGCTGAAATGCCTTGCCAGGTCGAAGGCCCAGTCCATAAGCCTGTCCGGATACAGCCTTTCTATGACCTCGCCCATGGACTTGTGCATCATTCTCACCCGGCTCTGGCTCATGTCGTCGTATATCACGCTTCTAATGAGCTTGTGATCGAACCTGTACTCCTCGTCCTGGGAGCCTGTGATTTCCTGAATGATGTCGGCCACCATGAGCCTGTCAATGGAATCCAGCAGCTTGTCCTCCGGGATGCCTGTGACCTCTTTAAGTATCGAAAATGAGAACGAATCGCCGGCAATGGCAGCGAACCTCAGCATCTTCTTGTCCTCCTCGCCCAGCCTTGCTATCCTGTGGCTTATGACGTCCCTTATGGTGTTGGGTATGCGTATCCTTGACAGGTCGACGCCGGCATCCCAGATATGGCCGTGCCTCAGAATGATACCCTCGTCCATAAGTGATTTCAGCACCTCCTCGACAAAGAAAGGGTTGCCCGAGCTCTCCTCGTAAAGTTTAGCGGTGAACTGGGCCGGCATGCTCTTGATATTGAGGATGTTCATTATCATCTCAGATATCTCGGAAGCCGACATCCTCTCGAGAGTAATCTGGCTGAAATTGATGCCCTTCATGGCCTGGTTGAACTGCTCGTAGAAGGCAAGCGTTTTGCCCCCGGCGTCTGCCTCCTCTCTCCTGTAGGCAGCGCAGAGAAGAATCCTTGAACTGCCCAGGTTCCTGGCGATGTACACGAGCATCTGGAGTGTGCCCGCGTCAGCCCACTGAAGGTCGTCGATGAACAGGAACAGTGGCTTGCTGGCTGAGCTTTTCTCGATTGTGGCCAGCACCTTCTCGAACAGGCGGTCTCTCTCTGACTGTATGTCTATCCTGCTAACGTCGGGTGCGGTTGTCTGTGTGATGGGTATCAGGCCGAGCGGAAGGCCGGTGCTGGGCTTTGTGTCGTCGATCCCCATCAGCCCGAGCGGTATATCGTGCGCTTCGTTTCTCCGGTCAAGCTTCCCCGCGAGCGACTCCGTGAACGGCTGGTAAGGCTCGCTCTGCTCCAGGGGTAGGCATCTGCCCGCGAGGAATTCGAATCCTTCGGCCCTTGCAATGGCTGCGGCTTCGCTCACGAACCTTGTCTTCCCGATGCCGGCCTCGCCCTTCACCACGATGCACTGGCCCTTTCCGATGGCTGTCTCCCGTATGAGCCGTTCCATGTTTCTGAGCTCGCTCTCCCTTCCGACGAATTTCCATTCTGTGGCTGATATTCCGTTTATTGCCATGGGTTCCCTGCCCCCTTCCGCAAATATGCATTCGCGAGATAGTATGATATTAATAAGTGTTTCTGGTAAGTACGGTTTTGTAAAATTTTAAAATCAAAAGGGTCAGCGCACCCGGGCTTTGTCAGCGTACAATTCTGTGCTTATGTACTTCTCCCCGCCGTCGGCCAGCAGAACAACGATTAACTGGCCGGTTTGCTTCCTGCTCATCTCCGCAGCAACATGCATGGCCGCACCCGAGCTCATGCCGGAGAATATGCCCTCGAGTATTTTTCTTTTAAGATTTTCTGCGCTCCCAGACGAATCTGTGGATTCGTCTTTGCCTCGGCGACCTAGTCGCCTGCGGGGCTCACCCTCCAAAAGAAAAATATTCAGTAAACACCTCGCCGAGTCCTGCGGACATCGGCTGGGCCTCGATGGTTTCACCATCTTCGGAGAAAACTCGGGTTCGCCTGCTCGAAAATCTGAATTGTTAGCTCTTGATTCAGGCTACATCCTTCGATTGGCAAAGATTAGTGCTGATGTACTTCTCCCCGCCGTCGGCCAGCAGAACAACGATTAACTGGCCGCTATGCTTCCTGCTCATCTCCGCGGCAACATGCATGGCCGCACCCGAGCTCGTCCCCGAGAATATCCCCTCCTCGGTTGCCAGCTTTCTGGCCATGGCGAATGCGTCGTCATCGTCGACATGCACGAGTTCGTCAAGGAGTTCTGGCCTGAAAATGCCTGGTACGTACTGGACAATGAGATTCTTCAGACCCTGTATTTTTGTCTCTGGCCTTGGCATCACGCCTATTATCCTGATATCCGGATTGTATTTTTTCAGCCTCTCGGAAACGCCCATGAGCGTTCCGGACGTGCCCACGCCAGCCACGAACATCGTAACCTTTCCGTCAGTGTCGTCAAGTATCTCCAGGGCGGTCCCATCGGAATGCGCGAGCGGATTGTCCGGATTCAGGTACTGGTTGGTCCAGAAATATTGCTCAGGGGAGGTGACATGAAGCTGTCTGGCAAGATCCTGCGCTCCGTCCATGCCCTTTTCCCCCGGTGTGAGCACGACCTCTGCGCCGTATGCCCTGATTATGGCCTTCCTCTCCTCGCTCGCTGTTTCGGGCATTAAAAGTTTGAGCCTGTATCCCTTGACATTGCATACGAGTGCCAGGCCTATGCCGGTATTGCCGCTGGTGGCCTCAATCACAGTCATGCCCTTCCTGAGGCGGCCCGATTCCTCGGCATTCTCAATCATCGAAAGGGCAATCCTGTCCTTCACGGAACCGGTGGGATTGGCCTTCTCCAGCTTGGCAAGGATTATGTTGGAGCAGTTCGGATTCAACTTATTAATACGGACCATGGGCGTCTTTCCGATGGTGTCCAACATAGTCTTGGCGTATCTCATGGAGAACCTCATTTTATGGAGGGCGAGTCCCTGAGCCAGTCAATGTCGGAAACATAAAGTTTGCGTATGTCGTCCATGCCCAGGATCCTCATGACCAGCCTCTCCAGGCCCAGCCCCCAGGCAAGGACTGGATGTTTGACGCCAAGCGGCTTGGTTACCTCCGGCCTGAATATGCCGGCCCCGCCGAGCTCCATCCAGTTCCCGTTGTAGAATATCTCCGGCTCCAGGCTCGGCTCCGTGTATGGGAAATAGCCCGGCCTGAGCCTCAGGTCTGTTATACCCATCCTGGCGTAGAATTCCCTGAGCAGCCCGACCAGCATGGGCAGGTTGGCGCCTTCCTCCATGACTATCCCCTCGACCTGTATGAACTCGGGGAGGTGGGTGGCGTCGACTGCCTCCTTCCTGAAGACCGGACCTACCGAGAAAACCTTGACGGGGGGTTCGGGATGCTCGACCAGGTACCTGATGGTGTTCACTGTCGTGTGGGTGCGCAGGAGCGCCCTTCCGGCCTCGGATTCCTGCCAGTCATACTGCCAGCCCGCGGAATCTTTATCCCCCTTCTCATGCATATGTTTCACCCTTTCCACAAGGGCGCTGTCAGGCAGGTCCATGGCGGCAGGCTGCCTCAGGTACAGCGTGTCTTGCAGTTCCCTCGCAGGATGGTCCTGGGCAGTGAACAGCGCGTCCATGTTCCAGAACGCGGATTGCACGTAACCGTAATCAATCTCCGTGAAACCCATGCTTATGAATATGCCCCTCACCCTCTCGATGTACTGCTGGAGCGGATGCATCTTGCCCCCCCTCAGGTCGGGGGCGAATGTCCCCAGATCATAGCGCCTTATACTGGTTCCGCGCCATTTTCCTGTCTGTATGAGATCGGGCGTGAGATTGGATATCTCCGGCGAGACATCAAGACCCGCCTCCACAAGGTCGATGCCGTCCTGCGTGATGATGATCAACCTGACAATTTCCTCCCTTATCTTCACTATGTCTTGTCGCTTCAGCAGGGTTTCGACGATGTCCTTCTCGACATCCCTCTCATGAATCTCTCCCCCGGCCAGCCTGTCAATCAAGTCCTCGTCCAGGCCTTTCTTGGAGAGCATGTTCTTCCCGTCCTGGGTGAGCTCGAGTACAGTCTCGCCGCCCTTCTTCTCGATTGCAGCCCAGCCCTTCCGTTTGAGCCAGCCGAGTGCAATGGGCACCTCCTCGGATTTCAGGTTCTTGTCCTTGCGCAGCTCGTCCACAGTCATGCTGCCATGGGCCTTCTTGAGCGCCTTCAGGGCGCGCCTCTCAGGCAAGTCGTCGGTGCGTTTTGAGAGCAGGGAATAATGCTTCTCCAGGGTCTCCGACATCTCAGCAAGCCCCTTCGCGCGGAGCCAGGAGCAGGCATTCATCACTTCCACCATGCTGACGGAAGCGCGTTCTTCAGTCGAAGCAATTTCTTTGAGGGAACTCACAATGGCCGGGACGCAGTCCCCGAGCATCTTGCCCACCGTGTTCCTCTGGCCGGGTACATCCCGTGCCAGTATCAGGCCGGAAAGCTGGCCGACAAGGGTTGCCAGCACCTGCCCGTTCATCTGCTTTTCATCGTCGGAAATGCAGTCTCTCAGGAATGTTTCCATCAAAACAGTCCTTTGGTGCTCACTTACCTCCATGCCAGAATCCTCGAAAGCACCCTCAAGGCATTTTTTAAGCCTTACGGACAGCTTGGCTACCTTGTCTGGCAGCAGGGCCTGCTGTATCTGTTCCGGGGTGCCGAATCCCTTCATCCCCACAAGCGCGATGAGAATCTTTTTCTCTGTCAAACCGAGCTCTCGGTCCTCGGACGGGCACATGCGGCAGGCTATTCAACGATTGGATAAAAGTGTTTGGAGAACAAGCGTTCACATGGTTTCGGGGGATAAAGGATAAGGATATGAAAAGGTTTATATCCCTCAATTGAAAATGCTTAAGTATACAAAACCTTAAATAAGTATTAAATATTCCAACCCAATAATATTAGAGAGAGTTTCATGAACACCCAGGAATACAATCAACTGGCCAACAAACTGTGCTTTCCGTCGGACATCGGAAAATTGGCCAGGGACCAGAATATTAACAGAGAACTGCTTTTGATAATCTACACTCAGCGGGTGACCCGCGACTCCACCAGGCGGTATTACCAAGTGAAGAACCGCGCAAACCAGCTCCTAGCCCAGTGGAAGCGGGGCACGACGCTTGTCCAGCTTGCCAAGAAGGAGATGTTCCCTCCGGTGCTGCTAAGTCTGATACTGATGCAGCAGAATGGCATGCCGAGGAAAGAGTTCTGGACCTACATCCGCAACCCCAGGTCGATAGAGGACGAGCGGCTGAACAGGGAGTTCGTTGATGTCGTGCGCGAGGACATTATCTATTCACCGGCTGGAATGGACGTCCAGTACCAGAGAGGCAAGAAAGGCGAAGCCAGGCTGGCCGAATGGCTGGACAAGAACTGTGTGGGATACCGGACCGAGGAGGACCTGAGGGGCGAGTACCAGAAGACGCCGGATTTCCTTCTCAACAAACCTCTGACCATCGACGGTCAGGAGGTTCATTGGTTCGAGTCAAAAGCCAATTACGGCTCCGCATTCGAGGTCAGGCGCAACAACAAGAAACAGATCCTGCCATACACAGAGATATTCGGGCCCGGCATAATTGTGTACTGGTTCGGCTATGTAAGCGACCATGAAACCATGGACAAGGTCAGGGTCGTTGACGCATCCTTCTTCAGCAGGCCGCTTGACCAGATGAAGAAATAATCAGAAAGCCTTTTGGGATTTAATTTTGACATCGTCGCACAGCACTTCGATGTCCACAGATATTCTCTCCACCCATTCTTTGTCTTCGGCAAGTTTGAAAATATTTCTTGATTCCGAATAGCCAAGATGTTTCTGCAATCTCCCCCTGACCTGCGGCTTGAGCCTCAGCCTGTCGTAAATTAATTTCCCGCAACCCGAGTCCTTGGCAGCCCTGACCACGTCTTCGAGCATATACGACGAATCATTCAGACCGGGAATGACAGGCCCGAGAAAAATCCATGTTCTGATGCCCGCGGCTGACAGCTCCTTCAAGGCCGCGATGCGCCTGGCGGGGCAGGGGGCCTCTGGCTCCAGACTCCCGGCCAACTCTTCATCCGTTGTGGTCACAGTCATCCCGATCTCGGCATTCTTCATCCTGGAGAGTATATCTATATCCCTGGCCACCAGGTCGGATTTTGTCTGGACGCATACGGAACATCTTGCGGTCGCCAGCTGTTCGAGGCAATATCTCGTGAGTTTGTTTTTTGCTTCTATGGGTTGGTAGGGGTCCGTCACTGTTCCCAGACCGACGACTCCGGAGCATGTTTTCTTCTCCTTGGACAGGAGCACGGGCAGGTTCTTGCGCACTTCGACGAAGCTCCCCCAGGGTTCTCCCCCGGTCAGCCTCAGCACATCCGGTGAATAACAGTAAACGCATCCATGCTGGCATCCCCGGTACGGGTTCAGCGCCCAATCGAGCCCGGGCAGCCTAGACTGGCTCAGGGCTGTGCTGGCCCTCGTTTCCGTGACTTTCATCTCCGGCCTCCAAGTCAGGTTCAGCCCTCCCGCTCAGGTAATCGTCTATCCTGCGCTGGTGAAGCATGTCCTTCAGTATTCCGCTTGTCTTTATCCACCTTGCCATGGGGATGTCCATCTTTGTCTGGATGTAGGCAAGAGCCTCAGCCAGGGTGGTGAATTTCCTCGGGACCTTGGCCACCGCGTCGCGGACATTCTCCCGCACGTTCCACACGCCCACAGGCATGATGTAGCCCGCATGCGCCTCTCTGAATATGACCACGCCGGCCTGGCGGTTCCTCGCAGTAAGGTTCTCGTTCACTGCCAGCCTGGCCGAGTAATAACATCCTCCTATCTTTGCATATGTCTTTCTGGGCTTGTAGAACTCCCAGTCGGAGATTATCTCGATGCCCTGGCCGTAGGGGTTCCACACGCTCTTCGGGTACCAAGCCTCTATCAGTTCATAACGCCAGGTGCAGGGCATCATAAGAACAGCCCAGCGGTTGTCCAGGTGCTCTGTTTCGTACACTTCGAAGTCCGATATCAGAGGCGCATCCCTGGTTTTAAGCAGGAGGTTCTTGCCCAAGGTATCGTCAATCGCTGTAATGCTCCACCTTGTCGGGACAAATCTGCGGTTCTTGCCTATGCCGAAGGCCCCCACCGAGAAAGCCCTCTGGAGCCTGGACAGCATCATTCCATGGCTGTATAGGCCGATGACAGCCTCGGCAGCTTTCAGGTCCGTGTCCGAGTAGGCCCTGTCAATCCTTTGGTCAATCCTGATGCTGTTGATGTCGAAGGATTTTATCGGGGCTGAAGGTCCAAATGGCTGGGTGGAGTCGTCGAAAGTCAGCCGCCCCATGGGCTTCCTGAGGAATACCGCCTCGGTATCAGCGGTGCCGTGGCCCATGGCCAGCTCCCTGGTCTGGTCGACGATTCTCCCACCGTTCTCGACATTGTGAATGTCAACAGAATGCATGCCCCTGACCAGGTTCATCCTGTACCCCAGTATGTCGTCTATGGACTTGCCGAGCCAGGCCTCAGGCATGTCCATTATTTCAGTGTCCCCCATCATCGGGGGCACCATCGGCCCGACCATGACCTTCGGATAGCCATACCGGCCCACAAAGACGCTAGGCGGCGAGGAGCCTGCGATGTTCTCGGAGAACCTGGCCTGGGCTTTCAGGTGGGCATGGTACCTTGTCACGACAGGGCACCTTTCCTTGCCGCAGAGCAGCCTCGAGCCCTTGCAGACCGAGCAGAGAGCTGAATCCGCGCCGCCGCTCACTGTGCCTTTCATTGAATCGAACTCCGCCTCCCTGGCGTTGTGCTGCGACAGCCATCCCTGCGACATGCTGAACATGTAACGTTTTCCGGGGGTATAAATTCTTGGCCGGATGCCCGAAAGTATTAGGAATATCAAATTCATCCCGGTGCGGTGGCCTTATGGACAATTTGGAGATATTCTTCCGTGTGGCACTGCTGGGTTTCTCCCTAATACTGTTCGCAATCTCGGCCGTGACATACAAGAGGATAGGGAGGAGACGTTTGCTCCTCGTGAGCCTGGCCTTCGCCATGTTCTTCGTGAAGGGACTGCTGCTGACCCTGGGCATGTTCATCGACAGCATCGGGGACGTTTTCGACAGCTCAGTGCTGGTGACCATGGTGGATTTCGCCATAATGGCATTCCTTTATCTCAGCGTCGTAAAGAAGTGACGGAAGTCGGCCCATGGAAGAGGAAGTCCTCGAGCTCGAGAACCGCAGGAAGATATTCCAGCTGCTTACCAAGTACCCGGGAATGTACCTCCGGGAGATGGAGAAGGAGCTTGGGCTTGCGGTCGGCGTGCTGGAGTACAACCTGAATTACCTGGAGAAGAAAGAGATTCTGATGGTGGAGAGGGAGGGCAACCGCAAACGCTACTTCGTCAGAGAGGGTTTCAGCTTCGGGGACAAGGCCACGGTGGGCTTGCTCAGGCAGGAGACACCGAGGCGCATTGTCATCTTCCTGATGCTTCACGAGAACGCCAGCTTCCAGGACGTGCTGGCGCAGTTCAAGATTTCCAAATCGACTTTATCATTCCATATTAAAAAACTGACGGAGGCCAATGTCGTTGCGGCTGAGAAGGACGGGCGCAGCACGAACTACCGTGTCATAGACCCGGAGAACACCGCGCGCGTCATTCTCACGTATAAGGCCAGCTTCCTCGACAGCGTGGTCGACCGGTTCGCAGAGGTCTGGGGCGACATGGGTAAATAACTCAATCCAAAGTCCTGCGGGACATTAGCGGTATCCAAAGTCCTGCGGGACATTTGGAGGTTATTCCCCATGGCTAGGCCCGATTTTCAGCGTGAGCTATGGTTGGATAAGCGAATTTCCTTGGGCAGAAAAAAAATCAGCTGATTATATCTTCCAGCTTTCCCTGCTTTGTTGCATCTTTTATTTCCCGGGCTATGCGCTGGCCCGTGGACATCCCGGGCTCTATCATATCGGAATACGGCGAGCCTGAAATGTTGAGGTTCGTGCCCGCGACAATCCTGCCTGATATCTCAAAGACATAGAACTCCAATTTATCGTTGACGATGGTCTCCAGGCAGAAAGGCCCTATCATGCCGCCGAACAGCTCGATGGAGCGTTCGACGACTTTCTCGCCCATCTCGAAGACCTTGGGGAGTAGCGACTCCCTGATGACCAGAGGGATGTTGCCAGTTACAACGAAGCTCGGATAGATGTCAAGCCTCTTCAGTTCCTCCTGCGCGCCCAGTTTGTAAATCTCGTCGATGTTGGTCTCGTCCCTGCGGTCCATGCCCATGAGCTCCAGCGAGCCTCTGGACAATTTATATCCATCCTTTTTTATAGGAGAATAAAAATAATGTAAATAATATCTTGTTCCGAGAATATATTCCTGTATGTTGAACTTCTGGCTCAGGTCAATACCCATCTTGAAGTCCTTGTAGTCCTTGGCTATGAAGAACCCGCGGCCGCCCTTGGCGCCGTGGTATTTCACGAGCACGGGCCTGTCAATGTCCCTGGGCTCCTTGATGAGCGTGGGCATCTTGACACCCGCAGACGTGAGCCATTCCCTCTCGATATCCCTGTTGGACTCCCACTCCAGCACAGCGCGGTTCCCGTAAGTCGGCAGGGGTATCTCAGCGAACCTCTTGGCCCCCAGGTATTCCACGAACGAGCCATGGGGAATCAGAATCACGTTCCTCTTGGCCAGCTCCCCGGCCCTGGAAATTATGTCCTCGTACTTGTCGACGACAAAGAACTCGTCCGGCTTGGCCAGCGGGAACGCATCATAAAACTTCGGAGCCTTGCCTATGGCGATGCCCAGGGTGCGGAACCCCTCCTTGCGGGCGCCTGCGAAGATCTGGAGCGAGCTGTGGGAGCAGACCGTCGCCACGGTAATGCTGTCAGAATCGTATTTCGAGAGGATTTTGGATATGTCGGCCTTCGAAACCATACTGTAGGAAAACCGATGTGCGATAAAAGGATTGTGGTCTACCAGTCCACAATCCATATCGTGTCCGCTGGCACATGCACCCAGTATCCGCAACCCGGATTCATCGGCTCCAGCGGGTCCATCTGTCTCAGGAGTGTGGGCGAAGCAGCATCCCAGCACTCTAGCCCGTCGAAGCCCGTCCCCGCAAGGGCGTCCTGCGCAGGCCTGGGGGTGAGCGTCGGGTAGCCGACCAGGTTCCATCCTGCATAGAGCGTAATTCCGGTTGATGCCGGCAGGGTTCCCGCGACCGTCAATGTGCAAGCCTCTGTGGCATGCAGCCAGACGCTGACCTGGTTGCCCACGAAGAACAGGTCGTTGACAGCGCTTCCCGGCCTGTTGGTCTTCCAGGGATCCGCAGTGTCCAGGGGCTCGTATTGCTTCATGCAGTCCCATTTTCCGGCGATGCTGGAAAATACATTCGCTATCGAGGTGTCTGCCATCGCCAGCGGGATTGAAATAAGATTCCACCCCAAGGAAAGGCCGATGTTGAAGATAGTTGGGGGCGTCCAGGGCTCCATCAGGGGATATTGGTCAACCGCACCGGCACCGCCCTGGATATCTGCATATGGTGTGTCGCCGAAACCGTCCGGGCCCGGAATGTTCTGAAGCGGGCCTGAGAATAGGTCTACGCCAGCATAATCGCTCCAGTAATTTCCTCCCACCGGGTAGATCGCATTCCACCGATTTATTCCGGGCAAATCACGGGCCTGGTTCGTGTTGTCGATGAAGCTGTTATGGTAGATGTCGCAATCGCTGATGAGGAATGCATCCAATCCGAAATTATTATTCGTGATATTGTTGCCTGTCACTGTGTTTTCAATGCCCTCGAGGAAAATACCGGCATCGGTATTGAAGGATAGGGTATTTTTTGCAATATCATTGTATCTGCTGGTTGAAGATAGGCTGATTCCCTGAATGCCGTTTATTATCGTGTTGCCGAAGACGGTGTTTGATTCGGCATTGTCGTCCAATCGGACACCATAGCCGGTGTAATCAATCCAGTTGAATGCAACATAGTTCCGCTTCGATCCGTTGGCCAATCGTATTCCGCAGCTCAGGCTCTCGCTGGAAATATAATTACCTTCAATGATGTTATCGTGAGAATTAAAGAGGTTTGCACACCAACCCGAGTTGTTTTTCATCTCAAGGCCGGAAATCGTGTTGTTGCTTGAAGCATTGAAATAGATGCCGTAGACGGCGTTGCCCGACACAATGCAATCCTCAATAATGCAGTTCTGGACGCTCCGCAGGTTCAGCCCTCCGCCATCCAATTCCGGCCCTCCGCCGGTAATGTTGAAGCCCGAGATGTACACTCCCCAGGATACGACAAGGACAGTATCGAGAACGCCGGTGCCGTTGATAGTGGTGTTCTCCCTGCCAGCGCCCCGGATTGTCAGCTGCTTGTTCACTATTACCCGCTCGAAATACGTGCCCGCGTCCACCGCGATGGTGTGGCCGCTGAGCGTATCCGGGTCGTCGATGGCGGCCTGGATGGTCGGGAAGTTCAAGCCGGTGTTAATATTATGGACAGGTCCCGCGGTATTAATCCAGGGCTCCATCCGTGGGTACTGGTCAACGGTTCCGGTGCCGCCCTGGATGTCCGGGTAGGGAACATCGCCGATGCCGTCAGGCCCGGGAATGTCCTGGAGGGGACCGTTCATCAGGTCAGGACCGAAATAGTCGGACCAGTAATTGCCGCCGGAGGGGTAGCCGTTGTCCCAGGAATTGAGGCCGGTATCGTCGGATGCCTGGATAATGTTGCCAAGGAAGTTGTTGTGGAACAGCGCGTTGTCCTGGGAATTGACCAGTCTGGCGCCTTCGTCCTTGCCCTCTATGGTGTTCCCACGGACGACATTGTACCATGAGTCTGTCAGCCGGATTCCCCCGCCGCCGCTACCTTTCACGGAATTGTTTTCCAAAGTGTAATTGCTGGTCCCGTTCAGGTCAATGGCCCACCTGTAAGTAGGCGCTCCAGAGGTTATGTCAACGAATGAGTCCACGCACGCACCCCTGGCAATGGCCTTTAACCTTACTGCATGGCCGTTGTAAGTCGGATGCGGGATGTTCACCTTGCTCCTGTTCACCCAGACTCCGGTGGTGTTGACCGCGTTTATGCCGGTTCCGTTGACTGTCGTCACGGTTGTGTTTGTGATGGCTATGCCAGTTGAATTGTCAATGCTGATTCCGGTTCTGTTCTGTGACGAGACATTGCAATCCTCGACCTTTACGCCGAAGCACCACCGTTTCACCTGGATGCCGCCGCCGTTCCAAGCGCCGTTCGGCCCGGCCTTGACGCCTTTCAAGGAGACGGTTGTGCAATTCGACATTCTTATGCTTGCGCCGTTCTTCGTATTTGCAGTTACGTTCTGGACTCTGGCATTGGTGGTGTTGGCCAGGTCCAATCCTGTATAGTTCATTTCAGAAGTATTGTAGGTTATGTCGAAGATAGAGTCCATCATGTCCAGATAGCTCACATTGTCCGCCTTCAGGCCTGCCCCTCCCGTGACATTGATGATTATCCGGTCAAGTGCCATTTCCTCGGAGTTCAATATGTGAAAGCCCAGAGCATTGCTGGTGGTCAGGCTCCCGCCGACCAATATCAATCTGTGGCTGCCGTCCACGACAACCCCACCTATTCCGTTCTTACCAGCGAAGTCCCAGTTCTGGTTGTTCCCTGTGCTGCTTGACCCTTTCAACCGGACAAGATTTCCGTTGTTCGCGCCCGAATCGGAGATTCTGATGTCCTTCAGGTCGAAATCCCCGTCGCAGTCGTCGATCTGGCCCATTGTCCAGGAGCTTCTGCCGGAGACATTGAGCACATGGAAGCCATCGCATCTGAGGAACTTCATGCTTGCGCTGCTCTGGCCCCACCCTGCCGGCCCGAAACCACCATTGGCGCCGACAACATCGGGATGATCCCTGATGTCGATACGCACGCCCGAATCGCAGTCCTCCAGGCACATGCCGTTTCCCCCGCAGCCGCAGAAGCCCATAGGAGAGGAAGTTCCTCCGCCGTTGCCTCCGGCCAAAAGTGAGTTGCCGGAAACCAGCAGGCTTCCGGCATTGTTGTTGTCCCTGACGCAGATGCCGTGCCCGCCGTTACCCCCCGTGCCGAACATGGCCGCATCGTCCATGCCGCCCTGGCCTCCGGCGATGAAGCCATTGCCCATGACAATCAGCGCATGGTTGTCCGCGGGCCAGTCCCCATCGTCCGAAAGCCTGGGCGAGTAAATGCCGCAGCCTCCGTCTCCGGCAGCGCTCCAGTCATCGAAATTACTGCCTCCCATCCCTCCCAGGAGGATATCGTTGTTTGCGATGATTGTGTTCTCGATCTGAGGCGGGTTGGCCATGTTGCCGACGAAATCGTCGATGTATATCGCGTGCCCGCCGTGGCCTGGGCCGTCTCCGTTTCCGCCGAATATCCTGTTGGTTGAGATCCATGACTGGCCCCACTCCACTGCGCCGTTTATCAGAATTCCGTTCCTGCCGTTCTCATACGATCCCCATGTCGCGTTCCAGGCATAGATGGTATTATCATTGATATTCGCAGTTGAATTGAACAGGACAATGGCGTCTCCTTGGTTCTCCCGGATGGTGTTGCCGCTTATGCCGAACATCGTATCCTCCCCATATATCCCGTTCAGGTAATTGTCATGTATCCAGTTCCCGGACAGCCAGGGGCTGGCGAAGCCCTCGACCCGGATGCCGATGCCGCAATTTGAAACATCATTGCCCATGCATTGGGCGGATGTGTCCCTCAGGAATATCCCTATGGAACTGCCAGTTATCACATTGTTTCCGACCATGGGCCCGCCCATTGTGCCGATCATGGTTATTCCTGTATTGAGCGCTCCGTCGATTGTGCAGCCCATTATCTGGACCATCCCGAAGCCCATCGAATGGTCGATGTAGATGCCGTCCTGCGTGTCCCAGATTGTGAGCCCATTCGCGGAAAGCCATCCTGAATTGTGTACCCAGATACCTCTCCATGAACCGGGTCCAGCCGAGTGCAGAACCGCGCCCATTCCCATGTTGGCGTCCAATGTCCCCAGAATCTCAAGCGATATTCCCATGAACGGGTCGAATAATATGTCCTCCCCGCCCATGAACATCAATGTGTCGGTTGGCAGCACTGTGATTGTCTCGTGCACCTGGTATAGGGGGAAACCGCCTGTGACCGCCCCGCCGGACATCATGACTAGGTCGTTCCATGTCAGGGTCAGGCCACCTCCCGGAGTCGAGTACCCCAAAGCGTTCTGCGTTCCGAACTGCAGGGCTGTGAAAAGCCCAGCCAGCATGACCGCTGCCATGAAAACCGACATTCCTTTTTTAAGCCCACTTTTCGATGTTAAAACTGACATTTTCGCACTTCCTAACTGAGCTTGTGAATCTGGTTCAGAAATATAAACCATTTCATCAAGAATATATACCCCCTCCGAATATCAGCGTCCCGATATTCATGGATAAAGAGTATGCATGTGCCTCTTGCGGAACGAGGCTCACTGGAAAGGGCGACGTGGTTTTCAGCTGCCCGGGCTGCGGAGCGAAGATGCTGGGCAGATGCGCCCAGTGCAGGGACCAGAGCGTCGAGTTCGCATGCCCGGACTGCGGCTATGCCGGGCCGTGAGGTGGAACCATGGGACAGGTTCTTGTGACTTTCGAGATAATGCCCGAAGGATTGGAGGTGGACCTCGGCAAGATGAGGAAGGATGTGGAGGCCAAGGTCAAGGGCACAGGCAAGATAGAACAGGTCGAGATAAGGCCCATAGCCTTCGGGCTCCAGGCTCTCATGATGAACATAGTCGTCGAGGACGAGGAAGGCATGATGGACAGGCTGGAGCAGCTTATAGGCTCTGTTCCGGGCGTCCAGAATGCGAGAGTCTTTGCCCTCACCAAGATATAGATATCCTATTATCTGAAAGGCAATTTGAAAGCAGCATGCCCCGCCTGTGAGGGCGGGGTTTAAAATCAGATGGTAGCAAGTGACCCGTTATATTGGCTCTATCCTGGAAAACCTCGGGGCTGGCCCCGGGGATGTCAGGTACTCGCCTGGCCCGCGCAAGCCAGGCGAAATTGATAGCTCTTGTAAGGCTTCGTCTCTCTCATCCTTCGCATTGCATCTTTGAGCAAAACTAGAAAGAATCGTCCCCATGCCAGAGCTGATAAAATGCCTCCCCGGCCTCTGCGACGAATGGCAGTGCATCGGCGTCGAGCCATTCGTCTTGCTCGCATCGCATAGCAATGCTCGTACGGCCGAGGTTTCCTGTTACGAAATGTCCGAAAACGTAATCAACAAGCGCACTCAGAGTGCCAATACATCGGAACCCCGCCCTTAAGCTGTCAAATGATCGTATCAGGCGGGGCATGCTGCAGATAATAGCGATAAAACGCGTCTATCTATATTTACGTTTCAGTTTCCGCGCCAGCCCCTCTCCGATGCCCGAGATGTTCGCCAGGTCCTCCATTTCTGCCTTCCTGAGCTTGGCCTCGGTGTCGTAGCCTGCGTCAATGATAAGCCCGGCCTTGGCCAGGCCCACGCCCGGAATCGTTATCATGTCCTCGATGAGCTCGTCCCTGGATTTCTTGGCAGGCTTCTTCTTCTCGGCCTTGGGCTTCTCCTCGGTGTCCAGGATATGCTCCAGCTTCTGCTCGGCTGCGTCCTCCTTCATGCCGACAGAGAATTTCTGGCCGCATTTCTCGCAGAACACATCGTCCACCGAGCCCAGGGCGTTGCAGTGCGGGCATCTGAACTCCTCTGTCTCTATTTCCTCGGCCTCGAGCTTCTCCGCCGCCTTGACGGCCTCCTCGAATTCGGGCTTCCCCCTCACCCTGGTCGAGGGCTTCGGCTCCTTGGCCTCCGGCTTCTTGCCTGTGGCCTGCTCAATTCGCCTGGCGGCCGCGTCCCTGTTCTTCTTCGCATCGGCGAAATCCGGGGCAATTGCCAGTGCCCTGTCGAATGAATCGAACGCTTCTGTCCCGTCCCCTTTCCTGGAGTACGCAAGCCCCCTGTTGTTCCATGCCTCCGCATAGTTCTGGTCGATTGCGATTGCATCGTCGAAGGACTCTATGGCCGCGGCAGGGTTGTCGTCGCCCAGCAGTGCCCAGCCCTTGCTGTTAAGCACCTCCTTCGTCCTCCTGAGGCTCAGAGCCTCGTCGAAGCATTCCACCGCCTCGGAGAACCTGTCCATGTTGTACAGCGCGCTGCCCTTGTTGGCCCAAGCATTGGCATTCTCCGGGTCTATGTCGATGGCCCTGTCGAAATACTGCAGCGACTTCGAGTTTTTCCCGGCCGCAGCCATGGCAGCGCCCTTATTGGTCCAAGCCTCGGCAAAGTCCGGGTCTATCTGTATTGCCCTGTCCAGGCACAGTATCGTGTCATCCAGTTTGTTCAGCCGCATGAGGGCGGCGCCCTGGGTGTTCCAAACCTCGGCAAGTCCCGGCGCTATGTCTGCGGCCCTGTCCAGGCATATGACGGCTTTATCGTGCTGCCCGAGTCTGGAAAAGATAACTGCCCGCCTTACCCAGGCTTGCAGCCATTCAGGCTCGAGCACTGTGATGCGGCCGTTCACCTCAAGTGCGGCCTCAAGTTCTTCTATGGCGACCAGCGCAGCCTCCTTGTTGCTGAGGCCAAGGAAGCTCTCGGGGTCTGTCCTGAGCACCCTGTCATAGGCCTCGATCGCATCGTCCCACCTGTTCATGGCCGCGAGCACATTGCCCATCTCGAGCCAGTTTTCCGCCCTCTCGCTGATGCCGAGGGCTTCCTCCATGCTCTTGAGGGCTTCTTCGGCCCGGCCGTTGGACCTGAGGGACCTGGCCCTCTCGACAAGGTATTCCTCCCTGTCAAGCGCCCTCTGCAGCGCCTCCTGCTCTTCGATGGCCTCCAGCTGGGCAGGCATGCCGGCAGGCAGGTATGTCTCGTCAATTTCACCGATCTGGGTTCCGCATCCGGAGCAGAATCTGGCTTCGGGCTTGAGCGCAGCGCCGCATTTTTCGCAGAACTCGCCTGTCTCGGGTTCGGGCGCGGGCTTGGGTGCCGGCCTGCGCCTCTCCGCCTCCTCCCCTGCCCTAAGTGCCTCCGCTGCGGCAGCCTCCCTCAGCAATGCCTCGGCCTTCGCCTTCTCCTCAAGGGCTACAGACCACTCTGGCCTCATGGCCAGTGACTCATCGAAGCTCTCTATTGCCTGGCGGTACTGCCCGGCCGCTGTCTGAGCCGTCCCCTTCTGGCACAGGACCTCTGGGCTCTTCCATTTCGTGAGCACCTTGTCGTATGAGTCAATGGCTTCCTGGTTCCTGGCCATCTCCTGGAGCAGTATGCCCCTGTTGAGCCATGCGTCCGTGTAATCCTCTTTCTTCTTCACGGCCCTGTCGAAGGACTTGAGCGCCTCATCGTGATTCTTCAGCTTCTTCAGGGCCACTCCCCTGTTGTTCAGCGCGCTCACGTTGTCAGGCTCGGTCTTCAGAACCCGGTCGTAGCACATGACTGCCTCCTCGTACTTGCCCAGTTCGTACAGCGTCGTGCCTTTGTTGTTCCAGGCCTTCGCGAACTCCGGCCTCAGCTCGAGCGCCTTGTCGTAGCATGCGATCTCGTCCTCGTACCTGCCCATGTGGTACAGCGTCGCGCCAAGGTTGTACCAGGCCTCCTCGCTGGCAGGGTTGTACTCCAGCACCTTCTCGAAGCTCTCGATGGCCTCGTCATAGGCGCCCAGCGCGCTGAGGGCATTGCCCTTCATCAGCCAGGCAAGGTCATACTGCGTCTTGAGCCGTATCGCAGAATCATAGTACTCAATCGCCTTCCTGTAGTTTCCCGAATGGTAGAAGTCATTGCCCCATCGCATGCAGTTCTCCAGCTCGTCAATGCTCGGCAGGAACCTGTCCCCCTCGCTCTCCACCACTCTCCGGTTGGCGCTCTTCTCCAGGTCATCCTCCATGTTGAACTTCCGCAGGAGCAGCATCAGTTTATCCCCGTCGGCAAGGCTGACGTTCAGCAGTTCAGCATACTTGCCGGCCTCCTCGGTGAAACCCCCGGTGGAAATGTACACAGGGCTCATGTCCTTGGCCCCCTTCTTCTTGCCCACCGTGGCCTGCAGTTCCTCGGGCGTGATCCTCTTCTGCCCCCTGGCGGCCCGGATGAGGTAAACCCTGTCCAGCTCCTCGCCCTCCCTCGTCGCCTCGAACTCGAGGTACTTGCCAGTGGCTGTCGCGTTCGATATCTTGAATCTCATTTCCTTCAGGAGCCTTTCGGTGACGGCTTTGAACTCATCCTGGGGCATGTCGTTGATTATCGAGACCAGTCTGTTCGGGGGCGAATTCCAATTGTGCGTCATTTCACCCCCTTCAGGAATCTCTTTGCGCTCAGCTCGCGCCATTTCTGCGCATCCGCAAAGCCGGGTCTGAGCTTGAGCGCCTTCTCGAAGCATTCTATGGCCTCTGTGTACCGGCCTGCTTCGTGGAGCGACATGCCGTAGGCCATCCAATTCTCCGGGATGTTGTCTCCAAGTTCGACTGCCATTTCCAGCGATTTGAGCGACTCCTTCTCTTTTCCTGATTCCTTCTGCGCTTCCCCGAGGTATCTCCAGACGGACGGGCTGTCCGAGTCAATGTCTATTGCCTTGCGGAACAGCTCTATCGCTTCAGAGTATCCGCCGTTTTCCAGCATCAGCCTGCCCTTCCCAAGGAGCCCTGTGAAGTTTTCCGGGTCCATAGCAAGAGCCGTGTCATAGGGTTTCTTTGCATCGGCCACTTTTCCCTCCCCCCTGTAGGCGTCGCCCTGCAGGGCCCATGCCGTGGCGTTGTCCGGATGATGCTGAAGCACATTCTTCAGTGATTGCAGTGCCGCGCCCCATTTTCCCCTGCGAATCTGAATCTCTGCCCGGCCGTTCAGCGCATCCGGGTCTGTGGGATATACGTCCAGCAATTGCGAGTACACCCGGTCCGCCTCGCTCAGCATGTTGCGGTTCATCATGAGCTTCGCTTTGCTCAGGTAGGCCTCGATATGTTCAGGGTCCGCCTTTATCGCCCTGTCATACATCTGGAGGGCTCCGCCCCATCGCCCTTTCATGGCCAGCACGCCGGCCAGCCTGCACCATCCTTCGGGATTCTTCGGTTCCAGGCTCGTGACCTTCTCGTAGCATTTGAATGCGTCGTCCTCCCTCTCCAGGCCCAGGAATGAATCGCCTATGCCGAGCCAGGCATCGGTGTTTTCGCTGTCAAGTTCTATGACCTCGTTGAACGAGAGTATTGCATCGTCGAAACGCTCCATTGCCAGCTGGCTCTCGCCTTTGCTCTGCCAGGCCTCTTCGTTGTCCATCTCGATTTTCAGGGCGCTGTCGAACGCCTCCACGGCCTTGTCATGGACTTCCATCATGCCGTAGGCATGGCCCCGGTTAATCCATGCCGCGACATTCCTCGGGTTCGCCTCCAGGGCCTTGTGCAAAGATTCGAGTGCCTCTTCGGTCCTCTCCATTGACAAAAGTATATTTCCTTTCAGGGCCAGTGCCTCGGAGTTCTTCGGATTGCCCGCAAGCATTCCGTCGACGCGTTTCAGTGCCTCAGAATAATCCCCGTTGTCAATGAGCGTACGCATCTTCTCTGCCGGAGTAAGTTCCGAGTCCGCTGCCTGGCTCATTCCCTGGCTGGTCTCTATCTCCTCAATCTCGCTGAGCACGCTGTCGGCATCGTCCTCGTCTTCAGCCTTTCTGCGGGGCATGCCGAGCAGCGGTCCCAGCACAGGTTCGTCATGGCCTTTCCCGCTGTCAGGGAGCTCAATCTCATCCGGCAGGCTGGGCCACTCTTCCTCATCCGCGTCGGGCTCGGTCTCATCCTCGTCTTTCGGTATGCTGAGCCCGCCGGCGAACATCTCGGCCAGGGAGCGGGGCGCTTTCTTCGCGGCTCCATCCTCTTTCGCTTCCCGTTTCGGTCGTTCTGCTGGCAGAGCTTCCGGCTCCGGCACTTCCAGTTCCCCGTTTTCCGAATCGCCTTCGCCAGAGTCCGGAGATCCAGCTACCGGCTGGGGTGTGGCATCCAAAGCTGCCTCCAGCTCGGCTTCCATCTCTATCTCGTGCGGTTCCTTTGCCATCTTTTCGGGCGGATGCTCCTCGGATTGCGGGGCGGGTGCCTGCTGCTGAGGTTTGTCATCCAGCTCCTTCTCCAGCCCGTTTATCGCTGCCTGTTCCTGAGCTTGAGCCGTAGGTTTCGCTCTTTCGGTGGATGGAGCAGGTCCTTCCGTGGGGGCCTCTTCCGGCCGAACAGGAGCAGCATAAGGGGAAACGGCCCGGCGGCTGGTGAATGCCGGTCTCGGGACCATATTCTTCGCACGCTCGTAAGCCTCAAGGGCCAGGTCTATCTTTCCTGTCCTGGTGAGGGCGTCCGCCTTTGCCCCGAGGGCCTCCGGATTTCTCGGTTCCAGCTGAATGGACCGGTCCAGGCATGTCACGGCCTCCGTGTACTTTTCAAGGCTCACCAGGGCCTTACCTTTTTCTGTCCAGATATCCGGATTATTGGGGGCCAGCCCGAGCGCGCGGTCAAAACACCTTATGGCCTCGTGGAAGTCGCCGATTCCCATGTGAGCCCTGCCCCTGAGATGCCATATCGCTGGATCGTCATGAGTGAGCCTGATGGCGGCATCGCACGATTCGATGCATTCTTTGTTCATTCCGGCCGTGTGCTGGAGCAGCGCCCTGTTCTTCACTGGCGCCTGATATTCGGGATCCTGTGCAACTGCCTTTTCGTAATGCCCCAGGATGGGCAAAGCCTCCCCGGAGATGATTTGCTGCCTTGACCTTGAATCCACTGACCTGCTGCCGGAAAACACGGGCCTGCTCGACCACTGCAGGTTTGCCATCATGTTCTCTGCCCTCGCAGAGAGCCTTCCCCCCTCGCCGGCGATGCCCTCGCCCAGTTCCATGAGCCCGGCTGCGTTCTCTGCGCATTCGCGGGAGAACAGCCTCTCCCCGGCCAGCATATCCTCTGGCATTCCGGTGTTTGTCAGTATCCTCTCGAACCTGCGGCACAGCAACTCCGACTCGGAACCGGTTCCGAGTTTCTTGCGCACGTTATCAATTTCCTCTGCAAGGTTGGGCAGGGGTCCGGTTCTTGGGCCCTTTGAAACGGACGGGCCCAGGTCAAGCATCAGCGCCGCTTGCTGCCTGATATCGGTGAATGCAGAAAGGCCGACCATGTTGAAAACAGGGACCACGGTATCCCGACCCGAACAGCTGGGGCAGAGCAGACCGTCCCCGGAGTGGCCGCCGCAATAAATGCACTTCACTGATATTTCACCAGAAACGAAATAGGGAACAATGGATAAAAAGCTATGGCTTTATTCCGGGGCAATGGACAGGCGCTGACTGCCGAAGCAACGGGAACTGTGTCAGAGCGCCTTCAGCCAGACCTTCAGCTTCTTTCCCAGGATATCCCATTCCCCCATCCTGCCGCCTGGAACCGCACCGGCCACAATCTCGGAGGCAAGCGTCTCCCGCGCGATGTAATCCCGGTACCTATCCATGGCGTGCAGTACTTCGGCATCGCCCTCTATGCCCATTTTGACGTTCCTATCGTACTGCAGGTCCATGTCCTTCCTGAGGCTCTGTATCCTCCGGACTATGTCCCTGGCCATGCCCTCGCTTTCGAGTTCGGGAGTGATGTGCATGTCAATGTACACGGCGAAACCTTTCCCCTCGGCCGCGGCCATCCCGGAAACCACTCCGGGTGCATCAGGGACCATTTCCATGGCCTTGACGTTCAATTCGTCCATGAGTATCTGGATGTCCTCGGTCGGGTGGGCGACATTCTCCCTCGTCACAACCACAGCCCTTGACAGGGGCTGTCTCAGCCTTACGCCCGATGTCTGCCGCGCGTTCCTTCCTGCCTCTGCTATGGCCCGGACCATCCTCATCTCGTCTTCCAATGCCCTGTCTGTGGCCTCAGACCTGTACTCAGGGAACGAGTCAAGGTGCACGCTCTCCATAGAACCGGGGACTTTACCAGCCACAAGGTTCTGGTACATCGCCTCGGCCACGAAAGGTGTAAATGGGGCCATCAGCTTGGACATGTCCTTCAGGGCTTTGTAAAGAGTCGAGTTTGCAGCAAGCTTGTCCTTCGGATCCTCGTCCGACCAGAATCTCCGTCTGGAGCGCCTGAGGTACCAGTTGCTCAGGTCGTCCACGAACTCGAATATCCCTCTTACGGCCCTGTGCACCTCCATGTCCTCCATCGCATCGTCTATCTCCCCGAGGAGCGAGTTCTGGCGGGACAGTATCCACCTGTCCAGGAGGGCATCCGATTCAACCGCATCCGCAGGGTCGAAGCCGTCCAGGTTGGCGTTGTTCACATAGAACACATATACGTTCCAGAGTGTGGTCATGACCTTGCTCTTCGCCTCTTTCAGCGTTGCATCCGAGAACTTGCTGGAAGCCCAGCACGGCGTGGAGAACAGGGCAAGCCTCAGCACATCCGCTCCCCATTCGTCATATATCCTGAACGGGTCAAGGGCCGTGCCCTTGGTCTTGCTCATCTTTCCCCCGTCCTCGTTCAGCATCAGTCCCTGGGTCAGGCATTTTTTGTACGGCGATTTTCCGAAGACGCATGTGCTCACTGCCAGCAATGTGTAGAACCATCCCCTGGTCTGGTCCAGGGCCTCTGTTATGAAATCGGCAGGGAAAGAGCGCTCGAACATTTCCTTGTTCTCGAACGGGTAATGGAACTGGGCGAACGGGGCGCTTCCGGAGTCGTACCATGTGTCGATGACGTACGGTTCCCTTTCCATCCTTCCCCCGCAGGCCGGGCATTTCAAGGCCAGGTTGTCCACCCATGGCCGGTGGGGCTCGAAATTCGCAGGCAGCTCGCCGGCCAGCTCCTTCAATTCCGAGAGGCTACCCACGCATACCATTTTACCGCATTTGCAGGTCCATACGGGCAGGGGCGTTCCCCAGAACCTGTTCCTGCTGAGCGCCCAGTCCTTCGCTTCCTCCAGGAAGTTGCCGAACCTCCCGCTCTTCAGATGCTCGGGCTTCCAGGTTATGGTTTCATTATTGGCGAGGAGTTCGCTTCTCAGCCTGGACATCCTGACGAACCACGAATCAAGGCCGTAATACAGAAGCGGGGAGTCGCATCTCCAGCAGAACGGGTACGAATGCGTGTAATTCGCCTTTTTGTAAAGCCTGTTGTTGTCGTGCAGATGTATGGCTATCTCCAGGTCAAGGCCTGGTTTCTTCACGAACTTGCCCTGCCACAGGCTGACAAGTTCGTTGAACTTTCCCTCGGTGTCGACTGTGTGCCTGGAGGGCAGGCCCACCTTCATCCCGAGGTTGTAGTCGTCCTCTCCGTACATCACTGCCGTGTGGACCACGCCGGTTCCCTCTGCCATGGTCACGAAGTCCGCGGCAACTATCTCGTAGGCCTTCTTCCCAGGTTCCCTGAGGTCCATGAAATCGAACAGCGGATGATATTTCCAGCCGACCATCTCCGAGCCCTTCATCACGCCCAGCATCTCGTACTCACCCTCGATTACCTTCTCGACCAGGTCCGATGCCAGTATCAGCCTCTCGCCGTTCTGCTCGACGACGGCGTAATTTATGTCGGCTCCGACCGCCAGGGCCACGTTCCCCGGCAGAGTCCATGGCGTAGTGGTCCATGCAAGAACGAAGGCGTTCTGGCCCAGCCTGGCCTGGTCGTATTCAGAAAGCTTGAACTTCAGCGTGACGGAAAGCTCCTTCACGTCCCTGTAGCCCTGGGCCACCTCATGACTGCTCAGTGGCGTCCCGCATCTCGGGCAGTAGGGGACTATGTAATGGCCCCTCTCGAGAAGGCCCTTGTCGTACATTGTTTTCAGGGACCACCAGACGCTCTCCACATACGGGGTCTGCATGGTTACGTATGGATGCTCCATGTCTATCCAGAAACCGAGGCGGCGGCTCATGTTCTTCCATATGTCCTCGTACCGCATCACGCTCTCCCTGCATTTGAGGTTGAACCTTTCTATGCCATATTCGACAATCTCCTTCTTGGATTTGAGGCCCAGCTCCTTCTCCACCTCTATCTCCACCGGCAAACCGTGACAGTCCCAGCCCCCCTTCCACGGAATGACGTCGAATCCGGACATGGCCCTGTGCCTCAGGTATACGTCCTTCAGGGCGCGGCCGTTCGCGTGGCCGACATGCGGCATTCCGTTGGCGGTCGGAGGCCCCTCCAGGAAAACGAACGGAGCCTTTCCGGCATTCTGGCTGCGCAGCTTTCCGAAAATATCCTGCGATTCCCAGAATCCGAGAGTCTCGTCTTCCATCTTCGGGAAGTTGACCCAGGACGACACGTCCGCGAACTTTTTTTCATTGTCATTACCCATGCGAAAACCTCAGAAGTTCTGGCACGAGCTGGGGCAAGGTTGCTTTACCGAATAATGATGATGCCGCTGCCCGCGCTCATGCTGAAAGCATATTATTAACTCTATATTAATCTTATCATGGGAAATCTGCCCGGCACCCGAAATTCTGAGCATCGGGATATTCACGATAGAAACGATTATGTGCACGTAGGCCATTCAACACCATGCATGCAGGGGAAAAACGTAATGGCAGCTGCAATTTTCTGTCTCGCATTTGCGACGCTGCTTCCAGTCTTCGGCGTGGCCTCGGCTCAGGATGTGACGCCGCCCCAGATAGTCGATGCAACGACCGGCGTCCCTGTCACGGGCAGCAATTTCACAGTGCAAGCATTGGTTTCGGACGACATTGCGGTGGTTTATGTCCGGCTGTACAATCTTTATTTCAAAATAGCTGACGGGATTACCCTCCCCAAGACAATCCCCATGGGCTTTGACGGGACAGTGTATTTTGCCGCCTTCGAGGTTCCCGGCAATGCCATCACGATGTATTACACGATTTCCGCCAATGACACATCAAATAACTGGAGCATCACGGATGTCATTTCCAGGGCCGTGGAGGACGACGAGGACCCTGTGGCAAACTGCTCGGCCCTGATAAACCTGAGCCTGGGCGGAACGGTCAGGTTCAACGGCACGGGAAGCACGGACAATGTCAAGGTAAACAACCTAACCTGGCATCTGCAATTGGGTAATGCGGTCTTCTACCTTTACGGAGAGGCCCCCTCTTACACATTCAATGTCTCCGGCACATACGCGGGGACGCTGACAGTCAAGGACATCTGGGGCAATACGGACACCGCCAGCTTTCAGGTGAAGGTCCTGGACACGGAGCCTCCCGTCGCCGATGCTGGGATACAGGTGTATGTGACGGCCGGATTCATGACATTCCTCGATGGCTCTGCATCCACTGACAATGAGAACATAGCCAATTACACATGGTCCTACATCGTCAACGGAAATGTACTGTTCGCATATGGTGTGTCTCCACCGGTAGCTTTCTCGGCGGCCGGGACATACCAGGTGACACTCACCGTGACCGATCCGACCGGCAACACTGACACGGCAACCGTGACTGTAGAGGTTCTGCCTGGCCAGACGGAAGATGAAAACGGGCCCTCCTGGTGGTTTTATGCTCTTATTATTATAATAGTGGCATTTATAATACTCACCTTCATCATAATACGCATGTGATATCTTCCATCAAAAATACATCAAACCTCCATTTAAACGTATTTTCAACGTATCATCAAGAGTCGAATCGAATCCCAGCAACTATCATCTAAGCATTCGACGATGGCCCGTCTCGCAAATAAAAAAACTGAATGAGGGCCATGAATTCCCAGCAATCACGAAGCAAATGGTGAACGCGAGAACTGAATCGTTCCGAATGTCGTAGACTTCGGATGGAGAAAAAAGCGTTCGCCGTGATTGGGCAATCCCAAAACAAACACAATCAACAATGGATTCCGTAATCGGCAATCAGAAAGCAAACAGATTACGGAATTACTTCTTCCGGGATTCCTTGGCCTTCGGCCTTAGGTTCGTGTACCTGCACTTCCTGCACCGCGTGGCCTTCGGTGCGTTTGTGGCATAGCATTTCATGCATATCTTCTTGTCGAGCAGTCTTGCGTCAGCCTCAGGGAATCTAGCCATTTCAACACCTTGGGTTGTGTCGTGGGATAATCCATTCCCTATTAAATGATTTCGAACCACAACCCTGGTATATCCTTTGCAGGAGCAAATTCACCGAAGCTTCTTTATATAGCTATAATATATTGTATAGCTATAATAAGATTAGCCGGAGGAAAGACCTCCCGGGCTGTGCAATCAAACAACTCATTTTTACTGCCTACCCAGCTGAACTTCAGGCCATAGATGGCCTGGACGAAAGCGTAGGGCAGTAAACGTGGAATGGCGTTGCATGCCGTCCGAATATATGCTTCGAAAATCGAAGCAATCCAGCTTCGATAATCAGGCATGCAACTGCCCTGAGGTGAACTTCCAGCCCCGAATCATACCGGTGCAGATCACGACGGAAACGCCAGCCACTTTAGGGGCTGGTAGTTTACAGCTGGACCAGGCCCAGGCGACGGTGGCAATATGACAGCCGACGATAAATACGACGCAGAGAAGATACAGGTCCTTGAGGGCCTGGAGGCAGTGCGGAAGCGCCCGAGCATGTATATCGGGAGTACAGACACCCACGGTCTGCACCACTTGGTCTACGAGGTCGTGGACAACAGCATCGACGAGGCCATGGGCGGTTTCTGCACAGAGATCAATGTCTCCGTGAACCTGGACGGCACCGTGACCGTTATTGACAATGGCCGCGGGATTCCTGTGGGCCCCCACCCAAAATACAAGAAATCCGCTCTGGAGATAGTGATGACCAAGCTTCATGCCGGAGGAAAGTTCGACAGGAAGAGTTACAAGGTGTCCGGCGGCCTTCACGGTGTGGGTGTTTCCGTTGTCAACGCCCTGTCTGAATGGCTCGAAGTGTCGGTGGATGTGGACGGCAAGACCTACAGACAGCGGTACGAGCGGGGCATTCCCAAGGCCAATGTCAAGGCAGTCGGAAAGACGGAGCGCCAGGGAACAACGACCACTTTCAAACCTGACAAGGAGATATTCGAGACAGTCGAATTTGACTACAATGTGATTTTGACAAGGATGAGGGAGCTGGCCTTCCTCAACAGTGGGCTCTGCATCACCGTGGAGAAAGAGGGCGACGAAACCTCTAAAAACGCATTCAAATTCGCAGGCGGGATAGTTGAGTACGTCAAATTTATCAATATAGGCAAAACGGCATTGCATCCCGAACCAATTTACTTTTGCGCGACCAAGGACGATACCCAGCTCGAAATCGCAATGCAGTACACGGACAGCTACCGCGAGTACATTCATTCGTATGCCAACAACATCAATACAATCGAAGGCGGCACTCACCTGAGCGGGTTCAAGTCTGCCCTCACGAGGACATTGAACGACTATGCCAGGAAGAACAATTTCCTCACTGATAAGAACATGGCCCTTTCCGGAGAAGATGTCAGGGAGGGGCTCACTGCCATCCTGAGCGTCAAGCTCTCAGAGCCGCAGTTCGAAGGCCAGACCAAAACGAAGCTGGGCAACAGCAATATCAAGGGAATAGTGGAGGGCCTCATCAATGAGAAGCTGTCCGAGTTCATGGAAGAGAATCCCAGGGTGGCTGAAACCTGCATACAGAAGTCCATAATCGCAGCGCAGGCCAGGGAGGCAGCGCGCAAGGCACGCGAACTCACTCGAAGGAAGGGTTTCCTGGAGGGCGGCGGATTGCCGGGGAAGCTTGCAGACTGTTCGGAAAAGGATCCTGCAAAATCCGAGCTGTACATCGTGGAGGGGGATTCAGCTGGCGGTTCGGCCAAGCAGGGCAGGAACAGGGAGTTCCAGGCCATACTGCCCCTCAGGGGCAAGATACTCAATGTAGAGAAGGCCAGACTGGACAAGATACTCCGCAACAATGAAATCCGGACCATGATAACGGCCTTCGGCACCAACATCGGCGAGGAGTTCGACATTGCCAAGTCAAGGTATCACAAGCTCATCATAATGACCGACGCGGATATCGACGGCGCGCACATCAGGACATTGCTTCTCACTTTCCTTTACAGGTACATGAAACCCCTCATCGAGGCCGGTTACGTGTACATAGCCCAGCCGCCACTCTACCGCGTGTTCAAGGGCAAACAGGAGCACTGGCTCTTCACGGACAACGAGAAGAACTCCCTCGTCAAGGAACTCGGCGAGGGATGGGGCGTGCAGAGGTACAAGGGTCTCGGTGAGATGAACGACCACCAGCTGTGGGACACCACGATGGACCCGGCCAACAGGGTGCTGCTGCAGGTGACCATTGAGGACGCGATGCTTGCAGACCAGCTGTTCACGATTCTGATGGGCGATGCAGTGGAGCCGAGGCGCGACTTCATAACGGCGCACGCCAAAGACGTAATCAACCTGGATGTGTGATGACATGGCCGAACCCGAGATAAACGAGGACACGAAGGGCCTGAAGGTCGTCCCCAAGCCGATTGAGCAGGAGATGAAGAAATGCTACATCGACTACGCGATGAGCGTCATAGTCTCAAGGGCGCTGCCCGACGTCAGGGACGGGCTTAAACCGGTGCACCGAAGGATACTGCACGGCATGAACGAGCTGGGCCTCGGGTACAACCGCCCCTATAAAAAGTCGGTGAGGGTAGTCGGCGACGTACTGGGCAAGTACCATCCCCACGGCGATCTGGCGCTTTATGGCGCGCTGGTCAGGATGGCCCAGACATTCTCCCTCAGGTACACGCTCGTGGACGGCCAGGGCAATTTCGGAAGCGTCGACGGAGACAGCGCCGCAGCCATGAGATACACAGAATGCCGCATGATGCGAACGGCCGAAGAAATGCTGGCCGATATCGACAAAGAAACAGTCGAGATGGTGGATAACTTCGACGGCAGTTTCAAGGAACCGACGGTGCTGCCAAGCAAGCTCCCCAACCTGCTTATAAACGGTACCGCAGGCATAGCGGTGGGAATGGCGACCAACATGCCGCCCCACAATCTCACAGAAGTGGCCGACGGACTAATCCACCTTGTGGACCACCCGGACGCGGACATTTCCGAGCTGATGGAGTTCGTGAAGGCTCCGGACTTCCCGACTGGCGGAACGATTTACGGTGTCGCGGGCATAATGGAGGCCTACAACACGGGCAGGGGCCGCATCCGCATCCGCGCGAAGAGCCATCTCGAGGAGATAGGGAACAAGACCCGCATCGTTGTCACGGAAATTCCCTACCAGGTGAACAAAGCCAAGCTCATCGAGAGCATTGCCGACCTTGTCAAGCTGAAGAAGATAGAGGGCATTACCGACCTGAGGGACGAGAGCGACCGCACAGGCATGCGCATCATCATCGAGCTGAAGAAAGGCGTGATGGAGGAGATAGTCCTCAACCAGTTGTACAAGCACACCCAGCTCCAGGACACGTTCGGTATAATCAACCTGGTGCTGGTGAATAACGAGCCAAAGGTCCTGAACCTCAAGGAACTGATGCAGCATTTCATCGAGCACCGCAAGGACATTGTCACCAAGCGGACCACATTCGACCTGAACAAGACCAGGGCAAGAGCCCACATACTCGAAGGCCTGCTGAAGGCGCTGGACAACATAGACGATGTCATCAAGATCATCAGGAAGGCCAAGACAACGGAGGATGCCAGGGACGGCCTCACGCACAAATACCTGTTTTCGGAGGAGCAGGCGAAAGCCATCCTCGACATGAGACTGGGAAAATTGGTCAACTTGGAGCGCCAGGGGCTGAAGGACGAATTCTCGATGCTCATCAACGTGATTTCCGACCTCTCTGACATCCTCAGCAAGCCCGAACGCATCCTGGCCATAATCAAGGAGGAGTTGGCCGAGCTGAAGTCCAGGTACGGGGATGCGCGCAGGACCGATATTGTAGTCAACGCCGACGACATGGACATCGAGGACCTCATCCCGGAGGAGGACGTGGTCATCACCATCACCTACACAGGCTATGTGAAGCGCCTGCCCCTGAACACATACCAGCAGCAGAAGCGCGGCGGAGTCGGACTCCTGGGAATGGAGACCAAGGAGGAAGATGTCGTCACCAAGCTGTTCGTCACCTCGACCCACGATTACATCATGTTCTTCACCAACAAAGGCCGCGTTCACTGGCTCAAGGCCTACAGGATTCCTGTCGGGGGCAGGCATGCCAAGGGCAAGGCCATTATCAACCTCCTGCCCAGGCTCGAGGAAGGCGAGCAGCCAACCACGGCAATGCCCATCAGGAACTTCGAGGGAGACAACTGGCTCATATTTGCAACAAAGAAAGGCATCATCAAGAAAACGAAACTCTCGGCCTACAGCAACCCCCGGGTCACGGGGATTTGGGCCATCAGGCTCAGGGACGGGGACGAGCTGGTACGTGTGGCACTCACTGACGGCAAGAAGCAGGTGATAATGGCCTCCAGCAACGGCCAGGCCGTGAGGTTCCTGGAAACGGACGTCAGGTCGGTGAGCCGCCACTCCATCGGCGTGAAGGGCATGACCCTCCGCAAGGGCGATTCCGTCGTATCCATGGAGATAATAGACTCCGAGGAGGACTCCCTCCTGACCATAACCGAGAACGGCTACGGGAAGCGGACCTGCGTGGGCGATTACCGCAAGACCAAGCGCGGTGCCAAGGGCGTCATGACCATACGCACCAGCGACAGGAACGGAAAAGTAGTGGCAGTCCGCAAGGTGGATGACGACCTCGAGCTGATAGTCACCTCGGAGTCGGGCATGGTCATCAGAATGCCGGTTTCAGACATCCGCGAGATAGGCCGCGCCACCCAGGGCGTCAGGATCATGAGGATGCGCGAGAAAGACAAAGTCATCACTGTTGAAAATGTCCTGAAGTCAGAAGAGGAAGAACAGGTCCTTGAAGCGGCAGTCGAGACAGGCCAGGCCGAGAAAAAACCAATGTCCGATGCCGCATTCGCAGGGCTCAAGGAAGAGCCGAACGGAGACTCCGAAGGCTGAGCCCCCAATGTTTTAATCCCCTTTCGGCAATCCCCTCCCTGAGGTGAAAAAGATGGACAGAATCAAGCTGGGTAAGAGCGACCTAAAGGTCTCGAGGATAGGCATCGGCGGCCTCCAGTGGGGCACCAAGGGCATCGGCATAGAGGATAAATCCGAAATCAAGAAAGTACTCAACCACGCAATCGATTCAGGAATCAATTTCATTGATACTGCGGAAAGTTATGCACTCGGTCTCTCTGAAAAGCTGATAGGAGAAGTAGTCAAAGAAAGAGGCGACCGCGAGAACCTGGTAATTGCCACAAAGGTCTACCCCCCTCATCTTGGGTTCGACGAGGTGCTGAAGGCCTGCCATGCCAGCCTGAGGCGGCTTCAGACAGACCACATCGACCTTTACCAGATACATTATCCCTCCCCAACCGTCCCGGTTTCCGAAACCATGATAGCGCTACGCACACTGATTGACGACGGCCTCGTCAGATATGTCGGGATCTCCAATTTCCAAATTTCCCTTGCTGAGGTCGCAATAAACTCCCTCGAGAATCACGAGATAATATCCAGCCAAATGGAGTACAGCCTGCTAAGCCGGGACATCGAGAAATCGTATCTGAAATATGCCACATGGCGCGGGATGTCAATCATCGCCTATTCTCCGCTGGCTTCGGGCATGCTCACGGGGAAATACCGGCCAGGCCACAAATTCGATGAGAACGACCGCCGCTTGAACGACGCGCTGTACAAAAATCCCGAGAATCTTGTCTGCATCGAGCCATTGATAGCTGCGATGAAGGGAATCGGAGACAAGCATGGCGCCACCATCCCGGAGGTCGCCCTCAACTGGCTGTTAAAACATGACAATATAATACCGATTCCCGGAGCGAAAAAGATCGAGCATGTGAACAGCCATGTCAGAGCTGTCAGCTGGAAAATGTCCGAAGCGGACTGGCAGGTCTTATCTAAAATCTCCAGCGAGCTGAGGCTGAACAAGTTCTTCAACTTCGGGGACGCGTAGGCATGGTGAGCAAGCGGGACAGGGACGCCGAGAGCGGGCTTCAGGTCCTGTCGATTCTGAGCCTTATATGGGCTGTAGGCTTCTTCTATTGGTCCCGTGGCGGGACAGTGCTCGGCATGGACCTGGGGGCATGGGCGAACGGATGCTGCAACCTCGTGAACATACTTCTAATAATCATTTTCATTTCGGCCTGGCTGTTCACGAGAAAGGAAAATAGGGTCAAGAAATTCCTCGACGGGCATTTCAAGGCTGCGAGTTCCGTTTCCGCGGACGAGATAGCCCTCAAGTTCAGCCTTAAGCGCGCCAACGCAGTCAGGGCGCTGATTGCTTGGTCCCGGACTTCCGAGGTGAAGGGGCATTACGACGAGACCACTGGAGTATTCGAAAAGGAATCAGAAGATACTCAAATCATAGAAAAAGGTCCCCTCACAATCTGAGTTTTACTGCCACACCTAGCTGAACGCCAGGCCTTTCAAGGCCTGGATGAAAGTGCAGGGCAGTAAACGGGATAGACCGTTGCATACCGTGAATATATGAGCGTCGGAAATCGAAGCCCTACAGCTTCGATGATACAGGTATGCAACTGCCAGATGGTAAACTTCCAGCCCAGGCAACGAACGCCAGCCCATTCATGGGCTGGTAGTTTACTCATCTTGCTTTTCGCTCGGCTCCTCGCTGGCTTCAGGGTCGTGCTGCTCGGGGTGCCCGCACGGGCAGCCTTCCGCCACATGGACATGGGATTTTGGCACTTCATTTCTGGAACTTAAAATCGAAGCGGTTATTGCAATTCCAAGTATGGACACCACGATTCCCAGGGACACCAGGATGGGCACTTCGTAGATGGGCATGAATGTGGAGCCCATGATGTTTGGTCCGGCGAGAATCATCTTGACTCCCACGAAAGCCAGCACGACAACCAATGCCGGTTTCAGGTATTTGAAGGACCGCAGGCCGCCAGCGACGACGAAATACAGTGACCTCAACCCAAGAATCGCGAAAACGTTGGACGTGTACACGATGAGAGTCTCAGAGGTTATGCCCAGCACTGCAGGGACTGAATCTATGGCAAACAGCAGGTCAGTCAGCTCGACCATCACCAGGCAGAGCAGCAGGCATGTGGCCAGGCGTTTGCCGTCAACCTTGTGGAAGAACTTGCCGTCATGCGCGTTTTCTGTGAAAGGAAGCACCCGCTTCAGCAATTTGTAAACGCGCGATTCGGCTGGATTGAACTCCTTCTCGCCCATCACGGCCATCTTCGAGGCCGTGTAAATGAGAAGGCCCCCGAAAAAGTACATAATTGGCTCGTACCTATGGATGGCTGTCGTGCCGGCAAAGATGAAAATCCCGCGCATCACCAGCGCGCCCATTATCCCCCAGAAGAGAACATGGTGCTGGTCCTTGGGCTTCACGCCGAAGAACGCAAACAGTATGACAAACACGAACAGGTTATCTATCGACAGCATCTCCTCAAGGACATAGCTGGTGAGATAGGCAGCGACGGCATCAGTTCTGTTCAGCGCGCCAGGTGCGGCATCCACCGGGGCAGGGTATTGGAAGAATATCACGACCGAAAATAACAGACCCAGGGATATCCAGAAAGCCGACATCTTGATGGCTTCCTTCAAGTGTATGGTGTGGGCCTTTCGCTGGAACACCCCCAGGTCGAGCGTCATCAAAATCGCGATGAGGATGAAGAATCCGGTCCACATCAGCCATGGTTCTACCAAAGGAACATCGGCATGTTAATTGCTGATTTGTTAATAAGGATTTCCTGGGATTGCCCAGGCCCGCCCTCAGAGAAGGAGGGCCATCTCCAGCCTCACTTCCCCCCGTTCCAAATCATTGTTCTGATAAAATGACGCGTCAAAGCCCGCAAGGCCGAAGCCCATGGCCCTGTAGAACGCAATGGCCTTGAGATTGCATGTCTGCGTCTCGAGGACCATCCTCCTCGCCCCCAGTTCCCGGGAACGGGCCCTGCATCGGTCCATCATGGCTTTGCCCACACCCATCCGCCTGAACTCCGGGGCCACTTCTATGTCCCAAACCCGGACGCTCCCGTTGTGCGCCTGATGCTCGAACTGGATGAAACCGACCTCCCTGCCCCCCACGAAAGCACCGTAAATTTCTGAGTCCCCCTTATACGGCGAGACTATGACCTCTGGCTCCTTCTTTCTGAATGACTGTGGAAAATCCTCTTTCTTCAGGCTGATGTTCCAGCCGTCATGGGTTTCCTTAATGTCAACTTTGTAATGCCCGGGAGATTCATACTGGAACACCACCACGTGGTCTTGAACTGATGCCATATCCAGTCTTTTCAGCTCTATATTCATGTTGGACCGGACAATGCAGGAGTACTTGAATATTGCCCGTTTTCAAACCAACCGGGCCCTGGCCACTCTGCCATTGCCCGCAAGCATGTCCATGAACACGTTCGCTTCGAATGGATTCCTGAACATCGCCAGCGGACGTTCTTCCAATTGGCCGTCATTCCTTCTGAGCAATTCATATATCACGATGAACATGTTTCATCCTCCAGACAGCTCAGGCTGTTCCCTGTGCGGGGGTTGAGTCCCTGCGGCCCTGGCCAGATTGAAAATATTGAGAAATCCCTTCCTTCTCGCTATTTTCAGCCGCCTTCCGCGCTCCTCTATCATTCGGAGCTCAAGATACAGGTCCCTTGCCATGGCTGCACCACCTGCTGACATCGCAGGGCTCCTAGGCCACAGCCATCCTTGCGCGGAGCGCCAGCGCTTGGATGTCGGTCAATGCGCTGCCTGCCCTGCCCGGATCCGCCTTGGGGTTCCAGTTCATTCTCCTAGCCTTCATTTTTATTATTGTCTGCAACATTTTTATCACCAACCTATCAAAGCCTGGTCAAGCTAGATATAGCAATTGAGCAAAATTGACCATTTACTGGGCATACTGTTTATTTGTCTTTTAAAATATCCATTTTAATCGTCTGCCTTTCTCTCTCCGGTTCAGTTTAAGGGAATCCTTATTAATACACAGACAATTCCCAACTCAGTCATTACAGGTGATATGATGCAAACCTGCACCAATTGCGGCACGCTTTTCGACGGCTATGCGTGCCCCAGATGCGGAATGTTATCGGGAATGAACCAGACGCCCCAGACAAGGCTATGCATGGGCTGCGGCGCCCAGATACAGGCCAACTTCAATAACTGCCCGCACTGCGGCAAGCCCGCGGGCCAGCAGTCCGCGCCTCCTCAGGGCCAGCAGTACGCACCGGCGCCGGAATACCAGGGCCCTCCGGCCTACGCGCCGCCCCCGCCAGTGTACGCCGCACCAGTCTACGCCCCTGTTCCTCCGGCTCCGCCTAAGTCCAGCCACGGAAAAGTAATACTCGCGGTGGTCGTGGCTGTGGTGGTTGTTATTGCGGCCGTTGCGGCAGCAATATTATTCATGACCGTGGCCAGCCCCTTCAGGAACGCGACCGAGATATTCGACGGAGACACGATTGGCGGCGATATGCCCCGCTCGGACGCGGATAACTTCTACAAGATAAAGCTCGGCCCCGGCGACGTGCTGCGCACGACGCTCAGCGGTGCGGGCGGCACAGACTTCGACCTGTACGCCTATGAGTATGTCCAAATCTGGGACGAGAACGACATAATCACTGGCAGCGCCGGCGCCACCAGCTCGGAGGAGATGGCCTTCGTCGCATGGGAGGACGATTTCTACATCATCGACGTCTACTCGTACGATGGCAGCGGCGACTACACGCTCAGCGTCGAAATAGCCGAGACAGTGAGCCTCGATGACGGGGACAATTCCGTGGGCGAGGCCGCAGGGATGGTCAGCGGCGACATTGTCACCGGCGACCTCAACGAGCACTATGACCAGGATGATTATTTCGAGGTTTACCTGAATGCCGGCCAGATACTCCATGCCTCCCTTGAAATTCCTATGCAGGTGGGCGTCGATTTCGATTTATACATATTGAATTCGCAAGGCGACCAGCTTGACGCGTCCGAAGCTGCCTACGGAAACGAGGAGGCCTCGGCCTATGCGCAAGGCACAGGGTATTATTACATCAATGTCTGGGCGTACAGCGGGATAGGCGTTTATTCCCTGAGCGCTGAAGTGGAGATAGGCACGGGTTCGGACTACAACAACGACCTGGACACGGCCGCTGGAACCTTCGATGGCGATTACATAACCGATTCGGTGAACGAATATGACGACACTGACGACTACTTCTCCATACACCTGACCGCAGGCCAGACCCTGACGGCAACCATGACGGGCCCGAACGACGCAGACTTCGACCTGTATCTCTACAACAGCAACGGCAATATCGTGGCCAGGTCCGAGGAATCCACCTCGTCCGAGACAATCGTTTACACCACGCTCGTCAGCGGTACATATTACATCAACCCGTATGCTTACAGCGGTTTCGGGACTTACTACCTTGACGTGAACGCAGGGTCTGGTTCGGCTCTCAATGCGGATGCCGGATTCGACAGGAACGCCGTGACAGGCCAGAGCATTCTGTTCGATGCCTCGGATTCCACAGGGGCCATAACCACCTATTCCTGGGACTTCGGGGACGGGGACACGGCAACCGGCTCAACAGCCAGCCACACCTACGACTCAACAGGCACCTACACCGTAACCCTGACAGCGACTGACGGCACGCATACGGATTCCGACACGGCGGTAATCACGGTCGCGGATGCGGGTTCGGTCGGCAACAGATATGCGCTGGTCATAGGAATCTCCGACTACCAGGGCGAGGGAGACCTGAACTTCTGCGACGAGGATGCAGCAAGCTGGACGGCATTCCTCCAGGCCCAGGGCTATACTGTTCACACGCTTGTCGATTCGCAGGCCTCGGCCACCGAAATAATGGACGAGATAGATTGGCTTGAGGGGCAGGAACTGGCAGGCGACTATGTCGCGTTCGTTTTCTCAGGCCACGGGTCGTATTCCGACCGCACAAGGTCATCCTATATCTGCGCCTGGAACATCGAGGAGCAGAACGGCTTCATCTCGGACGCCCAGCTGGGCGAAGCGTTCGCGGATTTCGAGAGCCAGCACATATTCTTCTTCTTCGACTCGTGCCACAGCGGGGGGATGGACAGCGTCTCCGGTCCCGGCCGATATGTCAGCCAAACAGCGGGTCAGCTCGAATACGGCCTTGACGACTACAAGCACGAGCACGGCATGTGGGTGTACTGGTTCCTGGAATACGCGGTCGAGGAAAGGGGCAACATGGACATGACGCGCGCCTATGACATTGCCTATCCCCAGGCAGTTCAGGACGCTGCAGAGGGCGGCAACTCAATGCACCCGGAAGAGGAGTTCGACGGCTCTTCGTTCTATCTCTAAAGGCCACTCAAATGGACCGGCAAGGCCGGCCCCCCAACATTTTTAATACACTCCAGCCTTGCCTTTCCCCTGTGATATAATGGATCTCGAGACCAAGTACGGGAGGAAATTTCTGAGCCAGAGCGACGACATGGGTGACCCTGACACTATCAGGAAAGCCTATGCCAGGCTGGAGAAGATGCCGGTCGCAACCAAGAAGGACGCGGAAGCCTGGCTGGAAGCTTGGTCCGAGGTAATGTCCGCTGTCCAGGAGAAGAACTCCCGGGCCTATTTCGCAATGACCCGCGACACCAAGGACGAGGCAGCGGGCAAGGAGTACGAGCGCATAGCCGGCCAGGTCATGCCGCTTGTCGGGGAGCTGGACGAGTCCATGAAGAAGCGCTTCATGTCGCTTCCAGAGGACTGGACCCCGAAGGATTTCGGGATTGCACGGAAGAACATACAGTGGGCATTGGAGCTGTTCAGGAAGGAGAACCTGCCCCTGCTCGCGGAGGAGGCGATACTCAAGAGCCAGTACCAGAAGATATCAGGCGGCTGGGAGACCGAGTTCGACGGGAAGAAGGTCACGCCGCAGAAGCTGACCCCGCTGCTGAAAAATCCAGACAGGGGCCTGAGGGAGAGGGCCTGGCGCGCCAGGATAGGCATGCATTACGCGGACAGGGATAAGCTGGACGGGCTGTTCGGCAAGATGCTGGAGCTGAGAAACAAGCTCGCCGCCAATGCGGGGACGGGGAGTTATTTGGACTTCAGGTACAAGGAACTGAGCAGGCTCAGCTACACCAGGAAAGACACAAAGGCCTTCAGGGACGCCATACACAAATTCGTGGTTCCTGCTGTCAACAAGATGATGGACAAGCGCAGGAAGAAGATGGGCCTCGAGACTCTCAGGCCATGGGACACTGCGGTCGACCCGGACGGAGCCGAGCCCCCGAAGATTTACAAGGATTTACCGGAGCTGAAGGACAAGGCCGCCAAGGTCCTCAAGTCCGTAGACCCGGAGTTCGAGGCCGCATTCCGGCTCATGGACGGAAAGGGCTACCTCGACCTGGAGAACAGGCCCGGGAAGGCGCCGGGCGCTTATTCCAATGATTTCCCTGAGGAGCGCATGGCCCTGATATTCGGGAATGCCGTGGGCACCAGCGACGACTTCGACACTGTGATGCACGAATCCGGGCATGCAATCCATACGCTTTCCTGCAGGCATCTCCCCCTCCTGGTCAGGGGCTACCCCCTGGAGTTCGCCGAGGTCGCTTCGATGTCCCTGGAGCTTCTGGCCCGCCCATACTGGGACATTGTGTACAAGCCCGAGGACAAGAGGCGAATCGGCATAGAGCAGCTCGAGGATCTGTTGAAATTCCTGCCTTTCATGGCAATGCTGGACGAGTTCCAGGACTGGGTGTACTTCGACAGGAAGGGCGCAGACCCGGCTGCCAGGCGGAAGGAGTGGGCCAAGCTCGCCGCCAAGTACATGCCGCATGTGGACTGGTCGGGCCTGGAGCAGTTCCAGGAAATCGGCTGGCAGTACCTCCATGTGTTCGAAGTACCTCTCTATTATGTGGAATACGGCATAGCCCAGGTCGGCGCGATGCAGGTCTTTGTCAATTCCCTGGAGGATTACCAGCAGGCAGTGAAGAATTACAAATACGCGCTGACTCTCGGCACGACTGTCAGCCTGCCGGAACTTTTCGAGGCCGCGGGCGTGAAGTTCGTGCTGAAGCATCCGAAAGTGCTGGAAAAGGTAACCAGGGAGATATCCAGGCTCATTGACCTTTGAGGACGACACCTTTTTTTACTCCCAAGGCCATTCACAGCCCATGGTGGAGCGGAAAGCCGGAGAGCATAAGCTCGTCGGCAGGGCAACTGAATTGGTGTCCCTGAGGGAATCCCTTGAGAACGCGAAAAATGGCAAGGGTTCCACCATCCTCATATCAGGCGAGCCCGGCATTGGGAAGACAGCCCTGGTGGAAGCGTTCAAGGAATACGCGACGGCGCAGGATGTTAAAATATTGGCCGGCGCCGCATCCGCAGATTCCGCCCAGCCCTTCCTAGTTTTCTCCAAGGCCTTGGGCGGGGTAATGGATGCACCGCTTTTCGAAGAGCAGGAGTACACACAATTCCTAAAGATATTCGCAGTCAACCAAGCTGGCATGTTGGTGGCCCAGGCCTCCTCTGACGAGGAAGAAATGGATGCGGACATATTCGCCGGGATGCTATCCGCGGTGCAGAACTTCGTGGGGGATTCCCTGGGCCAGGGAGAGAGCGCCGGGCTGGGGCGCCTGGAGTACGGCGACATGAAGATACTGATCGAGCACGGGAAGCACCTGTTCCTTACTGGCGTGTTCTCGGGTGGTGAGCACTCGGACATGAAGGGGGCCCTGAGGAGAACGCTCCAGCGAATCGAGGAAGAACATGCTGGGATTCTCGGCAAATGGTCCGGGAAGGTCTCGGAGGTGGAACCTATCCGGGAAGAAATATCGAAACTCACCGGGGCGAAGTTTCTGGTCAGGAGGGACCTGGAAGGCATTAAGCTTGAGAACGAGAGGCTGAGAATAGCCGACAGGGTGCTTGACTCACTTGCAGGCCTTTGCTCACAAAAGCCTCAGGTATTGATCTTGGAGGACCTGCACTGGGCGGACGAATCCTCACTGTTCGTAATCAATTACCTGGCCAGAAACATCAGGAAAGAGAGAATACTGCTGCTGGGGACATCCAGGCCCGGGGAGTCGGATGCGCTTGAGAAAGCGGTCGGGAAAATGATGGCGGACGGGACCGTGAACTTCATGGCTCTCGAAAAGTTGGGTATTGCGAACACTGTCTCCCTCATAGACATAACGTATTCCCCGAACGATTTCCCTGGAACGCTGGCCGAGCGGCTGTACGAACAATCGAAAGGAAACCCGCTGTTCGTCTTGGAAATGCTCAGGGGCATGCGCGGGGACGGCAGCATAGCTGAGAAAGATGGTAAGTACACACTGGTTTCCGAATCCTATATTGTACCGGCGACGGTCGAGGATGCGGTTAACCACAGGCTGGAAACCCTGGACCCGGACTCCATGGCCATGATAGAGTATGCTTCCTGCATAGGCCAGACATTCGACGCCTCAGTTGCGTCATCCAACAGACTGGTCAGGAACCCAGAAGCATCGCTGAGCAAGCTGTCGGCATCCGGAATATTGGTGGAGAAAGACGGCGCATATGAGTTCAGCCACGCCGTGTTCCAGAGCGTCATATACTGTAGCATAGGGGAGAGATGGAAAGCCGGCCACCACAGGAGCCTCGGCGAGCATCTGGAACATAACTTCGCGGACAGGATGGACGAGGTGATGTACGACCTTGCCAGGCATTTCTCTAAGACCAATGAATTCAAGAAGCACTTCGATTACTGCATCAGGGCCGGAGAGAAAGCCGAAGGCGCATATGCGGCAGAGCAGGCAATTATATTCTACGAGTCTGCACTCGGCGCATTTGAGAGAGGCGGAACAAAATGGCTGATTACCGAAAAGGGAACTCAGGTCTCCGTTGGGGGATTGACATCCAACCTTTACGAGAAGATAGCAGACAACCACCATGTGCTGGGAAGGCCGGACCAGGCATTGTCCTTCTATAATAAGGCGCTGAAGACCTCCGAATCATCCGGCGGGCGCCTTTCAAGGAAGCTTGGCCAGACACATCTCCAGAAGGGGGACTACGACACGACCCTCGAATACGCAAGGAAGGTGCTGGAATCTTCCGGCGAGACCGTTTCCGAAATCTCAGGCGCACACAATCTCATCTGCTCGGTCCTCACGATGAGAGGCGATTACAAAGAGGCAATTAAGGAGGGGGAGACGGCGGTCCGCATTGCCGGGGAGGACAGGCATGCCATGGCCAGAGCGGTCCAGGTACTGGGAACCGCATACGAGCGGATGTATGAATGGCGGAAAGCCGTAGAAGTGCACGAGAAGGCTTTCTGCATGGCCCTGGAATTTGGCGACCTCGCGGTGCAGGCCGCGACCACAAACAGCCTAGGCATCGACTACATGATGCTTGGCGATTACGAGAAGTCCCTGGAACTTTTCGAAAAGGCAATGTCGGTGGTTTCCAGGACAAAGGACATCAACCGCCTTGGAGCGATTCATCTCAACCTTGGAAATTACTATCGGAGACTAAACAGATGGGAAGAGGCCATAGACAATCTGCGCAAAGGCATAGAGATACAGGAGCGCATAGGCAACAGGCAGGCCCTGGCAAACGGCCTCCACACCCTTGGGATAATACACGACGATCTCGGCCGCTGGGCTGAGGCCAAAGAACTGCACGGACGCAGCCTTGTTCTGAAGAGGGCGCTCGGGGACCGTTACGGGCAGGCGACATCCTATTTCGAGCTCGGATCGGTGAGCAGGAAGCTGGGAGACCTGGAAAAAGCCCTGGACTTCTTCGGGGACTGCCTCGGACTGCTGCGGGAAATCGGCAACGAGCGCGCTGCGATGCAGCCGCTGGGCGCGATTGCCACGATTCTTATGGACCGAGGGGATGTGGAAGGTTCATTAAATCAGGCATCGGAAGCTCTGAGGCTGGCCGAGGCCAGCACGTCCAAGTCCGAGATATCGCTGGCGCTGGTGAGGGTCGCTGCCGCAATCGCGGACCGCGCCCCGGGGGAAGCCAGAAAGAACCTTGAAAGAGCCATGGAATTGGCTGCAGAGACTGAGGAAAACGGCACGCGTGCCGAAGCCCTGATAGTACTGGCAAGGATGGGCTCCGCCGAAGGGCAGGATGAAATGGCAATCAAATATGCAATGGAGGCTCTCGAAATCTTCAGGGCGATTGCCTCGCCCCTCGATGTGGCAAGGTGCGAGTACGCGGTGGGCATGGCCATGGCCAGTGCCGGCCGGAAGGAAGCCGCACGCTCATATCTGGAATCCTCCTGCAAGACATGCGATTCGCTCGGGGCAAAGTTCGAGATGGGGTTGGCACAGGCAACGCTGGAGGCCCTGAACCGATGAACCCCTCGCCCGGACAGCCCGCCCTTGTGGGCCGTGACAAAGAGCTTGATGCCCTGAAGCAGCACCTCGCCGACGCCATGGCTGGCAAAGGCACCACTGTCATGATATCAGGCGAGCCCGGCATCGGCAAGACCGCTCTGGTCGAAGCCTTCAAGGAGTATGCGGCAACACAGGGCGTCAAAATACTGTCAGGCGCAGCATCCGCAGATTCTGCCCGACCCTTCCTGGTGTTCTCCAAGGCCCTGAGCGGCGAGATGGACGCGCCCCTCTTCGAGGAGCAGGAGTACACCAGTTTCGTTAAAATATTCGCGATAAATCAAGCGGGCATGCTGATGGCCCAGGCCTCCTCCGACGAAGGGGACATGGACGCAGACATCTTCGCCGGGATGCTGTCGGCAGTTCAGAATTTTATCAGCGATTCCCTGGGGCAGGGCATGGGGGAGAAGGCAGGGCTGGGCCGCCTGGAGTACGGGGACATGAAGATACTCATCGAGCACGGCCAGTATCTCTTTTTGACAGCGGTGGTCAGGGGCGGCGAGCATCCGGACATGAAGGTTTCCATTCAACGGACTTTGCAGAAGCTGGAAGAAAAACATCAAGCCATTTTAAAGAATTGGAATGGAAACATGGCCGAATTGGCACCCGTCAATGAGGAAATCGCAAAGCTGACGAGGGCCAGGTTCCTAGTCAGAAGAGACATTGAAGGTCTGAAACTGGAGAATGAACGCCTCCGAATTGCCGACAAGATGCTGGACAGCTTAACGAATATCTCAGCCGGGAAACCCTGGGTCCTCCTCCTGGAGGATATGCATTGGGCGGATGAATCTTCGCTTTTTGCCTTCAACTACCTGGCTCGGAACATCGCTGACAAGCAAGCTCTCATTATCGGAACTTACAGGCCTAAAGAAAGCGAGACTCTGGATTCGACCCTGGCGAAAATGAGGAAAGAGGTCAAATTGTCCGAGTTGGCGCTAAATAAGCTAGAAGAGCAACACATCCACGGAATGATCAATTCTGTGTGCCCGAACAACGATTTTTCCCGAGATTTCATCAGCACGTTGGCAGGAAGGTGCGGCGGAACCCCACTTTTCATAATAGAGTTCCTGAAACAGATGGCCGCCGATGGGAGCATAGCCGACAGGGATGGAAAATATACAATAGTGAATGAAAACATTTGCATACCTGACAGTGTGGAAGGTGTCATTCAGAACAGGCTTGCGGGTCTGAGCTCGGAAGCCTTGGCAATGGCCGAATATTCTTCATGCATCGGCATGGAAGTCGGAATGGATGCTGCAAAGTCCATCCGAACAATAGATAATCCGGATTCTGCCATTTCCGAGCTTCAAAAAGCCGGTGTGATGATAACTCACAACGGCAATGCAGAGTTTGGCCATGCGATTTATCAGGAGATAATATATTCGGCAATCTCGCCGAGGTGGAAGAGCATCCACCATAGGAGCATCGGGGAGTTTTTTGAAAACTCGGACAATCCGGAAGAGAGATTGTACGAGCTGGCAACCCATTTCTCACGCACTGCCGAACACGGCAAGGCATACCGGTACTGTGTCCGTGCAGGTGAAAAGGCCGAGGCATCCTTCGCTGCGGAACAAGCCCTAAGATTCTACAGGAATGCATTATCGGCCCTTAAGCATCTGAACAAAAGTCCTGGAACCGATGAATCCGAAGTACTTGCCCGCACAGGCAATTTATACGAACTCACGGGCGAGCTGGATGCTGCAATCGCCGCATTTGCGAGAATCGCTGAAATATCTGACGACACGGTTCAAAAAGCCATGGCGCATAGGCGAATGGGCGAAATATTCGATATAATGGGAAATGCGGAGCGCGCTACAGAGGAGCTCGACAAAGCGCTCGCACTGGTGAACGAACCGTCCAGTCCGGAAATGGCCCGGATCTACATTGCATGCGGCGTTGTCCATCAGCACAAGGGAGATAACGAGACTGCAAGGAAGATGTATCGCGACGCAATCGGAATCCTCGAGGCTGGCGGGAACAGGCGAGACATAGGCGAGGCTTTGTACAAGCTGGCAATATGCGGATATTACCAGGGCGCCTACGATGAGGCAATGGAGTTGCTCGAGAAAGCCCACGGTTATTGCGAAGAAGCAGGAAACCTCAGGGGGAAAGCCAATGCGCTTAATGCCATGGGCGCCATCCTGAAACGGCGCGGGGACACGCAAAAAGCCCTCGAACGATACAGGGAAAGCCTCGCAATCAAAGAGAAACTCGGAGAAGCATTGGGAATTGCCCAGATGTATAACAATCTAGGCAACATTTTTTTCGACCAGGGCGACTTGGCGACGGCTGGTCAGCACTATGAAATGATGCTGGCAATTTACAGGAAAGCCGGCAACAGGAGGGGAATCGGAGATGCCCTGAACCTTCTCGGTTCCATTGCAGCAGAAAGTGGCGAAAACGACCGTGCCCTGGGACTATTCAAGGAAAGTCTGGCCATACAGGAAAGCATCGGCGACCCGCGCACAATCGGAATAACCCTAGGCAACATCGGGATGTTGAATGTTATTCTCGGTCGCTACGAAGAAGCGGTCGCGGATCAGAAACGGAGGATAGAACTCTGCGAAAAAATATCAGACAAGTGGGGGCTTATGCGCGCAAACGGCCAGCTTGGCGAGGCGCTGACCATGCTAGGCCATTATGATGAAGCGGAGCGGAAAATCCTATATGCTGTTTCCATTGCCAGGGATGTCAAAATCATTGAATTCGAGGGAATGGCCCTGAGAATGCTGGGCGTTGTGGAGACGAAACGCGGGAACTGGGCGAAGGCCGCAGAGGCTTTCGAATCGTCCCTGGTCCTTCTGAGGCAGGAGGACAATCAATCCGACCTTGCCGAAGCGCTGCATGACTATGGCAAAATGCTGAAATTGACCGGCAACCGGGCTTTGGCCAAGTCACATCTCTCCGAAGCAATGAAAATATATGTGGGACTTGGCCGAAAATTCAAAATTGACGATGTCAAAAAGGAGATGGACAGCCTTTAAACCTATTCAACAAGCAGCGCCACGCTTGAAGACAATGGCGCGCCCGAGGCGTCGGCCACGGGCTCGCATTTTATTCGCATGAGGTGGGCAATCGGCCTGTAGTCAAGTTCAGTGAAGCACTCGAAGTTGCCCATGCCTTTCGAGATGATGAGGTCAGCCTCTTCGAAGGCCTTTCTCAGCTCATCTGTCATGTCCCAGAACGGGAATCCCACTGCGAATCCGCCTGTCGTGATGAGCCTGTGCACTTTCTTATCCAGGCCCAAGGCCAGAGCGTCCGGCATGGTCACATCCGTGAGAATGGTCCTGCCCTTCACAACCATGGTTATCTTGCCGGGATATTTTTCCAGCTGCTCGAGCAGCAGCATGTCGAACAGGATCTCGCCCATGTTGTCGGGCATGAACACGATTTTCCTGGCCGAGGCCAGAAGCTCCTTCAGCCTGGGCGTGTGGTCTATGGCCAGGCCCTGCTTCAGCAGCTCCTCGAAATGCTTCACCATGTACCCGGGCTCGTCCAGCTTCTTGTCGATTCCGTAATCCAGGACATTCCCGGCTATACTGCACAGCACCGCAGCCCTGAACGGGTCCTTCGAATTTTCGATGAACTCCTTTGCCCTCGGGAGGAGTTTCTCTGCCTGGGCCGTGCTCTTCTCCTTCAGCTTGGCGTAGGGGTCGGTTCCGAGCATCTCGTAGGCCTTGGCGTGGACCTTGGTGGCGCATCCCGAGGAAGTGACTCCCGGATGAATGTTCGCGGCCAGGACCTTCACGCATTCGGTCATGATTTCCATCTCGCGCGAAGGGTCCACCTCGTTTATCTCCATCAGGATCCTGCGCGTAACGCATGGGACGCACTGTGCCCGCATCTTCATGGATGCGAGGAAGCCAAGCCTGTTAATAATCCTTATCCGGAAAAGCCTTTGGCAGCGGATTTTACGAAGCCAGGGGCTTTTCCGGTGACTGCGATTTCAACTGCGCCGAGGTTTCTGGCGAACCTCTCCAGCTCGGCGCCGACCGCCTTACGGAATTTGGCTGTGTCGGCCTCCCTGTCCAGGACATGGAAGCTCCGAATTTCCAGGACCCGGTCCTTCTTCCTCAGGAAAGGCTCAATCAACCCGACGTAGTCGCCCCCGAACAGTACGGGCAGGCAGTAATACCCATACTTGCGCTGGTGCTGCTGCTTGTAAATCTCCCAGGTGTATTCGTGGCCGTATATCTCGGCGAAGAGCTTCCTGTTCCACAGAAGCGGGTCCAGCGGAGCCATGAATCTCGCGGCCGGCTCAGGCTCGGGCGGGCTGCGCCAGATATCCTCGTCCCCGGTCGGGGCGAACACCTTTCCCTTCCAACCTTCCACGGTCAGGCTGAACAATTCCCCGCTTTTTTCTGTCAGGTCCAGGAAGCCGGCTATGTCCTTTGTCTTGCCCACGGCCTGCCATTGCTCGGTCGCCCTCGAAGGGGACACGAGCCTGGAGGCCTTGGCGATCATCAGGGTCAGCGCCCTCTGGTACTCCTTCCTGTCAGATAAGCCGCCCTTCAGCAGATTGGCCGGAACGACCTTCTCGGCCAGCGTGTAATATTTTATCCCGCTTTTCCGGTGGTGGAGGACTGTCCTCCCGGAGATGAACAGGCGCTCCAGTATGACCCTGTAGACCTGGGTCTTCCCCCAATAATCGACCTTCTTCTCGCTCTTGAAGTCGTTCGAGCACACCGGCGAAGCCTCCAGCGCCTCCAGTATTTCGCGGGTTTCCCGGGGATGCTCCTTGAAAAAGGGCCTGAACTCCTCCGAATAATGGTCCCGCAGGTATTGGAAGGAGGGATATGTTTCGATAGGCATTATCGAGGCCATTTTACAATAGTACTCGAAGAGCTTCCTGTCCTTGTACAGGAGGTCATGAAGGTATTTCGCTTTATAATCCGCGATCCGGCTCTGCAAGGTTAAGTCGTGATTCCTCCCGGCCACGTCGATCGGGTCGGACTGGATGCACATGTGCCTATCGAGGACCGCAAGCGCGCCGGCCTTGCCTCTTGCCTGCTTGTCTAATCCATGGACATGGAAAAGGGCGTGCCTGGCCTTTTCCTTGGTTAATTTTAACATCATCACCGGAGAGGATTTCAGCGGCTTAATTATTCCCAATCAGCACTTACTAAACCCGCACGCCCGACAAACCAGGCACCCTTCCGAGAACTCCACGGGCGCGCCGCATTCCGGGCACTCGGGGCGAAGCCCCCTATCCAGCTTGCTCATCTCCTCGAACTTGATGCCCTGCATCTCCAGGTGGGCCTGCAGCGCCTTTCCGATTGCATCGGGGCAGGAGTATATCTTGTCCTTAGCCAGAACCCTTTCGGGGCACCTTATTCCCTTGAGCTGGTCCACGATGGATGTCGGGTCTATGCCGCATCTCAGGGCCAGAGATATCAACCTGCCGATGGCCTCTGTCTGGCTGGCGGCGCAGCCTCCTGCCTTGCCCATCCTGGCGAAAAGCTCGAACAGCTGCTTGTTGTCCTCGTTGATTGTCACGTAGAGGTAGCCGCAGCCCGTCATCATCCTGTGGGTCGCGCCCTGGGTGACAAGGGGCCTAGCCCTGGGCCTCAGTTTCCCATTTTCGTCGAACTGGGCGTCGAACAGCTTTGTCTGGAGCGCGAGCGGTTCCGCCTTATCCTTCTTGCCGCCCGACTCCAGGACCTGGGCGCCGCGGCATCCGTCCCTGTACACGGTTATGCCCTTGCAGCCTGTCTCGTAGGCCAGCATGTATATCCTTGCAATGTCCTCCTTGGTGGCGCTGTTGTTGAGGTTGACTGTCTTTGAAACGGCGTTGTCCGTGTAAACCTGAAAAGCCGCCTGCATTTTCACATGCCCTTCGGGAGATATCTCGTGGGCGGTGGCGAATATCCCTTTCAGGTCAGCCGGGAATCCGGGTATGCCGGAGACAGAGCCCGATTCCACGACCGCCTTCTCCATCTCCTCCGTGTAAATGCCCCTCTCCTTGCACAGTCTCTCGAAATGCGGGTTCACATACCGCAGCTCATCATTGTCCATGACCCGCTTCACGTATGCGATCGAGTATATCGGCTCTATGCCGCTGGAGCAGTCGGCGATCATGGATATGGTCCCGGTGGGCGCGATCGTGGTCACGGTGGCATTGCGCACAGGCTTGCCCTTTCCGTATATGCTCTTCTTGAAGTTCGGGAATGCGCCCCTTTCCTTCGCCAGCTCCTCGGAAGCCTTCCTGCCCTTGTCCTGGACGAATTTCATCACCCTGCCGGCGAAATCATAGGCTTCCTGTGACTCATAGGGAATGCCCAGCTGTATGAGCATGTCGGCCCAGCCCATGATTCCCAGGCCGATTTTCCTGTTGGCCCTGGTCATCACCGCAATCTCGGGCAGCGGGTACTCGTTCTTGTCTATGACATTGTCCAGGAACCGCACGGCAAGCTTCACCGTGTATTCCAGGCGCTTCCAGTTAACCTTGCCCTTGGCCACCATGTTGCTGAGGTTGATGGAGCCAAGATTGCAGGACTCGAAGGGGAGGAGCGGTTGCTCTCCGCAGGGGTTCGTGCTCTCGATTTCCCCCACAGCTGGAGTGGGATTGCCCTCGTTCAGCTTGTCAATGAACACCATCCCCGGGTCGCCCGTCTTCCAGGCCTGGGCGACTATAGTGTCGAATATCTCCTTGGCATTGGCCTTCTCCTGCGCCTTGCCTGTGCGCGGATTGATAAGTTCATATTCCTGGTTTTTTGCCACCGCCCTCATGAATTTATCTGTCGCCGCAACCGATATATTGAAGTTCGTCAGGACAGTCAAATCCTCCTTGCAGCCCACGAAGTCCCTAACATCGGGATGGTCCACGCGGAGTATGCCCATGTTGGCGCCCCTGCGGGTGCCGCCCTGCTTGATTGCCTCGGTCGCGGCATTGAACACCTTCATGAACGAAACCGGTCCCGAGCTTACGCCTTTGGTGGAATGTACAGCGTCGTTCTTCGGCCTCAGCCTGGAGAACGAGAATCCCGTTCCGCCGCCGCTCTTGTGAATCATTGCCGCGCTCTTCAGGGCATCGAAAATGCTCTCCATCGAGTCCCCGATTGGGAGAACGAAGCAGGCAGATAGCTGCTGTATGTCCTTGCCCGCGTTCATCAGCGTCGGCGAGTTCGGCAGGAAGTCCACCGATGTCATGAGCTCGAAAAACTCGTTTTCGACAGCCTTCACTTTTCTCTTGTCCTTCCCGTATGCCGCCTCGGCGGATGCGATGTTCCTCGCAACGCGGCGGAACATGTCGTGGGGTTTTTCTATAAGCTCCCCTGAATCATCCTTTGAAAGGTACCGGCGCTCGAGCACGGCCAGGGCATTGTCACTCAGCTTCATGATAGTCCTCTCCAGAGAAAATAGGGTGCCCCAAGCGAGGCTGTATAAACGGGCATCCCAATCCCTTGCCCCCGGTGATATTTTATCTGCTAATAAACCTTATGCATGAAATTCCTGGCTGCAGCTGGCCCGCAGGCCTTGCAACCCACACCCCCAATTATTTATACCCATGTTCCAATATATGCAGCACATGGAAAATGGGGATGAAAGCCTGAGCCGGAAACTGATTCCTGTCTGCCTGTGCGCTGCATTGATTTTATCATCCGTCGGAACGTTCGCCGGCTGCATGAACACCACCGATGAGACAGCGGAAAAGAATGCCCTGGGGGGCCTCTGGAATCCTGAAGGCCCGACCGAGAGCGCGACCGCGCATATTGTCCAGCCTGAGGAGGTTTTCGCAGCCCATCCCGGGCCATTGCCGTCCTCCGTTGACAATTCAGCGGGCCTTCCGCCGGTGGGCAACCAGCAATCGCAGGGCTCATGCACATGCTGGGCCATAGGATACTATCATGCCACATACATCGAGAACCAGGAGTCCGCCTTCGACCTTGAGGACCCCAACAACCAGGCCAGCCCGGCGTTCCTGTACAATGTGGCGGACGGAGGTTACAACGGCGGGTCATACATGGAGGACGTGGCCGACCTTATAATCTCCAATGGCGTCCCCAGTATGTCAGAAGTGCCCTATGACCAATATGATTACACGAGCTGGCCAGCCCATGACTGGATCTGGGTGTCGGGCATGAAGCGAAAGGCAGTCAGCCAGAATTGGCTGGACATGACTCAAACCACGGGCATGGCCGCCCTGAAGGCATATTTGGCTGCGGGGAACACGGCCACGACCGGAATAGAGGTTTGGAGCAATTTCGATTACATCGAGAATTTCAGAAACACGTATTGCTCAAGCGAGAGATACGGAACTGACCGAGGCGGCCACATCGTGACAATATGCGGCTATGACGACACCATGCCGACAGCGGACGGCAGCGGCGCGCTCAGGATGGTCAACTCCTGGGGCACTGGCTGGGGAGAAGCCGGGTACTGGTGGATGTCCTACGGCGCCGTAATGGACTCGCTCATATGCTACGGATGGTCAATGTACCTGGAGAGCGAGCTGAACTACGAACCGAAGGTCGTGGCCAAGGTCCAAATAAACCACGATGCAAGGGGTGACATCACAAGAAACCACGGTCTCAGCGTCACAGTGTACGAGAACAGCGTGGAAACGATGAGCAAGAGCTTCCTGTGCTGCTACTGGATAGACGACTGGTACGGAACGGGCTGCCAGCAGCATCCGTTTCCGGCCGGCAAGATGGCCTTCGACATCTCCGAAGCCCTGAGTAATATAGACCCGGCTCTGGAGCATTCCTTTGTCCTCTCAATGACGAACTGGGGCGGGCTGACAGGAGAATTGATCAGTTACGAGATACTAAATGCGGAATACTGGGAGGGCGATATATCATGGGAAACGCCGCTCTCCGTTGGGCCATATGTCCAAACTTCAACAGAAGCCTCGGTATATCCCGGATGGTTCGTGCACCTACCTATAAGAATTAACAGCAATTTGGACATGGAACAACAGGCAATAGGGGAATTCTGGGTGGGGGACGGTACCGAATTGGACCCATATGTACTCCCGGACTACTACATCTGGGGCGAGAACTGGGGAAACTGCATCTTCATCGGCAACACTACATCCGGCTTTGTCATTAAAAACTGCACAGTCGAGGGAGCCTCGGGCGCTGAATCGTCCGATTACTATCTGGATTCTGGCATTTACCTCTATTCTGTCTCCGGAGGAGCCATCAGTGGGAACAATGCATCGGGAAATGCCCTTGGAATTTACGCCGAGGGCTGCGCCGGCTCGCTTGTCGAATGGAACAATGTTGACTCCAATGCATATGGGATAGTGTTTTCCGGCTGCAATAATATGGTCATGCGCATGAACGATGTGGAACGAAGTGCGTATTACGGGGTTTACTTGGAAGCCTCGAGCGATGTCCTGGTATATCACAATAATTTCCTGAACAACACGGTCCAGGCAGGCGATGGCTCTGGCCTGAATGAATGGGACGGCAGCTACCCTTCGGGGGGCAATTACTGGAGCGATTACTCCGGTATAGACATGATGAGCGGCCCCCTCCAGAACCAACCGGGCAGCGACGGCATCGGAGACACGCCATATACGAACATAGACGGCGGCATGGGGGCGCAGGACAATTATCCCCTGATGGAACCCTGGAACGAGGAATCTCAATACACGCCCCATTTGCCCATCCGCATCAACTCCAATGCCGACTTCGACGAAGCCCATGGGGTCATGAACTGGGACACGGGGAACGGGACTGAGGGGAATCCCTGGGTTATACAAAGATATGACATCAATGCCACTAACTATGGTTGTGCCATCTACATTGGAAATACTACTGATTACTTTATAATCCGCGATTGCCACCTTCATGACGCGTCCGGCATGCAGTCGTCCTACTATTATATGGACTCTGGCATCCGTATCAATAATGCTGAAAATGGCTGTATCGATCATTGCGCGATAACTCGAAATAGGTATGGATTGTACATATTTTGGTCTTGTAATAATCATATGATTGCTAATAATTCGATAACCAACAACTCTTTATACAATATTTATATGAGGGATTGTATAAACACCTGCATTGAATATAATATAATAGAATCCAGCGGTCGAGGCATATTATCGGAACTGGGTTTTGATTATAACACAATAAGAGGTAATAAAATTACATTCCATAATATTGGCATTCAGTTATCATATGCAACTGAAAATATTATTGTTGGAAACAATATATCTTCAAATTCCCAGAGAGGTATATTTTTTACTCAAGACAGCCACCACAATACCATATCTAATAACTCCTTGTTTGACAATGATGAGGGTATAGTATTGGCGGTTTCATCAAATAATGTGGTAAAGAATAACACTTGTGCAAATAATGGTGACGGAATTGTGTTGTACAACTCAGATCCACTCAATGTACTCGATGGGAATATCGTGTCGAACAATGTTCGAGGAATTTACTGTACTGGTGGCGGCGCAACCAATTGTCAAATCGTAAATAATACACTATCAGCCAACTCCCAGGGATTATATCTCAGTTCCAGTGGAAACCTGGTGTTCAACAACACGGTCACAGCAAATCAGTATGGAATATACAGTACTTCATACACAAGCAACAACATCATCCACCATAATAATCTGATAGAAAATGTGAACCAAGCGTACGATCAGGGTGTAAATTTCTGGGACAACGGCTACCCCTCCGGCGGCAACTACTGGTCCGATTACTCGGGCAGCGACTCGTTCTCCGGCCCGGGCCAGGACATCCCGGGAGCTGACGGAATCGGGGACACACCCTACACCAACATCCAGGGTGGCTCCGGGGCGCAGGACAACTACCCTCTCATGGAACTCTGGACTCCGCCCACACCCGAGTTGTTCAACATCAACCTCACAACCGGCTGGAACCTCATATCCATCCCCCTTGAAACAGCCGACACATCAGTTGAAAGCATCCTCTCCTCGATATCCGGGACCTGGGATGCTGTGAAGTATTACGACTCCATAGATCACATGGACCCCTGGAAGTCATTCAGACCCGCGGGAACAGTCAACGACCTGGCCTACCTCGACAGGACCATGGGCGTGTGGGTGCATGCCACGGGAAACTGCACGCTGACCGTCGAAGGCCAAATCCCGGCCTCCACGGGCATAACCCTTCACGCCGGCTGGAACCTGGTGGGCTTCCCCTCCTTTACAGGAAGGGTGATGTCAGACGCCCTCTGGGGCACGAGCGCGGACTGCGTCGAGGTGTTCGACCCTGCTGACCCGGAGCTTCTCAGGGCGATGGGGCCGGGCGAGAATATGGTGCCGGGACAGGGCTATTGGGTGCATGTTGTCGCGGATACGGTATGGACGGTTGATTGGTAAGATGGCGTTCCCGTGAACGCCAGCATTGCGGAGAACGAGCAGGCCAGCCCGGAGTTTTTCTATTAATGAATTTTTCTTTTTACGTAGGGCTGGCCAGCACAGTTCGGAGTTCAAAAAGAAAAACTCGCGGACACGGTTTGGACGGTTGATTGGTAGAAAAGGATGAGAGAGACGAATCCCTGCAAGAGCTGTCAGTTTCGCCCAGCTTGCGCAGGCTGGGCGCACAACGAATCGCAAGCGATTCGTCTAGCTCGCATCGATGCCGAGAATATGCCACGGAGCTACGATGCTCGAGTACCCGACATCCCCGCCCTTGCAACGAATGGCATGAGAATCTGCACTGGCCATTCGTCTCACTCGCATCGATGCCAATAATCTGCAATCGAGCTACGATGCTCGTACAGGCGGGGCTTTCCAGTTTGGAGCAGCAGAATGCCTGAGAATGCTCTGTCACTCATCAGCCAACACATCGGAAACCCCGGGCTAACAGAATGTATTGAAATTGCCACCCGGGGCATGCTGTCCAGATTACGTCTTTAAAATGCCTAGTTCAGTTAATTTTTCCGGCAGGTATTTGTCCGTGACATAATCAAGGCCATATTTCGCCAGGGCCTGCTGCTCCGCCTTCTTGCCGATCTTGAGCATGAGCTCTATCTCGTCCTTCCAGAACCTGTCCCTGAACCTCGGGTCCGTGAGTTCGGACTGCAGGGCCTTTATGTCCTTGTCGTTGAGCTTATCGGTGGGGAGTTCATAATTCAGTATGTCGGAGCTTGTGATGCCGACGAACATGGCTGTGGGCGTGGCCAGGTATTCCGAGATATGCGCGGTCTTGATGGCGCCGTAGGCTATCGAAGAAAATATCCTGAAGGACCACGGATCGCCGTCAGTGAAGACCACGAGCGGGAGGTTCAGTTCCTCGTTGAGCCGCTTCATGAACCTCCTGGTCGAGCGGGCAGGCTGGCCCTTGAGATGCAGTATTATCGCGTCGAAATCCTCGTCGAACCCGTTCTCCACAAGCCTGTCGAACATACCGCCGGTCTCAATGGCGATGACGAATTTTGCATCAGTTTCCAGCAGGTTTATCTTGTCCTTCTCCACGTTGAAAGGTATGCCGTAGCCCGAGTCCCCGACATCGTCCCTGAGGTTGATTTTCTTCTTCTCGCCCTTCCTGTTGGTTTCCATCAGCGTGAGGTTTCCGATTACCCTGGCTCCATCTTCTTCGGGCCTGAGCTTGAAGTCCTCCCTCATGCATGTGGTGACAATCTCCAGGTCCTCGGCCAGGTTGTTGCTCTCGTCCTGCGAGCCGAACTTTGCATGACCCCAGCCCTCGGAAATGTAGTACATCTCCCTTAGCGTGGACGATTTCTGCGTCTTTATCATGTCCTTGATGAACTCCAGCATGTACATGGTCCTGAGCAGCATGTAGGCGCCTGTCATCTTCTTGGCGCTCCTCACCCCGTGCAGGTTGCCGTACTTCCAGACTCCTTTCCTTGGCGCGAACTGTATGTTCTTTTTCGATCTCAGGGGTATGCTCATCCTCGGAATCTGGCCCTTGTCAATCTGGTTGTATATCTCGTCTGCGATTTTGTAAAGCTCGTCCACGGCCCTGTGGTGTCTTTCGTCATTCATCATCGGAAATCACCTCTGTGTGCTCGTCGTAATCCACGCCGTTCTCCTCCTCTTCCTCCTCCACGACCTCTTCCTCCTCGGCCTCTTCGGCAAAGGAGAACAGCGAATACTGGCCAGTGCCGTCCAGGTCCCAGTCTCCCGGCAGAGGCTCGGCTCCGATCACCTTGGCGTGGTCTATGCCGCTGACGAACACCTCGGCCTCCTGGTATCCGTCCTGGTCCAGGCCAGCAAGCTCGAATGTTATTGTCTGAACCTCGGTTGTGGCCAGCCTCTTAAGGTTCCAAGTGAGTTTGTCCCCGTTCACGCTGTCGGGCTCGGGCGAAATCTTCTTCCTGTCTAAGTTGGCTCCTGGGACTATGGTGTGCACGCTGAGCTTCTGGCCGGTGCCCATGTAATTGTGTATGTTGATTGCGACCCTGTGCCTGCCCTTGGCAAACTCCACCTTTTCCTCTATCCATATCACGTTCATGATGCCCGTGACCGTCTTCCCGAGGGACGGGACAGGCTTCCCGACTATGCTTGCAGCCTTCTTGGCAATCTCCGGGATGAGAAGCTGCACTATGTCGAACTTCTCCTGTGTCTTGGAGCGCCTGGCTTTCTTACCGAGATGGACCTTGAGGCTCCTCGCGCACAGCCTCAGAGCCCTTTCCGCCTCCTCCCTTATCGGGTCCAGGTTGGCCACCGCCTCCTTGGCTTCGGAGGTGAAGGGAAGCTTGGTCGAGGCTATGTGCACCAGGACGATTGCCGGGCCGAAGGGTATGCCTTTTCCGCCGCGCTGCTCAAGCCCGTACCTGCGCCAGTCAACCTCGGCTATGGCCTTTGTTATGACGTCGGCGCCCTGCTGGTATAGCAGCGGCACCCTGTTGCCGAACCTCAGAATGTCGACCTGCTGGTCCGCGGGCAGCTGGCCCCCGTAGACGATTCCGACCTCCACGATGAACGGGTGGCCGGAGTAAACTTTCGGCTCCCTGGAGATGGGCGGGGCATAATAGCCGGGCTTGAGGCCTTCCAACACGTTCCTGAGGCCCTTCCTGATGAGCACATCGCCTATGGGAGTGAGACTATCTGTCTTCGGCGCCATTATCTTGACCTCACCTATTGCCTTCAGTATGGCGGCCCCCTCCTCCAGGGGCATGCGCTTCGGGCTTCTGTTCTCCGGCACGAGTGCCTTCTCGCAGATCTCCTTGGCCACGCGCGGGCTTACCCTCGAGAACTCGTGGGTGAGGAAGGCGCTAAGCTTCCTGTGCTCGCTCGCCTTTGCCATGCTCATGAGCTGGCCCAGCTCGATTCCCTCCGGGTGGGGCTTCGACTCCACAGTCTCCTTGGGCAGTTCCTCGCTCACCCTGGGCAGTGTAATCACCCCGCCGAGCGGGTCTTTAAACGTTATCTGGACATGGGGATTGACAATCGCAGTCGCCCTAAGGTATTCGAGAATGGACTGCTTTCCGGTAATGTACCTCCCTTTCACATTGACCTCTATCCGGGTGCCGTGGACCTTCCCCTCCCAAATCCTGAAGTCCTCCTCGATTATGTCAGGCCTGTTCTTCTTTATGTCCAGGACCAGTTTCACATAATAAGCCACGTCCTCATGCTGTATCTTCGAGGTTATTAAGGCAGGCTTCCCAGTGGTCAGCTGGCTGTACATGACGACGGCCGATATGCCAATGCCCTGCTGGCCTCTGGACTGGCGTATTGTATGGAACCTTGAGCCGTAAAGCAGGCGGCCGAATACATTGGGGATCTGCTTTTTCACGATGCCCGGTCCGTTGTCCTCTACGACTATCTTGAACTCGCCCTTCTCGGCCGTCTCGGTCACTTCGACGAGTATGTCCGGGAGAATCCTGGCCTCCTCGCAGGCGTCCAGAGAATTGTCCACCCCTTCCTTCACGGCCGTAATGAGCGATTTTGTCTGGGAATCGAACCCGAGTATCTGCTTGTTCTTCTCGAAAAACTCCGCTATGGAGATTTCTTTCTGCTGCTTCGCCAGCTTCTCGGCAATATCCATCATTGAATCACCCCAGAGCATCGTCCGGGGCCTGACGGGCCGGCCAATGGTGTGCACCGCAGCCGCGCATCCTTCAGGCATCCCTTCTGCGCGACCCTGATTGCCAGACGGATACTTAATATTTAAGATATCCCGCCGTTCCGCCAACTGGTCCAACAGTGTTTGGAAAAGGACAAACATAAAATACCCCATGCACTTTAGGAGCACTACTTCCAGACTATAAGTTATGTACTGGAGGCAACAAATGACCACCGCTTACGACGTACCCGCGGACAGGCTCATTGCGAGCATCGCAGAGGAACTCAAGAAGAAGGACACTATCCAGCCGCCCGAATGGTCGGCGTTCGTCAAAACGGGCATTCACAGGGAGAAGGCGCCAGAGACGCAGGACTGGTGGTACACCCGTGTTGCGGCGGTGCTCAGGAAAGTGTACATGCTCGGCCCCATTGGCACGGAAAAGCTCGCGGCCGAGTTCGGGGGGTCGGTGGACAAGGGCTCCTCTCCTTACCATGCCTGGACAGGCAGCAGGTCCATAGTCAGGCTTTCACTTCAGCAGCTTGAATCGTCAGGCCTCGTGGCCAACCAGAAGAAGAAAGGCCGGATGGTGACACCACAGGGCCAGAAGCTGCTGGACAACACGTCCCATGCGATATTCACAGAGCGGGCAAAGGAAAACCCGAAGCTGGCCAAGTACAGAAAGTAGGTGCCGTCCATGGACGAAGACAAGGAGCTTCAGGAGATAAGGCGCAGGAAGCTCGAGGCCCTCCAGCAGGAGCAGGCCAATGAGGCGACGCAGCAGGCCGCGCAGGCTCAGGCTGATGAGCAGTACGAGGCGCAGCGGCAGGCAGTCCTGAGGCAGATACTCACGCCGGACGCCAGGGAGCGAATGGCCAGGCTGAGGACGGCCCGCGCAGAATTCGCCGAGGCCGTGGAGAACCAGCTGATAATGCTGGCGCAGCAGGGAAAACTGCAGGCGATGATAGACGACGCAAGCCTTGTCCAGATCCTGGAAAGGCTCACGCCCGAGAAACGGGAGATCAAGATAACCCGAAGATAGAGGGATAAGATGGCAAGAAACAAACCGCTCGCGAGGAAACTGAGGCTTAACAAGGCCACAAAATCGAACAGGCGCGTTCCGGCCTGGGTAATCCAGAGGACGAACCGCAGGTTCATGCGCCACCCAAAGCAGAGGAACTGGCGGAGGAGCAGGCTGAAGGTCTAGAGGGATTGCAATGGCAGAAGAAAAGGAAAAGGAATTCAAGGAACAGGTGTACACCATTCCGCTGCGCGATCTGCAGAGGTGCCCCAGGACCAGAAGGGCACCGAAGGCCATCAAGCTGATCAGGGAATATGTCGTGAGGCACAGGAAGGCCCTGCCGGAGAACATCTGGATTGACAAGGAAGTAAACGAGGCAATTTGGGCTCGGGGTATAGAACACCCCCCGAACAAGATAACGCTCAAGGTCGCCTGGGTCGAAGACGAAGACCTGGTCGAAGTCCTTCTGCCGGACGAATAGGCGGACCTTTTCATGCTTGGCAAGGGAATGATTTTCGGCAACCCCTACCTGGGTGTTTTCTGCGCAGCCAATGACAGCCTCGCCGTAATACCCCATGCCACACAGGAGGATTTTCCCGTGAAGGTGGCCAGGTTGCTGGGCGTGGGCTTCGTCGTCAGGATTTCCGTAGACGGGAGCAGCACGCTCGGCTCGCTCATCCGCATGAACTCGAACGGCGCGGTGGCCCCCGTGTCCATGTTCGACGACGAGATAAACAGAATTGCGGAGCATGTCCGGGTCACGAGAATCCCGGACAGGCACAATGCAATGGGCAACAACATACTTGCGAACGACAACGGCGCCATTGTGCACCCCGAATTCAAGGACTCCACGGTCGAGCTGATATCCAGGGCCTTGGGCGTCCCTGCCGAGAAAGGAACCATTGCCGGGTACAGCACAGTGGGCTCTGCGGCCACGGCCACCAACAAGGGCGTGATATGCCATCCCCACACTTCAGCTTCGGAGATGGAGGTCCTGGAGCGGGTTCTGGGTCTGAAGCCACAGATATGCACGGCCAACTACGGCACAGGCCAGGTGGGAGCCTGCATGATAGCCAATTCCAGGGGAGCGATGGTCGGCGAGCGCACGACTCCAATTGAGCTGGGCAAGGTGGAGGAAGGGCTACACCTGTACTAGAGGGAGAACACCCAGACTTCCTGCTCCTCCGGCAAGTCTTCTTTGGTCAATTCCACTTCGTTCCCGACCTTCACTATCGAGTCCTTCTTGGCCTTCGCCAGGAACCCGTCCACCGGAGCGATGGACAGGGACAAGCCGCCAATCCTGAAATGCATCGGGACTATTACCCGGGGCTTCAGCTTTTTGACCACTTTCCAGGCCATTTCCGCGTCCAGCGTGAAGGTACCTCCCACGGGTATGAAAAGGATGTCGACCTGGCCGATTTTCTCCGCCTGGGCGTCGTCCAGCAGCTGGCCGAGGTCGCCGAGATGGCACAATCTTAGGCCGTCGACCTCGAACCTGAACACGATGTTCTGGCCGCGCTTCATCCCCTCGTCCTCATCATGCCAGGTGGGCACGCCCACAATCGGTATTTCCCTGACGGTGTATGAGCCTGCCTTGGTGACCAGCTTCTTGTCCAGGCCCTGGACTATCCGCTCGCAGTTGTGGTCGAAATGGTCGTGGCTCATCATGACTATGTTGGCGGCCACCACAGGCTGCTTTATCCCGATTGACCTGCCGTCGTGCGGGTCTGTCACCAGGGTCGTGCCGTTTTCGGTCCCTACTTCGAAACATGAATGTCCGTGCCATCTTATCAGCAAAGGAAATCCTCCCTTGAAGCGGGATATGCAGGGCGAGAATTAAAAATTAACGATATATGCAGAAATACTTCAGCAGCTTGTAGAGGCTTTCGCGCGTTTCCTCCCCGATAGTGCCGTCCTGCACCTTCTGGTCGATGAAGTCGAAGGCCGCATCGATGTCTATTTTGTCGGCTTTCGCGATCAAAGAGCCCTTCATTGTGCCGGTGATGTTCTCGGGCAACGGAGCCAGTATCTTGTTCAGCTCGTACTTGAACTCGATCATCCGCCTGAGGTTCAGGCGCTTCTTCTTCGGGGTCTGGACCTTCCTGAGATGCCTGTCGGGCGCCCGCCTCGGCCTCGGGGAACGGTGATTAGAAAACTGTATTCCCCCTTGACCTTTCCTTCTCCCGGATCGCATTTTTAAGGAGCTGCTCGGGATCGGACCCGCATGCGACCCCCCTGTCCCTGGACATCCTCATCAGGACATGGGGCTGGTCCTTGTATCGTACATACTCCTCGAAAGTGATGTGAAAAGCCGCCGTTTTAAAAATCTCGAATGCTGCCATGTCAGAATTGCCCGTGAACATGACCCTGCCCCCGCCCAGGTCGTAGAAACCTGTCCGCTTCATCAGGCTGCCGACGCTGCGGGCCATTCTGGGCTCGGAAAGCCCGAACTCAGCTGCCAGGTCGGGTAAGGAAACAGGCCTGTCAGGTGTCTCGCGAAGCCGCCTTGCAAGCATCTCGACATCGTCCGTCATATAATGCACTCTGTCCCGCAAATAGCCGACCTCACTATAAAACTTTGGTTATTTCAGCCTGGAGAGGATAAGGTTGGCAGCCTTCTCTCCGGACAGCAGCATGCCCCCGAATATCGGCCCCATTCTCGGCGCGCCCATGACAGCGTTCGCGGCCATGCCCACCACGACCAGCCCCGGGAAAACCTCCCTGGTGTTCTCGACGACAGTCTGCTCGCCTACCTCGGCCCACATGGAGCGCTCGCCCATCACGTCGCCGTTGGGCGTGGCCAGCTTTCCAGCCTTCCTGCGGGCGACAGTGCAGACGCTGGCCTCGTGTCCGGTTGCGTCAATCACGAATTCCGCGCCTATGCTGAGCGGGTCGACATGCATCTTGGCCAGGCTCACTCCGGTCCAGTTTATCACAACGCCGCATACCCTGCCTTGGCGCACCATCACGTCCTCGACCGTGACAGCGTTCCAGACCTTGGCGCCGGCATCGATCGCTGCGGCCAGGAGCTTGGCCACGCACTCAACCGAATCGGCGGTGTAATAACTGTTACCCGCATCCTCGGTCCTGATTCCCACCTCGTCCAGGAGATGCTTCGATTCTGGCTGGATGACGATGATGGGATAGTTCATCCCGCCGCCCCACATGCCGCCACCAGGCGCAAGCTTCCTCTCTATCATGAGGACCTTCTTCCCGGCCTTGGCCAGTATCCTTGCGGCCGTGAGGCCGGCAGGACCCGCGCCCGCGATGACCACGTCTGCCCTGGTAAAGCCCATGAACTCCCTGGAATAACGCTCGAAAATATTCCTTGTCACTTCGACGTCATCAATCATCGTAAACCTACTGTATCTTGCCGCACCTGATGCATTTCAGCCTGCCCGCACCTGTCTCGGCGAGCCTTCCGCCGCAGTGAAGGCATTTCGGCACATTGTCCGGAGCGGGTGTGGGCGCCTGTCCGGCAGGTTGCTGCTGCTGGGCCGACGTTCCGGGCGGCGGTGGGTACTGATAGGCTGTCTCGTGCCGCGTGACATACTGCTCCTGGGGCGGAGGCGCGTATTTGGCCTGCTGGGACTGATAGGTGTGCTGTTCCTGCTCGCTAAGGGCCGTAGTCAGAACCACGGTCGTGCCTCCGACCCGGTCCAGCCACTTCTGCTTCGGGTCGCCCTCTGAGACGAAACCGACCAGCCAGTCGAGAAGAAGGAAAAGCCCGTGAATCTTCGACACATTCCTGATTGCGGCCTTTCCCAGGTCAATGTCGCCTTCCATGGCGATGACCCTCAGGTTCATCACGCGCTTGCCCAGTGTCGCTCCCCCGGCAGCGGACTCCATAACCATCGAATATAGGAACAGCATGATGCCTGCGAAGCCGGGCTGGAACACTGTCCAGCCAATGGCTGCCGGCCCCCACCAGTTCCCCCACCAGGGTATGAACACCAGCCAGAAAAGCAGCCAGCTGATGACTATGAAGATGAGATAATCGATGAGCAATGCGACAAACCGCTTCACCCAGTGGTCCTGGAGACTTTTATCACTGCCTATAATATTGAGTGCCGAAACCAATGCATCACATCCTTGGGACTATTATGAGATATACGTATTTCAATGTTATGCAGGACAGGGAATGTGGCCCGGAGAGGCGATCCACCAGCAATTATGAGCAATCGCCTGGGCGATTGCGCCACTGCAAAAAAGAAACAAATGCAAAAGCGAGCAGGCTGACCCGAGGTTTCTATATTAGAATATTAATGGCTCATTTGTCCACTTTTTTCTTTGCCGAGCGGTCAGCCAGCGCAGTTTTTGCCCAAAGAAAAAAGTGGCTGACAGCGTTCTGCGCTTTCCGTGGGCTCTCGCACCACAGTACTACGCAGAACGCAGGTGGGCTTAACTTCTGGGTTCGGAATGAGACCAGGTGTGGCCCCACCGCTCTGACCGTCAAACCAAGACCGTGGAGGGGGGTTCTGTATATAATATTTTCGAAGGAGGCAAGATGAAACCTTAATATTCCCTGGGGCTATTGAGAAGCGATGTTCGAGGTAATCTCCAGGGCAGGCTGCGGTCGCATCGGCAAGTATTCCGACGGGAGCGAGTCGTTCGACACTCCCGCACTGCTGTTCCTGGACACCGAGAGGTTCCCTGGCTCGGGGGTCACGCTGGCCAGGAAGGATGATGCCAATGCAATCTCGGCCGGCGGCATGGAGATTTCCCTGCCCGATTATTCTGGGTATCCGCATTCTTCGGATGCCGGAGCCGAGCCCATCCTCCATGAGAGAACCTGCCTCCTGAGGCCAAATTCCCACCCCGAAGCCATCAAGGCCCTAAGAGGCCAGGCAGATTTATTCATCTTAGAAAATTCAATTGAATTATATAATAATGCAAAGTTATTTATCGACACGGTCGCGAGGGTGAGGGACGCCATTGGCTACCAGTCCGCGCTTTACCTCCTGGGGGTGGCATTGCCTAACAATGTCGCATTGCTGGCCTACCTAGGCGCGGACATCCTGGACACGGCCAGGGTAGCGGTTCTGTCCTCGGAAGGGTGGTTCCTGACTCAGGATGGTACATGGCTCAGTTCGGATGGCGGGACAGACCCATGCTCCTGCGAAGCCTGTTCAGATGGCAGCCTGTACGCCCACAACACGGCCGCGCTCCATTCGGAGCTCCTCCGCACCCGGGCCAGGATATCGAACGGCACGATCCGGGAATTTGTGGAGTACAGGTCCAAGACATCCCCCAAGCTGGTTGAGATGCTCAGGCATCTGGACATGCAGCATTTTCATTTCCAGGAGCAGCGGTTCCCTATGGTCTCGGGCAAGTTCGCTGCCACGACCAGGCTCTCTCTCGGGAGGCCAGACATCGTCAGGTTCAGGAACAGGATAATTGAGAGGTACAGAAAACCCCCGACTCCGGACATCCTGGTTCTGCTGCCCTGTTCCGCCAGAAAACCCTATTCCCAATCCAAGAGCCACGGCTTCTTTGCCAGGGCAATCGAGCAGAGCCGCGCGGGTCCCAGGATACACGAGGTCATTGTCACCTCCCCCCTCGGCCTTGTCCCGAGGGAGCTGGAGCTGTTCTACCCGGCCCAGCATTACGACATACCTGTCACGGGCCACTGGTTCGAGGACGAGAAGCGGATGATTAATATTATGTTAAAAGAATATTTAAAAATTAATAAATACTCACAAATAATAAACCATCTGGGCGACACCAGGCTTCTGGAGGGAATCGACGCCCGGGTCACCGGAGGTACAAATCCCACATCCAACGAATCCCTGGCTGCGCTGACCGGGGCATTGGTTGAATTGGCCCCAGACAGGCAGGACTGGAAGTCCCGCTCCTCAGAGGAAATCGCTTCCATGGCAAGGTTCCAGTTCGGCATTCAAGCGGGCGAATTGTTCTCCGACTGCGCCATGGCGGGCCGGTACCCCAATGTCAAGATCATGCGCGACAGGAAACAGCTCGCCAGCATATCCCAGGCCAACGGCATGCTCGTTCCGACCATTGACGGTGCGGGGCTTCTGGCCCATGCCGGTATTCACACGGTGACTATGTCCGAATTCGAGCTCACAGGCAATCTGTTCGCGGTGGGTGTGGAATCGGCCGACCCGCAAATCCGGGCCGGCGACGAGGTGGCCGTGCTGAGGCAGGGCAAGCTGGCAGCCTCGGGGACAGCGAGGATGCCGGGAGAGGAAATGGCCCAGTCTGACAGGGGCGAGGCTGTGAGGATACGGCACAAAGCATAATCCAAATCGTAATATACGAATAGTTCATTCCTTGAAAGGCAGGCGAACAATGGCTAAAACGGCACCAGCTGAAACCGACACGGCAAGGCGCAGGATGGTCATCGATTCAATTGTCGAGGGCCGCAAGATGGAGGCCTATGCCGAGCACCGTACCAAGGAGATGAACACCTGCTGGATGTGCGGCTCTATTTGTTACAGGAAGACCCCGGGAAAAATTGTGGGGAAGAAATGGGTCTGCATAGACTGCCTCAGGCAACTCAAGGAAACCCTGGACACGCTGGAGCAGTGGGAAGAGGAGCTGGCCATGTCAAAAGACGCCCGACGTCAGTTGGACGGCGACCTCGGAGCCTGAAATTCTCAGATGTAAATCAGCGTTTTTTCGCTTTTTTCACGGATTTTCCAGCTTTAGGTTCGTCCTCGATCGCGGCCTGGGCCGCGGCCAATCTGGCCACCGGCACCCTGAAGGGGGAGCAGGACACGTAGTTCAGGCCCAGCTGGTGGCAGAATTTCACAGAGTCCGGGTCTCCGCCGTGCTCCCCGCAGATGCCCAGCTTTATCTTCGGCCGGGTTCTGCGACCTTTCTCCACAGCCATCTGCATGAGCTGGCCTATCCCTGTTATATCCAGGGATTCGAACGGGTTTCTTGAGAAAATCCCGAGTTCTGTGTACGAGTCTTTGAAATGGCCCATGTCGTCCCGGCTGATGCCCATGCCCATCTGCGTGAGGTCGTTCGTTCCGAAGCTGAAGAATTCAGCCACTTCGGCAATCTCGTCCGCGGTGAGCGCCCCTCTCGGGACCTCGATCATTGTGCCGACCAGATAGTCGAATTTCACCTTCTGCTCCTCCATCACCTCGGCTGCAACCCTGCGGACAATCTCCTCCTGCAGCTGCAGCTCCCTGGCGAATCCCACGAGCGGGATCATTACTTCCGGTTTCACTGGAATCTTCCTCTTGAGTACCGTCGCGGCCGCTTCGAATATGGCCCTGGCCTGCATCTCTGTTATCTCGGGGTAGGCTATGCCCAGCCTGCATCCCCTGTGCCCCAGCATGGGGTTGAACTCGTGAAGCTCCTCCACCCTGGCCTTTATCTTCTGCACAGGTATTCCTGTCTTCCTGGACAGGTCCTTCTGCTGGTCCTCGGCATGGGGCAGGAACTCGTGCAGCGGCGGGTCAAGCAGCCTTATGGTGGCCGGGTATCCGTTGAGCTCGGTGAAAATGCCTATGAAATCATTTCTCTGGTAAGGCAGTATCTTGCCCAGAGCCCTCTTCCTGTCAGCCACGGTTTCGGCCAGTATCATCTCCCTCATGGCGTCTATGCGGTCGCCCTCGAAGAACATATGTTCGGTTCTGCACAGGCCTATTCCCTGCGCGCCGAACCTCACAGCATTTCCCGTCTGCTCCGGGTTATCGGCGTTTGTCCTGACTTTCATCCTTGTTGCCTTGGAGCACCAGTCCATTAGCCGGCTGTATTGTTTGAACTGCTCGGACTTCATCGCGGCCTTGTCCTGGTTTACAATTGCCCTGACAATTTCCGAAGGCACGGTCTTCAGCTTGGCCGGGTAGACTGCCCCCGCTGTTCCGTCTATCGAGAGATAATCACCCTCGGAGAATGTCTTTCCGCCCACCTTCACGGTCTTCCTGGAATAATCTATTTCCAGCGCGCTCGCGCCGCATACGCAGACCTTGCCCATCTGCCTGGCCACAAGCGCGGCATGGGACGAAACTCCGCCGGTGGCAGTGAGTATTCCCTCGGCCGCAATCATGCCCCTGAGGTCCTCGGGCGATGTCTCCGACCTTACGAGGAGGACCTTGTTTCCCTTTGCAGCGGCCGCGGCGGCCCTCTCCGCGTTCAGGTAAATCTGGCCGGAGGCCGCTCCCGGGCCTGCGGGCAGGCCGGTGCAGACTGACTTTGTCCTCTTTACCTCGTCAGGGTCGAACACCGGCGCGAGAAGATGGTGGAATTGGTTCGCAGGATTCAGCATGACAGCCCTCTTCCAGTCTATCAGTTTCTCGTCGTAAAGGTCCATTGAGATTTTCAGGGCCGCCTGCGCTGTGCGCTTGCCGTTCCTTGTCTGGAGCATGTATAGCTTTCCGTCCTCGATTGTGAACTCGAAGTCCTGGACATCCCTGAAATGTGACTCCAGGATCTTCCTGACCCTCTCCAGTTCCCTGAATGCCTGCGGCATCACCTTGGCCAGTGCCATTACGGGCCGGGGCGTGCGCACTCCCGCGACAACGTCCTCGCCCTGCGCGTTCATGAGGAACTCGCCGTAGAATTCCTTCTCTCCGGAGGCGGGGTTCCTGGTGAATCCGACTCCCGAGCCGGATTTGTTCCCTGTGTTCCCGAAGACCATGGCCTGCACGTTCACGGCCGTGCCCCAGTCAGCCGGGTAACCGTACTTCCTGCGGTACACCACCGCGCGGTCGTTCATCCAAGAATCGAATACTGCGCCGATTGCGCCTTCCAATTGCGTCCAGGCATCTGTCGGGAAGGCCTTTCCGGTTCTGTCCTTGATGAGGGCCTTGAACTTCTCCACGATGACCCTAAGGTCTTCGGCTTTCAGCTCCGTGTCCCCGATTTCCCTTTTATACCGCTTCATCTTGACTTCGTGAATGACAATCTCGAAAGGTTCCTTGTCCTCCCCAGGGCGCTTCTGCACGCCCATGACCACATCGCCGTACATCTGGATGAAGCGGCGGTAGCAGTCCCAGGCGAAACGTTCGTTTTTCGTGGCCTTGGCCAGTGCCCGGACAGTGCTGTCGTTCAGCCCCAGGTTCAGAATGGTGTCCATCATGCCCGGCATGGAAACCCTGGCGCCGGACCGCACAGAGACAAGAAGAGGTTTCTTCACGTCACCAAAATTTTTTCCGGTTGACTTCTCCACCGAGGTCATGGCCTTTCTGGCCTGCTGCATGAGCCCGGCCGGAATCTTCCTTCCGCAGGCATTGTACTCGTTGCAGGCTTCGGTCGTGATAATGAAGCCAGGGGGCACTGTGAGTCCGATTCTGGTCATCTCAGCTAGATTCGCGCCCTTTCCGCCCAGCAGGTTCTTCATGTCCCCCTTTCCCTCGGAAAAGAGGTAAATGTACTTCATTGACATTCAAACACCTCGTTTTCTGCCCCGATTGCACGCTTGGATTTTAAGGTTTGCAATAGTCCATGCATTGTATCGCGGTTGACAAAACAATCTGTAACAGAAAGCCTCGACACCTCAGCCGTACATTACCTGGTCCTTCCCGACGGGCACGTTCATCGCGCCGGCATGGGCCAGAGACTGCTTCAGCAGCTCTTCCAGTCTTTCGGCCTCCTTGATCAGCGGCTGGGGGTCCAGCTTTATCTTTGGGAGGAAGCTGTCGAGCAACTCGATGAGCCTTGCGGCCGCCCTGGCGTCCGGTATCCCGGGGTTCGCGTCGGAAAGCAGGCAAATCACATCCTGGCCCGCGGCCTCTGCCTCGTGCAGCAGCACGCCGGATATTCCGGTGATGATGCCGTTCTGCAGGGGTTTCACGTTCCTGTTCTCCAGGAGTTTCCTCGCCCCAGGCGAGCTGGCAATCGCGTAGGTGCTGTGCTGCTCCTGGTCCTTGCTCTCGTTCATGATGCCCTCAATCGAAATGATGGTCTTGATGCCCTTCTCCTTCGACCATTCCAGCAGCTTCTCTGCCATGGGCTGCATCAGTTCTGTGGGCGGAGGAAACTCTGAAGTGACCACGACCAGCCTCTCGCATATGCAGTCCTTCTTTTCTATAGGCTGGCCGGCGTAGATCCTCACCGGTGGCATGGGCACTCCGGCCGATATCACGGCAATCGGCTGGAAGTAACGGGACTTTACCGAACCTATGTATTCCATGCCGAGCGTCTTGATAAGATAATTGGCCACTATGGAACTCACCATCCCTATGCTGGGGAATCCCTCGATCAGCACGGCCCCTTTCATGTTCATGTCCTTTCTCTGGATTATTTTGATATCGTCCTCCATCGGCTCATCCTCCTGCCAGCACAGTCTCGACAGCATATTCCCTGCCCTCGCCCAGCATTGATGAGATGAGCTTTCCCGTGTTCTTTATGGCCGTCTTCTTGTACTCGGCTGCCAGTGACGACCTCGAAGCGTCGCTGCCGCTGCCGATTATCCCGGCGACGCACTCGGTTATCATGCCCCCGGGCTCGACCTCGAACAGCCGCGGCCTCGAGAAGCATGTGGCCACGAGCAGGCTTGCCCCGAGCGGCCTTGTGTCCCGCCTCAGCGTGTTGTTCCAATACATCTCCCTGATGGCTGTTATTATCTTCTCCTCGGTCTTGAGGTCCAGGGGCTTGAGATGGTCCATCACCATCATCGCGTCCACTGCCAGGCCCGAATACCCTATGGCAATGTTGTCCGATATCCTCCTGATACCGGGATTCGCCACCAGGAGCGAGTCAGCACCCTCGGAGAGGTTCTCTGTCGCCAGCACAGCCCCGTCAGAGCACACCAGCCCGATGACGGGCCTGCCCCTCTGGACCGACTCCCTGGCATACTCCAGCTGGAAAATCCTCCCGTCCGGCGAGAACGAAGTCTCCGTGTCATAGCCTTTCGATATGGGGCCTATCGTGTTGAGGAAATGGACGATAGCGGCTCGGGCCAGCTCGGCCTTGTTCCCGAACATACCAGACTTTATCACGCTCTCGAGATACCTGTCCACCTCATCCGGCAGTATCACCCTTAGTTCCGCCATAATTCCACCTCAAATCCATTTAAACGTATTTTTAATGTACCTAAGGTGTAATGAGTTGGGATTATAAAACGTTTCGCATGGCCTCAGATGAGGGCGACCTTCTCGACTCCCTCGATCCTCTGCAGCTTCTTCAGGACCTCGCCCGGTATGGGATTCTCCGTGATGATGTAAAGGAGGCCGGTAGAGAAGGTGGGGTCCTCGCCGATGGCCTGGCGTATGGATATCCCTGTTTCCCCTATGGCCGTCGCTATGCCGCCGAGCACGCCGGATTTCGCTGGATCCGAAAGGGTGAGCTCCAAAACGTCCCAGCCCATTACCTTGGCCACGTTCTTCAGGTTGCAGGTCGGGAGCAGGTTGGAATATATGTTATACAATTCTTTGTCTCTTTTAATAGTCTGTACGGTGGCCGAAACTATCTGCTTGTCCTTGCCCACGGCCTTGGCAATCTGGGAGTAGGAAATCCCGACCCGGTCCACGAAAAGGTGGCTGTCGTCGATGCGGACGCCGATGTCAAGCATGTACTTGGCCACGATGGCCTGGGCAGGTATCCTGGTGAATTTTCCGGAGATGAGCTCCCACATGAATCCTGGATAGGCAACGGGGTATAAAACCATTCCTGTTTGCATAGTTATTTATACAAATTGGGGTATATCCCTATGTTTTGATGTAATATATACTCAAAATGTATGGAAACACGGTGATGGACATGGCAATGACATATCGGTTTGAAACAAAGGCCCTTCATGCGGGGAAAATAGCAGACTCGACCCTGGCCAGCGCGATCCCGGTGCACAGGACGAGCTCCTACCTTTTCAGGGACACGGAGCATGCGGCCAATCTATTTTCCCTCAAGGAGAAGGGAAACATCTATACCCGGCTGGGCAACCCTACCCAGGAGGTCCTCGAAGCAAGGATTGCCGCGCTGGAAGGGGGCGCGGGAGCCCTGGCCCTCGCATCAGGCACATCCGCGATTTTCTATTCTGCTATCAACATATGCAGGAAAGGGGACGAGATTGTGTCCGCGCCCAATATCTACGGCGGCACGTACACGATGTTCGACTGCATACTCCCGGACTTCGGCATCAAGGTGGCATTCGCAAACCAGTCCGAAGTCGAGAAAAGCATATCGCCCAGGACGAAGATGCTATACACCGAGGTCATAGGCAACCCTACCCTGGACGTGGCGAGCATTCGGGCGCTTTCAGAGATTGCCGCCAGGCACGGGATTCCCCTCGCGGTGGATTCGACGTTCACGACGCCCTATCTATTCAGGCCGTTAGAGCACGGCGCGGACATAGTCATACACTCGCTGACCAAATGGCTGGGCGGCCACGGCACCGGAATCGGCGGGATTGTGGTGGACGGAGGGAAGTTCGACTGGACAGACAGGAAATTCGCCCTGTACAACGAGCCTGACAGGTCCTATCACGGCCTGAGGTTCGCGCATGACCTGTATGAAGAGAACGCACCTTTCATCACGAGGATGAGGCTGGTGCCGCTCCGGAACCTGGGCGCCTGCATAAGTCCTGACAATGCCTGGATGTTCCTCCAGGGCGTGGAAACGCTGGCATTGAGGATGCAGAGGCATTGCGACAATGCCCTCGCCCTTGCACGGCACCTTGAAGGCCACAGCCAAGTCAAATGGGTTAGGTATCCGGGCCTCAGGGAGGATCCTTCTTTCCAGTTAGCCTCTGCCCAGTTCAGGAACGGGTTCGGCGGGATGGTAGTGTTCGGCATCAGGGGCGGCCCGAAGCGCGGGGCAAGGTTCATCGAAGGCCTGAGGCTGTTTTCCCATGTGGCGAACGTCGGCGACGCGAAGAGCCTGGCCATACATCCCGCGAGCACCACGCATTCGCAGCTCACGCCGGAGCAGCAGGCAGAGGCCGGTATCGTCCCGGACCTGGTCAGGCTGTCCGTCGGCATAGAGCACATAGATGACATAATCGAAGACGTAGACAGGGCACTGGAAAAGGCCGGGGGCAAATGAAATGACAATAATCATGCCCAATGACTACCATGCTAGAAAGGCACTTGTGGACAGCGGCGTGTATTGCATAACTGAGGAAAGGGCCAGGAAGCAGGACATCAGGCCCTTGAGAATAGGCATACTCAACATAATGCCCCAAGCCGAGACATACGAAGTGAGGGTTCTGCGCCCGCTCGGCAGGACTCTGATTCAGATCGAGCCTATCTGGATAAGGCTGGAAAACCATGTCTATCAAAGTTCGGACCGGGAGCATCTCCTCAGAACTTACAGGACTTTCGCCCAGGCCTCGGAGAAGAAACTCGACGGCCTGATTGTGACAGGAGCTCCAGTCGAAGCCATGGACTTCGACAGCATCACGTACTGGGACGAGGTATCCGGGATCTTGGAGACAGCCAGGAAAGAGATTTCATCGACCCTGGGCATATGCTGGGGCGGGCTTGCGCTCGCCAAGAGCCTAGGCATTGACAAGCGCCCCTGCAGGGAGAAGCTGTTCGGCGTTTTCGAGACAAGGAACCTGGCAGGCGACCACAGGATAACGGGCAGCCTGGACGATGTTTTCTGGTGCCCCCAGAGCAGGCATTCGTTCATTTCGGACAAAACCCTGGAGGACGCGTCCGACAGGGGGCTCGTAAGCCTGCTGGCCCATTCGGACGACGCTGGTTACGTGATATTTGAAAGCCGCGACCACAGGTTCCTCATACACTTGGGGCACCCGGAGTACGACGCCGTGAGGCTGGCCGACGAATACATCAGGGACCGCGACAAGGGCCTGAGGGACGTGGACAGGCCGAAGAACCTGGACATCAACCGGCCAGTCAACAGGTGGCGCACCCACGGCAACGAGTTCTTCTCGCAGTGGATAAAGTACGTGTACGAGGAAACGCAGGGGGCCTAGGCATGGATGGGACCGAATGCGGCATCTTTGCGGCCAGAGGATGCGGGGGCCTGCCATGAAAGTGATCAAGATCGGCGGCTCGGTTTTGGGAACGCCCAAGGAAATAAACAGCATCGCAGACATCATCGCGGGAGACGGTTCGGAAAAGGTGATAGTGGTCTCGGCCCTCAGCGGGGTGACTGACAGCATAGGTGAGTTCCTGGACCTGCTGGAAACCGGAAAGGCGAGCCCCTGTGAGATGGCAAGCAAGCTGAAAGCAATCCACTTCGGGCTTCTTGCCGAAACGGTGATGGACAGCACGGGCATCAACAGGACGAAGGGCAGGATGGACGCGCTGCTCGAGCGCTGGGAGCGGGTCGCTTTCGGAGCGCATTACACGGGCGAGGTAACGCCCCGGACGAGGGACTTCCTTATGAGCCTGGGAGAGCGGCTTTCCGCCATAATCATGGAGGGCGCGCTCAGGGACAGGGGGCTTCGGGCCGCTGCCCTGGAGGCGGACAGGGCCGGATGCGTCACGGACGGCCGGTATGGCTGCGCATTGGTCGACCTGAAAGCGACATCCAAGGGGCTTACTCCCGCTATCAAAGAATTGCTGGGGAAGGGCCAGATCCCGGTCGTAACAGGCTTCTTCGGGGCAAGCAGGGACGGCCACACGACTGTCTTCGGCAGGGGCGGCGCCGACTACTCTGCGGCCATTGTGGCCAATGTGATGGACGCAGAGGTGCTGGAGATATGGAAAGACGTGGGCGGCTTCTATACGTCAGATCCAAAGGTTGTGGAAGATGCCAGGCGCATCGAGTCGCTCAGCTACAGCGAGGCCGCGGAGCTGGCGTACTTCGGGGCCAAAGTGCTCCATCCCATGACAATATGGCCGCTGAAGGAGAAGGGCATCCCCCTGTGGATAGGCAATGCGCAGAACAGGTCCGAGGGGACCTGGGTCAGGGAGGCCTCGCAAGGGGCAAGCGGCGCAGTGAAGAGCGTGGCCCACATCGGGCAGATTGGCATACTGAAGTTCCGGGGGGCGGGCGTCGGCATACAGCCTGGCGTGCTGGCGGGCCTTGTGAACGACCTGGGCGCTGCCGGCATCAACATCAAATCCGTAATCACATCGCAGACCTGCATAGCCTTGCTGCTCGACAGGAGCGAGCTTGCGCGCTGCCGGCGCATTTTGGAGAGAGAGCCGAGAAACTCGGTCGAGTCGGTGGACGTCCTGGATTCGGTGGGGCTTATAGGCATAGTCGGCGACGACATAAGCCGCACCAAGGGCATAGCCGGCAGGATATTCAGCGCAGTGGCCAGGGAGGGGATAAACGTCGAGATGATATCATCCGGCGCATCCGAGAGCGCGTATTACTTCATCATCGGGGCGGCTGAGGTCGAAAGGGCGGTGAGGGCCATCCACGGAGACCTTTTTTCCGCGGCGTGAGGCATCAATTTATTACTTGGTTCCTTTATCCTCCCCAGGTGAGAACATGCCTTCCAGATTGATAGTCGGGACACAGTGGGGCGACGAGGGAAAGGGCAAGATAACTGACCTGCTGGCCCAGGACGCGGACATGGTCGTCCGGTTCCAGGGGGGGAACAATGCCGGCCACACCATAGTCGTCGGGGACAGGACATTCAAGCTCCACCTGCTGCCGTCAGGCATTCTGCGCGAGAATGTCACCTCTGTCATCGGCAACGGCCTGGTGGTTGACCCGGAGGTCCTTCTCGGCGAGCTTGACAAGCTGAAGGAACTCGGCGTGAAAACCGGAAGGCTGGCAATCAGCGACCGGGCCCATGTCATCATGCCCTACCACAAGGCAATCGACGGCCTGGAGGAGGAATCCAAGGGCGCGCTGGCCGCCGGAACGACTAGGCGGGGCATTGGCCCGTGTTACGCAGACAAGGCCTCCAGGTTCGGCATCAGGTTCTGCGACATGGTGGATCACGTGGAACTGGACAGGAAGCTTGACGCGGCATACCCGGCCAAGAAGGCCTATGTCGAGGCCCTGGGTGGAACAATGGCCCTTTCGAAGGACCAGATACTGGCCGCCTACACAGATTACGGGAAGAAGCTGGCCCCCCATGTATGCGACACGTCGCTGCTTATAAACGAGGCCCTGGATGCCGGGAAGAACGTCCTGTTCGAAGGTGCACAGGGAGTGCACCTGGACATAGACCACGGCACATACCCGCATTGCACATCCTCCGCCACCATAACGGGCGGCTGCTGCACCGGAGCCGGAATCGCGCCTTCCAGGATAAACAAGGTCATAGGAGTTATGAAGGCCTACACCAGCCGCGTGGGCACGGGCCCGTTCCCGACCGAGCTCCATGATGCCTCGGGGGAGCATATCAGCACCGCGGGAAAGGAGTTCGGAACCACGACCGGGCGGAAGAGACGGGTCGGCTGGCTCGACCTTGTCATGCTCAGGTATTCGGCAAGGCTGTGCGGCCTAGACTCGATAGTCCTGACCAAGGCTGACGTGCTGTGCGGCCTGCCCGCGGTCAGGATTTGCACACATTACGTTCATGATAAAGGCGAAGTCCATGATTTCCCTGCCAGCATAAGCGCCCTGGAGAAATGCAGGCCTGTCTACCATACGTTCAAGGGATGGCCCGTGCTGAGCCCCGAGGATTGGGCAAAATGCCATGAGGGCGGCAGACGCGACCTGCCTGAGAACCTGAGGGCATTCGTCACCTTCATCGAGGCCAACCTGGGAATTCCCATCGAAATCCTCTCATGCGGCCCTGGAAGGGACGAGAACGTCAAGCTTCATTGAAGCACTGACAATCATCTAATATACGATTATCGATACCATATCTGTGACCAGCAAGGAGACGGACAAGGATAAGGAAATCCAGAGATTATCAAATAAAATTGACAACCTGGAAGGCATGATATCGGACATGGCCAAGCCCTACCAGGACGCAATGGCGCTCATGGCCAAGTTCAACGATATGGCCTCAGGGTACCTTAAGATAATCAATCTGTACCAGCAGCACGGCAAGGTCTCGCCGGAGATGCTCGTGCCCACTGTCAAGGACCCGATAGCCCAGGAGATACTGGTCATCCTCTTCGAGAAGAAGGAGCTGAATGTATCCCAGATAGCCGAGAACCTGAAGGAGAAGCGCGGAACCTCGTCCCGCAAGACTGTTCGCGACAAACTGGTCGAGCTGGAGCAGGCCGGCGCCATAGAGATCGTCGGCGATAAAAAGGTAAAAAAATACAAAGTATCTGACGAGCTGGTAGAAAAATGGTTGAAATTGCTGGGGGTGATGAAATAGTCCCTCACCCTGAGGCATCATGCGATCAGCATGCCCCGCCTGTTTTTATCTCCATCCAAAGTCCTGCGGGACGTTTGGAACGGAGGGCGGGATTCGTGGCAATGCCACCTTTTCAATCCCTTGAAGCCTTGCCCGCGAGGGCAGGATCTAAGGCCTCACCAACATCACCAGGCCTCTGTGTCATTGTTTCTTGCACGGATTCGTCTATCTCATCCTTTGATGCCCGCGCATCCTCGAAAACTGCTCATAAATTTCCACTTCATTTAAATACTCTGCCCAAACTATTGAGTATCAGGAGCGGGAAAACCGCTCAAAGGAGGTAAAAACATGTCAGACGAAAAGGACAGGAAAGAAGACAAGGAAGACAAGGAAGACGGAATATCTGATGCGAAGGAAGTCAAGGAGATACTGGAAGCGGTGAGCGCAACAGTGCCCAAGCTGTTGAACGAGATAACGGAGGCCCTGTTCAGCGCCGAGAAGTCCGAGGCATTCGGCATGGCAGTGGCCAAGTTCTACAAGTCAATGACAGACGCCGGGATGGACGAGGAGAAGGCCTTCGAGCTTACCCAGAAGTTCATGGACAGCTCCAGCCCGGGCGGGATGATATCTAAGGTCATCGGCGAAAGCGGAGGCTTTAACATCGGGGGCCACAGCCACGGCCACGGAAACCATGACGACCTGGGCGACGAGATAGAGAAGAAGGTCAAGGCCAAGATAGCAAGGAAGTTCGAAGATGAGTGATATCCCTGTCGCCGCCCTGGCCAGGGTGCCCGGACTAATCATAAGGCTGGCGTTCTCGGCCCTGAAGTTCAAGCGCCGCGCCAAGAAGGCAGCCAGGAAGCTGAAGAAGGGCATGATAAAAGGCGGAATGGACAGGAAGCTGGCGGAACAGCTGGCCAGCCAATTCGAGGAGAGCTTCAGCATCAGGCGGCTGATGAGCCAGGCCACCGGAGGCGATGCTGACTTCTCCTCGCTTTTCCCATTTGGAAGGTAGTTATTTAATACGATTGCGCGTTGGCCATTTCATGAGGAAACAACTCCTGGAGATGGCCCAAATGGTCAGGTCCGCAGCCGCAGCGCTGCCTCTCCAAGAAAGGGGAAGGATCATGGCCATGGGCGCGGACGGGACGCCGACAAGTTACATTGACAAGGTGGCCGAGGATGTCATTGTCGGTTACGTGGACAGGAATGCCCTCAGGCTCAATCTTCTCAGCGAGGAAGCGGGTTTTATAGACAGGGGGTTCGAGGAAACCCTCGTCGCCGACCCAATAGACGGCACGCACAATGCCTGCGCCGGGATTCCTTTCTACAGTGTGTCCCTGGCCGTGGGAAAAGGTTCGCTTTCCGGAATGCGCGAGGGCCTGGTGATGAACCTGGTCACCGGGGATGTTTTCCACGCTTCCAAGGGGAAGGGCGCCACACTGAACGGCGCGCCAATCAGGATGAAAAAACCAGAAGCCGAGAAGCTGCTGATTGCCTATGTGGGCGGCACGGTCGACCCTGTGATTTATACGATAGCCTCAAGGTTCAAGAGGGTGAGATGCCTGGGTTCCACGGCACTTGAACTATGCTCTGTGGCGAGCGGCCAGGCCGATGCATTCTTCGTGAAGTACCAGGACCTAAAAAAGAGCCCCCGCATCGTCGACATAGCCGCAGCCATCCTGGTCCTGCGGGAGGCGGGCGGCGAGGCATACGATGAAAATAATGAAATACTGGACATGCCATTGTCCCTCGATGAGAGACGGAACATGTTCGCGGCCGGTTCCGACGAGGTCAGGGGGCTGATGGGATGAGGATAGGCATACTGGCAAATCCGAAGCTCAGGGGCATCGACACCGTGCTGGGCGAACTGTGCTCCATCCTGGAAGGCAAGGCCGAAATCATTTACGATACCGATCTCGGAAAGAAGCTCGGGAAGAAGGGCCAGTCCCTCGGGGAGATGAAGATTGACGTGCTCATTACCATAGGCGGCGACGGCACGATTCTCTATGCTCTGCAGAGATGCAATCATGTCATTGCCGGCATCAATGCGGGCCAGCTCGGATTCCTGACTGAGATACCCAGGGAGGAGGTTGCCCTCCGGGTGAACAGGATTCTGTCGGGCCATTACACTGTCGAGGAAAGGATACGCCTCAAGGTCATGCGCAACAGTACAAGGCTTCAGGACTGCATAAACGAGGCTGTGCTGCACACAAGCCATGTCTCGAAAATGCATCACTTCGACGTCCTTGTGGACGGCAAGCCGGCCCTCAATGTCAGGGCTGACGGCCTTATAATTGCCACGCCCACCGGTTCGACGAGCTATGCGATGAGCGTTGGCGGCCCCATAATCGACCCAAGGGTCGGCGCGTTCGTGCTGGCTCCCATCGCCCCTTTCAACCTGGCCATACGCCCGCTGGTCATTCCGGCCAACAGCACGGTCGAAGTGAGGCATGCCGACAAGAAGAGATGCATGATGGTGCTGGACGGCCAGGACGAGATTGCGATAGAACCGGACGACGTGCTCAGGCTGAGCAGGTCGGAAAACCCGGCCAGGTTCGTGCGGTTCCAGGAGGATTTCTATGACCGTGCCTGGAAGAAGCTGAGGATGTGAAGCTTTGGCCAGGCAGAAGGTGACGGCCATATCCGGGAAGCTTCTCGGGGGCCTGCTCGCGGCCTCAAGGTCGGCTTACGAGTCCGAGAAGACCCACGAATTCTCATGCTTCCTGTTGGCGGAGGACGGCGTCATCGTGGAGTTCTGGCTCGGCCCCGGGACCATTGCCAGCGAGCGGTATGCCCTGCTGCGGCTGTACAACCTGCCCATAGATTTCCGGAGAGTGGGAACGGCGCATTCGCATCCCTCGGGCAACAACCATCCGTCGGACGAGGACCTGAGGCTGTTCGCCCAGACCGGTCAGGTGCACATAATAATGGGCTACCCCTTCGACAAGAATTCCTGGCGCGCATATTCCCGCTACGGCGAGGAGATTCATCTGGATGTTGCCTGAACTTCAGGATGCCAGGAAAACAAAGCCCCATCAATAGCTTTTTAAGTGTCCCCGCTATTTATGTTACGGGAAAGACAATATGATAGAACAACCCGCTTACAGGCTTGCCTCGGAGATAAGGCGGATTCTGAATGCTGAACTGGGCCAAGAGTTCGGCCAGACCATGTTCATCACCCAGTGCTTCGAACTCAGCATCAGGCCCGAGGAAATCAAAGTGGGGGACATCATACGGCTTTCTCCTGCCCTCATCAGGGCCATAAGGCCGTCAAAGGGCGACGAGATTGCCCAGAAGGTCGGCAACCAGATACGCAAGCTCAAGGTCCAGATGGAGCTGGACACACTCAAGGGCAAGGAAGGCGACCCGATCATGGCCAGGCGGTTTGCCGACATCTATGTCTCATTGGGAAATGCCTGCCAAATCACCGGCGATTTCGATGAGGGGGACAGGGCGTTCAGGAATGCGATAAGGTATGCGAAGAAAGCTGATTACCCTCTCAAGGAAGCCGAGGCCAACATCGGCATAGGCCTGATATTCGAGAAGAACGACAAGTGGAACGAGGCCATTGAATACCTTCACAAAGGCTTGTCAATATCCCAGTCAGCAGATTACCCACTGGGCATAGCGGACGCTTCAAGATGGCTGGGCCACCTGGAATGGCACAGGAACAACTACAGCCGGGCACTGGAGTGGCTTGAGAAAGGGCATGCCAATGCCGAAAGGACAGGGGACGAGGGCCTTATAGGCCAGATATTGATCGAGTTCGGGCTGGTGTACAGCGACCTCGGCGAGCTCACCAAGGCGATTGACTGGTTCAACAGGAGCATACCGCTTCTGCTGGGAGTGAGGGACCACCGTCAGCTGGCCAGGGTGTACAACAACATCGGCGACTCGTACATGCAGCAGAAGGAATGGAAGAAGGCCATTCAGAACTTCGAAAAGTCCGAGGAATTTGCCAGGATGATAAACAACCAGCAGTTTATAGGCTGGAGCCTGTTCAACTCGGGCGAGGCCCTTCTCAACATAGACGATGTCAACGAGGCCCTGGCCCGCGGGGAGAAGGCGCTCAAGATACTGGAGCCCATGAACGACACGATGGGCATTCAGGGCTCGATACGGATCCAGGCAATGGCCTACGCGAAGAAGAAAGACTGGCCCAAGGCCGAGGAATTGTTCTCCAAAGCGATGGAGATAACAGAAGCGATGGCCTCGAAATATCACAAGGGCCAGGTGCTGTTCGACATGGGGAAGATGCACAAGGCCAAGGGCGATAAAAAGAAAGCCAAGCAACTTTTCACTGAAGCGAAATCCCTGTTCGAGCAGATAGGCGCCAAGCGGCTGCTGGACGATGTGACGGCGGAAATGTAATACTCAAGCCAGGATAGCGTCCAGGTCAAGTTCCTTCTTGGCCATGTTCTTTATGAGCTCTTTCTTGTCCGTCTCGCCCGGCGATATCTCCGCGATGATCTTCTCCACTGCCTTAGCCGTGGTGTAAGTGTCCATGGGCACAGAGATGATTGGTATGTTCATGTCGTCCCCCTTCGCGATGACCTTGGGATGCGGGAGGATGTTGTTCGTGAGCACTATGCCAGCTGTCTCGGGAGCCAGGCAGGCGAATATCAGGTCCACCCTGTCCCCGCCCGTTATCAGGACCTTGTTCTCGCGGAAGAATTCCGGCATCCTCATGGCCTGCTCCGCGCTCAGGGCGCCCACCTGGACCGTCTTCACGACATTGCCGACGCCGTCGCCGCCAGCGATGAGCTTGGCATTGAGCTTCTCCAGGACCAGGCGCATGTCGCCCCATTCCAGTTCCGCACGTCTCGGCAGCATGCCTAAGAGCCTGATGCCCTTGCGCTCCAGCACAGGCGGGACCTCAATCTTCACCTTGTCCCAGTCCTCCTCGCTGACCTTGTTGATGACGATGCCTTTGAGCTTGGCTATGTTCTCGGTGCTCTTAGATATGGCCAGGACCTTGTCCAGTATCAGGGGCACGTCCCCCTCGGCGACGAGTATCAATTCGGAATCAAACTTCTGGGCCAGCGAAATCGAATCCATGTCCATGTGCCCGCCGAACGAGTAGTTCCTGGCAGTCTCGACTATGGTGAGATCATGCTTCGACGCTATGGCCTGGTAATTCCTTTTCAGAACGTTGTCGAGCTCCTTGCTGTTCCAGCGGGACATGATATTGTCGGCGTCGAAACCAAGCGTGCTCTCCAGGACAGATTTGTCCATGCCGAGCCAGTTCTGATAGACCATGGCATCAAGGTCATGGAGGCTCTTCTTGCTGTAGACAAGATGGTCGCCGTATGGCTTGTAAAAACCGCATTTCATGTTCGCGTTGAGGGCTATGCCCAGCCCGACCGTGGTCTTTCCAGCCGCAGTCCTGCTGGACGTGATTGTCAGGGATTTCATGGGATTTCCTCCGTAACCTTTTCCCTATTAATAGCTTTTCTAACTGTCATTCTGGAGTCCACGACCTTGCAGCCCTTCCCCTTGGCCAGGACCATGAGGGGGTTGATATCCAGCTCGAGTATGTCCTTCGTGTGCGCCGCCAGGTAGGAAATCCTCGAAATGGCCTCCACGGCTTTGGGGATATCCCTGTGCGCCTTGCCCCTGGCCCCGATCAGGATGGGGTAGGAGTGTATGTCCTTCACCATGGACTCGCATTCCTGCCTGGAGACGGGAGCCACCCTGAATGACACGTCCTTCAGCACCTCGACGTATATCCCGCCCATGCCGAACATCAGCACTGGCCCGAATGACTGGTCCTCGGAGAAACCGAGTATCATCTCTGTTGCGTCGGTCACCATCTCGGTTATGGTGACCCCCTCTATCCTGGCCCTCGGGAAATGGCGCCTGGCCTCCGCCATGATGGTCTCGTATGCCACCCTCACCTCCGCCTCGTCCTCAAGGTCCAGCTTCACGCACCCATACTCGGTCTTGTGCACGATGTCCTCGGAAAGGACCTTCACCACTACAGGGTATCCGATGGTTCCGGCCGCTTTCACTGCTTCGTCCATGGTCCTGGCGACCTCGGTCTTCGGGAACTCCAGGCCAGCATGCCTCAGGATCCTGGCGCAATCGCTCTCCAGGAGCTGGGTCTGGTTCCTGGCATGAGCCCTGTCAATTATTGCCTGTATGGCGGCAAGGTCCATGTCGAACTCCTCTGGCGCGCCCCTATCGCTGGCGAGCCAGCTCATTCTCCTGTACAGGATCCCCATGGCGGACATGGCCTCGTCCGGCGTTTCATAGCACGGGATTCCGCTTGCGTTGAGCATGGCAATAGCTTCGGCAACACCCTTGCCGCCGATGATGGCGAAAACCATCGGCTTGATGCCTGTGAGGTCGCCGGCCGAATCCACAGCGGTCTTCGCGAACTCCGTCACGTCCATAGTGGCCGGTGTGCAGTACAGGCCCACGACCGAGGGAATGGTCTTTTCCTCAAGGGAGGCGCGCAAAGCCCTGCCATAATCTTCGTTCCTGGCCTGGCCCGTGATGTCGATCGGGTTCTTGGAGCTTCCGAACTGTGGCATTGTCGGGCGGAACACCCGCTCAAGCATCTCCAGGTCCGAATTGAGTGTCACGTTATGCCTTTCGGCCGAATCCGAGGCCATCACACCGACGCCTCCGCCATTTGTGACTATGACCGTGCCGGGCGCTTTCGGCAGGGGAAGGTTGGCCAGCGCCCTTGTCCAATTGAAAGCGTCAGTCAAGTCATCCGCCCTTATCACCCCTGCCTGCCTAATTGCCGCGCTGAAGACCCTGTCGGAGCCAGCGAGCGAGCCCGTGTGCGATGCGGCGGCGAGCGCGCCCCTGGCCGAGCTCCCTGACTTGATTATGATGATGGGTTTCTTCCCGGAGACGGATTTCGCGGCCTCGAGGAAACGCCTGCCGTCCCTGCACCCCTCCATGTACATCAGGATGACCTTGGTCGCATCGTCGTTCCCCAGGTATTCCAGGGCTTCGGCCTCTGATATGTCTGCCTCGTTGCCCACGCTCACAACCGCCGAAAGGCCTATGCTGTCCGTGACAGACTTGCCCATGAGGGCCACGCCAAGCGCCCCGCTCTGGGATATGAGGCCCACATTGCCCACCCTTATCTCCAGCGGGCCGAAGGTCGCGTTCATCTTCGCTTTGGCAGAGAACACTCCGAACACGTTCGGTCCAAGAGTCCTGGCCCCGTATTTCCTGAGGACAGCCACAAGTTCATGGGTAAGGTCGTGCCTCCCTACCTCTCCGAAGCCGCTCGAGATGATGATGAACATCCTGGCTCCGGCCTTGCATGAGGCCTCCACGACGTCCCTGACAGCCTCGGCCGGGACCGCGACGACGGTGAGCTCCGCAGGGGAAGGCAAATCCCCGACAGACCCGTGGCATTTTATACCCAGTATCTCCGAGTACTTCGGGTTCACCGGCAGGATGGCGCCTTTGTAGCCCGAAGCCTTCAGGTTCTGGACAAGGCAATAGCCTATGCTTCCTTCCTTCGCTGATGCGCCGATTATGGCCACCGAGCCGGGATTGAAAAGGCTCTCAAGACCCCCCTTTGCCGTTGGCATCGGACATGGAAATATGCCGGATGCTTTAAAGGTTGTGCGGAGCTTTCACGCAGACAAGTACTGCGTGAAAGGAAAAAACGCCGAGAGGGAGATATCCAACATCCTGCTCACATCAAAAAAAGCAAAGCTTTTTTTGGGCGCTGGACGAATCGCTTCGCGACTCGTCCGCGGCGAACCTCGGAGCTCTCTCGGAGTTTGCTGATAACGCTCCGAGGGATGCTTTGAACTCCCGCATCCTTACGGACACAAGATTTCCAGTCTTGCGCCTTACCGGGCTGGGCCATCTCGGCACACGTGGGGCATCTGGGACACCGTATAAAATATTGTCGTTATCCCATGGGAAACGGGCATTGTCTTTATATTGTTAGAATCGGATACAGGGGCGGTAAAATGAACAGGATAAAAGTTGTCAACGACCCTTCCGAACTGGTGTCGACATTCAGGGCGGTGGACAACGAGATGAAACGGGAGATATTCAAGGAAGTGTCCGCAGGTTGGAAGACTGCACAGGAGATAGAGGAGAAATACGGGGAGGAAGGCCCTATTGTATTGAGGCTGTTCAACAAGATGAAGCTGGTCGAGACAAGGTGGCAGCAGCCTCCCGAAGGTTCACAGCAGAAGCCTGTCAAGGCCTACCACACCTACTACTCGGCGTTCCACATCAACACCTCCTGCTCGGTTTTCGAGATAAGCGATGTGATAGCCGCGGCAGGCATGTCTGACAAGGAATTCAAGAAAATAGAGGCCAAGATTCTCAAGTCGATCGGCAAGGAGGGCAGGTTCGCGGGCGACGTGGCTGAAGAACTTGGCCTCAGCCAGACCATGCTGAAGAGCCTTGTGAAGCGCTCCGCCAGGGTAGATTACCGCGGCCACAGGATAGAGCTCCACGACGAAGAGTGATTCTTTTGATAACCGTTCTCAGGATTGGGCACAGGCCCGAGAGGGACAAACGGATAACCACGCATGTGGCTTTGGTTGCCAGGGCGTTCGGCGCCGACCGAATCCTAATCGACACCAGGGACCCGGACCTGGAGAGGAATTTCCTCTCCACATGCGAAAGGTGGGGGGGCAGAATAGAGATAAAGACCGGGGTGAAGCACCGCGAGGAGATGAAGAATTTCAAAGGCCAGATCGTCCATCTCACAATGTACGGAGAGGAACTGCAAAGGGGGTTGTCGGCACTTGACCCGAAGAAAGACCTGATGATAGTTGTCGGTGCCGAGAAGGTCCCCAGGGAAGTTTACGAGCTAGCCACGATCAACATCTCTGTGGGCAACCAGCCGCATTCCGAGGTCGCGGCCTTGGCAGTTTTCCTGTACAGGCTCCAAGGCCAAAAGATGCCTGAATTTTCAGATGGCCAGATGAAAATACTCCCCAATCCCAGGGGCAAGACGGTGCATGAGAATGATGCCGACGGTTGAGATGTGCCTCTCATTCCTGGCCGAGGAGAACTGCCCGAACGCAGTCATAGACCATTGCATGGCAGTGGAGCATCTGGCCCTGAAGATTGCCAAGAGAATGCGCCTAGACCAAGACACAGTTGACCTGGTAAGCCGCGCGGCCCTCCTCCATGACATCGGCCGGTCCAAGACCCATGGCATCGGCCATGCCGCGGCAAGCGCTGACATCCTCAGAAAGCGCGGCCTGGACGAATCACTTGTCAGGATTGTGGAGCGCCACATCGGCGCCGGCATAAGTCCGGAAGAAGCGGCGGAGCTGGGGTTGCCTCCCAGGAACTACATGCCAGAAACCCTTGCAGAGAAGATAGTCGCGCATGCGGACAACCTTATAACCCATGACGAGAGAGGCCCGAAGAGATGGAAGCTGGCAGATGCCGTCGAGCGCGAAAGGGGCAAGGGCCATGAGGCCCAGGCCATAAGGATGGAGAAACTCCATTGGGAGCTCAGCGGGCTGACCGGGATTGACCTGGACGAGATTGCCTGAAACCGGTTCTCCTGTTCCCGCCCCCGAAATGATAGTTACGACCCGGTCTTCCGCCTGAATTGGGCCGACCGCCCTGTCTCTGCTGCCTGCCCCTCTGCTGGGGCGCGGGCGGCGCAGTGGACTTTGAAGCGGCATCCGAATGGAAAGGCTGGTCCCTGACCACCGGTATCGGATGCTTCAGAAGCTTTTCTATGTCCCTGATATAGGCTCTTTCCTCCGAATCGCAGAACGAGACCGAGATGCCGGCATTCCCGGCTCTCGCTGTCCTGCCTATACGGTGAATATAGGTCTCAGGCACATTCGGGATGTCGAAATTGATGACATGGGTTATGCCCTCCACGTCGATTCCCCTGGCCGCAATATCTGTGGCCACCAGCACCCTGACCCTTCCCGAGCGGAAGTCCTCCAGCGCCTTGGTCCTGGCGTTCTGGGCCTTGTTGCCATGGATGCCCAGGGCCCTTATCCCTGCGCGCTCGAGTATCCTGACTATTTTATTGGCGCCATGCTTCGTGCGCGAGAAGACCAGCATCTTGCCGTCCGGCTCCTGCCTTAGCAGGCGCTCCAGCAGCGCGGTCTTGTCCTTGCGCTCCACGAACATGAGTCTTTGGTCGATGAGCTCCACCACCGGGATATCCGGGGTGACATTCACGCTCACCGGGTCCCGGACCATGGTCCTGGCCAGCTTGATTATATCAGGCGGGAGAGTCGCGGAGAAGAACATTGTCTGGCGCTTCGCTGGCAGCTTCGCCAGTATCCTCTTTATATCCGGGAGAAAACCCATGTCCAGCATCCTGTCCGCCTCATCCAGCACGAATATCTCCACGCTGTCCAGCCGCACGTGGCCCTGGTTCATCAGGTCCAGCAACCTTCCCGGCGTCGCCACCAGGATGTCTATGCCCCTGTCCAGCGCCTTTACCTGGGGATTCTGGCCCACTCCGCCGAATATCACGGCGCCTGTGACATTGGTGTACCTGGAGTAATCCTTCATGCTCTGGTCTATCTGGGCGGCAAGCTCCCGGGTGGGAGTGACTATAAGCGCCCTCACATATCCCTTCCTTCTCTGCCCTCTGACTGTAGCCATGTGCTGCAGTATGGGCAGCGCGAAAGCTGCGGTCTTGCCTGTTCCGGTCTGCGCGCATCCGAGCAGGTCCCGTCCAGCCATCAGCGGCGGAATCGATTGGACCTGAACGGGGGTCGGCACAGAGTATCCTATGTCCCGGATGGCGCGGTTGAGCGGCTCCAGGAGTTTAAATTCTGAGAAATTATCGCATCCCATTATTCATTCCTTCTTTGCCGGTCCCATAACGGGTGGGTATTTAATGGCATGGGTAGCCCATTCCGAGCCAGACAGCTGCAACGACCTGCGCGCGCCTGTGTCCGCCCGGGAAAGCCCTAACCGACCGGCAGCCTCTTCAGCTGCCATTTCCTTTCTCTGCCGAGGCCTTTCTCGCCACCAGAAATGAATGCGGCGTTCGCTGCATAGAGCCCGGCACCGGCCGAATGTCTGGCCACATGGGCTGTCGCCGCAGCATGCCCGGCTGCCCTTGCCGCTGCAATCGCTGCCTCGTCCCCCGCCTCCCTGGCCGCGGCATGGGCTGCCAGGGCCGCCTTCCTGGCGGCGCCGCATTTTATCTCGCCCCGGGCCCATGCCCTCGCCGCCTCTATGGCCATTCTCGGCCTGTCATCGCCTGGGCGCATGTCCTCGAAATAATGCAGGACATGTTCGGCGCAGTCGGCAGCCCAGAGGGCCTGCCTCTTCTGGTCGAGCTTCTTCAGATGCTCCGCGATGGCCTTTCCGGCCTCAGAATCCATGAGCTTTTTCAGCATTGTCCCCCCAATACCTTTCCTCACAATTAAATATTCTCAGCCCCATCTCCCCGCCATGGAATATCTAGCCCTTGCGCAGGCTTACGAAAAAATCGAGGCCACAAGCAAACGCCTGGAGATGACTGACCTTCTTGCGGACCTGTTCCGCCAGGTACCTGCAGGCTCGATTGAGAAGGTGGTTCTCCTCACCCAGGGGAAGCTCGCGCCCGATTTTGCGGGCCAGGAGCTGGGCATCGCCGAGAAGCTGGCACTCAGGGCAATCAATGAGGCCACGCGCGTGGGCGAGGTAGAGATACAGAAGATATGGCTCAAGGAGGGGGACCTGGGCACGGTGGCCTTCGAAGCCGTTTCCAGGAGGAAGCAGACATCCCTGTTCACAGACACCCTGAGCGTGGACATTGTGTTCAACAGCCTGGTTCAGATATCGTCGGCATCCGGTTCAGGCTCCCAGGACCTGAAGCTCAAGCTGCTGGCCAAACTGATGCACGATTCCTCCCCGGTCGAAGCCAAGTACATCGCCCGGACCCTAGCCGGGAAGCTGAGGCTCGGGATTGCCGACATGACGCTGGTGGACGCGCTGGCAGTGACCTACGCCTCCAAGGAGGACAGGGATGCGGTCGAGAGGGCCTACAACACATGCTCGGACCTGGCCAGGGTGGCCAAGGTCCTAGCCGCCAAAGGGCTGGAAGGCCTGGACGGGATAAAGCTGGAGGTCGGGATACCCCTCAGGGCCATGCTAGCCGAGAGGCTTCCGGGCATCCCCGAGATACTGGAGAAGCTCGGGGGGAAATGCGCCTTCGAGTACAAGTACGACGGCCTCAGGATACAGGCCCACATCAAATCCGGGACCATCCAATTATTCACCAGGCAGCTGGAGAATGCCACTGATCAGTTCCCTGACCTCGTGGCCGTGCTGGGGAAGGCGTTCAAAGGAAAGGCGGGTGTGATAGAGGGCGAGTGCGTGCCCGTGGACCAGAACACCGGAGAGATGCTGCCCTTCCAGACTGTGAGCCGCCGCAGGGGCAGGAAGTACGAGCTGACATCTGCGGTCGAGGAATTCCCTGTCATGCTGTTCCTTTTCGACTGCCTTTACCTCGACGGAAAGGACCTCACCCAGACCCCGTACACGAACCGGCGCAAGAAACTGGAATCCTGCATCCGGGAAGCCGACAGGGTGAAGCTTGCAGAAGTCCTCGTCACTGACGACCCGCAGGAGGCCGAGGAATATTTCCAGAAGGTGGTGGCCAAGGGCGGGGAGGGCGTGATAGCCAAGTCCCTGGCCGAGGACTCGTTTTACAGAGCTGGCTCCAGGGGCTGGAACTGGATAAAGTTCAAGAGGGACTACAAGTCCGAGATGAGCGACACCGTGGACCTTGTCGCGGTGGGCGGATTCTCAGGCAGGGGGAAGCGCGCCGGTCATTACGGCGCCCTGCTCATGGCAGTGTACAACAGAGAAGAGGGAAAATTCGAGACAGTGACCAAGCTGGGCTCCGGCTTCGATGACGCGATATTGGCCGCGCTCCCCGAGATGCTTGAGCCCCTAAAAGGGAGCAAGCCCCACAGGCTTGTGAAATCCACCATGAAGGCGGATTTCTGGTTCGAGCCCTCGCTGGTCATGGAAGTGAAAGGCGCGGAAATCACCCTATCCCCCATCCACACCTGCGCCTGGGAGGCAGTGAGGAAAGGCTCGGGCCTGGCCATCAGGTTCCCGAGGTTCACGGGCGTCATCAGGAAGGACAAGGCGCCGGAGGACGCGACCACAAGCGAGGAGATGCTGGCGCTGTACAATATGCAGGCCAAATAGAGAAAGGGGGAAGGGTTGCCTTTCGGCATTTTTCAGCGGCATCCGGACGCGGTCCGGAACGGCAGCGCGCCTAGTCTATCTTGAACTTCTTGGCCATCTTCATCACGATGAAGACGACCAGGCACACGATTACGAAGGTAATGAGGGCCATAATGAACAGGCCAGGCTTGTAGGGCAGCCATTGGTTGTACCCGACTCCGCCCACCATGGGTTCGAGTATCTGGTTGATGAGGGGCATCAATATGCCCGTGGTCAGCCCCTTGACGACCTCGCCCAGGTACATGCCTACGATGAAGGCCACCGCCAGCCCCAGTATCTTGTACTTGCCCACGAAGTCAAGGAACTCCCCTAAAAAGCCCCTGCGCCCCTTCGGTTCGGGGGCGGGTGTGAGAAGCTTCCTTATCTCCTTCAACTCTGCCAGCATTTCCGTGTTTTGATCGGTCATTTTTTGCACCGCATCCCTATATAACATATTTCTATATAAATATGTGTATAAAATGTAGCCGGGGCATGACCTTTAATAATCCTTCGCAGATTTGGGGTTGAGGACAATGGCTCTGAAGGACCACCAGGACGCATTCGGCTACGGCATGTACGACTATTTCCACGGGATCGATGTGGAAGAGGTTGTCGAGAGGGACGACGGCTACATCGATGTGTCGGAGGGCCCCAAGTCCTACCTTGCGAAATACGAGGACTGGCCGAGCCACCTGCAGAGGGCAATGAGGCATGCGAAGGGCAGGGTGCTGGACATAGGCTGCGGCGGCGGCCGCCACTCCCTTTTCCTGCAAAACCAGGGACTCGATGTCCTGGGCATTGACAATTCCCCGATGGCGCTCAAGTGCTGCCAGGAGCAGGGCCTGAAGAAGACCAGGCTCATGGACATCATGCAGATAAATAAAAAGCTCGGCACCTTTGACACCATCATCATGATGGGCAACAACTTCGGACTGTTCGCGAATCCCAAGAGAGCTAAGCTCCTGCTCCGCAGGTTCCGCGGGATGACCTCGCAAGATGCATACATTATCGCCGAGACCCTAGACCCCTACCAAACTGACAAGCCCCATCATCTGGATTACCATGCCCGGAACAGGGCAAGGGGCCGCATGTCCGGCCAGGTCCGCATCCGGGTGAGGTACCAGAGATACTGCACGCCCTGGTTCGACTACCTGATGGTCTCGAAGCAGGAGCTGGAAGCAATCCTTTCAGGCACAGACTGGAAGGTGAAGAAATACATCAACGGCAAGAATGGGATATATGTCATGATACTCGAGAAGGAGGCAATGCCTTGACCCTAATACTGCTGAACCCCAAGGGACGCGTGGCCAGCGTAACGGCCGCTGTAATATGGGTGATTTCACTGGCCCTACTGCTTGCGAAGGGGGACTGGTCCAAAGGGCCGGTTCTGCTAATAATCCTTTTCTCCCTGCTGCTGGCCCTCACAGGCGTACGCCTGTACCAGGAGTTCAGGGAAGACGGGGCCTGGCTGGATTAATTTTTCCCTATATCCAAAGTCCCTTCGGGACATTTGGAGCGACGGTTCGGCCCACCTATCAGCCGTGCAGGGGAAGTGATTTATCTTAAGATGAATATGCACAGTGCATGGCGGATTCCCCGGAAAAGTTAGACTGGAAACGGTATCCTTTGGCCTGGAACAATTCCTATGCCAGGAAGGGCACCCAGTGGCGTGGGATATTTGACATTTCCGCTTACAAGGAATTCCTCGACCTGGAAGGGAACGTCCTTGAGCTTGGCTCCGGAGACGGCAACACCGCCTCGGTGCTGGCGCCGCACTGCGGGAACCTCGTATGCATAGACATAGCCAAAACCTCCTTCCTGACCCTGGCCATGAAGAATCCCGCGATCAACAAGTCGGTGGGGGATGCCAGGCGACTGCCTTTCAGGGATGATACATTCTCTGCCGTGGTGTCCAGACACGTACTCACGCATGTGATACCGGGCGACGACAGGGCCGTGATGGAGGAAACCGCAAGGGTGTTGGCGCCCAGGGGAATGGTTTTGCTGGAAGTCTTCACTCCCGCAGACATGCGCTCAGGCAAGGGCCAGGAAATATTCCCGCGCACGTTCCTGAGGGACGACGGTCTGGTCTGGAGGTTTTATCTCGGGCAGGAGCTGGACTCGCTGGTCAAGGCCTCTGGCCTCAGCGTCAGGCATTTCCAGATAATCGAAAGGAAGGTGAGGCACGAGGGCCAGATTTATCCGAGGGAGTCGATAATAATGATGGCGTCGAAGGCCTAAGTTATCTGGGCGTCTACCACGACATGCTCGACGCCCGGCGCATACGATTTCACCCTCGTCATCTTCAGGATTTCAGCATCCCTTCCGGCCTCCCCGGCCGCCTCCATAACCCTCTCCTGCGGCCTGTTGGGGAGAAGCCTGTTCGGGCATGTCTCATGGTAATGGATGACTCCTTTCCCTCTGAGAATCCTCATGGCCTTGGGCAGGTATTCGTGCGTGGTCCCGACATAGCCCATGACCACCCGGTCCGCAATCCCTTCCTCGGCATCCAGGCAGTTCCCCAGGACAGGTTTTATCCTGTCTCTCACATTGTTCAGGGCGATGTTCCTCTTCAGGTACTCGAAGGCCAGCGGATTTATCTCATGCGAAATTATTCTCGCGGGCTTGGAATGAACCGCCATCGGCACCGAGAAATAACCGATTCCGGCGAACATGTCAACGACAACCTCCCCGGGCTTCGGAAGTTTGGACATCCTTATCCTTTCATCGACATTTCCGGAGGAGAACATGAGCCTGGCCGCGTCAAGGCTGAACCTCACTTGGTTCTCCACATGGACTGTATCGGTGTTCTCCCCCAACAGCAGTTCCATGACAGGCTCCCTGAATTGGCCGCTGATGCCGCCCGTGTCCATGAGGACTGCATCTGCCTCCAGGACCTTGGCATAAGCCCTTGCCACCTCTTCCTTCCTGGGCTCCAGTTCCTTCGGGATCTTCAGGACAAGGACATGGCCCAGCTGCTCCCATTTCCTGGGCAGTTTCTTCTTCAGATTTTCAGGGATGTCTATCTCTGCCAGTACCTCGTTGAAAGGGACACGGAAAGTCTGGCGGCCTGGGTACTCGCCCTCGGTGATTTCCGCGCCGAGGGATTTCATTTCCCCCAGCAGCCCGGGAAGGGGCATGGCTAGCGCCGGTATCTCGGTGAATCCGCCAGCATTCAGGATCCTGTGGTGCTTGTCCAAGATGCCGTGCTCGGTCATGAGAAGCCTGACTGCTTCCGCGTTCCCGCTCGGCACCCTAAGTGCCAACATTATTTGTCCTCCGACTCCTTGGAGAAATACCTGGCATCGATAGTTTCCCTGATGCCCTTGGCTATGCCCTTACCCACGCCCTTGACCTCCTGGAGCTGCTCCTCCGTGGCCTCCATGACAGCCCTCACGCTCCCAAAATGAGATAGAAGCCTCTGGGCCAGAACGCCCGAGACATTGGGCAGCCCCTCGAGTATGAACTGCTGCCTCTCCTGGACCAGCATGGTTCCCTTCTCCCCCCGGATGCCGGGGGTTCTTCCCTCCTGGGATTCCCTCTTTATCAGAGTGAAGAGGAATTCAGCGGTTTCCGAATCATTGGCCGTGAACATCACAGGCACGCCGAAATCCACCGTTATCGAGGCCAGGGCCCCGCGCACAGATTCGGCGGAGAGCCGTCCGGACCGGATGTCGCCCTCGATAATGACGAGCGGGGACTGGTAGGCGCGCTTCAGGGCCTTGACCTGCTGGAACAGGCGCCCGTCCATGACGGACGCGACGAAATCAACGGCTTCCTTCCTTTCGATGCCGACCCTCTCCGAGACCAGGTAATCGCCGATGTCCAGCTGCCTGGATTCCACGATCACGTCCTTCACGGCAAGGTGCCTGACGACTGACGACTTGAATTCCCTGGTGTCCGCGATTATGCGCAGCCTCTGCTGCTCTGGCTTGCCTGGCTCGAACTCCCCCAATGTGCGCTGGCTTTTGTCCGGCGCCGCGGCCTCCTGCCTTTGTGTTCCTCCAAGAATCTTTGCAGGCGCAGTCTCGAAGCTCGGAGCGGTTGGGCCGCCAACCTTCAGGTCCTTCTGCAGCTCCTTTCTCAGCTTTTCCAGCTCCCTGTGCATCCTCCCCTCCTTGTGCTTTGACGACCAGTAGTAAGCCACATCCCTGGTGTCCTTGGATATGAGTATCACGACCTTGCCTGTCCTGCGCCTGCCTGTCCTTCCGCGCCTCTGGATGGTCCTTATCTCGGAGGGTACAGGCTCGTAGAAAATCACCAGGTCAGTGGAGGGAATGTCCAGGCCCTCCTCGGCCACACTCGTCGCCACCAGGACGTTGAACTCGCCAGCCTGGAACCTGTCGATTATGTCGACCTGCTTCTTCTGGTTCATGCCCTTGTCCTTGCCCTTCGTGGCCTGGCCCACGAACTTCGCTGGCTTCACGATGCTGATGCCAGCGAGTTCCGTGGACACAAGCTCGGCCGTGTCCCTGTAATGCGTGAACACGATAATCCTGGAATCGGGCTTCTGGTTCAGTTGAGCGACCACCAGTTTCTTCACCCGGCCCAGCTTGGGCGATTCCACCGATATCGCGTCGAGCAGGTTCACTGCCTTCATGGCCAACTGCACCTTGGGAAGCGCGATTGCCTCCTTCGAGGCCCTGCTGGCGCCTCTGGAGACCGCGTCTTTGATGAGCCTCTCGAAGTAGGCCTTCAGGGCGGCGACGCCCTGTGTCTCGGCAAGCTCCAGGGCATGGTTTATCTTCATTGCCATTGCGACGGTAGTCGCGGCCTGGAAAGCCGAAGGCTGGTTGCTCGAAGCCTGCAATTGTCCGCTTATCTGGCGTTGTGCTGCGAGCAGGTCCTTCATGCTGACGAAACCGCTTCTTTTCAGGTACCCAGCCTTCCTGAGTTTCTCGATTTGTTCCTCCTGGGCCTTCCTCAGATGCTGGATGACCGCCATCATTTCGGGCGGTACTTCTATCTCCACCCACTTGACGTAAATGTCATGGACGTACCTGACAACGTCAGGGTCGTACTCGTGCCTTATCTCCACTGCCTGCATCCTGAGATTGCCGCACACCTCCAGGATGTGGCTCGGGTCATTGCCCGGGGACGCTGTCATGCCCAATGTCAGCCCGCCCTTCACCCTGCTGAACCTCTCCCCGATGAAGACATAGGCATAGTCGCCCACGGCCCTGTGGGCCTCGTCGAATACTATCAGCGACACGTCGTTCAGGTCTATCTGACCCGAGACAATGTCGTTGGATATCACCTGTGGCGTGGCCGTGACAATCTGGCTGGATTCCCACAGCTCCTTCCGCTTGGCGGGTGCGGTCTCCCCGGTGAAAACAGCGGGCTGCTCGGCGACCAGGTGTTTCGCCAGGAACCTGGCATGCTGCTCGACAAGTGGTTTCGTGGGCGCAAGGAACAGTATCTTGCCCTTCTTTGTCCTCAGCGACTCGGCCACGACCAAAGTGGCGATTATTGTCTTCCCAAGACCGGTGGGCAGGACAACCAGCGTCGATGTTGTTGAGGCTGTTCCGGCTATTGCCACCTGGTAATCCCTTTCTTCGATGGAATCGGGCACTATCATCTGATGCTTGACGAACACGCCCGTGAATAGGCATTCTATAAAGAAGGTTTTGGGGAGGCGGGCGAAACTAACGCAACTTTCTTATGGCCTTGGCTTGTTGCAGGCGGCATGGATTTCGAGCTCAGAGCGGCTAAGAGCCAGTCAGACCTGGAGGCGGTCAAATCCGTGCGACTCGAAGTATTCGTCAGGGAGCAGAATGTCCCCCTGGAAATAGAGATGGACAAATACGATGCCAAAGCAATACATGTGCTATGTCTTGCAAACGGGAAACCGGTCGGAACCGGGAGGCTGGTGAAGATGCCGGACGGCTTCAAGCTGGGCAGGGTGGCCGTACTTCAGGACTACAGGGGAAAAAGCCTTGGAACTGAAATAGTCAGATGGCTGCTGGCCCAGGGAGGTGAGGACCTAGTTTATGCCAATGTGCAGCTCACCGCTCTGGATTTCTATAAAAGACTCGGGTTCGTCGCGGAAGGCGAGCCTTTCATCGAGGCCGGCATCGAGCATGTGAAAATGACATGGCGCCCTAATAGCCGGTTTTCATGATGTTTCACATCTTTTTTCAATACCCTCATATACTCTGAAAACCAATGGTCTACTCATGGTAAAACTGGTAACTGTCCTGGAAACCCAGGCCTGCAGGTCATGCGGGGGCTCGGGTCACGCCCCGAACGGGCACATGTGCGCCGTCTGCAACGGGTCGGGCAAGATAGAGGTCGAGGTGCACAGGTAAGCGCCCCGCTAGTATTTCACTACTTTTCACTGCTTTTTTCTTAATATAGATATACTGTGAAACCCCTGAGAGGCAATAGGAAGGAAAGAAAATGATGTACAGGAACTTCAGGGAATACGGCAAAACCGGCCAGAACCATGAACTCCTCAGACGCTGGCTCCGCGGCGAGTCCAGCCATGAATCCTTAAGGACCTGGCTGAGCTCCATGTACACCTGACTTTATCCTCCCGTGTGCTGGGCACGCGCCTCCAGCCAAGATCACACGCAATCAGGATGAAAACTCTTCCCCACTTGGGTGGTGCTATTCTCTCTCCAACCTAGGCATTTATGCCAAAAGGCACCACCCCTCTTTTTCTAATATGCAGGTGACGGGGTGGTTCTGTTGTTGCTGATAAAATCCCCAAACAGACTCCGTCTTTACATCGAAGAAAACCACTAGTTTGGGGACATCGCCGAGTTTTCTCAGTCACTATATATTTCGATCCGAAAATTCGGCTTGCTCGAAAGATTGCGCATCATTATGCTTCGGCAATCTTTCTCGTCCAACCTAGGCATTATTGACTTGGCACCACCCATTATCCCGTTATGGCAATGTTTAAATCGAATAAGCTGTATGCCAAGTGCTCAGATGGGCCTATAGCTTAGACTGGCTGGCCCTGGTCGAATTGCTTCGCAACTCGACCGTGTCTCGGTGGCTAGCGCCACCTTCGAAGCGCCCGGCCAGCCGGGCTTCGCTATAGGATCGATATCATTCGCAAACAAAATGGGCCTATAGCTTAGACTGGCTGGCGCTATACTCCTCGCTTCGCGAGCAGTATGCGTCCTCGGTAACCTTCGGTTCCCTCGGAAGCGCCCGGCAGCGCCGGGCTCGGAAATGCTATAGGTCAAAGGCATTCGCAAACATGGGCCTATAGCTTAGACTGGCTGGAGCGCCCGGCTGATAGGGGACTTTCGTGCGCGAGAATCCCTTCCGAAACCGGGAGGTCAAGAGTTCAAATCTCTTTAGGCCCACTTTTTTCTTTTGAATGTTCTCCGCTGGCTCGGGCTGTAAATATCAGCATGAAAAAACTCAACTGAAAGGGATTAATCCTACCAATAAACGGTCCACAATACATCGGCTGGTGCATGAACCCAATATCCCTCGGTAGAATCCATCATATATGATGAACTCACTTCACTAATCAGGTATGGAGAAGTACTATTGAACGCTTCGACCCGGTCAAATCCTGTTCCGATGAGGGCGTCCTCGACTGTCCTGGGTGTTTCCGACGGATAACTCACCAAATTCCAGCCTGTACGTAGAACGATATTTGTATAATAAAGAGGAGTGCCCTCGACTACCCATGAACAATTTTGGCTTACTTTAATCCAAAGTCCAATTGAATTGCTAATTATTTTTAGATCGTTTATGGCAGAACTTGGTCTATATGTTTTCCAGGGGTCAGCAGGATAGAGATTTGAATAATACTTGACACATTCCAGCATACCGGACATACCCGCCATGGCTGTGGTGATATTTGATTCACTCAACTCGATTGGAACCGAAACCAGATTCCAACCTAATGTCAAATCGACCTCAACCTGGGTCGGAGTCCATGGGTCCATCAATGGATAGTTATCCTGAGCTCCGCTGCCACCCAGAATGTTCGTGTGGGGTGTATCGCCTATTGAATCGCTGCCTGTCTGATCCTGATACGGTCCTGAAAAAAAGTCTTCTCCAGTATAATTGTACCAATAATTACCGCCACTGGGATATCCATTATCCCATGTATTGCCTGTGATATCTGATGCATATGATCCATTAAGGAAATTATTATGATAAAGTGTGACATTGGACGCATACCACCCTATGTTTACAGCATCATAGAAATCGTTCTCAACAATTACTAAGCCAATTATCACATCGTTAATGTTAATATAAATATCGATCGCATATCTTTCTCCACTCAGGAACACATTTCTGGCAATCCTAATATTATTGCATGATTCTCCAAATACCACACCGGTCCAGCTTAAATTCCCAAACGTGTTTGAGACCATGGTCAAATCACGCTGATCACCTGTTTGGATAACAATACCGTAAACGCTATTTTTAAATGAATTTGAAATGAATCTATTACCATAATATTTATGAGATGGTGATGATCCAATTCTTATGCAATTCATTTGAATATTGTCGAAAATGCAATGCTCAACTGAGGAATTTGATACTGCTCCATAGTAGAATACACCTACCTTTGGAATATTGTAAAATGAGCAATTAGTAATTTTCACATTATTAACGGCCTCAACTTCCACACCGGCGTAATATTCTGGTCCCGTGTTCGTTCCAGCATTTCGAATTACGAAACCGTCGATGTTAACGTTTGCTGAGGAGATATAAACAACGGTTCCTGTTGAGGAACCATCGATGACGGACTCATTTTTCACCCCCATTATGGTCAATGCCCGATTCACAATCACATTCTCATAGTATATTCCGGGCGACACCACCAGTGTGTCCCCTGGACTCGCAGCCTGAATCCCGAATTGGATAGTCATGTAATATGTGTCCTTATTGATGTTGTGAACAGGTGTAAAAATATTATTTGGGTCCCATGGTTCCATAAGAGGGAAACTATCCTGTCCGCCAGCTCCCAGTATTGTTGTGTAAGGAGTATCCCCCAAACCATCGCTGCCAGGCCAGGTCTGGGTCGGACCAAACTTTACATCGATGCCTGTGTAATCTGACCAATAATTTCCCCCATAAGGATAACTTGCATTCCATCGGTTGGTGGTTGTTGCTGTGTATGCCTGGTTTCCGTTTGTTATAAATGAATTATGAAACACCATGTTATCGCTGCATGCGATATCCAGATATAAGCCATAATTGACATTAGCAGAGATATTATTTAATTCAATTACATTTCCAGTCGATAAGTAAATGTATATGCCATATTCATCGTTTAATGTAAAGATGTTCTTTTTAATTTCGTTGTAATCAGAAAATTGTAATTTGATACCAGAGAGGCTATTCAAAACAGTGTTATTTTCTAATGTGTTGGAGTTAGAAACCTCTGTGAGAACAATCCCCTCTTGAATGCAATCCTCTATGTGATTTCCTTGAATGCTATTATACGTTGCATTGTACATATACAAACCAAATTCGTGACCTTCAATATTATTTCCATCAACGATTGAGTAGGATGTATCTGTCAAGGAGATTCCATTGTAACCAGTGGATATTGTGTTATTTAGTATCGTTATATTATTCCCCACATATGACCAGATGTTATCAAATGAATTGTTGAACATCGTATTATTCAATATTTGAATATATGAAGATTCAAGTATAAAAACGCCTTCGAAATAGGAGTTGGAAATACTGTTATTTTTAATTATTGCATTTTGAGCTCGATACAAGGTAACACCAGAGTTAAGGATGTAAGGATAATATGTGCTTCCATTGGCATTATGAAAGGAGCAATTCTTGATGACACAATAATCAGTTGTGTTACCAATATATATGCAATAGCCCACACCAGTCCCGTTTATCTCATATCCTTCTATGGTCCAAGGAGAGACTATTGTCCCATTTCCGCCAGTCACTAGAGGAGATGTGAGAAAATCCGCATTCGAATTTATTCTGAATGGGGAGGAGGGGAGATATCGAATCTCACATTCGTGTTGTAAACCACCATTTGCCTCTTGAGATCCAAATGGGATAAAAAGTGACCCTGATATCATAATTCCGCATAGCCAATAAATCAATATCTTCCTCATTAGCCCAACTCTTCTATTATAGGACATAATGTCGCACTCGATAAATAAAGATTGCGTTCAATTTTTATTCTCATTAGCATTTTAAAAACGGCAAGTTAGTGTGAGCCATCAAGTTTGACGAGGCTTTGCCTCGCTATTACAGGATGTAATAAAAAAACGAAAAAAATCCATTGCCATTATTATTGGGATATCTCCAGCCGGGAGAGCCCCTTTGCCGCTCCCCCCATTCCCAGCCACAGGATGAGCGCCGAGATGTCCAGGGCCAGCAGCAGCATCATGAACCCCAGGACCTTGTCCGAGAAGGCCAGCAGCAGCGGCGGCAGGAGAAGGAATGCCGAGAGGAAGAGGGTAAGCAGCATGAAGGTGTACATGGTCATGATGTCGGGCGCATTGCCAGTGGACTCGTCGAAATTCGGATTCCGGGCTCCGTACCAGATTCCCAAACCCGTCGAAGCCAGAAACATGGTCATCCCTCCCATGACCGAGAAGAGTATGGCCACCCACCCGAGGCCCGAGACCAGCGGTATCGGGACGGCAACGCAAGCGATGACGAACGGAAGCATCAGCAGGACAGCCAATGTCTTGCCTTTTACTATCTCCGACTCCCTGACCGGAACAATCCTGTAGACCCAGGCCCCCTTTCCGTCATGGCTGAAGGCGCCCAGGGCGGGCACCAGGCCCAGTGAGACTACCGAGAGATACAGCGCCAGGCCGACAACCAGCACAGGTATGATGTCCAGCAGGAATCCGGGAAACCCGAGGAAATTCCTGAATTCATTGTAGAAGTAGATTGCAAAGACCAAAAGCCCGGCAAGCGTTATGGCGTTTCCGATGCCCTCGCGCTTCCTCATGAGTGTCCGAATCTCGCTGTCATAGACCGTGGCGACTGTCTTGCCGAGCCTGGACTCGACCAGTCTGACTGTCCTACTTTTCCCGTTCCCCCGCCTCAGCCGGTGCAGCTGGGACCTGGATGTTGTCATGGTGTTCCAGGATTCAAGCAGGAAGTGGGCCGATATGGGAATCCCGATTAGGGCCAGCACGAGCAGCGTTCCCAGGGTCCAGGTGAGGGTCCAACCGCCCAACCTCATCTGGCCCATCACTACGTAGATGAGGGACATCACGGGGCTGAAGGCCGCGCCGGCAATGAGCTTCCTCGGCCAGGAGCCCAGGCCGCTCAGCACGGCATAGGTGAAGCCGACCAGCGTGGCCATCATGGAGAGGAGGATGAGGTCCAGCACGATGTCCGGGGGCATGACGAAGTAAAGGCTCGGGTGGAGGAATGTCATCGCCGTCATCGTGCCCAGGCCGAAGGCCAGCAAAGCCAGGTTGAAAACTGCAATTGAAAGGACCTTGCCCAGGACTATCCTGCTGCTTCCGAATGGCTGGACCAGCAGGAACACGCTCGCCGGCCTCTCCACCAAGTAATGGTACGTGTCCAGGAGGGACTTGCCCATGAAAACCAGGAAGAACAGGAACAGCACATCGTTGAGGTTCAAAGGGAACTCCTCAATCTCCGGGGACCTGGATATGAAGGATATCAGGCCGACAACCGCACCGAATGCCGCGACCATGACCATGAGGGACCAGACGCTGTACAGCCTGTTCTTATTCAGCCGATTCAGCGTGTTCCTGTAACCTGTCATCGTGTCAGTGAAATAAATCTCAAATACAGGCGAGGCCATGGAATCAGCCCCCTTCCACCAGCTTCACGAACGCATCCTCGAGGGTTCCAGCGCCGAGGCCTTTCTTCAGCCCGGAGGGCGTGTCGAGACCGGCCACCCTACCCCTGTGGATTATGGCCACCCTGTCGCACAGGCTGTCTGCGATTTCCGTGACATGGGTGCTCATCAGTATCGTGTTGCCCTTGGCGGCGTAGTCCCGGATCCAGGCCTTGACCATCTTGGAATACCTGGGGTCCAGGCCGCTCGTGGGCTCGTCCAGTATCAGAATCGGCGGTTCGTGCAGCACCGAGGAGGCGAAAGCCACCCTCTGCCTCATGCCCTTGGAATACGTGCCAATCTCGTAGTCCAGGAAGTCCCCGAACTCGAGTATCCTGATGTATTCGGCCGTTCTATTCTCCAACAGTCCGGGGTCCATGCCCCTGAGAGTGCCCATCATGGCCATGAATTCCCTACCGGTGAGCTTCTCGAACAAGTTGGGCGTCTCCGGGAGGTAGCCGATTCTCCGCTTCACCTCGAGCTGCTCCCTGGTCACTTCCAGGCCGTCGACCAGGGCCTGGCCCGAAGTCGGTTTTAGCAAGCAGGACAGAATCTTCATTGTCGTGGTCTTGCCCGCGCCGTTTGTCCCCAGCATGCCGAAGACCTCGCCCTTCTCGACCCTGAAGGACAGGTTGTCCAGGGCCAGTACAGGTCCGAATCGCTTCACAAGGCTCCGCACTTCTAGCATCGCGATACCAGGCAAGGCATAAAGGGTATATTATGATAAAGCCAAAATCATCCAAAATTTATAAGAAGGGACGCGCTTTATGCGGCACGCCCAACCAGGTAAATCCAATACGCTCCCGTAGCCCAGACGGATTCCAAATCCGTCCTTGCTTCCGGAGCTCAGTTGCAAAAAAGAGACAATACGCTCCCGTAGTGTAGACCGGCCAATCATTCCAGCCTTTCGGGCTCATCGCTCCCGCGATGAGCGAAGAGAGCTGGGGACTCGGGTTCAAATCCCGACGGGAGCACCTCATTTTATTAGCGCTTTAATACGGTGCTCCCGTCGTACCTCGGTCTAGCGTCATTATAATGATATGAATGAAGACCTCGGTCCCGCCGGGAGCCTATGCAAGAGCTATACAATTGCCTTGCTAGAAATGCCATTCTGCACGGTGCTCCCATCGTCACTCAGGCTAATGCTCGCGAAATGCTTCCAGTGAAGCCTTCGTTGGATCTCGGGCTACTGCTGACAAATGTCGAGAGTGAAGCCCTCGACTGCGCCGAATTCTTTAGCTATCAATCAGAATATCCAGAACTCGGCTTGCTCACAAAGTTTAGGACATCAGTTCTCAGAAACTTTGTTCGTCCCGCCGGGAGCCTGTGCAAGAGCTATAAAAATGCCCTATTATGGTGCTCCCCCGGTGCACTGGGTGAGTTGCGAACTTAGATGGCCAGATATGCTTGAAATCCTTCTTTATATGTATTCTCGAGATGGTTTTCGGAGGCCTGGCTCGGATGGGGTATCAACGGGGTCTTGCGACAATGTGAAACAGAGGTCGCTGGCGGCTCAGGGGATTCGTTTAAATTGAATCAAAATGGTGGGAAAAATGTAAAACCAATGGTAAATAAAATAGGCCAGTATATCCAATTCGATGTGATAAATAATATGATAAAATTATAATGTTTGGGTTTTGATTTCTTTTGTCCCCAATATATGCCCGTGATTAACATAGAAATAACGCCTCCAATAAGAAACCATAAGAACAACATTGTGAGAACAACTATCAAACAAAGAATTGTGGTTGGTACATACCATGTAAGAATGATAATCAAGTACCATTGCTTAGAAGAGATAGGTTTTGAAATCAATGCCATTCATTCGCCACCCAAGAGAATGGTCCCGCCCGGTAATAAGGCTTTCGTTCCCGCTGCCGCTCACGCCAGCTTCTTGCGGACAACGATGGTATCATCGCCGTCGCAGCAACATTCGCGGTAGCGTCCGAATCCGGCCGAGAGGTACATGGAGAGTGGGCCGGGGTAGTTCATCGCATCGCCCCGGGCACCCTTGAGGACATATGCCTCTGCAATGGTGAGTCCCTGCGCCATGAATCCTGCGCATGCTGCTTCAAGCAGCCGGCGTGCGATGCCCTTCCTCCGGTGCTCCTTCGCAATGACGAAGCACATGATCGAGCCAATGGCCTCTGCGTCAGGCTCGTCGTAGTCGGGGGTCGTCGTCATTCGCGTCCGGGGGCCGGCGTTGCACCATCCCACAGGCTTGTTTCCCAAATACGCCAAGTACCCACGCAAGGTGCCGTCCCGGACCAGACCGATGACGGCCTCGCGGTTCTCCTCGGCCGTTGTCTCGCACCAGGCCCTCTGACCATGAGGGAAATGATGCAGGCGGCAGTAGCAGAATCCCCAATCAGGATTGTCCGCGAATGCGTCATGGTCAAAGAACGAAAGGTAGTCTTCAAGAAGTTCAGGCTTGAGCTCTCGGATGGTATATCTCTCTGAATGCTTCATTTAGCCCCCAATCTGCACCAATGGTTCTGGTTATAAGGCTTTCGCCATTGATTTGAATAAAGAAAAAGAGGAGAAAATAATCGTAACGTTTGGACAGCTACTTGGTTTTTCTGGGGTTGTCGGTGCTTGACACTCCTGCGCCGGCCTTGGCCTTACGGGCGTTCTCTTGCAGGGCCGTTTCCAGGTCCTTCGCGGTCTTTTCGTAGTCCTTCCTGTTCCGGTATATCATCCGTCTCACTGTCCTGTACCTCATCAGCCTTTTCACAGTATATGCCTGTTACGAAAATGTTAGTGAAAAGTAGTGAAATGATTTGCTTGAGTTATTGCGCTGGCCCTCTGGTCAAGCTTTATTACCGCCGCCGCACTCCTCCCATCCATGCCTGAGAGGATCGGCCTTATTTCCGATGTCCATGCGAATATCCATGCCCTGGAGGTCGTGCTTGCCGAACTTGAGAAGGAGGGCGTTTCCAGGATAATCCATGCCGGCGACATTGTCGATTACAATGCCTTCCCCAACGAGGCCATCTCCGTTTTCAGGGAGAGGGGCATAATCAACATCCAGGGGAACCATGACCGCGCAGCCCTGGACGGCGACACTTCCCGGTGGAATGCCTATGCCGTTCATACCTCCCTGTGGACCCGGAAGATCCTGACCCCCGGGAGCATGGAATACCTCAGGGGGCTGAAGGAGAGCCTCAGCCTGGAAATAGGCGGCATCCGGATTGCGGTGCACCATGGCAGCCCTGCCGATCCGGACGAGTACATCGAGGAAGAGGACGCCTCCCCTTCCCTGCTCCGGCAGGCTAAGGCCAGAATTCTCGTCCTAGGGCATACGCATCGGCCCTTCGTCGCCGAATTCCCCGAGGGGACGATAATCAACCCCGGAAGCGTCGGCCAGCCCAGGGACGGGAACTGGAAGGCGAGCTTCGCCTTGCTGACAGCGGACGATTCAGGGGGATTCGCCATCGAGCTGAGGCGGCTGGAATACGATGTGGAAGGGGCGCAGAAAGCCTGCAGGAAGGCCGGGTTCCCGGAAAGGCTAATAGATTTTCTCGGGACCGGTGGATAGCCAAGTACATTCGCCCACCTCCCCAGAAACGCTTTATATTTTGCTGACAGATACAGTTCCCATGGAACCCCTCACCGTCACCGAGGTTTCCGGCATGGTCAAGGACACGCTGAGGTCCAGCCCCAAGCTCAATGACATTGCCGTGCGGGGCGAAGTGACAGGATACACGGACAGGGGCCATCATTATTTCTCCCTGAAAGACGAGAATTCCGTGCTGAAATGCGTGATATGGAAATCCAATGCCGGCTCGGTAGATTGCCTGCCTCTGACGGACGGCACCAAGGTCGTGGCCTGGGGCAGCATCAGCTCCTGGGGCGGGAACTCGTCCTACCAGCTGGACGTGCGCAAGTGCACTCCCGAGGGCAGGGGGGAGCTGTACAGGCAGTATATCGAGCTCAAGGAAAAGCTGTTCAAGGAGGGCCTTTTCGCGCCCGAAGCCAAGGTCCCGATACCTGCCTACCCCATGAAGCTGGGCATAGTCACCTCGGAGAAGGGCGCGGCACTCCAGGACATGGCGAAGGTCTTCATGGCAGGGCCCGGCATGGACATAACAGTGGCGGACGCCAGGGTCCAGGGCGAGGGTTCGGCTGATAGCGTTGCCGCAGGAATCATGGCGCTCGACGGGAAAGTCGACCTGATAATCATAGGCAGGGGCGGCGGTTCCCTCGAGGACCTGTGGGCCTTCAACGAGGAATCGCTGGCCAGGGCGGTCTTCGCCTGCGGAACCCCTATCATCTCGGCTGTTGGCCATGAGATAGACGAAGTCATAACCGACCTCGTGGCCGACGCCAGGGCCTCGACTCCCACTGCCGCCGCGGAGCTTGTGGTCAAAGGCATGCAGCGGGTTCTTGACGAGAAAAAAACATTGGCCGATTCAATCGCAGTGATGGCGGAAGGCCATGTTGCATCGCACCGCCAGGCGCTGGACGCTATTGACATGTCCATGTGGCGCAAGGTTCTGGCTTCCAGGGTCGACAACCAGAGGACAACTGCGGCAGGCTTTAAAGCCGAACTGGGCCATGCATCGTCCTTGCACATGGCCAATTCCAGGAAGCGCCTCGACGCCGGGGACATGGCCCTGAGGGCAACATGGATATCGGCGTTAAGGGAGAAGGGCATGGCAGCCATCTACCAGAGCGGTGCAAGGATTACTGAAGTTTCGCGGCTGAAGAAAGGCGGCTTCGAGGCTGTCATGAAGGACGGCAAGGTGAAGGGCGAGGTGAAGGACATTGAAGTTTGAGGAGATAATGGACAGGCTCAGGAAAGTGAACGAGGAGCTTCAGGTCGAGACAATACCCCTGGAGAGGGCCATGCAGCTGTACGAGGAGGGAGTGAAACTCTCAAAGCAGGCTGACGAGATTCTCTCGAAGGCCGAGACCAGGATAAAGAAGCTGGGCGATTGAACATGTCCTCGCCGAATCCGCTTCGCGGCCTCGGCTTGGTCCTCGGTGAGCTTCTCACCTGCGGCCTCGCCGACATACCACGACTTTCATTGCGACGGATATAACTGTCTGGACTAAAACAACTGCATACCCAGTTATATCCGTCTTATATAGTTCAAGACTCTTGATTTGTAAATAAAATATTTTCGTCTTAAACTATAAATCTGCGGATACGGGCGCTTTCAAGCAGTTCTGCTGCGAGGACTTGTTCAATTAAAGTGCTCCCCCCAATAAACTCATGCTCCAAATATTTAGAATCAACCTGAATGACCAGTTCATCTATTCAAATTCATGTCATTCAGGATGAAAACAGTTAGAGGATACCACATGCTTTAGCTTGGGGAGCACTCATTAGGCCCCGTTCTTGGGTTTTGTCTCGGACTTTTCCTTCTGTGATTTCTGGGCAATCTCTTCCATAAGTTCCATCTGTATCTGCTGAATGTCCATCATCCTCTCCCACTGCTTGGTCAGGATATGGTCTATCTTGTCGTTGAGCTGGCGTATCTCAAGCTCGGCCTTGAGGTTGACCTTGTAGTCCTCCTTTGCCCGCATCCTGTCGCGCTCGGCCTGCCTGTTCTGGCTCATGATTATTATCGGTGCCTGGAGAGCTGCGACGCATGACAAAACAAGGTTGAGAAGTATGAATGGGTAGGGATCCCATCTTAAAACTATCACGAGAAAATTGATAAAAACCCATACTATTATCACACCTATGGCGAAGCCTATAAAGCCCCAGCTTCCGGCAAACTGCGCAACCTTGTCAGCCACCTTCTCGCCGAAAGTGAGCTGGTCTTCGTATTCCTTGGTCGTGTCCTTGGCCAGGAGCTCGTGCTCGCTCAGGCTTCTGATCACTTCCTGGTCTATGGAAGAGAGCTCGCCCTTTTCCTCCTCCAGAATCCCTTTCACGTATTGCCCGCGGGAATAGTTGAGGTCGGAGAAGCAGATGTAGCCGGAGGGTGACCAGTTCGGGTACGATTTTATGATAGTATTGACGATTGAGGGCCTCACCAGCTCACCGAGGACGCAGGTGCTGGCACGCTTCTGCTTCCCGCATATCTGACATGTAACGTTTTCATCCTGTATCTTCGGCATCGCGCTCGGCCACGTGACCGCCAATCCGATACAAATAGGTATCGCGGCCATCCCCCAACCGAAGCCTTAATACTTCCCACGGGCATCGTCCATGGATGTCCGCAGCGGCCTGCGAATGCATGTATTGCCGGGACAAGACACTCGAAATGCGAAACTATGAGCAATACCTCAAAGAACTCTCGGCCATTAAGATTGACAATAGCTTTGACATTCCGTATTTTGCTGGGTACAACCGCGACGGAACCTGCATCTACATAGACAACGACGTGCCCCAATTTTACATCCTCAATGGCAAGGAAATCAACCTGCACCTCAGCCTGGCCATACACGAGCACGTCGAGAAGCTTCATGTAGACAAGGGCTATACGTACGCGGGTGCTCACGAGATAGCGACAAAATACGAGAAGCTGTATGTGCTAAGCCAGGGCATCCTGTGGGAGGATTATGACCGTGAGGTGGGCAAGATGATGCACGCCAACTGGCTCTCCAGGTGGAAGGCTTTCCCCGAAGACCTGGACCTCACCCCGTACCAGTACGCCCGCGATGTGAAGACTCTGACGAGGATGCGGCATTTCTTCATGAAATGATTTATCCGTAACGAGTGCCGCAATCGTGGCCATTAATCGCGAATGCCCTTTTCATCGACCGTGATGACGGCCTCTGCCTCAGGCAGATTGGGCGAGTCTATCAGCCTGACTATCCGCTTTCCGCCCTTGCTCTTCCTCAGGTAAAGCCTGAAAGTAGCAGTATGGCCGACAATATGGCCGCCGATCGGCCTGGTCGGGTCGCCGAAGAACGCGTCCGGCTTTGCCGAAACCTGGTTGGTTACAAGAATCACCGAGTTGAACAGGTCCCCGAACCTGAGCAGGTCGTGCATGTGCCTGTTCAGCTTTTGCTGCCTATCGGCAAGCGTTCCGCGGCCTACGTATTCGGCCCTGAAGTGCGATGTCAATGAATCCACTATCAGCAGCCTGACTTTGAACTCCTTTGCAATCTCCTTAGCCTTCTCGGCCAGGAGCATCTGGTGATGCGAGTTGAACGCCCTGGCAACGTGGATCCTGGAGAGAACATCCTTGGAGTCCATGTCCAGCGCGTCCGCCATCTGGACGATCCTTTCCGGTCTGAACGTGTTCTCTGTGTCTATCATGATGACGTCGCCGTCCAGCCCCCCGTCTTTTTCTTTCATCTGCACCGAGACAGCGCACTGGTGCGCTATCTGGGTCTTCCCCGAGCCGAACTCGCCGTACATCTCGGATATGGCCTGGGATTCAAAACCTCCGCCCAGCAGGGAATTGAGCGCCTTCGAGCATGTAGTGAGTTTGCCCACTTTCTCGCGCCGCTCCATCACCACGTCGCCTGTCTCGAAGCCGCCTATGTCGGCCGCCTTCTTCGCCGCGGCAATGACCTTCACGGCCACCGCCTCGCCTATCTCGCATACCTCGGCGAGGTTCTTCGGCGATTCCACGGCAATCGACATCAGTGTGGTGTAACCGGCTTCACGAAGCTTATCTGCTGTTGCTGGTCCTACTCCTGGCAACTTTTCAATCCCATTCTCTTCTTCGCTCATGGTCGTTCACCGCAAGTCGATTGGGAATTAGCTTAATAAGGATACCGAAGGGGTGGGCGAAAGTATTTTTCTCTATCCCAAGTCCTGCGGACGTTGGGAGACTACTCAGGCAACTTCCACGACTATCCGGTTCTTGCCGTCCGGGTAGAGAAAGACATTCTTGCCCTCGGCCAGGTCAAGATACTCGGCTATCTTCGCGGGTATTCGGACGCTGAGCGAGTTGCCGGATTTCACGACCTTGATCTTCTTGGACAGGCCCCAGACGCCAAGCTCCTTTGCTTTGGCCTCCATCTTCTCCATAGCTGCCTCGTCAAGGAAGGATTCTCCGCACTGGTCGCATACCTCGGCATCGAACTTGCCGAGGCTGACGCCGAACATTTCCTCCTCGACCATCCCTTTCTTCAGGGTTCCTTTCTCACACATCGGGCATTTCTTCATGTTACCACCGGTAATCTGATTGGTTATAAAATGCTGATTACCGGCAATGCTGTGAATCTGTTTGTATCCAGACTACTGATTCAAGGCGAATGCTTTTATCTCCATCCGAGGCCTTCGGCACTCGGAACGACTGGTATTCAGTTCACGCATTCACCAATTGCGAGCAAAATGAAGGAAATTTTATGGTTCTGGATTTAGCGAGATAATGTAGCCAAACCATCGTCGAATGCATCGTTACCTATTTGCTGCAAATGGCATTCAACATATGCAGTCATGTGATCTGATTGGCAATACTTTCGCTCACCAGGATGGAGCCTATAAAAGGAAAGACCGCATTTTTCATGGGAACGCGGAAACCCTTGATGGCCGTTCAGCAAAGCTGAAGACCGCCAAAGACCCCCAAGTCTGCAACATCTATGGACTTGGTCCCATAAATAATTTGTGTTCGCGCCGGGATGGCCGAGCCTGGTAAGGCAAGCGGCTGAAGACCGTTAAAGACCCCCAAGTCTTCGCGAGTTCGAACCTCGCTCCCGGCGGGGCATTTTTTTCTCCATCCGAACCTTTGGTTCGGAACGATTCCTGTCGCCTAGATGCAGTTCCCATGAGTTGTCGCGGTTGTCCGGCGAGGCATCGTCACGCTCTCCATATTCTAAGCCGCGCGACGAGCTAACATACTCCCTAACAGACGATTTGCAGAAATAAGCAACAAGCCTCGTCTGTTAGGGCGGGGTATGTTAGCTACTATTTGCTGATATAAACTATATATAGCTGATATTAGATAATGGGAGAGCGTGACTTGTGAGGGCGCCAGTGTTTCATTTTTGAGGGGCTTGAGCGTTTTATAAACAAAGGATTTCACGCCGCAGCCGATTTCACGCAGGGAAATCGGTCGCCGAAGGCACCCGAAGGGTGGAGTCGGCGAGTGCGAAGGCACTCGACTGTAAGGAGAGTGGAGTCGCACCAAGCAGCGAGCCAGTGCAACTGGTGAGCGGCGAAGTGGAATACGACTAGTAGGGCGGGGTGGAAGCCCCGCCCGAATGCAGATTGAAATCAAGAGCCAGCAGGCGAAGAATCGCAACGTTTTAAACATATGATTTCGATAAAGAAAGAAGAATGGCCCAGTGTGGTTGAACAACCACACTGCCGTTAGTGGCCATTCTTCTGACTGGCTCTGAGAAATCATTGTTTTATTACTTGCGATTCGATTACTAGCAAAAACTCAAGCCCCGTATATCGCAGAACGGCCCGAACCCCCCGACAACAAACTATCAGCGACGCAAGGGGCGTGGATGCCTCGCCGGAGCTTTGTGTCCTACTAGCGACGAGATTTGCCAACAAAGCGCACGGTTGCGAGCCAACGTATTCTCAACGTTACGGCGAAGCAATCACGAGTACAACGAAGGGACGGGGAGCCTGATGTAGTAGCTGAGGGAATGCGATATCAATAAGTATTTATCAGAGCATTCCCGTATAGTCACTTG